>Ga0326727_10000093_pt1 | contig 387545 bp, 325 predicted proteins | sample MB2enrmetagenome_FD_207643 | JGI IMG/M metagenome (GOLD analysis project Ga0326727, IMG submission 207643) | Lab enriched peat soil microbial communities from McLean, Ithaca, NY, United States - MB29MY | ecosystem: Environmental > Terrestrial > Soil > Wetlands > Peat | place: USA: New York...
GATAACTGCCTGGTTTGAATATGCTCTACGAGATAACTGCCTGGTTTGAGTATGCTCTACGAGCTGCGGAAAAACTCCGTTTCGTATCAGGGTATCGCTTTAGCCTTGTGCCCCAGGTTCGCGCCCGGTTTTTGGGCGCTAACCTGGGTATCACCCCAAATGATTGTTGTTCGGGGCTGGGCGGGTGGATAACTGCCTGGTTTGAATATGCTCTACGGGATAACTGCCTGGTTTGAATATGTTCTACGAGATAACTGCCTGGTTTGAATGTGCTCTACGAGCTGCGGAAAAACCCCGTTTCGTATCAGGGTATCGCTTTAGCGATACCGCAAATCCTTCGAAATCAAGCGCCCCTTTAGGGGCTGAGCGTCGCCGTCGAGAAGCTCCGCAAAATCCCGCCGTTCGAATTCGAAAACTGGGCCGTCATCGCGCTCGGCGGCATCCCCAACAAAGCCCAGGTCGGAGATATGGGCATCGACGGCCGCATCTATCCGCTGTCCTCGATCCCGGAGAAAAGCGGCAAGGCGGCCGGCGAACTCGACTTCATGGACGTCTGGTACCCGCTGCAGGTCAAGCAGAAACACAAAGCAGGCCGCTCCGATATCGATATGTTCGAAGCCGTGTTGATGCGCGAGAACCGCCCCAAAGGCTTCTTCGTGTCCTTCGACTTCACCGCCGACGCGCTCTACGAGATCGCAGCCTTCTTCAAGCGCGAGCACCGCGTAATCGTCCCATTGACCGTCCAAGAGATCCTCGACGAAAGCATCGCCCAAAAACTTGTGTGAAAGCCGTGCCCAGAGCGGCCTACAAGAACGCTAGGTCAAAGTGATAGCAACCCGCCCGAAACGCCCCGCCTAGACGGGAGTCAACTCGCCCGTCCATGGCTCCTCCCTGCGCCCCTTCTATCCCTTGAATCTTTCCAGCCGGTAGAGCGCGTCGGCCGCTTCGTCTTTCAGTACCAACCCCGCCACCATCTCCCCAAGCGCGGGGCCATGCTTGAACCCGTGGCCCGAGCCGCCTCCGACAATCCAAACCTTCGCGCTTGCCGGATGCCGGTCGATAATGAAACTGTTGTCGCTCGTATTTTCGTACTGACATACCCGCGTCTTCACCACCGGAGCGTCTTTCATCCCCGGAAAACGGTACGCCAGGTAGCGCCGCGCCGCCGCCAGCCCCTCATCGCTCGCCAGTCGCTGCCCCGCTGTGGGATCGAACTCCGGCCCGCGTGTATCGTCGGCCATTTTGAAGCCTCGCCCCTGCTTGCCCGGAATTCCGTACATAAAACGCTCCGCGTGATCGCCCCACACCGGCAGGCTGCCCTCGTCGTAGCCCGCATCGCCCGCGGGAGTGCCAAAGAAAAACAGTTCCTGTTTGGTCGAGATGAAATGCGGGCCCACCGTCCGCGGAAACATCTTTCCCAACCATGGACCACAGGCGAAGACATAACCGTCGGCGGCCAGGGTCGCTCCCTTCGCATGCGAACCAAACGAGAGCGCGAGCGCCTTCCACCCGCCGCCTTCAAGATCCTCCGCCGCCACCGCCGCCTGCCGGTACTCTCCGCCTTCCGCGATAAACTGCTCGACCACCGCCTGCGTCGCCGCGCGGGCGAGAAGATATCCGCTGCCGGGCTCGAAGATTCCCCACTCCACATCCTCGAAATTGATCTGCGGCCACCGCCGCCCCAGCTCTTTGACTGCTAGCTGCTCGAACCCGATTCCCGCATCCTGCAGAGCGGAGACCGACGCCCGTTCGTACGCGTCGTCACGCTGCGCCATCCACAGCACTCCAATCGGGAAAAAGAATTGCCGCTTCCATCGCGCTTCATGCTGCTTCCAGAGCGCGAGCGCCCGCTGCGCGAGTTTCGTATACGCCCGGTCCGGCCCATAGGCCCCGCGGATAATCCGCGTCTCCCCGCCCGACGACGCCCGCGAATTTCCCGGACCCCACGCATCGAGCAGCGTGACCCGGGCCCCCCCGCGCAGCAGATACAGAGCCGTCCATCCCCCGAATGCACCCGCCCCGACCACCGCAATATGACGTTTGCCAGCCATGCCTCGCGCAGTATACCCCGTGCTCCACCGGCCCCGCCAAAAAGCGGGTGCCCCATCCTTGCGCGCCCTCTGCGCAAGGGTGGGAAGGCTAAATTCCTGAAAACTGCCCGTCCGTGGAACTTCTTCCGTCCGTCAATGCGACTTTCTCCCATGTCCGCATATACATATCCATTGTTGTACGTACATAAAAACGCGTACAACGTTCCACGTGGAACACTGTACGTACATTTTGAACGCGAAATTTGGTTTTGTAAAAATTACCGTGTAGGAAGTGCCCGCTCGTGGCTTTTCAGCCACACCAGCGCCCCAGCGTTATCAATGGCTTGCAACCCCCGTAATCGCCCCTTCCGAGGCCGAACGGACCAGCGCCGCGTACTTGGCAAACACCCCCGTCTTATAACGGGGCGCCGGAGCCTTCCATTCCGCCATCCGCCGGGCAATTTCGGCGTCCGAAATTTCCAGTTCCAGCTTGCGGCTCTTGGTGTCAATCGTGATCGTGTCCCCTTCGCGGATCGCCGCAATCGGCCCGCCCAGCGCCGCTTCCGGAGCCACATGGCCAACCATCAGCCCCCGCGTCGCCCCGCTGAAACGTCCGTCCGTGATCAGCGCCACACTCTCACCCAGCCCCTCCCCAACGATCGCGGCCGTCACACTCAGCATTTCCCTCATGCCCGGTCCGCCCTTGGGCCCCTCGTACCGGATCACCACCACATCCCCTGCTTTGATCAACTTACCGGTCACCGCCTGCATGGCGGCCTCTTCGGAATCGAAGACCCGAGCTGGGCCGGTATGCGATCCCCTCTCATGCCCGCTCATCTTCACGACTCCTCCCCCGGGAGCCAGGTTGCCTTTCAAAATCACCAGGCCGCCCGTCGCCTTCAGCGGCTTGCTCAAGGGAGCGACTACGGCTTGTCCCGCTGTTTCCCGGGCCGCGCTTGCTTCCTCGGCAAATGTCTTTCCGGTCACGGTCATGGCGGAGCCATCGACGTGCTTGCCTTCCAGCAGTCGCTTGGCAATCAACTGGATTCCGCCCGCCGCGTCCACATCGGCGGCCACATATTTTCCCGCAGGCTTGAGATCGGCGAGCAACGGGGTGCGTTCACTGACGCGCTGAAAATCGTCAATCTCGAGCGGCAGGCCCATTTCGCGCGAGATGGCGAGCAGATGGAGAACGGCGTTGGTCGAGCCTCCCGTAGCCGCCACGCCGGCGATGGCATTCTCGAATGCGGAGTGGGTCAGGATGTCACTGGGGCGAATCCCGCGGCGCAGAAGATTCATGACGACTTCGCCGCAGCGGAAAGCCACTTCATCCTTTCGCGGGTCCATGGCTGGAATGCCGTTGAATCCCATGGGCGAGAGGCCGATGAATTCCATCACCGTGCTCATCGTATTCGCAGTGTATTGGCCGCCACATGCCCCCGCGCCGGGACACGCTACATTCTCCAGCGCCAGCAGGTCGGCATCGCTCATTTTGCCGGCGGCGTTGGCGCCCACGGCTTCGAATACATCCTGGATGGTGACATCTTTGCCCTTGTACTTTCCAGGGGCAATCGTACCGCCGTAGAGTACCAGTCCGGGAAGATTCATTCGAGCCAACGCCATGGCGGCGGCGGGGATGGTTTTGTCGCAGCCGACTATGCAAACCGCCGCGTCGAAAAGCTGTCCCCGGCACACCAGTTCGATGGAGTCGGCAATGACTTCGCGACTGACCAGCGACGCCTTCATGCCTTCCGTGCCCATGGTCTCGCCGTCGGAGATGGCAATGGTGTTGAACTCCATCGGCGTGCCGCCGGCGGCGCGGATCCCTTCTTTCACCTTGGCGGAAAGGCGGCGCAGGTGAAAGTTGCAGGGCATGGTCTCGATCCAGGTGTTGGCGACCGCGATGAGGGGCTTGGCAAGATCGGCGTCGGTGAAGCCGATGGCTTTGTACATGGCGCGCGCCGGAGCCTGGTCGCGCCCGTCGGTGATGTAGCGACTGCGATGTTTGAGGTCCATGAAAGCAGTTCTCAGTTCCCGGTTCTCAGTTCTCAGAAAACCAGTTTTGATGGTGTCGACCGACTTTAAGCCTCGCCAACCCAACTGAGAACCGGGAACTGAGAACCGGGAACTTTCTTCTACGCGTTGACCGCTTTCGGTCCCGCAGGCTTGGCTTCGGGCGCTTTTTTCTTTTCCGAGGGGAGCCACGACATCATGGCGCGCAACTGCTCCCCTACTTTTTCAATGGGGTGCTGTTTGGCGCGTTCGCGCAGCGCGGCAAAATTCCTGCCGCCTTTCTTGTTCTCTTCAATCCATTCCCTGGCGAAGGTGCCGTCCTGGATGCGGGTCAGCGTTTCCTTCATCGCTTTGCGGGTTTCGTCTCCGACAACGATTTCGCCGCGGGTCAAGTCGCCGTATTCCGCCGTGTTTGAAATGGAATATCGCATTCGGCTGAGGCCGCCTTCGTAAATCAGGTCGACGATCAGCTTCATCTCGTGCACGCATTCGAAGTAGGCGATCTCGGGAGCGTACCCCGCGGCGACCAGCGTCTCGAAACCTTTCTGCATCAGCGAAGTCAGGCCGCCGCAGAGGACCGCCTGTTCGCCAAAAAGATCGCTCTCGGTTTCTTCTTTAAAGGTCGTCTGCAAGACGCCGGCTCGGGTCGAACCGATCCCGTGGGAGTAGCTGAGCGCGAATTCATGGGCGCGCCCACTGGCATCCTGATGAATGGCGAGCAACGCCGGAACGCCGCCGCCCTGCGCATAGACGCGACGCAGCAAATGGCCAGGGCTCTTGGGCGCAATCATGACTACGTCCACATCTTTTGGAGGCGCGATCGTCTTGAAGTGAATGGCAAAGCCGTGCGAAAAGCCGAGAATCTTTCCCTTGTGTAGATGCGGCTTGATCGCGGATTCGTAGAAATCGGCCTGGGTCTCGTCGGGCGTGAGAATCTGGATCCAGTCGGCGCGCTTGGCGGCCTCGGCCGGAGCGACCACGGTCATGCCATCGGCGCGCGCCTGCGTTGCCGAACCCCGCTCGGGATCGAGGCCGATGATGACCTCGTATCCGCTATCGCGCAAGTTCTGCGCCTGAGCGTGTCCCTGGGAGCCGTAGCCAAAAACAGCGATGGTTTTGCCCTTGAGCGCGGCAGGATTGGCGTCGTTCTGATAAAAAACCGTGGCCACTGGAATACTCCTCTTAATTAGATGTCGATGAATGAATGCTAAATCGAGTCTTCACGACCTGACGACCTTTGGATGACCAAGAACCGACCGATCGGTCGGTTTATGGAATGCTACCTACCATGGCCTCCCGCTGTCAACTTGGCAGGCCCTACCTGGATGCCTTGGATTTCCCGCGTGCCTATCGTAGTTTGCTTACGGCCAGCGCGGTGTCGGCGGTATTATGATTTGCGGGCCCAAAATCGATTGCGAGGAGCGGATTGTCCACCTGGGACCAGGAAGATGCTGAACTGCTCGCCGGGATCGCCCGGCGAGACAGCGAGGCGCTGCTTGCGCTCTATCGCAAGTACAGCAGCCGCGTATTTTCGTTGATTTATCGCATTCTCGATGATCGGGCGGCAGCGGAAGAGGTGTTGCAGGATACTTTCTATCGGCTGTGGGATCGTTCTCATCTCTACCATCCTGAAAAAGGCCAGTTGATTTCGTGGCTGCTTACCGTTGCCCGCAATCTTGCGCTGGATCGCAAACGAAAAGAATCCAGGAGGGCGGAGTCCAGCGTATTCCTTACAGGAGAAGAGTCTGGCGGTTTCGATCTGGATACTCTGCCGGATATGGCTGCGGTCGAAGATCCGGACTTGAATCGCACCCTCCGGCGCGTTATGCAGGAATTGCCGGCGGAACAGAAAGCGGCGATTGAGTTGGCCTACTTCGAAGGACTGACGCATCAGGAGTTGTCCGTGCGCTTGGGTGAGTCGCTGGGCACGGTGAAGACACGAATCCGCTTGGGCTTGTCGAAGCTGCGCAAAGCGATGAAGGACTACAGGAAGGTGATGCTATGAGCGTGGACTGCGCTCACATGGAAGAGGATTGGGATCTGTTTGCGTTGGGGAGCCTCGATGAGGCTGCCCAACAGAAGATGGCTTCCCATCTGCAATCCGGCTGCCAGCAGTGCCAGCGCAGATACATGGAGGCGCAGACGGGCGTGGTCTCGATCGCCTCGTTTGTGCCGACTCATCAGCCCTCCGCCCGCGTCGAACGGGATCTGATGAAGCGCATTCGCCAGGAAGAGCGAATGGCAGCGACCGGGCCGGGAATTGCACCTGCATGGCTGCGGTGGAGTCTGGCGCCCTGGGCCTTGGCGGCAGCTTGTCTGGTTCTTGCCGGATGGTTTTTCTGGCAGCAGCGCCGGTTAGGCACGGAGTTAACTACGGCGCGCAACGACATTCAAACACTGCGTCGGGCGGTGACTTCGACGCCCGCTCCGGCTTCGCAGTCGGCGATTGCCGAAAGGCTTTCGGCGGAGAACCCACCGGCTGTGCGCGTTCCCAATCCGCAGTTAAATCCCGCCCAGGGCGCGCGTTTCACGTCCGCAGATACGGCTGCTCTCAAACAGAAGCTGACGGAGATGGAAACTGAGATCGCCAACCTGCAGAAAGAAAACTCCTCGCTCGCCACCGCACGAGCCGAGGCGGAGCAGCGGGGCGTCCAGTTGCAATCGGAGATGAGTGCGGCAGAGACTCGAACCGAGGATTTGGCGCGAAAGTTGGAAGCCGCGCAAACCTCTTCGACCGCAGCGAATCAGGCTGAGATTGCGGCGCTTAACAACCAGCTCTCGGAGAGTCGCGCGGAAGTGCAGCGACTGGGGCAAGTCAAGATTCGCAATGCTCAGATCGAGAGCCTGCTGCAATCGGGATCGATCCAACAAGTTGATTTACGGGCGGTGGATCCGTCCGCCGGCAAAGCTTATGCGCGAGTGCTGTATTCGCCGCAGGGCGGTTTGCTGCTGGTCGCGACCTCGCTTCCGAAGCTGGATCACGAGAAGTGTTATCAACTCTGGCTCATTCGCAAGGGTGCGCCGGCGATCTTGAGTGGTGGGCTCCTGCAGACTTCCGACGACGGGCGCGGCTTCCTGTTTGCGCCTCCGACGAACGATCTGGCGCAACTCACCGGTCTGGCTATCACGGACGAGCCCAAGGGTGGGAGCGTCTCAGCCAGAGGACACAAGCTCCTTTTTGGCGCGCAATAACGCTGACCTGCGGAGTGTCAGCCTCCCCGACCGGCCAACTCCAGTTGATCGAGTCCGCAAGGGCGAGCGACAACGCCCGTCACTCCGCCAAGTGCTTTAGAAATGCCATCCCCAGCTGGCGGTTGTCGTGTGATAAGAAAGTCCGTCCGGCACTCTATTGAAACGGGCGTCGAATGCGACGGACAGCCCGTTGGTCCATCGATACTCGATTCCGGTTCCGAAGTGCACTCCGATGTCGATTCCGCCTTGGCCAGCCGGAAGACCCTGAGCGCTGAGCTGGCTGGCGGGGGCAATCTGTCCGCCAATCAGGCTTCCGCCGAAGGGCGACGGACCCAACAGAGCGGTCAAGGCTTGCAAGGTGGGCGGGCTGAGTGTGGAATTCGCTCGGATGCCGCTGGCGACGAGTTGATTGGAGATGCTCACATAAGTGCCCAACCCCAGAACGGCGTAAGGACGGAGGCGATAGCGGTCAAGCAGCGTGCTGTTGTATTTCAGGGCGAAAGGAACGAGTTCCAGTACCTGGACCTTCCAGTTGCCGTTGCTGGTGACGGGGAAGGGCGAATCCCCGGTGCCCGAGAGCGCCTGCTGGATATTGGACGCGCCGTTATTCGGATTCAAAGCGGTCAACACGGCGAGATTCGAGATCTGCGCAACGTTCGAGGTGACCGGGAGGGTTCGACTGGTTTGAGCTAGACCGAGCGAAATTTCGTAGTTCAATCGCCCTCCAGGTAGCAGCGCTAAAGGCAACTCAATGGCGCCGCCGAAGAAACCCCCGGTGTTGAGTGCGAATGGTCCGGAATTTGCGCCGGCGCGGAAACTGGCGGTGGCGCCGATCTTTCCGAGATTCGGAAGCAGTTCCTGGGGCAGGGCACGGGGCGCGTCCTGGGGTTGTGGCGGATTGGAAGGGACGGAATCGCGGGCCTCGGCCATGGCCATGGCACTCGGGCTGCTTAAGTCGGCCAGGATGAGATTGGCGCGCTGCGGAGAAAGCGTTCCCACCGAGCGCTGCGCTTCGACCAGCATCTCGACCATACCTTCCAGACGACGGACGCGGTCCTCCAATTCGTGGATGCGCGATTCGGCGATGCGGGCGTCGTCCTGGGCGCGTAGCGTGTGTGAGAAAAGGCCGAGCAGCAAAAAGGTCAGGCATATTCGAACACAGAACTGATGGTTTAGCGGTCTCATGGGCAACAGTATAGGTGAGAAAAAAAGAGATTTGTTCTGGAGTAGAGATCCAAAAGCTCGGGTCCGTCGTTTTCGTGAGCGGATGGCAAAGTTGCCATCGAAACTATCAATCTCCCGAGGATATCTCCAATGTCAGTCAATAAAATGTCGCGGCTCTTCGTCTTCGTGCTCGCCTTGACCCTGGTCACCGGCAGCGCCTTCGCTCAAACCGTCGTCACCCAATCGGGACAGACCTCGGTGCAGCTCGCCAGCGGGTTTTTGAGCGCTCTCAATACCCTGAAAGTAACTCCGGGCGTATTGAACCCAACCACCATCAGCAGCAAGGCCGTGGTCACGTTCCCGATCACGGGTGGCGCGGTCGATGCGAAAACTGCTGCGGGTCAAATCACGCATGCCGGCGGTCTGACCCTGACTGCGGGCGGCACCACCGTCGCTCTGCGAAACTTCACCATCGACACGACGGGCACGACGCCGATCCTTTATGGAGTCGCTTCGGTCAACGGCAGCGTGGCGGGAGCCCTCCCGTTGTTCGAAGTGCAACTGCCGAAGGTATTCCCCTTGCCACTCAAACCGCTGGACGGCGCTTTCATCAATCTGAGCGGTTTTGGTCTGGCGCTGACGGACACGGCCGCGTCGACGTTGAACTCGGTATTCGGTGTCACCGCATTTTCGGGCGGCTTCAAGGTCGGGACCGCAACCGTGCAGGCATTCGTTGTGGCCAATTAGCGGAACGTTTCCACACGTTTGCAGGAACTGCGTGGGATGCCCTGGGGCGGTCGCCCCGGGGCAATCCCTTGACGCTTCATCCTGAGTTCGAGGTGCTTGGAAATTCCAGGTTCGAACTCCCACTCAAAATTCGAGGTACGACCCGGCGCGCGCCGGGTGAGCGGAGCCGTTGGTTCCGGTCGCGGGAAGCAAACCTTCTTCAATTCCATGCAGGCTTTCCCAGGCGGCTTCAGTTAGTGCCGGGTCAGCGCCAACGATGTCTCGAATCATCTGCCAGGCGGCCAGGTTGAGGGCTCCTTCGGGCGCGGGACCCATGGCTAATGAAACGGAGCATTGCGGGCAAAAGCAGATGCGCTGCGCTGAAGATTTCTGACGCGGCCTTACTCCCACGGTCTGCGCGAACAGGAATACCGCCACCGACTTCTGACCAGCCTCGAGTTCCCGATTACAGCGAAGACAATACAAGTGGTCCAAGAGTCTGGCCTCCACCCCATTATTATTTCTTAGAGTCGCGGCTGGCCGCGTTTTACGACCCGTTCCAGAGACAATTCCCGTCTATAGCGTTCAAAAAACCGGTTGCTAGCCGGCACGGCTGAAGTTTACCCACGCGTCGGAGCGCGGCTTCGGTTCCGGCTCGGGCAGGATTTCGGGCTGGGCTTCGGCCGCTTCCAGCAAGCGAACGACTCCGCGCAGATTTTCCCATGCCGCCTGGTTGAGCGCGGGATCAGAGCTCACCAGGTCGCGGATCATATCCCATGCCGCGATATTCAGCGCGCCTTCCGGCGCCAGTCCGAGCGCCAGCGAGACCGAGCACTGCGGGCAGAAAACAATACGCTGCGCCGCCGATTTCTGACGCGGCTTGATTCCAACAGTTTGCGCGAACATGTAGATGGCGACGAATTTTCGTCCCGACTCGAGCTCGCGGTTACAGCGCAGGCAACGTACGTTCTCCACAAGTTCTTCCCCTGGCCTATTGATGATCAATGAATGCAATTACTTTCTCCAAGGAGTGGCCACGGGCACAAGTATGTAGGGAGATTCCGGGTTGGCGCGACTTCACGTTCCCGCGCAGGGCTGCCATTTTCTGCGACATGGCTGCGGCAAATCGGGAAGGTCGAACCATCGCGCACGAAGGACCCGAGAAGGAACAGAGAGAACCAAGCTTTACTCTAGCCAGAAGCGCATGTCATCACGCACTCTACTGTCATGGGCGTCGAATCAGCCAGAGTTGAGTCCTCCAGCAAACATCGGTCGACAAGAACCGAATCATGAATACGCCATGCAAGAAGCGCTTGCGGCCGACGTGGCTGCCGAAAGGGCGCCAGCAGGTCGCAGCCGTTTGCTATCGCCTTCGCCGGGGGAGCGTCGAATTTCTGCTGGTTCAGACGCGCGGCGGACGCTGGATCTTCCCCAAAGGCGGCGTGGAACCGGGGCTCACCCATGCCCAGTCCGCTGCCCTCGAGGCTTTTGAGGAGGCCGGGGTTCATGGCCGGATAGAAACAATCCCCTTCGCCCGCTACTACCGCCGGAAACCTGAGCCGGCGGTTTTTGTAAGAGACGGGAGAGCTACGGCTCGATGTACCGACCTGGAACTGGCGGTCTTGGCCCACCTTTGCGAGGTTTCCCGACTGGAACCGCCGCAGGAGTCGAATCGCAATCCAACCTGGTTTCCCGCTGAAAAAGCGAAGCAGCGCCTGCTCGAGGACCGGCCGAAGGACTTCGGCGCTGAACTGGTTCGCGTGGTCGAACGCGCCTTGTCGCGGATTCAGCGCCTGCGGAGTGGCGACCGCAACCCTGCGGATCGAGGACACAAAGACGGTTTGCAGAACGTCCGCTTCGAGGCTCTGGAAGACGGCAGTTTGCCGCACAGCCTCCGCGAGGCCGCATCGGCTCGCAATTTTCTGCTCCAGCGCCGCAGTGGGCGCGCGGCTGCGGGTATCGAGGTGGCCGTGCAAGCTCCGCAGCAGAAGGTTCTTCCGATCAGCGCGCTCGAGGAGATTCAGCGGCCGGTCCTGCGACTGGGCAGCGGAGCCGGTTCGCCGGCTGAGGTGGCTCGCAAGATTACTGCGATTGACACTGGACGGGGACGGCGCGCTCGCCGCTGACACCTGCCCGAATGCCATTCATCAGGTCGAAATGTAACGGTGATACACTCGTCAACCATGCTGGAAGTGAACGGCCTAACCAAGGCCTATGGAAAGCTGGTGGCCGTCAACGGGGTCAGCTTTAGAGCTGATCGGGGAGAAACCGTCGGCCTGCTTGGGCCAAACGGCGCGGGTAAAACCACTACGGTTTCCATCATCGCGGGCTTGCTGAGCCCGGATTCCGGCGAAGTTCTGATCGAAGGCAAGCAAGTAAAAAGTGACACCGACCCGGTCAAACTCAAGATCGGGCTGGTTCCGCAGGACATGGCGCTCTATGACCAGCTCACGGCGCGCGATAACCTGATTTTTTTCGCAGCCCTTTACTCGCTCGCGGGGGCGAAGGCGAAGCAGTCCATCGACGACGCTCTCACTCTCGTTGGACTTCTGGATCGCGCCAACGACAAGGTTGGAACGTTCAGTGGAGGCATGAAACGCCGCCTCAATCTGGCGGCGGCCCTGCTTCACGATCCGCAGCTTCTGTTACTCGATGAACCCACGGTTGGGGTCGATCCGCAGAGCCGCAACGCCATCTTTGAGAATCTCGAAGTTTTGAAGAAGCGCGGCAAGACCCTCATCTACACCACCCACTACATGGAGGAAGCCGAACGCCTGTGTGACCGTATCGTAATTGTCGATCACGGTAAGGTGGTGGCCAACGACACGCTGCCCGCGCTGCACCGGCTCTTGCCCGTCACCAACGTGATTGCCGTCGAACTGGACCAGGCGGACGGTTTCAGTCCTGAGCAGATGCTGGCGCTTCCGGAAGTGAAGGCGGCGGAGGTGAAACAAAGCACGTTGCGGGTGGGAGTCCACGATCTCGCGCGGGGCGCGCCTGGGGTCCTGCGCTGGCTGTCCGATCACGGCCATTCCTACCATCATGTCTCGAGCGAGCAGCCGAATCTGGAGACGGTGTTTCTTACTCTCACGGGAAGGAGCCTTCGAGACTCCTAAATGATCCAATTCATGGCTCTGGTACGCAAGGATCTGCGACTGTTCTTCAACGATCGCAGAGCCGTGGCCGTGGGCATGCTGGTGCCCATCGTGTTGGCGTCCTTCTTCGGTTATCTGTTTGGCGGGCAAGGCGGCAATGCAGAGACCAGCAGAGTGGCGGTGCTGGTCATCGATGAGGACGGCAGCAACATCTCCCGCGGCCTTATTGCTCAGCTTGCCAGCGACAAGAATCTGGACGTAAAACCGGCGACCATGGACACCGCCCGCGAGGCCGTTCGCAAGGGCAAGGCGACGGCGGCGATCTTCATCCCCAAGGACTTCGGCAAGGATGCAGGACACGCGCTGTTTACGGGCAACGGCAAGCCCGAACTGGGCGTGCTCTACGATCCTTCGCATCGAGTGGAACTGGGAATGGTGAAAGGCATCCTGAGCGGCGCCGTGATGCAGACGGTCAGCAAAGAGATGTTCACCGGCAAGAGCGGCCGCGAAATGGTGAACGATTCACTGGCCCAGGTGGAGAACAATCCTCAGATCGCCCCCGACGTTCGTCATGCTCTGACCGATCTGCTGGGCAGCGTGCAGAAGTTAAACGAACGTCAGGACGCGGAGCGAAGCCGCGCAGGCGCGTCCGGGCAGCTGGATTCCTATGGCGGCCTGTCCATGCCCTACGAGACGCGAGAACAGGCGATCACTTCGGGCGACAATGTCGAGTACAACGGCTACGCGCACTCTTTCGGAGGAATGGGAGTTCAGTTCATCCTGTTCATGGGACTTGATGTCGGCATCGCGCTGCTGACACTACGGCAGACTGGCCTCTGGCAGCGGTTGCGGGCCGCGCCTCTCTCTCGAACCATGCTGCTGGGCAGCCGCACAGTTAGCGCGTCCCTAATAGCGTGCGTCATTCTGATTGTCCTCTTCAGTTTCGCGCGTGTCGTATTTGGCGTCCGCATCCTGGGCAGTGTGGCGGGCATGGTCGGCGTGTGCGTGGCATTCTCATTGATGACCGCCGCTTTCGGCCTGATGGTCGCCGCCATCGGCGAGACCGTCGAAGCGACCCGTGGATACGCCATTATGGCCACGCTCTTTATGGTGATGCTGGGCGGCGCCTGGGTGCCGACCTTCGTATTCCCGGCATGGCTGCGGAAGCTGTCCGTTATTGTGCCCACCCGATGGGCGATGGATGGAATGGACAACATGACTTGGCGCGGGTTGGGATTCTCGTCGGCGATTGCGCCGATCGTTGTGCTGCTGCTCTTCACCCTGTTGTTCGACGCGATCGCGGTGATGCGATTTCGCTGGCGGACCGACTGAGTACCAGTGTGCTTTTTTGTGCGCCCAGTAGAGCGGATACCCCATTCCGCGATACCATCTCTGGTGATGCTCCGCGAAGCTGCCCTTGAAACCCAGAAGGAAAACCGGAAGGAAATCCGCCAGGAACCGCGCCAGGAAATCCTGCGCGCCGCGGCTCGCCTCTTTCAACAGCAGGGATACGACGCCACGTCGATGAACGACGTCGCCGCCGCCCTCAAGCTCTCCAAGGGAGGCCTCTATCACCATTTTCAGTCGAAGGACGAAATCCTGTTTCACATCATGTCGCACGCCATGCAGATCACCGAGGACCGCGTCATCAATGTCGTGCGTCGCATCGACCCCGCCAGTGTTGCCGGATCGGGCGTGGACGTAACCGAAGAGCGCCTGCGCACGCTAATCCGGCTGCACATTCAGGTGGTGCTGAGTCCCGAGGACCGCGAAATTACGGTCATGCTCCACGAGAACCATCCTCTACCTCTGGCACTCCGGCGCAAGATCAACGGACGCAAGAAAGATTACCTGGTCTTCGTCGAAAACCTCATCGCCGAGGTCCAGCGCAAGCGTAATTCTCATTCGCGGGTCACACCGCGCGCCGCCGCCTTTGCCCTGGTCGGCATGATCAACTGGATCTACCAGTGGTATAAGCCCGACGGCCCGCTCACCGGAGACGCGCTGGTGCAGCAGTTCACGGATATTTTCTTTCACGGCGCGGTGGGGTAACTCTCAACACACGGTGGTTTAGCTCTCAACCGGCAGACGCGCGGGCCGCACTTTTTACATTCCATTGACAACTCCAAAACCTGAAACTGGTAGGCTGTTACACTAGATCGCCTAGGGTGACTTCCCGCGCCCATAGCCGCAATGCGAGGTATTTTACCGATGAAGGATTCGATGAAGCATGCACCGTCGCCACTGGTTTTTCCAAAACTCCTGCTTTGGATTTGCGCCTGCTCTGGGATGCTCACGGCCAGTGCAAAGGCCCAGACCGGCGCGTGGCTGACGCACTCCCACGACGAACAGCACACCGCGCTTTCGACCGTCCAATCCCAACCGCTCAGCACCATTCACTGGCATGTGCCGGTTGACCTGAATCCGCCGGGGGGCGAAATCCTCATTCACTACGGCTCACCGCTGGTCACGGCGGCGAATACCGTTATCGTTCCGGTGAAGACCGGCACGAATAGTTTCCGAGTTGAGGCCCATAACGGCGCCACCGGTGCGAAGATCTGGACGCAGAACACGGGTTGGCAGGCGCCGGAGGCGGAATTTGTTCCCGGCCTGGGGCCAACCATTTCGGGCAACCAGCTGTTCGTTCCCGACATTGGCGGCCGCGTTCTGGTGCGGCAAAATCCGGACGACGCCAAGGGCGCGATCACTCACCTTTATTTTTACGGCGCCAAGAATTACCAGAAGGACCCGGCGGTCTATCAGCAGAATGTGCAGATCGACACTCCGCTCACGACGGACGCCAACGGCAATCTCTATTTCGGATTCATTGTTCTCGGCGCCACGCCAATCAATCTGCAAAGCGGCATCGCACGCATTGCCCCCAATGGCACGGGAACCTGGGTTTCGGCTGCGACCGTCAGCGGTGACTCGACGATTACTCAGGTTGCAATCAGTGCCGCCCCGGCGCTCTCACTGGACGGCAGCCTGTTGTATGTCGCGGTGGAAGACGCGAACACTGGATTTGGTTACCTGCTGGCCCTCAACAGCACCACTCTCGCGCTGGTCAACAGCGTGCGCTTGACCGATCCGTCGTCGGGGATGGACGCCCTGATCTTCGACGCCAGTTCTGCCGCGCCCACCGTCGGACCCGATGGCGATGTTTACTTCGGAGTTATCGAAAATCCTTTTCCCAGCCACAACGACCGTGGATGGCTGCTCCACTACAGCAGCGACCTTTCGCAGACCAAGATTCCCGGCAGCTTTGGCTGGGACGATACCGCATCCATCGTTCCCGCGTCACTGGTCTCGAGTTATAAGGGCAAGTCCAGTTACCTGCTGATGACCAAGTACAACAACTACGCGGGTATCGGCACCGGCGATGGCAAGAACCGCATTGCCATCCTGGATCCGAACGCCACCGAGCATGACCCCATCATCCACAAAACGCTGGTCATGAAAGAAGTGCTCACGATTCTGGGAGTCACGCCTGATCCGGCGTGGCCGGGAGGGGTGAAGGAATGGTGTATCAACACGGCGGCGGTGGATCCGTTCACCAAGTCGGTTCTCGCCAATAGCGAAGACGGAAATCTCTACCGCTGGGACCTGACTTCGAACACGCTGTCGGAAAAAATAACGCTATCCAGCGGCGTCGGCGAGGCCTATACGCCAACGGTAATCGGCGCCGACGGTACGGCTTACGCGATTAATCAAGCCGTTCTTGATGCGATTGGACACTGAAAACGCGACCCTGAAAATTGGGGGCCGGGTGAGGACGCCCAAGTCTCCTCGGACCAGTGAGAATGGCGCCGTCTACCCAGATGCCTTGCCCGGCACCCAATACACTTCTTCTTTCACATTTTCTTTCTTGAAGCCGATGCGCTTCAGGATGCCTTTGCCGTGCTCCACCATTTCGGGATGCCCGCACAGGTACGCGATGCTGTTCGCCCCAGTGCATCCCCACAGGTCGGCGTACTTGCGAATCAGTTCGTCGACCCGGCCGACCTCGCCCTCCCAAGTCTCGTCCTCCCAGGGCCGGCTGACTGTGAAAACACAGCGAAACCAGGGCGCTCGCTGCGCAAGATTCTCCAATTCCTCGCGATAACCAAACTCCCACGGCCGGCTCGCCCCGTTCAGCAGAAATAGCCTGTGATTGCCGGTAAAACGGCCTTCTTCCCAGTCCTTAAACAAGGTGCGCAGAAAACTGACGAAAGGCGCGATTCCGGTCACGGTGCTCACCATCAGGTGATTCGCGCGTTCCGGTTGTTCGCTGTCGAAGGTGAAGCGCCCCTTAGCCACTTTGCGCACCAGAACTTCATCGCCCAACTGAAGATCATAAAGTGGTGGCGTGGTCTCGCCGTGGGGAACCAGTTCAAAAAAGAATTCCAATTCCCTCTCGTAGGGAGAAGATGCAATCGAGTAAGGGCGCTCCAGTCGCCGGGCGTCGCGTTCCACCCCGAGCGTGGCGTACTGGCCCGGAACAAAGCTGAACTCCGCCCTGGGATCAACCCGGATCATCCACAGATCGGGCGCAAAATCGAGGCGCTTGGTGATACGGGCCCGGTAGTGTTTGTCGTCCATAAAAGCTATTAGTTCTTGGTTCGCAGTGAAGCAAATACAATACCCGGCTTGCGTCTGTCGGAAATGACAAGCGAGAACCCAAATAAAAGAACAGCCCGCAAGCTTCTCAGCCTGCGGGCTGCCCGGTGGACTGTTTGGGATTGACTGAGGTGGTCACTCTCGTGGCCCCTCGCTCGTTCCGGTGCCGGACACAGCTTGTGCCCGGCGGATCAGACTTTATCAATCAGCCCATACGCACGGATTGTTTGCGAGAGATTGTTCCCGATTCCCCCGACCAAAGGTTCCTCGAGAACTCCGCTTAGAGCAACCGCCCTAAGACTCAGCCACCTCACCTGGTCTGGTACTTCTACAGTGACTATCAGAACTTGTCATCCGACCACCTCCTTTCCGGTGTAAACGCAGACTACAAAAAAAGCCGCCCCGGAGTCAACGGCACGGAGGTGGAGTGCCGGAAGAGGCAATAGGTTTTCGGTGCCAACGCGGCGGGGCAGAAACGGAGAACTGGGAACGGAAAACTCCTTTTCGCGGGTACACTGTTTTCGCGATATTTCGCCGTATGAAACCCACCCCCACGAGGTCTCTGACAGTATGCCTGCCGTGAGCGTGGTGGCCACCGTGCTCAATGAGCGCGATGTCATCGACCCGTTGGTCGAGAGTCTGATGCGGCAAACGCTGGCTCCCACCGAAGTCATCATCGTCGATGGCGGCTCGACCGACGGAACCTGGGAGCGCTTGCTGCAGGCCACGTCGAAATACTCGTCGCTGGTTCCCATCCGCGATGAAAGCTGCAGCTTAAAACATTCGCCCGGACCGGTCGCGCGCGGCCGCAATGTCGCGATCGCGTCGGCTTCGTCCGACGTTATCGCCTGTGTGGATGCCGGCTGTACCTACCCTCCCGAATGGCTCGCCAACCTCACGGCGCCGATTTTCAGCGGAGGCTTCCAGTACTCTCTCGGCGGATCTTGCATTGATCTCACGAGTCTCGATCTCGAAACCCCCAACTCGGCGGTCTGGGACATCGCTTCCGCTCCTTTCTTCGCGGTCAAGCTCCACCCGGACGCGCCCACCAAGTCCTGCACTGCCCGCTCCATGGCCTTCCGCAAAGAACTCTGGCGCCGCGTGGGCGGATTTCCCGAAACCTTCCTCCTCGGAGAAGACACTTTATTCGATGCCGAGGCACGCAAACTGGCGCCCCCCGCCTTCCCACCCCGCGCCAAGGCCTGCTATCAGACGCATCAAAGCTTCGGCTCAGCCGTCCGCCAGATGGCCAGATATTCCAAGTCGTATGGCCTGTTGGGAGGCCGCTGGGCCCGCTTGGGGCGAAATCTCGCGCGCTGCCTGGCGGAGGTCCTGGCCACTCTCGCTCTTGTGTTCTCGCCCGTACCGCTGTTGTGCGTGCTCGCGCTCGAACTCTATTTCGCCTTCCGGTTGGATTGGCGCGATCTTCGAAAAGTTCCCCTGCGCATGTGGGCCGCGCGCTTGCTTTTTTCCCTGGTCGTTCCCTGGGTGGCCGCGTGGTCTCAGATTCTGGGCAGCATCACGAAGAAAAACAGTTCCAACCGGCAGAATCAAGCATAGATCAGCAGCGAACCCTTACAGCCCTGGGCACTCGCGGTACATGCCCGCCAGATACCTACCTTCGTCACAACGTCTTCCCTAGACTGAAAGTACCCCTGCAAGGCAGGAACGGCTCACTCCCCAAGTCATCGGTCTTTCAAGCAGTTCTCGATAATCAACGGGTGCAACTCGTGGAACCGAAGCACGAAAACTTCTCTGGGAACTGAGAACCGGGAACTGCACTTCAGCCCTTCCAGCGATAGGCGTTCGGCTGGGCCAGTCCCAGATGTGCCAGCACGCGGTTGGCGAATTCCTGGGCCATGGCATCGGCGCTCGACGGATGGTTATAAAACGTCGGAATCAGGGGAAATATCGTGGCCCCGGCATCCGCCGCCAGCGTCATGTTGCGAAGGTGGATTTTATTGAGCGGCGTCTCGCGCACGCACAGCACCAATGGCCGACGCTCTTTGAGAGTTACATCGGCGGCGCGTTCGATCAGTCGCGAAGCGGTTCCATTGGCAATACGGCCGAGCGTGCCGACGCTGCACGGGATGACCACCATGGCGTCCGCGGGATAGGACCCGCTGGCAATGTTGGCGCCGATGTCGCTGTTGGACTGCTGCTGAATCTTTGCCGGATTGGAGCCGATGATCTGACGTAGGAGGTCGGAACGGCCCTCGATGCCGAGTTCCTCGGCGATGACACGCAGGCCGCTGTCGGAAGCGATGAAGTTTACGGTCTTCACCCGCGAATCGCGTTCGACAGCGAGCAGAAATTGCTTGAGAAATAGCGACCCACTGGCGCCGGTAGTGGCAACAGTCAGGTTTTCCGGCGGAAGAAAAGGCAAAGTTGGCGCTCCACGAGGCAGTTCCGTTCACGGCCTCGAAGAACTGAGGATAGGCACGCACGAAAAGCAAGTCAAGGATTGCAGCGTGCGTAAACGTTCAACATTCGCCGCGCAGCCACTAAAAAGGGGCGTCTGGGTTCGAGGATTTGCGGCATCGCTAAGGCAGTGCCCCGATCCGAAACGACGAACAGCGAACGACCAACGACGAGCTTATGTCCACTACCGGCATCTTGCGATCGCGGCGTAGCGCCGCCCAACTCCACGCCCTCGCCAGCGTGGAGCGTGAGATTCGCGCCATCGATCCCGCCAGCGGACGCAAGTATCTTCGCGATTTTCGTGAAGCTTACCGCTCCTACCAGCGAGTGCTTTCCGCCAGCGACGTGCGCCGCGAGATTGCGAAAGCCGGTACTGTTCTAGTCGGCGACTATCATGCCCTGCCCAATTCGCAACGCTATATCGCCTCGCTCCTTCACGACTACGAATTTCACCAGCGCCCGGTAGTGCTGGGCGTCGAGACCATTTTTTCCCGCGACCAGCACATCCTCGACGAATGGGTCCAGGGCGAAATTGAAGAAGACGAACTGCGGCAGCGCATACGCTTCGAACTCGACTGGGGTTACGACTGGACTCCATTCTACGAACTGCTGTCCGCCGCGCGCGATTTCGGCGCCTATATCTATGGGCTCGATTGCATGCCCCGCGAAGACCTGCGCAAGATTGGAGCCCGCGACCGGCACGCCGCCGACAAGATTGCCGAACTCCGCCAGCAACATCCCGACGCGCTCATCCTGGTCCTCTTCGGTGAGTCGCACCTCGCGCCCGAGCATCTGCCGGCCCTGCTGCAACAGCGACTCCCCTCGGAATCCATGCTGACCGTCCTGCAAAACGTAGACGCCCTCTACTGGCTGGCGGCCGGAGAAGCCCACGACCGCGTCGAAGCCGTCAAGGTTCGCGAAAACGTACTCTGTGTCTTCAACGCCACACCGCTGGAAAAATACGAGAACTATCGCCTCTGTCTCGATCGTTGGGGACGCAATGATCGCAGCGCGCCCGATCTCGGCCCCACGCTTTATAACCTGATCGATGGCATGGTGCGTTTTCTAGGCATCAACCAGTATTCTCCGCATAACACGACCCAGCCCAGGCTGCTGGTGGACCTCATGCCCGAAGTCTATTCGCGGACATCGGACGCCCTTCTGCGCCGTCTGCTTTCGCGCAAAGGATTCACCGCCGAGCACCGGCGCTGCCTGCTTCGCCAGGTTCGCGAACGCGGCAGCGTCTATCTTGCGCCCATCAATGCCGTGTACGTACGCCGTTTCGGGATGGCATCTTGTGCCGAGGACGCTACCCGCTTCCTGCACCAGGCTTGCCGAGGCTTACCGAGTCTTTGCAAAGGCAAGGTCCCCGCCCAGCGCGCTTGTTTACCCAGTTCGCCAGCCACCCGGGCTCTGGACAAGGACGATGCGTTTTATACTTCCGTATTCGAGCACGCGCTCGCCTTCTTCGGATCGCGCATCTTATACCCCGCTCGCCCTGCTCTGCGCGACTCTGATCTGGCGGACTTATTCGAGATAACTCGCGAAGACCTCGAACAACAGACTTCGCTTCCCTTTGCCCACGCCGTCGAAGCGCTCGACTTCCTGACTCAGCACCGCCAGCGTGATATTCCCGCCTGGTCAGCTCCAGACTTTACCGGCCACAAATATGAATACGTCGCCGAGCAACTCGGATATCTCACCGGCAACGATCTTTACGAGGCCTACCTCGATGGCCGCCTCACCACCACCGCCCTGCGTAAACTCTTTCTCACCCACATCGAGATGCCGGGCACGGCCCGCGAAGTCTACGTCGGGTTAACGAAGCGCCTGCGACCGCGCGCATAACTCTCCGGCGATCGAGACCACAGGTCTTCATCCCCTCGGTGAATCTCTGTGGCTCCGTGGTAAAGACTTGGCCTTTGCCGATTGCGATTTCAGATTTTGCGGCCGCTGCGGTATTCTCACCTGTCCAATGCCTGACGACTTCCCACTTCAGTCCAAGACGCCCGACGCGCTCATGCTCTTCGGCTTCTGGTACCGCGCCCTGCCGGCCAATCGAATTCACCGTGGACGCCTAACGAAAACGATGCTGCTCGAACAGCCTCTGGTCATCGGGCGCGACCGGCAAGGCCAGGCGTTCGCTTTGCGCGACGCCTGTCCGCATCGCGGCATGCCGCTTTCCTGCGGTCCATTTGACGGGCACGAAATCGAATGTTCCTACCATGGTTGGAAATTCGACGTCCACTCCGGCCAGTGCACACTGATTCCGTCGCTGGTTGCCGATCAGAACCTGAAGGTCGACCGCATCTACGCCGGCAGCTATCCCTGCGAAGAACGCGACAATTTCATCTGGGTCTTCATTCCCGATCCCGGCCCGGTCGGCGCTGGATTTTCGAAGCCTGCGCCCGCGCCCACGCCCGCCCCGGAGATTCCGAAATTCAGCGAGCACTACAAACTCGCCTATCTCACCGCCGACCTGCCTTGCTCCGTCGACCACGGCATTATCGGCCTCATGGATCCGGCGCACGGTCCTTTCGTCCATCAGGCCTGGTGGTGGCGGACGCAAGAATCGATCCACGAGAAGCGGAAAAACTTCGAACCCATCCCCTACGGATTTCGCATGAGCGCCCACACGCCCAGCTCGAACAGCGCTCCCTACAAACTGCTGCGCCTCTACGCCGACGCCGATTCGGTTACCACCACTATCGACTTCGTCCTGCCCAACCTGCGCTCGGAAGTGATTCGCGCCGGAAAATACTGGTTCTCCAGCCTGACTACCGTCACTCCCATCACCCGCAACCAGTGCCGCATCGACGTAGTCGCCGCCTGGAACCTCTTCCGCTGGATCCCCTTCGGCCCCGAGTTGCTGAAATTCGTATTCGCGAAATTTGTGGAGCAGGATCGCCGCACCATGGAACTCCAGTCCGAAGGCCTGAAACACAATCCCCACCTCATGCTGATCGACGATGCCGACCGCCCCGCCAAGTGGTATTTCGGTTTAAAGAACGCCATGCTGGAAGTGAAGAGGAATGGCGGCGAGTTTCGGCATCCCCTGAGCGGGCCGGTCGCGCTGAGGTGGAGAAGCTGAAGAGCAATTCCCAGTTCTAAGTTCCCAGTTCTCCTAAAAAACTGCAACCCATCCAACCCGAAGCGAGTCGCGACACAGAACAGAGAACTGCCGGAAACTGACAACTACGAACGGAGAGCTACTGCCCCACCAGCCAGTCCATCGCCGCGGCGCGTGTCTTGAAGGTCACAATCTCACGCTGGGAAAAATTGTGGAAATTTTCCATGAAGGCGTGCGGAATGCTCTCCGCACCCACCCACGCCGTCTTTTTCACAAACGGACGGTCCAGCGTCAGCACTTCCTTGAGCTTGGTGGCGACCGCGTGATCCACAATGGCGCCGGTATAGTCGGCAAGCGTGACCAGCGACTCGTGCGCGTGCTGCGCCACCACGATCCGCACATGCTCCAGCAGAAGCTGCATTTCATGCGCATTGGCGTGAGAAAAATCCAACAGCAGAATCTGCTGGCCCTTATGCTCGACGAAGTGGATACGATCATCCATTGTGGGCTCCGAGTGGTGCCCTGTGTGGGTTTGTTTCCAGTGGCCAAAACGTTAACCACGGAAGCCACCGCAACCGAGGGAAGCACCAAGGAAAGCTACCCTAACAGCGATTCCACTATGTTGTAAACCGAGTCCAGCGCCGAATCTAGGGCACCAGCATCCTTCCCACCTGCTTCGGCCAGATCCGGACGCCCGCCGCCTTTGCCGCCGACTTTTTCGGCCACTTTCCCCACTATTTTTCCGGCCTGAATGCGGCTCGTCAAATCTTTGGTGACGCCCGCAATCAGCGAGACATTTCCGTCCGCGGCCGAACCGACCACTACTACGCCCGAGCCGAGCCTGTCGCGTAGTTGATCGACCAGCGTGCGTAACTGCGCGCGCTCAAGATTATCGACTCGATGCGCCAGCACTTTGATGCCCCGAACTTCTTTGACTTTCTCGGTCGCCGAAGCCGCCGAAGAGGAAGCCGACTTCATCCTCGCCTGGTCGAGTTCGCGCGTCAGCCGCTTGATTTCCGAATCGCGCTTTTCCAGTTCCGCGCGCAACGCCTCCGCGGGAGATTCCGCTTCCTTCCCGCCCGGCGTCCCATCTTTTCTCCCTTTTTGCGAAAGGGTGGGTCCCACCAGACTCGCCACCACGCCTTCCAACTCGTGATCTTTGCGGAAGTGTCGCAGCGATCCTTCGCCGGTCACGGCCTCGATGCGCCGCACGCCCGACGACACGCTGCCTTCTTTCAAAATCTTGATCAGCCCGATCTCGCCCGTCTGCGCCGTGTGTGTGCCGCCGCAAAGCTCAGTCGAAAAATCGCCGATCTTGATCACCCGCACTTTATCGCCATACTTCTCCCCAAACAACGCCATCGCGTGATACTCGTTGACCGCAACGTCAATCGGAACATTCTCGATGACTTCGACCCGTTCGTTGCGCAGCACTTCCTGGTTGATGAGGTCTTCAATATCCTGCAGTTCTTCTTCGGCGACGCCAGTGAAATGCGAAAAATCGAAGCGGAGATGGTTGGGAGCGACCAGCGATCCCGCCTGCTTCACATGCTTGCCCAGCACTTCGCGCAGTCCCGCCTGAAGCAGGTGCGTGGCCGTGTGGTTGCGCATGGTAGATTCGCGGATGGCGGTGTCAACTACGGCATCAACTTTCTGGCCAACGCGGATCGCCTGCTTGGCAGTAATTTGATGCGCCCGCACGCCCTGCACGGGGTAGTAGCATCCAGTCACCTCGGCAACGACGGTATTGTGATCGTCAGAATAAAGCCATCCGCGGTCACCGACCTGGCCGCCGGATTCAGCATAGAAGGGCGTGTGATCGAGAATGATCTCGGCGGATTCGCCGGGCTTGAGTTCCTGCGCGCCCTGATTGCCCTTGATGATGGCGAGCACTTCGCAATTGTCAGAGCGCGTCTGACGGTAGCCTTCGAAGTCAGACTTCGGAAGTTGCTGGTAGGCAGGATTGGCGGTTTGCTTGGCCGCGCCTTTCCAGGAGGCGCGGGCGCGCTCGCGCTCAGCTGCAAATGCGGTTTCAAAACCGTCAGCGTCAAAAAGAACTCCCTGGTCCCGCGCTGCATCTTCAATGAAGTCCCGCGGCAGGCCGTACGTTTCGTAGAGATTGAAGGCATTCTTACCTGAGAGAACGGGGCGGTAGTTCTCTTGAAAATGCATATATAAGTCTTTTTCGTATTCGCCCACCGCTAAGGATTTTGTAGTACCGGCGGCTTTTCTACGTGGATCTAGGTGACCAGCCGGCAAAACTAGATCGATGATACCTTCATCCGCCGGGTCGAAGTCCGCGTGGGTCCCTTTGAAAGACGCATAGCAAGCCTTGCTTGCATCAGACTGCGAGGATCTAAGCTGTTCCTCCAGTTTTCCTAGCCCTATAGCCAGCGTGTGCGCAAATCTCGTCTCTTCAGACAGTACTGTCTTTGATACTCGATCCGCCGTCTCTTTCAACTCCGGATACGCATCCTGCATCAAAGCGCGCACAGCAAACACCATCTCATGCAAAAACGGCTTCGTCTGGCCGAGCAAGCGTCCGTGGGTAATGGCGCGGCGGATGATTTTGCGCAGCACGTACCCTCGCCCTTCGTTCGAGGGAGTCACGCCATCTGAGATTAGGAATGTCGCCGCACGTGAGTGATCAGCAATGACGCGCAAGGAAGCAGCTGACTTCGTACGTGCTTCTTTATCGAGCTCTTTCTTGACCGACGTCCCAGTCAGTTCCGCCGCCCGCTCAATCAGCGGCGTAAACAAATCCGTCTCGTAATTCGAAATCACCCCCTGCAGCACCGATGCCAGCCGTTCCAGGCCCGCCCCCGTGTCAATCGATGGCTTCGGCAGCGGATTCAGCTTGCCGCTCGAATCCCGGTCAAACTGCATGAACACCAGATTCCACAGTTCGACGTAGCGCCCGCAATCACAGCCAAACGTGCAGTCGGTGTGGCCTTGATCGCTCGCCGCCACTCCCATGTCGTAGTGAATCTCGCTGCATGGACCGCACGGACCGGTGTCTCCCATCTGCCAGAAATTGTCTTTCGATCCGAACTCGTAGATGCGATCTTTCGGCACGCCTTGCCCGAGCCACAAGTCGTAGGCTTCGGCATCGCGGGGAACACCGTTTTCGCCCTTGAAGATCGTGACGTAGAGCTTCGCTTTATCAATCCCAAACCACTCGGGCGAAGTGATCAGTTCCCATGCGTAGGCAATGGCCTCTTTTTTGAAGTAGTCGCCAAATGAAAAGTTTCCCAGCATCTCGAAAAACGTGTGATGGCGATTCGTGAAGCCTACGTTTTCCAGATCGTTGTGCTTGCCGCCTGCGCGCACGCACTTCTGCGAGGTCGTGGCTCGCGAGTAGTCGCGCTTTTCCAGACCCAGAAAAACATCCTTGAACTGGTTCATGCCGGCGTTGGTAAAGAGCAGCGTCGGGTCATTGGCCGGGACGAGCGAAGAGGAGTGGACTTCGCGGTGTTGCTTCTGGATGAAGAAGTCGAGGAACTTGCGGCGGATTTCGTTGCCTGTGAGCATGAAACTTTCATTTTAAATGAAAGCCAGATCTTCACCACCGAGGACACCGCGGGGCAGAGGAAACAACGGGGAATCAGGCTCATAAACAACGGCGTCGAAGGCCTTGCGGCGCAGACGACACGCAGCAGGCGGTTCGACGCCGTCGAAAGCAGATTTACATCCTCTGCTTGAGGATCGACTACTTCACTTCATCGGCGGTTTTGTCCGCGCCTTTCTTCACGCCGTGGCCAACCGCCTTGGCGCCTTTTTTCACGCCGTGCCCGGTATCCTTGGCTGCGGTCTTGGTGGCATCGCCGGTTTTATCGGCGGCTTTTTCCGTGGCCTTGCCGGTGTCTTTGGCGGCGGTCTTGGTCGCGTCGCCCGTCTTTACGGCGGCTTTCTTGGTGACGTGTCCCGTCTTCACCGCGGCTTTCTTGCTGGCTTTACCGGTATCGTCGGCCGCAGTCTTCACATCGGTACCGGCCTGTCCGTACGAGAGCGCAGTCAGAGCGAGCAAGGTGGCCGCGATCGTCAAAGATATCTTCTTCATATTCATTCTTCCTCCTGGGTAGTTGCGGAGATGGTTTTTGCCAAGTTCGTTTAAGAGTATGAAGCATGCTCGCAACTAGGGCAAGGGTTGCGGCGAGAGCTATGGATCAGTGTCGTCAAGGTCTAGTGAGACACTTCGGAAGCTTCGTTTTCGAGTTCGCTGATCATCTCTTCATCCACGTCCCATTTCTTCAGAATCGTAAAGATGGTTCTTGACCCGAAGCCGGCCCGCATCAACTGGCGAAAGATACGCGCAGTCTGTTTCTGATCTCTGTCTTTCGGCTTCTGCAGGCGCTTTCGCCGCAGATAGGCCCGGGCGAGACTTTCTTCTTTCACATCGTCATAAACGGATGAAACCGCCTTCTCGATAACCTCGCCGTGAACTCCTTTTGCCTTGAGGTCGTTAACCACTCGCATGCGTCCGAATTTTTCGTTGTCGCGGCGATAGGAAGAAAACGCGGTCGCATACTTGGCATCGTTGAGATAGCCCTGATCTTTGAGGCGAACCACAATCAGTTCGACCAGTGTCTTGCCGATTTCGGTATCGGCTTCCACCCGGTTTCGCAGCAGGCGCTTCAGTTCGGCGACCGAACGCATCCGCCGCGCCAGCGCGCCTACGGCATACTCGTAAAGTTCGGCTTCGGTAAAGAGTTTTCTGGGACGTCCAAACCCCATTGCTACACAATATCGCGAGCCGGGGCGTTGGGGTTAGCGCAAACCAATATCCCCCACGAAGTCACCTCTGCCGGTGCTTTATTTCGGCGGCAATGCGGGACTGGTCGATGCCGGAGGGTTCATAGCCGGCGGCACCGCAGGCGCCGGTGGCATACTCGGAGGCGGCGCGACCAGCAAGGCTTTTGCCGGCGGCGGCAATTTTTCGGCATTGGCGACCAGCAGCGCGATTTGCCACATCTGAGTTTCAGATAACGATTTACTGAAACCGGGCATCCCAGTCAGCCGAATGCCGTTGGAGATCTTCCAGTAGCTTTCGCCTGGCTCATCGTCAGTCACTCCTTTGCCCTCCAGCAACAGCGGCGGCTTGGGATACATGCCGGTCGCAATCGCTGTCTTCGGAGTCAAGGGTAACCCGTGGCAGACCGCGCAATGCTGCTTATAAAGGTCGGCGCCGGCAAGGTAGTTCGCTTCACTCGGTTGGATTGGCACCGTCTTCGGCATGTCTTTGGCAATGCGCGCATCCAGAGCCTTGTGTGCGAAATACTGCTCGAAGGGCATGTCGGAGTCAGTGGTGGCAACCGGAGCGCTGCCTCCTGCGAAATACATATACGCGCCTAATGGAACGACCAGTAGACCGAGTATCAATCCGGCAAAAAATTTCACCGATTCACCCTGCCTTTCTGAATTTTAGTACTTTAACACTACCGGTTTGCATCTAAGCTAGTTTAATCGGGACCCAGTTTTGGTAATCCGGCGGACGGATCCTCTCAGATCGTTTCGCTCAGATCGTCGGAGACTTAAACCGAATGCAAATTGTAAGCGCCGCGAGCGCGTTTCCCCAACACTACTACTCCCAGGAGATGTTGCTGGCGGCGCTCCAGGAATACTGGGGCGATCAGATCGAAAACCCGCACGTATTGCGGCGTCTGCATCGTCATGTAGGCGTTGACGGGCGATTCCTCTCGCTTCCCAAAGAGGAATACCTCAGGATGAAAACCTGGGGCGAGGCCAATCATCACTGGATTCGCACCGCGAAAGAACTGGGCGAGAAGGCGGTGACGAGCGCGCTGGCGGACGCCGGCTTGCATGGCCGCAGTCTGGGCGCATTCTTTTTTGTGTCAGTCACCGGCATCAGCAGTCCGTCCATCGACGCGCTGCTGATCAACCGCATGGGCTTGTGCCGGAACATCCGGCGCGTTCCGGTTTTTGGGCTGGGCTGCGTGGCGGGCGCGGCGGGCATTTCGCGCGCCGCCGATTACGTCCGCGCTTATCCCGATCAAGTCGCCGTGGTGCTTTCGGTGGAACTCTGCTCGCTCACGCTGCAGCGCGCGGATATCTCGATGGCCAACCTGATTTCTTCCGGACTCTTCGGCGACGGTGCGGCCGCGGTGCTGGTGGCTGGCGCCGATTGCGGACTTTCCGGCCCTAAGATCCTGGCCACTCGCTCCGTGTTCTATCCCGACACGGAAGAGATGATGGGCTGGGATGTGTCGGAAAAGGGCTTTCGGATTGTGCTCTCGCGTGAAATTCCGAATCTGGTTCGAAAGAATCTAGCGCACGATCTCGACGATTTTCTGGCGGAACGTGGATTGACTCGCGCCGACATCGGCAGTTGGGTATTGCACACTGGCGGCCCGAAAATTCTCGAGGCGACCGCTGAGGCACTCGGCTTGAAGAACGGCGAACTCGATGTCTCCTGGCAATGCTTGCGCCGGACTGGCAATCTGTCTTCCGCATCCGTGCTGGTTGTGCTGGAAGAAGTCATGAAGAATCGCCGGCCCGCGCCTGGCACCCTCGGCCTGCTGGCCGCGATGGGCCCGGGGTTCTGCTCGGAATTCGTGTTGCTGGAGTGGTAGGGGTGAGACTGCTCTTGGCCATTCGCTTTTTCACGCGAGCCTGAAGCTAACGCACCTGAATAAAAGTATGGCGAGCGCTGCGGCGAATTCGTGGGATGTATTCGTGGTCGGTGGTGGACCTGCCGGGCTGGCCACGGCCATTGCGGCGCGGCGCCACGGTTTGAAGGTCGTGGTAGCCGATGGCGCGGTACCACCCATCGACAAGCCCTGCGGCGAGGGGTTGATGCCGGACGGAGTCGTGGCTTTACATAATCTCGGCATCACCATTCCCGAGGGCATAGCGTATCCCTTTCGCGGCATTCGTTTCTTGGACAATGGCGCCTCCGCCGAAGCTGTTTTTCCCCGCGGAACCGCGTATGGAATCCGGCGCACGCATCTGCACCGCGCTCTGTGGGATCATGCGGCCGCTTGCGGCATACGCATGCTGTCGCAGGCGGCGGTCACTGGACTCCATCCGGAAGGCGCGCTGCTGGCGGGAGAACTGGTTCGCGCCCGCTGGGTCGTGGGCGCTGACGGAACCGGCTCTCGCGTTCGCCATTGGGCAGCTCTGGACCAATGCGAGTTCGATACACCCTTGGACACAGGCTCCCATCCAAATCATGAAAAGAGTCTGCGCTTCGCTTTCCGGCGCCACTATCGCATCGCGCCCTGGACCCGCTTCATGGAACTGCACTGGGGCCTTCATAGTCAGGTCTACGTCACGCCCGTCAGCCACCACGAAGTTTGCGTGGCGCTGATCTCGTCGACCCCGAAGTCGCGTCTCCGGATTGAAGATGGACTCGCCGAGTTTCCGGAACTGTGGACGCGCCTCGAGGGTGCGGAACATGCTTCCAGCGAACGGGGCGCCATCACCATCACCAGGAGATTGCGGCGCGTGTATCGCGGCCACACGGTTTTAGTGGGCGATGCTTCGGGAGGAGTGGACGCCATCACCGGAGAAGGCCTTTGCCTCGCTTTTCGACAGGCTGCGCTGCTGGGCGATTGCCTCGCCAGCGGGGACCTCGCTCGCTATCAATGGGGCCATCGCAGGCTTAGCCGGCGTCCAGCCCTGATGGCTCGCATGATGCTCTTCATGGGTAGACACAGCCAGTTGCGGGCGCGGACCATGCGGGTATTCCAATCGAGTCCGCGCTCTTTTGCTGGAATGCTGGCCATGCACGTTGGCGAGGGCTCGGCTCGCGATTACATCTCCAACGGAATTGCCCTTGGGTGGGAATTGCTGAAGGCCTGACCCGCTCATGGCGCCAAAGCCTATTTTGCGGTGCCGCTGGCAGCGGGCAGCGATGAGGCATTCTCCGTACCCGCAGGATGGATGCCGCGCAACTTGGTAAGATCGAGCGTTCCTTCCATGCGCTTTTCATTGCGCCAGTCGTGGTAACTGTGACACTCGAAACACCCTCCAGGCGCAGCGCTCACGGTTCGTCCTCCCTGCTTGTGGCAGTCGCGGCAGAGTTCGATCCCAGGCACGTTGATGTCCGCGGTGAGGCGGCTCTGCGGGATGCGACTGTGACAGGAAATGCACGACATCATCCGGTGCTGTTCGTGATCGAACTCGGCATGTGGAAACCATCGGGAGGGAATGATCGCTTGGACGGAGGTTGGCAGTCCCTCGCCCCCGCCTTCGGTCGCTTGGTGGCAAACGTGGCAGTTCTTGCTCCACAGCAGCTTTTCCGCTTGTGCGGTTCGGACTTGCACCCACTCCGTGGCGGATTGCGCCCGCGGGAGCGCATTCTGCAGAGGACGTACGATGTTGCGCGGCTCGGTTGATTCGCCAAGTGGCCGCAGAAAGTTGCGCGGTCCTTCGTCGTTATAAGCGAGTGCGGCCACCGGGTCGCTATTCAGAACCGCCGGATTCGCGGCAACATACTCCGTGAGTTTTTGCACGATGAATGCATGCACCTGCTCGGGCTTGCTGTGAGGCGCAGGCGCTGCAATCAGCGGATCGAACTGCAGGACATGGCAGGCGGCGCACTGATTTACATACTTGATTGTAGTCATGTACGCGCCGGGCCCGGCTTCGACGCTACGCCGTTTCCGCTGCTGAGCGCCGGTGGGCCCAACCGCGACCGGCTGCTGGCTCGCGGGTTGCACGACGGCCACCGAGTAAGGCCAGGGCTCATCCACATTGAGCGGGCGATGGCAGTCGTCGCACTTCATCTGCACGGCGCCCGCAGGACCACGAAGTGTCGGTTGCAAGTGCACATAGTGGTTCAGGTTCATGGTGCCGGGATCGTGGCCGGAGCGCAGAGCGGAAAACTCTGGGTGGTGTCGATCAAACCCGGAAACATGCCCATCGAAGCGCTGGGTTCCGTCGTTGGATTTCAGGTCCGCGTGGCACTGGGCGCAGGCATTGTCAGCGGTGGCGGCGAGGCGAATTGTGCCGCGGTGTTCGACGTGGCAGGAACTGCAAGCGGGAGTGAACGTCTGGCGCTGATTGTGGGCCGGAGCCTGATGACAAGCCTGGCATGCCGCATCCACCACCGGCGCGCGAAAACTCCCCGTGCTGAGGTGACACAGACCGCAGCGATCGCCGAAAACCGCGTGCGCTTCCGACACCGGGCCGGGGCTGTAGACGTTCTGATGACCGACCGCGTTAACCGCGAGAATCCAGCCCAGAGCGAGCACGGGTAACCCGATCGAAAGCCACAGCTTCCAGCGCCGGAAGGGATGAAGCCGGGCGAAGTACTGCAGATCGATCCGCTTGGCTACCGACTTGGCTGTACGTATACGGGGCATGGTCAGTACCGGAGCGCGAAGATGGCGTGGATGGCCGCCAGTGCCAGCAGAGCGTAGGAAATTGGGATGTGTACCAGGAGCCAGCCGTGTAGCAGATGATGCATGCGACGTTGCCGGTCGAGCCCGCGCTTCTCGTCGCAAAGGCTCTCCAGGTCAGCCAGCTTAGGCCAGAGATTGCGCGGGATCTCGACCCGCAACTGCCCGAACATGCCGGAAGCCTGATCTTTATCCGCGAGTGGACAGCGGCCTCTGGTCTGGAGCAGAAAAGGACGCAGCTCGGTTTGGAAAAACTCGCCTACAATATCGCTGGTGCGGTCGTCCGCGCCCAGGCCGGAGGCAACCGTCAGGCCGCCGCGGGTTCCGGCGGAGGCTGCGACCGTCCGTTGTTCTTCTCCGATAAAACTAATGTCGCCTTCGAGGGCGGAACAGAGATCGGCCACAATCTTTTCCGCTTCTTCAAGCAATTGCAGGCGCACGGCGTCGATCTGCTCGTAGATGGTCTCGAGTTGGACGCGTTCCGTCATCAGGCGGGGGATAAAGTGCTGGAAAACGGCGCCGAGCAGACCACTCACCACCACCACGATAAACAACACCATCAGCGTCCGCGTGAGCGCTCCCGCTCCCAGGGAGAAGGCTGCGTGAAACAGAATCAGCGGAAAACTTAGAAGCCCCAGCCACAGGTGCCCGCGCATCCATGTGGTGGTGCGTCCCACACGCCAGATGGGAAACTTTTTGCGCAAGCCGAGCAAGCCGGCAAATACCATGAAGGCATAGCCGACGCTTCCATAAATAAGACCAAACAGGCTGCCGCCGCTCGGCCCACCCACCGAAAGCGAGTCATAGACCGCGTAGCCAATTCCGGATACCGCAAGCGCAGACACGCTAAAGATGAGCCAGGGCCGATGGCTGCGATCGATGAGCATTAGCGGCCTCCGGACCGGGCCGGGCTGTCGATGGCAACGGGAGCTTTGCCGGTCCGCACTTGTTCGGCGAAAAATTCGCGGGGATTGACGCGATGGGCGGCGTCGTGCGGACAGGCATACACGCAGCTCGGCTCTTCCTGGTCAAGACATAGATTGCACGCCGTCGCCTTAGTGCGTACTTCGGCAATTTTCTTTCCCGGGTTCACCAGATCTTCCACCCGCACATCAAAGGGATGCATGTTGATATTGCCGTAGGGACAGTTGTTGGCGCACAGGCCGCAGCCGATGCACCAATCTTCAATCACGATTTCGAGGCTGTTCCGGCGGCGTATAGAACCGACAGGGCACCCCACCATGCAGAGCGGATCTTTACAATGTCGGCAGGAGGTGGCGACCAGATACTTGTCCCAGCGCAGGCCATCGCGAATCAGACGACTAACACCATCGTGGGCGTCGGCGCAGGCGCGCACGCATTGATCGCAGCGCGTGCAGCGCTCCAGGTCGAGAATCAGCAGGCTTTGCGCTTCCAGCAAACCCTGCGAAAGGAAAGAGTCGACGGGGACGTTTTGTACCATCTTCACGCGCTTGCGATTTTCATCGATGCGCTGCCGTGCGGCTTCCCGCAATTGGCGGCCAATCTCGGGGAAGCGCTCGATCATTTCCTGAAATTCCGTGGCCCGAATCTGCACCGCCTCGACGTGATCCATGGCGACGCAACTGGCGGTGCGAATGCCTTCGCCGAGCAAGGAGAGTTCGCCAAAAAAGCCGCCGCGTCCGATGTAGCCGAGGACGAGATCGCCGCCGGGATGCGCCTGGCTCACTTTCACGAAACCGATGCGCACCAGGAAAAAACTATGCGCGGCCTCGCCCTGCTTGCAGATGATCTGACCGGCGTTATAACGGCGCAGCTCGACCTTGTCGCGCAGATGTTCGATGAAATCCGGGGTGAGGGAGGAGAAAATCGGAATGCTGCGCAGTTGGGATTCGAGCGCGCGTTTGCGATAATTCTGCTCCAGTCGGGCGCGGAAAGTCTTGTTGCGCTGCAGCACATCGAGCACGTTGCGCAACATTTCCAGCATGACGCAATCGGTCTGCGCGCGCACCGTGGCGGAGCGCGGATACTGATTCATGCATGTCATCTCGCCGAAAAGGTCGCCCGCTTCGAGTTCGGCGATCGGATTCGCATAGGGCAAGTCCACGGGCGCGTCGATGGGGATGAAGGGTCGGTCGTGCGCTTCTTCGCCTTCCTCGTCGCGCCGATTCTGGGCTCGGGGCGAAATTGCGGCTTTGAGCTTGCGCAGCAAGCCGTGACTCTTAGCTTTCGTGGTCACATGGCCCATGGGACCGGATAGAAATACGTCGGCTTTACCGCTCACGATGTAGAAGGCGGTCGATCCGTAGTCGCCTTCGCGGCAGACAATTTCGCCAGGCTTATAGAACCGCTTCTGCACGGCATTGCTGTTCAAACTAAGGAAAGTGCCGGAAACCTCGCTGAATACGTCCAGACTCCGAAGTTCCTGCACACTGAGCGGGGCGCCTTCGCCTAGTTCGGTCGAGATCACCTTGCGATTGGTGAGGGCGCCGGTAGGGCACGAAACCATGCACTCGCCACAACTCACGCAACTGGACTCGCCCATGGGGAGGTTGTCGTCGAACGAAATGCCGGCCTGGTAGCCCTTGCCGCGGCGGGCCAGAACGAAATTGTGCCGGACCTCGCTGCAACCACGAATGCAACGGTCGCACAGAATACAGGCCTCGAAATCGACGGCGATAGCGGCGGAGGATTCATCGCGTCCGCGGGGCGTGGGCCGCGGAGGAAAGCGCGAACTGACAATGCCGGCTTCGGCGCCCAGTCGTTCCACTTCGCAATCGCCGGTCGACTCCTGCCGCGCGCAGGGCGAAGGGTGATCGGCGAGCAGCAGTTCCAGCAGTGTGCGTCGCACCGATTTGACTTCGTCGGTACAGGTCTTCACTTTCATTCCCGCTTCGACAGGGCGAATACACGAAGCCGCGTAGACGCGCTGGCCGATATCGACCACGCACATCCGGCAAACGCCGACAGGATTTTCATTCTGCTGATGACAGAGCGTGGGAATCCGCACGTTCAGGCTGCGCGCGGCGTCGAAGATCGTTGTCCCCGCCGGAACGAACACAGGACAGTCATCGATGGTCAACTCAACCAGCGGAACGTCGACGATGCGAGTTGCGGTCGGCTGAGGCATACGTCGGGCGTCCGGCCCCTAGGCCTGGAAGCAAACCCCCGCGGGACACTGCTGGCGTTGGGTGTGGGCCTCGACCTGTGACGGAAAGTGTTTCAGGACGGAGGCGATGGGGGCGTGAATGATCTGGCCAAGCCCGCAGATCGAACTCATGCGCATGGCCTGAAACAGATCCTCGATGGTCTGGCGATCCCCGGGCGCAGCCTTGCCTTTGGTCCATTGCGTTAGCAGAGTCACCAGTTTCTGTGAACCGAGACGGCAGGGAACGCATTTTCCGCAGGATTCATTGCGGAAGAAGCGCACCGAATTCAGCGCCATATCAAGCATGCATCGACCCTCGGCACAGACCACGATGGCTCCCGAACCCACCATGGAACCGGCGGCCGCCACGGCGTTGAAATCCAACGGAAGTTTTGTCATCTCGGCCGGCAGATAGCCCGACGACGGCCCGGAAGGCGCAAATCCGAGCAACTTGCCACCAGCCCGGATGCCGCCCGCATGTTTGTAGATCAGATCGTCGTACGAAATACCCATCGGAACTTCGAAAATGCCCGGCCTCTCCACGTCGCCGCTGACGGCCACAAACTTCAAGCCCGGCAGGCCATTCAAGCCCTGCGCCTTATACCACTCCAGGCCGTGCACCAGAATGGCGGTGGCGACGGTGAAGGTTTCCACGTTATTGATCGCGGTCGGCATTCCCCACAAGCCTTGGTTGCCGGGAAAAGGCGGCTTATTGCGCGGTTCGGAGCGCTTGCCCTCGATGGCTTCGAGCAAGGCGCTTTCCTCCCCGCAAACGTACCCGCCGGGGCTGGTGAAAATGCTCAGATCGAAACCCGAGCTGTGTCCGAAGATGGACGATCCCAAGGCTCCAATACGGTAACAGCGGTTGATTTCTTCCTGTAGGATTTCTTTGGGCTCCTCGTATTCGTGACGAATATAAAGGATGCCTTTGCGGGCTCCCGTAACCAGGCCCGCCAGGATCATGCCCTCGATCACGAGATGGGGAATGTGCTCCATGATGAAGCGGTCTTTGACCGTACCCGGTTCGCTCTCGTCCGCATTGCAAACAATATATTTCGTGGAACCGGGCGCGTTGCGAACGATCTCCCATTTGGTGCCGGTGGGGAATCCTGCTCCGCCTAGGCCGCGCAGGCCACTGGCCTTCAGTGTGGCAATGGTCCCTAAGAAGTCCTTGGTTTCGAGCAACCGCCGAACCCCACGGTAGTCGCTCCGCCCCGCATAAGGGTCGGTAGCCAGCACGGGCTTGGAGTGGTCGCGGGGTACGGGCGGGAGGGGCCGCCCGGCGCTCGCTCCACGAAGCATTTCAGTCACTTGCTCGGCCCGCAATCCAGAATAGATCGTGTCATTCACGAAGACGGCGGGAGCGGTGTCGCAGCGGCCCAGGCAAGACGCGGTGCGAACCGAAATCTCGTTCTCGGGCGCACCCTGAAAGGCGCGTTCGATCGCACATCGAAGTTCGTCGGCGCCGCGCAGATGACACGTCATGTCGGAGCAAACGCGCACATCGAGTTTCGCCGGAGCCGCCAGGCTGAACGTCGGATAAAAGCTGGCGACAGCATGAATCTGGCTGACCGGCAGCTTGAGCTTTCGTGACAGACGATGCAATTCCTCGGCAGGCAGGAATCCGAACTCGCGCTGAATCGCCCTAAGCTCGTCAAACACGCCAATCGCCCCTCAGAATCGTTCCTTATCGTTACTTGCGGCCGGGATGAAGATGAATGAGTAGAACTGGGGACCGTCAGCATCGCTGCGACCGAAAAAGCCTCTTCGCAGTCCCTCTGAGGCAAGCGAATATAGCAAAAGGGTTCCCGATTGTCCACGCAAAACACCGGGCGGTAGTGCCTCAGAAACTGAAGCTCTACCCACCCGGCAATACGGTCACGACGTTCATGAACTGCCCTGCCATACCCTGAAAGTCTTCCTGTTCGCACGGGCGGAATTGGGGTAGTATATGTGCCTTATTTGACCGCCATCGTGCCCCGGGGTTCGGAAACCTAAACGTGCTGGGAGGTAGATGCGCATGTATCCGAAAAGCTCATTGCCTGTTCTGTGGCCCACCGTCGCACTCGCGTCGGTAGCCATTGCTGTTTCCGCTTTCGCTCAGGATGTCGGTAAGTACAGCGGTCCCGGGAGCTGCGCGGCCAGCAATTGTCACGGCAGCGTGACTCCGCGCACGACCACCCGCATCCGGCAAAACGAATACAGCATCTGGGCGGCGCAAGACAAGCACGGGCGCGCCTACACCGTACTTTCCAATCCGGTTTCGCTGCGCATGGGGAAGATTCTCAGACTGTCGACTGCTCCAAATCAGGCTGACAAGTGCCGCGCCTGCCACACCCTCAATGTCCCGGAGAATTTGCGGGCGCAGACTTTTCAGGGCGACGAGGGCGTCAGCTGCGAGAACTGCCACGGCCCAGCGGTGGGGTGGTTGGGCCCGCACACCACTAAAGATTGGACCCGCGAGCAGTCGATAAAGTTGGGGCAATACGATACGCGGGACCTGCTGTCGCGCTCGGAACGATGCATGAGCTGCCATGTCGGTACTCCGGAAAAGCGCGTGGATCACGAGATGATTGCCGCCGGGCACCCCGACCTTACCTTCGAACTGGATACGTTCAGCGCAGTCATGCCGCGGCATTGGAAGTTCCCCTCCGAAGGCGATCCCTGGGCGGGAGTGCAGGAGTGGGGAATCGGGCAGGCGGTGCAGTTGCGCGAGTCGCTAAGCAGATTGAGCCGCAGTGCTGCGAGCAAGTCGTGGCCGGAATTCGCGGAACTGGAGTGCTACTCCTGCCATCACAACCTCACGTCGCCACAAGACAGTTGGCGGCAAGCCCGCGGTTATGCGGGTAGGAACCCCGGCGCGCCCGCGTGGGACGCTTCACGCTACGTGGTGTTCCGGCACTTGGTCGAGCAAATAAGTCCCGAAGACAGCCGTCAACTGGATGCGCAACTGGAGAAGGTTTCCACGTTAGTCGGCAGCGGTTCGGATCGAGAGCAGATTGAATCCGCCGCCAAGCAGGCCTCGGGCATGGCTGATCGGATCGCACAAGGGCTTCGCCGCCAGCCCTATGGCCGCGATTTGAGCGCGCGCGTAATGCAGGCCATCGCCGCGGACGGTGCGCCCATCGCCGAACAAGGCGAACTCTCTGCCGCACAGGCCGCCATGGCGCTCGATTCGATCTCGCTGGCGTATCAAAAGAACGAAAAGTCGGGGAATGAGCAGGAGTTGCGGGCCGCCATCAACCGGCTCTTCGATCAGGTTCAGAATCCTTCCGCTTATAACGCACCCATGTTCGCGGCACAGATGCAAAAGGTCAAAAAGCTGCTGCCGGGAGTGCAACAAGCGGCCGCTTCCACGCACTGAGTTACGGTGCGTCATCAGGTCGCTTGGGTGAATATGGCGGTTGTACTCTTATCGAGACCGGCGCGAACTTGGTTTCTTGGGGCAGTGCGAGACGGGGACAATCCCAGTTCGACGCGAAATTTCAAGTTCACTTGGCACGCGGAAGACCGTCCAGCAATACTAGTAATCGGCGCCTTCCTTCATAAATGGCATGCGAGCGAGGATTTCAGCAGCCTGTTCCAGTTGCTTCAGGTCTTCGCCGGTGAAGTCTGCGCCCGCAACCGAGGAATCTAACCCTTTACGCGAAATCTGCACCACTCCCACTACGATTCCTCCGTCGTGCGTCACCGGGACGGATATGATTTTCTGGATCGGCATTTGCTCCAGGCTCCGATCCTCCACCTCCGCTCCGAGTTTCACCGCTTCAAACAGGCTGACATGCTTTACCCGCATGAACGTATTCGACAAAAGAGGTGTGCGAGTCGCTGCCGTGCGCGCCGCCACCGCCGATCCATTCAGCGGCAGAACGCCCGCCGACCGCAGCTCTGGCGGGAAAATAAATCTTAGACTGCCCTTTTCCAACCGCAGCAGCGCCACTTCGTTGCGGTGCACGCGCAGAATCTGTGCCAGTTTCAGACAAACTCGATCCGAAGTCGGCGATTCCGAAAGCATGCGCTCCAAGTCACTAACGCTAGGCCTGGCGGCCTTGGCTGCGACGCCTTGATTGCCCATCGATGACATAGTTGTGACCATTAGCCTTTCTCATCCATCCTGCGGGCAGAACCAACTTCTCGACAAGTTACCAGAGTACTTTTATCTCTCCCGCGAACCCGGTCCTCCCTCGTGACTAACAAGAGGGTTTCCTATTCTTGTACACAGGAGAGATTTTTCGCTCTCCCGCGAACTTTTTCGCGAGCGTTCGCGCTATAGTTAGAGCAGTAGCTCAAGCACGTAGTCGGATGGCGACGACTGGAGTAGGGGTAATGTCGCTGCTTCATTACGCAAGACCATTTCTGGAGTTAGGTATCTGTAAGGAGTACTGCATGGCTCGCAAGACCACCGGAAACACGACCACCAATCGCAGCAGGAAAACTGAGGCTCCGGCGCCACCCGCCGCAGTGCAGGTTGCGCCCGAGGTTCCCAGGAACGGGAAGCCCGCCAGCGTCCTTCCTCGCATTGCTCCCGTCAATGTGGAAGAAGAGATTCGGCGCCGCGCCTACGAGCTCTATCTGGAGCGTCGAGCAACTGCGGGCGGAGATAGCGGGAACGGCGGGAACAAAGATCAGGATTGGCTGATCGCGGAGCGCGAGATCCTTTCGCGTCACGGGAGTCACCACCAGCACTCGGCATAGCCCGGCAGGATCTGCAGTCTGGAATTCGGCCTCGAGCCGCGACCTGCCTACTGGCTTTGCGCTGGGTGCGTTGCCACAGTCGGCCGGCCGTGACTGCCAAGGCCAGCCAGCCGCAATCGCAGGCGGTCGATGTAGATGTAGACCACGGGAGTCGTGAACAGCGTCAGCATCTGGCTCACGATGAGCCCACCCACGATGGTGATGCCGAGCGGCCGTCGCAACTCCGATCCCGTGCCTGTGCCCAAAGCCAAAGGCAATCCACCCAGCAACGCTGCCATTGTGGTCATCATGATGGGGCGGAAACGCAATAGGCAAGCCTCGCGGATCGCCTCCGTCGGAGATTTTCCGTGGGCGCGCTCGGTATAGAGCGCAAAGTCAATCATCATGATGGCGTTCTTCTTGACGATGCCAATCAGCAGAATGATCCCGATCAGTCCGATCACGTTGAGTTCGTTCCTGGTAATCAACAGCGCGAGCAGCGCGCCCACGCCCGCCGAGGGCAGCGTGGACAGGATCGTGATCGGGTGCGCGTAGCTCTCGTAAAGAATTCCCAGTACGATATAAACGGTCAGTAGCGCGCACAAGATCAGGATGGGTTCGCTGGAGAGCGAGTCTTTGAACGCGGCCGCCGTGCCCTGAAAACCAGCCTGGATCGTGGACGGAAAACCGATGCTGCGCTCGGCATCTTCGATCACTTTGGTCGCATCGCCAAGCGCCACATTCGGCGCCAGATTGAAAGAGATGGTCACCGATGGATACTGTCCCTGATGGTTGACGGCGAGCGCGGTGTTCGAGGGCCCGAAGTGCGCCAGCGAAGACAAGGGCACGGCGGTACCGTTTCTCCCGCGCACGTAGATGCTCTGAAGCGAGTCGGTGCTGTTGGCAAATTGCGGCGCCACTTCCATAACCACGTGGTACTGATTCAAGGGCCGGTACATGATCGAGACTTGGCGCTGGCCAAAGGCATCGTAGAGAGCGCTATCGATGTCGGAGGCGGCGACTCCCAGACGCGCCGCCGTATCGCGGTCAATCACCACACTGGCTTCCAGTCCCTTGTCCTGCTGGTCGGTGTTGACGTCGCGCAACTCCGGCAGCGTACGCATTTTCTCGAGCAAACGCGGCGCCCAGCGGTTCATCTCAGCTAAGTCTTCGCCCTGCAGCGTGTACTGATATTGCGCCTGCCCCCATCGCCCGCCGATGGTCAGATCCTGCGCCGACTGCATGAACAGGGTCGCACCGGGAACCACCGCCAGTTTCGATCGCAGACGGTCGATCACCTGATCGGAATTAATCTTGCGCTGCGAAAGTGGCTTGAGCGTGACGAACATGCGACCCGTGTTGTATTGCGTGTTGCCGCCAGCGAAGCCGACGCCCGTGGCCACCGCCGGATCCTGCATCAGAATGTTCACGTACTGGCTCATCTTATCGCTCATGGCGGAGAAGGAAATATCCTGCGCCGCCTGCACCGAGCCGCTGATCCGGCCCGTATCCTGCTGCGGAAAGAAGCCCTTGGGAACCAGGACATACAGATAAATGCTGAAAAAGGCCGTCGCAATGGTCACGGCAAAAGTCAAGGGCTGATGCCGCAATACCCAATCAAGACTCCGGCGATAGCTGCCCAGCAAACGGTCAAAAGCCCATTCGCTGGCGCGATAAACGTGTCCATGCTTCTCCGCCGCCGTCCGCAGGAATTTAGCGCACATCATCGGCGTCATCGTCAACGAAATCAGCAGCGACACACCGATGGCAACGCTCAGCACAACCGCGAATTCCCGGAAGATGCGGCCCACGAGGCCACCCATCAGCAGAATCGGAATGAATACGGCGACCAGCGAAAGACTCATCGAGAGCACCGTGAATCCTATTTCGCGCGCCCCCCGAAACGCCGCCTGCACCGGAGTCATTCCCTGCTCAATAAAGCGGGTGATGTTCTCAAGCACGACGATCGCGTCATCCACGACGAATCCGGTCGAAATCGCCAGCGCCATCAGCGACAGATTATCGAGGCTGTAGCCCAGCAAATACATCACTCCGAAAGTGCCGATCAGCGACAGTGGCACGGCTACGCTGGGAATCAAAGTCGCCCGCCCCGTCCGCAGGAAAGCGAAGACCACCAGTATCACCAGGACGACGGAGATGATAAGCGTCAACTCGATATCGTGCACCGAGGCTCGCACCGTTGTCGTCCGGTCGAGAACCACACTGACGTCGATTGCGGGAGAGATCGAAGCCTGCAATTGGGGCAACGCGGCGTACAAGCGATCGACGGTGGCGATGATGTTTGCGCCGGGCTGGCGCGAGATGATGATCAGCACCGCCGGCTTGCCTGCGGCGAGACCGACATTATGAATATCTTCGACTGCGTCCTCGACATCGGCGACATCCGCCAACCGGACCGGCGCACCGTTGTTGTAGGCCACGATCAGATTTCGATATTGCTCGGAGCGGAACATCTGGTCGTTGTCGCGAATCGTCCATGCATGCATCGCGTCGCTGAACTCGCCCTTGGGACTGTTGGCATTCGCCGCGGTGAGCGCCGCGCGGACCGTATCGAGACCCACGCCCAGCTTATTCAGCAGCATGGGATTGACCTCGGCGCGAACCGCGGGCTTCGCGCCCCCGCCGACGAAAACCTGCCCTACCCCATCCACCTGCGCCAGTTTCTGGGAAAGAATGGAATCGGCGGCATCGTATATCTTAGGCAGCGGAATGGTGTCGGAGCTCAACGCCAGAATCATGATGGGCGCATCCGCCGGGTTCACCTTCCGATACGTAGGATTGCCCGGCAAATAAGAAGGCAGTTGGCTGCGCGCCGCATTAATGGCCGCTTGCACATCGCGTCCGGCGGCATCGATATTGCGGCCGAGATCGAACTGCAGCACAATGCTGGTCGAACCCAGTTGGCTGGTCGACGTCATCTGGTTCACACCCGCGATGCGTCCAAACTGGCGCTCCAGCGGAGTTGCCACCGCCGAAGCCATTGTCTCCGGACTGGCTCCCGGTAAACTCGCCCCCACGGAAATGACGGGAAACTCCACCTGCGGCAGCGGGGCCACGGGCAGAAAATTGAAGGCCAGCACTCCGGAAAGCAGCAACGCCCCCGCCAGCAACGAGGTTCCAACCGGGCGCTTGATAAAGGGAGCGGAAATATTCATGCTTCAGTCCCCGGTCGCCTCGGGTGCCGGTTCTTCCATCGGATTGCCAATCTTGTAGCGCGCGAATCTCTGCGCCAGCCGGTCAAACCAGAGATACACGACCGGAGTGGTGTAAAGCGTGAGCAACTGGCTCAAAAGCAATCCGCCGACAATGGTGATGCCGAGCGGATGCCGAAGTTCCGAACCCGTGCCGCCGCCCAGCGCCAGCGGCAATCCACCCAGCAAAGCCGCCATGGTCGTCATCATGATGGGGCGGAAACGCAGTAAACACGCCTGATAGATGGCTTCCTCGGGCTCCTTGTGCTCTACGCGCTCGGCTTCGAGGGCGAAGTCGATCATCATGATGGCGTTCTTTTTCACAATGCCGATCAGCAGAATGATGCCGATGAGCGCGACGACGCCGAGATCGTTGCCGGTAATCAGCAGCGCGAGAATTGCTCCCACCCCGGCCGAGGGCAACGTGGAGAGAATCGTGATGGGGTGAATATAGCTCTCATAAAGCACGCCCAGCACAATGTAAACCGTAATGATCGCGGCCAGAATGAGCCAGGGTTCGCTCGAAAGTGAATTGTGAAAGGCAGCCGCCGTTCCCTGGAAGCTGCTGCTGATGCTGCGCGGCAGGTTAATTTCCCGTTCCGCTTTTTCGATGGCCGTAGTGGCATCTCCCAGGGAAACGCCGGGAGCCAGGTTGAATGACAGGTTCACCACCGGAAACTGGCCGAGGTGATTGATCGCGAGCGGTGCATTACGGACTTCGATGCGAGTAAACGCGGAAAGCGGAACCTGCGCGCCACTATTCGCCGCAGCCGGACTGGCGCCGGTAGTGTTCGTCGCCGTTGTGCCCGCGCTCGACGCCCCGTTGGACGACCTCACGTAGATGTTCTTCAAATCGTCGGGTGTGATCCGGAATCGCGGATCCACTTCCAGCACTACGTGATACTGGTTGAGCTGCGTAAACATCGTGGAAACCTGCCGCTGTCCAAAGGCATCGTACAGCGTGTCGTCGATCGCCTGCGGCAGAACGCCCAGCCGTGAAGCCGTATCGCGATCGATGATCAGGTCCGCCTGCAGTCCGTTGTTCAGTTGGTCGCTGGCCACGTCGCGCAACTGCGGAATGCTTTGCAGCTTTTGCAGAAGTTGCCGCGACCAGGCCGCCAATTCTGCTGAATCCGCGTCTTCCATCGAATACTGGTATTGCGTCTGGCTGACTCGGCTTTCCACGGTTAAGTCCTGCACCGGCTGCATATAGAGCGTGATGCCTTCCACCGTGGCCAACTCCGGCTGCAGGTCGCGGATGATTTCCGACGCAGTCTCTTTCCGCTGATTGCGCGGCTTCAGATTGATCTGGATGCGCCCGCTGTTCGGTGTAACGTTGGTTCCATCGACTCCGATGAAGGAAGCCAGGTTGTCGACGTTCGGATTCTTCAGAATCACTCTCGCCAGCGCCTGCTGCCGCACCGACATGGCGGCAAACGACGTGTTCTCCGCCGCTTCCGAGATCCCCATGATCACACCCGTATCCTGCACCGGAAAGAAACCCTTGGGCACGTACACATAGAGCAGCAGGGTAGCGATTAAAGTCGATACGGTGATCAGAAGAGTGGTGGTCTGATACTTCAGAACGAACTTCAAAGTCCGGCCGTAGAACGCAATCACGCGATTGAAAAGATCTTCGGTAACCCGGAAGAAACGCGATTCCTTGCCCGGCTGTCTTTGCTTGAGCAGCTTGGCGCACATCATCGGCGTCAGGGTCAGCGACACTGCGGCGGAGACCAGAATGGTCACCGCCAGCGTAACTGCAAACTCGCGGAAGAGACGGCCAACAATGTCTCCCATAAAAAGCAGCGGGATCAACACTGCAATCAAAGATACTGTCAGCGATACGATGGTGAACCCAATCTGTCCCGCTCCCTTGAGCGCCGCGTCTAAAGGCGAGTCGCCCTCTTCCAGATAGCGGTCGATGTTCTCGATCATGACAATCGCATCGTCGACCACGAAACCAGTAGAGATCGTAAGCGCCATCAGCGTGAGATTGTTCAGGCTGTAGCCAAGCAGGTACATCACTCCGAAAGTACCTACCAGCGACAGTGGCACGGCGACGCTGGGAATCACGGTTGCGGCCAGATTTCGCAGAAATAGAAAAATAACCATCACCACCAGCGCCACCGTCAACATCAACTCGAACTGCACATCGTCAACCGATGCGCGAATCGTCTGGGTGCGATCGATCAGGATTTGAGCCTTGACGGCGGCGGGCATGGAAGCCTGCAATTGCGGTAGAACTTTCTTGATGCGATCGGCCACGCTGATGATGTTGGCCCCGGGCTGGCGCTGGATATTGAGCAGAACCGCGGGCTCCGTGTTCACCCAGGCCGCCTGCTTCACGTTTTCGGCGCCATCAATGGCGGTGGCCACATCCGACAAACGAACCGGCGCACCGTTGCGATACGCGACGATCACGCCGTTGTAGCCCTGGCTTGAAAGCAGTTGGTCGTTGTCGCCGATGGTGAACGATTGGCGCGGACCATCAATCACACCCTTGGCCTCATCCACGTTTGCCGCAGCCAGCGCCGCCCGCACGTCTTCGAGGCTCAACTGGTAAGAAGCGAGAGCGGTGGGGTTGGCTTGCACTCTGACCGCCGGCTTCTGCCCTCCGCTGATCGAAACCAGCCCGACCCCGGGAAGCTGCGAAATTTTCTGCGCCAGCGCCGTCTCGGCCATATCTTCGATGCGCGACAAGGGCAGCGAATCCGAGGTCAGCGCCAGCGTCAAAATCGGCGCATCGGCTGGGTTTACCTTGTTGTAAATCGGAGGATTGGGAAGATTCTGCGGCAGATAGGTGGAGGACGCGTTGATCGCAGCCTGCACCTGTTGTTCTTCAATGTCGATGTTCTGGTCCAGCGCGAACTGCAAGGTGATCAGCGAACTCCCGAACGAACTAGTCGAGGTCATCTGATTCAGTCCGGGAACTTGTCCGAACTGCCGCTCTAATGGGGCAGTGACCGAAGACGCCATGACATCGGGAGCGGCGCCAGGATAAAAAGTCATCACCTGGATCGTTGGGTAATCCACCTCGGGCAAGGCGGAGACCGGCAATTGCCGGTAAGCGACGAATCCGACCAGCATCACCGCCACCATCAACAGGGAGGTCGCGACCGGCCGCAAAATGAAAATACGAGACGGGTTCATGACCTTGGAGCGGCAGCCGCGGGCTGCGAGTTGGAGGGCGAGGCAATCGAGTTCCCCGTCGGGGTGCGACCTTCAACCTTCACGCCATTCTGCAGTTTGTCCTGACCGTCGGTGACTACCACTTCTCCGACTTGCAGTCCGCTCCCAATCGCGCTTTGATTGGATTGCGTCAGCGCGACGGTCACCGGCCGCGCCTCTACCGTGTTGTCGGCTTTCACCACATAAACGAAATTCCCTTGCGGCCCGCGCTGCACCGCCACGCTGGGAACGATCGTGCTGTTCTTGCGCACATCGAGCAGCAGGTGAATGTTTACGAACTGATTAGGAAAGAGAACACCCTCCTTGTTATCGAAGATAGCCTTCAGGCGGTCAGTGCCTGTCGTCTGGTCAATCTGGTTGTCGATGGTCAGCAAGGTGCCGGTAGCCAGCTTGATCTTGTCGTCGCGATCGTAAGCGTCCACCGTAAGCGTTCCCTGCCTCATCCGCTTGACGACCACGGGAAGACTGTCTTCCGGCAACGTGAATATAACCGCGATCGGCTGTAGTTGCGTAATAACCAGCATGGCATTCGTGTCCGTGGCGTGGACGATGTTGCCGGCATCGACTAGCCGCAGACCGATCCGGCCACTGACCGGCGCCGTGATGTGGCAATACTCGATTTGCAGTTTCGCGTTGTCGATGGTCGCCTGGTCGGCTCGAATCGCGCCTTCATACGTGTCCGCCGTCGATTTTTGCGTGTCCACCTGCTGTTGTGACATGGCCCCCGATTGCTTCATCAGATCGCGATAGCGCTCATAGTTCAATTGCGCGTCGCGATAGGAAGCCTGATCCTTGAACAACTGCGCTTGCGCCTGCGCCAGTTGCACCTCGTAAGGTCGCGGGTCGATCAGGATCAGCAGATCGCCCTTGTTGACCTGCTGGCCTTCCCGAAAATTCACCTGCTTGAGTTCGCCATCCACTCGGCTTCTCACGCTCACGGTGTTGTAAGCCGTGACCGCGCCTAATCCGGTCAGATATACCGGCATATCCTGCTCGACGGCGGACGCTACTGCGACTGGCACTGCCCGGACCGTAGCCGCCATCGATTGGTCCCTGGCGGATGCGGAGCCAGCACTCTGGCAACCGCTCACCGCCAGCAGCCCTACCAAACTCAACACGAGCGCCACGTACCGCCAATTCAATTCTCGTCGCGTATGTTTATTCCGCGTGCGTGTTTTCATAGATTAAGAGGCGCAGAAACCGGAAAAATCAGAATCACCATACTCTTCTAAAGAGATGGTTCCCGAAAAGCGCACGATGGTAAAAGTTTGTAAACCGTCCCGCTCCCAGTTCACTGTTGCACGGCCTGAACCAGCGCCGGACGCACGTGCTCGCGCTGAATTTCAGAAGCGTCCCATGCGCCACCCAGAGCCTTAACCAGGTAGACTGACGTAACCATTTGCTGACCGAGCAACTGGGTGGCGAGCCGCTCGTTCGCGAGCAATGTGGATTGAGCTGTAATCACATCGAGGTAGGTCGTGGCGCCACCAACATACCGGTTGTTAGCGATGTCGAGGGCGCGGCGCGAGTCTGCGACCGCCGCCTGCTGCGTTTTTGCCGCCTGGTTCAGGAGTGCCAATCCGGAGAGACCGTCCTCCACCTGTTGAAAAGCGACCAGCACCGCCTGGCGGTAGTTGGCCACCGATTCCTCGTAGGCAGCGCGCGTGAGCGCAAGATTTGCGCGATTACGGCCTCCGTTGAAAATCGGCTGCAGCAGATCCCCGCCCAGCGACCAGAAAGCGCTGGGAGCGGTGATCAGCGTAGCGATGTCACGGCTTTGCCATCCTCCGCCGCCAGCCAAGGTGATATGCGGATAGAACGCGGCCGTCGCCAACCCGACTTGCGCATTTTCAAACGCCATCTGGCGCTCGCTGGTCGCAACATCCGGCCGGCGCTCCAGAATCTCCGATGGAATGCCCGTGGGAATCGCGGGAGGAGTGGCGTCGAAAGGCGCTTCCACCAGAGTGAAAGCCGATGCCGATTTTCCGGTCAGCACGGCGATGGCATGTTCATATTGCGCGCGCTGCTGTAGTACCAGCTGAAGCTGCGTCGCAGTCGAATCGAGCAGCGCCGCCTGTTGCGCCACCTCCAGCCCGTTGGCGACTCCGCCTTCGTGCCGGTGGTTGACCAGATCCAATCCTTTTTGCTGGATCTCGACCGACTGCCTTACCACCCCGGACTCGCGATCAAGTTCGCGCAGGTTGAAGTAGTCGGCGGCCAGTTCGGCGGTCAATACCAGGCGCACATTTTCCAGGTCGGCGGCGCTTCCCTGCAGCGAGGCGTTGGCCGCTTCCAGATTGCGGCGAACCCGTCCGAACAGATCAAGCTCGTAGCTCACGGAAAACGGAACGGTGAAATTATTCTGGGTAAAAGGCGGCAACTCGCCACCTGAAAACGGGCGTTTGCTGGAGAATTCCTCGCGCTGACCGCCAGGGTCGACGCTGACCGCGGGGAAGTACGCGGCAGAAGAGATTCGCGCTTGCGAGCGCGCCTGCAAGAGACGATTCCGTGCGGCCTCAAAAGATTGGTTGGCCTGAAGTAGCTCCTGCTCTAACCGGTCAAGTTCCTCGTCGTGAAATATCTGCCACCACGCGCCCTTGGGGATCGCATCCTTCGGCGCAGCCGTTTGCCAAGGCCCTTCGCCTTTCCACGCCGCCGGAACCGCCGCGGTAGCACGTTGGTATCCCGGCCCAACCGTGCAGCCCACGCCGCACACTAACAGCGCGGCAACCACTAAGACGCCGATGCCCGCGTGGTGATCTCCCGGCTTCACGAGTGAGCATCCCCCCCGCCCGGCTTTGCGACGTGAACTGTCTCTCCTTCTTCCAGTGAGTCGGACGGGTTGATGATGACCTGATCACTTGCATCCAACCCGCCGAGGATCTCGAGCGTGGCACCGTAATCGCGCCCGATGGTAATCGGCCGCAAATGCACTTTGCTGTCCTTGTCGACGACGGCGACCTGCGGTCCCTGAGCCCGGAACAGCATGGCGTTCACCGGAATCGTGATTCTCGGAACCGAACTCCCCGTCGCGAAATGTACTTCACCAAACGAGCCGGGCAGCAGCTTTCCATCTTTGTTGGGAACATCCACTTCCGTATTCAGCGTCCGGGTCGCGGGATCGATGGCATCCGCGGTGCGAGCCACGATCCCCATAAATTTCTGGCCGGGAAATTCCTGTAGCGTCACGACTGCCTTCACTCCAACTTTCATGGAAGGCGCATACGCCTGCGGAACGCTGACATAAACCCGCAATGGATCAACCCGCGCGATATCGAACAGCTCCTTGCCAGTCGCGCCCGCGCCGGAATTGATGAGCGCTCCGGGATCCACATTGCGCCGCGTCAGCACGCCGGAAAAAGGCGCATACACATTTTTGAAAGACTCCAGTTGTTCAAGGCGGCGAACATTCGCGTCTGCCGCCGCCAGATTGGCCTGCGCCTGCTGGTAACCGCTCGCTTGCTGATCCGCTTCCTGCTGCGAGACCGAGTCCGACTTGCGCAGATTCGCCCAGCGGTCGGCCGATATCTTCGCCAGGTCCAGCGCCGACTTCACCTGCTCACGACTGGCCTTCGCCTGGTAAAGCTCCTGGTCGACTTCCGGAGTGTCAATGGTCGCCAGCAGTTCTCCCTTCTCAATCTTGCTGCCCATGTCCTTGTACCAGCGCACGAGATAGCCATTCGTCCGGGCAAAGATGGGGGATTCTTCAAAGGCCTGCAAATTCCCGGGCAACACAAGTTCATCGTTCCCGGACTCGGATGCGGGTTGCACCAGCGCCACCGTCGGAACCGCAACCGCCTCGGTTTCCTTGGCCAGCGCGCTGGATTCGCTGCTCCGGTTCAGAAACGTCACTACCCCGGCGGTGATCAGCACGAGCAACACGGCGCCGACCAGAATCTTCCCGCGAGCGGACGGTGCCCCGCCAGATTGCCGAGTCTCATCCGGAGACATCTCATGGGTCTCGATCCGCTGTGTCGTTTCAGGCGGCGGTTGTATGGGCATGATTACTCTTCTCCATCAACTTCTCTCTACTGTTTTCCACTACTCTTACCTTTGCTCCGCCCGCAGCCTGGCCTCGCGGCGGCCATGAATAATCGAGAAAACACTGGGCACGAAAAACAGCGTGGCCACAGTTGCGAAGAGCAGCCCGCCAATTACGGCGCGACCGAGCGGTGCATTCTGTTCACCACCTTCTCCGAAGCCGAGCGCCATCGGCACCATGCCGATTATCATCGCGAGGGCCGTCATAATTACAGGACGCATGCGGGTGTAACCTGCCTCCAGTGCCGCCTGCAGGGCGGGCACTCCCGCATTCATGCGGTCGCGAGAAAACGAAACCAGCAGAATCGAATTCGCCGTCGCGACCCCCATGCACATCACCGCCCCCGTCAGCGACGGAACATTCAGTGTGGTGCGCGTAATCAGCAGGAACCAGCAGATGCCCGCCAGCGCTCCAGGCAACGCGGTAATGATGATAAAAGGATCGAGCCACGACTGAAAGTTGACCACAATGAGCAAATAGACCAGCACGATCGCGCCGATCAGTCCGACACCCAAACCGAAGAACGAAGACTGCATGGTCTCAATCTGGCCGCGAACCACGATGCGCGTGCCGCGCGGCAACTGAGCCGGATCCTGAAAGGGCTTGAGCGCCTTCATGATATCCGACGCGACTCCACCCAGATCGCGCCCCTGAGTGCTCGCATATACGTCGATTACGGGTTGCACGTTGTAATGGTTCACCACGGCGGGACGCGACACCGGCGAGAGTTGCACCAGATTGCCGAGCACCTGGGGAGCCTGCGCTCCGGCGCTGTTCACCGGCGTGTTCATCAGATCCTGCAATGACGTTTCCCGATACTGCGGGGCCTGAATGGCGATGGGATAGGTAACGCCGTTCTTTGGATTAAGCCAGAAATTCGGAGCCGTCTGGAAGCTTCCGCTTAAGCTGATGAGCACGCTCTGAGCCACGTTCTGAGCCGTGAGCCCGACCTGGTTAATGCGGGTTCGGTCCATATCCAGGTGCAGCGTGGGCAGGCCCATCATCTGTTGCACGTGCACGTCGGCGGCGCCCGGAATCTGGCGGACACGATTGGCGATTTTCTGAGCGATGTCGTAATTGGCGCGCATGTCGGCGCCCACGATCTGAATGTCTACCGGCGCCGGCAATCCAAAATTAAGAATCTGCGACACGATGTCGGCGGGCTGAAAAAAGAACTCCACGCCCGGAAAACGCGCGGGCAATTCGCGGCGCAACCGGCGCACGTACCCGGCGGTCGGATGATGATGTTCTGGATTCAACGAAATCAGAATCTCGGCGTCCCCCGTCCCAATCACGCCCGAACTGGCATAAGAGAGATTGATGCCGGAATAAGGGACCCCGATATTATCCAGCATCGTCTCCAACTCGTCTTTCGGGATATCGCTGCGCAATACACTCTCCACTTCGTCGCATAACCGCGCGGTCTCTTCCACCCGCAGGCCGGGGCGGGCGCGGAAGTGGAGTCGAATCAGGCCCGCATCCACTTGAGGAAAAAAATCCTGTCCCAGAAAGAACACCAGCCCCAAAGACAGAAGGCAGAACGCAGTAAAACCGATGGCGAACAGCTTACGGTGCTCGAGTGTCGTCTCCAGCAGTTGCTGGTAGCTGCCGCGCACGCTTTCAAACCACCGTTCGAACCCTCGCTGAAATTTCCCAAGGTAGCTCTTCGGCTCAAGGGCGCGGTGCTCGTGCCCGCGCATGATGAACATTACCATCGTTGGAATCAGGGTTCGCGAGAGCAGGTACGACGCCAGCATCGCAAAACACACCGCTTCCGCCAGCGGCACGAAAAGGAATTTCGCAACTCCCGCGAGAAAAAACATCGGCACAAACACGATGCAGATGCACAGCGTGGACACGAACGCAGGCACCGCGACCTGTTGCGCCCCGTCGAGGATGGCCTGCTTCATCTCCTTACCCATGGCCAGGTTGCGCTCGATGTTTTCAATCTCCACCGTGGCATCGTCGACCAGAATCCCGACCGCCAGCGCCAACCCGCCAAGAGTCATGATATTGATGGTCTGGCCAAGGGCGCTGAGCAGTATCACGGAAACAAAGATCGACAGCGGAATCGAAACCGCAATGATTACGGTCGGCCGCCAGTCTCCCAGGAAGAGCAGAATCATCACCGCTGTAAGACACGCTGCAGTCAGTCCTTCGCGCAAGACGCCCTGAATCGAGGCCCGCACAAAAAGCGACTGGTCAAACAGGGCCTTGACCGTGAGTTCGGGCGGCAGAGACTTGGACGCCCTTTCCACCATGGCTTTCACGCCACTGACGACGGTCAGCGTCGAAGATCCGCCGAGTTTGAAGATGGACATCAGCGCGCCGCGCGCACCGTCATGCCGCACGATGTTGGTTTGCGGCGCAAATCCGTCGCGCACATGCGCTACATCCCGCAGGTAAAGCGTCGACGAATTCAATGTCTTCACCGGCAGGTCGTTCAGTTCGGCGATGGTCTGCGGAGTGCCATTCATCTCCACCGTGTATTCCGTCGGCCCGATCTTGGTCGTACCCGCCGGCAGAATCAGGTTCTGCGCCGCTACCGCGTTCACGATGTCGACGGGCGTCAAACCGTACTCCTGCAACTTGGCGGAATCAAGGTCCACCTGCACCTGCGGCAGCTTGCCGCCAAAGGGATACGGAGTGCCCGCGCCTTGCACCGTAGTCAACTGGGTGCGGAGAAAATTCTGCCCGACGTCGAACAACCGCTGTTCCGAAAGTGTCTTGCTGCTCAAGCCCAGCTGCACAATCGGAGTTGACGAGGCCGTGTACGTGATGACCAGCGGCGGAGTCGTTCCCGGCGGCAACCCGCGCAGCACCGTCTGGCACATGGCCGTCACTTGCGTTACCGCCATGGAGATGTTGACGGAAGGCCGGAAGAAGATTTTGATCACCGCGATCCCGTTCAGCGACTGCGACTCCTGATGCTCAATGTCGTTGACCGTAACCGTGAACCCGCGTTCGGAGTTGCTTACAATCCGGTCGGCCATCTCGCTCGGCGAGAGACCGGTATAGTTCCACACCACGCTGACCACTGGAATGTTGATTTCAGGGAAAATGTCGACCGGGGTGCGCAGAATCGTGATCGGTGTAAGGATGATGATCAGCAAAGCCATCACCACAAACGTATAAGGGCGGCGGAGCGCTAATGCGACGATCCACATAGGACTGACAATAACTGGTAGAGTCTATGTTAGCGGAAACTACCAAGGCAGAGGCCGAGGCCTCTTCGGGCCAACGCACTTGCAGATAAGATTCAAAACAGTACGTTTCGGATTTTAATTATATTGGACTTTTTGCCATGGCTCAAAATGTTGTCGCTCAAAACAACGCCGGGAGTGCCGCGACCCGGACCGGAAGCAGTGGAACGAACGGAAAAAAGGAAACTTGCGTCAAGCGCTCCCCCGGAAGGCCCCGCAGCGAAGAATCCCGTCTGTCTATCCTGCGTAGCACCATAAAGATGCTCAAAGAGGATGGCGGATTCTCCGAGTTGAGCATCGAGGCGATCGCGGCGGACGCTAATGTGGCCAAGACCACCGTCTACCGCTGGTGGCCGACCAAGGCTGCTCTGGTTGCCGATGCCTTCTCCCATAGCGCCGCCGAAGAACTTCGTTTCCCGGATACTGGCTCCGTGGTGAGCGACATGGGCCTGCAGATGAGGCGGCTGATCCAAATCCTGCGATCGAAGCGCGGCAGAGTAGTCTCGGCTCTGCTCGCCGGTGGCCAATCGGATCCAGAATTGCTCAAGGCCTTTCGCGATCGGTTCCTGTGGCCCCGGCGTCAGCACGCTTATCAAACTCTGCAGCGCGGCATCGACCGGGGCGAGTTACCCGCTGGCATCAACCTCGACTTCATCCTCGACTCGCTCTACGGTCCCATCTACCTCCGCTTTATCATCCGCCACGACAAGCTCGAAGACCGCTTAGCCGACGAAATTTGCGCCCTCGTCCTCAAGGGGTTGAAAAATCCGCCGCAGTCCTGAAATCAACGGAAGTTTGGAGCCCGGCCGGACCTTCGACCCAAAATCCCGACCGCCAATCCCATAACCCGTTCACCTGTCAAAACTTACGGTTCAACGAGAGAATTCGACCGCTGACTGGCCGGGCTTGCGCGAATGGGCCGCTGCGATTATTATAAATACGACCGAAATAGTCGCAATTTTGTCCGACTATAAAGGTCGGCATTCTCCACCATGCTGAAACTGACGAAAAAAGCCGACTACGGGCTCATGGCCATGAAGCATCTGGCTGAGCATGCCGACCACGGCTCGTGCAGCGCCAAAGATGTCGCCGAAGCTTATGGGATCCCGCAGGAAGCGCTGGCGAAGATTCTCCAACGGCTGGCGAAGGTCGGATTGGTGCGGTCGCAGCATGGCATGAACGGCGGCTACACGCTGACGCGTGATCCGAAGACGATTTCCGCTTTCGAGGTGATCAAGGCGATTGACGGTCCGTTGTTCATTACTTCCTGCATCACGCTTCGCGGCGAATGCGACCAGAGTGATCGTTGCACGATTCGGGAGCCGCTGCGCAAGGTAAATGAGAGCATCGAGCAGGTTCTGAAGAACATCAAAATCTCGCAGATGAAGGAAGAACCGGAAGTTATCCGAGTTCATAACCAAGACCGTAACCAGGCCGATAAGCCGGGGACGCGAAAGCCGGCGGACCTGGTGACAATTTCGTAGCACTTTTAAGGAGAACGGTGATCATGAGCACGAATGCCAAGACGGCGACCCCCAGCAGTCAGGACATCGGACAGCGCGCGACTCCCAACGGGATCAAGCTGCCGATTTACATGGATAATCACGCGACCACCCCAATGGATCCGCGAGTTCTCGAAGAGATGCTGCCCTACTTCATGGAGAAGTTCGGCAACGCCGCCAGCCGTAATCACCCCTTTGGATGGGCGGCCGAAGAAGCGGTGGAGTTGTCGCGTGAACGCATCGCCAAGCTGATCGGCGCCACCGCGAAAGAGATCATCTTCACCTCGGGTGCCACCGAAAGCAACAACCTCGCCATCAAAGGCGTGGCCGAGATGTATCGCGAGAAGGGCAACCACATCATCACCGCGGTCACCGAACACAAGGCCGTGCTCGACACCTGCAAGCATCTGGAGAAACTCGGCTTTCGCGTAACCTACATGCCGGTGCAAAAAGACGGACTGGTTGACCTCGATGACCTGAAGCGCGCCATTGACGACAAGACGATTCTGGTCACGATCATGGCGGCCAACAATGAAATCGGCGTCCTGCAACCGGTCGCGGAAATCGGCAAGCTCTGCCGCGATCGGGGAGTGGTGTTCCACACCGACGCGGTACAAGCCATCGGCAAAGTGCCGATCGACGTGAACAAGATGAATATCGATGTCGCCTCCATCACCGGACACAAACTGTACGGACCGAAAGGCGCGGGCGCGCTCTATGTGCGCCGGAAGAACCCGCGAGTGCAGTTGGTGGCACAGATTGACGGCGGCGGCCACGAGCGCGGAATGCGCTCAGGAACGCTCAACGTTCCCGGCATCGCCGGCCTGGGCAAGGCTTGCGCCATCGCGCACGAAGAGATGCCGCAGGAATCCTGCAAAATCGCTGGGTTGCGAAACCGGCTGAAAGACAGCATCATGAGCCGCCTGGACGAGGTCTACATCAATGGCTCGATGGAGCATCGCCTGCCCGGCAACCTGAATATCAGTTTTGCCTATGTGGAAGGTGAGTCCCTGCTGATGGGCATTAACGATATCGCGGTTTCGAGCGGATCGGCGTGCACCTCGGCGACGTTGGAACCATCCTATGTATTAAAAGCTCTTGGCACGGGCGACGATCTGGCCCACAGCTCCATCCGTTTCGGGATTGGGCGATTTAACACCGAGGCCGAAATCGATTATGTGGGCGACCGCGTGGTGGAAACTGTGCTCCGTCTGCGTGAACTTTCGCCACTCTACGAAATGGCGAAAGAGGGTGTGGACTTGAAGAGCGTAAAGTGGGCGGCAGAAGCGCACTGAGTTCAAAGGGGCAGTTTGGCAGGGGTGCGGCTCGGAAAGCGTTCTGCGTCCCCCGATCTGTTTCTCGCCGGGTAGCACGGGGCTTTGGCCCCGGTGGGGTTCAATTTAGAGTTTCTAAGGAGATGGCAAATGTCATACAGCGATAAAGTGATCGACCACTACAACAATCCACGCAACGTCGGTTCCATGGACAAAAAGGACGCTGATGTGGGCACCGGCCTGGTGGGCGCACCCGAGTGCGGCGACGTGATGAAGTTGCAGATCAAAGTCAATCCCCAGACCAACATTATCGAAGACGCGAAGTTCAAGACCTTTGGTTGCGGCTCGGCGATTGCATCTTCTTCGCTGGCAACCGAGTGGGTCAAGGGCAAAACGATCGACCAGGCTCTTGAGATCAAGAACACCGAGATCGTAAAGGAACTGGCCTTGCCACCCGTGAAGATCCACTGCTCGGTGCTGGCCGAGGATGCCATCCGGGCCGCGATTGGCGACTGGAAGAAGAAACAGGAAACCGCGAAGCCGGTGGAAGTACAGGCGGCGCAGTAAACTGATGCCTGGGTAGGTTTTGGGAAGGGCGAGTCTTAAAGCGGCGCCGCTCAGAACCAAGAGATACGGGCTTTAAGCCTGTGCGTGCCGTACAAGTTCGGGAAATCATGGACCAAGCTGTCAAAGACCAAGCCGTAAAACCCGTTGTGCCCGCGGCACCGGCCAAGGGCATTCAGGTGACCGACAACGCGCTCAAGAAGATTCGCACGGCCATGGTGAAGGAGAACGTTTCGCCCGAGCAAGGTGGCCTTCGTTTGGGCGTGCAGGGCGGTGGCTGCTCCGGCCTGAGTTACAACATTCGGTTCGACACGCAGCCGCGGGAGCGCGACCGTGTGTTTCAGTTTGGGGATGTCCGAATCTTTGTCGATCCGAAGTCGTTTATCTATCTGCACGGGATGACCCTCGACTACCAGGAAACTCTGATGCAGCAGGGCTTCGTGTTCGTGAATCCGAATTCAACCAAGTCCTGCGGCTGCGGAAGTTCGTTCTCGTAGAGATGATTTTGTAATTGGTAGTCGGGTAAGTTTGCGATATTGACGCCCGCATAGCCGATTGCCCTCAAGTTACAAAATTACAGAATTACAAAATGACCGATTCCAGATCGTCGCTGATTATGCCCAATTCATCGCCCGGACAAGCGCCCGGAGAGGCGACTCCACGCTGCTGGTCGTGCGGCACCATGCGCGCCGTGCACTTCTGCAGTTCCTGCGGCAAGGTACAGCCGCCGGTCCCAGTGGACTATTTCACATTCTTTGGATTTCCCCGCAAACTCAACCTGGATACTGCCGCGCTCGAAAAAGAGTTTTACGCGCTCAGCCGCCATCTCCATCCTGACGTCTTTGGACAATCCGATGATCGGGAACGCGCCTGGAGCCTGGAACAAAGTTCCATGCTGAACGACGCTTACCGCACATTGAAAGATCCGATCAAGCGCACCGAATACCTGTTGCGCCTCGAAGGCGTTGAACTGGAAGAGCAATCGAAGCAGGCCACCGAAAAGGCTCGCGCCACGGGAGAATTGAAGAAGCAGGTCGTGCCTCCCGATCTTTTGGAAGAAGTCTTCGAGCTCAACCTGCATCTGGAAGAGTTGCGCGAACAGAAAAAGGCGGGCGAAGACGATCCCGCATTGCTCGAGGAAATCGGCAAGGCCAAGCTTTCTCTGGAAGAAAAATACGACGCGCTCTTCGGTGAACTCAAGACCGAATGGAACGCGTGGGACAAACTCGTTGACAGTGGAACCGAAGCTGGCCGGCGGAAAATCCTGGATGCGATGCTCGATGTGCTGAATCGAAGAAACTACGTTCGAAACCTGGTGCGGGATGTGAATGAAGCGCTGGAGTAGGATTTTGTAATTTCGTAATCTGGTAATTTTGCAATTCAAAGTCAGCGGAAGTCTTGCCTTCAAATTACCCGATTACAAAATTGCCAAATGACTACGGACTACATCGTCGGCATTGATCTCGGCACCACGAACTCGCTCGTGGCTTACATGCAAGGGGATTCCCCTGTCGTCATCCCCGGAGAAGACGGGCTGAACCTGGTGCCCTCCGTGGTGGCGCTCGACCAGAAAAACCAGATCGTTGTGGGCAACGCAGCCCGACGCTATCTGATCGAAACACCGGAGCGAGCCGTCTACTCGGTCAAACGCCTGATGGGGCGAGGCTTCGAAGATGTGCGCGAAGAACTGAAACTGTTTCCCTTTCAACTGGCTGACGATCTTCAGACAGGAGAAGTCCTGCGCATCAAGATAGGCGATCGAACCTATACGCCACCGGAAATTTCCGCGTTCGTCCTGCGCCAGCTGAAACGAAACGCCGAGCGTTTTTTCGGAGCGCCCGTCAACCACGCCGTGATCACTGTCCCCGCCTACTTTAATGACGCGCAAAGGCAGGCCACAAAAGATGCCGGCCGCATCGCCGGCCTGAACGTCCTGAGACTGGTGAACGAACCCACGGCGGCATCGCTGGCCTATGGCCTGGACAAGCGAAAGCATGGCATGGTGGTGGTCTACGACCTCGGCGGCGGCACCTTCGACATTTCGATTCTCAAGCTGCACGATGGCATCTTTGAGGTGATTTCGACCAATGGCGATACCCACCTGGGCGGCGACGATATCGACAATCTGCTGATCGCAATTGCGCTCGACGACATTCGCGGCGATCTCGGACTCGATTTGAGCCATCACGGCGAAGCCGTCGCCCGCATTCGCAACGCGGTGATTGAGGCCAAGATTGCTCTCTCCTCCCAACCCACGGCCAAACTTGACGTCGATTTGCCCGGTGGGAAGAGATATCAGCGGGAGATTTCGCTGGAAGTTTTCGAGCAGATGATCCAACCAATCATCGACCGCACCGTCGGCCCCTGCAAACAGGCGCTTAAAGATGCCGGTCTGAAACCAGAACAGATTGACGAGGTCGTGCTGGTCGGCGGCTCGACGCGCATTCCCAAGGTGCGGCGACTGGTGCAGGACCTGTTTCAACGCGTGCCACACACCGATTTAAATCCCGACGAAGTGGTGGCGCTGGGCGCGGCGGTCCAGGCGAACATCCTGGGCGGCGGCTCTGAAATCACGAAGGAAATGCTGCTGCTCGACGTTACTCCACTCTCGCTGGGAATCGAAGTGGCGGGCGGCGTCACCGATAAGATTATTCTGCGCAACTCGACCATACCGGCTTCGGCCACGCAGTATTACACCACCCAGGTGGATGGCCAGACCAACGTCGCAATTCATGTTCTGCAAGGCGAACGGGAACTGGCCCGCGATTGCCGGTCGTTGGCCCGGTTCGATCTGAAAGGCGTTCCGCCGATGCCCGCCGGACTGCCGCGCATCGAGGTAAAGTTTCTGATCGACGCCAACGGCATTTTGCGGGTTTCGGCTCGCGAGCAGCGCAGCGGCAAAGAAGCGGAGATTGACGTCCAACCAACCTATGGACTCACCGACGAACAGGTCGAGAACATGCTGCTCGAATCGTTCGATTACGCCGAAGAAGATTTCCGGCAACGGCAGGTCATTGAAGCGCGCCGCGAAGCCGACACGATCCTGACCGCACTGGCAAAAGCGAAGAACAACCACGCCTGGCATGAACTCACTAACGACGAGCGCCGAAAGGTCGAGGAACTGGAGAAAACTCTGGTTCGCGTAAAGGATGGCGACGACTATCACGCGATCCGAACCGCGATTGACGAACTCAACCAGGCCACCATGCGTTTGGCGGAATTGATGATGGATACTGCCGTCTCCACCGCGCTCAAAGGCAAAGCGATGGACGACACAGATATGGACGAAGGCCCGCAGGCTGGGCATCCGGTGGCAAAAGCCGATTTCGAATAGGGGATCTACATATGTCCGAAGAAACAACGCAAGGAAAAGGATCTGCAGCCACGACCATGGATGCTCCCAGTGGAAAGACGGTAGAGGTCACGTTTCTTCCCGAAGGCAAGACGGTAACTTTCGAACACGGCAAACTGCCGTACAAAGACCACGGCAAGCAGGAGTCGCTGCTCGATGTGGCGCTGAACTTCGGTGTTCACCTCGATCACGCCTGCGGCGGAAACTGTGCCTGCACCACTTGCCACATCTGGGTGAAGGAGGGCGCGGACCTGATCTCGGAGATGGAAGACGATGAAGCCGACAAACTCGACATGGCAGCTGACCTTCAGTTAAACTCGCGCCTCGGGTGCCAGACTGTGATCAGGAAGCCCGGTAAACTGGTAGTGGAAATACCGGCGTGGAACCGGAATTACGTTTCGGAAGAACACTAGAACAGCGTCAGGTTTCCACCGTCCGCTCTTCGTTTACCTTCGATCGGAGCGGGTTGAGCCGACGCTTAGCGGCCGTTAGGAGCGATGATTCATGGCAAAGGAACTTACCTGGAACGATGCCGACGACATTGGAATTTTGCTCTCTGAAAAATATCCGGATCTTGACCCGCTTGCAGTTCGTTTCACCGACCTCCACAGATATGTGACCGCGCTCACCGACTTCAAAGACGACCCTTCGAAGTCGAACGAGGCCAAGCTTGAGGCCATCCAGATGGCGTGGCATTCCGAGGTTCTGGATCGAACTCAGGGCTGATCTTGAATCGCCGGCCTGTGATCACCGCGGTAGCTCGTGTGGCGCGGGCACTCTTGTCCACTGATCGAAAGGGCGAGCCATTCAAATTACGGGTGCGGCGTTTCCCGTGCCTCCATTTCCCGATATGCTTTTTGCAAAACAAAAAAAGCCTGCTTGCGCTCGCCCCGGTTCGACAGCAATCCCTTGCGGTTGAAATAATCCTGAATTCCGGGCAAGGGTCTTCGCGGTGACCGAAAATCCATCAATACCCATGGGGCAAGTCCTGCCAGATGCGGAATCTTGTTCACCATGTTCAATTGATGGACATAGAGATTCGCCTGGTACTCCTCCGTCCAGCGGGTGGCGGCGTCTCCATGCCGCCCATAGGCCGCGCCGCCGCCAAATTCGCTGACGATCAGCGGCTTGTCATAAGGGCTGGTCCAGATCTGACGATCGGCGTCTTCCGGACGCCCGCTGTACCATCCGTAGTATTGGTTCAAGCCCAGCACATCGAGAAATTCTCCCAGCGGATCCTTCAGAATGTGCCGATCGGCCCCATCGTCTTCCGCGCCGTTCATCGCGGAAGTAATCAGGCGCGTCGGATCAAGATGTCGCGCGTCGTCCGCCAAAGTGCGCAAAAAAAGCAGGCGATCCGGTTTGACCGGAGTCTCGTTCGAGATGGACCAAAAAATTACGCCGGCGCGATTGTGATCGCGGGTAATCATGTCGCGCAGTTGAGACTCAGCGTTCGCCAGCGTTGCTGGATTCTTCCACGCAATATCCCAATACACAGGAATTTCCGACCATACCAACAGTCCCATCCGATCCGCGAGTCGAACTTCAGCCTCACTGTGCGGATAATGCGTGAGCCGGACAAAGTTGCAGCCCAGTTCCTTAGCCCACCCCAGCAGCGTCTGTGCGTCCTCCAGGCTATTGGCCCGCCCACCGCGAACTGGAGCCTCTTCGTGCAAAGAAATGCCGCGCAGAAAAATCGGCTCTCCGTTCAGCAGAATCTGAGAACCTCGCGTTTCGATGGTTCGAAACCCGATCAAGTCGCGAACCGCATCGTTTCCCGACGAGATCCGCACCTCGTACAGCTTTGGATTCCCCGGCGACCACAGCTGCAGTTTGGCGGAAACGTGAAAGGCCGCGCGGCCGTCCCCATCCGAAATCGCGGAAATCTTGATCCCGGCTTCCGGAATTTCGATGGACACCAACTGCTGCGGCCGGAAATCCCCGTCCAGTTGCACCCATCCGTCAATCTGGTCGCGTGATCCCTTGGCCAACTGCACCCAGTAATCACGGATAAAAGTCTCCGGCGTTTCGATCATCTCCACATCGCTGGTGATGCCACCGTAATTCCACCAGTCGGTGTTCAGACCGGGAACCGCGTCTTCGCGGCGCTGGTTGCTGGCCTCGACCACAATGAAGTTCTCTCCGTCGTGCAGCGACTTTGTGACCTCGAAATCGAAGGGCGTAAAACCGCCTTCGTGCTCACCGATGGGCTCGCCGTTCAAATAAACTCGAGCGCGATAATTGACTGCGCCGAAATGTGCGAAGACGCGAGCGTGCTCATGTTCCGAATAGGAAAACGTCCGCTCATACCAGATCGGACCTTCATAGAAAAGCAGTTTCTCTTTCTGCGTATTCCAGTCGCCGGGTACGTTCAGCGTTTCCGATGCGTCAAAGTCATACTCGACCAGATCACCTTTATCCTTTGGCTTGCGATTGCGGTAGAACTTGCTACCCAGCCCGGATTCCAGCGGATCGACAATAATGTGCCAGGCTCCATTCAGGCTCTTGGTTTTGCGGCTGGAAACGTTGGCAAGCAGAGGCGCATGCGGCGCTTGGGCAGCAAGCGGGACGGTGAGAAAGAGCAGAGTGAGCAAAAGCACGTGCGGAAGGCGTTGCATATTGTGGTCCTGAGGATCGGCATCAAGAATACACAAGAAGTGCGACGGCGGGATGCTGTTCCCCTACAACTTTTCTCGGATCGCAACAGTCAACATGGACAAAACTAGCGCGCCGCAACCGCGCTGGGAACCGCATCTTCCACGCTTGCTTCGCGCAAAAACTTGGCCGCTTCCTCCGGCGGAGTGGGATTGATGTAAAAGCCGGTTCCCCATTCGAATCCTGCCGTCTTTGTCAGCTTGGGCATGAATTCGATGTGCCAGTGGTAATACTCGTTCGTCGGATCCTGCGCCGGCGATGTATGCACAACCAGATTGTACGGCGGATTCTCCAGCACCCGGTCCGCTTTCATCAGCAGCAACTTGAGCGCTTTCGCCAGATTTTCAAACATGTGCGACGACGAGTTCTCGAAGGCCGATTCATGGCGCTTGGGCAGTATCCAGGTCTCAAAAGGAAAGCGCGGAGCATACGGCGCGAGAGTAATAAAATCTTCGTTCTCGGCCACGACTCGCGTTCCGTTCTCCATCTCTTGCCGGATCGCGTCGCAAAACACGCAACGCTCTTTATAGATGTAATACTGCTTGGCTCCCTGCAGTTCCTCGACCACGTAAATGGGCAGAATCGGCAACGCTATCAACTGCGAGTGCGCATGCTCAAGAGACGCGCCCGCCGCTTCCCCGTGATTTTTGAAAAGCAAAATGTACTTGAAGCGCCGATCCTTCTTGAGATCGAGAATGCGATCGCGAAACGCCCATAGCACGTCTTCGATTCTCTTCGGAGGAAGCGAGGCCAGAGTGGCTCCGTGGTCGGGCGTCTCGATAACCACTTCGTGGGCCCCGATGCCGTTCATCTTGTCAAACATGCCTTCAGCCTGTTTGTTCAGAGTGCCTTCAATGCCCAGCGCCGGAAATTTGTTCGGAACCACTCGGACTGTCCAGCCTGGACTGTCTTTTTGAGGAGTATTGCCGTTGGTGCTGGGACGATATGCGAGAATCTCCGGCGGCGTCTTACTCTCATTGCCATAACAGAACGGACAGAACCCGCCCTTGATCTTCACCGCCTCACGCACGAAGTCGGTGGGCCGCTTGGCGCGGTCCGTGGAAATAATCACCCATCGGCCCACGATGGGGTCTTTTCTCAGCTCAGGCACGTACTAAACCCTTTCAGTAAAGGTTTTCAGAATCAGAAGCCTACGAATTTACGATTGTACGCCACAGAAAACGCATTTTGAAACAGCTCGAATGCAGGGCCGCTATGGCCCCGTTCATAGTAGACGGCAAGCACATCAAACCGCGACTGGCACACGATCGGCATCTGGCGCAGAAAATCGCGCGAGACCAGCGACAAGTCTCGTTGTTTGTCGTGATCGACGGCGGTTTCGGCGGGCTTGAGGTCGCGCTTGGTCCGGGTTTTCACTTCAATAAAGCAGAGCACATCGTGGTCCCAGCCAACCAGATCGAGTTCGCCGCGATGATTCGGGGAGCGGTAGTTTCGGGCAATGATGGTGTAGCCTCGCCGACGCAGGTAGAAGTAGGCGTCCTCTTCGCCGCGTCGGCCAGTCCGCTGGTGTTCCGGCATGTCCTCCGACGCCAACGTAAGGCCTGCGAGCCAATCGAGCCCGCGTAGCATGGCTTGCGTCAGGTGCCCAGCGAACATACATCCGGCGAACATCGAAGCCCCCATCCTGACCGTAGCTTGGACGAACCATGCGTGATGTGATGCCGATCACGCCACGTTTGGTATCATTCGGCGCTCCGGCTTTCTGCGGGCGGGCAGGAAACCGGGAACGGGAAGAGAACGACATGGCAAAACACACTGCCACAGTCCGTTGCCACAATGTCAGTCCTGCGGTATAGCATCTACTGATGCCTAAAAAGCACGCCCCCTCCGCCCAGCACGCGGAGCCCTCCGTAAAACTCTCGAGCCGAGGCGTTGCTCGCCTGCAAGCCCGGCACCCGTGGGTCTATCGCTCGGACGTCATCGAAGAAAAAGAAACGTCACCCGGCTCGGTCGTCCGCGTCCTCGATCAGCGCGGCAAATTCCTTGGAACCGCGCTCTACAGTTCTTCGTCGCAGATCGCGATCCGCATGGTCTCGCACGGATCCGTAGCCGATCTGCCAGCGTTGGTTGCCGAGCGCTTACGCGCCGCCATCGCCTATCGCACACAGAACAACCTCGTCGCCAATACCGACGCCTACCGCATCGTCTTCAGCGAAGCCGATTTTCTGCCGGGGTTGATCGTCGATCGCTACAGCGACGTTGTGACCGTGCAGATCCTGACTCAAGCCATGGACGCCGCTCCGGTGCGCGCTGCCATTATCGAGTGTTTACGCGAGGAACTGCAGCCGGCGGGAATCGTCGAGCGCGTCGATGGCCGCATTCGCGAACTGGAGCATTTGCCGCCCCGATCGTCTGGGCCGATCTGGGGAGATAGAAGTTCGACGGTCATCAATATGAACGGCGTCCGTTGTCACTACGACGGCCTTGAAGGCCAGAAGACCGGAGCCTTCCTCGATCAGCGGGAAAACTACGCTGCCGCCGCGCAATACGCCCACGGCGAAGCCCTCGACGCATTCTGTTATCAGGGAGGTTTCGCGCTGCATCTTGCTCTGTGCTCCCCTCCGGACCCTCCCGCAAAGTGTTCGAGCGTCACCGGAGTCGACAGCTCCCGTCCGGCCCTCGAAATGGCGGAAAAGAATGCGGCTCTCAACGGACGCGAACTGGAATGGATTGAGGCCAACGCCTTCGATCTCTTACGGGAGTACTCCGCCGCGAATCGGCGCTATGACACCATCATTCTCGATCCGCCCCCGTTCGCCAAGACCAAGCGCGACCTGGAAAAGGCGCTGGCCGGCTACAAAGAACTCAACCTGCGAGCGATCAAGATGCTGCGCCCGGGGGGCATTCTGGTCACCTGCTCCTGCTCGTTCCACGTCAGCGCCGCCGACTTCCTGAAAGTCGTGGCCGACGCCGCCCAGGATGCCCATAAATCGTTGCGCGTGATCGAACACCGGGGAGCCGCAAAGGACCATCCCGTCTTGCTTAATGTGCCTGAAACACGCTACTTACAGTGCCTAATATTGTGCGTAAGTGATTGATAAATATAATATATTTAATACTTGACAATACACCACTCATATTTTATGCTCTGCTCATGCTAACTAAGCCACGGAGCTATGGTAGCTCCGGTTTGAATTTTTCAAGTAGGAGGAATTTGAGTCATGACATTGCTTAACCGTTGGGATCCGTTCCATGAGTTTGTCACCCTGCAAGACCGCATGAATCGCCTCTTCCGCGATGCCCGTGGTCCCGAAGGGCAGGATGAGTCACTGAGCACCAGCGCTTTCGCGCCGCCGGTCGATGTTTACGAAGACGAGCATAATGTGACCTTGAAGATCGAGGTCCCCGGAATCGACGAGAAGGACATCGACGTTCGCATCGAGAACAACACCTTGACGGTGCATGGCGAACGCAAGTTCGAGAAGGAAGAAAAAGAAGAGAACTACCGCCGAGTTGAACGTCAGTACGGCAGCTTCACCCGCACTTTCACTCTGCCCAACACAGTCGACCAGGAAAGCGTCCAAGCCGACTATGACAAGGGAGTGCTGAAGGTAAAGCTGGCGAAGAAAGCCGAAGCCAAGCCCAAGCAGATCAAAGTCAACGTAGGTGGTGAGAAGCTGGGCAGCCAGAAGACGCTCGAAAGCAAGCCGAAGAGCGCCGGGCAGGCCGCGTAACCGTAGCTCGTGTGGTGACGGGGCTATGCCCCCTCCACCTGGACTCACGTAGGGGCGGACGCCCTCGTCCGCCAGCCGGGCAACCCGGGGCCCCCGGCCAGCCCGATTTTGGCTTGACGGGGTGTGGGAAGCCCGGCGGATGTAAACTCAGCGGGAGGCGAGAACAGCGCCTCCCGTTTTATTTGTAAGACTCGAGGAAACAAAAGTCATGGCGATCCGTTGGGAGAAATTCACCGTCAAGGCGCAGGAAGCCATCCAGCGCGCGAACGAGCTCGCCTCCGAGCACGGCAATCCGGAGATGCTGCCGCTTCATCTGCTGGCTGCGCTGGTCGAGGATAAAGAGGGCATCGTCACGCCTGTCCTCGAAAAGATTGGTATCGGGCCGCAGGCCGTGCTCAGCGATCTTTACAAAGAGATCGAGAAGCTGCCGAAAGTTTCGGGCGGCGGCGGCACGCAGCAGCCGGCCATGTCGTCGCAGATCAACCAGGTGCTCGAACAATCTTTCAAGGAAGCCGACACCTTTAAAGACGAATACGTCTCGACTGAGCACATGCTGCTGGCCTTAACCTCGCTGAAACGCGACCTGAAGCACGGCGATCCGGCGCAAGCTTTGCTGGCGCGTCACGGGGCGACGCACGACGCAATCCTGAAGGCGCTCACAGCGGTTCGGGGTTCGCAACGCATCACCGACCAGAATCCCGAAGCCAAGTACCAGGCGCTGGAGCGTTATGCCCGCGACCTCAACGAGCAGGCGCGACGCGGAAAGCTCGATCCAGTAATCGGCCGCGACGAAGAAATTCGCCGGGTGGTGCAGGTGCTCTCGCGGCGCACCAAGAATAATCCGGTGCTGATCGGTGAGCCGGGGGTGGGCAAGACAGCCATCGTCGAGGGCCTCGCCCAGCGCATTATTTCTGGCGACGTGCCCGAGGTCCTGAAGAACAAGCGCGTAGTCTCGCTCGACTTGGGAGCGATGCTGGCAGGGGCGAAATATCGCGGCGAATTCGAAGACCGGCTCAAGGCCGTACTGAAAGAAATCGAGGACTCGCAGGGCCAGATCATTCTCTTCATCGACGAGTTGCACACGCTGATTGGAGCGGGCGCTGCCGAAGGCTCAATCGACGCCTCGAACATGCTGAAGCCGGCTTTGGCTCGCGGAGAATTGCGCGCCATCGGCGCCACCACGCTCAATGAATATCGCAAATACATTGAAAAAGATGCGGCGCTCGAACGCCGCTTCCAGATCGTCTTTGTGGGCGAGCCGAACGTCGAAGACACGATTGCGATCTTGCGCGGGCTGAAGGAAAAGTACGAAGTGCACCACGGCGTCCGCATCAAGGACTCGGCCATCGTCGCCGCGGCTACGCTTTCGCATCGCTACATTTCCGACCGCTTCCTGCCCGACAAGGCTATCGACTTGATCGATGAAGCCGCGTCGTCGCTGCGTATCCAGATCGATTCCATGCCCACCGAAATCGATCAGCTCGAGCGTCGCGCCACCCAACTGGAAATCGAAAAGCAGGCGCTGAAAAAAGAAGACGACGCCAATTCCAAAGAACGGCTCGCGCACGTCGAGAAAGAACTGGCGGGCATTCGTGAACAATCGAACGCGCTCAAAGCGAAATGGAAACAGGAAAAGGACGTCATCGGGAAAGCGCGCGCGCTGAAAGAAAAGCTGGAGCAGCTCAAGATCGAAGAGGCGGCAGAAGAACGCAGGGGGAATCTGGAGCGGGTGGCGCAGATTCGCTATGGCCTTATCCGTCAGACGGAAGACGAACTAAAGAAGGTTACGGCCCAGATCGATGGCAAGGCCGGTCAGCGCATGTTGAAAGAGGAAGTGGACGAGGAAGACATTGCCGCCATCGTCTCCAAGTGGACGGGCATTCCGGTTTCGAAGATGCTGGAGGGCGAGGTCAAAAAGCTGATCAACATGGAGGATCGGCTGCGCCTGCGCGTCATTGGACAGGATGCCTCCCTGGAACGCGTGGCGAACGCCATCCGGCGGTCACGAGCCGGACTGAGCGATCCAAAACGGCCGATCGGTTCTTTCATTTTTCTCGGGCCAACCGGCGTCGGCAAGACGGAACTGGCTCGGGCCCTGGCTGAATTTCTGTTCGACGACGAGCGTGCCATGATCCGCATCGACATGTCGGAATACATGGAGAAGCATGCCGTGTCGCGTCTGATCGGCGCGCCTCCCGGATACGTCGGCTACGAAGAGGGTGGACAGCTCACCGAGCAGGTGCGGCGCCATCCTTACGCAGTCGTACTCTTCGACGAAATCGAAAAAGCCCATCCCGATGTTTTCAACATCCTGCTGCAGATCATGGATGACGGCCGCCTCACCGACGGCAAGGGCCACAAGGTGGATTTCAAGAACACGGTCATCATCATGACCTCGAACCTGGGTTCGGCGTACCTGCAGTCGGAAAATATTCGCTCCGAAGAAGGTTTCGAAGAAGCGTCCAAACATGTCATGGAGGCGCTGCGCGGGCATTTCAAGCCCGAGTTCCTGAATCGCGTGGACGACATCATCATCTTCCATCCGCTGGGCAAGGAACAACTCGTCAAGATCGTCGAGCTGCGTCTCGAAGACTTGCGCCGCCTGCTGGCCGACCGCAAGATCTCGCTGGAACTGACCGACGCCGCGAAAGAGTTGCTGTTCACGGAAGGCTACGATCCTAACTTTGGAGCGCGTCCGTTGAAGCGCGCCATTCAGAAACTGGTGCAGGACCCGCTGGCCATGAAAATTCTGGACGGCGCCGTGCTGCATGGGGATCACGTGATCGTCGACGCCGATAAGAAAGCGGGAAAGCTGAGGTTCACGGTAAGTGAACGGGTGGGGGAGAAAGTAGCGGCGAAGGCGAAGAAATAATGCCCGGGCCGGCCGACCCTAAGCGGTTCTGGGCTGTTTGAAATGGACGGCGATATCTTCTCGCGACAAGTACCACGCCACGATCACGCGCACGATGATTCCCAGGCCGCCGACCGCCAGGGCCTTGGGTTGCACCATCACGCTGGCGCCTGAGACTTTCGGGATCAGCATTACGATTCCAGTGATGGCGATCAGCGTAGCCGCGTGGCGCACGAGGTTGTTCAGTTTCAGTAGACCCCACGCCACTGCCCCTCCGACGACGGCCATGAGCAGGAACATGTAAGGGCCGTCCAGTTCCAGTCCAAATAAGAGCGGCGCACCCGACGACATCGATATCGTGCCGGGGCGAACCATCATCAACCCGCCTGCGATGCCCAGATAAATTCCGCACAGAGCAAACAACGCGGCGATCGAGCGAACCCCGTTGGGGGGCGGGTTGGCGGGGATATTGGTCGTGCGTTCCTCGGTCATGATTTTCCTCTACCCGCCGAACTACGCCAAGTCCACCTACACCAGATCCTCCACCTTCAATTCCGCGGTTCCGCCTTTCCAGGCTTTGTGAAATTCCTGCTCTACGAACCAGGCATCCGAATCTCGATCCTGGGCCTTGAGCGCCCGGTGCAAGCCAAACAGGGAACGTGGATTCCGAGGATTCTTCGCCAAGTCATCGCGGAATACCTGTTCGGCTGCTTTGGCATCGCCATTGAGCAGCAACACTCCGCCCAGCGACTCCCGCACCGGGTAGAACCAATCCTGCGGCTCGTTATACTTCAGCGTATCCTGCACGGCGACAGCTTCGCGAAGCATCGTTGCAGCGCCTGCGTTATCTTTTTTCGCCAGCGCCACCTGCGCTCCCAGAACGTCTTCCGCAATCCTCAAAATGTCTTTTGTTTTATTGTTAACGGGCATCTGGAAGATTTCATCCGGCGGCGTCGCTTTCTCGGCGTCGGTCACGATCTTGTACTCCGCCTCCGCTTCGCTGATTCTGCCTTTTCCCGCCAGCGCCATCCCCCGGGCAAAATGCCAGAATCCAATCGTCATCTTCATCTCGGCCTCGGGCGCCTTCATCGCAAGAATCGCGTCCCACTTGTGGAAGCGCACATTCACCGCCAGCGGGATCGTCATAAAACCTTCCAGCGGTGGCATCTCTTTTACAGACGGTTCGATATGGGCGGCGAGCATCTCCGCCGCCTTTCGCGCTTCCTGATAGTCGCCGGTCATCGCCGAGCACATCGCGATGAAGTGCAGATTGTGGCTGTAATACATCATCGGATAGATGCCCTGCACTCCGCTTCTCTGGATATAGGCACGATCGACCGCCGCCGCTTCTTCATTTGTCTTGGCCGCCGCCGCATAATCTCCCGTACGGATGTAAATGTGCGCTGGCATATGCACGATGTGTCCCGCCCCTGGGGCGAGAGAGGCCAAGCGGTTTGCCGCGGATAAGGCGCGCTCCGGAGAATTCGACGCCTCGACAGCGTGAATATAATAGTGGAGCGCGCCCAGATGGCTGGGTTCGCGCTTCATCACCGACTCCAGAGTGGCAACGATTTCCTCCGTGCCCTGCTCTGGAGTTCCGTCCAGTCGCCACAATCCCCACGGATGCAGGTCCATTCCCGCTTCCGCGAACAAGGTCGCGGCATCGGGATCGTCGGGATATTTCATGGCCACTTCGCGCATCGCGTCGCGATATTCTTCCGCTGCCTTCCGCAAGTCTGCTTTCGGGTCCGCTGGAAAACGCTTCGCCATCGCCGCGATGTAAGCCTGCTCAGCGTCGGAGGCGCCGCCGCTCAGGTCCACCGCTTTCTGAATCGCCTCGTGCGCCTGCTGGAAACGGTCTTCGCTCGCCGGATCGTTATAGTTCGGTCCTACCGCTTCCGCAATCCCCCAGTACGCCATGGCCAGCTTCGGATCCAGTGCCGCCGCCTGCTGAAATGAACGTGCTGCCTCGTCATGATTGAAGGCGTAAATCAGCCGCAGTCCCTGGTCAAAAAAACCCTGCGCCCCCATGTTCCTGGTCGATACTGGATGGTGTAAATCACCCAGGCCGGTCATCATGGTCGCCGGCTTCGCCGTCCCCATGACATGATTTTGGGCGGCAATGCCGATCGCCAACCAGAAAACCATCGTTGCACACAACGCCGCGCGAGCCACCGTCAACAGTTTCATATCGACCTCCTGCAGTGCACTAAACAGACTCAAATCGTGATCGGAACGAACGCCCCGGTACTTTGCGCGCAAGCATAATGCACACTTGGCTGCGTAGGCAAACGCCTGATAATCTCGACATCCGAGGAAATCCCTTCGAACCGCTATGCCCACGAAATCCACCGCGCCTTTTGTTCTGGCCGAAGCTCTGCTCTCGGCTTTTGATACTAACGACCGCATCAATCACTATCTTCTGGAGAACCTGCCTGCCGAAGCCTGGCGCGCCGAGCCTCCGGGGAAAAAAGGTCGCGACGTCGCATCCATGGTTGCCCACATGCACAATGTCAGAGTGATGTGGCTGAAAGCGGTGAAGGGAAAAATCCCAGAGCAGCTCGACAAGTCCAGCGTCACCCCCGCGCAGGCAAAGAGGGCGCTGGAAGCAAGCCGCGCTGCACTCCGCGAGATTCTGCAGGCGTCTCTCGAGGGCGATGGCCGCATTAAGGGTTTTCGTCCGGATGTAGCCGCCTTCTTCGCTTATTTGATCGCGCACGACGCTCACCACCGCGGACAGATCACGATGTTCGCCCGCCAGGCCGGACACTCGCTCCCTCAGAAAGCGATGTTTGGCATGTGGGAGTGGGGCGTCCGCTAAAGTTGTGCGCTAAACTCAAACCAGAGCCAGCCGACGCATGCACAAAGCCACCATCCTGTTTAACCCGAACTCGGGCCGCCCCCGCCGTGACCGGGAGCTCAACCACGCGATTGGAATCATCCAGTCGGCGGGCGTCCACACCGAGCTCACGGTCTGCCGCTCGAGTCAGGAAGCGACCGACAATGCCCGTTGCGCGGTAGCCGGCGGCAGTGATACCGTTTTTGCCTGCGGAGGCGATGGCACCATCCACGATGTCATCCAGGGATTAGCAGGCACGCCCGTCGCGCTCGCCATTCTGCCCTTCGGCACTGCCAACGCTCTCGCCCACGATCTCGGAATCCCGCTCCGTCCCAGCGCCGCGGCTCAGGTTGCGGTCAACGGTAGAGTCCGCCGCATTCATCTCGGCCATATTGAGTACCAGGATTTCCACGGCAAATCCGCAGCGCGCTATTTCACCGTCGCCGCCGGAATCGGGGTGGACGCCCATCTCTTTTACAAACTTAATTCGCACGTCAAGAATCGTTCTGGCATGGCCGCCTACTACTACAAGGCGTGGCAGTTGTGGGCAACCTATCGCATGCACCGCTTCGATGTGGAATATTCCAACGGCAATGGCCACAAACAGCGCGCCTCGCTGACCGAACTCTTAGCGGTAAGAATCCGCTTTTTTGGAAACATTCTGCGCGAACTGGTTCCCGGAGCATCGTTGGACTGTGGTGACCTGCGCGCCGTCATGTGCCGAACCGCCAGCCGCAATGCTTATCTACAATACGTGGCGGGAAGGCTGCTCGGCCGTGCATGGGAGATCGACGGCATCGATCTGGTCAGCTGCTCGGAGGTCGTCTGCAACTTGCCCGAGCTGGCCGACGGTCGTCTTCACAGTGAGAATGGAGGCGACACTCGTATCTACGTCGAAGCCGACGGCGAGCTTCTAGGACGTCTCCCCGCCCGCATGACGATGGTTTCGGATTCGCTATCGCTGGTTGTGCCCGCTGGTTGTACCCGGATGACTGTGTCATAAGAAACGGGGGCGGACCGCCGCCCGTTAGACTTCACCCAGGAGAGCGCTTGGAACCCGTAACCCACTTCCTGTTTGGCGCCGCCATGGGCCGCGCCGGTCTCAATCGCAAAACGGCTTTGGCCACTGCCACTTTAACGCTCGCAGCGGAGGCTCCCGATCTCGACGTGCTCAGCCGCTTCGGCGGGTCCGCATTCGGCCTGAATCACCACCGCGGTTTCACGCATTCTTTTCTCGGCGTCCCATTGGTAGCGGCCGCAGTCGTCGGATTCATCTATCTGCTCTGGCGCTTGCGCGGCCGCACGACCCGCAACCCTGACCTCCCTCCGCGCTGGGGGTTGCTCTTTGCCTATGCCTGCCTTGCCGGCCTCAGCCACATTCTTCTGGATTACACCAACAACTACGGCATCCGACCCTTCTGGCCTTTTTCCGAACAGTGGTATTCCTGGGACATCGTCTTCATCGTCGAGCCCGTTCTGCTGGTCGTCCTCACATTAGGACTGATTCTCCCGTCATTGTTCTCGCTCATTAACGAGGAGATTGGCGCGCGCGGCAAGGGCGCCGCTCCAAAGGGAAGACTGGCCGCCACGCTCGCGCTGTTGGCGGTTTTCGCCTACTGGGGACTTAGCGACTTCGAGCATCGCCGCGCCGTAGCTGCCCTTCAGTCGCGCAATTACCTTGGGGCCGACCCGCTCCGCGTTTCCGCCTATCCCTACATGACCAATCCCTTCCGCTGGTACGGAGTCGCCGAAACCTCGTCGTTCTTCGCCACCATGGACGTCGATTCACTTTCCCCCGAAGTCGACCCCCAAGGGCAGATGCAGGTTCGCTACAAGCCGGAAGAAACACCGGTCTCTCTCGCCGCCAAGAAAAGCTACCTCGGACGTGTCTACCTGAGCTGGGCCCAGTATCCCTTAACCGAGACCGAACCGTTGGATAACGACCCCGTCAACAACAACCGGGCCGCTTATGCGGTGCGATTCAGCGATCTCCGCTACGACAATTCCGGGCGCAATGTGCGCGCCTCACTCGGGGCCACGGTGTTTCTGACACCCGACCTGCGAGCGCTGGACGAGCGTTTTGGAATGAGCAGCGCGCGCACGAACCCCCGATAACAGCAATGCGCGCCGCGAGGCCTAATCCTTCAGGCTCGCCAGCCGGGCCGTTTCTGCCCACAGGCAATTCGCCGTCGCGTCGTCTTGCGCCTCAACACTGGGTTGTGTGGGATGGCATTTGTGGAAATACTCGCCCGTCACGCTGGCCACCTCTGGTGAGGATGCCAGGTACGTTAACGTTTCAGCGCCCTGTTGCGGAGAAAGTGCGAAACGCTTGGCGATCCCGATACTGAAAGAGGTGAGCCCGCCCGTCTGATCTCCGAAGCGAGTCGCGACAAAGCCCGGATGCAGGCAATTGGCGGTCACACCCGTCCCCGCCAAACGCCGCGCCAGTTCGCGGGTGAAGAGAATGTTACACAGCTTGGAGCGGCCATAAACCTTGAACCCGGGCCCACCGTAGCGCAGCGTCTGGAGAAAGCTGCCGCGGTACGCTTTTGCCGACTGCAAGTCGTCGAAGTCAAGCGCACCCACCTGATGCGCGTCCGAAGCGGTATTCACCACCCGCGCCGGCGCCGACGCCACCAACCGCTCCCGCAGCCCGTGGGTCAGGACGAAATAGGACACGTGGTTTAAAGCGAACGTCCGCTCCAAGCCGTCTTCGGTGAGTTGCCGGGAGCCGAACATGGCGCCGGCATTGTTGATCAGCACATCGATGCGCGGTTCAGCCTGGGCAATCTCCGCCGCGACCCGTTTCATCTCGCTGAGCTGCGAAAGATCCGCGTAGTAGATGCTGTGCGCTACGCCGGAAGAGCGCTCGCCGAGCCGCCTCAGCGCTTCTTCCCCGCGCCCACGGTCCCGCGCTATCTGAACGATTCGCGCCCCCATGCCGGCTAGATTTTCCGCCGCGATCTGCCCGATCCCCGAGGTGGCGCCGGTGATTACGACAACTTTGTCTTTCATGTACAGGACTCAACGCACTCGACCGTATAACGTCGGCCAAGTAAGGCTCCGTCAACTAAACGCGCCCTTGGCTTGACCGGCGGTGTCCGCTCGCGCAACAATTCTAACTGACGCTCAAACGAGGTGGATTTCATGCTGGCTTATCTGTTTGTCATTTTCGCGATCGCGGTTCGCTTTATGCCCCATCCTCTGGCCTTTACTCCGGTGGCGGCGGCACTGCTTTACTTCGGCGCGCGCGGTTCGCGACGGCAGTTGTGGGTGCCGCTGGCTTTGCTCGCTGCCTCGGACGTGATCCTCACGAAGTTCGTGTATTCCTACCAATTTTCCTGGGATCATTTCGTCACCTGGGCATGGTACGCTGCGATCTTGTGGCTCGGCACGCAACTGCGCGAGAACAGCAACTGGGTACGAGTCGGCGGAGCCGCGCTGGCCAGTTCCGTCTCTTTCTTCGTGGTCAGTAATTTCGCCGTCTGGGCGAGCTGGAGCATGTATCCCAAGACGCTGTCCGGCCTGATGGCCTGTTACGCCGCCGGCCTGCCGTTTTTCCGCCGCGGCGTCGCCGGCGACCTGCTCTTCACCGCAGTCATGTTCGGATCGCCCGCCGTCGCCGCCGTGGTAGCTCGCTCCATGCACAAGCCCCACAGAACCGCGGCCGCCTAGGTTCCTATTGAAATTCACGTCCCAACCATTCGGTTGAAACCTTCGGGGTTCGAGGAAGGTCGCGCTAACTTCCTCCAGACTTCGTCGTCCAACTCGAAAGGAGGCCGCCATGCTTGTTCGGCTGCCCGTGGTCGTGCTCCTGCTCTCATTCTTCCTCCCACTCGCCGCCGCCGTTGACCGGGTTCAGTTGACCCTCGACACTAGCGAAGCCGACCAGGTGCTGGCCATCCTCGCGCTTCGCAATCAGGGCAACCCGGTCTCCGATGCCGAGTGGCAGAAATTGTTCGCCACCGCTCCCTATCAGCGTCTCCAGCAGCGCGAGAAAGCGATTGGGGAAAGTTTCCACGACCCCAGCCGCGCCTTTACCGACGGCGATTTCAAACGCTTCGTCCTCTCCGCCGACCTTCTCCCGCGTGCCGCCGCGCTTTCAAGCACGCTTGAGCGCTGGAAAAACGCGGATCTCCGCGAGGATGCCGGCCCGGTCCTCGCCTATCTGCCCCCCGACGCCACCCTCCGCGCCAAGGTGTATCCCATCATCAAGCCGGGGATCAACAGTTTTGTCTGGGACCTTTCCTCGGACCCCACCATCTTTCTGTATCTCGATCCGGAAGTGAGCCGCGAGAAGTTCGAGAACAGCGTGGCCCATGAGCTGCACCACATCGGTCTCGGCAGCGTCGGCCCCATCTACGATAAAAAGATCGCCGCCTTGCCCGATCCGGCTCACACGGCGGCCACCTGGATGGGCAGTTTCGGCGAGGGCTTTGCCATGCTCGCGGCCGCCGGAGGGCCCGACGCCGACCCCCACGCTGCCAGTTCGCCCAAAGAGCATGCCCGCTGGGAACATGACATGGGCCGGTTCAACGACGATCTCCGCGCCGTGAACCAGTTCTTCCTCGACATTCTGAACGCCAGGTTCGCGAGCAACGGTGCTATAGAAGAAAAGGCCGGGTCGTTCTTCGGCTTCTCTGGCGGGTGATGACAACCCTATCAGTGAGTCAAAGGCGTCTCGCCGGAACTCGGCGCGGAATCCGTGCTGGGCCGCCGCGCCCGTCGCCAGATTAGCCAGACCACCAACAGCACTCCCACTCCCGCCAGGATCGCCGCGAAGTGGTGCGCGAAAAGGCTGCCCGCGAGCGTCACAATCTGCGGACCAAACCAGAGCGTCAGCAGCGCCTCGATCAAAAAGCGCACAAATCGGCCGGCAAAAATCGCCAGCAGAAAATGCCCGAAGTTCATTTCAAACGCCGCTGCCGCCAGCACCACAATCTTGAAAGGCGCGGGCGGCGGCAACATCGCTGGAAACATCAGGGCCCAGAATTCGTGCCGATCGAAGGATTCGTGAATCTTCTCGAAACGCTCCGCCGAAAGCCGTTTGCGCAACAGCACCTCGCCACCCATATAACCGATGACGTAGAGAACGATGCTTCCGAGAGCCGACCCGATCGAACCCAGCAGCACATACAGCAGAAATCGGGAGCGATCGCTGTAAACATAGCCCACGAAAATCGCATCCAGCGGCAACCCCATGAACGAGCCATCGACCGCCGCAAACGCCAGCATCCCCCATGGCCCGAGTGGCGCAAGAATATGCTTGATCCATTCGCCGTAGGCGTGGAGAAAATGTTTGATCTTGTTCAAGCGAGTACGAATAGTTTACGCGAGAAGCCGAGGCAGTCCTTGGTCGCTGGTCGTCAGTCGCTAGTCGTTAGTTGCCGGCAAAGGCCTCTTCTGCGAACCGTGGGCGCGGGCTGCCGACTGGCCGATGACTGACGACAAGCGACGAACGACCAACGCCGCACCTACCCATGTTCCGTCCGCCCCGCGATCAACTCCAGCGCATGCGGCAGCAAATCAATCACCGCCTCCAGCGACTCCATCGCTCCCCCCGGACTGCCGGGCAGATTCACGATCAGGCTGGTTCCCCGGATGCCGCACACGGCGCGGCTCAGCGCCGCAAACCGCGTTTTGCGCGCCCCCTGAGATCGCATCTGTTCCGCGACTCCTTCCACCAGTCGATCACAGACCGCGACCGTCGCTTCCGGGGTTACGTCGCGAGCGGCGATCCCGGTCCCGCCCGTGGTCACCACCAGTCGAGCCGACCCGCACAAGTCAATCAGTTTTTCCTGAATCGCGGCCCGCTCATCGGCCACCACACTGCGCGCCACCACCTGGAAATTCCTTCGCCGCAGCGCTTCCGTCACCGCCGGACCAGAGACATCGACCTTCTCGCCGCGAGCACAGGAGTCGCTGACCGTCAGCACCGCCGCAGACACGCCGTTTACCGATGAACCGGCAACCATCGACGAATCAGGTATCGAGGAGGACATCTTCACCTTCAGCCGCTTCGTCCCGCTGCGCCTCATCCAGCAACCGCAACCCTTCCATCAGCAAGCCTTGCGTGTTGAGCGTGGTGGTTTCCTGCGAAGATTTCCCGTTGAAATCAATCTGAAAGTTTCCTTCCGTCCAGCGCAGCACTTTGAAAACAGCCGCATCTCCTATGACCGGACCATAGGCGGCGTGCTTCGCTTGCCCCTGGCTGAAATAGACTTCACACCTGTCGTCGCGATTGGTCATCGTCAGCAGGCAACTCTTGCGCCCCATTTCGAGCGATTGCACCAGGTCGATCACATTCATCTGCGACAGACTGCCGCGCAATATGCCATCGGTCGACGCGGCCTTGCTGAGCTTCTCCAGCGCGATCCGGTCCACCACCCGCTTGATCTTGTGGATGGCATCTTTCAGGAAGAACGGCTTTTCCAGATAATCTTCGATTGGATCCTGCATCGACAATCGTTCGCTGATGTCTCCCTTGGTGGCCATCAGAATGACAGCGATCCCGGACGTTGCCGGCCGACCCTTCAGTTTTTCCAGCAACTGGCGTCCGTCCATGCCCGGCATGCGATAGTCGCTGATCAGCACATCCGGAAGTTCGTCAACGGCCTTCAACAGCGCATCCGCCCCATCCGTAGCGACCGTGACCTCGCCCAGAGCCGCGAGTGCCTGCTGCAACATTCCCAGCACCATCGGATTGTCATCCACCAGCAGGATTTTGACGTTGCTTGCCATAGAAGAAAGATAAATCGACTGAAGATAAATCGATGGGCACTTATGTCCGCTTCGCGCTTCTCCGGTAGTCGCCGCTCTTCCCTCCCGACTTTCGCTGCAACATCACTTCCCGGATTTCGATGCCCTTGTCGAGCGCCTTGCACATGTCGTACACGGTCAACGCGGCCACGCTGGCCGCAACCAACGCTTCCATTTCCACACCGGTTTCCGCCGTCGTCTTCGCTTTTGTGGCAATAGAAACGCCATTCTCGCACACGCGCAGGGTCACAGCAATGTGCGTCAGCGGCACCGGATGGCACATCGGAATCAGTTCCGCCGTACGCTTCGCGGCCATGATGCCGGCCGTCCGCGCTACTTCCAGCGGGTCGCCTTTGGGATTCTCGGGCAGCGCCCGCAACACCTTAGGCGTCATCACGACGAATGCGCTCGCCTCCGCCTCCCGCGCTGTTCGCGCCTTCCGCGAAACGTCCACCATCCGCGCCTGCCCCTGCGCGTCATAGTGCGAAAGAGTTTGAGATGGTTTCTTAGGCATCGCCAACAGGTTACCGTACTTCGCGGAAGAATCCTGGCTTGTATTTCGAAGAACTGTGCGCCTTCATCGCATCAACAACGGCACCCACTCTCCAGCCTCAATCCGTTCGCAATCCGCAGGAATTACAACATAACAATTCGCCCGAGCCAGGGCGGCGACATCGCCGGAGCCTTGCCATCTCGCCAGTTCTACTTCGGCGTTCTCGAACTCTCCCGAGAGCACGGCCGGAAGAAATCGCTTCAACCCAGTTTTCGTGCGGATCTCCGATTTCAGCCGCGCCCGAAGAAAAATCAAACGTTGCGCCGTCTGGCCGCCCAGCGCCTCGATCATAGGCCGGGCAAACAATTCGAAAGTCACCATCGTCGAAACCGGATTCCCGGGCAGTCCGAAAAAGTATTTCTTGCGTGGCGCGGACACTCCTGTTCGCGCACCGGCAGCGGATCCTCCGTCCGAGCGGACAAGAGTGTCCGCATCACACGAACCAAACACCACCGGCCGGCCGGGCTGAATCTCCGCTCCCGTAAAATAAAATTCAGCCTTCAACTCCCCAAGCACCTGCTCCACCAGATCGTACTTCCCCATGGAGACGCCGCCCGTGAGCAACAGCAGGTCGCAATCCAATCCCTCTTCGATCAACTCGCGCAGCCGCCCCCGTTCATCCGGAGCGATCGCCAGCCGCACCGCCTCGCCGCCGGCATTCTGCACCTGCGCCGCCAGTGAAAATGAATTTGAATTCCGTATCTGCGCCGGCCCCGGCCTAGCCTCAATCTCTACCACTTCATCACCTGTTGAAAGCACAGCTACACGCGGTTTCTGAAAAACTCGAACCCGGCTCTTTCCCACCGCTGCCGCAATCGCGATCCCGGCATGGTCCAGTCGGCGTCCGCGATCCAGCAGCAATTGTCCCGCACGCGCCTCGGCCCCACGGGAAACAAGGTTTTCGCCTGCCTCGACGCTGCGCTGCACCTCGACGGATTGCGCCTCGCCTGGTTGGACCTCGACTGATTGATCGGCGAACGACGTGTGCTCGACCATCACCACCGCGTCCGCTCCTGCTGGCAGCGGAGCCCCCGTCATGATCCCAATCGCTTGCCCGTGCGCGACTGAAGATGCTTCCGGCTCCGGCCAGTCACCTGCCTTGACCTCGCCCACCACCTCAAGGAGCACGGGAACCGCCGCCAAGTCCGCCGCGCGGACTGCGTACCCATCACGGGTGGCCCGATCGAAGGGAGGAAAATCGCGGTCCGCCACAATGACCTCGGCCAGCACCCGGCCCGACGCCGCCAGCAGATCCACCGTGTCCGGCTCTGCGGGGCGGACAGCTCCCGCGTGAATTTCAACCAGCCGTCGAGCTTCTTCAAAGCTCACCACCCGAGGCGAGGATGAAGATGGGGAAGACATCCAAGAATCATACCCCCACGGCACTCCCAGAAAGCTCAATTCAAAAAGCAACGTCTGCAGTCGCAATTCCCAAGGCGCGCAAAAACAAACCACAACCAGCTATATTTACCGGATGGTACCTGACAGGAAAAACAACCCCATCCCCGCTTCCGACCGGCTCGACTCCTGGAAAGAGATTGCCTGCTATCTGCAGCGCGGAGTTCGTACGGTACATCGATGGGAGAGAGAGGAGGGCTTGCCGGTTCACCGCCACAATCACAAGAAGGCAGCCTCCGTGCACGCATTCCGGTCTGAACTGGATCAATGGTTGGAGCGCCGGACGCGCGCGCAGCAGGACTGGGCCGCTTCCGGTGCGAAGGTCACTGTTTTCCCGCAGTCGAGAGCAGAATTTCTGCCGGACGATGTTTCGCCCAGCGATGATTCGCCCGGCAGGGAATGGCAAGTTCGTTCGCCGATCCGGGTCCTGGGCAATCCTGTCTTGTTATGGATTGCGATTGCGGCCACCTTGGCCATGCTGGCCTACATTATTGCGCATGGCCAGTTTCGTCTGGAGTTGCGTCCCTGAGGGGCTTAAGGCTCTCGCGGGATTCTCAGCTCCATGCGATCAAAATCAAATGTAATCGACGATGGCCGGAAGAACTGGTGGGAAATCAGCCCACCGATGTGGAATCCTTCGCCGTCTTCCAGTGAGGAAGGGAAGGCTCCGAATATGCCGTCCACATTGTTCCTCACAATGCGCCCGAGCGAAACTTTATCTGCTTCGAAGGGCTGCACTTGCACTGCGCCGCCGGCACCGATTCCACTCGTTGACTCCTCCGAGAGCTTGATTCCAGCCGCTTGCAAGGTCGACGCCGGAACGGTGATCCCACCTCCCGCCAGCCCGGTGTCCACCAGCATGAGCATGGGCGGAGAGCTGTTGACCGAACCGAAGGCAATCATCAAATGGTCCTTGTCCAACCAAAAAGGAATCGGGATTTCATTCTTAAATGCCTTCGCCCTGCGATGTTCATTCCGAGGTCGCAACGTCAATTGCCCTTTCTCGTAGTCCAGCGTTGAAAGAAACTGGTAAAGAAATACGGTACCCAGAATGCCGTCCACCTTTTTCCCCGGAGCGACGGCGGCGTAGCGCCGCGTGCTCTGAATCCACACTGGAATGTTCTTTACCGTCAGCCCACCCAGTGTAAGCGAGTCGAGGCGCCCATGTTCGTAGGTGCTTCGTTTATCTCCGGCGAACCTGCCCGTCGAAGAACCCAGGCTCGATATCCCTACCTCCTTGGCCAGCGCGTCATCCACAATGATTTCGCCCGCTCCTGTGTCGATAAGGAAAAATAACGGCTTCCCTCCGTTTACCCGCACTTCAATCAAAGGCAGGGGATCAGTCTGGACGAATGGCACGCGGACCGGCTGCGCCAGCGATTCGTGCTGGTAGGGTGGTGCTCCAGCAAAACTTTCCAGCTTGCGCGCCATCCCATCACTGCCCACTTCGCGGAACAGCGGAGCCGCTTTCTGAAATTGCAATTCGCGGTAATAGAGCTCGGCCAGCAGTCGCTTCGGCTCGTTATCCTGGGCCAGAGTATTCGCGGGCACAAGCCGTGCCGCAACGGTCAGGCGCTTCTGCGCGTCGTTCCAGCGATTCTCGAGCATTGCGATCTGTCCTAGACGGAGGGCGGCACTTGGGTCCGTAGGGTTCTTCGCCAATATCCGCCGGTAGGCTTTCGCGGCCTGACCGAATTCGCCCTTCCAGAACAGCCGATCCGCTTGCAACCCGGGCTCGGCGTCGGCTGCCCCGGCAGACAGGGCAAGGGCAAGGAATACAAACGCCGTTGTGACCATCGTCCTTATGATCATGTTGACGGCGATGGACGAAAAGCGAAGCAGGGACATGAGTTTTCTCTCCGGGAATCCGCGCGCTGTTACTAAACCGGAATATACGCAAGTCCGTCCGAATTGGTGGATGTCAAAGTCTGCCACCAGAGCGGTGGCACAGTTTAGCGCTTCTTTTCTTCTTCACTCTGGCTGCACAAAATGTAAAGGCGTGTTTGATCGAGGCGAGTGGCTCACGAACCTAGCGTGCCAGTTCCTGGCCCAACACCGTGGCATTGGTAGCGAAGCAAAGGCCGGTTTCCAGATCCACCATGCCAGAGCGGACCAGTTTCGCGATCTCGCCATCGAAGTGCTGCATGCCTTCATTTTCGCCGGCCTTGATTGCGTCCAGCAGAGTGGAGCCGGGTCGCTCGCCCTGTTCCAGGCAATCGCGGGTGCGGGAGTTGGACTTGAGAATTTCAACCACAGGGATGCGGTCGCCCCCATCGCTACGCGGAATCAGCCTCTGCGCAATGATGTAGCGAAAGGTTTTCGCGAGACGCTCTCGTATCGATTGCTGCTCGTTCGCGGCAAAGGTCCCGACCACGCGCTCCGCCGTCTTCGAAGCGTCGACCGTATTCATGCTGGAGAATACGAGATGACCGTTCTCCGCCGCCTCCAGAAGAATCTCCAGCGTCTCCCGGTCGCGGATTTCGCCTACCATAATCACCCGCGGCGCCTGGCGCAACGCCGCCCGCAGCGCCATCGTAAAGTTCGGCGCGTCGCTGTGCAACTCGCGTTGGTGCACCGTCGATCTCTTGTGCCGGTGCAGGAACTCAATCGGATCTTCCACCGTCACTACGTGGTAGCAACACTCGCTGTTGATCTGGTCGATTAAAGCAGCCAGCGTCGAAGACTTCCCCGAGCCCGTTCCACCCGTCACCAGAACGATTCCGTTGCGAACCTTCGCCGCCTCTTCCAATTGCGCCGGCAGATGCAGAGAACTGAGCGTAGGGATGACCGTGGGAATAACCCGCATGACAATCGCACAACTTCCGCGCTGGATAAAAACGTTGACGCGAAAGCGCGCCATGCCCGGCAATCCGTAAGAAACGTCGCACGACCCCTGCTCGCGAAGCGTGCTGATCGCCTGCTTGTTGGTACCGATCAGATCGGCCGCGATGCGGCGCGTGTCATCCGCCGAGAGGTTGCCGCTCCCGGGGATTTCCACCGCTGTAAGCTGCCCGTGAATCTCGACTTGTGGCGGACGCCCCGGCGAAAAAATCAGATCGCTGACTTTTTCCGATGCCCGCAGCATGCCCGCCAGCAATTGCTGCGTCGGGATTGAACCCGTTCCGCTGATGCCTTCGAAGGCAATCGCAATTGGAGAATTTCCCGGAGCCGCCATTCCATAAACTCCATTGATCGGCATTGACACCACAGGGGAGAAACGTAGCGGGTAAGCCTATGGATTGAATGTAACGCGGATGGACGGAACAGCGAAGAACAACTAGGCCATAGACCTCGGTAACTGAAGTCTGTTCTCTGTTCCAAGAAAAAACAGAAGGCGCGACCGGGCGTCGCGCCTACTCCGCCGTGGGGTAGCTTTTCCCGACTGCAACGATCACCTACTCTTTGGCTACTTCTTCACCGGCTTCTTCTTGCCGAAGCCCGTTTCTACCGTTGCTCCGATGCTGGCCAGCATGTCCTTGGCCGGCTGCGCGAGCTTACCCTCTGGTTGCAGCTCAAGATACTTCTGGAAGGCCTCGGCAGTCCCTTCGGGCGCAACCATCTTGTCGCCCTTGAGCGTAGCCTTGCCAATCATGTTTACGCCTTTCCAATAGTAAGCATCGGCTTTGGTGGGATCCGCGGCAATCACCTTGTCGAAAGCCGCAATGGCATCGTCCACCTTGCCGCTATTGGTCAGGATGGCTCCCTCGTTGAACAGGTAAGTGGCGGCGTGGGTCGGTTCCAGCTGTGCCGCTTTGTTATAGCTGGCCACGGCATCATCCACTTTGTTGGTCTTGGAATAGGCATCGGCTAGGTTGTTGTAGTATGCGGCCAGCTTCGAATTGTTGTCGGCTTCCTTCTGCGCCGCCTCCGAAGCCCCCCGCATTTCGATTGCCTTCAGATAATTGGTGATGGCCATCTCGTAGCGCTTCTGTTTTTCGGCGGGATCAGTCTGTTTCGGCGCCGACATGCGGTAGGCATCCGCGAGTTTGAACCAGATCAGATCGCGCGTGCCGTCGATCTGAGTCGCTTCCGTCAAGGTGGAGATCGCAGTCTCAAAATCGCCGGCATCGGAGGCCGCAGCCGACGCCCTGAGTTTATCGTTGAGCGTGCCAACCGTTTTCTTCTCGTTTTCGGCTTTCGCTGCCTGCTCCGCCCTCGCCTTGGCTTGTTCCGGCGTCAACCCCTGGCCTGCGGCTTGCGAAGTCTGCTCTTTCTTCAGATCGAAATCCAACGACGTCTCGTCGAGCCCTACATTCACACCATGAAAGTGAAAAAGCTCTTTGCCGTCCTTGTTCAGCGTAACGTTGTACTTCCCGGGCACGATGCCAAGCGAGAAGTACTCGCCCTTGTTGTTCGTCTTCAGTTTGTAAGTGTGACCCGATTCGGTCCCACTCCACACCACCTCGCCCTGGGCGATCGGTTTGCCTTCGAAATCTCTGCAAATGCCCTTCACCGTGCCCGTGGTTTGCGCCAACGCGAGCGGAGCCAGCGCCACGGCGACGACGAGGAGCAGGGGAAGGATAAAGTATTTCGTCATGATTTTGCCTCCCGGCATTCCATCTGAATTTACCGAAACTCTGTCGTGCTGAACTCTTGTCTTGCTCTCGAACCACCCCTGCAGGGGGACTCGCACCGCAATTTCTAACTACTCTCCAGGTCTATCGAGCGGCCGCTACCTCATACGGAATGGGATCTTCCGCGCCCGCGTCGCGAAACGCGCGCAGGCGAAGCGCGCAACTATCGCAGACGCCGCAGGCGCGCTTTTCGCTCTGATAGCATGACCACGTTAAATCGAACGGGGCTCCCAGTTCAAGGCCAAGCGTCACAATCTCGCGTTTGTGCATGGCAATCAACGGCGTGACCACTCGGATGCTCCCTTCTTTGGTGCCCGTTTTCACGACTTCGTTAAACGCCCGATAATACTCCGGACGACAATCTGGATAGCCGGAACTGTCCGGCTCCACCGCGCCGATGTATACCTGGCCGGCTCCCAGAACTTCCGCCCAACTGACAGCGACAGCCAGAAAATGTGCGTTGCGGAAAGGCACGTACGTGACTGGAATGTTGTTGCCGATGGCGTGCGACTCCGGAACGGCAATGCCGGAATCGGTGAGGGCCGACCCGCCAATGGAGCGCAAAGCATCATTGCGCACCAGCAAACGGTCACGAATCTCAAGCCGATCGCAGATGCTTTCGAAAGAGCGCCGCTCGCGCTGTTCCGTGCGCTGCCCGTAGCTGACATGGACCGCCGCCGTCTGATGATCGCGCACCGCCAGGGCGGCGCAAACGCAGGAATCCATGCCGCCACTCAGCAGAACCACGGCGCGACTCCCCTTGCCGTGCGCGTTCGATAATGCCTTGGATCCCATGACCTGCTGGCGAAGCCAAGCAATCGCTTCCCCATGATTCTATGCCAGTTGACGACGTTTTAGAGCGGTGCCAGAAAGGGAGTGGCAGGCGTCCCTGCCGGTCTGGCATTCCGGGTGCGCGGTCCACTTCCGCCCCGCATTTGGCGTCGCCTTCCCACTTGTTACTCCATTGATTCTTGTTGAAGAAGGTGCGACCGATTTCCGCCTTGCCGGTTACTCGTAGCGCAAGCTTTCGACCGGATCCAGTTGCGCGGCACGAATCGCGGGAAGTGTGCCAAACAGGATGCCGACCAGCGAGCACACGACAATAGCGATGATGGCGGAAAGACCCGAAATCGGAATCTTATAGGGCGTGAAGAAATGGACAGAATACGGGATGGCGAGGCCGATGATCGTGCCAATGACGCCGCCACTGAGGGAAATAAGAACGGCCTCGGAGAGGAACTGGAGGCGAATTTCGCGATTGGTGGCGCCCACCGCTTTGCGGATGCCGATTTCGCGCGTGCGCGCGCTCACCGTCGCCAGCATGATGTTCATGATGCCAATGCCACTGACCAACAAAACAATCGCCGCGATCACCAAGAGCACCATCGTCAGAATGTACGAAACTTTATCCCCCAAGCTCACCAGTTGTGTCAGGTTCTCGACGTTATAGACCGACTCCGCCCGATGGCGCGACTGCAGGACTCGCTTGATTTGCGCTGTCGCCGTGGCCACTTCATCCAGGCTCGCCACGGTAAAGTAAATCTGGCGCACAGTATTCGTAGGCAGAAAAAACCGGCTCACCGAATAGGGAATCGCCATGGTGTTGTCCTCAACTTCGGTTTGCCCAAAGGTCTCCACGCCTTCCTTGAACACGCCGATCACGGTAAAGGGCAGACCGCTGAGCTTGATCACCTGGCCCACAGCGTTCTCCGGCGTCCCGAACAACTTCACCGCCAGCTTTTCCGTGATCACTCCAACCTTGTTGTGAGCCCGCGAGTCTTGCAGATCAAAAAACTGGCCTGCCAGCAACACCAGGTTCCGTACCTGGCTGTATTCCGGGAACACGCCAAGCACTAGAATCTCCTGCTCCTTGCCGTTGCCCACGCTGATCCTGTCGTTGAGCGTCACAAAGGGAGATGCGGCCACCACCGCCGGTACCTGTTCGCGCACCGCCGTAATGTCATCGGTGGTCAATTCATCGAGCGCCTCCGCCGTGATGCGCTGGGCCCCACCGGCGTAGCTGGCATAAATCAGGTTCGCGCCAACGCCCTGAATCAGACTCAGGATGAATTGTTGTCCCGTAAGCCCGATGGTGACCACCAGAATAAGTGAAGCGGTTCCGATCACCATGCCAAGCGCGGTGAGCGCGAAACGGGCCTTGTTGCTCATGAACGTTTCGTAGGTAAAGCTGAAGATCTCGCCCGTTGCCATATTGGGCCGTCTTCTGAGCATGGCGATCGTAGAATCTTCGTTCATCACATCTGCGAGGGCGCGCTACGGATTGTGAACTGACGTTCCCGGCTATGTTATTCTCACACGATACGCGCCGGCCCAGCAGCGAACCAGCGAAAATTTATTGGAGGCTATCTTTGGCCGTCCTCGAAACGAATTCCCCGCCCCGGTCGGTCCGTCTGCTGCGCATTGTGCTGGTCGCTCTCGCGCTGCGCCTGGCAGTCATGGGCTTTGTGTACCCGGAGCACCTGAATCCGGAGCGCGACCACTGGTATTTCGGGGGAGAAACGGGACATATCGCGCGCTCGCTGGTTGAGGGCAAAGGGTTCAGCAGTCCGATGTTCGCCGACACCGGACCCACCGCCTGGCAGACGCCAATCTATCCAAGCCTTCTGGCGCTTGTGTTTCGCGTTTTCGGTGTTTTCACCAAGGGAGCAGCGATCTCCATCCTGTCGGTGAACAGTCTGTTCTCTTCGCTCACCTGTCTGCCGGTGTTTTTTATAACTCGCCGCACTTTCGGAGAAAAAGCTGCCTGGCGCGCTGCCTGGGCGTGGGCTTTCTTCCCATATGCCATTTTTTTTGCGGCCTCCCACATCTGGCCGACTACTTTGACCACGCTGCTGCTGTCGGTCGCGTTTCTCGCCGGGTTGCAACTGGAGGATTCAATGCAATCCGGGACCTGGATCAAGTTCGGCCTGTTGAGCGGAGTAGCAGCTATGAACGACCCAGTCGTCCTTACAGTCTTGCCGCTACTCGGACTGTGGATGTGCTACCGCGCGTGGCTGCGCAGGGACGACTGGCTCCGGCCCGCTCTGGCGGCCGCGTTGGCCTTTGTGGTTGTCGTCTTGCCCTGGTTCATACGAAACTACCGCGCTTTTCATAAAGTTGTCCCGTTTCGCGGCAATTTTGGCGTTGAACTCTACATCGGTAATAACGGCGATCTGTCGCACTTTACCGCGCGCTACTTACACCCAGAGCACAACGAAGAAGAATGGCAGGAATATGTCCGGCTCGGTGAATCGCGCTACATGCAACACAAGCTGCAACAAGCGATGGCGTTTATCTCGAACCACAAGGGACTGTTCTTGTGGAGTTCGTTGCGGCGGGCGATTTACATGTGGACCAATTATTGGAGCTTGACACCGGATTACCTGAAGGAAGAGCCGTTCGACATTCCCGCGATCTTCCTTAACATCACGTTGAGCACACTGGCGCTCTGCGGTCTCTGGACTGCTTGGCGGACGTTCGGCGTTATTGTAGTCCCATACGCCATCGCGCTGTTTTGCTTTCCGGTTGTTTACTACCTGACTCACGGGGAGGATTTCTATCGGCGGCCGGCGGATCCCTTCTTTGTCGTCCTCGCCGTCTACGCGGTGACCGCATGGCTGCAACCCCCGGGTCGGAAGCCGGAGATGGCTGCAGACTAATTCGCTTCGGGAATGCGGCACACGCTCACCATGTGATTCTGGAAGGGACAATCCATGCCCTTCGCGCCTGGAGAAACCAGCACAACCCAATTCACTCCAAAGCGCGTTTTGAGACGCTGAAAGTCTTCGACGCGAAAGTCCCTCCACCCATCCTGAGCATCCACTTCCTCTTTCCATCGCGCCGAAAGACTCGGCACTTGCGTCGCCACCGACGGATCCTTGACATAATCCGCCAACACGCTCCGCTCGGCGAGGGCGCGAAAGCTGTGATAGTCCTCGCCCGGCAGTTTCATGTAGTAGGGGTCCAAAGCAAACAGGCTGTCGGCAGGGGTATTCTCCCGAATCCACTGGAAGGCTTCAACCCAGGCGTTTCCAGGCTTGGCCCCCGGCCATTCGATGTGTGGTGTGGCGGGAAACGTCAGGCGCTGCGACCAGAACATGCCGACGCCGAGCGGAACAAACAAGAGCAGCCAGCGGTAAGCGTGCCGACGCAATATTTTTTGTCCAACTATCCCCCCGGCCAGCAGAAACAAAATGATGTAAAGAAGATGTAGATAACGCATGGGTTGAAATGGCTTCAGTCTGTCAAGGCGCGACGGAAGCATTATGAAAACCGCAACGGCGAACTGGAAGACCCCGAAAAACGCAAGCCGTGATGTGAGGTCCGCTCGGACGGCTGCACCATCCTTTCTGGCGAGACCGTAAAACCACCACAACAAGCCGAGGGGAGCGATCACACCCAGCCATTCATACCAGTGCCAACGAGAGAGAAAGTAATAGTCGCGGGTGTTAGCGGCTTGCTGCCAAGCCGCTGACGTAGACTGGAACACCCATGCCAAGGGGAGTAACGCAGCCACCGTGTGCATAGACGGCTGAGCAGCCCGTCGCCAACCAAGAAAAATGCAAAATGAGATCCCGAAGCTGGCCATCAGCGGATGAATCACGAACGCCAGCGCCAGGAGGCCTCCCGCTAGAATCCGGCGGTTATCCAAGACGGCCGCGATCGCAGCCAGGATGGCAGCCGTAGCCAGGGCCCGGGGATGGAGATACTGGTCATCGAGGTAAAGTGCCGTACCCGCTACCGGGAGTGTAAGTAGGGCACTAATGGCACTGACCGCTGCCCACTGGGAATAGTCTTCCGCGAAGACCCGACGGCTGATTCGCAGGCATCCCCATAGCACCAGAAAAACAGAGACGAACTGCCACAATAGGATCCCCATTCCGGCAGGCAGATGGGTCAGACGAATCGAGCCGGCGATCAGCTTGTCGAAGATCGTTGCTTGCAACTGTACTCTGAAAAAGTCCGCATCGTGGGGATAGAGTGCGGGATTCAGATCCTTCTTGATCGCGGCCAGGTAAACACCATCGTCCTCCACTCCCGGGTGGTAGCCTTGCACCAGTATGGCAAATGAGGTCAGCGCTATCAGCAGGAAGAATTTTCTGATGCGGGGATAGGTTTTCAAGTCCTTAATCCTTTAGAATCGGAGGGGAATCGTAATGAGTGCCAACCCCTTACCCGTTTTCGACGTTCTTTCTGCCAACGAAGTCGGCGGCCCTTCTCAGTCGACTTGCCCCTCGGAGAAGCTCGCGCTGATAATTCCAACGCTGCGCGAAGCCGCCAATCTCCGCCTTCTAATGGACCGCGTCCGCCCCACTCTTGATTCACTGGGTATCCGGTACGAGCTTATTGTAGTGGACGATGATAGCCGTGATGGAACCGACGAAATCATGACCGATCTGGCGCGGCAGGACTCGCGTGTTCGCCTGCTCACCCGCACTGGGATCCGCGGCCTGTCCGGGGCGGCGATGCACGGCTGGCGGAACACCGATGCCAGCGTGCTCGGCGTGATGGATTCAGATTTGCAGCACCCCCCGGAACTACTGCCCCAGCTCTGGCAGGCGCTGCAGGGCGGCGCCGATGTTGTTGTGGCCAGCCGCTACGTCCAGCAAGCCAGTCGGCGTGGCTTCAACTTGTTTCGTCACTTCATTTCCCAGTTGGCGATCTGGATGACTTGGCCTCTACAAAGGCCGGGCATTCTTGTGCACGATCCCATGTCCGGATTTTTTCTGGTGCGCCGTTCCTGCATCAAAGACATCACTGTGCAGCCGCAGGGATTTAAGATTCTGCTGGAGATCCTCGTCCGCGGGGACATCCATTCCGCCGTCGAGATACCCTTTACTTTTGACCGGCGCCACGCAGGACTCAGTAAGGCGAGCGTTGCGGTTGCAGCCGCCTATATGAAGCTCTTAGCTCGTCTTTGGAGACTGCGGCTCAGCGGGAATTCCCGCTAAAACCCACATCATGGGGAAACAGCTCCAGATTGAGATTGTGCTGGATCGCCGCCAGGTAGAACCCATCATCCTCCAACCCGGGATGGTATCCCTGCACCAGAATGGCAAATGTCGTTAGCAGGGCTAGTTCCAACCAGCCGAACCCATACGCAAGGGGGGAGTGCGCGATGCGAATTCGCTCGGCAAGCCTTCGGCGGCAACAGTGCCTTGACAAGTGACAACGTTAGCGGCCGGACCGGCCGTCGCCAGTGTCCGGACTATAATACCGGGCGTCCAGACCCGGCTCCAGGCATCGGCCTTGGCGGTTGAAAATCCGGAATTGCGCCAACCCCATTTTCTGCAACCGGAACTGCACCGACGTCAGCAGCACGCCCAGCCCATATTGCACACTGCGCCGGAAGTTAATCGAAGAAGCTTCGGTAAAATATTTCGTGGGACAGGAAATTTCGCCCATTCGGAACCCGAACATGATGCACTGCGCCAGCATCTGGTTGTCGAAAACAAAATCGTCCGAGTTCTCCAACAGCGGAAGATCCTTGAGCACCGTGCTGCTGAAAGCCCGGTATCCCGTGTGATATTCCGACAACTTCGCGCCCAGCAAAGTGTTTTCGAAAAGCGTCAGAAAACGGTTGGCAACGTATTTCCAAAGCGGCATGCCACCCTGCCGCGCCCGTCCGCCTAGAATTCGCGACCCTAGTACGACATCGTAAACATCGTAAGCAATCATGCTCGCCATGGCCGTCACCAGCAGTGGCGTGTACTGGTAATCGGGATGAACCATGATGACCACATCCGCGCCCGCCGCCAGGGCCTCGCGATAGCAGGTCTGCTGATTGCGCCCATACCCGTAGTTGCGATTGTGCACAAACGACTGCAAGCCCAGCCGTTGCGCAATGGCAACCGTGCCATCCGAACTGTGGTCGTCGACAAGAATGCGAATGTCGACCGACTCGGGCAATTCCCGCACCGTAGCCTCCAGCGTCTTTTCCGCGTTGTAAGCGGGAAACACCACGGCGATACGCTTGCCGTTGATCACGCGGCTCCTTCTCCCATCGACTGTTTAAATAATATTTTGAATCATAACCGGAAACTTGGATTCCAGGGCAACCGGGGACGCTTGCACTGACGCTTGAACTATGGACCGCCAATGGGCGAAACTGGAAAGCATGCCTCGTACCCTGTTTGAAAAAATTTGGGACGCGCACGTGGTCGCCGCTCCCACAGGGCAGTCGGCGCTCCTCTATATCGATCTGCACCTGGTGCACGAAGTGACTTCGCCGCAGGCGTTCGACGGCCTCCGCGCCAACGGACGCCGTGTGCGCCAGCCTCTGCGCACGGTCGCAACCGTCGACCACAATATCCCGACCACTCCGCGAGGCTTGCCGATCGCCGACGCGATTGCAGCGAAGCAGATTGAAGCACTGCAGAACAATTGCCGGGAATTTGGTGTTCCGCTGTTTGATATGGATTCGGCCGAACAGGGCATCGTTCACGTCATCGGCCCGGAACTGGGCATCACCTTGCCCGGCATGACCATCGTCTGCGGTGACAGCCACACCTCCACTCACGGCGCCTTCGGATCTCTCGCGTTTGGCATCGGAACCTCGGAAGTAGAGCACGTGCTGGCCACGCAATGCCTGCCGCAGAACAAACCGAAGACGATGCAGATTCTCGTTCGCGGAAACCTCGCCGAAGGCGTGACTGCGAAAGATCTCGCCCTCGGAATCATTGGACGCATCGGAACCGACGGCGCCACTGGATATGTAATCGAATACGCCGGCGATGCGGTGCGCGCACTATCGATGGAAGGCCGCATGACGCTGTGCAACATGAGCATCGAAGCCGGAGCGCGCGCCGGACTGATCGCGCCCGACGAGACGACGTTCGCCTACGTCGACGGACGGCGCTTTGCTCCGAAAGGAAAAGACTGGGAAGAAGCGCTGGCATCCTGGCGCACACTCGCGAGCGATGCCGGAGCCCAGTTCGACAGGGTAATTCAGATTGACGCGGCCGCACTGGCCCCGTTTGTGACGTGGGGAACCAATCCGGGTATGGTGGTCGCTGTCAATGCGCGCGTTCCCGAGTTAACAAGCTTTGCCCAGGAGGGCGACCGGCGCGCGGCGGAACAGGCGCTCGCCTACATGGGCCTCGAACCTGGAATGCCAATCGAAAACATTGCCGTAGATCGCGTGTTCATCGGCTCGTGCACCAACTCGCGCATCGAAGACCTGCGATCAGCCGCCCGCGTCGCCAAAGGCCAGCACGTCAGTCCAAAGGTGAGAGCCATGGTGGTACCGGGCTCGCAGGCAATTAAACACGCGGCGGAAAAAGAAGGATTGCATCGTATTTTTCTGGATGCCGGCTTTGAATGGCGCGAGTCGGGATGCTCGATGTGCCTGGGCATGAATCCCGACATCCTGCAACCGGGAGAGCGCTGCGCTTCGACCAGCAACCGCAATTTCGAAGGACGCCAGGGACGCGGAGGCCGCACCCATCTGGTAAGCCCCATGATGGCGGCGGCAGCGGCGATTGCAGGACATTTCACCGATATACGGAATTGGCAATTTCGGTAGTGCTGTGTGGGGACAGGGCTTCGCCCGCATTCATATAAAGTGAACCAAGTTTATGCAACCATTTCGCAAACACACCGGCATCGTCGTCCCGCTCGATAAAGTGAACGTGGACACCGATCAGATCATCCCCAAGCAGTTTCTGAAGCGCATCGAGCGTACTGGATTCGGCCGATTCCTGTTCTACGACTGGCGCTTTTCCGGCGACGGAAAAGAGTCCGGCACAAAGACCGGAGATTTTGTGCTCGACGCGCCGCGTTATGCGGGCGCCTCGATCCTGGTCGCCGGGAAAAACTTTGGCTGCGGATCCTCCCGCGAGCACGCCGTCTGGGCGCTGGCGGATTTCGGTTTCCGCGTCGTGATTGCGAGTTCATTTGCCGACATCTTCGCCAATAACAGCCTGAAGAACGGCCTGCTGACGGTCCGGCTCAGCGATGAGCAGGTGGCGGAGATCATCCGCCGCTCGAAACAAATCGCAAACTACCGGCTCAGCGTCGATCTGGAAGCCTTGCGGCTGGATGATGGACAAGGATTCGAAGCGAAATTCACCATGGATGAATTCTCGCGCCACTGTCTGTTAAACGGCTTGGACGACATCGGACTGACTCTGCAGCACGAAGCGGAGATCGCGGCGTATGAAGCAAAACATCCTGTGCCCTCGGAAATGGAGATAGACATGAAGACGATCCTGGCCCGGTAAAGGGGCGTTGGAGCGACTTTGGAGCGGCCGTCTGACACAAATTCCTTCCAGGTTGTACACTTCTTAGGTTTCGCCCCGTCGCAACTTTGGGCCACACCTCATACGGAAATCGGAGTGCGCGTGAAAAACCTTTCCCTTGTCCTTGCTATCAACCTGTTGGTTCTGCCGGGCGCGGCGCGCGCTCAAAACAATGCCACCAGCGCTGCTCCGAAGCAGCTCACGATTGAACAGATCTTTGCCGAGGGCGGCGTAACCGGGCGCGCCCCGGAGACGATCAAGTGGAGCCCGGATGGCACTAAGGTTTCTTTTGTGCAACGCGATGACGCGGGCGAGCACGGCGAACTATGGTATGTGAACGCGGCCACGGGCGAGAAAAAAATACTGGCGAGCGAGACCAAACTCGCGCAACTCGCTCCTTCCACGGGCAAAATCAAAGACGAGCGCGAAAAAGAACGCTTGATGCGGTATCACGTGGCCGCTTATAGCTGGTCGCCCGATTCCCAGCACTTGCTGTTCGATGCCCAGGGACAGCTCTGGTACTACAGCCTCGATACGGGAACGGCCGTGCAGCTCACGTCGTCTCCCGACCCCAGCGAAGACCCGAAGTTCTCGCCCGACGGAAAACGGCTCGCCTATGTGCGCAAGCACAGCCTCTATGTGCACCCGGTGTCCGGCGAAGAAGGCGAACGTCCGCTCATGCGCGAGGAAAAAGAGAAAGATAAGGATAAAGACAAAGACAAAGAGGGCGATAAGGAAAACAACATCCTGAACGGCGAAGTCGACTGGGTCTACGCCGAAGAGTTGGCCGTCCGCAGCAATTTTTTCTGGTCCCCGGAAGGACGCGAGCTTCTCTTTCTGCAAATGGATGAGACGCGGGTCCCAACCTATCCCATCACTGACTGGTTGCCCACTCATCCTCGCGTGGATCAGGAAAAATATCCCAAGGTGGGCGATCCAAATCCCAGCGTGCACCTGGGAGTGGTCGGCAGCAATGGCGGCAAAGTGCGCTGGATCAAGCTCACCGATGACGATGACACTTACGTTCCGCGTTTTGGATGGATTCGCGAAGGCTGGGTCTGGGCCGAAGTCTTGAACCGCAAGCAGGATGGTATGGATCTTTATTTCGTCGATGCGAAGTCGGGGCGGTCGCGCAAGGTCTTAACCGAAACCGCTCCCGGGGCTTGGGTGAACGTCAACGACGATTTTCGCGTCCTGAAATCTGGCGATCGCTTCCTGTGGACGAGTTGGCGCGACGGCCATACCCACATTTATCTCTACAGCTTCAATCCGCAAGACCCGCTCGCGGCCGATGCCAAGTTCGAACGCCAGCTCGAAAGCGGGGACTATGAAGTCATTGCAATCAATGCAGTGGATGAGACGCCGGCCGATCGTTCGGGCACCGTTTTCTTTACCGCCAACAAAGACGATCCACGGCAGGACAGAATTTTTTCCGTGAAGCTCGATGGATCGGGAATGCAATCCCTTTCCTCCGAAGCCGGAAGCTACAGCGCCTCCTTCGCCGATGACGGCAAGCGTTATGTGGAGACGCATTCTGCGACGCTCGCGCCGCCTCGGATATCGGTCTGCGCGCCTGGCGGCACCTGCCAGAAAATCTGGGAGGCGCGCAGCGTGGCAGAGTACGATCCCATCCCCCCGAAGCCAATGGAATTCAAAGCGGACGACGGCACCGTGCTGTATGGCGATCTGATTCTGCCGCGCCACTCTGATCCCGCTCAGAGGATTCCGCTCATCGTTCATATCTATGGCGGTCCGGCGGGGCAGATCGTGCAGGATGCATGGGAAGGTAGCACTATGCTCTTCCACCAGATTCTGGCGAACGAAGGCTTCGCCATTTTTTCAGTCGACAATCGGGGAACTCCAAATCGCGGAAAGAAATTTTCAGCCGCGACCCGGCTGCAGTCGGGCGGCGTCGAACTGAAAGATCAGTTCACCGCCCTCGACCAGTTGTATGCGCGGTTTCCCCAACTCGACCGCACCCGCACCGCCATCTGGGGATGGTCGTACGGCGGTTCGATGACGCTCTACGCGCTGACCCACTCCGATCGCTTCAAGGCCGGCATCTCGGTGGCTCCGGTAACGAACTGGCGCAATTACGATTCGATCTACACCGAGCGCTACATGGGCCTGCTGAAGGATAACGCCGCCGGCTACGATGATTCCATTGTCAGCGCCGCCGGGAACCTGCACGGATCGTTGCTCCTGGTGCATGGCACGAGCGACGACAATGTGCACTTCCAGAACACGATCCAGATGACCGACGCGCTGATTAAGGCGGGCAAGCAGTTCCGGCTGATGGTCTATCCGGATAAGACGCACGGCATCGCAGGCTCGGGAACGCGCATGCAGTTGTTTCATATGATGGAAGATTTCTGGAACAAGGAATTGAAATAGGTCTCACTCTCTCAGCTCTCAGTTAAGTGCCCTCGGATGCGGCGTTTGAACTGACGGCTGAAAGCTGACGGCTGAAAGCGGCTGCTATGCATCGAACGACGCTCGGAGATTTCGAACTCACCGTTGTTTCCGATGGAACCTACTTCCTCGACGGCGGAGCCTTTTTTGGCGTGGTCCCGAAGACCATGTGGTCGAAACGGGTCACTCCGGACGAGCAGAACCGCCTCGACGTCGGCTTGAATTCCCTGCTGGTGCGCACTGGCACGAAAAATATTCTGATCGAAACGGGCATCGGCAACAAATTGCCCGACAAGATGGCGCAGATTTACAAACAGCCTGCCCAGTTGCTCGACAATCTGCACGCCGCCGGTGTCGCTCCCGAAGACATCGACATCATCATCAATACCCATCTGCATTTCGACCACTGTGGATGGAATACCGTTCGCCGCGGCGATCGGGCGGTGGCGACCTTCCCGAACGCGAAGTATTACGCCCAGGAACAGGAGTGGGAGCATGGCCGCCTGCAATTAGAGCGCGATGCCGTCAGCTACATGAGCCCGAATTATGATCCGCTGCTCGAGTCTGGTCAGATGGTATTGCTGAACGGCGATCTGGAGATTTTGCCCGGCATTTCCGTCAGAGTCTTCCCCGGACACACTGCAAACATGCAGGCGGTGATGATCGAAAGTGGAGGCAAGAAGGCTTGTTACATTTCCGACCTGATTCCGACCTCGGCTCATCTCGACCTCACCTGGATCATGGCCTTCGATCTGTTTCCCCTGCAAACTATCGCGAGCCGCAAGAAGTATTACTCGTGGGCCATCCCGGACCGATGCCTGACAGTGTTCACGCATGATGACGCCGCGCCGTGGGGATACGTGGAACAGGGAGACCGCGGCAGAGTCCGGTTGACTGGCCTTCCGTAGCGCGGAACTCCAGGTCGAGACGGGAGCGCAACGCCATCCCGCGGCCATAGCACCTACGTCATCTCAGACCACTTCCTCCCCGCAGTTACCATAGAAGACAGCCACAGATTAAAGCCCGCACGGCGGAGGTGTCCCGGTGAAGCTGCAACGGATCGTCAGTTTCACAACCCTGGCAATTTCGATTCTTACCCTTGTACTTGTGCTGAAGCGCCCCAGCCCAGTCGCGCCCGCGATACCACCGGCGGCTGCCGCCGCCAGCGCCCGGTCTTTCCAGGAAAAAGTAAACCAACTCGCCCAGCCCAAAACACCCGGAGAAGCGGAGAGCGAAGTCCGCATGAATTCCGACGAATTGTCGGCGGGACTCGCGCAAGCCGCCGGCTTGTTGGCAACCCCCGCCCCAATGAATGCCAACGGCAGGATTTCTTCCAGCGGCCCTTTCAACGTCCCTTCCAACGCCGTTCCCGCGAGCGGCGCCATGGAGTTTCCCGGAGCGGTGCCCAATATCAAGGATTACCAGGTCTCGATGGATGGAGACATCGTTCGCGGTCAGTTCCTCACCCAGATCGCCGGTAAGGATGTCTACCTCACCTTGGCGGGGCATCTCGGTTCCAAGGATGGCTATGCCACTTTCGATGCCACCGAGGTCAAGGTCGGCGATCTCTCCGTGCCGGCGTCGCTGGTCAATGAAGTCTTGCAGAAAAAGCTCGCCGAACAACGCGACCAGCTCAAACTGCCCAACAACGTCAAAGACATTAAAGTCGAAAATGGGGAACTCGTGTTCGTGGAGAAGTAGTCTGTCTGCGGAAAACTGCCGGACAACGCCTGGTTTATCCGGTTGTAAAGAACAATTTGCCCCGCTTCCTACACCGTGGATTGCTTTTCGTAGAATCTTCTAATCCTCATCTAATCTCGTTTTAATCTCATCCCTTTCAAATCGATCGTATGACGAGCTTCCCGATGCCATCCAACTACGCTAACCACATTCTGGTGGCCAGTCCCAGCCACGTGGTGCGTCAGCGCGTCCTCGAAAGTCTGCGTTCCCCCGCCCGGCGCTTTGAACAGGCCACCGGAGGTGCCGAAGCCCTCGTCCATCTGGAAAGCGGATTCTGGCAGGTGCTTTTTCTGGATCGACGCCTGCCCGATCTCGACGCCGAGGAACTGAGCCAGACGGTGCGGCGGCGTTATCCGGAAATCGAAGTGGTGCTGCTCGATCCCGAGGTTGAGCGCCCTCTCGGCCCGGACCTTGATCCCGATCTCGGTCCCGATGGGGATCCCGAGATCAATCCGACAGTCTCCACCGTAACTGCTGTGTGCGAAGCGCAATCGCCTCTTGCCATATGGTCCGGTGCCGACCCCGATCTCAGCCGCTCAGGCGCCGACAACGCCGCGCGCGCAGCGGAACTGGCCCCGGCAAGGGACTTGATGCTTCAGTCCCCCTTACCCGGAATGATCGGCAACTCCCCCATCATGCAGCCCGTCTGTCGTCTGGTCCGCCTCCTGGCCCCGCGCGACACGACTGTGCTCATCACCGGCCCCACCGGTTGCGGCAAGGAGGTTGTGGCCCGCGCGATTCATCAGTTGAGTCCACGCGCCGGGCGGGCCTTTGTCGTGGTCAACTGCGCCGCCATTCCCGAGACTCTGCTCGAAGCTGAACTTTTCGGATATGCGCGGGGCGCTTTCACCGGAGCGATGCAAGCCTATGGAGGAAGAATCCAGGCAGCTCAGGGAGGCACCCTTTTTCTCGACGAGATCGGCGAGATGCCGTTGAGCTTGCAACCGAAGCTGCTCCGCTTTCTGGAGCAGAGAGAGTTGCAGCGCCTGGGCAGCGCCGAAGTTGTGCGCGTTGATGCCCGCGTCGTTTCCGCCACCAACGCGCACTTGTTGTCACTGGTGCGGGAGGGAAAGTTTCGCGAGGATTTGTACTACCGTCTCTGCGTCTTTCCCATCGACATTCCACCATTACGCGAGCGCACGGAAGACATCGCGCCACTGGCGGCGCACTTTCTAAGAACATACTCCTTGCGCCCGCCCGCGCCGCAACTGTCGGCCGCGGCGCTGCAACTGCTGCGGGCGCAGCCCTGGGGCGGCAACGTTCGCGAGTTGCAGAACGTGATCGAACGCGCCCTGATCCTCGTCGAAGAGCGGGCGGTGATCTATCCCGAGCATCTGATGCTGGCAGACTCCGGTTTTCGCAGCTCGCGATAGCCTGGTCCCCAGTCTGCCGAGCGACAACAGCCGCGCGATGGGTCGTATTCTTCCGCTCCCCGCATGAGAGCGATCTAAGGCAATTTATGCCGGGCTGGCATTGCCGGTGCACAGTGATCGACATGTCCAGCTTTTTGTCAGCTCCACGCAATCCGGCGCGCGATCCGGAACATCCACTGGCCCGGGCTTTTGCTTCGTTCACCGAGGCGGCCGGCTCGCTCGAGCGGACTTATGGACAACTGCAAGGCCAGGTCGCCCACCTCCGCCAGGAACTGGAAGTAACCAACCGCGATCTGGCAACCAGTCTGGAAGAAAACCATCGCATGCGAGAACGCCTGCATTGCATTCTCGAAGGCTTGCCGTGCGGCGTGCTGGTGGTCGAAGGCGAAGGCCGGATTTCGATTCTCAATCCCGAGGCGGCGCGCCTGGTGGGCGGGAATTTTGAATCCACCGCGGCGTTGCCTGCGGCGCTCTCGGCGACCCTCGAACAGGCGCGACGAACCGGCGGAGACAGCGAATCGCAGATCTTTCATTCAGCATGTGGTTCGGAATGCAGTTCGGAACCGGATTGCGGTTCGGACCCGCTGCGTGCGGACCCGTCTTTCTTACCCACGGCCCCCGCGGATCTGGCCCCGCCCGCCTCAAAGCCTTCGCCTTCCGCGCGGGGCGCGTCCGTCTGGGTGGCCGTCCGCCACGCTTGGCTGGAGCAAAGTCAACCGCAGGCCACTTCGGTTTTTATTCTGCGCGATGTGAGCGAGGCGAAGAAGTTGGAACACGATCGCGAGCATCTGCGCCGGCAGCAGGCGCTGGTCGAGATGTCGGCCCTGCTGGCGCATGAAATCCGCAATCCTCTGGGCAGCCTCGAACTCTTCGCCGGGCTTTTGGCCGAAGCGAATCTCGAAGCCGAGAGTCACCGCTGGATCGAGCACGTGCAGGCGGGCCTGCGCACCCTTTCCGCCACCGTCAACAACGTGCTTCACCTCTACAACACACCCCAGCCCGAGTTGGCGGAGACCGACGTGGGCCAGTTGCTCGACTGGGCTTACGACTTTCTGCTGCCCTTGGCCAAGCAGGCTCGCGTCGAGATGCAGGTCATCAACAACCTGCAGGGGGTCATCATTCATGCCGACCGGCACCGCCTCGAGCAAGTGCTGCTCAACCTCGCGCTCAATGCCTTTCGCTTCATGCCGGGCGGGGGATGGCTCTCGCTTCGCGGCAGCGACCGCTCCTCGTCCGATAGCGCGCCCGGCGCCATTGAAAGCGCCGTCGAAATCCTGGTGCGTGACACTGGGCCGGGGATCGCTCCGGACGACCTGCCGCGCATCTTTGAAGCTGGATTCAGCACGCGGGCGGGCAGTTCCGGACTCGGGCTGGCGGTCTGCCATCGTATTCTCGAACAGCATGCCGGCTCGATCTCGGTCGAAAGCCGCTACGGATGCGGCGCCACCTTCCGGCTCCGCCTGCCCCGCCAGCGCGCCGGCACGGCGCAACCGATGGGCACTGGATGGCTGGTCCCGCCCCAAAACTCCTACTCACGTTGCTCTGAACCTTTCCGCGAATCGGTGGGCAAAAGCTGGTCCGAACCGCCCGCCGAATCGGCCGTCAAACCGGCGCTGGCCCCGGGAGGCCAGTCGTGAAGCGCCTGCTCATTGCCGACGACGATGCCGGCATGCGCGCCGCTCTCGAAGCTCGCTTCCAGCGCCGGGGATGGCTGGTCGATGTGGCGGTGAACGGCACCGAAGCCCTGGAGAAATTTCGCGCGGGCCAACATTCTCTTGTGATCACGGATGTGCGCATGCCGGGACGGGACGGCTTCGAACTGATGCGCGAGGTGCAGACCTCGTCGGCGCGCCCGGCCGTGATCCTGCTGACCGCCTATGGCTGCGTGCCCGACGCGGTCGAAGCCATGCGCAACGGAGCCTGCGATTACCTGGTCAAGCCGGTCTGCTTCGAGAAACTCGAACTCGCGGTCGAGCAGGTATTGCGACGCGCCGAGGAGTTTGGCAGAGACACCGAAACCCTGATTGGCCACTCTGCCGCCTGGGAGCAGGCGCTCGATCGGGCCCGGCAAGCGGCCGCCACCGACGCCGACGTCTTGATCGAGGCCGAAAGCGGTACCGGAAAAGAACTGATCGCCCGGCTCATTCACCGCCTCAGCCGCCGCAAACCAGGGCCGTTCATCGCCCTGAACTGCAGCGCGTTTCCTGAATCTCTCCTCGAAAGCGAGCTCTTTGGACACGCCCGGGGCGCTTTCACCGGGGCTGTCGCCGCCCGGCCGGGCAAATTTGAAAGCGCCAGCGGGGGCACGCTGCTGCTGGACGAGGTTGGTGAGATGGCGCTGGCGCTGCAGCCGAAACTGCTGCGCGTTCTCCAGGAACGCGAGTTTGACCGGCTGGGATCGAATCAGACCGTTCACGTTGACATCCGCGTGATCGCGACCAGCAACCGTCCGCTCGAAGCCGCAGTCTCCGAAGGGCGTTTCCGCGCCGACCTTTACTATCGCCTGAACGTGATTCCGATTTCCCTGCCGCCCTTGCGCGCCCGCCCCGGCGACATCCGGGAACTGGCCGAACATTTCGCCGCCCTCTACGCCGCTCCTGGAGGCTCGGGAACCCCCGCGGCCAACGTCCGCTTATCGCGAGAACTGGTGGCGCGGCTCGAAGAGCAAGCCTGGCCGGGAAACGTTCGCGAACTCGGCAACTTCGTGCGGCGCGCGGTCGCCTTGTCGCGCGGCGGCGAGATTGGCATGGAAGCCTTTGAACACGGTAAGGCGGCCGAAAAAACGCCGCCGCTAAAAAGTGCGCCGGAGGCAATTCCGCCGCCTCGGCCCCCGGATTGGAAACCCGGCCTCTCGCTCGGCGAAATGGAGCGCCGGCTTTTTGCCATGACCCTGGAATCGACCGGCGGCAACCGGGCGCGGGCAGCCGAGTTGCTGGGCGTGAGCCTGCGCACCGTGCGCAACAAGGTCCGCGAGTTCGGTTTGCCGCCGCGGGATAACTACCGCAACGGTCTTTCGAACCATGAGCTCTCTGGCATTGCCTTGCCTGGCGATGGTACCCGCACCAACATTGCTCAAACCAGCGTTGTTCAAACCACCATGGTTCCGGGCGGCGGTCGCAGCCATTCCAATGCCGGCAATATCGGCAAGCTCGAGAATATCAATCGCAAGGAGCAACCATGTCCATGATCGAAACCCCGCTGATGCGTGGTCTGGAGCGTGTGCTCGACGGGAGCGCGCACCGCAACCAGGTCATTGCCACCAACCTCGCCAACGTCGATACCCCGGGATACCACACCCGCGATATTTTTCCTTTCGCCGGCGAGATCGAACAGGCCATGGCGGGCGAGGAGCCGTCGTTCTCTCCCGTCGCCCATGAAGTCCGCGGCCTGCTGCAGCGTCCCGATGGAAACAACGTCTCGGTGGAGCGCGAGTCCCTGCTGCTGGCCGAGAACCAGTTGCGTTTTACAGTGGCGGCGCAGTTTATGAAGGCCGAATTTCACCGGGTGTCGATGGCCATCACTTCCGGGAGCACGTCATGAACCTGTTCGGCATGCTGGAACTGAGTGGCTCGGCGCTGGGCGCGGAGCGGCAGCGGGCCGAGGTGGTCGCCAGCAACATGGCCAATGTGCAAACCACCCGCACCCCGCAGGGCGGCCCCTACCGCCGCCAAATGGTGGTATTTCAAGCGCAGCGCGTGCCCCGATTCTCGCTGGCGCTGGCGGGCGCACAACGGGATCATTCTTCGGCCGTGCGCGTAGCTGCGGTCGTTTCCGATCAGCGGCCGCCGGTGATGCGCTTCGAGCCAGGCCATCCGGACGCGAACTCCGAGGGCTACGTGGCCTATCCCCAGGTCGATCCCATCGAAGAGATGGCCGATTTGCTGGGCGCGGTTCGGGCCTATGAACTGAATGCGGCCGCGGTGCAAGCCACCAAGAACATGATTCAACAGTCGCTGAGCCTGATGCAATAGCGGCGCGGCCGAGTGGGCGCGGAGTTCCGCTTGCTGGACTCGATTCCCGGGATGAAAACACGCCGGACAAGAGCATGAACCTAAGCATAAAAAGGAGGCTCAGCCATGAATAATTCGATCCCGTCGCTTCGCATTCTGCCCGCTGACATGGGCACCGCCCCCAGCAGCGCCACCGAGGGCGGGAAATTCATGGAAACTCTGGAACAGTCCATGGATCAGGTGGAGAGCGCCCAGGGCGATGCCTCCACCGAGGTGGCCCGGTTGCTCAATGGCAAGGGCGCCGATCTGCATAGCGCCATGATTGCCGTCGAGAAGGCGGACCTCTCTTTTCAACTGATGATGCAGGTGCGGAACAAAATCGTGCAGGCTTACCAGCAGATCTCGAATATGCAGTTTTGAAAATGCTGTCACCGCGTAGAACTCCGAGCCCCGCGATCGAGTCGCCGGACGCGCGCAACGCAGCGAAGCTTCCGGTGGACGCGTGCCGACGCCCGTCTCTCCACCGGTCATTGAATCTTGGGAGTCGATTGCATCTTGGGAGTCGGAAGACTTGAACGAGAGCCTCAAACAGATTCAGGACTTTCTGCGCGGCTTGAGCCTGCGGCAGAAAGCGCTCATCGCCGGCGGCGCCATCGCCGTCGGCTTGACCCTGTGGCTGTTCACCTCCTTGCTCGATCACAAGAACGTCATCCTCTACTCCGGCCTCAAGCCGCAAGACGCGCAGTCGATGGGCGCGCGCCTAGCGGCAAAAAGTATCGCGTATGAAATTTCGCCGGATGGCGGCAGCCTCCTGGTGCCTTCCGACAAGCTCGATGCCGCCCGCCTCGAAACCGCCGCCCAGGGCCTGCCGCGCAACGCTCGCCTCGGATTCGAACTGTTCGACACGCCGAACTGGGCGGGGTCGGACTTCAGCGAGAAAGTGAACTACCAGCGTGCGCTCGAAGGCGAACTCGAACGCACCCTGCAAACCCTTACCGAAGTCGAGGCAGTGCGCGTCCACCTGGTTCTGCCGCGGGAGTCGCTGTTCAGCGAACAAGAACACGATTCCAAAGCCGCCGTCATCGTCAAGACGCGGGGCGGCACGCTTTCCCGCGATGCGCAACAAGCCATTCCGCAACTGGTGGCGAGCGCCGTGGACGGCCTGCGGCCGGAGAATGTTACGGTGGTCGACGCGGAAACGGCAACGTCTTTTCTGGCGCGGCGCGGGCCCTCGGGACGGGCCTCTTTCGATTCCGACGAAGAACTCGCCGCCGCCGCCGTGCATGCCATCGAACCGGTGGTGGGCGCCGAACATGTTCGCGCCAGCGTGCATGTGGATTACGACCTGAGCAGCAGTGAAGACACTTCCGAAATCTACGATCCCAAGGCGACCGCTACCCTCGCCCAGCAGCACTCCGAAGAACTCGCCGGAGGCGCCAATCCGGCGGGCGTGCCCGGCGTTGCCAGTAATGTTCCGGGCAGCGCAGCCGCGATTACGCCGCCGGTGGTGCCGGGAACGGCGGCCACCGCGCCGCCCGGCACGTCCGTCATTCCGAGTGCGCTCTCGGCCATCGACAGCCAGAGTTCGAAATCGGACAGCTCGACCTTCGCCGTCAGCAAGAACACCCGCCACGTCCTGAATCCAGCGGGCCGGGTGCGGCGCATCACGGCGTCGGTGCTGGTCGATGATGCGGTCGATGCCAAAACGGAAAACGGCAAGCCGTCAAATGTGCGGCGCCGGCGTACGCCAGAAGAAATGACGGCCATCGAAAAACTTGCCCGGGCCGCGATTGGAGTGGACGAGCAGCGGGGAGACCTGCTGGCGGTTGAGAACCTGGCCTTCCAGACCGTGCCGCTCGAATCGCCGGCCGCTCCCGGCAAACTCGATAAATGGCGCCTGCTGATTCTGCCCTGGGCGGGCGCCTTGCGCTACGTTGGAATTACGCTGCTGTTCCTGTTTGTCTATGCGGTGGTCTTGCGTCCGGTGCAGAAACAGGCGATCGCCGCCTTCAAACAGATTCCCGCGCATCTTTCAAGGCCACTCACGGCCGGCAGTGCGGGGGCATCCCCCAATGGGCTCGCGGCCATGGATCTGCCTCAGGGCAGCGAGGAAGCCAAGCGTGCCGGGGTGTTGAAGAAAGAAATCAGCGACAAGATCAAAGCCGAACCCGCCGCCGCCAGCCGACTGGTTCAAGCCTGGATCCATGAACCGAAAACCAAGTAGCGGGCGCTTCAAAAGACAGGCGCTAGCCCGAGAAACAGACCGAGACCCGGACAAGAAAAAGACCGGGAACTAGACAATGACCGCAAACACTTCCAGTCCGGGCCTGCAAAAAGCCGCCATCCTGATGGTGCTGCTGGGCGAGGAGGCCGCGGCCAACATTTACCGCAACCTTCCCGAGAACGATGTCCAGCGCCTCTCGCGGCGCATCACCGAACTCGAGCACTTCAAACCCGAGACCGCGATTTCCGTGCTCGAAGAGTATCACCAGCTTTCCGTTACCCAAGGATATCTGGCGGAAGGCGGCCCGGAGTATGCCCAGAAACTGCTGGTAAAAGCCTTCGGCGACGCGGGCGCCCGGCGCTTGCTCGACCAGGTCTCCAACACCATGGAACAGAATGCGGTTCACCTGGAAAGCCTGCAGGAAGCCGATCCGCAGCAGTTGGCGAAGTTCCTCGAAGTGGAACATCCCCAAACCATCGCCCTGATCCTGGCGCACCTGAATTCCCGCCAGGCCTCGGAGCTTCTGTTGCGGCTGCCGGAAGAGATTCGCGGCGAAACCATTAAGCGCCTGGCACGCTTGCGTCAGTTTTCCCCCGAAGTCGCTCAGAAAGTCGCGCTTGCCTTGAACAAGCAATTGGAGTCGGTCGGCGAACAAAGCCGGCGCGCTTATGCCGGATTCAAAGGCGCCGCCGATCTCCTGAACCAGCTCGACCCGCTGTCCAGCAAAGCGATTCTGGAGACCATCGAGAAGGATGATCCCAAGATGGCGCTGGGCATTCGCAACCTGATGTTTACTTTCGAAGATCTGCTGGGAGTGCCGGAATCCGGCATCCGCGAACTGCTTGGCCAACTCGACAAAAAGACTCTGGCCATGGCCCTGCGGGGCGCGACCGATGAACTCAAGGCGCTGGTTTTCAAGTGCATGTCTTCGCGCGCCGTGGACATGATGAAAGAGGACATGGAGGTGCTCGGCGCGCTGCGGGCCCGCGACGTGCATCTGGCGCAGCACGAAATCGTAGAGATGGCTCGCAAACTCGAAGCCGAAGGCAAGTTGGTGCTGAACGCGGAATCGCAGGAGGAATATGTCGTCTAGCGCCCCCCGGCAGCAACCTCTTGCCGAAAGCTCGCCCTTCGCCTACGCGGAGGCGGGAGACCCCGGCGGCGCCCCTGCAGTTCCACTTGAAACCGGGCACGGGACCGACGAACGCAACCTGCAGCGCGCCGAAATCTTCGAGCAGGGCCGCCAAAGCGGACAGCAGGAACTCCGTTCCGGACTCGACGCCGCCCTCGCCAGGAATCGGGACCAGATCAGTCGATCTCTCAGCCAGTTCGTTCTCGAACGGCAAAGCTACTATCGCCGCGTCGAAGGCGAAGTCGTCGAACTGGCCCTTGCCATCGCCCGCAAGATTCTGCATCGCGAAGTGCAGATCGATCCCAACACTCTCGCCGGCATCGTTCGAGTCACTTTGGAAAAACTGGATACCGGAACCAAAGTCGATCTCCACGTTCACCCCCAGGAAGCTGCTGCGTGGCGGCACTACTTCGCCTGCGAGACGCAAGACGTCGAACCGCCCGGCATTCACGAAGATCCCGCTATCGCTCGCGGGGAGTGCCGCATCAATACTTCGCTCGGCTCTACTGAGATCGGCCTGGAATCGCAACTTAAGGAAATTGAAACCGGATTGCTCGACCTGCTCGCGGAAAGGCCCGGCGCGCCTCCCCGCCCGGCGCTCGCCCCGGCCACCAGGCCAGTACCGCCAAATTCCCTGACCAACGCAGATACAGCGGGCCAAACATAAGGAGAAATGTTAAGTGACTCCGCCCCTGCTCTCGGCTTATTTTTCGCAGCTCGAGACCTCATCCGCCCTGCGCTGGCGGGGCAAGGTGATCCAGGTGGTCGGCCAGTTGGTCGAATCCGAAGGCCCGTTCTGCACCGTGGGAGAAGCTTGCGAGATCATCGATTCCCGCGGCCGGCGCTGGCCCGGTGAAATCGTCGGCTTCCGCGGCCACACCGTTCTCTCCATGTCCCTCCATCGCCCCACCGGCATCCGCTATGGCGATCGGATCGTGGTTTGGGGACGGCGCCCTTCCCTGCGCCTCAGCGAAGAACTACTCGGCCGTGTCCTCGATGGCGCAGGTCATCCCATTGATGGCCGCCCCGCTCCCCTTTGCCGCGAACGTTTCGCTCTCGACCGCGAAGCTCCGCTTGCGCTGGAACGCACGCCCATCCGTGACCCGCTCGCCTGCGGCATTCGCGCCATCGACGCCTTCCTCACCTGCGGACGCGGTCAGCGCGTCGGCATCTTCGGCGGAAGCGGCGTCGGCAAAAGCACGCTCATCGGCATGATGGCCCGCAACACCAGCGCCGACCTCACCGTTCTCGGCCTGATTGGCGAACGCGGGCGCGAAGTGGGAGAACTGCTCAACTCGCTCGGCGAAGAAGGCCGCCGTCGCTCCGTTGTCATCGTCTCCACTTCCGACCAGGATCCGCTACTCCGCATCCGCGCCGGACTGGCCGCCACCACCATCGCCGAATTTTTCTGCGCTCGCGGCAAAAATGTCCTGCTGGTCGTCGACTCGCTCACCCGTCTCGCCATGGCTCAACGCGAAATCGGGCTTGCCGCCGGCGAGCCGCCTACCGCCAAAGGCTACACACCCTCGGTCTTTACCCTGCTCGCCCGCCTCATCGAGCGGGCCGGCTCGTTCCCCTCCGGCACCATCACTGGCTTCTACACCGTGCTCATGGAAGGCGACGACGAAAACGACCCTCTTGTCGATGCCGCGCGCGCCCTGCTCGACGGCCACATCATGCTCGATCGCCGGCTCGCCGCCCAAAGCCACTATCCCCCGATTTCAATCCTCGACAGCATCAGCCGCATCATGCCCGCCGTGATCTCCGCCGAGCATCTCGCAAAAACCAACGCCATCCGCCGCCTTTTCGCTACCTACAAAGCCTCGGAGGAACTGATTCGCATCGGCGCCTACCAGAACGGCAGCGATCCCGACCTCGACCGCGCCATCGTGCTCATGCCCGCCCTCCGAGACTTTCTTACCCAGCCCTCGCAGGAAGTTGCTGGGATGAACGACTCCATCGCCCGCCTGCTGGCCCTTCCCACATGAACCTCATCCTTGTGAAAGCGGCGTTTGACTGATGGCCTTCCGTTTCGCTCTTGCCCCGCTCCTCCGCCTCCGCCAAAGCATCGAACGTCAGCGTACGCTCAAACTGCAGGAAGCGAACCTGCAACTTTTCCGTGCTCAAGAAGAGCTGGCGCGACTGGAACGCTCGCTCGACGAATCGGCTCAGTCCGATGCCGCTGCGCTCGTCGCCGGACGCATGGCCGCCGAACTCCAGTTTGCTCTGGTGCTTCGCGAGAACCTGGAACGCTTCCGCCAGGAACTCCAGTCCGACATCCGCAAGCTCGAATTAGCGCGGCAGGAGGCGGTTCGCGAATACCACCAGGCTTATCGCGAACGCGAGGTCCTGGAAACGCTGCGCGCCCGCCAGCGCCGCGATTACCAGCAGGAACAATTGCGCCGTCAGCAAAAGGAACTCGATGCCACCTATCTGCTCCAACGCTGGCATCATCGAAACTAAATCACCGGATTGAATCACGAAATCGGATCGCCCGATTTTGCCGGGCGGAACCCGGCAACCATTGCCGCACCCGGCTTCATCGCTCTGTCCCGGTCCAATGCTCGAGGACACCTCGATTCAGCTAACTGTCTTAAGTTGCAATCATCGATTCCTGCATTCGCGAACCCAAGCGGAACTCCCGCCGGTTGGCGCATCGAGTGCAATCGCATCATTGGCATCCCGATGCAGATAGACGCAATCCTCAACCCGGCTGTCGCGCCTGCGGCCGCGAGCGCGGCCCGATCACCATCGTCCGCGAATTTCGGCGCGACGCTGGCATCGTCTATGTCCAACCCGGTGTCTGACTCTCCGCGCAATCAGTCTGCTGCTGCGCCGGACCCTTCAAAACCTGGTTCCAAGTCTGGTTCACATGCGGGCACAGATCCCGGTACGATGTTCACCACGTCATTGCTCGCAAGCCTCGCTAAGAGCGCTGGCCCCAAGTCCGGCACTGCCCCGGACGACACCTCCAACTTCAGCGCGGTCAATTGTTCGAATCGGAACTCCAAGCCCAGTGCGAAACCTGGCGTCAAATCACCTGCTGCGCCTGTTCCCGCAGCCGCTGTTTCCGAAGTCCCATCCCGATTCGTCGCTGCAACCGCTACTCCATCGACACACTCACTAACACCGTTCCCAGCAACGTTACGAACATCACTCCCAGCGGCATCAACCATTCCATCACCGTCCCGAATCCCGGCCGCATCGACGGTGATCGTGCCCACCGCGAATCACTTGTCATCCGTGCCGCCAGGCCCTACGGATCTTGCCGGGACCGCCGGAGTCCCGACATTGACGTTCCCGCTGCCTGTTCTCGGCACCGAATTGGTTACATCCGGCGTATCCCAGTCTTCCGGGACGCCAGACATTCAGCCCCGTCAGCCTGGGAACAATTCGCCTTCGACTTCCGCGGTTTCCACTTCTTGGACCGCTGGAGACAGCACCCGCACGATCGCCGCTGTCAACCAGGCGCCCGCCTTGGACTTTCCTGATCATTCCAGCGTCGCTTCGGCGCCAGCGGATTCTTCGGCTTCAATCATCCCGGAATTTCCGGGCGCAATATCCGCTGTCGGTCTCATCGCCACCGACACAGTCCACTCGTCCTTCAATCTCGCGGAACCACTGTCGATTGCACCAGTGATGGCACCGGCGCCATGGTCGACTTCGTTCGTCCCCGTTTCGTCCGCGCCGTCCAACCCCGAATGGCACGCTCTCATTCCAACCGGCGAAACCACTTTCACGCTCGATCAATCTTCAACGGTTCAATCAACTATGGTTGAACCGACAATCGATCAATCGCCGTCTGACTCGACTGTGACTCTCGCACTGGTCATACCCCCAACATTATCGGCAACAGCAGCGCCATCAGCACCCCCTGGTAATCTCTCAGTGCAGCCGGCACCCTCGCCAGACGACAACCAGATCTCCACTCTTCTCAGCCGACGAGCCTTCTCCGTGCCCCTCCCAGGATCCCCTGCTCCATCGGCGGTCCAAGCTCCCATTCCAGCCGTTCAATCTTTCGTCGTGGATGGCACCATTGCCACCTTAACCGCACCCGCAAAAATAGAGCCGGCCGCAGCTCGCTTGGCGACTCTACCCCCGGCGACTTTGCGACGGATAGTTCCCCCGCACAGCGAGATCCCAGAGTTCGGTCCTGGGTTCGGTAAAGAGTTCGGCCCAGGGTTTGTCTCTTCCGCGCCCGCCACCGCTCCAGATCGAGTCTCCTCGTCCGGCGCCACTGCCGTCACAACCGATCGCGCCGTTGCTGGCGTGGTCGATCACGGCATCGACAACTTTTCTGACAACTCCGCCCTCGCCAATTCCCCCCTTCAGAGCAAGTTGTCTTTCACCGCGAACCTCATCCCGGATTCCCCCGCCCCGGCCTCACCCGTCGCTTCGAGGACCCCAATTCCATTGATCGCAATCAAGAACGATCCTTCGATGCCAGAACTCCCGGCAGTACCGCCGCCAACCGCCGGTACTCCGAAAACCGGCCTCCCCGCCTCCAGTGATATTTCGAACCATCCCGATCGGAAGGAAACATCTCCCGCTTCGGTTACCGCCGCTTCGAACCTGACCTCGGATTCCGCCGCAAGCACGCCATCTCCCGCTCCGATGGCCTCGTTCCGGCCTCCCGCAATTACCGAGAGCCCTTCCCGCACTAACAAACCCGAAATCTCCACCCCACGCGGTCCAGCCGCACAACCGCACGCCACTACTACCGACGCGCCACCAACCGCCAACCCTCCAGAGCCGGAATTCGGCTCCAGCAACACTGCCAACAGCGCTCCGCCTCCCCCTCCGAACTTCATTCGCACTCCGAACTCAAGCCTCAGTTCCGATGCATCGTTGTCAATTGCGGCAGGGGAGGGCGCGAGCGTTGGTGAGCCCGATGTATCTGCTCCACCAGTTTCCCCGGCAGCATCCCTAACCAGTGCCGCCGATAAGAAACTCGTTGCCGGAGTCCAAGCCAATCCCGCTCCGTCCACCGCCAACCCATCCACTGCTACGCCATGGCATGAAGCCCCGATCGCGTCGGCAGCAGGAAGTCCTGCCGCGCCTGTGCCCAGCGCCGCTCCGCCCGCCATCGCACCACCCCAAATCGGATCCGACGCCGCACCCGAACTTCCCAAAACTCATCAAATGATTGACTCCGCCCCGCCTGCTCTTCCCACTCCGCTGGCCGCGCCCGCTACCACCGATGCCGCCGCCACCGCCCAAATGCATGTCGGATTGCGCACCGACGCCTTTGGCTCGGTTGAAATTCACACCGTCGTCCAACAAAGTCAGATCGGCATCACCGTCCACTCCGACCGCGAAATTGCCCATTGGTTCAGTTCCGAGGTTCCCGGCCTCGAATCGGGCCTCAACAAAAACCACCTCAACCTCACCGCCGTTGATTTTGACAGCGGACGGTCCGGCACCCCAAGCGCGGGCAGTTTTCAGCACGGCCAGCCGCGGCAAAACTTCTCCGAAACTCCAGGGTCGCAATCCCCTTTCTCGCCCGGCACTTTGCCAGAAACAGATGCGGCCAACGACGCTTCGCCCTCGGATAGTCTCCCTTCAGACCGGTCCTTCAGGCCCGGAGTAACTCGCGTCAGTATTCACGCTTAGGAGGAAAACTCGTGCACGCTTCGCTGCTGCAAATGCTCCAACCCGCTCAGGCTGCCGCCAGGTCGAATGCAACTTCATCGTCAGCGACAACTTCCTCATCTTCCTCCACCGCCACCGATCCTGGAGCGGATTTGACCAATACTTTCTTGCAACTGCTGACGGTGCAACTGAAAAACCAAAGCCCGCTTGACCCCGTCGATCCAAACCAGTTCGTGACGCAGCTCGCGCAATTTAACTCCCTGGGCGAACTGACTCAGATCCAGGAACTCATGCAGACGCTGGTGAATAACACCAGTCCTACGACCTCGACTGCCGGTGCGAGCGCCAATGCGATCTCCACTGCCCGCCCCAATTCCATGTCTCACTAAGGAGCCTTATGCCAAATTTCTCGATACCTCTTTCCGGATTGACCGCCAGTTCCGCCGCCCTTTCCACCGCCGCCAACAATCTTGCGAACCTCAACACTACCGGCTATAAAGACCAGCAGATCCAGTTTTCAGACCTGTTCTATCAGAATCTCGGCTCGAACGGCGCCGGCGATCCGATTCAGCAGGGCTCGGGCGTCCAAATCAGTTCTCAACCTTCCAACTTTACCCAAGGAGATGTTACGGCTACGGGCACCGACGCCGATGTCGCGATCAACGGCAATGGGTTCTTCGTGGTGCAGCAAAATGGCGTGCAGACCTATACGCGCGCCGGTAATTTCGAAGTGGGCACCGACAACCTGCTCGAGACCTCCGACGGTCAGCAGGTCCTGGGATACGGCGCCACCAATGGCGTGGTCAGCACCAGCGCCGGACTGAGCACGCTGGCGCTTGGAGCAGGAACCAGCAGCACCGCGACTCCGACCGCCAACCTGCAAATGACAACGAACCTCAACGCCACCGCCGCCGACGGTTCCACCTATTCCACCACCGCCACCATCTATGATTCCCTCGGCGCCCCCCACCAAGTCACAATCACGTACACCAATCTCGATGCCCCCGCCACCCCTGCCATTACTGCCGCCCCCGCCCAGGCGGCGACTGGCATTCTAACCATGACTGCCCTCCCAGTTGCCACCCAGACCATCACCGTTGGTACTCAGACCTACACGTTCACGACCAACGCTCCGGCGGCCGGAAGCAACGACGTTTTCATCGGCGCAACCGTGGCGGAAACTACCGCCAATCTGGTGAATGCCATCAATGGCAATTATGCCGATGCCACCGGAACTGCGACCCCGGACGGCTACGGAACCGGCACCGCCACCAATCCCGCCGTCACCGCAACCGACGCTGGCAATGGCGTTATCGATTTCACAGCGGACGTCCCCGGCACCGCCGGCTTCGCTGCCACCAGCACCGGCACTGGCGCCACCAACCTTAGCTGGAACACCGGCGCCGGAGCGAACGGTGTCGCCGCCGTCAACGCCCAACCCGCCACTCCCCCGGTCGTCAACACCTGGGGCTATTCGGTTGCCATCCCTCCCACCGACCTTAATGCCATCAATGGTGTTCCTCAAACGGGAATACTGCAAACCGGCACTTTGACCTTCAATGGCAACGGTATCCTGACTGCGGATACCATCGGCGCCGCGGGCGCTACCAACAACCCCCCGGTAGACATCACGGGAATCCCAATCACCTCATTCGCCGACGGAGCCAGCAACCAGACTTTCAACTGGAATGTTCTCAGTGGAACGACTCCGGTGATCACTCAACTGGCGGCCGCCAACAGTAACGCCTCCATTCAACAGGATGGCACCAGCAGTGGCACCCTGCAGAATTTCAGCATCGGTTCCGACGGCACCATTACCGGATCCTTCAGCAACGGCACCACCGCTACTCTCGGACAACTCGCGCTCGCCAGCTTTGCCGACCAGCAGGGTCTCTCGCGCGACGGCAGCAACGACTTTACCCCTACGCTGTCCTCCGGTCAGCCCACCGTCGGCGCACCGACCAGCGGCGGGCTGGGCAGTGTCTCCGGAGGCGCCCTCGAAGCATCCAACGTCGACATCGCCACCGAGTTCGCCAACTTAATCGTCGCCCAGCGCACGTATGAAGCCAACGCGCGCGTCGTCACGACCTTCGACACCATCGCGCAGGACACCATCGCCATGAAACAGTAAGACTGAACCAGTCTGGGCGCGACCGGCAAGCGCGAGGCGAACGCATCAGAAGGCTGCGGCGAGAAAGCCGCAGCCCGCTCTGAGTCTCCTCATGAGAGTCGACTAAGAAGGGCCACCCGTCGCACTCCCCGTTGGCCGCCCCGCGGAAGCCCACCTTCTCCCCCGTTTTTCCCCTGATTCCATGCCGCTTCCCGCTACCGCCCTTTGGGTGGTTTGCATGTGAGCCCCGGCACCCAGTTTGCAATCAACGGAAATATGCCCGATGCGCCGGCAGGTTCCGCATCCAGAAACGCAACCAACAACAGCAAGGCATGGATGGCCGTCGCCCTCGCCCTGGTGCTGGTCGGGGCGGGAAGCTTCGTCTGGTTGCGTCCGCAGAGTTCGACCAGCCCGGCTGAAGGGAGAGGAGCGGAATCCACCCTGGCGCTCGAGACCTTTGTCGTCAATCTCAACGGATCCGGCCAGCGCGCCTATCTGCGGATCGGAATCACGCTTGGGATGGCGCGCCCATTCGGCGGCGGCAACCGGCCAGAAGGCGCGCCCACGGCGCTCGTCCGCGACACCATCCTTTCCGTTCTTGGCACCGCTCAGCCCGAGGCGCTGCTGCAAGCCCAAGGCAAGCGTCAGCTCAAAGGGGAACTCCTGAAAGCTCTACAGGAGCGTATGCCGCAGATGGCGATTGAGAACGTGTATTTCACCGAATTTCTAGTCCAAATGTAAGCGGCCAGATGCTAGGCCGGATGTAAATCAACCGCATGGAAATGGTGCAAATGGAATGGCTGCCGCCGCCCAACCCAAACCCGAAGCTTCAGCTGCCACTCCCCTGTCTGATCCTCTTGCCGAAAGATGGCAGCGTCTCGAGCTTCTGCCTTGCCTGCTCACCATCGAAATTTCGCTGCCCGGTTTCACCGTTGCCGATCTTGTCCATCTCGAGCCCGGCCGCATCATCGCCAGCCGCTGGACGGTAGGGCAGGACATTCCCTTGCGGATTAATGACGAATTGATTGCCTGGAGCGAGTTCGAAATCGTGCAAAACCGCCTTGCCGTGCGCTTGACGGAGTTGGCGTAGTGGAGATGGCAAGCATGGAACTGGCAACGTTGGAACCGAAAAAAATAACGACCGAGTTCCTCCCGGCCGCAATTACACCGAACGGAAACTTATCGCGTCTCTCCACCCGCCCGTCCGCACTCGCCGCTCAGCGCCTGAAGGTCTGGTGGCGGTTCATGGTCTCGCGCGCCGCACCCCGACGCAAATCGCTCTCCGTTCGTGAAACCGCCGCCCTCGGAGATCGCCGCTTTGTCTCCGTCATCCAGTTCGAGGGCCTGCGCTTTCTTGTCGGATCCAGTCCCTCCTCGGTCGCCCTGCTGGCCCAGTTGCCGGACGAACCCGCCAGCCGCAACGAAAGCCCCGAGAAAAAAGAGAGCAAAGAGAGAAAAGAGAGAAATTAGTGCCAAACTTGCCCATCGCGAAGCTTGACCGGTTGGTCCCGAATCGATCCGCCCGGCTCGTCCTCTCATCTCTTATCTTTTTCCTCGGCGGCTCCGCTCCCCTCTGGGCGCGTCCGCACTCCTCGCCCGGCTTCTCTCTGCCCGGTCTTCTGCCCGGCGCCTCCGCGACGGGCGGTTCCGCGTCCTGGAACATCGTCGTCCTACTCACCCTGCTGACCATGATCCCGGCCATCGTGCTCTCGATGACGCCTTTCGTGCGCCTGCTCATCGTGTTTCATTTTCTCCGCCAGGCGCTCGGAACTCAGACTACGCCCAGCAATCAGACGCTCATCGGACTCTCCCTCATTCTTACTTTTTTCCTCATGCAACCGGTGGGCGCCGCCATCTATTCCGACGCCATCGTTCCACTCGATGCCGGACACATCACCATGTTGGCCGCGCTCGATCGCGCCATCATTCCCATGCGCCGCTTCATGCTCAAGTACGCCCGCGAAAAAGATCTCGCGCTCTTCGTCGACCTGGCGCACGCGCCGCGTCCCGCCCGTCCCGAAGATCTCGACATGCGCATCGTCGCGCCCGCCTATCTTCTCAGCGAACTGCAGGCCGGGTTTCGCATTGGCGCTGCTCTCTTCCTGCCTTTTCTCGTGATCGATCTCGTGACTGCCGCCATCACCACCTCGGTCGGCATGATGCAACTGCCCCCGGTCATCATTTCCACCCCGCTCAAGATTCTATTGTTCGTCGTGGTCGACGGATGGAACCTGCTCATCGGCTCCCTGATGCGGAGTTTTTCTTGAAAGGCGCTTATGGGAACCGAACAAGTTGTCGCGCTGTTCCGCCACACGCTGCAGATGGCTCTGCTGATAGGGGCTCCGCTGTTGCTGGTGGCGGTGCTGGTCAGCCTGCTGGTCAACGTTGCCCAGGTGCTCACTTCCTTGCAGGATCAAACCCTCTCCACGGTCCCGCGTCTGGCCGCGGTGGCGGCCGCGACCCTGCTGTTTTTTCCCTGGATGCTGCGCAAGCTGATGTTCTTCACCATCGCCATGTGGTCCGACTTCCATTCGTTTGTCCGATGAGCGCGACCCGGCAAGCCCGTCTCTACACCACTTGAGGTGATTTGTGTTCCAGATGCCAATCGCGACGCCATTTGCACTTCCAATCGAGCGCACCCTCGCGGTCGGGATGATTGCCGGAGCCCGCGTCACTGGACTGCTCGTGGTCGCGCCTTTTCTCGGCAGCGCCGGCGTCCCCGCTCGAATCAAGATTGGCCTCGCCTTTTTTCTCACGTTATTCATGGCGCCCTTGGTGCCAGCTCCCCCGGCGACCCTTACTGCTCCCGCGCTCATCGCGCTCCTGCTCGGCGAATTCGCCATCGGCTTCCTGCTTGGATTTACCCTCCAACTCATTTTCGAAGCGGGACAGGTTGCCGGCCAGGTGTGCGGCGTCCAAATGGGATTTTCCCTGGCCAGCGTCATCAACCCTGACAACAGCCAGGCCGATTCCGCCGCGCTCTCCACGTTTTATGAATTGATCGTGCTGCTGCTCTTCATTCAGCTTGGCGTGCCCCACTGGCTGCTGCGGGGACTGGCCCGGAGCTTCGCCTATCTGCCGCCCGGCCACCTGTCGCTCACCCTGCCTGCCGTACACGCGCTTTTCCAGTTCGCCGCCGCCATGTTTGTCTCCGGCCTGCAGATTGCCGCGCCCGTGCTGGTGGCCAGCCTGTTTGCCGATGTCGCGCTCGGCTTTATCGGCAAAGCTTCCCCACAATTACCCGTCCTGTTTGTCGGGATCTCGCTCAAGAACCTGCTGGGCTTGGCGCTGATGTGCGGCGCCGTTGCTTACTGGCCACGATTTTTTGATGCCCGTTTTGGCCGCGCACTCGATGCCTCGGAAAGGATTTTGCAACTCGCTCGCTAGCCTTGCAGCTCGCCCCATAAGCGACCACCACCGACTATGCCCGAATCGAACCAGACCGAACAGGCCACCCCGCGACGCCGCCAGAAAGCCCGCGAAAAAGGCCAGGTTGCCCGCAGCCGCGATCTCATCGGCGCCGCCTCCGGTATGGCTGCCACCTTCGTTCTCTACTCCATGATGTCCACGTTCCCATTGGCCTTTCGCGGTTTTCTTCATGACTGCCTCGAGGGCGCGGCGTCCGGCACGCTCCGCATGGACGCTCTGCCCCCCCTGCTCAACCACTTTGGACTCTTCGCCGCCACCGCCGCCGGGCTCGGATTGGGATGGATCGCCGCTCTCGCCTCCGCCCTCGCCCAGGGCGGACTTGTCTTCGCCCCGGCCTCGCTGATGCCCACCGGTTCGCGCATGAGTCCCGTCGCCAAACTGGGCCAGCTTTTCTCCATCACCGCGCTCCGTGGACTCATCAAGTCCCTTCTGCCTGCGGCTGCTGTCGGCTATCTCGCCGTCGGTTGCCTGCGCCGCGACTGGCCCGCGCTCATGGCGCTCTCCGCCCGCTCCGCTCGCGGCGTGGCTGGGTTTGCCGCCGCACGCGTCTTCGAAGTTGCCTGGAAGTCTGCCCTCGTTCTGCTCGTCTGGTCGGTTCTCGACTACCTGTTCGAACGCCAGCATCTTTCGAGCGAATTGAAAATGAGCCGCCAGGAACTGAAAGACGAATACAAGGAAACGGAAGGGAATCCGATCATCAAAGGCCGCATTCGCCGCCTGCAGCGCCAGATGCGCCGCCGCAAGATGCTGCAGGACACCAAACGCGCCGCCGTCGTCATCACCAATCCCACCGAATACGCCATCGCCATCGAGTACCACCCGGATATGCCCGCGCCGGTCGTCGTCGCCAAGGGGCGCAACCTCTTTGCCGCCCAGATTCGCGAAATCGCCCGCTGGGAAAACATTCCCATGGTCGAGAATCCCCCGCTGGCCCACATCCTCTACCGCACGGTCGAGGTGGGAGACAGCGTTCCCGCCAATCTCTATGCCGTCCTCGCCGAAATCCTGGCTGCTATCTTCCGCGCCCAGGCCCGCGCTCTCGCCGCCGCTGCCGCCGCTGGCGCGGCAGAAAGAGGAGGCCGCCGCTGATGCCCGCCGCCGTCAAAACCATCGCCGCTCCCTCGCGCAACGGTTTCATCGAATGGATCGTTCCGATCGCGGCCGTCAGTCTGGTCTTCGTCATGCTGGTGCCGTTGCCGGCGATCTTGCTCGATCTGCTGCTCGCCACCAGTTTTGCCGCGTCGGTACTGGTTTTACTTTCTGCTCTCCAGATCTTGCGTCCGGCGCAGTTTTCCGTCTTCCCCAGCCTGCTGCTCCTGCTGACCCTCTTCCGCCTGTCGCTGAACCTGGCTTCCAGCCGCCGCATTCTTCTCCACGGCAACGAAGGCGCGGGCGCCGCCGGACGCGTCATCGAGGCGTTCGGGCAATTCGTCGTCGGCGGCAACTACATTGTCGGGTTCGTTCTCTTCATCGCCCTCATCGCCATCCAGTACATCGTCGTCAGTCACGGCGCCGTCCGCACCGCCGAAGTCACCGCCCGCTTCACCCTTGACGCTCTCCCCGGCAAGCAGATGGCGATCGACGCCGATCTCAACGCCGGACTCATCGACGAACATCAAGCCCGCGCCCGCCGCGAACAGATTGCCCGAGAAGCGGAATTCTACGGCGCCATGGACGGCGCCGCCCGTTTCAATCAGCGCGACTCCATCGCCACCATCCTCATCACCGCCATCAACATTCTTGCCGGCTTTCTCATCGGAGTCTTCCAACTCGATATTCCGTTTCGCGAGGCGCTCAAGACCTACACCGTGCTCACCGTCGGCGACGGCCTGGTCACCATGATCCCCTCGCTGCTGGTCTCGATGGCCGGAGGCATGATCGTTACCCGAGCCTCCTCCAACGCCACTCTTTCCGTCGACCTCGGCACCCAGCTCCTCTCCCGCCGCCGCTCCCTGCAGATTGCAGCCGGCGTGATGGTCGCCCTCGCTTGCATCCCGGGATTGCCCAAATTTTCCTTTCTCGCCATCGCCGGCGCCGTCGGTTTACTCGCGGCGCGCCTGCCCAAGCCCGTCAAAGACAAAGACGGAAAAATCATCGAAACTGGCGCCGCCGACTCCGGCGTTCTTCCCGCATCCGAAAAAGACAAGAAAGCCGCCAAGTCCGAATCCATCGAGGATTTGCTCAAGCTTGACGAACTCTCGCTCGAACTCGGCTACCTGCTCGTCAATCTGGTCGATGCCCAGCAAGGTGGACAGCTCCTGGCGCGAGTCAAATCCCTGCGCAGCAGCCTTGCCGTCCAGCTCGGCTTCATCGTTCCCGCCATCCACATCACCGACAACGTCCGTCTCAAGCCCCGCGAATACGTTATCTCCCTGCGTGGCGTCGAAATCGCCCGCTGGGAAATGCTGGAAGACAAAGTTCTCGCCATCAGTTCCGAACTGAACCCGCCCCCACTGACTGGAACCCCCACCCGCGAGCCCGCTTTCGGCGTTTCCGCCCTGTGGATTTCCCGAGCCCTCGAATCTCAAGCTCTGACCTCTGGCTACGCCGTCGTCGACCAGACTTCCGTACTCTCCACCCACCTCGCCGAAGTCATCCGTCAGCACGCCTACGAATTGCTGACCCGCCAGGAAACCAAGCGCTTGCTCGATCGCCTGACGGAGAGTCAGCCCAAGCTGGTCGAAGAACTGGTTCCCAAGATCCTCAGTCTCGGCGAAGTGCAAAAAGTTCTGCAGCAGTTGCTGCGGGAGCAGGTGTCGATCCGCGACCTTCCCAGCATCCTCGAGACTCTGCTCGATGTTTCCGTCACCAGCAAGAACCCCATCCTGATGGTCGAGGCGGCGCGCCAGACGCTCGGCCGCGCCCTGGTTCGCCCCTTGCTCTCGGACGACGGCAGCCTGCGCGTGCTCACCCTCGATCACAATCTCGAAGAGGAACTCAGCCGCGCTTTTAACCCACAGGCGCCCCCCGCCACCGGCGCCAGTTTGCAGCCCTCGTTCGTGCGCCGCATTCTCGACGGCTTACGCACCCTGGCCGGAGATCAGGTGGCCCAGACCGCGCCCATCCTGCTCTGTTCCACGCCCGCGCGTTTTCACCTGCGGCGCTTGCTCGAACCTTTTCTCCCCAAAATCGTCGTGCTCTCCCCACTGGAAATTCCATCCATGATTCCGGTGCAGTCGCTGGGGACTGTGCGATGAAAAAGTCGCCGCTATTTGCTGTTTGTCGGTCGCTGTTGGGACTCCGGATGCTGCCGCGGGTCGCGACGCCAACGATCCGCGAACCGCGACCGACGGACAGCGAACGAACTTCCCACGAAAGCAGGCCAGCCTCATGACCAAGCATCCCGCCGAAGCCTATCAAAGCGTGCAGACCGACGCCGAGCGCGACCGCGTCCTCATGGAACAGCTTCCCCAGGTCCGCTACATCGCTCGCCGTATTCATGAGCGCCTGCCGCGGCACGTGCCCTTCGAAGACTTAGTGCACGCCGGGGTCCTCGGGCTGATTGACGCCCTCAACAAGTTCGATCTCTCCAAGCACGTGCAATTCAGTTCCTACGCCAAGTTCCGTATCCGCGGCGCGATTCTCGACAGTCTTCGCGAACTGGACTGGAGCCCGCGCGAATTGCGCCGCAAAGGGCGGCTCGTCGATTCCACCTATTGCGAGCTTTCCGGCAAGCTGGGACGCGCGCCCTACGAAAATGAAATCGCTCAGGAGATGGGGATCAACCTGGCCGAACTCCAATCCCTGCTCGCTGAACTCGACGGGCTCGAACTCGGCAGCCTGCGGGTCGAGTCTCCGCGCGATGGCAAGACCGAAGATCTTACCGACTACGTTCCCTCCAAGCCCGAGGACACTCCTTTTTTTCAATGCCTGCGCTCGGAAATGAAGCATCTGCTGGCCGAGGCCATCTCCGAATTGCCGGAAAAGGAACAGCGGGTTCTGGCGCTTTATTACTATGAAGAACTCACCATGAAAGAAGTTGGAGCCGCGCTCGGCATTGGCGAATCGCGGGTTTCTCAGATTCACTCCCTGGCCATGGTTCGGTTGCGCTCCCGGCTCAATTTCCTGAACGTGACCGCACCGCCCACTGGTGCCAAAGCGGTGGGAGCCACCTAGGAGCGGTTCGTCTTTCCGCGAGGCGAAGCCGTCTTCTCTCGGACTCTGGATTTCAGACTATGGAAAAACTACTCAACCAACAGGAAATCGATGACATGGTGCGGGCGGCGCGGCCCGGCAGCGTGGCCGACGCTCCCACCGGCCCGGTCGTCCAGACATGGGACATCCGTCAGGCCGGACAAATCGGAAGTGAGCAGTTGCGCGCCATCAACCAACTCCACGAAGTCTTTGCCCGCAATCTCACCACTGCCATCGGCGGCTACCTGCGCATTGTCTTCGACTGCAGCCTGGTTTCGGCCGAGCATCTCACCTTCCGCGAGTTCCTGGACCGGCTTCCGGAAAGAACTTACCTGGCATCCTGCGATCTCGCCCCGGTCGGCGCGACCGCAGTACTCCAGCTTGATCTTGCCATCGCCTTTCCGATCATCGATGTCATGCTGGGAGGGGAAGGCAAGAGCGGCGACATCACTCGCGACGTCACCGAGATCGAAGAGCAGGTGCTCGAAGGCATCGTCCGCATCATGTGCCGCGAACTGCAAACCGCCTGGATGGCGATCGCCCTGGAATTCACTTTCAGCGCCCGCCAGCAGCTTCTGCAAACCCAGCGCCTCATGCCTCCCGAAGAAAAATGCCTTTGCCTGAGCTTCGAAATCAAGATGTCGGAAACCCGCGGCACCCTTAACCTCGCCATCCCCGCCGTCGTCTCCAACGCCCTTCTGAGAAAAATTTCCGCCGACTTCACCTATCAGCGCCGCCGCAGTCCTGCCGGAGCCCGCCAGCAAATCCAGCGAAAACTGCTGCGCTGCTTCTTTCCCGTCGAACTCTCCATGTCCGATCTCCAGGTCCCTTTGCAGAATCTCACCGAACTCGTTCCCGGCACCCTCCTCGCTTTTGCCAAGAACGCTGACGCCCCCGCCGTCATGCTGGTCGGTGATGTTCCTCTATGCTCGGCCACGCCCGTGCGCGTCGGCGGTCACCGCGCCGCCCGCGTTCTCGTCCTCGATGCCCCGCTTCCAGCGGCAGGTGAATTATGACCATTGCCCCGCAGAACCAGATTTCTCCAAACCAGATTTCTCCAAACCATGTCTCTCAAGGCAATGCTTCCAACCCGCCCGGCCCACCATCAGCCCGCGATCCTCGCCCTGAGCTTTCTCAGTGGTGCGAAGCTTGGAAGACATGTTTCGAGAAAGTGCTCACCCAGATTTCGGGAACTGCTTCCGGAAGTGCCGCCACTCAACCTGCCGCATTCGAAGCTGCTCCCCAACCGCTGGCTCTGGCCGATTCCGATGCCTGGTTCGCAGTGGTCGCTGGAGGTGCGGTTCATGGCGAAATGACCCTCCGTCTGCCTGCCGCCTCTGGCACGCGTCTTGCCCGAACATTCCTCGGCGAACCTGAGCCCCCCACCGAAGTCGCCCCTGATCCACCCATCGCAGCCGACGATATCACCGCCGATAACCATGAAGCGCTGGAAGAACTGCTGCGCCAGATCGCCGGCCTTGCCGCCACCGCTGTCGCTGCCCTCGTCGGCGGCGCTGTTCAACTGCGTCTCGCCGCCGCCGTTCCTCCTTCATGGTCCTCCGACTCCATCGTTTGCTTTCAAACCAGAACCCAGGCCGAATCCCGGCCGCCCATCACGTTCGAGATTCGGATCAGCCCCGCCCTTGCCGCCGATATTCTGGCGCGCGCGCCCAAAGCTCAATCTTCGCCTCTGCCGTCAACCGGGTCGGCCCCCGCAGCCAGTTACGACCGCCTCATGGATGTCGGCCTCGACGTTAAACTCCGCTTTGGAACCCGCCGCATGCTGCTGCGTGACGTGCTCGCGCTCAGTGCCGGCGTCGTCGTTGAACTCGATAACCCACTGCACTCGCCGGTGGATCTGCTGCTCGACAACCGCCTTATCGCCCAGGGTGAAGTCGTCGTCGTCGATGGCAAATATGGCCTGCGGGTCACGAATGTCGTCGATCGCGCACCCGGCACTGGATCCCCCGTCTGATCCGCTCCGTGTGTCTTACACATACAGTCCCGGGACGACTCGTCGTCCCCACCGAAAAATCTGCAGTTATGCCAAATCCATTCTCAAGGACGATCAGATCATAGGACGATCACACCATGAAAAACTTTCTAAACCCCCGCATCTTGTTCACGAACTGGAGCAAACGCTACAACCTCGAACCGTCCCAGCCTCCCTGTGCCCTCGTTTCCTGCGCGCGTTCGCAATCATACTGGCAGCGGCTCCGCGACCGCCATCGGCCCGCCGGAACCATGCTGCAGGGCGCATTCTATTGCCAGCCCCAATGTCTGGAGATCGCTCTGGTCAATCAGCTCTCCCGCCTCCGCGTCATGGCCCCACCGCCGCAACCTTCTAACCGCATTCCCCTCGGCCTCCTCATGGTGGCTCGCGGCAAGCTTACCCACATCGAGGTCACCGCCGCCCTCGAAGCTCAGCGTCGCGCCCGTCACGGAAAAATCGGCGAATGGATCGAAAAATTGGGCTTCGCCACCGAGCAGGAAGTCACCGCCGCCCTCGCCGTGCAATGGGGATGCCCAGTCGCTACTTCGGTCGATCCCTCCACCGTCCAGTCGCTCGGCAATATCCCTCTTCCTGTCCTGGAATTTTTCCAGATGCTCCCCCTGAGCTACGCTTCCGCCACGAATACCCTTTTCGTCGCTTTTGGAGAGCGCGTTGATCACGCTGCTCTCTACGCCATCGAAAAAATCCTCGGTTGCCATACTCAGCCCTGCGTTGCCGGACGCAAGGTTATCGCCCGCCAACTCGAGTCTTTGGGCCAGCTGTCCCGCCCCACCGACGTGGAATTCGGTCCCATGCACGACCTCGCTGAAATGGCCCGCATCGGCGCCAGCTACACCGCTCGGCTCAGCCCCGAAGAAGTCCGCCTGACCCGCATCGGCCGTTTCATCTGGCTCCGTCTCGATGTTCATCCCGCCGTCCGGCCCCGGTCGCGCTCCGTCACCACCAACCTGGTCTTCCGCCTGCCCTCGGAGTCCGCTCGCCCGCTCCATTTCACCCACCCCTTCCGTCAAGTGTCACCGCCAGTCTGGTAAGGGCCCGAATACGGTTCAGCGTCGCCGCGACGATCGACAGCGCCAGGTTCGGCGGCATCTACCGCCAGAAATTGTTGGATTGGAAACACTCGACGAACGACTAGCGGCCAGCGACTGCTTCTCTCCTACAGCGTCCGCTTAAACAAAGGCACCGCTAACGCCAATGTCACCGCCGCAAAAATACTCAGATAAATCATGTCCGGTACAATCGCGCTTAACCCCGTTTCCTTCAGCAGCAGCGATTTGAATCCATGCACAGCATAGGTAAACGGATCCACCTTCGCAATCCCCCTTAACCACGCCGGAAAGGCTTCCACCGGATAGATCGATCCGCTGGGAAAAAACAGCAGGGTATTTAGAATTCCGAACATCGCCCGCGGCACCAGCGGATCCTCGATCCGCACCATCAGCAGGAACATCATCGAATTAAACGCCACCGAGGTCAGCACGATCATCACCAGCAGTCCCACAATCGTCCCCGGATTGAATATCGTCCCCACGCCCGCCAGCAGCGACCCTATCACCGTGATTACCACCCCGGTCATCACCGCCTTGATCGCGCCCGCCCCATTCAGCCCCAATACCAGTTCGGTCTTGGTGATCGGAGTCACCAGGTACCCCTCATGCACGCCCCGCGCCTTATCGTCGATATACAGCATCCCGCCGCCGATCATCACCGACACAAACATCGCCAGCGTAATCGAACCGGGCAGCAGATATTTCATGTACTCGATATACGGATACAGTTCCACTACCTCGAGCGCCGTCTGCTGCAACAGACGCGGCGACACGTCCGGCTGGTTCAAAGCGTTCGTCACATCCGTCATCTCGCTTTCGAACGTCGAACTCATGAAATTGTCGCTGTTGTCGACGATCAGCGCGATCCGTGGATGATTCTTCTCATAGACCATCTTCGAATACTGCGCTGGAATAATCACCGCCCCCTGGATCTTCCCGTTGCGCACATCTTCCCGGGCCTGCACCTCGTTGTCGTAGGGAATCGCGATAAACGTCCGCATATTGGCGCGCACCGCATCAAACGCTTCTTTGATCCGGATCGCCTGCGTTCCATGATCTTCATCCACCACGCCCATCCTGGCGTCGCGGATTTTTCCTCCGAACGCATTCCCCAGCACGATCAACTGCACCAGCGGAAAGATCATCGACGCCATCATCAGCGCCGGCGACCGGAAGAACTTGCGCATCTCGCGCTCGATAATCGCCATCATCCGGTTCATGGTCGCAGCCCCGGACTTGGCGGCATCACGAACGCATGCGCCTTCACCAGTTCATCCCGCAACTGCCGCCCGGTATAAAAGACGAACACATCGTCCAGCGTCGTATTCTGCACCGTAAGCGTCTTCAGTGCCGCTCCCGTCACTACCGCCATTTCCACCATATCTGTCGTCGTCCCCGAACCATTCGCCGTCAGCACCCGGAACATCCCCCCGCTCTCGTTCTGCACCGACGTCACTCCCGGCAATGCCCGCAACCGCTCCTCCCAGTCGGCGGGAGGATGGTCGAACTGCGCCTCAATCACGTTCGATCCCGGAACGCTCGCCTTCAACTTCTCGGGAGTGTCCAGTGCCACCAGCTTGCCGTGATCAACGATCGCTATCCGGTTACACAGCCGGTCCGCTTCGTCCATGTAATGCGTCGTGATCAGGATGGTCAGCTTGCGCTTCGCCTTGATCGCGGTCAGCATCTCCCATACCGCCACGCGCGACACCGGATCGAGTCCCGTTGTCGGCTCGTCCAGAAAAAAAATCTTGGGACTATGCACTAGCCCGCGCGCAATTTCCAGACGACGGCGCATTCCGCCCGACAAGGTCTTCGTCTGCGCGTCCCGCCATTTCGTGAGATCGACCGTCTCCAGCAACTCCGCAATCGCCTCTTTGCGCCGCTGGGCGGGGACGTCATACAGCTTGGCGTAGATATTCAGATTCTCTTCCACTGTCAAATCCAGATCGCTGGTCAGCGCCTGCGGAATCACCCCAATCGTCCGCCGCACCGAGTTTGGATCGGACGCCACATCATGCCCCGCCACCCGTGCCGAACCCGCCGTGATTGGAATCAGTGTGGTCATCATGCGAATCAACGTCGATTTCCCCGCCCCATTCGGCCCCAGCAGCCCGAAGATTTCCCCTTCCTTCACCGCAAACGAAATATCATCCACCGCCGTGAAGTCTCCGTATCGCTTCACGATATGTCCCACCTCAATGGCGTTGGGAGCGTCCGCGGCGACGTCGCCACGCAGGCTAACTTCCGAGGCCGCGACGCTAATGCCATTCGTGGCGCTACTGGCGTCTTCCTTGTCGTTGCCGCTGTTCACTTCGTTATTCACTTCTACCTCTCGATCTCCCATGCCACGGCGACCCGAACTCGCCAGTCCGGTTCTGCATTTCTCGGTGTTCCCCCGTGCCCTCTGTGGCAGCGTTTTTGCTAGCGCCCGCCAGCGTTCGTCGGTCCCTTTAACTCCTCCGGTGAAACCAGCACCTCAGCCGTCATTCCAGGAACCCAAGCGCCCTTGGGGTTGTCCAATCGCACCTTCAACGCAATCGTCCGGATATCCCTCTTCCGCCGCCCCACATCCCGCTGCGTCGCGAAATCCGCCTCCGCCGCCTTGTAGAAAACTTTGCCCGAAACCTCCGTGCCTCCGGGTAAACGCACCCGCAGCGTGTCCCCAATTCCAATGTGATCGGCGTCCGTCTCCGGAATCGCCGCGAACGCCCACGTGTCGCTGAAATCCACCACCGTCACGATCGCCTGCCCCGCGCTCACGACTTCGCCTTCACGCGCCGCCCGCACCAGCACCGTCCCCGTCGCCGGCGCATAAATCTTGGTGTATCCCAAACGCACTTCCGCTTCCTTCAACTGCGCCATTGCGTTCGCCACCTGCGCCCGCGTCGATTCCACCGTACTTTCCGCCGCCGTAGCCTGTTTCGTGCGCGCCACCGCTGCGTCCAGATCCGCCTGACTCGCCGTCACCAGATCCCTCAGCGACTGCACGCTCGCTTCTTGTGCCTTCAGATTCATTTCCGCCTGCACCCGGTCCTGATCCGATGCCACTCCCGCCTGCGCTAATCCAATCGTCCGCCGGCTGTCGCTCTGCACCCGCGTCAGCATGGCCTCCGCCTGCGCCAGTTGCGCCCGCGCCGATTGCAGCTTCGCCTGCGCGTTCGATACGTCACTCGAGGTCGATCCCTTGGTGGACTGCCGCGTGTATTCGTTCGCGCTCACCTGCGAACGCATGCTGGCAATCGTCGCCGCCGCCGCCCGCTCCTCCGCCTCCAACTCCGAAGGGTCGAGCAACGCAATCAGATCACCCTGCTTCACCTGCGTTCCTTCCTCCACCAGTAGTTTCGAAATTCGACCCTGAATCTGCGGGCTGACCACGATCTGGTTGGCATCCACCGTCCCCACCAAAACCAGGTCTTTTCCCGCCGGCGTGGAGAAGAAATAGTACGCTGAAGCGATTGCCAAAATAATCGCCAGCACAATCAGAAATTTATTGCGCGCACTCATTGCGAATCTCCGCACTCCTCGGTTTTCTTCCCCTGTGTCCCTCTGTGGTTCCCGCGGTTAAATGTCCTTCCGCCAATCAGGGCCGGAACAGCGCCGCCGGAATAAAGTCCAGCACAAACGCCCGTCTCTCCCGGATCCGCTCTACGGACAACGGATCCACCTTCGTCAGCATCTTCATGAGCGGCGCGGCACTGAAATAAAACACAATCACCGCCGCCACCGAAGGCAGAAAATCCATCGGATTCACCGCCCGGAATTCTCCCGCCTCAATCCCCTCCTGCAGAACGCCCGCGAGTTTCCCGAAGACCGGACGAAAATATTCCTTCGCCACGCGCTGCATACGCGCGCTGCTTTTTTCGCCCGATCGCATCCACTCCGCCTGCACTACCCTGGGGAATCGTGGATTGGCCGCAATGTAATCGAAGTATGCCCCGATATACTCCAGCATCTTTTGCCGCGGCGGCAATGCGCTCTCCAGCACCGGCATCACCCGGGCTCGCATCCCGCCAAACACATGGTCGAGCACTGCTTCGTACAATGCATCTTTATCCTTGAAGTAGTAATACAACAGCGCCTTGTTAACCTGCGCCCCCCGCGCAATCGCATCCGTGCGGGCCCCCGCCACTCCATGCTCGGAGAACTCCTCTACCGCCGCTTTCAGGATCGCCGCCCGGCTCTCCTCCGGCTTCCCTCGAGTCCCCAGGCGCGCGACCGGGCGTTGTCGGGACCGGACGGAACGGCGCGCTGTCGCAGCTGTTTTCATTGTAATTAACCGGTTAGTTAGATTGTACTCGAGGCCAGGCCGTTCCACAAGCTCCCGTGAAGAAAAACACGTGCTATCGTGGTCTTGGCAACGCCGCTCAACCGTGACCACTGCCGCCTCCAGAATCGTGCCTGCAACAGGATCGCTGAACCCCAGGATGGCTGAACCCCGGCATCGGGTGAACTAGCATCGCTATGATCAACCACATCCTCAATAATCTCTGGCTGGGCAGTCAGCACGATGCCGACGAACTGGTTAGAAACAATCCCGAAATGATCACGGCCATCCTCAACGTTCGCGGACCCGATATTTATAGTCCGGCGGGGCGAGACCAGTCTGCCGATTTTCCCGGCAAAGCCTATAAGTGGATTCCCGCCGCCGATATCGGCATCCTTTATCCTGGACATGTCGAGCAAGCTTCAGCCTGGCTGCGGGAACAGACCGGCAAACGCGAACGCATATTGATCCACTGTTATCATGGCATCTCTCGCTCTCCAGGATTCCTCGCCGCCTTCATGGTGGAGAGTGGAATCTCTCCTGACCTCGAAGCTGCCATCGCCGCGATCGCTGTCCACCGTCGCGTTCAGCCCGCGAAGCAAGTCGTACCACCCGTTCAGCCTGTCGTCCTCATCTCCGCGTTGACTGGACTGCCGAACCGTCAGGCCTTCGACCAGGCCAAGGCCAGCCCCTTCACTGCCGTTGCCGACGTCTATCTCATGAAGGCCTTCAACGGTTTTTATGGCCACCTCGCCGGTGACAAACTGTTGCGCAGACTTGCAAATATCCTCATCACCGCTGGCCTCGACGCTTACCACAGTGGCGGAGATGAGTTCTTGTGCAAGGGAGATTCTCGTCAGGAATTGACCGCTAAACTCTCCCATGCTCGGCAGTTGTTCCGCGAGCCATTCGAGGTCTACGCCGACGGCCGCATCCAGAACATCGACGGCATCGATCTTTCCTTCGGAATCGGCCCGACCGTGGAGGCCGCGAAGGCTGCCTTGTTTGAAGCGGAAAAAACGACATCGGAACCACCCGAGTGGCTGCGTAGGATTGTAGGTGCGGGCGATCCTGGACGAGCTTGGTAATCCCACCTGAAACCGAACTTTCCCCAGCGGCGGTGTAGACCATGCTTCCCCGCGAGGCCCCGCCCCTTACGAGCTTGGTTTGCACTTCGGCCAGATTGCCCCCACTACAGCGTCACTGAAAAGTTCTGGCGGCAGCCTGTCCCCCCAGGGCTCGCGGTTGAGCAACGCCAGAACGGAATGTCGAGCACGACCCTGCTCTCGTTTGCGGCCTCTTTCCAGTGAGCGGGTTAGTTTTCGGGGAGATTGGCCCGCAGAAAGGTCATGACGTTTTCTCCCATGATCATGCGGATTTCTTTTTCGGAAAAGCCAGCTTCCATCATCGCATCCGTAATTTCGACCAGTCCCGTGGTGTCAAACGGAGTGGTGACGGCTCCGTCGAAATCCGAGCCCAGGGCGACGTGTTCCGCACCGACCCGATCGGAAACATAGCGCATGGCTTTGACGATAGCGCTGGCGTCGCTTCCGCAGGTCGCCGTGTCCCAATATCCGATTCCTATCAAACCGCCTTTGGCCGCCACGGCACGAATCTGATCGTCGCTGAGGTTGCGGTTATTGTCGCAAGTGCCTTTGACGCCGGTGTGCGAAACCACCAGCGGACGCGTGGCGATGGCGAGCACATCTGCAATCGTTTTTGGCGACGCGTGAGCGAGGTCCACGATCATGTGGCGCGCTTCCATCTGGCGCACCCATTCGCGGCCCTTTTCCGTGAGGCCGGTTTTATGCACTCCCGCAGCCGACCCTCCGATGTCGTTATCGAAGAAATGGCTGGGCGACATCATGCGGTATCCGGCGCGATAGAGTACGTCGAGATTCTGGAGACGGCCGTCAAGGGCATGCGCGCCTTCGATGGAAAGCAGGCCGGCGGTCAGTTTGCCATCGGTGCGGCGGCGCTCAAGATAAGCGGAAAGATCGGCCGCACTCTCGATGACGACAAAGCCGCCTTCAGATCCATCGGCGAATTGATGCAGACGGCGGGCCTGATAGAGGGCCCGTTGGGTGAGGCTGTTCCAGGTTTGGGGAGGCCAGCGGTCTACCATCGCGAGCCACAGAATTTGATCGTGCTTGTCTTCATTGCTCTCAATGTTGAGGCCGCTCGGACTTTTTGTGGGGAGGGAAAATACCTGCAACGCCACGTTGCCGTCGGCCAGGCGAGGAATGTCGACCTGGCCATCGACGCTGCGTTCGAGCAGATTGCGTCCCCACAAAAGCGAATCGGCGTGAAGGTCGGCGATGGTCAGCTGCGGGTGAAGAGTGAGGGCCCGCTCCGATGCCGGATAGGGCGGCTTCTTGAGGATTTTGTTTTGACTTTCGTCGACCAGGCGAGGAGTAACCAGGAAGAACGCGACCACTATACAGAGGATCACAAAAGCGATTTCAAGAGAGCGTCTGCGCATACGCGTCCATCCCTCAGGGGTTAAATCCCTTTGTGCTCATTTAGGGCTGAGCCCTGTGACTGAAGGCGCGGCCATCCCAAAAACACATCAACCCCGTGTCTGGCAGCTCGCCGCCGATGGGGCGCCAAATCATTTTGACAGTGCGCCCAGGGCCTCGCGAAAGAGGACGTCGAAGGTCTGAGCGGTCTTCGCGCTGCGGGCGGCGAGCAGCGCTTTATCGGCGGCGGCGCGCTGGTAGCCGAGATTCACCAGCGCGGAAATCACATCTTCTTCAACCGGGCTGGCAAATGCGGGGGTTGATTCGGAATCTCCAGTGGATGGCGGCAGCTTGTCGCGGAGTTCGAGCACCATGCGTTCGGCCGTCTTTTTGCCGATGCCGGGGATGCGAGTGAGGCGGACGAGATCGCCCCTGCGAATGGCGGCGACCATTTCGTCGGCGGGCATTCCGCTAAGAATTTTGATGGCGAGGGTAGGGCCGATTCCGCTGACGGTGAGCAATTTTTCGAACAGATGTTTTTCGGCGATGCGCAAAAATCCATAGAGGCTGAGGGCATCCTCGCGAACGTGGGTGTGGATGTGGAGAGTTACTCCGGCGCCCGCGGCGGGCAATTCGGTAAAGGTGGGGACGGTGATGGCAACGTCGTAGCCGACGCCATGAGTTTCCACGATTGCCTGGTTCGGATGCTTGGCGAGGAGAGTTCCGCGGAGATGCGCAATCATCGCGTTTATTGTACGGCAGGGCCGCGGCGGGAATAAAAGACACTTTTTCCTTTGCCTTCCACAGGAAGTTTCCACGCTCCACAGTTTTTACACAGTGGAGGCGCAGATTGCGGTTGCGTTAATTCTTGTCGTGCCCCAAAGTGGTCGCAGTCAAAAGCGTGAGATGTTCTGAATCTGTTCCGACAAAGGTTCAGCGATGCCGGCGGTTTTTTCGAGAGTGAATCGCCGGGGGAAAATTCGGCGCATGTCCAGTGCGCTGGTGCCCGGGCTTTACGGCCTCCTCGGAAATCCTTCTTTCAGGAGGATGGAAACGCTGAATCGTAACCCTGGAGCGCAAGCCTCAGGTGAGCATCGCGGCATGACACTCTCACGAGTGCCGCTGCGCGATGATCTTTCGTTTCGACGAGAGACGGCAGTCAGAATGTCCACGATAACAATGCGGCTTGGGTGGCTGGCCCGGGCCGCATTTGTTTTTTGCAATCGTCGTCCGGCGCAGCGAGGCTCGGCACAGCGGTCAATTGGCCTTTTCCTCGCCCTTCACCATTGGCGAGCCGATATCCACAGCTTTTCAAGTTTGTTGTGATTCCTGCGCTATTTCGCTTAACCCGTTCCAGCCCTCATAATTGCAACTGGAGTGCTGTACGCCCCGCATGACTTCTTCTTCCGACAACTTCAAAGAATCCCTCAAGCAGCAGGCGGACATCGTCCGCATCATTGGCGACTACGTCAAGCTGAAGAAGGCCGGGGCGCAGAATTTTTCGGGGCTCTGTCCGTTTCATGCCGAGAAAACGCCTTCGTTCTCGGTCCATGCGACGCGCCAGTTTTATCACTGCTTTGGCTGCGGAGAGTCAGGGGACGTTTTTACCTTTATCCAGAAGGTGGAAAACGTGACGTTTCCGGAGACGGTCCGACTGCTTGCGCAGAAGCTGGGCGTGACCATGCCGAAGATGAACTTTTCCAGCCCGGCGGAAGCGCGGGACGCGCAGGCGCGCATGGCGTTGCTCGATGTGCATGTGCGGGCTACGGCATTCTTTCAGGAATGTCTCCGGCGTCCCGAGGGCGCGAATGCCCGTGAATATTTGAAAACGCGGGGGCTGGATCCGGAAACCGTGGCGCGCTTTCGCATCGGGTATGCGCCGGATTCGGGTTTCACGCTGCGCGATCTGTTGCGCCGGGAGTTCGATGAGGAGCTGTTGCGGGAGAGTGGTCTCTTTTCCTGGAAGGAAAGCTCTCAGCCGTCAGCCGTCAGTCCTCAGCAAAACCAGGTCCTTCGCTCCGCTCAGGATGACAATGTCGCCCAGAGCTCGGACGCGAACGACGAACCGCGAACAGCGAGCAGCGCGCGCTTCGAGCCCAAAGCCGTTCCCGCCATCTACTCCAAGTTTCGCAACCGGGTGATGTTTCCGATCTGCAACGATCAGGGCAAAGTGATCGCCTTCACGGGACGCACGCTTTCGACGGATGACAAAGCTGGCCCGAAGTATCTGAATTCTCCGGAGACGCCGATTTATTCGAAGTCACGGGTGCTCTTCAATCTGGATCAGGCGAAAGAGGCGATCCGCAAGCTCGATTACTCGATTCTGGTCGAAGGGCAGATGGACTGCATTTCGGTGTACGCAGCGGGCTTTCAGAATGTGATTGCCAGTTCGGGGACTGCCTTCACCGAACTGCAGGCGAAATTGCTGAGCCGATTCTCAAAAAATGTGGTGGTCAACTTCGATCCCGATACGGCCGGAGCGCGGGCCACGGAGCGGACCCTGGGGCTGCTCGTGGAAGAGGAATTCAATATCCGGGTGCTGACGCTGGAGACCGGATTCGACCCGGATCTGTATATCCGGCGCCAAGGGAAAGACGCGTACGGCGCAGCCCTGAAAGGCTCGCAGAAATATTTCGATTATCTGATCGATCGGGCTCGAGCGCTGTTTCCAGCGCGAAATTCGGAGAGCAAAGTGAAGGCAGTCAACCATCTTCTACCCCACCTACAGCGGGTGCCGAGCCGGATTGCGCGCGATGAACTGGCCCTGGAGATTTCGCAGAAGCTGGGCATTGATTCGGCTGTCCTGCGGCAGGAATTGAAACATGTTGCGACCAACCGGTCGGCGACGAAGGTCAAGACTTCGGCGGAGACGCAAATCACGGGGGCGGAGCGGGTGCTGATTCGGGCGCTGGCATCGGCGCGGGAGATGCAGGCGAGCGCGACCCGAAGCTCGGCGCGCGAAGGCACCGACGAGGAATTCGATCCGGCAAGACAGGCGCAGTTCGCGTTGCAATCGGAGAACCTGTATGAAGGGCTGGCCGCGCAGTCGTTGATCGAGGCGCTGCTAGCCGGGGGAACGGAAAGTGCGGATGTGATGGCTCTGCCCAAGACCGAGGAGGACAGGCGGCTGCTCGCCTCGATTCTGATGACGGAAGAGGAAGAGCTGACGCCGGAAACGGTGGAAGGCGCGGTCCGGGCTTTGCGGCGGATCAATCTGCGGCGGCGCCTGGAAGATGTGCAGGTCGCATTTCAGCGTCCAGGGCTCCCGTTGGAAGAGCGGCAAGCACTTTTGCATGAAAAAGTGCGCCTCAAACGGGCTTTGATGGACCCTGGGATGGAGGAGACGGGGAGCAAGGCGTCGTAGAGCCGGCTTCAGTGCAGCTGCCTACATCCACCTTTGCGCAAAAAACGCGCAAGGAGGGAACACCTTTTCGCCCCCTCCCTCCGCTCTTTAAGCGAATAGACAGGCTTTGGAACGAAACGGCTTCTCGCGACATCTAAATATCAAGAGGAGAGAGAGATACGGACAGCAACAAGAGTCCGGGCGTGCTATACTTTTAAGGTTTGTGCGCCTTGCGCACAGCTCCGTAACAACTCCCACCGCTGAAGGAATGGGCGAACGCGAACCGGCGAACGCCTCGAGGATAATCTGTCTTGGCACTGGACGACAAGTACGACGACATAAAAAAGCTGATCGACGCAGGCAAAGAGAAGGGATATCTGACCTATGATCAGGTCAACGACCTTATCCCGCACGATGTGCACTCTCCTGAAGACCTGGAAGATCTGCTGACCACGATCGGAACGCAAGGAATCGATGTACTCGAAAGCTCGAAAGGGCCGACGACCGATCTGGAAAAAAAATTCGAGGAAGTGGATGAGAGCTCCGAGGACGTCGAACTCGACTTAACCCCCGGCGCTTTAGAAAAAACCAACGACCCCGTCCGCATGTATTTGCGGGAGATGGGTACAGTTCCGCTGCTTACCCGCGAAGGCGAAGTGGAAATCGCCAAGAGGATTGAGCGGGGGCAAAACCGCGTCTTGAAGGCGCTCTCGCGGTCGCCGATTGTGATTCGCGAGCTCCTCGCTCTGGGCGAGGACCTCGAAAAAGGCGTCCGCTCAATCAAAGAGCTGGTGACTTTCGATGAAGAGGAGATCACCGAGGAGATTGTCGAGAAGCGGCTGAAGGAATTTCTCGCCAAGATCCACGCGCTCGACAAGCTCTACAAGAAGGTGGCGCCGCTGGCGGAAAAGCTGGCGTCGGTGAACGCCAAAAAGAATGGGCGTATGCACCGGCGGTACCGCTTTCAGTTGGCCCACGCCATCGTACGTACATCGATCGCGGTCCGGAAGCTGGGCTTCACCAACAACGAGCGGAAGCGTCTGATCGACCGGGTGAATCGCACCGTCGACGGCATGCGATCCCTCGACCGTCAGATCCAGAACCTGGAGAAGCGGGCCGAGGCGACGCGCAGCGAAGAGCAAAAGAAGGAATACAGGAAGCAATCGCGCGCGGTCCGCGGAGAGCTCGAAAAACTCGAAGTCGAAGCCGGCCTGTTGTTCCAGGAACTCAAGCGCACGCAGCGCGAGATTATCCAGGGCGACATGGACGCCGAGCACGCCAAACGCGAGCTCATCGAAGCCAACTTGCGCCTGGTCGTCTCGATTGCCAAGAAATACACCAATCGCGGATTGCAGTTTCTCGACCTGATTCAGGAAGGCAACATCGGCCTGATGAAGGCGGTCGACAAGTTCGAATACCGGCGCGGCTATAAGTTTTCGACTTATGCGACGTGGTGGATTCGGCAGGCGATAACGCGAGCGATCGCCGATCAGGCGCGAACGATTCGTATTCCAGTGCACATGATCGAGACCATCAACAAGCTGATCCGCACGTCACGGCAGCTGGTGCAGGAACTGGGACGCGAACCGACTTCGGAAGAAATCGCAAAACGGATGGACATTCCGGTAGCCAAGGTCCGGAAAGTCCTGAAGATCGCGCAGGAGCCGATCTCGCTGGAAACGCCGATAGGCGAAGAGGAAGATTCGCACCTGGGCGACTTCATCGAAGATCGGGCGGTGGTTTCGCCGGCCGAGGCGGTGATCAACGTCAACCTCAAGGACCAGACTTCGCAGGTGCTGCGCACACTGACACCGCGCGAGGAAAAGGTCATCAAGATGCGCTTTGGGCTTGAAGACGGCTCGGAGCACACGCTCGAGGAAGTCGGACAATCGTTTGCAGTGACCCGCGAACGCATCCGGCAAATTGAAGCCAAGGCGCTGAGGAAGCTGCGCCACCCATCGCGCTCGCGGAAGTTGCGGGCATTCATGGACGGAGTTAGAGACTAGGGCGAAGGTCAGCTTATAGGTTCGATTGCTGAAGTGGGGCGCGAGCGAATCGCGCCCCTTTTTTGGGAACGCACAGTGCCCGCTTGGCTCGGCTGGGCGGACGAAGGCGTCCATCCCTACGCGAGGTAGTGCCGCTCCCGTTGCGACGTGAGTGAGGGTTGGGGGTCGCTACGAAGGGGAAGAGGATGAGGATTACGATCACACGTTTTGCCGGCGGGGCTGTGCTGGCAGCTTTTCTGATGAATCTGGGAGCAGTGGTTGTTTTGGCAGCCGACCTTCGGATGAATCAGAGCGCCCAACCGGTGCCGGTGCTCGTGGAGTTGTTTACTTCCGAGGGCTGTTCCAGTTGTCCTCCAGCCGATGCGCTGCTGGAGAGGCTGGACCAGTTGCAACCGGTGGCGGGAGCCGAAGCGATCGTTCTAAGTGAACACGTCGATTACTGGAATCATGACGGGTGGAAAGATGTCTATTCGTCGAGTTTCTTTACCGACCGCCAGAACGATTACGAGCGGCGTTTTGGCGTGAGCAGCGCTTACACCCCGCAGATGGTCGTGGATGGAAGCAAAGAACTGAACGGGAGTGATGCCACTGCGGTCTCCCGCGCCATTGAAAGCGCGCGAAGCCATTTCAAGATCCCCGTGCGGATTTCCTCCGTTGTGCTGGCCAACCCTAAGACATTCCGGGTGCACCTGGAGGTAGAGGCATTGCCGGCGGATTTCAAGGCACGCAAGGCGGATATTTTCGTGGCCGTGGCGCTGAATCGCGCGGCATCGCACGTTTCGGCCGGCGAAAATAAGGGCCGCGACATCCATCATGTCGCGGTCGCGATGAGTATCAACAAGGTCGGAACAGTCGAGAAAGGCATGAACTTTGACCGGGAGGTTCTGATGAAGGTTGCAACTTTCGATCTGGCGAATCTTCGGTTGATTGCATTCGTCCAGGGATCGGATGGGGGAGAGGTGGTCGGGGCAGCCCTGTTGCGCGCGCCGATCAAGGTCAGTCCGTCGTCGGAGTCTCGACCGGTACGGCCGCTGCGGATCGTCGGTCCAGTTCAACGAGGCGATCCGCGGGAAGCACTAGAGTCGGGTTGGGGCGAATCCGGGGTCTGCTTCTAGCCTGCCTTCGGCTGTCCCAGCGCGGCCACCGTACCTTTGCTCGCGCGCAGGTACTCGCCCGGCGCGATCAGGATCTGCAAGCCCCGCACGCCCGCCGAAATCGAAACCACCTCGAACAATTCGATCGTCTCATCCACCAGCACGGGGAACTCGCGTTTGCAGGCGAGCGCCGTCACTCCTCCTCGAATGTAGCCGGTAAGCGCTTGCAATTCTTTTACCGGAACCAGCTGGATTTTTCTTTCTCCCGCCGCCGCCGCCAGCGCTTTCAGGTTGAGTTCCTGGTCGCCGGCAATCACGGCCATCACAATTCCGTTGCGCTCGCCGCGCGCCACCAGAGTCTTGAAAACTTGCTTCGGCGGCAATCCGATCTTGGCGGCAACCGTTTCGGCGGCGAGGTCGTTGGGATCGACTTGATACTGGCGCAGTTCGTAGTGGATTCCCATCTGATCGAGCAGGCGCGCCGCATTCGTTTTTTGAGCCGGTTTCACGTTGTATAGTGTCCAATAAACCGTAAGGCTTTCATCTTGTAAGGAGGTTCTTGTGCGTCTTCTATTACATTGGATTCTAAGCGCCGTGGCAGTCTGGATCGTCGCTCACATCGTACCGGGCATCAGCGTAAGTGGACCGATGGCGGCGTTGATCGCGGCCCTGGTCATCGGGCTGGTCAACGCGACCCTCGGCCTGCTGCTCAAGATCATCACCTTCCCGCTGACGATTCTCACCCTCGGCCTGTTCTGGTTTGTAATCAACGCGTTGATGCTCGAACTGGCGGCGGCCCTCGTGAACGGGTTCTACGTGCGCGGTTTCATCCCCGCCCTCATCGGCGCAGTCATGCTAAGCCTGGTGAGTTCGGTCCTCCAATGGCTGGTCATGCCCAACCGCAAGCCGAGCTAAAGCCAGCAGCCTGGGACAACAGGTGCTTACCTGGGCGCGGAAGTCAGACTCTTTCCCGCCTGCAGGAAAGAATCCAGGTTCGTCTTGTCGATCAGAGCCGAACCGGTATCCACGAAGCTGGGCACGGGCGCATAAATGTCCTTGGACCAGTCGCTCGCCAGCGCCGGCGGTTTGTGATGATAAAGAGAGTCGAGCATCTCCATGCCGACGTACGCCATGGTGTATGGCTTCTGGGCGATGGTGGCCGCGATTCCGCCCTTCTGGATCCAGTCTAGCGTCTCCGGGTCCGTATCCATCGCCATCACAACCTTTCCGGTCACCTGGTAGCGATCGAGCAACCCCGCAACCTCTTTGCCGGATTGCGCTTCGAGGCAGACAAAGCCGTCAACTTTATCTTTTTCCTTGCCGATGATTTCGCTGGTGGTATCGAAAGTGACTCGAGGATCGCCCTGGATATCGACCACCCGCGTTATTTTGATGTTGGGCGCGCGATCGAGCGCGTCTTTGTAGCCGCGCTGCCGATCCTGCAAATTGGGCTGGTTGGGCATGGTGAAAATCACCACGTTCCCTTTGCCCTTGAGTTCCTGAGCCAGGCGCTGCCCTCCGGTCAAGCCCGCCTGGTAGTTGTTGGTGCCGATGAAGAAGAGCCGCTGGCTGGCGGGTGCATCCGAGTCGATCGTGACCACGGGAATACCCGCAGCCACGGCCTTGTCGATGCTGTCTTTGAGCAGCTCGGGATCGGTCACCGCCAGCAGGATGCCCGTGGCCTTCTTTCGCACCGCCTCATCCAGAGCGTCGCGTTCCGCCTTGGGGTCGTAGGTCTGGGGGCCGACGAAATCAAACTTCACCTTCGCCGCCTCCGCCGCTTTGGTAAAGCCCGCGCCCGCCGTCCTCCAATAAGGGACCTGCAGGTTGGCAGCCACGAAAACGTATAATTCGTCGGAATCGTGCCGCGAGCCACAGCTCAGAAGAGGCGTCAGCACAACGGCGACACAGCAAGAGTAGAAAAACTTGCCTGAGAGGAGCATCGGATACTCCTTCGAACGAATTGCCGACCCGAGATCGGCGAGTGCCGAAGCCAATGATGCTCCGGCGACTGGATTGTAAACCTGGGGCTAGGAGAAGACCAGACAGCCCGGCCTTGCGCAAGTGGTGCCTAGTCGAACGCCGTCCGCAGAAAACTAACCAACTGCCACCCATCCATGTATTTGTACGGCGTTTCTCCCAGCGTGTAGTGGCCGCAGGGCAGAACAACCGCTTTGTAGTCGAGTTTGTGCTTCTCGAATTCCTCCACCACCTGTTCCGAAAATTCCGGCAGGAACGTCATGTCGTACCGGGCATAGATGATGAGCGAACGCCGCGGCCAGCGCGAAAACTTGTCGAAGTAAACCATCGGACTGACGGCGCGCCAAACCTGCCGCAGATTTTCCAGATCGATGGCGCTTTCAAGTCCCTGGCGGATGTGGCGTGTCGATTGTCCGTGCCAGACTACGTCGGCAAAGTACGTCGAAGCGTGATTGAAGGCAGCCACCTGAATCCGCGGATCGTGCGCGGTGGCAATGAAGGCGTAACAGGATCCCAGGCTGGTGCCGACGATGCCGAGCCGGTTATAACCCTGCTCTTCCAGCCAGTCGAGACAGCAGCGGGCGTCGATCACGCCCTGGCGGACGGCATCGAGCGTCCGTCCGATGTTGGCTGAAACGGCGTAGTCGGCGCGGTCGATTTCCGCCGGACGGCGAATGTCGTGATGCGGCATGGACAGGCGAAGCACCGCAATGCCCATGTAGTTCAGCATGCGGCACAGGCTGCTATAGGAAACCGCGTCGGAATTCCAGTGTGGCAGCAACACCACGGCGCGGCGTCCACGGGCGGGAAACCAGCGCGCATTCACCAGATTGTTTTCCGGAAAAGGCGTCACCACCGGCGAACTGAAGCGCAGAAAGTCGGCATGAGTGCCGCGCGCTTTTTCTTCCAGACGCGGGTCGGGCACTTCGCGCGTGCTGAAAACCTGAACCTCCCGGCGCTCCAGACGGAAATCGGTGGGCTTCTGGTAGGAGTAAAAATTGTCGCTGTCGTGGATGATGCGATCGTTGAAGCGAGAAAAATACTCGGTGAGTTCGCGCGCGGTTTGTCCGGCCGGACCGCCATTGCGGCCGGGCCAGCTGTGCGTCCAATCGAGGCCCCAGTCCAGCGGGCGGACGATTCGGTTATTGTCAACCGAGGTAAGCCGGGTCTCCCAGTCGTACATCCATTGGGCGTAACGCGAAGCCATAGCTACTCTAGAAATACAGCAATGGGGCGCAGAATGGCGAATCTGGTCAGTTAAACGGTGGGATTTGGCAGTTGGAAGCCAGCACCCGTCATTCGGCGGATTCACGGGCCAGGCCCCGGCCGGCTGCGGGACTCGTGACGGCCGGTTCAGAGCGCCGACTGCCGGTCCTAAACGTACACCCGCGGCACCCTCTGCGACAGACCGCACAGAATTTCGTAAGGGACGCTTTCGCACAAGCGCGCCAGTTCGACCGCGTCCACCCTCTTGCCCTTGTCTTGTCCAATCAAGATGACTTCATCTCCAACCGCGACACCCCGAATGTGGCTGACGTCGACGATCGTCAGATCCATGGAGACGCGTCCCACCACCGGAGCGTATTCCCCGCCTACGATGACTCGCGCCCGATTGGATAGCAGCCGGGGATAGCCGTCCGCGTAACCGACGGGCACGACGGCGATGCGGCTCTGCGCTTTGGTCACGAAAGTCCCCATGTAGCCGACGGCTTGTCCGGCTGCGACATCTTTCACCGTCAACACCCTCGTCTTCCACGACAGTACCGGACGCAGAGGCAGCTCATCCACGGCGGCGGGCTCGCCCCCACGAGTAAACGCCAGCGAATATCCATAGAGTGCGATTCCCGGGCGCACCATCGTTTTCCAGGTCTCGGGCCGCGCGCTCATGGCCGCGGAATTTCCCATGTGTACCAGCGGTGGCCAGAACCCGTAACTCTGCAGGACCGCCAACCCTTCGTCAAAGCGCTTCATCTGGCGCACGGCGTCGGTGGCGTCCAGCACTTCCGCCGAAGCGAAATGGGTGCTCACTCCTTCGAGAGTCAGGTGTTTGCACGCGCCTAGCATCTCGCACAAATGCGGCAACGCCTCTTTTTGCGCGCCCAACCGATTCATGCCGGTATCGAGCTTCAGGTGCACGGACAGCCGATGGGACGGAAGCGCACCTTGCCCCTTCGACGCGGCTCGTTCCAGCAATTCAATGTGCCATGGTTCCCAGATTGTCGGAGTGAGATTCTGGGCAACGATTCCGTCTTCCTCACCCTTCCAGATCCCAGTCATCAGCAGGATCCGAGCGGCCGCTCCAGCCCCGCGCAGCGCCAGCCCTTCCGCCGCGTCGGTCACTCCCAGCCACTCGGCGCCCGCCGATTCAAGAGCGCGCGCGCACTCCACCGCGCCGTGGCCGTAGCCATCCGCTTTCACCACCGCGCAAACCGTTACGCCCTTGCCGACATGCTTCTGGACCGCGTGAAAATTTTCTTCCAGCGCAGCCAGCGAAACTTCCGCCCACGTCCGGCCATCCAGAATCAGCGACCGGCGGTCCGGGAGTTTCGACAAGTAGGGACGGGGAGCGTGCACGTAGCCGATTATAGCGAGCGAGCGCGCCGTCTGGTCGTGCCCTTCGTAACTACTCATTGCGCTTGCACTTTACTTCCGTGCACCGGTTTACTGGCTGCCCGACAACACGAAGTTCACCGTAACTTCGGTCTCCACTTCAACCGGTTCGTTGTTGAGCAGGTACGGGCGATAGCGCCATTGCCGAACTGCGTCAATCGCCGCTGCGGCCAGCATGGGGTGCCCGCGAACGACGACGAGGTCCTCGATCATACCTGCCCTGTTAATGATGGCCCGTAACTCAACCGTACCCTCGACCCGCGCCTGGCGGGCGAGCGCAGGATAGATCGGCTGCACTTTGCGGAGCAGGTTGGCCTCCGCCAAATGCGACACCAGCAGCGGTCTTACCATGTTTGGGCGCGGCGGAATGACGACGGGGATCTTTCCCCAGCCGCCCGGAACGTCATCACGACTGCCACCGCCGGGTCCACGACCCGGCCCGCCGCCGATGGATGGAATGTCGGGTGCCGCCAATTCCGCATCGTTGCCGCTATTGTCGTCGCCGACCGGCAACGTGTGAATTGGGATCGACGGTGGGGCGATCAGTCGTCCCTGACGAAGGTTGCTAGCCGCGGTGGTCGCGGCATGCGCGTGCGCGGGCTGCTCGGCGGCGACCGGAGTGAAAGCCGCCGGCGCCGTGAGTTGCAGCCAGCGCACCTGGGGCGGCCGTTCGATCCAGACGAGCGAGATCGCGAACAGCAGGCTGAGGGCGAACGCTTGCATGCTGAAGGATACGAGTGTGGTCCAACCGCGACGGGCGGACTGGTCCCAGTTGCTTTCCAGTGTGCTGAACATGTGCGTCTTCTCCAGTACGGGCCCGTTGGTACTACAGACACCTGCGGCGGGAGTTTTGATCCAGTGCGGTCGAGCGTCGGCGCCGTGCCTTTACCCGGCAGTCCCGCGGGGAAGACACGAAAAAGGCCGCGTCTGGACGCGGCCTTGAAAATAGCTCGGAATTCAGAGCCCCGAGCAGTGTCGCTATTTTTTCGGCGGAGTGGCGGCAGGAGCAGCCGGCTTGGTGGCTGACGACGCCGGCTTCACCGGTTTGGCAGGCGTGCTGCCTGCAGCGGGCGCCGGTACGCCGGATTGGACATTGTAGGCTTCCACGATGGGTTGCGTAATGTCCACCGCCGGGCCGTACCAGATCACGGGACCCCGCGGCCACTGCTGGGATGTATCCAGAATCATGCCATAGCCGTTTTCGCTGGAGTACTTCACGATGAGCGGAGCCATCTTGGTGAGAATTTTGTTTCCGATCTCGCCCTGCTGGTTCTGGAAGTCTTCCTGCGCGTCCTGAGTGGCGCGATCGAAACTCTTTTGCTTGGTTTCGATCTGCTTCACCAGTTTGTCTTTCGATTCGTCGTTCAACTTGTCCTGCTGGGCGTTGAGCTGCTTCTTGAGGCTGTCGATTTCGTCGGCCAGACCCTTCAGTTCATTCTGCTTCGGTTCAAATTTCTTGGCCAGGCCGTCGAAATCCCGCCGGCCTTCATTGGAGGCGAAGATCGCCTGTTCGATGTTGATCGTCCCGACCTTGGTACCTGTAGCCTTGGCCGAAGCGGCAGCGACAGAGGACGGAGAATCGGGGGCCGCACCCGCCGCTGGTGCGCTGGCCGCCGGGGCTGCTTGGGCCAGAGCGTAGAGAGAGAGGCCGATTGCGGTCACGGCCACGCTCGCAATTTTCTTAATCCATAACTGGTTCATCGTTAACTCGCTCATCTTAAATTCCCTAGTCATAAACTCGCTAATCATTGGATCCTTTGAACTCCTTCGGATTTTTCGGAAAATGCTGGCAACTTCCAGCCCGCTGGGCTTCCACGGAAACAAACCGCAGCCCGAGCCTGTCATTCATTCAGCAGTCTTCTGAAATCAGTCGTCAGACCTGAAACCGGCGCAGCCAGCGCGCAAAAACGCGCTCAACCGCCGACTCTCTTCACGCATGATGCCAGCGTGGTGATCAGGGTGTGGACGCCTTGCATTATACGGAGCCCACCGGAACAGCGTCAATCCGCCTGCGCCGCCGCCACTGGTTCACTCTGCATTATTGTGGTTCACTCTTCCTATTGTGTCGCGCTGCCATGGGCAACGTTCTGCATCGTCTTCATCACTTCCTCCCACGTCCAATCCGTCGACCAGTACTTAGCCACCGTGCCATCGGGAGCAATCAGCACGATGCTCATGGAGTGCGTGATCTGGTCGTCTTTGCCCCCGTACTCCAGTCCAAATGCCTGCGCCAGACGGCCCATGTCGTCTGCATTCGTCGAAGCGAAGTCCCAATGCGAAAAACCGCTCGCGTCACCTTCCAGATAGCGCAAACCATACTTGCGCAGCACCGCGGGCGTGTCATATTTCGGATCGAAGCTGATCGTCAGCAGATGGGTCTTCCCATAGTCGCCGGACTCCTTCTTCAGCTCTTTGTGAATCCGCGCAAACTCTGCGCTCAGCCGGGGACAGAAATCTGGCATCGGACAGCGCGTATAAATGAACGTCACCAGCAATGCCTTTCCGGCAAAATCCGCCAGATGGATGGTGCGTCCGTCCTGGTTGATGAGCGCTGTGTTGATCAGAGCCGTGTTGCGCGCCGCGTCGAATACGCGTTCGCCCGGCATCAGCATACGGGGCGCAGCTGCCGGCTGGCCGGTAACCCGCGCCGATCGGTCGGTGATGCGGATGTCCTCCAGCCAATAGTCGCTCGGATCTTTCCCTATCATCACGTCCGCCGCGATCTTGTCGCCCGCCTGAACTTCCTGCACCACCGCCGGATCCTTGACGCGGTACGGCATTACCATCGCGGACATGAATCCCGGAATATCGCCGTGCTTCACCGTGATCTCGCTCGTCAATACATTCTTGGCCACCACTTCCCCTTGCAGTTGATACTTCCGGGGACGGCTGCAGCCGGCACATATCGCCACCAACAACATCATTGCGCTCAATGCGAATTGCGATTTCCGCAATCTCGTTTTTTCCATCATTTTTCCTTCGCTTGCTTTCCTTCAATAATGAAACCGGTACCGCACCTGCACATAAATCTGGCGCGGCAGATTCCAGTGAAATCCACCATAGGTCAGGCTGTCATCGTAGATGACGCGCCGGTTCGCCACGTTAAGAGCCGTCACCGACGCCGTAAATCGCTCGCCGAAATCTTTTCCGGCCGACAGATCGAACGTCGTGTGACCCGGCAGATACGCGCCCGGATAAGGCCATCCCGCGACGCCTTCCTGTCCGTTGCTGAAGCCGGAGCCATAGTAAACGTTGGTCGAGGCATACGACCGCCACGGCAACGTAATATCGCCCCCAACGTTCAGCGTGTTGCGCTGGTCATGATCGAGCGCCCCCAGCGCAAACGGGCCCTGGCTGCCCTGCACCGTAAGTCCTCCCGTGATGATGTTGCTGCCCTCGGCGATCTGGTTGGAATAAGCGAGATGCAGCTGGCCTCGATGCGCGATCCGGGGAGACCGCAGCGTGAGCTCCCACCCCCTGATCAACGCCTCCGAAACGGTTATTGGAAAGAAGATGTTGGACGCCCCAATGTTGTTGTGGTCCAGGAAATTGGCCACGTTCGTTTGAAAGTTATCGGCGTCGAGCACCCATCCGCGATAAGGAATGGTCACGCCAAACTGATGCTCCTCATCACGCTCGCCCGGCAGTGAGATGATCGCCACGTTGCTTTGGTTGATGTACTGCAGCAGTGGACCCGAAACCGTTTCCAGCGGCGGCGCCTGGTAGTAGTGCCCGTAGAACGCCCGCATGGTCCAACCCAGCTTGGGAATGGTGACAGTCGCCCCAAAGCGCGGGCTGATCGCGGATTCGTCGAGCGGCTTCGCCGTTGACGCCGCCCCAAAACTCCCTTCGGCAAATCGCGTCGGCCGCATCCCCGCGGAAAGCGTCAGCCAATAAAAGGGTTTGAATTTTTCGTCGATGTAAAAAGTCTCGAGATTCGCCGTCGGGTGCTCGCTGTCCGGCGAAGTCAGGCCCGGCACTGCGTTAAAGAGCTGGCTGTCGCTCTGATAGAAGCTGAGGAATCCGATCTGTACATCGTTCCTCTTGTAGTTGGCCGCCACCGTGGCCTGACCCCCGCCGTAGCTCGAACTGCGATTCTCCGTCGTAGCCACAGGAGTGTCATTGGGATTGCTCGCATAGTCTCCCCGGTTGTAGTGGTAGAAGGGAGAAACCGTGGTCAGCAGATGCGAGTTGAAAGTGTGCAGCCAGGTGAAAAGCACGCCGGTGTCAACTTCGGTTTGCGCATCGCGTAGACCGATGCTGGGGTAGCCATCCGGGCTCGAGTTCTCGAAATCATTGGGATCCGGATCGTATGGGATCTGGTAATAATCGCGCCGGACCGACGTCATCAGGCGGAACTGGTTGCTGGGATCCAGGTTGTAGATAAAAGATCCGAAACCGCCGACCCCGTTGACCGCATCATGCACCACTTGCGGCACTGGCGGCTGCAGTCCGAGATTGCTGCGATTGCCATTGACGCTGGCGTAATACGCAAAACGGTCGGTGTGGCTGCCGAAACTCAGTTCATCGTCGGTCTGGTAAAAATTGCCCGCCGTCATCGTGAGTTCGGCCTGGTTGTTGCGCTCGAATCCAGTCCGCGGCACGACGTTGAAGACGCCATAAGTGCGGTCGCCAAACTCCGCGCTGTAGCTGCCGCGATTGACCTCGACATAATCCAGGTCCTTGGGATCGAACTGCGGACCAAGATTCTGCGCAATCGCTGTGTTGATGATCGGAATTCCGTCCAGCAGCCATGTGGTCTGATGACCGCCCCGCATGTGCAGCATGTCGTGGGTCACATAAGCTCCCGGAACGTAGTCCGTGATCATGGCCATGCTGTTGGTGCCGTCAGCCCCGGGAGTATGTTCGATATCGAGACGGCTGATCAGAGTCGTCGGCGTGAAGCTGTCGGTGGCCACCACGGCGGGCGTACCCGAAACCGTGATTTTTTCATTCCCCCCGGCGACCTGCAACTGGAAATGGACCACCGGCACCGATCCTGAAACTACAACGACCCCCTGTGAAATTTGCGCGAAACCTTGGCTCGCGACGCTCACTGTGTATTCTCCGAGCGCGACCGCGTTGAACTGGAATTCCCCGTTCGCGTCGGTCATAACGCTCTTTACCCACTCCGAAGAATTGGCTTTGAGCATCACCATCGCATCCTGAATCGGACGATGCTGCGGGTCGTGAACCACTCCGCGAACCGCGCCGTAGTCGTTGGCGAAGCCGGCCGGGACAAGCAACAGCAAAATGGCAAATGGGAACAGCCTGAGTCGAGTCATAAATTTATATGTCCTTTAGGAAAAATCAGCAGCCACAGCGCACGGAACCGCGCTTGCCTGCCAACGTTGCTGATTCTTACGGTTAGCGAAACGAGCCGCTCAGAGATTCACTAAGCTCAGAGATTCGCTAAGCTAAGAGATTTGCCAGGCTAAGAGATTTGCCAGGCTAAGAGATTCGCCAGGTATGACTAGCTGCGCGGAGGAGCGCGGGCCGAATCCTGTCCCGGGATATCGCTGGAGCGAAGGACCGTACTCTGCGATGGGCGTGCGGCCTCGATAAGAAGACTTAAAGTTGAGAATGGGTTGGCAGCGGGCTGTGCCCACTCCGACGTGGTTGCGCCACAGCAGCAATGGTTCTGGCAGCAGTCGCTATCCGAGGCTCGAAGCGCGGTTTCCGCAGCTTCCGACTCGGCCGCCTTCCGATGTGCCATCGCATGATGGCAGGGCATCTCTGCCTCGGTTCCATGCGCCGTCACATTCCCGGACATGGCATGGCGCGCGCATTGCATCGCTTGCCCCTGGAAGGCACACGCCATCGTCAGCGGCCCCACAGACGAGACCAGCGTGACCACCACCAGTAATCGGGCGATCCACCGCGAAGTTCCCCACATTTCCGGACAGCATACCAGAAAATCAGTTCTCAGTTGCCAACCCATCCGAAGCTCCGAGAACTGAGCTCTGGGAACTGAGAACTGGTTTCCGGTACCATACTCTCCGTGGACCAACTGGCCCAGCGGCTCCTAAAGACAATTCGAAAGCAGGGATCGATCCGCGCCGGTGACCGCCTTGCGGTTGCCGTTTCCGGCGGAGCCGATTCCGTCGCGCTCCTCCGCCTGCTGCTCGATTTGCGGCACGAGCTCGGCATCGTGCTGTCGGTGGCTCACGTCAATCACAATTTGCGCGCCGAGGAATCCGACCAGGACGAGCTTTTTGTGGCCGATCTGGCTCGTCAACACAACCTCCAATTCCATGTCTCCAAGGCCCCGCTTCATCCCACTGTCGCCTCCGGCATCGAAGCCGCCGCTCGCGAACTGCGCTACGCATTTTTTCGCCAACTGGCGCGATCCGGCCGGGTCTCGAAGATCGCCACCGCCCACACCCTCGACGATCAGGCCGAAACCCTTCTGCTGCGCATTTCCCGCGGCACCGGCATTCGCGGCCTCTCCGGCATTCATCCCCGCATCGTCTTCTCAGAACAACAACAGGCCTTTGGCGAGTTGGTTCGACCCCTGCTGGACTTCCGGCGCTCCTCCTTGCACGACTTTCTGCGGGAGCGCGGCCAGACCTGGCGCGAGGATTCCTCGAATCGCGATCTTGCTTTCCTGCGTAATCGCGTTCGACATCGCTTGCTGCCCTTGATTGCCGAGGAATTTGGCGACGCCGCCATTGCCCACCTCAGTGAACTCGCGGACATCGCTCGCGCCGAAGAGGACCATTGGGACCATTTCTTTTCCACGATCCACCCGTCTCCATCACTGCCTCTCGCCCCGCTGCTCGCGCTCGATCTCGCCACCCAGCGCCGCCTCATCCGGCTCTGGCTTAACTCCAATGCCCCCGATTTAAGCATCTCCTTCCGCCTCATCGAGCACGCTATCAACTTCGCCCAGGCCTCCGCCGATCGCCCCTCGCTGCCTGACCACCTGGAGCTTTCCGCCTTCTGGAATCTCCACCGCACCCGCCACTTTCTTTGCCTGGAACCGAAACCAACTCCCGACGCAACTGCGGACTACGAGTACACCTTAACCGTGCCCGGCTCCGTGCTCATTCCTCAACTCGCCGCTTCCATCGAAGCCCGCCTCGTCGAAGCCCGCGAAGTTCCAGAAGACTTGCGCGCCCATTTGCTCGACCCCGATCGCCTGCCCCGCCAGATCGCGATCCGCAACTGGCGCGCCGGAGACCGTTTCTGGCCCGCCCACACCTCTGCCCCCAAAAAAGTGAAGGAACTGTTGAGCGATCGCCACCTCAACGGAACCATGAAAAAAAACTGGCCGGTGGCCGTCGCCCACGGGGACAATGGTGACGGCCTCATCTGGATTCTCGGCTTTCCCGTTCCCGCAAATGCTCAGCCCCCACGCTCAGCTTCCCACGCAATTTGGATTCGTCAGGTCGCGCCCATGATGTAACATGCCTTGTTGGACGTCCAGCGTCCTGAAAGTGACGTCTGACTCTCGAAAACCCTAGAGGCGTCACTCCCCATGAATGCTTCCCTGAAGTCCGGGTTGCGGCAAGTCATCTCAGCCGACCAAATCCAGAAAAGAGTCCGCGAACTGGGTCGCCAGATTTCCGACGACTATCGCGGCCAAACCGTGATCGCTCTCGGTATCCTCGAAAACAGCTTCCTCTTCATGGCCGATCTGGTTCGCGTGATCGATGTTCCCGTCATCTGCGCCTTTATCAAGCCCACCTACAAGCAGAGTAAGCCGCCCAGCGCCCCGCTCCTCGAGATTCTCTTCAGCCACGAACTGGACATTGCCGGCAAGCACGTCTTGCTCGTCGAAGGCCTCGTGCACTCCGGCGTCACCAGCGAATTCCTCATGGGCGACCTGCGCGGCCGCGGTGCGGCATCGGTAAAGCTGGTTACCTTGCTTGATCGCCAGTCCGCCCGCCGCGTCCCCCTGCAGCCCGACTATTTCGGCTTCCTCGTCGATGATGCCTTTGTTTGCGGCTATGGAATGGGCAATCCCGAGCAAACCGCCCGCAACCTGCCCTATTTGGCCGTGTCCACGTAGTCCTTGTGGCGACGGGCTCTGCCCCGTGCAACCCGACCAAATGGCTCTTATGACTTCTGTTACCCTCGCCTGGTTCCCCGTTTCCTGGACAAAAGGTCTAGAATGACAGAGCAGGCTTTTCCCCAATCGAAATCCCACCTCTGGCATCTAATGTCTGAAGAGGCGGTTGCGTCCATTGCTCGGGACGGTCTGCACTTAGAGGAGTTTTAGGTGAATTCAACCATCAAAACAGTGCTTTTCTGGGCGGTGATTGTGGTCTCGGCCTTCCTGCTCTGGCAGGTGGTCAAAACCGGCAGCAATGCCCAGAAAGAAAAAGAGATCGGCTTTTCTGAATTCCTGTCCGACGTCGACCAGGGCAACGTCCACGACGTCATGTTCATCGGTCAGGAAGTTCGCGGGAAGTTCAAGAACCCCGACGCCCCCTTTCACACCATCGTGCCTGCTAACTATCCCGATATGTACAAAAAGCTGACGGAGAAGGGTGTCCCCTACGGCTTTAAAGACATCAGCAACGGCACTTGGCCCAGTTGGATTCTCAACCTCGCGCCCCTCGTCCTCCTCGGCGCTCTCTGGTTCTTCATGATCCGCCAGATGCAGACCGGCGGAAACAAGGCCCTCTCCTTCGGCAAGAGCCGCGCCCGCCTGCTCTCCATGCAGCAGAAAAAGATTACCTTCAAAGACGTCGCCGGCGTGGATGAGGCCAAAGAAGAGCTTCGCGAAATCATCGAGTTCCTCCGCGAAGCCCAGAAGTTCCAGAAACTCGGCGGCCGCATTCCCAAAGGCGTGCTCCTCGTTGGACCTCCCGGCACCGGCAAGACCTTGCTGGCGCGCGCCGTCGCCGGAGAAGCCAATGTTCCTTTCTTCTCGATCTCCGGCTCCGACTTCGTGGAGATGTTCGTAGGCGTGGGCGCGAGTCGCGTGCGCGATCTCTTCGAACAAGGCAAGAAGAACGCTCCCTGCATCATCTTCATCGACGAAATCGACGCCGTCGGACGTCACCGCGGCGCTGGCCTCGGTGGTGGACACGACGAGCGCGAGCAGACTCTGAACCAACTCCTCGTCGAGATGGACGGTTTCGAATCCAACGAAGGCGTCATCCTGATGGCCGCCACCAACCGTCCCGATGTTCTCGATCCCGCCCTGCTGCGCCCCGGTCGTTTCGACCGCCGCGTGGTTGTCAATCGTCCCGACGTTCGCGGCCGCGAAGAAATTCTCCGCGTTCACACCCGCAAAATTCCTCTCGCCGACGATGTCGAATTGAACGTCCTGGCGCGCGGCACTCCCGGATTCTCCGGCGCTGATCTCGCCAACATGGTGAACGAAGCGGCCTTGGCGGCAGCTCGTCAGAATCGCAAGGCCGTCCTGATGTACGACTTCGAAGTAGCAAAAGACAAAGTATTAATGGGCGTGGAACGCAAGTCGCTTCTGCTCTCCGATGAAGAGAAAAAGAACACCGCCTACCACGAGGCCGGACACGCGCTGGTCGCCGCCATGCTGCCCCACTCCGATCCCGTCCACAAAGTCACCATCATTCCGCGCGGCATGGCCCTCGGCTTGACCATGCAGTTGCCGACCGACGATCGCCATAACTATTACAAGAACTATCTCGACACGCAGATCGCCATTCTGATGGGCGGGCGCATCGCCGAAGAGCTTTTCCTCGGCCACATGTCGACCGGCGCCGGCAACGACATTGAGCGGGCTACCGAACTGGCCCGAAAGATGGTTTGCGAGTGGGGCATGAGCGATCTCGGACCGCTAACCTTCGGCAAGAAGGAAGAGCAGATTTTCCTGGGACGCGAAATCGCCCAGCACCGCGACTACAGCGAAGCCACCGCCATCCAGATTGACGAGGAAGTCAAAAAGATGGTCAGCACCGGATACGCGACGGCGAAGGGGATCCTGTCGGAAAACCGAGAAACCCTGATTCGGATCGCGAAGGCGCTGATCGAACGCGAAGTGCTCGACGCCTCCGAGATCAAGCTGCTGATCGACGGGCAAGACCTGCCGCCGATCAAACCGTTGCCCGCAAAGACGGATGACGGAGTGCAGCAGGTGATCAAGCCGGAGCGGGCGACCGCCAAAGGCGGCGAACGCCCGGCAACAGCGTAAAAGCAGAAACTCGGTTTTCAGCTATCAGTTCTTTCAGGCGGCCAGCAGGCCGCCTTTCTTTTGAATCTCCTCGGTCACTTTTTCCCTCCGTGTTCCTCTGTGCCCCCTGTGGCTCGCCTTCTCTCGCGAATCGCCAGCCTCCAATCGGGCAACCCGGGCAACTCCACCCGCCATCCGACCTTCCAGTCACTGCGCCACCCCGCAACATGGGCTTATAATCTGTGGCGGTTCGAAGCGAGCAAGGTATCCCCGGGCCCAGAATTCTCCCAGTTCCACTGCCTAGGAGGGCATTCTCATGCAAAGCCGCCAACTTCTCGCCCTGGCCTCAGCGCTGGTTTCTCTAGCGCTTCTCACCGCCTGTGGCAGCAGCAGTAGTTCCCATACTTCGCCCTCTCTGCCAGTGTTCACCAGCGTGCCCGTAACCGCCGCCACCCAGGGCGTCGCCTATACCTACCAGTTGGCGGCCGTCGACCCGGCCGGCGGATCCGTCACTTTTTCTCTCGCCTCGTCCCCCACCGGCGCCACACTCAGCGGCAACTCCGTCTCCTGGACTCCGACCGCCGCTCAGTCCCGCATCTCCAACAGTTTCGCCGTGACCGCTACCACCACCTCCGGAGGCACCGCCCAGCAGTCCTGGACCGTCACCCCCGGCGGCACCATCACCGTCAGCTGGATTAATAACTATTGGACGGCGACCGGCGCGGTACCGGTTCCGGCAGACCCTTCGGTGGCAACCAATCTCTCCGCGCTGGTGACCAACCCCGACGGCTCGATCACCGTGCAAAAAGGTTCCGCGACTTCCACTCCCGGTGTTTTCAGCATTCCCAACGTCCCCGCCGGCTCTTACTGGTTGCAGACCGGATCCGGCAATTTCTGGACCAGCTCCAGCACCTTCGACGCGGGCTCGGACATCGCAGGCCCTCCGGAGCCGACCCTCGCTAGCCCGCAGAACACCTCCGCCAGCTTCAACATGTCGGGATTGGACGCCGTCGGGCAAGTCACGGTTGTCAAAGTCGTCTTTCCGGTAGCCGGATACCCTACCCTGGGTTTTGGAGCAGTACCTCCCGCGACGACTCTCTCATTCCCTGCTGCGCCCCTCAATCCGAACGTCGACTGGTCGAAGATGGACAGCGCTTTTTTCTTACAGTACGTACCGCACTCCCTCGGCCTGCTCAACAATCTGGTGATCGGACCGTCGGTGAACGCAAGCCTTTCGCTTACCGATGGCACCGTGAACACGATCACGGAACAGCTTCAGCCCAGCCCCCAGGCTTTCGTCGATTTGAGCGTGCCCGGCGCATCCCAGTGGGCGCCTCTATTCACTGCCAATGCCGCGCCGGTGACTCCGACTCCATATTCCTCCGCGCTGTCGGTTTCGGCGCAAGCTTATGTGACTGGCCGGCTGGCTTCGGGGACTGGAATCTCCGGGAGTGTCCCGTCGCTGACGCTAGCCGCTACTACGTTTGGCGACGATTCTGGCACCGCCGGCTGTGCCGTTCAGGAATTCAACTCGAATCCCCAACCTGCGATCCTCATCGATGTAACTTTTGGGGATCTGCTGTATGGCGACCCCTTTCCGCCCTCTTGGACCCGAGTTCTTTCCCTGTGTCAGCTGTTCACCGCTGCGCTTCCAGTCCCAAACTCCAACGCAACCGCCAACTTCACCCTGGTGGACAGTGCATCGGTAGCGCCAGCCGAGAATATATCGCTGGGGCCGGTAGTTTCGATCGTGCAGAACCCTACCATCAATGGCGCCAGCTTTTTCACGGCTGCCACGCTCAACACCACCCAGGTTCCTTTGAGTTGGTCAGCACCCTCCGGCGCCGCTGCTTACGGCTATTCCGTTCGCGCGTATGTTCTGGACATGGCTACGGGCGTTCCAAGCTACAACATAACCGGCGGGGTTTTTTCCGTGGCGCAGACTTCCATTACCTTGCCACCGCTCGCCGCAGGAAACACTTACGTCTTTGCGATTACCGCCGAGGCGGATGGCACTGCCAATATTCAGACCGCCCCACTCCGCTCGTCTCTCCCCATCGGAACCGCGACCGTCGTCTCCGCGCCCATTACCATCAGTTCCGGAGCGCTCACCCCAGCCATTCACGGCGACCACCGCCCGATCACCCGGCTCTCCCAACCTCTACCCGCCGCCACGCACTGAAGTCAACATCACTCGCGTAGGGGCGGACGCCTCGTCCGCCCAGCCGAGCCATGCTCGACACCTGCCCCCGCCGCTGGATTCTCCTGCAACCCCGACTCGACCCATATCTCCCATGCGATACTTGTAGGCAGCGTGAATCTGAACCTCAATTCCAAAGTCGCTCTCATCACCGGCGGTTCACGCGGCATTGGCGCCGCCACCGTACGCATGTTCGTGGCCGCCGGCGCAAAAGTCGTCTTTAACTATCAAACCGCGAAAACCCAAGCCGACGCCCTCGTCCGCGAATGCGGCCCTGAAAACTGTCGCGCCCTCCCCAGCAACCTTTCCACCACCGATGCCGCTCAGCACTTGGTAGCCTCCGCCATTGCGGCCTTCGGCCGTCTCGACATTCTCGTCGCGAACCACGGCATCTGGCCCCCCGACGGTGCGCCCATCGATCGCATGTCCGACGAACAATGGCATCGCACCGTCGCCATCAATCTCGACAGCGTCTTCGCCCTCGTCAAACACTCCGTCGCCCACATGAAGACGCAGGGCGGCGGCCACATCGTGCTCGTCAGTTCCACCGCTGGCCAGCGCGGCGAGGCCTTTCATTGCGACTACGCCGCCACCAAAGGCGCGCTCATCAGCATGGTCAAGGGCCTTTCCACCGAACTCGCCCGCGATCACATCCACGTAAATTGTGTCGCGCCCGGATGGGTCGATACAGATATGTCGGCGGCCGCGTTGAACCATCCGCCCACCCGCGAAAAAGTCTTCCGCACCATCCCCATGGGCCGCGTCGGAACCCCCGAAGAAATCGCCGCGCCCATCCTGTTCCTGTGCACGCCTCATGCCGGATTCATCACCGGCGAGATCTTCAACGTCAATGGCGGCGCGGTGCTGGTAGGGTAAGGCCGATGCCTCTTCGAAGCTGTACTACGCTCGCGTGGCGCGGACGCCTTGTCCGCGTGTTTATCTACTTTCAAACTTCGATTGTCGAATTCCGCTTGCCGAGCTTGCCGCTTTTCGCCTTTTTTATCTTCCCTTCACGGAAGCGCCGGGACAGTCGAACGCCGGCGCTCCACTCCAGATGACAATTGCCGATCCATGTTTTCTACTCATAGAGTCGCATGCGTCTCTCCATCGAAAAACTGATCTACGGCGGTGACGGTCTGGCTCGCACTCCGGCCGCCGCCGACGGTCGCAGCCTGGCCGTGTTTGTACCTTTTGTTTTACCCGGTGAAAAAATCGACGCTGGCATCCATCCCCAGAAATCCGGCTTCGCGCGCGCCTCGTCAACCCAGCTCGTCGAAGTCTCGCCCGATCGCGTCCAGCCCCACTGCCTTTACTTCCAGCAGTGCGGAGGATGCCACTACCAGCACATTCGCTACCCAGACCAGTTGCAGTTCAAGGCTGCAATCCTGCGCGAGACCTTGCAGCGCATCGCCAAAATCGATCTGCCCTCGGAGATTCAACTGCACCCGTCTCCGCCGTGGAATTACCGCAACCGCACGCGGCTCCAGATACAGCTCCAGTCGTCGTCCCAATCCTCGTCTGAGTCCTCGCCAGAGTTCATCCCCGAATTCGCAATCGGATACTTCCGCTTTCGCTCCCACGATTTGCTTTCCGTCCTCGAATGTCCCATCAGTTCGCCTCTGCTCAATCGGGTCATCACGCGCCTGCTTGACCAGCGCGGATTCAATTGTCCCTCCGCCGTCCAGGAAGTCGAGTTGTTCGCCGACGCCGCCGACCAGCGTTTGCTGGCATGGGCTTTCTGCGGACGAGAGGCTGACCGCGCCGGTCTGCTGCGCTGGGCCGAGGCCCTCCGCCATGAACTGCCGGAGATTACCGGAGTGACGTTTTTCTCGTCGCGTCGCCGAACCGCAACCCCGCGGATGCAAGCCCTCGAAGAATTCGAAGAGGAGGATGCGCCCCTGAATCAGCAAATGCTGGCGCAATCCGGCGCTCCCGCCCTTCTCTATCGCACGCAGAACCACGACTATCAAGTCGGTGCCGGAGCCTTCTTCCAGGTCAACCGCTTTCTTATCGACGAACTGGTTTCGGTCGTCACTGGAAATGCCACCGGCAACCTGGCGCTCGACCTCTATGCCGGAGTCGGTTTATTTTCCGCCGCCCTCGCGCAAAACTTTCATCACATTTTTGGTGTAGAGGCGTCACAGACATCCTATGGCGACTTCACCCACAATGTTCCTGCGAACGTGAAAGCGGTCGGAGCGCGAACCGAAGACTATCTGAGCGGCGATTACCTGAGAAACCGGCGAGGGCAAGCTAGACCTGATCTGGTCGTCCTGGACCCTCCTCGCTCCGGGGCCGGCAAGTCGGTGATGCGCTCTCTGGTGGAACTCGGAGCGCTCCGGATCCGGTACGTTTCGTGTGATCCGGCGACGCTGGCCAGGGACATTGCACCCCTGCTGGTGGCCGGCTACCGCATCGAGGAAGCGCACCTGTTCGATCTCTTTCCCGAGACCTACCACATCGAATCGGTGATGCTGCTGGCGCGCTGACCGTTTTCACGTCGCACCAGTTCCTCCTGGAAGACGAGTGGTTGGCCGAAGGCCCTGCCGCACGAAACCATGCGTCAGGGCCCCACTCGTTCCATGCTGGCACAGAATTCGACGCCCCCGCCCGCGTGACCATGCAGTTCTGTCCCCGGATCACAACCGTCCATGACGCGCCACCTCAACCCGCCACGCCAACCGTTATTCTGGGCCGCCGTCGCGTTTTCCCTCGGCCTCTGGATCGGCGTCCGAGCCTGGCGTCCCCCATCCTGGTGGATCGTAGCGCTGCTGGCTTTCGTTTTGGCCGCCTCGTGGTTTCTTCCCAAGCGACCCTCGCTCGCCAAGTCCCTCGCTCTGGGAGTGTGGTTCCTGCTCGGCGCCTTTCTGATTCAGGTCCGCGCTCAACGCCCCCATGCACCTGAACCGAGCCTCGCTCTGATCTCCTCTTTGGCGGACGGCCGCCCCGTCACACTCACCGCGCACGTCATCCGTCAGGGTTATCCCCGCGCCGCCGGTCCTCATTCCATCAGCGAGTCCATCGACATTGAGACGGAACAAATCGCCAGCCAGGGTGAAACTGTTGCCCTGCGGGCTGGAGTGCGGCTGACGATTTACGAGAAAGTGGAAAATCCAGAGTCACCAGAGTCGGTGGATCGCCGCCGGTCGACAACCACGCCCGGCCAAAGAGACGATGCTGCCGAAGATGGCATGGAACTGGCGAGAACGCTCGTCGTTCCAGCGCCCTTGACCTACGGCAGGCGTCTCCAGACTCGCGCCAAACTCCATCCCGCCCGCAACTACCGCAATCCCGGAGCCTTCGACTACGAACGCTACCTCCGAGACAACGGCATCGACGTGCTCGGGTCGGCAGAGGGAACTGACATCCAGCCCCTTCCCGGCTTTTACGGCAGCCGCCTCGAACTCTGGCGCACGCGTATCCATGCCAGCATCGTAGCTAAAATTCACCAACTCTGGCCCGCCTCGCAAGCCTCGCTTATGGATGCGATGGTTCTGGGCGAAGAGTCCTTCCTGCACAACGCCACCCGCACGGAATATCAGCGCTCGGGCACCTACCACGTCCTCGTTGTTTCCGGAATGAATCTCAGCATCCTCGCCTTCTCCATTTTCTGGATGCTGCGACAGTTTCGCGTCGATCCCGCCATCGCCGCGATTACCACCGTCCTAGTCTCCTTCGCCTACGCCTTCGTCGTCGGCGTCGGCCCTCCGGTGTGGCGCGCCGCCCTGATGCTGGCAACCTACCTGGGAGCGCGGCTCCTCTATCGCGAACGCAACATGATGAACGCCATCGGCGCCGCTGCCCTCGGAATTCTGATCGTCGATCCGCACGCGCTCTTCGGCGCCAGCTTCCAACTCACTTTTCTTGCCGTCTTCATCATTGCCGGCATCGGTTCGCCCGTCCTCGAACGCACAACTTTGCCCTACGCCCGCGGCCTCCGCCAGTTACAAGTCGTCGGCTACGATCTGCACGTTCCGCCCGAAGTAGCGCAATTCCGTCTCGATCTCCGCATGATCGCCGCCCGCCTGAAGCGCTTCATCGGCACCCGGCTCAGCCTGACTCTGCCCGCGATCTTCATGCGCGCCGCCATCGCCCTCGGCGACTTGATCTTCATTTCCGCCCTCATGCAGGCTGGACTCGCCCTCCTCATGGCCTACCACTTTCATCGCGCCACTACCATGGGAGTGCCTGCCAACCTCGCCGTCATCCCGCTGACCCAGGTACTCATGCCCGCCGCCGCCGCCGCCGTCGCCCTCGGATACATTTCCACCACGCTGGCCCACCCCGCCGTTTATGCCTCCGGCTTGGCCCTCGAAGGCATTGCCGGAACCGTGCACTGGCTCGGCGGAGCGCATCGCATCGGCAACTCCATCGCCGACCTGCGGGTAGCCATGCCCTCGTCCATCATGATTTTCGCTTCTGTCGCCGCGCTCGTCCTCGCCATGTTCGCGGCCCGGATTCGAGCTACTCGCCGCCCCGCCTTCGCATCCATCCTGCTCCTCTTCGCGCTGGCGGGCTCCATCGCTTTTCTCCCTTCCCGTCCTCACCTGCGCCCAGCCGTCATGGAGATGACCACCATCGATGTCGGACAAGGTGATTCCATCCTCCTGCTCACTCCGCAGGGCCGCGCCCTCCTCATCGATGCCGGAGGCCTTCCCCAGTGGATGCATTCTGACTTTGACCTCGGCGAACAGGTCGTCTCTTCCTATCTCTGGAATCGCGGCATCGATCACCTCGACGTCGTCGTCATCACCCACCCCCACGCCGACCACCTGGGCGGCATGCCCGCAATCATTGCAAATTTCCATCCTCGCGAACTCTGGCTCAGCATCGACAAGCCCGTCGGACAATTGCTTCCCATTGTTCTCCAGGCGCAGCAGGCGGCAATGAAAGTCTCGGTGAAAAAAGAAGGGGATCAGTTCGATTACGGCGGAGCCCATTTCCTCATGCTCGCCCCCGGTCGCGACCAGCTCACCGGCTCCATGCGTCCGAATGACGATTGTCTCGTCTTCACCGCCACCTTCGCCGGCACCACCGCTTTGCTGGAAGGAGACGCGGAGCGTCCCGCCGAACGCCGCATCGTCGAAGAACATCCCGAGGCGATGCTGCTGAAAGTCGCGCATCATGGCAGCGCAACCGGAACCTCGACCGACTTACTTGCCACCGTCCATCCGCGCTACGCCGTAATTTCCGTAGGCGCAAGAAATGTCTACGGCCATCCCAGGCGCGAAGTACTGCAGCGGCTGCAAAACGCGGGCGTAAAAACCTACCGCACCGACGAGGACGGCGCCGTCACGTTTTACCTCGATGGAAAATCTGTAATCCCGGACGTAGCTCTACTCCACTAGTCCTCAAAGCCTGTGGAAACGGGGCAGGCGCCGTCCTTGGTTTTACCCACTGACGTCGGCAGTCTCGTCGTCCAGCGGAGGTAATTTTCGGTAGGCCTCGATAATCTTCTCCGCTTCCGCCGAATCTTCTTCACGCACCAGAATCAGCGTCCCACCCACGCCCGGAAACGCATTCTGCACTGCGTCAATGGACTTCAAATCCGATTCGATCCCGGCGGATTCCAGCAGGCCCTGCACTACGATGGCTTCATTTTCCTGCTCCGTGTCGAAAATCTTGACCAGCTTTTCGTTCGGCTCGGGCTGGGGTTGAGTTGCGGGATTTGCCATGCGCCCTCCGTAATCCTCACTGCGGATACTCATTGCCAAACTGTCTACCAGCACTGACTACTGCTAACAGATTACGGCACTCAGCCCGCCTCTGTCGCGCCCGCCCTAAGGTGTAAGCTGCCACCATCGACCCTGGGCGCAACGCCGAGTCCGCGGGCGACATCCAAACAAGAACGAAAGAGAACCCATAAAAGTCGAGGGCTACATGACAGCTCAACCCGCCGATCCTCCCCGCGAAGAACACAATCAGCCCACCGAAGAAGCCCGAAGACTGCGCCGCCTGCAGTTGATGATGAGCATGGTCATGTCCGTGCTCAGCCAGGATCCCGATCTCACCGTGGAAGAAGCGTCCGAAATGGCCGCCAATGCCCGCCGCGCTGCCCTCGCCATGTTTCCCGACAAGGAACTCGCCTATGACCTCATCTACCGCCCCCGCCTGCAGCGTCTGATCAACGAACGCTTCCGCCTGCACTAGGAAACTCTGCTCAAGCGTGTTCCCCGTGCACGCCTGGGTAACCTGGTGGTTCATGCTTCGCGCCAACGCTGGATCAGAGTTTCTGCGCGATCGTCTGCATCAAGGTGTAAATTCCGTCGGATGTCTCGCAACCGCGAGTCTTGCGCCCACAGCCAACGCGCAGACGGCGCGTCTTCAAGATAGCGCGCGGAAACAGGCCGCCATCGAAGCCAAACAACAGTACGTCGGGCCTTCCCGATGCTACCAAGACTTGCTCGTTCACAAGGCTGACGACGAAGGTAGCGATCCGTCGCCTCGTGCTTTTCATGGCGAATTTCCTCCTGGAGTCATCGGTACAACAAAAAGACCGTAAGTAGCAAATTCTTCAGCTAGTTCCAGTTGACTTCCGCTCCCGCCGTGACTACCCTAACTAGCCAACACCCTCCCTTCTTCGAGGTATCTCGTGGAGCGCGAACCGGCGGGAGAAATCACGCAGTTGCTGCATGGCTGGCGGGCTGGCGACCGTCAGGCATTGGACGCCCTGTTGCCAATTGTTTACAAGGAGTTGCGGCGTTTGGCCCACTTCCAGTTGCGGCAGGAGCGTCCCGACCACACCCTGCAAAGCTCCGCTCTAGTCAATGAAGCCTACCTGCGCCTCGTAGGACTCGACGCCCCGCAGTGGGAGAGCCGTGCCCATTTCTTTGCCATCGCCGCTCAACTCATGCGCCAGATCCTCGTCGACTACGCTCGCCGTCACCGTGCCGGAAAACGCGGTGGTGGCGCCGGTACCTTATCGCTCGAAGACGCCGAGCTCTTGACTCCGGGCAGCCGAAAAGATGTTGACGTCGTGGCCCTCGATGACGCCCTCAAGGCGCTTGCGCAAATCGATGTCCGCAAGGCTCAGGTCGTGGAAATGCGTTTCTTTGGCGGCCTTACCTTCGATGAGACCGCCGAAGTGCTCCATGTGTCCCCCGTCACCGTCGGGCGCGACTGGACCACCGCCCGCGCCTGGCTCCACCGCGAAATGAGTCGTGCTTCCCATGGATGCTGAACGCTGGCAACGGATCGATCATCTCCTGCAATCTGCGTTGCAGGTGCCGGTCGCTCAACAGGAGGATTTTCTTCGCCAGGCTTGCGGCGATGACTCGCCTTTGCTCGAGGAAGTCCAGTCGTTGCTCAGCGCCCATCGCAACGCCGGAAGTTTTCTCGACCAGCCGATCATCAACTTCGGCGCCCAGGATGGAGCCTTCCGCGCCGCTTCCCGCCCCCGGCCCTCCATCACCGGCCAGACCGTTTCTCATTATCGCGTTTTGGAACGCCTCGGCAGCGGCGGCATGGGCGTCATCTATAAGGCTGAGGACACCTTGCTCGGACGTCTCGCCGCCCTCAAATTTCTTCCCGAACATGCCGCCCACGAACCCACCGCATTAGAGCGCTTCCGCCTCGAGGCCCGCGCCGCTTCCGCCCTCAACCATCCCAACATTTGCACCATCTACGAGATCGGCGAACACCAGGGGCGCGCCTTCATCGCCATGGAATTGCTCGATGGCATCACCTTGCGCCAGCGCATCGGCGCCCGTCCGCTCGAGATCGAACCTCTCCTCGGTCTGGCCATCGAGATTGCCGATGCCCTCGAGGCAGCCCACGCCCAAGGCATTGTCCATCGAGACATCAAGCCGGCGAACATCTTCGTCACTACCCGCGGACACGCCAAGGTGCTCGACTTCGGCTTGGCCAAGCTCACCGGCTCTCGCCGGGAGAGGGTCAACGCCGCCGGGAGTGGGGAAGAAGAGACCGTCCTCATCACCGGGCCCTTGACCAGCCACGGCGCCGCCATGGGAACCGTCGCCTACATGTCGCCCGAACAGGCGCGGGCCAGGGAACTGGACAACCGCACCGATTTGTTTTCCTTCGGTTCCGTTCTCTACGAAATGGCGACCGGCAGGCAGCCCTTTCGCGGCGAGAGCGAAGCCCTCATCTACGATGCCATCCTCAATCGCGATCCCGTGCCGCCCGGGGACTTGAATCCCGCCCTCCCCGCCAAACTTGCGGAAATCATTCTCAAAGCTCTGGAAAAAGATCGCGAGCTTCGCTATCAGCACGCCTCCGACCTGCGCGCGGACTTGCAGCGCCTCAAGCGCGACAGCGAAAGCGGACGCTTGGCCGCCGCCGCATCTGGCGCCCCACTCACCCCTCCAACCACCCTTCACGAATCGCACCAAGGCTCGAAGCAGCCCTCGAACCGCGGCAAGTTTGTCCTCCTGGCCTCCGCGCTCGTCGCCATCCTTATCGCAGCCGGCCTCTACTATCGTTCGCAGCCGGCCCAGCCCCTTACCTCAACCGACACTGCCGTCCTCGCCGACTTCGACAACCGCACCGGAGAACCCGTCTTCGAGGATGCTCTTCGCCAGGGCCTCGAGGTTGGACTGGCCCAGTCTCCCTACATCCATGTCATGTCCGATCGCAAGGCCGTGGTCATTATGAAACAGATGGGGCGCGCTCCCGAGGAACGCATGTCTGGCCAGACCGCCATCGAGGTCTGCCAGCGCACCGGCAGCAAGGTCACCATTCAAGGTTCCATCGCCACCCTCGGTACCACCTATCTGATCGGACTCGCCGCCATCCGCTGCGACACCGGCGAACTGATCGCCAATGAACAGATGCAAGCCCGGCGCAAAGAAGACGTGATCGACGCCCTCGGCCGCGCTACCGCCCAGTTGCGCGCCCGCCTCGGAGAGTCGCTGCCCTCGATTCAGAAATACAACGCGCCTCTCGAGCAGGCCACCACTTCCTCACTCGAAGCTCTGAACACCTACGGCATCGCTCTCTCCACCTGGGACCGCAAAGGAGATCAGGCATCGGTCCCGCTCTTCAAGAAAGCCGTCGAGATCGATCCCAACTTCGCCGTCGCCTACGGTGCCCTCGCCACCGTCTATCACAACCTCAACGAAGCCGAACTTGCCCGCCAGAATGCAACCCGCGCCTATGAACTGCGCGAGAGAGTTACCGAACGCGAAAAGGGAACGATTGAATCCCGCTACTTCCTCTATGTCACCGGCAACCTCGAAAAGGCTGCCCAGGTATACGAGTTCGCTATTCAGAACTTCCCCCAGTCCGCTGGAGGTTTCAGCCATCTCGGCACCACCTACGCCGGATTGGGACGCTACGACAAAGCCGTCGACAGCCTGCGGAAGTCCCTCAGCCTCGATCCCACCCGCGCCCCCACCTACGCCGATCTCGCCGCCAACCTGCTCGCCCTTGACCGCCTTGACGATGCCGCGGCCGTCCTCGAGCAAGCCGGCAAACGCGGCCTTCAGACCGATGGCTTGCTTCAGGACGAGTATTGGGTCGCCTTTCTCCGCGGTGACAACCCCGCCATGCAGCGCGTTGTCCTCCGCGCCCCCGATGTACCCGGCGCGTCAGTGCTTTTACTTTCCGAGCAGGCCAATACCGAGGCCTATTTCGGCCACTTCGAAAAAGCTCGCCAGCTTTCACGGGCGGCTGCGGCACAGATGCAGCGCGACGGTCAAACCGAATCGGCCGCCGATTGTCTCGCCGTGGCTGCGCTCCGCGAAGCTGAAGTTGGAGCCGCCGACCGGGCCCGCCACGACATCGCGGCCGCCATGAAGCTCTCCCGCGGCCGTGGCGTGCTCGCTCTCGCGGCCCTCGTCCTGGCGCGAAATCGAGACATCATGGGAGCCAAAACCCAGCTGGCAACCCTGAATTCGCAATATCCCGAGGACACCATCCTGCAAGGATATTGGCTTCCCACCATCCGCGCCGAACTCGCCCTCCAGGCCCGGAAACCAGACCAAGCCCTGGATGCGCTGAAGCCCGCCGAACCTTTCGAGACCGCGGCTCCCACTTTTTCCGTCGCCACGCTCGATCCCGCCTACGCCCGCGGCGAAGCCTATCTCGCGGCTGGCGACGGACAAAAAGCGCTGGCCGAATTTCAGAAGCTCACCGCCCACCCCGGCCTCGCCTTGAATTCAACCCTCCGGGCCCTCGCCCGTCTCGGACTGGCTCGAGCTTATGCGCGAGCTCACCAGTCCGCCCAGGCTAGCCAGGCCTATAGCGACTTCCTCCAGCTCTGGAAAGATGCCGATCCCGAAATCCCAATCCTCCAGCAAGCCCAGGCGGAGTACGCCCGGCTGTCAAACGGACGTTAGTTTATTGCGTTCAACCGCTTGACGTTTACCAGTAACCCGCTTCCGTGGTTCGGCTTGCGGACATTTGTACGCACATAACGATAAGTACAGTGTTCCACGTGGAACACTTCTCGCTTTTGTCACTTCTCGATCCGCTGCAGCCGGAACAGCAGTGTCCCCCACCCCAGCTTCACCCGCATCTGGACCGGGGTGTGGCTGGCATCCTCTGAATACCATACCCACACCTTGCCCTTGGACTGCAGCGGCCCCGACGTGGCCTCGGCCGTTACCAGCACCGCCGGAAAACTTCCCGCCGGCACCTTGATCAACTCCCGCTTCTCCACCGTCGCCCGAACCATCGTCGTCTTCCCGTCGCTGATCGGAAACTCGTAGATGGAGCCGGACTGTAGCGCCAGCGACTGCAGATAATAGAAACCCGTAATCACGTCGGTCGAGCAAGCGGCCAGATCGTTCTCCACATGCTTGCTTTCGCCTGTTTTCAGATTCTTCTCATCGAGCGTGCTTTTTTTGTGCGCGTAGTCGAAGTGGATCGAGGTCTCGCGTTTGTGCGCCCCTTCCTCGCTGTGCTTGAAGATCGAGAGCGAGCAGAACGTTCGCGGGTCGAAGCGGGATTCGAAGCGGTCGTGCACGGGAAAGATCACGTTTACCGCTCCCAGAGATTCAGCGGAAGCCGTGACCTTGCGCTCGTTGCCGGCAACGTCCATTCGCACCACGGCATTTCCGGCGGGGATCAGATGCCACTCCGCCGCATAAACGTAACTCCGTCCATCGGGGAAAGGATAGTTGGGGCGGGGAGGCTCGACCTTTACGGGAGCGGGACCGATGGTTGCCATCGGCGCCGTTGGCTGCGCCCTCAACTCCGCCGCGACCATGAGCAGGAGACAAAGCGCCGCAACCGGCGTCCGCCAACGTTGTGCCGTCACCGGGGCTGAACCGCATGGATTTCCAGGGGGAGGGCGCATGCTCCACGGCAGACTATCACACCAGTTTGATCATGAGCTTCGCCAGCAGAATGGCGAGCACTACCAGACAGCCGAGGCTCGCCTGGTATTCCCGGTGCTTCCAGAAACGCTCGGAGGAATAGGCGCTGTCCTGGCGGCTATAGGGTGTGAGCCGCGGCAACATGCGCGGCACGTGGCGGGCATAGTCGTCGTATCCGGGAAAGGTCTGACGCAGGTAACGCTCTTCGCCGGCGATTACGGGAACATAAATCACGGCAAACATGAGGAGCATGATGGCGACCACCCACCAACTCCGCGCCGCGACGGCGAAGCCGGCGGCCAGCAGTAGGGAGCCCAGGTACAGCGGATTGCGGGTGTAGGCATAGGGACCGCTGGTGGTGAGCTGCTTGTCTTTTTGCACGTGGCCGGAAGCCAGTCCGCGCAACACCAGCCCCGGAACCAGCACTAGCGTGCCGACGAGGAGTGAAGTTCCCGTTGGCTGCGCCAGTATCAGGAAGACGCCGGCAAACACGAATCCTAGCGGCACGCGAATGCGACGAGCCACGCGCGACCAGGTATTGGCGGCGACGACGGCAGTCTGCGATCCGGGTTGTGAGACTTCAGTCACTTGATTGGGAAGAATAAGGTTCCGCGCTCGGCAGCAGGTTGCGAGCTGCCGTGACGACGTCGCTGACGGTGATCTCGAGCAATCCTGGTTCCGGCTCGCGGCGCCGGGCGTGATCGGTGACACTGCTCGCGCTTCGGAGCACCACCGAGCGTGTTCCGAAAGGCCCATTCCGCGCGGGATTGGTGGGACCAAAAATTGCGACCACTGGAATTTTCAATGCGGCTGCCAGGTGCAACGGCCCGGTGTCGCCGCCAATGAAGAGCCGGGCGCGGCGGGTCAGCGCGATCAACTCGGAAACCGAGCAGGAGAGGGTTCGTGCCGCTCCCGCGCTGGCGGTTTCCACGGCCGCGGCCAGTGCTTCTTCTCCTGGACCGTAGTTTACGACCGAGCCGATTCCGTCTGACGCCAACTCCCGCGCGACCTGCCCGTAACGCTCGGCGGGCCACCTCTTCGCTCCCCAGCCCGCGCCGGGATTGAGAATGGCAAAGTTTCTTGCGGTCAATGGGAGGTCGGCAATTTTGTTTTCCGCATCCGGGTCGAGGGGAAAATCGACCTGCGGTTGCGGGATCGTCGCTGGGTCAGTGACGGCTGCCGCCAGCGTCAGCCCCTGTTCGATGACATGAGCCCGGTTGGCCTGCAGGAGCACTTGCCGGGTATAAAACATGCTGGCAACATTCTCGCGCGGCTGGGCGCTGCCATACACGACGGGCGCTCCCGACCAGCGCGCCAGCAACGCCGAACGCGCCGCCCCCTGAAAATCGATCGCCGCCTCATAGCGGATTCCGCGCACCTGGCTCAAACTCACGGCCATCTGCTGCCAGGTATTGAAGGAGAAAGGCGCCCGGCGCCAGGCGGCGGTATTGACGGCGTGGACGCGGTCGACCAGGGGACGCTGGGGCGAGCGCGATCCGGATCGCGGGTAGCGCAGGGTGCAGAGCAGTTCAGCCCAGCGCTCTTCGACCAGCCATCCCAAAGTTGCCCGCGGATAAGCCTGGCGCAGCGCGGCCGCCGCCGGCAGCGTGTGAATGATGTCTCCCATGGCACTGAGGCGCACAATGAGCAAGCTGCTGAATGGCGGAGCGCTGTCGGGGCTAGAACCGGTCATCCGCAAGGCCTCATGATTCTTGCGACCCCAGCCGCGAGCGCGCGCGAATTATGTCAGTGACGGAATGATCTTTCGGATCGCCGACGATAACAACGCGTCCGCCAGACGCCTCTACTTCGGCTCGTTCGGGAACGCTCTCCACCGTGTAATCCGTTCCCTTGGCATGAAAGTCAGGACGGATTTCGCGAACCAGGGCGCGCACATCCTTCTCTGGGAAAATGACGACGGCGTCTACGTCGGCGAGCGAGGCGAGGATTTCGGCGCGCTCTTCGGCCGGCATCACGGGTCGTCCTTCTCCTTTCAGGGCGCGCACGGATTCATCGGCGTTGACGGCGACAATCAACTTGCCGCCGATTTCGCGAGCGGCGTGCAGGTAGCGCACATGACCGACGTGGAGCAGGTCGAAGCAGCCGTTCGCGAGGGTGACGCGATTGCCGGCGCGGCGCCAGTCGGCGACAAGTTGCCGCAGTTCGTCGCGCGAAACTACCTTCGGATGGAGTGTTGCGCTCACTGCTCCCGATCTGACGCAGGGACGCGGGTCTGCGCGCGTCCGGACGTCCCGACGGGGCGAGGCCCCGTCCCCACACAACTCTTACATCTAATGATAATGCTTGCGGTTTAGTGCTGACGATCAGTGGGCAGGGTTTTTCCCAGGGCTTCGAGCAACTCCTGCTGGCTGACCGTCGCGGTGCCGCGTTTCATGACCACGATGCCGCCGGCGTAGTTTGCCAGATGGGCAGCCTCCTCGGCGGTTGCGCCCGCGGCCAGAGCGGCGGTGAAGGTAGCGATGACGGTATCGCCCGCGCCGGTGACATCGGCGACCTCATCGCTGCCGTAGATCGGAATATCCACCGGCTTATGGCGGCGCGGGAAAACCACCATGCCATCCTTGCCGCGCGTGATCAACAGCGACTCCAGATTCATCTCGCCGGCAATCTGGTCTCCGGCGGCTAAGAGACGCTCCCAATCGTCGCCGATGCGAATGCCAAGAACCTCTTCGACCTCGGATTCATTGGGGGTTGCCGCCGTGACGCCGGAAAACTCGAGCATGCGATGGCGCGAGTCGAGAGTTACCGGAACCTTGTCGATGCCGCGCTTTTCGCGAATCAGGTTCAGCAAGCTGGGGGTGGCGGCACCGTAGCCATAGTCGGAAACCAGCAAGGCATCGGAGGCGCGCGCATATTCGCGGGCGGCGAGCACGAGCTCGCGGCGTAAATGCGAACTCGGGCCCTCGGTGGGTTCGCGATCGAGGCGGACGACCTGTTGGCCGGCAGTGTGCGCGAAGCCGGCGAGGATGCGAGTCTTGGTGACGGTAGGGTAGCTCTTGTCCTTAAAGACGCCACTGACCGGGATGCGTTTGTGGCGGAAAGCGCGCAACAGCAGTTTCCCCGGCTCGTCGTCGCCGACAATCCCAACCGGCAAGACGTTGACTCCGAGGTCGGCAAGATTGTAGATGGCGTTGGCGCCTCCGCCCGGGACTACTTTGCGGTCATGGTGTTTGAGAATGAGGACTGGGGCTTCGCGCGAGACGCGAGAGATTTCACCGAACACGAATTCGTCCGCGACGAGATCCGCGAGGACAGTGACGGTGAGCTTGGGAAAGGACTCAACAATCTTCCGCAGGCGGTCGTTTTCTTTAATCAGTTTTGTCATCAGTCTGCCGGTCCCGAGGCGCAACTGAAGATTTTCTCACGAGCGGGGGCCTGGTTTGTTGATTCTGGCTAAAATCGCATCCACAACAGCAGCAGGATGATCAAGGGTAACGGTGAGAACGGCGGCTGCGAGGGGATTCAGGTCGGGCAGGAACCGGCACAGATTGATGGCATCTTTCTCGGTGGTGAGGAAGCCTCCGGAGCTGAGGCGGTGGCGCATGGCCAGCAGACGCTCGATGTCACCGCTGTCATAGGCATGATGGTCGCGGAAAGCGACCTCGGCCGCAGGAGTGATTCCGGCGGAGCGCACCTGGGCGAAGAACTGCTGCGGCCTCGCGATACCGCAGAACACAATCGGTGAAATGGGCGGGTTCGGGAGAACGAGATTGCGCTCGATTCGCCAGATCGGCTTTCGCAGTGCGGACAAAGAATGGCCCGGCGCCAGGGCTGTGGGCAGAACCACTGCGTCAGCGCGCGCGAGCGAGGCGAGGGGCTCGCGTAGCCTCCCCGAGGGCAGCAGTTGGTCGGCGAAATCGCGCTCTGTCAGGAGGACGATGTCGAAATCACGTGCCAGAGAACGATGCTGGAAGCCGTCGTCGAGGATGTGCAGGTGGGAGTGGAACTTCCGTTCGGCGGTTCGGCCGGCGTCATAACGGCTTTCGCCGACGATTACGGGGACGCCCAGGCGCCGCGCAATCAGCAGTGGTTCGTCGCCGAAATCAGCGGCGGTGCCGTCTTTCTCGACCACCATGACACCGCGAGTTCCGCGGCCATACCCGCGGGTCAGAACGTCGAAGGGAATGCCACGGGACTGCAGGAGGGAACCCAACGCGATCACGAATGGAGTCTTGCCCGATCCGCCCACCGACAGATTGCCGACACTGACTACGGGTTGTTCCAGGCGCCGCGAGGGAAGCATGCCCCGATCGTAGGACTTGTTTCGCAGAGCGGTGGCCGCGGCGTAAAGTCCGGTGAGCGGATTCATGAGGGAACGCTCGACCGTTGCAGGAGTTGGAGGAGCGCCGCGATGGTTCTGTCGGTAGCGCCACGCTGCGACTGGAGCGCCGCCAGCGCGTTCCGTCCGAGGGTTTCACGCTCGCTTTGATTCTCCATCAGTTCCATAAAGACTAGCGGGAGTTCGGCGAGTCCGACGATGCGGACGGCATTGCGACTGGCGAAGAAATTGACGACATCCCGAAAATTTTCATAGTGGTTGCCGGTAACAATGGGAACGCCGTAGAGTGCGGGCTCAAGAATGTTATGTCCGCCGCGCGGCACCAGGCTTCCGCCCACGAATGCGACCGTGGCGAGGGAGTAGAGCGCAGCCAACTCCCCGATGCTATCGAGCAGAAAGACGCCGCCCGCCACCGCTTCGCGGTGGTGGGGATCGAGCGCCCACTGCGAACGACGCCACATGCGGAAGCCGAGTCTCTGGACGAGCTCCGCGACTTCGGCAAAACGCTCCGGGTGGCGCGGGGCAAGGATCATCACGGCTGTGGGGTAAGTGGCGAGGAGGTTGCGAAATGCCGAAAGGAGCGATCCCTCTTCGTCCGGGAGCGTGCTGCCGCAGACCAGGAGGGTTGCTGCCCCGGAGTTGAGAAAGCAGTCGCGAAGGCTGGCAACGATCGGAGGCAAGGGCGGCGGCGCTACATCGAATTTCAGGTTGCCCGCTACCGTGACCCTTGCTTCGGGGGCGCCGATTTCGACGAGGCGCTGGCGGTCTTCTCCGGTCTGGGCCAGGAAAATGTCGACATTTTCCAGCGTCTCCTGGAGCAATCTGGGAAGCCAGAAGCGAAATCGTTTGTAACCCGGAAGGGAGCGATCGGAAATACGGCAGTTGATGACGGCGATGCGAGCGCCGCTGCGCTTGGCGAGCCGGAGAAAATTGGGCCAGAATTCAGTTTCGGCGACGACCACCAGTTCTGGCCGCAGGGCATCGAGGTAAGGCTGGATGGCGAACGAGAAGTCCAAGGGGAAATAGAAAACGTTCTCGGCTCCAAAGCGCTGAGCGGCGAGTTTCTGTCCGGTGCTGGTCGTGGTCGAGACGAAGACCCGATGGGAGGGGAAATTCTCTTTTAGTGCGCGGACGACGGCGCTCGAAGCGACCACCTCGCCCACCGAGACGGCGTGGACCCAGATCGAGGGCTGACGGCCGGGAGGAGCAGAAAGGGCGGGTGGAACGGCGCCGAACCGCTGGCGCAATCCGGCCCGATATTTGCCGTGCCGCATCATCTGCAGCAGCCAGTAGGGCAGGGTCAGGGCCAGGAAAAAAGTGAGCAGCGCACTGTAGAGCGCATACATGACGGGAGTCCCATTCTAAATGGGAGCTTGAATTCGAGGTTCGACGGGCGAATTGCAGCAACGCTTTCGCCGACGGCAGGTTGAGATCCGGCATCCTATAATTCACGTATGCACAGTGAAAGTTCGTCACGATCGTCCTTCGCCTGCGCGCCGATGCCGAGAGGTTCGCGTGCAGCGGGCGTCTGCGGTTTTGTGTTGCTCTGCTGCCTGGGCGCGGGGGCGGCAAAAGAATTTGTGATGCCTTCGGCACAACCGGCGCGCACCTACCCGGCGCACGACGACCATCCGACGGAGAAGGTAGCGGTGGCGGTCGATCCGTATGATGTCGAGAACAAAGCTTCGATCTTCAGCGTCAACTACCGCGGCAACGGATACCTGCCGGTTTTTTTCGTCATTACAAATGATGGCGATCAACCTGTGTCTTTGGTCAACATGAAAGCGCAACTGAATACAAAGGATCGCAGCAAGCTGTATGCATCGACGACGGACGATGTAGTGCGGCGGCTTTCGCGGCCTTCGCGGAACGACCGGCCGAATACGTTGCCGATTCCGCTGCCGCGGAAAGAAGTGAAAGGAGGGGTAAGCCGCAAGGTGTGGGACGAAATCGAGCAGGCGCAGTTCAGCGCGAAGGCGGTGGAACCGCACTCGACGGCGCGGGGATTTTTGTTTTTCGACATTGCGGATATTGCGAATCCGCTGCCTGGAGCCAGCTTTTATCTGATGGGAGTGGACGACGCCAAGGGCAATGAGTTGATGTATTTTGAGATACCGATGGAGAAATACCTGAGCGCGCCGGAGGCCAAGAAGCCGTAGCGGGGCGGCGGGGGCATGAGGGGCGGCGCCGCGAGGCATGGCGCTGCGATGGCGTGGATATAATCTTCCGATATGGCTACGAGTTCAGCGATTTCCGAGGGACTTCTCGCGAAATACGAGCCGGTGATTGGATTGGAAGTCCATGTCCAACTGCTGACCGCTTCGAAGATCTTTTGCTCTTGCTCGACTCGCTTCGGGGATCCGCCGAATACGAATGTGTGTCCGGTGTGTTTGGGACTGCCGGGGGCCTTGCCGGTGCTGAACCGTAAGGCGGTGGAATTCGCGGTGCTGGCGGCGATGGCGCTGGAGTGCCGCATCAACGAAGTTTCGATATTTGCGCGGAAGAATTATTTCTATCCTGACCTGCCCAAGGGGTATCAGATTTCGCAGTACGACAAGCCGCTGGCGGAATTTGGATTGATAGAGATCGATCTGAACGAAGGTGAGAGCGGCAGGAAGAAAATTGGCATCACCCGGTTGCATCTGGAAGAGGACGCGGGCAAAAGTCTGCACGAGGGCTTTGCCGACTCCGCCCATAAGACGGCCATCGATCTCAACCGGACCGGGGTTCCGCTGGCGGAGATTGTCAGTGAGCCGGATATGCGATCGCCCGAGGAGGCTTACCAGTACCTCACGCGGCTCAAGGAAATCATTCTGTACACGGGCGTCAGCGACTGCAATATGGAGGAAGGGTCGCTACGCTGCGATGCGAATATCAGCGTGCGGCGGCGGGGGCAGAAAGAGTTTGGCGTGAAGACGGAGGTCAAGAACGTCAACTCGTTCCGCTTCGTGAAGCAGGCGCTGGAGTACGAGATTGAGCGGCATATTGAGATTCTCGAATCCGGTGGGAAGATCACGCAGGAATCGCGGCTTTACAACGCGCATGAAGGCAAGACTTACGGGATGCGGTCGAAGGAGCAGGCCCACGATTACCGGTATTTTCCCGAGCCGGATTTGCTGCCGCTGGTGGTGGATAAGAAGTGGCAGGCGGCGATCCGGGCCGGGCTGCCCGAACTGCCGGAAGCGCGGCGACAACGCATGATGAGAGAGTACGGCATTACCGCGGGCGACGCGCATACGCTGACGCTGACGCGGGCCATGGCGGATCAGTTTGAGGCGGCGGCGCGTGAGGCGAAGAGTCCAAAGCGGGTCGCGAATCTGGTGCAGAGCGAATTGCTGGGGCGACTGAAGGCGCAGGGTCTGGAACTGGAGCAGTCGCCGATTTCGCTGGCGGGGGTTGCCGCCTCGGCCGATCTGGTCGAGTCGGGTGCGATCTCGGGCAAAATGCTGAAAGATCTTTACGACTTGTGTTTCGAACGGGGGCAGGACTTTCCCGCCGTTTACGAAGCGGAAGGTCGCCCCGAGCAGTCGCGCGACACTTCGGCGCTGGAGAAGCTGGCTGATGAGCTGATCGCAGCCAATCCCAAGCAAGTCGAGCAATATCGCGCCGGCAAGAAAACCATGATCGGGTTCTTCGTGGGGCAGATCATGAAAGCCTCGAAGGGGCAGGCCAATCCGCAGCTGGTGAATGAAGTGTTGACCAAGAAGCTGGAAGGCTGAATTTTGGTCGTTTGAGCTCGACCCTGCGCGCCATGCTGTCTCATGCTGCAAGGATTTCGAGCGTAATTTGCCTGTTTACTGCGGTCATATTCCCCACGAACTACTCCCACAAACGGAGCAAACCTTGCGACTCTGTGTACATGGTGGAACCGCTCTGCCCGAGGTGATGTCGCGAAACACTCGGCCCTCAGTGCGCGGACGTACCAGTCGTCAAGAGAACCAAACGCCTGATTTCAGCGCTTACGTGTCCGAGGCAGCTAATAGATTGCTTCGGACACCGCCCGCCGAGTTGCCGGGGGGCCGCTCTACTTGGCCGCTCCCAGATTCTTCAGCACTTCTTCGGCATAGTGATTCGTGACTTTGGCGTCATCGCGGAGGGTCTCGTAGTATGCCGCTTTCAATAACTGCTCGCGGCGATCGCGCAATTGCTGGCGGATAGCCTGCTGCACCCGCGGATCATTCAGGTCCCGCTGACCGGCCGGCTCTTTTGAAATCAGCTTCACGATCATGTAAGCGTAGGGCTGATGATTGGTTGGGTTGATCATGGGAATCACGGGGGTGTACTGCCCCGGCTTCAGCTTCATCACGGCGTCCCGGGTCGCCGGATCGGCGTTCTTGAGCGCGGATTCGGGAGCCATGCCCAGATCGCCGCCGTTGTTGCTGGTTTCCGGATCTTCGGAATAATTCATCGCCATGGTGGCGAAGTCGTCGCCGCTGTCGAGGCGGTTGGCGATCATCTGGATTTTCTTGCGGGCCTCGGCATCGTTCTGCGCCTTGCTGTTCTGCAGATTATGCACCTGGGCGCTTACCACGCCGGAGACCATGATCTTAGCCAGGTGATATTGCGCTTCGATCAGGTTAAACTCGGCCTTGTGATCGTTGTAGTAGCCGGAAACGTCCTGGTCGGTGATGTTGATGCGCGAAGTGATTTCCTTGTTCAACACCTTGTCGCGGGTGAGGGAGCGGCGCAGATCCCGCTTAAAATCGTCGAGCGATATTTTTTTGTCCTGCAGGCGCTTGTTGAATTCCTCGGCGGTGTAGGGCGACTTGATTTCGTTGAGCTTGCGGTCGACTTCTTCGTCGGTTGCCAGGAGGCCGAGTTTCTCCGCGCGCTGCATCAGGATTTCAGTCTCGATCAATTCATTGAGGATGCTGAGACGAAGGCTGACGGCCTGTTCGCCGGTGGGCTGCTGATCCGATCCCGCGGTCTGGTTGGCGTAATACTTGTCGACTTCGGTGCGATCGATGGCGTGCCCGTTGACGGAAGCCATCACGTCGCCGCCGCCGCGGTTGCGATTGCAAGCCGAAAGCGCCATCAACAGAAACGCGGCAACCGCGATGAGGCCGGCTCGCGCAAAGCAGTTACGATTTTTCAATGTATTCCTCCGCCACCACGGCGAGTCCACAACTTTGCCACCGGAAGTCGGCCATTGGAAATCCTGTTCTAACGCGGATCCTTCAATTACAAATTCAGTTCTTGTGCTCGGGAGGCGCAACGCCGGCGTCCTTCAATGCCTGGTCGAGGGCGAGTCGGACTTCGTCCGCGGGCACGGCGCCATCCAGTTTCTGACCGTTAATGAACATCGCCGGAGTTGCTTCCACTCCAACCGTGTCCCCCTCGTGCAGCGACTCCCGCACGGTTTTTTCATCCTGCGCCTTGACGCAGGCCTGCAGCCTGGGGGTGTCAAGATTGTGCTTCTCGCCCTGCAGCATGGCCAGCTTGTCGAGTTCGGCATTCTGGCCCTCGCGCCCTTTTTCGCTGCCGATGGTGTGCTGATTGGCGTGCAGATAGTCGGCATAATCCCAATAGGCATCGCCGTTCTGCGCCGCCAGGCAGTTCGCGTTCACCGCCGCGTGCACCGCCCAGGGATGAATTTCCTCCAGCGGAAAGTCTTTATAAACGAAAAGCACGCGGTCGCCATACTCTTTGAAGAGCCCGGGGAAAAGCGTCTGATGCATGCGCGAACAGAAAGGGCATTCGAAATCGTCATAGTTGACGACCGTCACCTTGGCATCCTTGTTGCCGCGCGTGGGACGCCCGCTCAGGTCGATCTTCTTCATGGTGTCGGCGTAGGGATCGCTGGTCAGATCCATTTTCGTCACCCGCAACAAAGTCTTGTGGTCGCGCGAGAGCAGGAATTCGAACTCCTGCCGCTTGCTGGGACTGGCAAAGGTAACGGTTAACGCGTCGTAGTTGGGAAACTCACTCGACCGCAGCGCTCCGACAATCACTTTCACTTTGGGTGGAAGCGAATAGTGCGCCCGGACGTGGCGCTCCACCACTCGCACAATGTCGGGAGACGGAGAAGCGGCGGATGCCGGAGAGGCGCCGGGACCCGGAGGGGATTGCGCCGAGCAACCCAGACAAATCAGCAGGAAACTTAGAAACGCGCACCGCACCATGATCAATCGGAACCACCTGAATGTGAAGGAATCGCTTGATTATCTCATGGCGGCAGGGCTGGCGTTGGCGACCGCCCAGATTCTGCCGACCGCAAAAAAGCCTGGGCGGCGCAGGTTGTAAAAGAAGGCAGGGTGAAGTGACACTGCACTTCACCCTTATGTCTAAGAAAGTCAACTGGTGGGACAACCGGGGAGTTGAATCGGCGAGAGAGTCGGCAAGGTGCTCTCGTCCGGATAGCTGTAGGCGCCATCGATGGCCGTCGACGGTGATTGAAATTCGAACCACGGCAAGAGCGCCACATTTTGCGGGTGATAGGTCATGCCGTTCATGGTGATCGGATAGGTAGCGTGCGGCAAACCCTCGATGACGTCGCCGACCTCCAGGTTGTCCTGGCAATTCCCGTTGGGCGACAGCCACCAGGGAGTGAGATTGTGCTTGCCATCGCTGACCACGAAAGGATCGTTGAAACTCTCGGCGATTTCGTGGCCGAGCGCGGTCACATCGACAAAGCCCGCACCGAATAATCCCGGACTGATCCAAGAAGAGTAGTCGACGACGTAACGCCTCTCCCGGTTGCCATTGGTGGGATCTCCGGGTTCATAGTCGTAGTCGTGATAGCCGAGCACGCAGCATTCGTTGGGATTGCCGTTAAAGTAGAGGTAGGTGTTGGGGAACAAAAAAGTCGAAATATCTTTGGTGGTGATATCGCCGGCATTCTCGGCCGCACCGATCGGGGTGGTGGTATCGGTTGGAGTGGACGGGAAAAGCAGGTTGCCGAAGGTATCGTAGTCGATGAGCACGTAGAGGCAACAGGCGCCACTGTTCTTGAGGGCGTAGTAGTAGTAGCCGGAAGGCACCTGCATGGTGCGCTCCTGCTTGAGACTGGCGAGCAGCATGGTATGCCAGTCCGGCGCCATCGTGCTCCAGAACTCGGCGCGCTGAATCGCGTCGGTGATTTGCGTGGGAGTGGGGCTGCTGGTGAAGGTCGAGTTCTGGAACAACGGCGATTGCAGTACGGGGAGGATGTAGGGTTTGGGGTCGTAATGCAGAAAGACGGAACCATCGGGATTGAGCAAATCGAGAGCTACCGGCACGACTGGCGCGTTGATGTAGGTGGTGCCGCCGAGTTGCGGCGGGTTACCGACCATGTTGAAGAGCCAGGCGTTCTTGGGCTTGCCGTTGGGATCATAGCCGGGTGTTTTGAAAGAGCCGTTCCAGTTGGTCACAGAATCGACTCCGGGGGTGCCGTTGGCATTGTGCCGGGCCGAATTGCTGTGGCCGCGCGGCGCTGGAACCGTGAATCGGGGATGGGCGTTGGCAAGATAGTTGGCTGGAAGTTGACGTGCGTCCTGGGCGATTGCCAACATCGCTGCCAGCAGAGTCGCTGCGGTAACCATCAGGGAGAGTGTGAATCGTGTGCGCATCGTGGAATCTCCTGTCCAATGAAGGGGCAGATTCGAACCGGTAAATCCGGCTTGACTTGAAAACAGATCGCGGATTGTACATCGATTTTGCCTGTCGGCGATACTGTGAAAAAACTTTCACTTGGAGCTGGCCCAGGCTCAGCGGGGCTCATTAAGGGAACCTCTAAGCCAGTACTCGCATTGTGGGGCAGCAAGCGGCGGTACGGGTGCGCGGGTTTTCGCGGACAAGAGTGTCCGCGCCGCATAGTTGATCAGAGATGCGCCGTTTAGCGTTGTCCGCGCAGCAGATCTTCGGGCGTGAGCAGTTGATTCATCGACCCGGAACGAAATCCTTCGAGGTCGAGCGTCACAAACTTGAATCCCAATGCTTTGAAGGCGGCGGTGAACTCGCGAGTCATCTCGACGGTCAAGGCGCGGGGAAGTTCTTCGCGTGCGATTTCGAGGCGGACGATTTCACCGTGATGGCGCACGCGGAACTGGTGGAAGCCGAGGGCGCGGAGTGCGTCTTCACCGCGCTCGATTACAGTGAGGGCTTGGGGTGTGACCGGGCGTCCGTATTCGATGCGCGACGAGAGGCAGGCGGAGGCGGGCTTGTCCCACACCCGCAAGCCGGCTTGGCGGGACAATTCGCGGATCTCGGCTTTGTTGAGTCCAGCTTCGAGCAACGGGGCGAGCACATGGTGCTGCAGCGCGGCCTGCTGGCCGGGACGAAAATCGCCTTGGTCATCGGCATTGACGCCGTAGGCGATGGCGTCGAATCCGCGAGCTTCGCGGTAGCGCTCGAGCACGGTGAATAGCTCATCCTTGCAGTGAAAACAGCGCATGGCATCGTTGCGAATGTAGGCTGGATTTTCCAGTTCCAGAGTTTCGACCACCGCGACGGGAATTTCGCGCTCGCGCGCAAAGGCGAGCGCATCCTCAAGATGAGTCCGCGCCAGGCTGGGGGAATCGGCGATTACGGCGAGTGTGTGGCCGCCATTCACCTCATGCGCCATCCAGGCCAGAAAAGCGGAGTCCACGCCTCCCGAGTAAGCGACGATCAAGCGGGGGCGCCGGGCGAGGATCTGGCGCAGGAGTTGCGCTTTCTGATCGAGGGTGGGGGATGGATTCAAGATCTCCATTATCTATTATCTGTGATCTGTGATCTGTGATCGGGGGCGCGCCTGGCTTTCGTAGGTTCAGTACAAGCGCTCTTGCCGTCTGAGGTTGCCGAAGGCGCCGATGTTCGCGAGGGTGAACGAGAAGCGATATTGATTCTCGTTGCGCACCGATCCCAGGGCAAAACGTCGGTATTCGAGGCTCAAGCCGCAGCAGTCCCAGTTATAACTGGTCTGGGCAGTGGCATACTGCAGGGCCCCATGGTTGGAGTCGAAGCCGAAGCTACTGGCGGCGCTCAAGCCACGCTTGTTGAGCTGGCCGTAGCCAAAGAGCACGCGAAACTGGTGGAAATCGCCTGCGCCGGTCTTGTCGATCACGCGCAGGAAGGCGTCGCCACCTCCGACCGTGAACAAGCCCCAGTGGTAATTCACGAGCGCTGTGCTGGCATTGATGCGGCCGGCATTGAGGTCATAATCGAGGTCCCATTCGGTGTTGGTCCGCGGGCTGGTTTCAACGCGGAGACGGGAAATGATGGGAGCGAAATGCCGTTCGGAATCGAGAAAGGCGGTGCCGGTGAAGTCCGCAGTCGAAGTAAATACGTTGCGCAGGCCGGTGATCAGGGCATTGCCAAAGGTGGGATCGAAAAAATACTTCTGACCGATTTCCCAACTCAAAATCTCTCGTGGACCTGAGGTGCAGGTCTGGGCGTCCGGGTTCGGAGGCGCTTCCCAGGGCACGGCTCCGACCTGCGGCACACCGCCGATGGTGAGTGTGCTCATACCCGCCACATCGCAATCCATGGCATTGGGATCGAGGCGCTTGGCGTAGAGACGATTGACCAGCGAGTATTCGATTTCATTGGTGTTGGTGAGGACATCGGTGGCATCGAAACGCAGAATGCCGGCGAAGTTATTGATGCCGGTTACATAGTCGTACTTCATGCGCGGCTCCATCACGTGCTTCCATTTGCGTCCAAGCCAGGGACGATCAAAAACTCGCGACAAGGCGGGCGGGCGTAGTTCCACGGCAGCCTCGAGCGATTTGCGATTGAGGATATCGTCGGCAGCGGTGACGGAATTTGCCGGGTTGCCCTGCTCGGTGTAGAACGTATCGCGCAGAGTAAGGGCGGGACGGAACGACCATCCTCGCCATTGCATGGGCATCGTGAGCGACGGGGCGAAATCGAATCGGCCGACCATGGGGCCGGTGCGAAAGCCAAGCTGGCGGCGCTGTAATCCCTCGGCCGCGCTCTCGAACGACCAGTAGAGCGGGGTGTTTCCCAACTGGCGTTCCTCTCCAGAGATGAAAAAACTCGGCGTGTGCAGAATCCTCACCAACTCGGTCTGGGTGAGCGTGGTGCAGGCTGCGTCGGTTGCCGGGTTGCAGACTTCGAAGTTCTGGTAACGCTCGGCTAAGGCATTGAAGTGGAATCCGTTGGTCGTGTTCGATAGAAAAATCTGGGAGCGGACTTCGGAGTCGATGGCCTGGGTGTAAACGTCGGTGAAGGCGATGCGGAAAACGAAAGAACTCAAATAGTCGACATTGGCGACGCCGCGAAAATTTCCGAACGTATGGGCGGCCTGGAAGCGGGCGTCTTCGCCGCCTTGATCCTGGCGTGGACTGCCGATGCCGCGGTCGACCATGCCCTCATACGTGAAAAACAGGTAAGCGCTGTCGCTGGGACGAGCGCGAAAATTGCCTCGTTCAAACCAGCCGCGTTTGGAGTAGTATTCCGCGCCCATGGTGGCGTCCATGCTGCGATTGAAAACCCAGTACACGGAATCGCCGACAATCTTGCCCTTGGTGGAGGAATTGCCGAAGCTCGGAATCAGGATGCCGGTGTGGCGCTGTTGTTTCTGAACCGGGACGGTTACGAATGGAAAATAAAAAACGGGCATGCCCAGCAGCCGGAAATCGCTGTTGTAAATCTTGGCGGTGGCATCCACATCGACCCAGATGTGCCGCGCGGCGAAGAGCCACTTGGGACGCGGCAGTTCGCAGGTGGTGACCGTGCCCTGGCGCACTAAATAGTGATCGGGACCAATTTTTTCGACAATCTTTCCAGTAAAGGCAAAGGGATTGGAACTGGTGAGAACGTAGCGGGAATTGCGCATGCGGAATCCCACGGTTCCGATTACGCTGTAGAAAATCCCCGCGGCCGTGCGGATATTGTAGGTGCCGTGACTCGCCTCAAGGTGCTCGTCGTAGGGTCCGCCATCGAGCACGACATGGCCTTCCAGTTCACTGTCTCCGGTGTCCGCGTGGTAGGTGACTTGATCCGCGTGGAGGATGTAAGTGCGATAGTCAATTTCGACATCGCCGCGCAGGTGGTAGATGGCGCCATCCTTCTCCTGCTGCACGGCCCGAATCGTGACCTCTTCCTGCGTTTGACCGGGAGGCATGGTCACCGGCGCCGGGTTCGTCGAGGACACGGTGGCAGAACCCGCCACTGTGGCGGCGGCAGAGGGCAGCGTCTGGCTGGTTACTATCCCGGAGGCGAGAAGCAGATGACAGACCAGTGCGGTCGTGATAAAGATTCGAGAGCGGGTGATCATTAGCGGTGATCTGCAAGCGACGCGTGCGCTCCGCCAGCCGGTCTGCCAACGGGAACCAACTGACCTTAGCACGCGAGTGGCAAGCGAAGCAAAGCTCTGCATACTTACGCTCCCGGGCGGCTGGCGGTCTTCGTGACTTGCCAGCGACAGCCTGATTTGGCGCCGCCGGTTCGACGCCGAACCGATCACCACTGGACTGATGACTGCGCAGATGACGACGGGATCGACGAGCTATCGGGGTGACGGCGATGCCGCCGTTCACGAAAATCGCTTGGTCAGCGATAACGCTGTTGAGGGTGCGTCGCTCGGACGGGAAATCAGTTTGCAACATAATCTGAATGCCGGCGCGATTGCCGATCAGGAGGCCGATCCGGTTCTCGGTTTGAACGCTGACCGGGATGCGAGTTCCTGGCGGGTAGAGGTGGCGACTCGGCTGCAGCGATATCGAACGCGCCGCAAGCCCCGGACACCGCGCTATCCCTCACTGCTGCTGCCCTTTGATGCGTCCGAAAGCTGGCCTCGTACGGCCTCGCCGGACGGATGCATGCGGGTGGCGACCGAGACTGCTCCCGCTCAACAAGACTCGGGGTCGGCGGCAAACGAAGAATCGATGGCGGGCCCGGCAGCGGGCGTCGCGAGACTTCGTCTGGCTGAAGCTGACTTCGGTAAACCCGACTTCCCTGAGCCTGGTGATAAAGAACCAGGCTCGACGTTGCTGCCGGTCGCGGAGAAGACGGGGGGACAGGGACCACAGCGGTATCCGGAGCAAGGTCAGGAGCAATTCGCCAAGGTGATCGAGTTTCCACGTTCCGCGGCCATTCCGGTTTTTCGCGCCAGCGAACTGGCAGATCCCATCTTCGACCGCCCGCGTATCGTGGAGGCCCCGGAGGTTCTGCCACCACCGCCAGCATTAGGTGGCATGCTGATCGAACCTGCGCCCCAGCCATCGGTCGGCAGGCGGGCTGGGCCCGACCTCTCGGCGGCGTCCGCGTCCATTTCCAAGCGTTCGCTCGCGGCCCTGGTGGATGGGACTATCCTGGCAACAGCGTTGGCCGTCTTCGGCGCGGTTTTTCTTCGAATGAACTTCGGTATGAGATTCCTCCCCAACCTTGATCTGGACCTTAGTTCGAACTTCGGGACGAACATCGGCCTGAATCATATTCGCGGAGTGCTGCCGACGTTCGCGATTGCGTTTTGCACAGTCGCAGCTTTGCTCTGGGTGGTATACGAATTCTTGTTTGTGGTGTACACCGGCTCAACTCCCGGACTGAGGGCTGCGGGGCTGCGGCTGGCAGGGTTTGACGGCTCCGAACTCAATCGTCGCGCACGCCGCTGGCGTGTGCTGGCATCGGTGCTCTCTGCTTTTTCGGCTGGACTCGGCTATCTGTGGTGCGCGCTTGACGAGGACGGATTGTGCTGGCACGACCGAATCACGCATACGTACGTCCGCTCGGCAAAATTGTAAAGAAGGCGGGCCGGAGAAGCGGCAAGCCGCGTCTTTGCCATGAAGTTGACCGGCAAATGGAAGGTCCTCACCCTTGAAATGCAAACTATTTCACATTCCTGCCGGCGTAGTGTTGAAAGTCGGGCGGACGACCCGAATCGCGCATTGCGCCCGCCCAATTTGATGGTAAACTCCGGTAGTTCAGCTTGGGTTCAAGGTCTTCCCCCAACCAACTCCGGCTATCCCCAATCATTAACTTATGTTCGGTGGTAATGTTTAGCGCGAGTGAGTTGTGCGCAAGACTACCCACAATTTTCTGGCTTTTGAGAGGACAGGAATGAAGCGATTACGCGCTGTGGTTGTGACCCTTGTGGTTCTGTTGGGCGGGTTCGCCGTCGTTAGCGCCCAGAACTGGACGCCATTGACCAATCAACCTACTTTCTCGGCCAGCAACGCGTACCTGCTTACCGACGGCCGAGTGATGGTGCAGGACACTGAGGCCGCGGACTGGTGGGCTCTGACTCCGGATATCACTGGCAGCTATCTGAACGGAACCTGGTCGCAGCTAGCCTCACTGCCGGCGGGATACACTCCTCTGTACTATGCTGGGGCGGTTCTGCCCGACGGACGGTTGGCCATTCTTGGCGGCGAATACAACGGAGGCAGCAAAGAGGTTTGGACCAACCTGGGAGCCATCTACACTCCGAAAACCAATACGTGGAAAAAGCTCAACCATCCATCGGGCTGGTTCACGGTGGGCGATGCGCAGAGCGTGATTCTTGACAATGGCACCATGATGGTCGCCAACTGCTGCACCACAGGTGAAGCCTTGCTCAACGCCAAGACCCTGACTTGGACTTCTACTGGCTTGGGCAAAGCCGATATCAACGATGAAGAAGGTTGGACACTGCTGCCCAACGGTAACGTGCTTACGGTGGATGCCAACAGCGGGAACACAAACTCCGAGATCTATAGTCCCGGGAACGGTTCCTGGTCTTCGGCTGGCAGCACGATTGTGGAACTTGTGGATCCGAGCTCTCATGAACTTGGGCCGGCGGTTCTCCGCCCGGACGGGACGGTATTTTACGCGGGCGCGACTGGCCATAACGCCGTCTTCAATTCGGTCACGTCGACCTGGTCGGCGGCGCCGGACTTTCCTCTGGATAAGGGCAAACAACTGGACATTGCGGACGGCCCCGCTGCTCTTCTGCCGAGCGGGAACGTACTGCTCATGACCAGTCCCGGCGTATTCAAGCCCGACGTTCACTTCTTCGAGTGGAATGGCTCGACCTTAACCGAAGTGGGGAAAACGCCGAACTCGCCTACGGATGTGTCCTACTACGGCCGCATGCTGGTGCTGCCGACGGGGCAGATTCTGTTGACCGACGGTTCGAACGACGTTGAACTCTACGACTCAGCCGGCAGCCCGAGTCCGGCTTGGGCTCCGACCATCACGAAATTCACCAAGACACTGACCCACGGCAAGAGTTCCGTTGTGCAGGGCACGCAGTTCAATGGACTCTCGCAGGGCTCGGCTTATGGGGACGACGCCCAGTCTGCCAGCAACTACCCGCTGGTGCGCATTACCAACAACGCCACCGGGCATGTGTTCTACGCCACCACTTCCAACCCCAGTTCGATGGGAGTGGCTACAGGTTCGCTGGTGGTCACGTCCCACTTTGCGGTTCCCGCTGGAATTGAATTGGGAGCCAGCCAGTTGGAGGTGGTGGTCAATGGCATTGCCTCGGCTCCGGTGAGCGTGAACATCATCTAACCTTGGGTTTCGCAAAACTCAAAGGGCCGGATGCCAGAAATCATCTGGCCCTTTTTCTGTTTCGCGACGCAATCTTTGCATCGCAATCAATGAGAGCTATCCGAGAGAACTATCCCACCAGATTCTCGAGCGCCGCCCTTAACGCGTTAAAACGAAACCCATAGCCGCTGGCGATGAGCTTCGCAGGCTGAACCCGCTGGCTGGCGAGCAACAATTCGCGCGCCGCCATCCTGCCGAAAGCCAGGCGGAGGGCGAATTCCGGCACTGGAAAAAATGCCGGCCGGCGCAGCACCGACGCCAACACCTCGGTGAACTCCGCGTTGCGCACCGGATTCGGCGCGACCAAATTGACCGGGCCGGACAGCGACTCGGTGTGCATTACGTGATGGATCGCGCCGATGATGTCGTCCAGGTGAATCCAGCTCCACCACTGCCGCCCCGATCCAATTCGGCCGCCCAGCCCCAGTTTGAATGGAGTCAGCATATTTCCGAGGGCGCCGCCCTTCGGGCTTAGGACTAAGCCGATCCTTATATTAACGGTGCGGATGCCGGCCTCGGCGGCAACCTGGCTGGCTTCCTCCCAACTGCGGCAAACCTCAGGTAGAAATCCCTGACCGCTCGGGCTCTCTTCTGTCATCACGTCGTCGCCCCGATTGCCATAAAACCCGACCGCCGACGCGCACACGAGCACCCGGGGCTTGCTCGCCGTCGCGGCCAGCGCTTCGGCCAGGTGGCGCGTTCCCAGCACGCGACTTTCGCGGATTGCCGTCTTCTTCTCGTCGGTCCAGCGGCCCACGACACTCTCGCCCGCCAGGTGGACTACGGCGTCGAACCCCGACACTGCGGCGGGCGGCATAGGAGCCAGTGGATCCCATGAAATCTGCCCCGCATTCTGCGAGCTTCCCCGAACCAGCCGCACAACCTCACGGCCCTGGGGCTCGAAAGAACCCGTGAGCGCGGTTCCAATCGGCCCTGAAGCTCCGCTCACCAAGACTCTTTCCATGACCTGCCTTCCTTGGATGGGATTGACGAGTGGGTTTTCCCAAATTATTATACCATTCGTGAACAGCCGCCTCGTCATGGACAAAGCGGGCCGCGTCGTCATCCCGAAGCCGGTGCGGGAAGCGCTGCAATTGGAACCGGGCGACGCACTGGAACTGGAAAGCGCCGGTGAGCAAATTACCCTCCGTCCGGCGCGCGGCATGGGGCCGCTCCGGAATGAGCATGGCATCTGGGTGCTGCACACCGGAGAACCGTTGCCTGCCTCGGCCACGGACGATCTGCTGGGCCAAATCCGCGAGGAACGCGACTTGGCGAACTTGGGCGACGGTTTCGTTGAAGATGCGCGTCTGGACTCGAATAAGCCTGCCCATCCAACCCGGCGTAGAGCGAAAAGTAGAGCGAAAAAATGAAGGGCTTTTTCGACACTTCCGTGTTGGTTCCGTTGTTCTACCGGGACCACGTCCATCACGGCCCCAGTCAGGAGCTCTTTATTCAATTTGACCAGTCAACCGGCTGCTGCGGAGCGCACAGTCTGGCCGAGGTTTACGCCACCTTGACGAGGATGCCGGGCAAGCGCCGAATCAGCGGCGAACAGGCAATGCTCTTTATCGGCAACATCCGCGAGCGCCTGTCCCTCGTAGCGCTGAGTGGCGAGGAATACGCCGACGCGCTCGAAACCGCGGCAGCGGCGGGCATTGTCGGTGGGGGGATCTACGATGCCATGCTGGCGCGTTGCGCCCTCAAGTCGAAAGCGCGGGCCATCTACACCTGGAACACCCGTCACTACGCGCTCTGCGACCGGGAAGTGGTCGGGCGGCTGCGTACTCCCTGAGTGCATTTGTGCTGTAATTCCAGTCACATGTAGAACAGCGTGGCGTGCAAGCTACACCCTCGGAGAACGAGGCTGGAAGAGGCTGTCGATTGTCGTCCCAGCATCGCAATAGCTTTCCTCTGCGGTAAAATCCCTCATGGCGACGTTGCGGCAACAGGTCGCGACCAGTGTGCTCACGGTGACGCGGTTCCGTGAGCTGATGAAGAAGTTGCGCGAGAACCGTCCCAACGACGACCTCAACCTGGTTAAGAAAGCCTACGAATTCTCCCAGAAGCACCACGCGGGTCAGACCCGCGCTTCGGGCGAGCCCTACCTGGTGCATCCTCTGGAAGTCGGCAACGTTCTTGCCGACATGAAAATGGATTCGGTTTCGATCGCCGCCGGATTGCTGCACGATTCCGTTGAAGATACCTCGGTCACGACGGTCGAGATCCGGCAGGAGTTCGGCGAACAGGTGGCCCACATTGTCGAGGGCGTCACCAAGATCAGCAAAATCGATTTCTCGTCCCGGGAAGAAGCGCAAGCCGAGAACCTGCGCAAAATGATGCTGGCCATGGTCGACGACATTCGGGTCGTCCTCATCAAGCTCGCCGACCGCCTGCACAACATGCGCACGCTCGAACATCTCAATCCGGAACGCCAGCAGAAGATCGCCAAGGAGACGCTCGAAATCTACGCTCCCATCGCGCACCGTCTTGGCATGGGCAAGATTCGCGGCGAACTGGAAGACCTCGGTTTCAAGTACGTCGATCCCATCGGATTCGAGCAAGTGCGCGTCGCTGTCGAATCCCGCCGCAAAGAAGGCGAAGCTTTCATGACCCGCGTGGTCGACGTGTTGCGTGACGGCCTCAAGGAGGCGGGCATTACGGGCCGCGTCGAAAGCCGGGTCAAGCGGCTCTACAGCATCCACAAGAAATTGATTCGCCAGCGGATCAGCGTCGATCAGGTATACGACCTCTACGCCATGCGGGTCATCACCAACTCGGTGCAGGATTGCTACGCCGTGCTTGGCATCATTCACAACCTCTGGCGTCCGGTGCCGGGGCGGATCAAGGACTTCATCGCCATGCCGCGGCCCAACCTCTACCAGTCGCTGCACACCTCCGTGATCACCGAGACGGGCGAGACTTTTGAAATCCAGATTCGCACCGAAGAAATGCACAAGATGTGCGAGGAAGGCATCGCCGCGCACTGGAAGTATAAGGACGGCCCCGTCTCCGCGGAAGACGAGCAGCGCCTCGCGTGGTTGCGGCAGGTGGTGGAGTGGCAGCGCGATGTTTCCGATCCTAACGAGTTCCTCTCTACCCTGAAAGTCGATCTTTATCCGGAAGAGGTTTACACGTTTACTCCCAAAGGCAAGGTGTTAGTGCTGCCGCGCGAGTCGACGCCGATCGACTTCGCCTATTCGATTCACACCGAGGTGGGCCATAGTTGTACGGGAGCAAAAGTGAATGGACGAATGGTGCCGTTGCGCCACAAACTCCATTCCGGAGACATCGTCGAAGTCATCACCCAGCCGGGGCATAAGCCCAGCCGCGACTGGCTGGCGATCGTCAAGTCTTCGCGGGCGCGCAACAAAATCAAGCATTGGCTCAACGTCCACCAGCGCGAGCGGGCGATAGAAATCGGCCGCAAGCTGATCGAGAAAGAGGCGCGCAAATACCGGATTTCGATTAAGGATCTCAAGGAAGCGGACCTGCAGAGAGCGGCCAGCGAGTATGGATTGGGGCGTCCCGACGACCTCATGGCGGGCATCGGTTACGGCAAGTATTCAGCGCGCCAGGTGCTCGCGAAATTCGCTCCCGCCGGCGCCGAACCGCTGTCCGACTCCGAAGTGCAGAATGCATCGCATGGTTTCACCAGCGTGGTGCGACGCGTATTTGGCGGAGATAACAACGCCATCGTCGTCCGGGGCTCCGGTGATTTGCTGGTCTATCGCGCCAAGTGTTGCAACCCGATTCGCGGCGAAGCCATCGTGGGCTACGTTACCCGCGGCAAAGGCGTTGCCGTCCACTCCGTCAACTGCCCCAATGTCACCAATCTTCTCTACGAACCCGAACGCCGGATCGACGTCCTGTGGGCGGGAGACAAAGACGGTCAGCCCGTAGCCTATCCTGTAAAACTCACGTTGCTTTGCGACGATCGCTTCGGCATGTTGAAACAGATCACCGCCGTCATCAGCGATACCAACACCAACATCCGGAACATCGAAGCCAAAAGCCAGAACGGCCAGGCTAGCGTCGACGTAGTTCTGGAGATCGCCGACTTGAAACACCTGCAGAAGATCATGGACGGAGTCCGGCAGATTCCCGGCGTGCACGACGTGCAGCGCTTGCAGAAAATCTAGAAACCAGAGCTTCGCACGGGCGACAAATTGCCGGCGAAGGCGCGAGTCGGCATTTGCGCGATCTGTGGTTGCTTCCCGATCCTAATGGGAATATCATTCGACCGCTTCTACTGGAAATCTCAAGCCCGGAATGGGGCAGAGCATGAGGGACAAATCGATGGGGGTCAGATCAATGGGGGTCAGATCAATGGGGGTCAGATCAATGGGGGTCAGATCAATGGGGGTCAGATCAATGAGCGTCGGATCAATGAGCGTCGGATCAATGAGCATCAAATCGATGAGCGTCAGATCGATGAAAAGAACAATCCTGTGGTCAGTCATAGCCGTGTTGTCGCTGCTGGGGGCGGCGCCAGCCGCCGACAAGAAGATGGGAACCGAGCAGGCGATCGCCGCGCTCGAGCAGAAATGGGTGGACAGCGCCAAGGCCAACAATCCGGAAGCGCTCGCTCCGCTGCTGGCCGACAGTTTCATCAGCACCTCGAGCGATGGCAAGGTAACGGACAAAACTGAAACGCTTGCCCATGTTAAGGCGGCGAAGTGGGAAACCAGCCAGATCAGCAATGTGAAGGTAACGGTATACGGCAGCACGGCGATCGCCACGGGCGATTGGGCAGGCAAGGGAACGGACGAGAATGGCAAGCCGGTCGATACCCGCGAGCGCTGGACCGATACCTGGATCAAAATGGCCGGTGGAAAATGGCAGTGCGTGGCCAGCCACGACTCCACCATCAAAATGTAAGTCAGTCTGGCAGTCGACCCTTGCGCTGCGTTGGTCAGAACCAGCGAATCGAGTAACTGCCGCCCGGACTCCTAGCCCAGGTCCTGCGGTCATCTCATCAGGATGACTACGGGACCTGGATCTATACCTTGAACGCGATCAGACGTTTCATCCGCGATCATCCGCGATCAAACCGTGGGTCAAGGCGGTTTGACTCGCTGTAACCCGCTCAGCTAGCCTCTTACTTTCCGACAACCCATGCGCATCCAACATAGTTCGCTAACCGGTTGCTGGGGACGATCGCGGCTCTGCCTCCCAATCCTCATCAGCGTGGTCCTGGCAGGCGCTCTGGTGGCGGCGCCGCTGCGGCCGGTCCATGCCCCGCACGCCATGGTTGCCAGCGTTCACGAGCTGGCCTCGCGGGCAGGCGTCGAGATGCTGCGGTCGGGAGGAAATGCGGTCGATGCCGCTGTCGCTACCGGCTTTGCTCTCGCCGTCGTCCATCCCCAGGCCGGTAACCTCGGCGGTGGCGGATTCCTGCTTCTGCGAAGAGCGAACGGGAAAACTCGCTTCATCGACTTTCGCGAAAAGGCGCCCGCCGCTGCGACCGAGAATATGTATCTCGACAGCGCCGGCAACGTCATTCCCGAGTCCAGTAAAAATTCCAGCGTGGTGGGATACCGGGCCATCGGCGTCCCCGGCACCGTGGCTGGCCTGGTCTACGCCGAAAAACAGTACGGTAAACTGTCGCTGGAAAAAGTAATCGCCCCCGCCATCAAGCTGGCCCGCGAGGGCTTTACTCTTACCTACGAAGATGCCCGGGACTTCAAGGAAGATGAATATCTAGCCGAGTTCCCCCCATCCAAACACATCTTCCTGCGCGATGGGAACTTCTACCAGCCGGGCGATTTATTCAAGCAACCGGAACTCGCTCGAACTCTCGAACGGCTGGCCCAGGATCCCGACACCTTCTATCACGGTGCCATGGCTCACGAACTGGCGGCTGCCATCCACCAAGGCGGAGGCCTGGTTACAGCCGCCGACCTGGCGGCCTATGAAGTCAAGGAGCGCGAGCCCATTCGCGGCTCCTATCGCGGCTTTGAGATCATCAGCGCCCCTCCGCCATCTTCCGGCGGCGTGGCGCTGGTCGAAATCCTGAACATCCTCGAAGGCTTCGATCTGGCAAAACTCGGCAATCGTTCCGCCGATGTCATTCATCTGGAAGCGGAGGCGTTCCGCCGCGCTTTCTATGATCGCGCCGACTTCATGGGCGACCCCGACTTCGCCAAGGTGCCTGTCGCCCAACTCATCGACAAGAAATACGCCGCTGCCTGGCGCGAATCGATCGATCTGAACCGCGCCACTTTGAGTCAGGATCTTAAACGTCCACCCATTTTCAGTGAACTCGAGCGGGTCGCCCGCTTGCGCCCGAGCGCCATCCGCGAACCGGAAAACACAACCCATTACTCGGTGGTCGATGCCGAGGGCAACGCCGTTGCCGTCACCACCACGCTCAACGATTCCTTCGGTTCCCGCGTCACCGCCGCGGGGCTGGGCTTCCTGCTCAACGACGAGATGGACGACTTCGCCGCCAAACAAGGCGTTCCCAACAACTACGGGCTCATTCAGGGCCCGGCCAACGCCATCGGCCCGGGCAAACGTCCGCTCTCGGCCATGACCCCGACCATCGTTCTCCGAAAGGATGGGTCGGGGAATAGCGAGCTTTTTCTTGTTATGGGCTCGCCCGGCGGACCTACGATTATCACCACCGTCGCCAACATCCTGATCGGGGTTGTCGATTTTTCGCTCGATATTCAGGAAGCCGTCAATGCCCCCCGGTTTCATCATCAGTGGCTCCCCGATCAGATTCTCGTCGAAGACCGCCTCTCTCCCGATACAATGAGTGTTCTGCGTTCGAGAGGACATAAGCTGAGCCTCGAGCATTTTTGGGGAGACGGTGAGTGCATCATGATTGACAGCAGGACGGGCGAGCGCCTCGGGGCCAGCGACGGACGCAACAACGGGAAGGCGGTGGGTTACTGATGCAGAAGGCTGTCTCGACGTACGTCTATGTCAAAGAACGCCTCCATCCGGGCTTGCTCGACGAACTGGTCAAGGCGGGAGCCCAGTCCATCGAAATCTTCGCCGCCCGCCAGCACTTCGACTACGCCAACCGCAAGCAGCATGTCCGTGAAATTGCCGACTGGTTCCGCGCCACCGGCATTCCCCTGAACTCGGTGCACGCCCCTCTGTATTCCGACTACGACTGGGGGCGCACCGGTTCGCCGCCGGTCGACATCGCCTCGACCGATCGTGCCGGCCGCATCGATGCCATGGACGAAATCAAGCGCGCCCTTGAAATCGCCGAGCAGATTCCCTTTCGCTTTCTCGTGCAGCATCTGGGCAACCCCAACGATGCGTTCGACGAAAAAAAATTTGAAAACGCCATGACGTCCGTCGAGCACTTGCGCGCCTTCGCCAAGCCACTCGGCGTCAAACTGCTGGTGGAAAACATTCCCAACGAACTTTCCACCCCCGAGCGCCTGGTCGAGTTCATCCAAACCATGCATTTCGACGATATCGGGGTCTGCTTCGATTGCGGACATGCTCACATGATGGGTGGCATTCCCGATGCTTTTGCGACGCTGAAGAACCACATCTGTTCGACTCACATCCACGACAACAACCGGGACAAAGACTCGCACCTCTGGCCGGGCAACGGAACGATCGACTGGAAGCAGACCATGGAATTGTTGCGCACGGCCCCGCAAACGCCACCGTTGTTACTCGAAATCGACGGCGAAGAGAAGAAGAGCCCCGGCGAAGAGGTGAGCGCGACCTTTCATAAGTTGGAAGATTCGTAAGAGCGAGGTCGGAGTCGGAGGTCAGATTGCAGAAGTTGGAACAGTCGTGTTGGTTGTTGGTGGTCCTCTCCGCAATCTGACCTCTCACCCTGACCTGCGAGAAGTCCTTAAACTATGTCCGCACCTATCAGCACCATCGCACTCATCGGCGCCCACGAAGGCCAGTCCGTCACCATTCGCGGATGGCTCTACAATCTCCGCGAAAGCGGCAAGCTGCTTTTTCCCCAGTTTCGCGACGGGTCTGGCGTTATTCAGGGCGTAGTGCCGAAGAACGCCGTTCCGCCCGAAGTCTTTGACGCCATCAAGGGACTCACGCAGGAATCCAGCGTCATTGTCGAAGGCAAAGTCCGCGCCGATAAGCGCGCTCCCGGCGGCTATGAACTCGACGTCTCCAATGTCCAGGTCGTGCAGCGCGTGCCGGAAGCGACTCCTTATCCGATTACGCCCAAAGAACACGGCGTCGACTTCTTGATGGAGCACCGCCATCTCTGGCTGCGCTCGCAGCGCCAGGCATCGATCCTCCGGGTGCGCGCCGAAATCATTCGCGCCGCCCGCGATTTTTTTGACGGCAATGGATTCACGCTGACCGATCCCCCCATCCTGACGCCCGCCGCGTGCGAAGGGACCTCGACCCTGTTTCCCGTCGACTACTTCGAAGAGCAGGCCTACCTGACGCAGTCGGGACAGCTCTACATCGAGGCCACCGCCATGGCCCTCGGCAAAGTCTATTCGTTCGGCCCCACCTTCCGCGCGGAAAAATCCAAGACCCGCCGCCACCTCACCGAGTTCTGGATGGTCGAACCTGAAATCGCCTTCGGCACGCTCGACGACCTCATGGAACTCGCCGAAGGCCTTCTGACTTTCCTGGTCCAGCGGTGCCTCGAGCGCCGCCGCCCCGATCTGCAGGTTATCGGCCGCGACCTCACGAAGCTCGAGAAAATTGGCGCGCCCTTTCCGCGCATCACCTACGACGAAGCGGTCGCGAAGCTGCAGGAAGGCCACTCCCAGGGCGTCCTGGAAAATAAGTTCGAGTGGGGCGGAGACCTCGGTTCGCCCGATGAAACCTATCTCTCATCGCTCTACGAGCGGCCCGTCATGGTCCATCGCTACCCGGCGAGCGTGAAGGCGTTTTATATGGAACCCGATCCCGAGCGTCCCGAACTCGCCCTCTGCGTCGACGTGCTGGCCCCCGAGGGCTATGGCGAAATCATCGGAGGTTCGCAGCGCATGGCCTCGCACGACTTGCTATTGCAGCGCATTCACGAACACAATCTACCCGAAGAAGCCTTCAAGTGGTATCTTGATCTCCGAAAATTCGGCAGCGTCCCTCACTCCGGTTTCGGCATGGGTATCGAGCGCGCCGTAGCCTGGATCTGCGGGTTAGAGCACGTGCGCGAGACCATTCCCTTCCCACGCATGCTGCATCGGCTGTATCCGTAATTCAGTTCTCGGTTCCCGGTTCTCAGCTCTCAGTAGAACCTGAGAACCGGGGGTTACTGAGAACTGAGAACTGAGAACTGGGAACCGGGAACTGAGAACTTCCCTATGGCTCAACGAAGCACGATTTACAGCAACATCACGCCCCGTCAGATTCGCGTGATTGGCGTTCCCCTCGATCTGGGCCAGTCCCGGCGCGGCGTCGACATGGGGCCTTCCGCGGTCCGCGTCGCCGGACTCGAAGCTCGTCTCGAAGCCATCGGGCACATTGTCGAAGACGCGGGCAACATTGCGGTCGCCATCCCGGAACAGAAAAAAGAAGGCGCGGCCCATGCCAAGTATCTCAGGGAAATCACCGCGACCTGCACCAACAGCGCTGAACTCGTGTTGAAGACGCTCGAAGACGGCAAGGTTCCGCTCGTGCTCGGCGGCGATCATTCTGTAGCCGCCGGCACCGTGTCGGGCGTGGCCAAATATTTTCGGCGCAAGAATCAGAAGATCGGGCTGCTCTGGATTGACGCCCACACCGACATGAATACGCCCGACACCTCGCCTAGCGGCAACGTCCACGGCATGCCGCTGGCCGCGCTCATGGGCCTCGGGCCCGCCGAACTCGGCAACATTTATGAGTTCTCGCCCAAAGTCCAGCCCGAAAATTGCGTGCTGGTCGGAATTCGCGATGTCGACAATTTTGAGAAGGAAAATATCCGCAAAGCCGGAGTCGAGGTCTTCACCATGCGCGATATCGATGAACGCGGCATGCGCGCCGTCATGGAAGAAGCCCTCCGCATGGCCGGACGCGGCACCGCCGGCTATCACGTCTCGCTCGATATGGATTGGATCGATCCCGAAGACGCTCCCGGCGTCGGCACTCCCGTTTGGGGTGGCGCCACCTATCGCGAAGCCCACCTCGCCATGGAGATCATCTCCGACCACGGACGCATGACCAGCTTTGAAATCGTGGAAGTGAATCCGGTCATCGACGAACGCAATCAGACGGCTGACTTGGCCGTCGAGCTGGCGCTCTCGGCGTTTGGAAAAAAAATCCTGTAGCGCCTGCCAACGTGTGCACCACCACTTGTCGTCCCAAACGAAGAAACTGCTCCGCGCTGGACGGCAGTCTCGTCTCGTTTGGGTTGAGCCCGCTCACTGCACGTCCGATACTTTTCCGTTGATAAAAGTTACCTTGATGTCTTTGTAGACATAGATCTGCTTGGTGCCCAGATTGACGATCTTATCGGGCACGCCGATCGCGGCTTTCACCTGATCCGGAGTCTGTCCTTTTTCTATCTGCTGCGGCTCCGGCGGAGGCTGTTGCGCCTGTCCACCGCCCTGGTTGTTGCCTTGCTGGTTGTTACCCTGGTCGTTTCCGTTGCCGTTTCCGCCTTGTCCGTTGTTATTGCCTTGATCGGCGCTGTCATCGAGGGCCAGAAGGCCGGCGATCGTGTCTTCCACCTGCGACGGGCTCGTATTCGCGAGGCTTCCTTTGGGAAACTGGAAAACTACGTCGGCTTTGTAAAACGTCGTCGGACTGGTGTTGTTACAGGAATCGCAAGCTACGATACCCATCACCACTTGATCCTTTGCCATATTGACCGCCAGCTTGGCGGGATACACTTTTGTGTTGGTCTGGAAAAATTGCGTGGTTTGCGTCTTCCCAACTTTGCTCATCAGCGAGCCAATCCCCTTCGAGATCAGGGGATTCGGAGAGTGCACGACACCATTTTCATATTTCGTCGAGAGAATGCTCTGGTCGGAATAGGGCACCCCCAGAATTCCGCCCTTCTTGATGACCAGGATCGTGCCTTGTTCCACCACGGCAGTCCCACTGGAATCGGCGCCCATTTTCACGAGCGTGTATTGCGCCTTGAGTTGGTCTTCCAGCGAAACCTGCGCGAGCCCTGGCTCGGACATCATCCCGGCAACCATCAAAGCGACAAACAGGACGGCCATCTCAAATTTGTACCGCATTGCAACCTTCCTCCTGTGAAATGCTGCCTCGGTCTGATTTGGTGATCGTTTTCGTGCTGATTACCGCGGGAGACGGGGTCCAGACCCGTCTCCACACGGGCTCGAGTTTATTGCGACTGTTTGGCTTCGGCTTCCACCTGCTCGGCGTCTTTTTGCTGCTGTTGCAGATCGCTGGCCGCGTTAGTGTCGGGAGTAGGCGCGGGCGCTTCCCCGGGCAGAGTCTTCGTGTCGGGAGCGGCCGGCAACCCATTCTTTCCCTGCTTGTCCGCCAACTCCTTCAACCCAGCGTCCATCTGGATCCGCAGTTGATTGTGCATCTCCTGCAGATCATCCACCGGAACCGCGACGGTGGCGCCCACCGCGCACTCATCTTTCCGGCTGCTCTTTACCGTGGCGTCGACCATTTTGTCATCGTCCGGTTTGTCCGTGGTTCGATAGATCACATCGCCGGCCGTCAGCGCGCATTCGGTGCCATCCGATGTGGTGAGGTCTTCTTCGGCGTGGACTACAAAGATCCGAATCTTGGGATCAAGCGCCGCCGGCACCTGGTCCCCGCTCGGAGCATTATTGCCGCTTGCCGCCGCCGCTTTCTCCGCCGCGATCTCGTTCTTGACCTCGTCGGAAATTGCCTGCTTTACCTCCGGACTCATACCTGACGCTGCGGCTGGGGCTCCCGCTCCTAACATGTATGCCCCGTAGGCAACTTGCAGGTTCGCGGCCACCAGTGGATCGCTCGACCACAACGAAGCAACTTCATCCGAGGACTGCGGCCGGAGCGGTGGCTGAATCAATTCGCCATTGCCATCGCCGGCGGCCTGTTGCGCCGCATACGCAGCCTGCAGGTTCGCCGCAATCAAATAATCCGCCAGCCAGAATGCCGCCGTCGGATACACGGGATATGGCGCAAAGTAGCCGCCGTAGTAGCCATACCACGGCGAACCGCCCCAACCCCATCCATAAGCAACCGGCGCCGGCCACGGATTGTAGGCCCATCCATAATAAGCGGGGCCGTAGTAATACGCGGGCGCATAGCCATAATAGGGATAGCCGCCGTAGTAGTAGCTGCGATACCCGTAAGCGTAGTAGTGTCCGCCCACATAATAAGTGCGCTGCACATAAGCTCGGCCGCCACGGTTAAAGTAGGCGCGCTGGCTGTATCCGCCATATCGTCCATTGCTGACCACGGTGCGCCCATTGTGCGTGCTGACGATATGCGAGTTGCCATGCATACCGTGATTGATCGTCATGCCGTGAGCCTGGATGGTGCGTACCTGGCCATTCTTACGGAAGGTCGCAGTGCCGCCGTTCTTCATAGCAACCGTCTTGCTTCCCGCCGGCTGATGATGGCTGGCATTATTCGCACCCGCCGGGCCGCCCTTACCCGCGGCATTGCCGGGGCGATTATTGGCGTTGTTGACTCCGCCTCGATTGTTGTTCGCCCCCACACGATTGTTATTCGCATTCGCACCACCGCGGTTGTTAGTGTTGTTCATGCCACCGCGATTGTTCGCGCCGGGGGTTCCGGGATGGCTGGCCTGTCCGCCTGGCCCGCGATTGTTGGCATTGTTGCCTGGAGCTCCGGGGCGGCTAGCCTGCCCACCCGGTCCACGATTGTTTGCGCCCGCCGGCCCTCCAGGACGCTGCGCGGCGTTGCCCCCGGGGTGCTGCGCGGGAGCGGCTGGCCGCGGCGCGCTGGCCGCTGGCCGGCTGGGAGCGGACGGGTGTGGGGCGCTTTCTTTCTTCTGCGCCGAAGCCATGGCCGTTGCGGCTACCAAAACCAGCAATACCGTCCATGTGGGCACGGCGTTCTTTCCTCGGTTCCTTGAATTCATAAATGCTCCTGTGAGATGCGAAGCTTGTTTGTCATACAGACACCAGCGGAAACATAAGCAGCCAGAAAGGTCATTCTGCCCTCATCCCGCTCAGGCGTTCTCGACAAAAACTTCTGGGTTCGAGGGCCATAGGGAAGGGCCGACATCGGCCTTTTGCGAAGTATCGCCAATTTCACACCCGTTTCGACACCGTGTCAAGCGAACCTCAGCGAATTTACATTTGCCATGCGCGCGCTGACCGGAAAAATTTCACAAGCGTGCCGGCATGGGGTCCTTGCGATGAGATTCCGGCGACATTAGCAACCTTCCGGTCACATCCAAGAGTAACCATGGTAATTGAGGAGTGTTCCGTCGTGTGCCGATAGCACTAGTGAACGCCAATGTACGCCCATCCGCACATACCGCTGGTCGTCCTTGCGCTCGCCCTGACCTGCACCTTTACCGTGGCCGCCCAGGACTCAATCCCTGCCTCTGAAATCCCCACGTACCACAGCGCTGTTTCTGAAGTTCGGATTACCTTCTTTGCCACGGACGATAACAATCATTCCGTCGCTACTCTCAGCAAATCCGATGTCGCCGTGGTCGACGATGAACATGTCGTCCGCAATTTCCGCAATTTCACGCATTCGGAAGAAACTTCCCTGGACGTGGTGGCGCTCGTCGACCTGAGCGAATCGGTTGCCCCCAGCCACCAGACCGCCATGAACGATGTGCTTCAAATGATTGCGCGGGAGCAATCGATCCCCAGTGACAACATTTCCGTCCTCTCTTTCGGAGGCGCGCTTGCAGGCCCCTCGGCAGCAACGTCGAAGGGGGCGTCTGCCAGTTTGCGCCCAGCCGTTCTTTGCTCCAGCGCCTGTTCGGACTCGGTCGGCCGGCTGATGGCGGTAAAGAGCAGCGGGGCTACGCCACTGTTCGACGCGCTCTTGTTCGCAGCCGACTTCATCGCTCATCATCGCCGCGCTGGGGCGCGACCCGTCCTGATTCTGTTTTCTGACGGCAACGACACCATCAGCCTGCACTCTTCGGCGGAGGCGCTGGAAGCCGTGCTGGACGGCGGAGCCCTGATCTATTCCGTCGATCTCGGAACTGCCAGGCAGCAAACCTCGGGCAGCGCATTCCTGCGCCGGGTTTCCGAGGCTACGGGCGGGCGCTACTTCTCGCTCCCCGCCTCAAAGGACGACGGCGCCGCCGCGATCCTCAGCGCGGCCCTTGATGATCTGCGCGCCTCTTATGTGGTCTCCTACGATGTGCCCAGCCATCAGGCCGGATTTCATTCTCTACGCGTTCTGCCAACTCACAACCTCAACCTTAAGTTCCATAGCCGAAACGGCTACAACTACGAACCGAATGATCGTTGAATGATGATCGTTGAATGATGATCGTTGAATGAAGATCGTTGAATGAAGATCGTTAATTCAAGATGACTGATTTGACATTGCCGTTTGGAGACTTATGAAATCCACTGCTTTATTGCTGATTGTTTTGAGCGGACTAACGATTGCCTCCGCTGAACCGCTCGGGGAATATCAACATGGAACCGTGGTCCGTATGCGGATGGGCGACTGCACGCTTAACCACCGCGGTTTTGCCAACGCTTTCGGGCCGCCGCAAGGCGGGACGAACGAAGGGGCCTGTCCCGAATACGTTCTGGTGACCGACAAAGTCGTGTTTGTGATCGTGGGCAGGTCCTCGAACCAGTTGGTTCCTCTGGCGGAAATCGTCGATTTCCGTTTTCAGAAAAAAGAATTGGCCGTGCGCGTCGATGACGCTCGCCACGAGTCCAAGTTCGCCATCAAGGAAATGACCCTGCGCTCGGAATGGGAGCTGATGCAACGCCAGATTGAGGATGAACGTCACGACACTTCCAGCCACGGCGTGGACACCTCCATGGTGCTCAGAAACCGCTAACCAGCGGAACCAAAACTGCGATTGACGTAAAACCGGCACGGAGCCAGACTGAAGGGGCATGGCAAAGCTCCGGGTTGGCGTCCTTTTTGGCGGTCGCAGCGGCGAGCATGAAGTGTCGCTGCTGTCGGCCGCGTCGGTGGTGAACGCCATCGATAAAACGAAATACCAAGTCGTCCCCATCGGCATCACCAAAGATGGCCGCTGGCTCACCGCGGAACACGCCGAGCGTTTGCTCCAGGGCAAGGAAGAAAAAGCTGCGAGCGAGGGCGCCCGATCCACCGAGGCAGCACATCTTCGGGCGGGCGATCCCGAGGCGACTCCCGGAGCCGCCGTGCTGGCGTCGGGTGAATCCTTCGTCTTTCCTCCCGAACCGTCGCGCCGCGAGGCTGGACTGACCCCGTTCCAAAGCGACGCCGCGCTCCGTCGAGCGTCCGACCGCGCCATTAACGTCGATGTCATCTTCCCCGTACTCCACGGAACCTTCGGCGAAGACGGCACCATTCAAGGCTTGCTTGAGCTGGCCGACATTGCCTACGTGGGCGCGGGCGTTCTCGGCTCTTCCGCGGGCATGGATAAAGACATCATGAAGTCTCTGTTCCGCGCGGCGGCGCTGCCGATCGTAAAACACGTCACCGTGTTGCGCAGCGAATTCGAACGGGAGCCCAGGAAGGCGCGGAAATTGGTCGAGAGCAAGTTGAAGTATCCCGTCTTCGTGAAGCCGGCGAACCTCGGGTCGTCGGTAGGAATCTCGAAGGCGCACGATGCCAGGGAACTGGGTCCAGCGATTGTCGAAGCGGCGAAGTTCGATCGCAAGATTGTGATTGAAGAGGGCGTCGGCGGAAAAAAGAACAAGGCCCGCGAGATCGAGTGCGCCGTGCTCGGCAACGACGATCCCAAAGCGTCGATCGCGGGAGAAATCGTTCCCTGCAAAGAGTTCTACGACTACGACGCGAAGTATCTGCTGGAAGGCTCGGAGGCCGTAATCCCGGCCAAGCTCACCAAAGCCGAAATGAAAACCGTGCAAGGTTTGGCGATTGCGGCATTTCAAGCCGTCGATTGCAGCGGGCTGGCCCGAGTCGATTTTCTGATGGAGCCGAAATCGCGCAAAATTTTCGTCAACGAGATCAACACCATGCCCGGCTTCACCGCCATCAGCATGTATCCGAAGCTGTGGGCGGCCACGGGAGTCACTTATCCGGATTTGATCGATCGGTTGATCCAACTGGGCATCGAGCGGCACGAGGACAGGAAGCGCAATCAATACAGCCGGTGAATCTGGGTCAGAGTCTATGCCGGCATCAGTGGCACGGACCATACGCGCTATTGCTAAATCCACTTTACCGGAGCTTCGTCGTGGTAAGCCGCCAAATCCTGCTCGATTCCAGATTCCCCACCGTCGTCTGCGCCCCGATCCTCACTCGCGGACACGGATTCTCCACCCAGGTCTCCGTCGGAGTCGACGAAGGCTTGAAGCATGAAAGCTGGATCCTGTGCGACAACCTCGTCAGTCTCCGCAAAGTGCAGCTGACTCGCTTCGTCGGGTCCCTCGCTCACTCCAAGGTTGAGGAGTTGGACCGGGCGCTCAAAATGGCGCTCGCTCTGGAGTAACGCGGCCATTCCCACCCAACACGGATCCACCGCAGGCCTATAATTTCAACAGCCACGTGATTTCTGTCGTCCAACTCGGCACGCTCAACTACAGCGAAGGTCTGCGTCTGCAGCAGAAACTCGTCGACCTCCGCAAAGCCAACGAAATCGGCGACGTGCTCTTGCTGCTGGAACACTCCCCCGTCATCACCCTCGGCCGCAACGCCAAAGCCGCCAATGTCCTCGCATCGACCGAAGCGCTCGCCGCTCGCGGCGTCGAAGTCTTCGACTGCGATCGCGGCGGCGACGTCACCTTTCATGGGCCGGGGCAGTTGGTGGGGTATCCGATCTTCGATTTGCGGGGGCACGCTTTCGCGGGTGAGGGCGTATGCGCCCCACTAACGCGCAAGACTCTGGGCGCGGTCGATTACGTTCGGCGTCTGGAGGAAGTTTTGATTCGCACTTGCGGCGATTTCGGAATTCCTACGCGGCGCGTGGCGGGGCTTACGGGAGTGTGGACCGAGGCGGAGCCAGCCGCGAAGATCGCCGCTCTCGGCGTGCATATTTCGCGTTCGGTCACTTCGCATGGCCTCGCTTTGAACGTGAACACGGATCTCAGCTACTTCAGTCTGATTGTGCCGTGCGGCATTACGGCGAAGCCGGTGACCTCGATGCAAAAAGAATTGGGGCGGGAGTTCGACCTGGACGCCGTCGCACAGTCGGTGTCGCGAAACTTCGGCAGCGTCTTTGGGAGCCAGATGCTTTGGGTTGATACGATTGACGCACTGCTGGGAAACAGCGTGGGCGTGCCGATGAAAGCGCCCGACGAGTCGCGTCGTCTGAGCGGCGAATGTCCCGAGGACGATTTGTTTCTGGCCTGACGCGCGGCGTTGTTTTCGCCACCGCTTTCCGCGGACAACGCCTGCCCTGAGCTTGCCGAAGCGAGCGCCCGCTCCACCCCCGGTGTTAGCATGTTCGCGGACTGATCATGGCCAAGAAGAAGGCGAACAAAAAACCCGCTCCCACCGCGGAGCCAGGGCGGACAAGAACGAGTTCGCGTCTCAAAAGCAAGAGCCAGCAGCCAACAGCTAAGAGCGCAGAGCGGAACGGCGATCTCCGCACCTATGCCATCCGCGATTACCGTCTCGAAAAGCCCAGCTTCACCTTGCGCCAGATCGTAGAACTAAGAAAAGACGGCGAAGGCGGCGAGCTTCGCTACGAAGTGGAAAGCGGCGATCTCTCCCAACCCGCGCCGCCACTGCGCGATTCGAACTACCTCACCCGCCCCCAACTCATCGAAATCTACCGTTGGATGCTCCTCAACCGCCGCATGGAAACGGCGCTCGAGAATCTCTACAAGCAGGGCCATGTCGTCGGCGGAGTTTACTTCGGACTCGGCCAGGAAGCCTGCTCCTGCGCTTCCGCCTGCGCTCTTCATAAAGATGAGTGGCTCGGTCCCATGATCCGCAATCAAGGAGCGCTCCTCGTCCGCGGCTTCTCGCCCGCCGACATCATGATGCAATACATGGCCAAAGCCGGATCGCCCACCCACGGCCGCGACGCCTCCTCGCACTTCGGCGACATTAAAGACCGCAACATAGTCGCTCCTATCTCCACTCTCGGCGACCTTATCCCCGTCCTGGCCGGCGTCGCTCTCGGCGCGCGTCTCCAGGGTAAGCACATCGCAGTCATGACCTACATTGGCGATGGCGGCCAATCGACAGGCGTAACCTACGAAGGCCTGAATTTCGCCGCCGTCCAAAATCTCGGCTTAGTCCTCATCGTCGAAAATAATCTCTGGGGTTACTCCACTCCCTCCGACATGCAGTTCCGCGTCAAGGATCTCGCCGAGCGCGCCATCGCCTACGGCATCCCCGGAGTAATCGTCGACGGCACCGACGCCTGCCAGGTCTACGACGCCTGCCACGAAGCCTGCGAGCGCGCCCGCCGCGGCCAAGGTCCAACCCTGATCGAAGCGAAGATGATGCGTATGAAGGGGCACGCCATTCACGATGCCGCCGACTATGTTCCCAAGCCGCTCTTCGACTATTGGAAGCGGCGCGATCCCATTGCTCGGCTGGAAAACTACCTCGTCGCTCAGAAAAAGTGGCTGACGTCCGCCGAAAACGAAAAGTTGGTTGCCAGCGTCGAAGCCCAACTCGAAGCCGACCGCGAGATCGCCGTGAATTCCCCCATGCCCACGCCCGAATCCGCCGCTGGCGGAGTCTATTGCGAGACAGGTTGCCACGATATCAAACCAAAGTATGCGATGCCGGGAGCAGCGTTACCTGATAATCCCAACAATAAAGATCGCGGCGCGAAGTCCTCTCGCCCGAAGCCTTCGCAGGCCGCCGTGCATCTCAAGTAGATGCCTCCTTACATCTTCCGCGCACAGCAATTCGTTCCGCGGCCGCTTGACGAAGTCTTCGACTTCTTCTCCAAAGCCGAGAACCTGCAGAAACTCACGCCAGCCTGGCTCAACTTCAAAATTCTCAGCGTCGATCCCGCGCCCGTGCAAAAAGGCACACTCATCCGATACTCGCTGCGCTGGAGAGTCTTCCCCATTCGCTGGACCACCGAAATCATCGAATGGCAACCGCCCCACCGCTTCGTCGACTTGCAGCTCAAAGGTCCCTACAAACTCTGGCATCACGAACATCGCTTCGCCGCCGAAGGCAACGGCACCCGCATCACCGATGAAGTTCAATACTTACTTCCGTTCGGCGTGCTCGGCTCGATCGCCCATACCCTGAAGGTCAAGAGCGATGTGGAGGGAATCTTCGCCTACCGCACCGAGGTGGTGCGCCAGTTGTTCGGGGAGAGGTAGAATCCTCCCCATCGGCTGCGAGTCGTTACCAGCCAGATCAGAGCGATCGATCTCATGAAAAAAACATGAAGAAAAAGATAAAGAGAGCGACAGACAGAGAGACAAAAACAGAGACAGGCAGAGAGACAGAGGCAAAAACCGCCTCGACCGAATCGCCCACCCGGCAGCTCGCCGGATTCATCGCGAAGTTCGATCCTTCGATGGCGCGCCTGATCCGCTCCGTCCGTTCCGCGCTCCGCCGACGTTTCCCCACGGCCAACGAACTGGTCTACGACAACTACAATTTTTTCGTCATCGGCTATTGCAGCACCGAACGGCCCTCGGACTGCATCGTCTCGCTCGCCGCCAATGCCAAAGGTGTCGGCCTTTCTTTTTATTACGGAGCCACCCTGCCCGATCCCGACAAACTGCTTCTGGGCACTGGGAATCAGAATCGCTTCATCCGGATCGAGAGCGCCGCCACTTTAGCAAAACCAGCCGTCGAAGCTCTCTTGCGCGCAGCCGTCGCTCAGGCCGAAACACCTCTGCCGAAGACCGGCGCAGGCCACTTGATCATCCGATCGATTTCGGCCAAACAGCGCCCGCGACGCGCCTGAATCGACGGTCCCTGCCAGGTCTGACGCCCTGTCCGCCCCGGGTTTCTTCTGGTTTTCTGCCGGTTTCAGGCCTCTTTCGGGCGGAGCGCCCGCGCCACACTCAGCCCTGAAAACCAAATCCTTGCGATAAACTAATTCGATTGGACTTGGCGCTGGGCGGCACCTAGAGTTTAATCCGTGCCCCACAGCCGTCCTCGATCCCGAGCTTTGTTAAGACCGTCCATGCCCCTGCAGGAATCTGCCCGCGCGTTGTTCCGGCCTCCCTTCCGCAACTATCAGTTTGACTCCGCCTACGATGAAATGTTCGAGGCTCCCGGAGTCCCGCGCCCCCACTATCAGGCACTTTTCCAGACCCTTCTCGAATTGCCGCCCGAGCAAATGCGCAAGAGCCAGCAGGCTGCCGACCTCTCGTTTCTGCATCAGGGAATTACCTTTACCGTCTACGGCAACGATGAAGGCACGGAACGTGTGTTCCCAAACGATCTCCTCCCCCGCATCATTCCCCATCAGGAGTGGCGCAAGATCGAAAGCGGACTCACGCAACGCATCGCCGCCCTCAATCTGTTTCTCGAGGACGTTTACCATAACGGCAGAATTCTCGCCGACGGCATCGTCCCCCGGGAACTGGTCTACAGTTGCAAGCACTTCCGCCGCGAGATGCGGAATCTCACCGTGCCCCGTGGCATCTACGTCAGCATCTGCGGCACCGATCTCGTCCGCCTTCCCGACGGCAGCTTCGCCGTGCTCGAAGACAATCTCCGCGTGCCCAGCGGCGTCTCCTACATGCTGGCCAACCGCAAGGTGCTCAAGAAAGTTTTCCCCACGCTGTTCCGCGACTATGGAGTTTGTCCCGTCGATCATTACGCCCAAGCCCTGCTGGCTACCCTCCGCGCCCTCAATCCGGCCTCCTCCACCAGTCGGCACGAGCCCACCGTCGTCCTGCTCACTCCCGGAGTTTTTAATTCGGCCTACTTCGAACATACCTTCCTGGCTCAGCAGATGGGCATCGAGCTCGTCGAAGGCCGCGATCTGCTCGTCCACGATAACGTCGTCTACATGCGCACCACTGCCGGACTCAAGCGCGTCGACGTCATCTATCGCCGCGTCGATGACGATTTCCTCGACCCTCTCTGCTTCCGCCGCGATTCCAGCCTCGGCGTCCCCGGACTCTTCAACGCCTACCGCGCCGGCAACATCGTCCTGGCCAATGCCGTCGGCACCGGAGTCGCCGACGACAAGGCCGTTTACGCCTACGTGCCCGCCATCATCCGCTACTACCTCGGAGAAGAGCCGATCCTCAACAACGTTGAAACCTACCTGCTCTCCGATCGCTCGCAACGCAATTACGTTCTCGAACATCTCGACCAGCTAGTCGTCAAAGCCGTCGGCGAATCCGGCGGCTACGGCATGTTGATCGGTCCGCACAGCACTTCCGAGCAGCGGGAAGAGTTCCGCCAGCGCATCCAGGCCGATCCCAGAAATTACATCGCGCAACCGACGCTCAGTCTTTCCCGCGCCCCCTGTTTTCTGGAAGGCGAAGCCCAGGCCCGCCATGTCGATCTCCGTCCCTACATCCTCTATGGCGACAACGTCACCCTCGTCCCTGGAGGCTTGACCCGAGTCGCGCTGCGCCGAGGTTCCCTCGTCGTGAACTCCTCTCAGGGCGGCGGCTCCAAAGATACCTGGGTGCTCCGCGCATGAGCCTGCGCCTGCAAAACCCCATGCTCTCTCGCGTGGCCGAGAGTTTGTACTGGATGAGCCGCTACCTCGAACGCGCCGAACACACCGCCCGCCTCATCGACGTCGACTTCGAGTTGCGCCTCGATCAATCTCCCGAAGCCAGTTCCGGCCGCTGGTGGCGCCTGCTGGAAGCCCTGCAGGCTCCCGCGCCCGAACAGAGCACTATCGACGCCGCCACCCTCACTCACCTTCTAACCCTCGACAAGGAAAATTCGTCGTCCATCATTTCGTGCATCGCGGCAGCTCGGGAAAATCTGCGCCAGGTGCGCGAGCAGTGCAGCTCCTCCATGTGGGAGCATCTCAATCGCCTCTATCTACAGGTCAACAGCACCACTTCCAACGAAACCTGGCTGCTGCAGTCCTATGTCTTTTTTCGCTCCGTCCGCGAGGGCGCCCACCTGTTTCACGGCGTCACCGATTCCACCATGTCCCACGGCGAAGGCTGGCAATACATTCAACTGGGGCGCTATGTGGAGCGCACCGACGCCGTAGCCCGCCTCATTGGCGCCTACTTCAGCCGTCTCCCCTATTCGCCGGAGCAGGCGGTCGAAAGCGAAGAATATCTGGAGTGGGTCGGCCTGCTCAAAAATTGCGCCGCGTTCGAAGCTTATTGCAAGAGCTACACCGCCGAATTGCGCCCCCTCCGGGTCGCCGAGTTTCTGCTGTTGAACCCGGAGTGCCCGCACTCGGTGCGCTTTTGCGTCGACAAGGTCCACGCCTCTCTGCTTGCGATTGCCGACTTAACCGAACGCCGGCAGGATCTTCCGGTCCGCCTCGCCGGACGCCTGCGAGCCACTCTTAGCTTCAGCCAGATCGACGAAGTCATGGCTTCCGGAGCCACCGCCTACGTGGATAGCGTCCGGCAGCAGTGCAGCCAGGCGCATAGCGCGATTCACCAGATCTATTTCGACTACCCGGTGGAAACCGCGCTCAGTCATTGAGAAAAACGTAAAAAAAGGTGCATCTTTGATCTATTCCATCCGACACACGACCACCTTCAGCTACCAGCCCGCGGTGCGCGAGAGCATCATGGAAGTACGCATGCAACCGCGCAGCGAAGCCTACCAGCGCTGCCTCAGCTTTAACCTCGACGTCAATCCTCCCGCCAATATCACGCAGTATCGCGATTTCGCCGGCAACATCGTGCATCACTTCGACATTGCCGGCTCCCACAAGGAAGTCAAAGTCACCGCCCAATCCACCGTCCAACTCCAGGAATCGCCCGCCCCGCGCCCCTCCGAAGCCGGCGACTGGGCCGACCTCGACGCCCTCACCGCCAGCGACGACTACTGGGAAATGATGTTGCCCAGCCAGTTCGCCCATTCTGGAAACGCCCTGGAAAAGCTATCGCAGGAATTGAAGTGCGAACGCCGCGGCGCTCCCCTCGAACTGCTCTCTCATCTCAACGAAGGCATCTACACCCTCTTCGACTACGTGCCCAACAGCACCAAAGTCGATTCCCCCATCGAAGACGCGCTGCAATCCCGCCAGGGAGTCTGCCAGGATTTCGCCCACATCATGATTGCCCTCGTGCGCCCGCTCCGCATCCCCTGCCGTTACGTCAGCGGCTACCTCTTTCATCGCGAGGAAAACGGCCACAAAGACCGCTCCCTCGAAGGCGCTTCCCACGCCTGGGTCGAAGCCCTTGTCCCGCGCCTCGGTTGGACCGCCTTCGATCCCACCAACAACCTCATCGGCGGTGATCGCCACATCCGCGTCGCCATTGGCCGCGACTACGCCGACGTCCCGCCTACCCGCGGCGTTTATAAAGGCGAGGCCCAGAGCTCCCTCAGTGTCGCCGTCACCGTCAGTCCATCCGACACCCTGCCGCCCGAACCACCCGCGCCCAGCATCGTCATCCAATCCCGTCCCGTATTTGCTCGCGTCGCCACCCGCGCCGAGCAGGAACAACAACAGCAACAGTAATCCGCCGGAACCAACGCAGGCCGCGAGCCGAGACGGGATGTTCTTATAAATCGCGCCCTACAATCGCTACGGCTCTCAACGCGCTGCCCTCGGCTACTGCGACGGCTGCTTTTCCTGAAACTGCTTGGCCCGCTCCCCCGCCTGCGCCGCCTCGCGATGCATCCCCTTGGCTTCATAGGCCCGCGCCAGGGCCTTTTCGTTGTCGGAATTGTCTCCAGCTTTCTGCTGCTTCAGAAAAGACGCGATCGCATCGTCATAAAGTCCGAGCCTGCCCTGCACCAGACCCATCTCCTGGTAAACGCCGTCATAGTCCGGGTCCAGTTGCAACGTCCGCTGATATTCCTCCAGCGCCTCGGGATACTTCCGCTCCAGGGTCGAAACTTCCGCCAGCCCAAATTGCGCATCCGCGCTCTTTGCGTTCACCTTCAGCAGTTGCGAAAAATCATCGCGCGCCGGTTGTGCCTCCTTCTGTTCCAGATACGCCATCCCCAGATAGAAGTACGCCCGTTCATCCTTGGGATTGATTGCAATCACGCGCTTGAATTCACTTTCCGCGTTGGCAAAGTCGCCCTTGATCCAATAACCTCGCGCCAGTTCGTAATGCGCCGGCAGATAACCCGGCCTTTGCCGCACTGCGGTCTTCAGTTCCTCAATCGCCTGATCGGCATGGTTTTCCGTTAGAAGCTTCTGCCCGCTCGCCGCATGAAACAGATACGCACGCGATTGATGCAACCACGCCGCCCCGCCATACACCAGCACTGCCACCACCAGCAACACACTCAGCCGCCGCCCCAGGTCATCGCTCTGCGGAGCCACCTTCGCGATCAGCGCCCCCAAAATCAGCCCCGATACCAATCCTCCAACGTGCGCCGCGTTATCCGTGTGCCCCGACATCATTCCAAACACCAGGTTGTACCCGACAAACATCAGCACGCTTCGCAGCATGCCCGGCACAGCCGCTGCCGGCATCGTGAAACTCCCCAGGTAAGACGAAGCAATCAGCGCTCCCGCGATTCCAAAAATCGCGCCCGAAGCTCCCGCGCTCGTTCCCCCGGGATTCCAGGCCAGGCTCGTAACACTCGCTGCGATTCCCGTAATCAGGTAGACCGCGCCAAACGTCCAATGCCCGTACACCGACTCGGCCAGCTTGCCCAATCCCCACAGGCACCACATGTTGAATGCGATGTGGATGATGCCAATGTGCACGAAAACGCAGGTCAACAACCGCCACCACTCGCCCCCAATCGTCTGCGGCCCAAAATTCGCTCCCCAATGCACCAACTCCGCCTCGGTTGGCGAAGTCAGCGAAACGCCCGCCAAAGTCATGGCCACGAATACCGCGACGTTGATCCCAAATATCGCCTGCGTCACTATCATCGAACTGGATTGCGAACGCATCCACGGTGCCGGCTCCACTCGCTGAATCGGAGAGTCCTCCCCACGCTGCGCTGCCTCATGCTGCACGCACCACTGGCAAATCTTCCTGCCAAACGTGAGTCCCGGAAGTTGACGACCACATCGAACGCAATTAGCCATGAAAATCCCGCTGCCCTGATAAATTACCCGGCAACAAACTCTTTCGTGATCCTTCGTGCCCTCGGTGGCTCACGCCTTTCATAGGTTGCGCCAAAAACCGCCCGCGCTCCCTCTCGACGCAGATTATCATGTGCTTTCGTTGATCGCCCGACACCACCTGAGCTTTGCTCGTTGAGAATCAGAATTGACCGAGAGCCCGTCGCCAGTCCACTGGCCCCGATCCGCCGCAAATCAGCCCTTCCCATATAAAATAAAGGAATAATGAGTACTACCACGTCATCCTCAACTAAATCCGCCGACCCTGCCACCACTTCGCCCTCCGAACCGCGCCCCTCAAACTTCGTTCGCGACACCGTGCTCGAAGATCTGAAAACCAAAAAATACGGCGATGCCGTCATCCAGACCCGCTTCCCTCCCGAACCCAACGGCTACCTCCACATCGGCCACGCCAAATCCATCTGCCTCAACTTCGGATTGGCCGACGAGTTCGGCGGCAAAACCAACCTCCGCTTCGATGACACCAATCCCGAAAAAGAAGAGCAGGAGTACGTCGACTCCATCATGCAAGACGTCCGCTGGCTGGGCTTTGAGTGGGACGGCCTCTTCTACGCTTCCGACTATTTCGATCAGCTCTACCAGTGGGCGGTCAAGCTCATTCAGGACGGCAAGGCCTACGTCGACGATCTAAGCGCGGAAGAAATTCGCAAGCATCGCGGCACCCTTACCGAACCCGGCCAGGACAGTCCCCATCGCAATCGCAGCGCGGCCGAAAACCTCGATCTTTTCGAGCGCATGCGCCAAGGCGAATTTCCCGATGGATCCCGCGTCCTGCGCGCCAAAATCGACATGGCCTCGCCCAACCTCAACCTCCGCGATCCCGTCATGTATCGCATCCTCCGCGCCGAGCATCATCGCACCGGAGATAAATGGTGCATCTATCCCATGTATGACTACGCTCACGGACAGTCCGATTCCATCGAGCACGTCACTCACTCCATCTGCACCCTCGAATTCGAAGATCATCGCCCGCTCTATAACTGGTTCATCCAGCAACTGGGGATTTTCCCGTCGCAACAGATGGAGTTCGATCGCCTCAGCCTCACCTACACCCTCCTCAGCAAGCGCAAACTGCTCACCCTCGTGCAGGAGAAGCGCGTTACCGGATGGAACGATCCCCGCATGCCCACGCTCTCCGGCATCCGCCGGCGCGGCTACACCCCCGAAGCCATCCGCAATTTCTGCGCCGCCATCGGAGTTTCGAAGACCAACGGCACCCTCGAACTCGCGATGCTCGAACACTTCGTCCGCGAAGACCTGAACAAGCGCGCTCCCCGAGTCATGGCCGTGCTCCGTCCGCTGAAAGTCGTGATCGATAACTATCCCGAAGGCCAGGTCGACGAGGTCGACGCCGTCAACAATCCCGAGGACGAAAGCGCCGGCAAACGCAAAGTCCCATTCTCCAAAGTCCTCTATATCGAGCACGACGATTTTCGCGAAGACCCGCCCAAGCAGTATTACCGCCTCTCCCCAGGCCGCGAAGTGCGCCTCCGCTATGGCTACTTCATCACCGCAAGATCGGTGATCAAGAACGACCAGGGAGAAGTAGTCGAGGTCCACTGCACCTACGATCCCGCTACCCGCGGCGGCAACGCTCCCGATGGACGCAAAGTGAAATCAACCATCCACTGGGTCTCGGCCGCCCACGCCATCGACGCCGAAGTCCGTATCTATGACAAGCTCTTCGCCAGACAAGATCCGAATCAGGTCGAAGAAGGCCAGGAGTTTACCGCCAATTTGAATCCCGCGTCGCTCGAAGTGATTACGAACGCCAAGCTGGAACCTTCGCTGGCCAATGCCCCCATCGAAGCCCGCTATCAGTTCGAACGCTTGGGATATTTCTGCGTGGACCCGGATTCCGAGCCCGGCCATCTGGTGTTCAACCGCACCGTGGCGCTAAAAGACACCTGGGCCAAAATCGAAAAGAAGTCGGGATCGTAGAAGAGTTTGCGAGCCGGATTATGCGAGCGGAGTTCGCATTTTGTGGACCTTGCACGAATGGTGACGGGGCTTTGCCCCAGTCCCTGCAGGCAAAGCCTCCACTTTCCACCAGCCTTCACAGCACCTGACAAGCCTCGTCAAACTCCAGCCGAGGATTGCGCGGATAAAGTTTGCTGCGATCGCCATACCCCAGATTGCACAGGAAATTGACCTTCCACTTCCCGTCCGGAAAGAACTCCGCATTCACCTTCGCCGCGTCAAAGCCCGACATCGGCCCGCAATCCAGCCCCACAGCCCGCGCCGCCAGTATGAAATAGCCGCCCTCCAATGAACTGTTGCGGAATGCTGTCTCCTCGATCAAAGCCGGCTTCCCCGCAAAAAAAGAACGCATGTCGGCGTGCGGAAATAACCGGGGCAGCTTCTCGTAAAACTCCGTGTCCCAAGCGACAATAACTGTCACGGGAGCAGTTTTCGTCTTCTCCACATTCAGCGGAGCCAGAGCCGGCAGCAGACGAGCCTTCGCGGCTTCGGTTTCAAGAAACACAAAGCGCGCCGGACTTGCGTTCGCGCTGGTAGGCCCCAGTCGCGCCAGTTCATACGCTTCCCGCAACGCCGCGACCGGGACTCGCTTGGGCAGCCAGCCATTATACGTGCGCCCTTCGTGAAACAACCGGTCGAGAGCCTCGGCCCCCAATCTGGCGGGCTGGGTAGTATCAGATCGTGTACTCATCTTTCCTCCATCGTCGGTTCCCATTTGGTGTTAGGTATAATAGGGTAACCAACAATAGAATAGACACCGCCCAGGGAGAACGCAAGAAGGCACATCCATGTCACCGAGTCACAAAACTGTTCCCCACGCCTCCTGCATCGCCATCCGCGAAGTATTGAATCGCGTCGGCGATAAATGGAGCGTGCTCATCGTCCAACTCCTCGCCGATGGCCCCAAACGCTTCAGCGAACTGCGCCGCGCCGTCGAAGGCATCTCCCAGCGCATGTTGACCCTCACCCTCAAAGGCCTGGAACGCGACGGCCTGGTGACCAGAACCGTCTATCCCACCTTGCCCCTGCGCGTCGAATACGAGTTGACCAGCCTTGGCCGCACCCTGCGCAAGCCCATCCAGTCGCTAGCAAAGTGGGCGCAGCAGAACCGCGAGCGGATCCAGCAATCCAGAAATCGCTATGACGCGCAATCCTCTGCTCACAAGTCCCAGATCCTTCGCTGAAACGCCTTCCCCAGTGCTCCTCCGCGCTCTCAGTGGTTCAAGCTCTTGCCCGCCCACCGCGGAAGAAAACATCGCCCTGTAAGCCATCACTTCCAGGGCGCGCCCGTGTGTACCATCCACAAGTCCGTGTCCGCCGATGCCATCACCTCCAACGGCATCCAGAAATACCCCCGCTCTCCCCACCCGTCGCCCCAACTATTCTGAACCAGCGCCAGTCGCTTCGATAGGTCATAGCCCAGGCACAGCACTTCATGGCCACCCTGCTCCTCTTCGCCATCTGCCGGAATCGGCATCACGCCGCTCTCCGCCACTTGCTCCGTCATGAACGATTCATAAACTACGAATCCCACCAGAACCGGCCAGGGCGTCGCGTCCGCCAGGCAACTCAGTAAGTCGGGCACACTCCCGATGCGGTGATACGCTCCCGTCTTATACTTGAGCGCATTCTCCGCCTGCTCCACCGTCGGCGCCGTGAACTTACCCGCAACATATGGATACAACGCCGTTTCACAACACCCTTTCGCTGACAGTACCTGGCAAGCGGTGCGTGGCATCGCTCCTTCATCTTTGGGAAACGAGCCGTCCGCGATCAACTCCTCGACATACAAACATTGTGGACTGAGAACCGGCGACGTCTTCTCATACTTCCGCGCCATCCACTCACGCGCAGACGAGAAGGCGTGACCCGTACAACTGCCTTCCTCGCCCTGATCCTTGATCGGCCCGCCCCACTCCCGCAAATCGACGGACTCCGGAACCGCCCGCCCCGCGCGCCCTGCCCGGTACATACGATCCCGCACATCGTGCACGTCCCGCAGTCCGCCAAACTTCCTGGTCATCCTTCACTCCCGCTTCCGCTTTCCGTCGGTCTACTGGACCACTTCGACCGTCTGGCATTGCACGCTAGTGTACGGACGTTTCTGGGTTGGTTGGTGCGTTAGGTGGCACTATCTGAGCGCTCACCTCCGCAGAGGGAGCGCTTTCGATGCCTCCCACCACCGACGTCACTGTGTAGTAATACATCGTGTTCACCGCGGCCGTAACGTCGTTAAATACTGGAGTCGTAATCCCGCTGGCCAGCGCCGGCTGCGTTTCCCCTCCTGAAACCGTGCTTCGGTAGACGTTGAAACTAGCGGTTCCATTTCCCGTCCACGTCCATGTTAGAGTTACACCGTGAGTTATCGTCTGGGACAGAGCGCCAACTCCACAAAGAACAATAAGGGCGCCTAAGATCAGCTTCGCAAACGTATGCACCTAACTCACCCTCCCAAACGTCGCAACACGCACAATCCGTGAGTGTCGATGCAACTTGAGTCTGGCCGTCAAAGCGTCCACCGCTGGGTTTCCAGTCGGTGCCACCAGGATGCTGTTGTAATGGGCGGCGAACGTGGATACGCTGTAAGGCGGCTGCGCTTTGAATCCTCCCGCCGCGTTTTGACACGATGGAATCATCGCCGTGATCGCATCCACCGTGCCCGCCACCAGGTTCGCCAGCAGCGTGATCTTCGTCTGCGTGTTAGGGTCGCTGACCTGCGCCGCCTGCAGCACCAGTTGCTGATCCGCCTGATATGCACTTACAGCCGCCTGTAACTGCCCGCACACGCCGGGCGCCGCGCTGGACGAACCTGCGGCAAAGTCAGCGGCCAGTGTCTTGATCACCGTAGCATCGGCAGTGATCTTCGCTGCCAGTTGGCTGTTCACCGGCCGGCCCTCGGCGACAGCGACAATTTGCAGTATATTAATCAGCGCCGGCGCCGCCGCCGCCAGTATGGAATCGAGGGTCGCCACCCATGTCGTCGAACACGCGGTACATACCATGACCAGAGATAGTGCAGTGACAAGAGCTTTCTTCATGATTTCCTCTTTTGCATAGATTGATTAGCCTTCAGTTACATTGATTCCAAGGTTCCCGACCGTGACAGAACTAAGGGGACGTTCATCGGATCTTAGCTTGGCCGGGACGCTTCACTGTGCTGCGATCGCTCTTCCGTCACTTGTGCGAAGACGAGCGAAATGCGCCGTAACCTGCGCGGTTGCGGAGTTCCTGCAGTTCCGCCTGGATCAGTAGCAGTTGCCCTTGAATGCCCTTCACCGTCGCGTCATTACTGTTTCCCATAGCCTGCAGCGCCGCGATGGCAACGTCGCGCATCAGCGCCTGGGCCCCATGATCTTTCTTCCACGCTTGGTCCGCGATTCTTTGCTCCTCGTGTTGGCCCGACAACTTCTGCGCCGCCCCATACGCCAACAGGCCATTGAGCACAAACCCCACCAGGGCAATCGCGGCGGCGCCATAAGTGCTCCAGAACGTGGTTATGACTTGACTTAGCACTGTCATGGCTTTCCGATGCCGTTGTGCGGAGACGCCGCTTGCGGCGACTCCGTTGTTACGCCCGCATACGGTGAAGGCAACCAATGCGCCACAATGACCGCCAGCGGAGACAAGATCGCTGCGACGCTCGCATGGTTCATCCAAAACGCGGCGATCGCCGGCGTCGCAACATTCGCGAGGGCAGCAAGTAACAGCATGACTGTCGGAATGTAAGTGGTATATTTCTTCACAAATCGAACCTCCTGTTACGATGTTTACTCAAGTGCGCAGAATTAGTTCCGGCAGCGTGATGCGGCTTTTGTCACGCTCGAATCCCATTTTCATAGGCTGCGGATCTGGATCGCTTAGTCAGAGCTTCCCGGCGAGATGGCGATCCCTCCTGCGCCAGCCCGATGTGAACCCAGCCATACTCGAGAATTAGCTGGTCGTAATCGGCGAGATGCCTCAGAATTGTCGTCGCGACCTCGTAAGGAGTGCCAAACTCAGGGCAAACAAAATCGCAGGCTAGTCCCAAACAGTGTGCGCTAGTCGCCGTCCCTCCAACGGCTACGTTTACGGACAGAGCGCGGTAGCCGCTGTGGATCGCGATTCGTTTGCCGCCGAGCAGGGTCCTGATCTTCTCCATGAACGCCACCATCCGGTGCAGACTAGCGGTCACACTTGGGCTCGGCGTGTTATCGAGCCCAAGCCGCGCCCCTGCTTCGGAGAAACAAAGTTCCTCCAGCGTGAAGTGCTCTGACAGTTGCATACGTTCGCCATCCGCTTTCTTAGTGGGTTATTCTGAAGTCTTATGACCCGACAACTGGGGCCGGTTCTGCGATTGATTATTGATGTGCCGTCGGCAGCGCCACCATAACCAGGTCGCCGCGCTGGCACGGCATTGCAGGCGACTGAGAGCATGGAGTCGCCACTGCCATTCCCGAGTCGCTGGCGTTGGCGAAGCCCCCATGTCCACCGGGTATACCCGTGCCCGTAAACGAGGGTGACGCGACCGATGTAACTATCAGCGGGGTTGTGCCATTAATCCACGACTCCGCCGTCCCGCTGAATGTAACTCGTTGCCCAACTACAAAGTTCACGGTCCCACTCGTAGTTATGGTCAGATAGGCGCCCGTGGAATCAACTGACACGCCAGCGACGGTCTCATTCGCCGGCGCGGTCGCCTGCACCGACGTAAGACACATGGTGGAACCATCGGTGCACCCAAACCCCAGTCCCCAATCCGTAGGCCAGACCGCCCAGTTGCCGTCGCGGCTAATAACTCCGATTGCATTCTGGTTGTTGAAATTCCAGTTCGTACCGGTATTGCCGGTATGCGCGAATCTGTAGTTACACGCCGCGCCGCCGCAGTGCTTTGCGTTGCCGTTGTTTGCGTAGTTCTCGGCCGCAACTACCTCGTCATACCACGCGCCTGTATACTCCGGATCGCACGCGTTCGCCCCTTGCCCGCTTGCCTGACCGCACACATTTGTACTTACTAGGAAGACCGGCGTCTGGTCATTAACCCCGTGATTCTGATACGTGCCATGCTGGTCCACTGGAAACGCCACCGGAAACAGCCGGCATTCACCGCTACCGTTCGGCCGCAGCGGGCTGCAATTCACTCCGTTCGCGTCCGACGACGGAACGCTATTCGGATTCGGAAACGTGTTCGCCGTGTAATACTTCCCCCGATAGTCGTCGGCGAAGCCACGGGATTCATGTCCCTGGCAGGGCGAACTCTGGTCGCCCGTGCCGCACGGTTCCACCGTCAGATCGGCAATGTGCCAGTAATAGACGTTGCAGAAGGCCGCTCCGCCATTGATCCCGCACTGACAACTGTTCGAGGTCGCCGATGTAACTATGGCCTGCGGCGACGCCGGCTCCGTCAAGCTCGTATAACTGTTGTGTCCCGTCGTCCCGGTCTTGAACTGAGTGCCGTTGATAACTTCCGTCACCACCAGGTACGCTGAATTGATCCATGATTCCGTGGCATGGGTAAAGCCAACCGTCTGTCCGACGATAAACGACTGCGTGGACGTCGTAAAAGTCGGAATTCCGCTGCCATCGGTCGTGAACGACAGCAGGTTCACCGTCGGCGGCGCAGAGCATCCAGGCTGTGCGCCCGGCGCGAACGCTGCGTAATTTGCGTCCGGCAACTGTTCCCCTTCGTGCATGTCGAAATTGTCCGGCAACGGCTGGTTCACTACTCCCGTGATCACATTGGGCTGCCCGTTGATGGTTGTTCCGGTCGCGCCATAATCGCCCGTCACGGTTCCGGCGTAAGTGTCCATTACGCGGCAGCCCTTGTCGAGCGTCCAGTTCGCCAGCTTTACCGCGCCCAGACAGGATCCCGTCGAAGAGCCCGCGGTGCAATTCCCATGCCCCGGCTGCCCACCCTGTCCGTTGTCGGAAAACGATGTCGTCATCGATGTGTCATCGTCCGACACAATGAAAATCCCATTCCAGTCCGTGGCCCAGTTTGCCGGCAGACAGTTTGGCGAATCCGTCCCGACGTTATAACCGCCTGAATAACTCTGGTTCGCAGAAGCGGTCGGACAACTCGCTCCCTCGCAGTTCAAATCAAATACCTTCACCCGTGACTTGATTGCCAGTCCTCCCCCGGCGCAAAGCGGCATAGTCCCGCTGCTGCAGCCCAGAGTCAACTTATTAAGTTGGTTGACGTAGACACACCCCGCCGTCGAGCAGGTTGCTGGTGGAGATGTCAGTGCGCTCGCGGGTGAGTATTGCCCGCTCAGCAACTCCCACAAAATCGTGGGATTGCTCGCTGAAAAGGAATAGGCCGCGCCCGGCAGATTAGCGTTACCGTAAAGCGCAGTTAAAGACGATGTGACCGCTATGCTCGATCCCGCCCCACTGTAAGTCAACGCGAGAATAGCTTCCGCTCCATACGAACTTTGAGCCAGCAGCAGCGATGGTGGCGAATCGGCCGACAGCCGATGTGCGTCTCCATCCGAACCCAGGTTCCACGACAACCCCGCCCCATTAAAATGGGTGTAATCGGTAAGCCGGCAAATCCGCGAGCCAAAATCCGGATCGGTAACACAATGCGCCGATCCATCGCCCGCGCCCGATAGAGTGCCGAGCCCCGGCAACGTGTCGGTCGAGCGCCCCAGATAACTCAGCGGCGCCCCTTGCTGTCCGACCGTCGCCGATGAGTTGCATCCGTAAGGCCCCGATGCTTCCCCGCCAGTTTCACAGGTGTCGGTGCGCGCGGCATACGTCAGCGGCGCCCCGCCTGGGCCATATGCTGCTAGCCCAGAGGACTTGCCGTTCCCAACGTACGTTGCCTGCCCCAACCCAGGCAGACAAACAAGACACCACCCTGCAATCGCCAAACACCTCTTCATCGATCGTTCCTCCAAGCTTTCGCCTGCGGAGGAATGTGTTTTTCAAACTGTCCTGATTGCCCCCGCACGCTTCGCTCCCGTAGTCTCTTCCGGCTTCGCTATAATGTTGGTTTGTTCTTCCCGCGCCCTCGGCGCAGGCTTCATGGAAAGGGAACTATGCCGACCGATGTAGTAATGCCCCAAATGGGCGAGTCGATTTTCGAAGGAACCATCACCAAGTGGCTCAAAAAGCCCGGCGACAAGGTCCAACGCGACGAACCCCTTTTCGAAATTTCCACCGACAAGGTCGACGCTGAGATTCCCGCACCCGCCAGCGGTGTCCTTCAGGAAATTAAGGTTTCCGAAGGCAACACCGTTCAGGTCAACACCGTTGTCGGTGTGATTGGCGAGGGCAACGGCGCGGCCGCGGCCGCCAAGGCTGCCGCTCCAACCTCAGCGCCCCCGGCTCCCGCTCCGGCACCTCCAAAAAAGGAAGCAGCCGTTCCTGCTGCGCCGCCTGTCGTCGGTGCTCCCCAGAATGACGACGAAGAGGATTCCGACGTTCGTTCTTCTCCGCTCGTCCGCAAACTCGCCCGCGAACACAATGTCGATCTCGCGAAGGTCGCCGGAACCGGCACCGGTGGCCGCGTCACCAAGCAGGATGTCCTCGATTTCGTCGACCGCCGCAGCGCCGCTCCCGTCGCTGCCCCATCCTCCGTTCCCCGCCAACCCGCGGCCCCGGCGCCCGCCGCCATTCCCGGCGACCTCGTGCCCATGTCGCAAATGCGCAAAATCATCGCCCAGCGCATGATCGAGTCCCGCCGCACCAGCGCTCACGTTCACTGCATGTTCGAAGTCGACCTGACCCGCATCGTCAATCTGCGCAACAAACTCAAGAATGGATTCGAGCAACGCTACGGCGCCCGCCTCACCTTTATGCCCTTCTTTGTGCGCGCCGCTATCATCGCCCTGCAGCAATATCCCATCGTCAACAGTTCGCTCGAAGGCGACAGCGTCCGTTATCACAAACACGTTAACGCCGGTATCGCCGTCGCCCTCGATTGGGGACTCATCGTCCCCGTTCTCAAAAACGCCGACGAACTCAACTTCCTGGGATTGCAGCGCGGCATCACCGACCTCGGCGAGCGCGCCCGTTCCAAGAAGCTGATGCCCGCCGACGTCGAAGGCGCTACGTTTACCATCACCAACCCCGGCCAGTTCGGCGCCGTCTTTGGTCTGCCCATCATCAACCAGCCCAACGTCGCCATCATGGGCGTTGGCGGCATCACCAAACAGCCCATGGTCATCACCGACAAGGATGGATCCGATTCCATCGCCATCCGTTCCGTCGTCCACCTCACTCTCGGTTACGACCATCGCATCATCGACGGCGCTCTAGCCGACCAGTTCATGGTCGTAGTGAAGAAGACGCTGGAACATTGGAGCGAAGAAGTCGGCTAGCCAGGTGCCGGATGGAGAGCGCCGCCCCGCTCCGACTACACCGCGCCGCCTTACCGCCTCATCTTGACTCACAATGGATAGTCAACATGCAGCGCCGTCGAATACCTCGAATATTTCGGCGGCCCGCTGCCGTCATAACTCTTCAGAAAATAAGTTTGCGCGCGCGCGTAACGAGTCAAAGTAAAACTGCTGTTCGTGAACCGCCCCACCAGGTTGCCGTTGTAACCAATCCCCCAACCTGTGTCCGAGTACCGTACCTCGATCCCGCCCCCGGCCACGGGAGTGAACCCGACGTCCATCGTCACCGTCGTCGAAGTCACATCCGTCACCTCCGCATCGGTCAAATCCGCAAGATAATAGATTCCCACCCTGGTTACATCCATCGGTGTCAATACCTGAGTTTGCTTCACCAGAGCCGTCACAAAAGCAAAATCCAGCGAAGCGTCTCCCGTATCCACGAACCGCAGCGTGTAGCGACTGTTTTCGCCGCCAATGTCGACCATCTCTACATCCACTTCGCGCACAAGCGCCAGGAACGATGCCATCCGCGACGGAACATTCACCGCCAACCCGTCTCCCGGAAAAATGTCCGCCGCTCCTCCCGGCAGCGTCTGACTCCAAGCCTGGTACTCTCCAGCCCAACCTTGCCCTGCATCGTCCATTAACGCCTGCGCCGCAATCTCGCAGTCCGCCGAAGTTCGCGGAACTGGCATCCCAATCTCGCGCACGCTTCCCCGCACGCCATCGTCGCCTCCGCGCTGATGAGCGGCGATGCTAGCCGAGTTAATAACTCGCGCCACCGCATGCCCCTGCCCGCGATAACTAACTTCAATCAACTGGTTCGCCGCCGGTATGTACGACGGGTAAAACTGCAGTGCCGGCTCGCTGGATACATAACACTCGGCCCCATCCAGCAGTGAACCCGACGGCACAGTTAACGTAGTCGCCCCAGGCAATGTGCTCCGCACCAGCGCATCCACTGGCAGCCATATATAAGTGAACGCAACTGAGCAGTGCATGTTGCCCGCATTGATCAGCGCATAAGTGCAAAATCCAGGCGAGTTCGCAATCATGCCGTCATACAGCACCGCCGCGGGCGCCACCTGCGTGGCCGGATTCGTTGGATCGATATCCTGCACCTCCAGCACGATCCGCGTGTCGCCCGCAACCGCTCCGCCCCCTCGCGCCGCTCCACTCGGATGCGCCGAAGAGTGAAACACTTGCTGCATTCGATAAACTTCCGTCGGGTAAAGCTGAGTGGTAAAAACGTAATGATGTCCAGCCTGCGTGGCCAGCGCCGAGCCTGCCGTTGCCCCACCCACTAACGCCTGGATCGAACAGTTTGCCCCCGCCGGTGTTATGCGAAAGCCTGCCAGGCAACCAGCGATCGAAACTGCTCCCGCATAAAGCCCTCCAATCACACCATCCGAAGCCGCATTGAACACCACGTCTCCGTGCTCCAACACCGTGGCCCCGCCAAGTTCGATCTTCTCGATAAAGTCCAACAGCGTCTGCCCATCCGCCCCCGTCCCTCCCGCCACCTGCAACTGGCCGCCGCTCACCGACATCACGCCCAAAGGATCAGTCGCAATCCAGTGCGTAGGGTCCAGTTCCGCATAAGTCTCATCGAGAATTGTGCGGTTATACAATGCCACCTCACTGCTGCGCGTGAATGGCTTCTGCGACATATAGAACTTCGTCGTGTACCCGTCGCCGACAAAGTAGTCCTTCACATGCGCGGTCGGCTCCAGTGGTCCCAGAATTGTCAGGTCGTTCACCAGTCGGCTCACACTCTGCAATTGCAGATCACTCGGAGAGAACATGACTCCATCCTCAGTTAGCGCATAAGTGTTCGCCCCAAGCGGCGCAAATAATAGCGCCCCGTTGTCGTCACGATAACTGCAGCGCGCCGACCGCGCTATCTCTCCCGCCGATTCGGTCCACTTCTTTGCCGGATTGACGCTGTAATACGGAATCGGATCACCCGCCTGCACCCCGCTTACGTCAAACCATCCCGGCAAAGCTTCCGCCGTCAACTGCCGGAACGCGTCACCGGCGTTCCGATCGACAAAGGGAGGATGCGGAAGAGGCGCTTTCTGATCCATCAGCATTACATCGCTAAGTGCGACAACCTCGTACCGGTACACCAAACAGCAATCTGCCCACCCCAGATACTGATACGCAGGCGCCTGGACGATATAACCAGTGAATAAATAATTGCCGTTTGCCAGGGTCAGCGTCACCCGACCGCCAAGTGCAGGCACCGCCAAACTCCCCGCTCCAGTCAATAACCCAAATTTCAATTCCGCGGGAAGGTTAAGTTTGCGTGCCAGGATAGGACTCTTGCACGAATCCACGAACTCCGTGTAATCCTGAACTCCCAGACCATCCAGATTATCAATCAGTAGTTTCATGACTTATCGGCAGTCCTATGTGTGTGGTTGTGCCCGCTGGTAAGAGTATCTCACTTGAGCGCGTGAGCGAGACGGTGACGCCTTCGCAGATTACCTCAGCCGCGCCCTCAGTAGACCGCCGCCCCGCGGGCCGGAAAGTAACTCCGATAACAAAGCACCAACGCTCCATCGTTACCATCCACTGTCGGGAAAGCTGTGAACGAAGCCTGTAGCGCCAACTCCCCAATCGGTTTCTGAATCGGGATTAGGCTTTCGCGTTCAAACTCCGCCTTAACGCTGCACGGACTCAACAATGGATAGAAGAAACACACCCGTCCACCCGATTCTTCCTCTGCCACAAATAACCCCGACCACTGTTGCAGGAACGTCCCACCTTCCCGATCCACAAAAGCCATCACCTGCTGCACCGCCGCCCCCGCCGCAGGCACTCCCCCGGGCAACCCCTGCGTCAGCAACAACGAAGTCCCGGTCACCAACGCCACCCGACCCACGTTGAACGTAACTCGGCGCACATAGTTGGCATCCTGCCGCACATCAGCCGCATTCTTCACATAAGCCGCCGCGATCCCGGTGCCCACATAGCCAACTTGCTGCGCATAATCCACATCGCATGCGACCAGGTCTTCGGCTTCGAATCCCGCGATGCCGCCTGCTCCCAACACCAGTTCCCCGGCGTTTGACCCCGCCAGCAAAGGCACGGCCGCCAACGGAATTCCGCCCGACCCCGCTCGCGATGCGCTCTCATCCGTGGCCAGCACGTTCATGTGCTCCGAGCCTCCCGCCAAGGCCATCTGTAATTTTCCCCACTCGCGGAATTCGAAATCGACTCGCGCTCCCAGAGCGCGTCGCGCCTGCGCCGTCACCGCGCCCGTCGTACCGCCCGCTAGGCCGTCGATCTGCGATGTGCTGGTGCGCCGGAAGTTTTCAATCCATCCCAAGTCAATCCACGGAGCGGTTGGAGCATCCAGTTCGAATCCATAATCCTTCGAAGGATCGAAGATCGCCGTCGGCCCGTTCACTCTGTCCACGGGCGCAAAATACGCTCGCGTCTGCCTCGACACCGGTCGCAGCCCCGCCCGCGTCACGCGGCTACCTCAGGTAGAAAGAAATAGATCCTCAAGTCGGCGTAACGTTCCACTCGCGCCATGCCGGCGCTCCTTTGCTGCTTGTCGACCGAAACGTCACCCGGCATATTTCCCATGACCGGCACCGTCCAGAAAATGCCTGACCCCAAATCAACGCTCGGAACCTGGCTGTAGTCGAACATTTCCGTATGCGGCGGATTGCACATCCCGAGTAACTCGACGTCCATCTCCGCCAGCATGCGACCTCGATCCACTCCCGTACCGCCTCCACCTTCACTCGCATACCAGATATGGCAATCGAGTCCCAGCATCGGACGTGTACTCTCCGCAATCAGGATCTCCCCAAAGTCGATGTAAAACGCGCCCGGCTGCGCTTCCCCAAATCGCGGCTCCATATTTTCACGGACCACAATCGCCGGCACCGTTACGCCATCGATGACCATGGTCCGCGTCGGATTCAATGCCGTAAGCCGACCCCGCAGCGCCATATAGAAACTGTCTTTAGCAGCCTGCATGTCTCTCCTGTGTCCTTGTAAGTCGACAAGTTCCCCTAACTGATCGCTGCTAAGACACCGCCGCCACCCGGTAGAGATAAGTCACGCCTCCCAGTCGTTCAACCACGAAACCTTCAATGTGGAATACCTCGCCGCAATACACTAATCCCAGCGCCGTTTCGAACAGGACTTCCGCCGAAGCCACATTGCGCTGACTAACCTGCTCCGCCATCGCTGCATGCCCCGCCAGCAGCTCGATTCGCCGCCGCGGACCATTCGTCTCGGTTGTAAGTTCCACCACCACTACCGGAGCGATCACCACCTGCTCGACTCCCGGATCCACCAAGCCAAGTTGCGCCGCCGCATCAGCGGGCATGCCCGCCGCCGCAAATAGCAGAATCACTTCCGTGCCGCCCAGAGTCTGTAACATCGCATCCGCCGCGCGCGCCGCCGCTGCCCCAGAAATCCCCGTCATCCTCAGCCCACTTTCTGCGCCACGTAAGGCGCCAGCAGCGACTGCACCGTCTCATCCAGAAGTGAATCCGAAAAATACATCAGCTGCATCCTGTCCGGCAGCACGTTCCTCTTCACATTCAACGCCGGTGTCGCCTGCGCATTCTTCACCAGCTGCGCACACGCCACCTTCACCGCGTCCGGAAACGGATTCAGCCCAGCCGTATACGCAATCTCGACTTCCGTGAACGTCCACCCCAGCGCATTCACCGGAAGCGTCACTTCCCCCGTCTCCAGAAACACGTCCAGATCCGCCACGTTCAAATCCACCCACGTTCCCGGAATCCCGAACGCCATGGCCGCATCCCACATCACCTCCTCGTACTCCAGTTCCCCCCGCCGCGGGGTCGCATACCGAGCCCGCGCCGAAACAATCGCCGACGTTGCCGGGGCCACTGGATTCAGCGGCAAGTAAGTAAGCCGCACCGGCCTTCGCCCGTTTTCGGTTCGCATGCGCTCCGTATATTGATTGACGGCCAGCGTGACTCTTCGACAGTGCGCATCCACGATCGCCGACGCCGCCGTAACCCAGGACAGAGCAGTCGTCGCTTCCAGTCCATATAACTCATACTCCGCCGGTTGTAAGTAGTTCATGTGTGTTGTCCGTTCTCCCAGGTAAGCCGGGATTCCCACCCATTCACAATCCGGGAATAGGTGGGTCTCCCCGCGTACTCCTACCGGTTCACTTTCACTTCGTAGTGCGCGTAGTTCGCGCCTTTCACCACCATGGCGCCGAACTTCACCACCACGCTCTGCGTCATCAGTGTGCTGGGCAGTCCCAGTGCAAATACTCGTGGATTCGGATCCGTCAGCCAGTGATACTCGATCAGATCCTCGGTCACGATGTAAGCCGGCAGCACCGCCGTGCCGCTCCCCGGTGTGCCTGTGTAAGGAAGCGCCCACTCCGGAATCAACGGCAAATCCCCAGCCTGCGTACTCAGGGTCTTTACCGTCAACCCGCCCGTGATCTGCGCCGTCGCAAGCACCACGTTGTATTCCGCCTTCATTTCGCGGTCGATCAGGTCAAGCAGCACCGGGTTCGCATAGATCGCCGTCGGCCGCACGTCGAACGACGAACTCGACACCATCTCCGCGATCGTGCTCTTCAGTCCGTCCACGATGCTGGCTCCGATTGCGATCGTAGTGCTGTTGCCTCCCGCCTCGATCTGTCCGATAGCGCCGAAATACTGCGCCGTTGTTGGCGTGCTCAGCGAAGTGTCGTTGCCATTCCACAGAGCAACGTCATGAGTCCGCAGAACTCCAACCACCGAATCCGCCAGATCCTTCGCCTGCAGATAGGCAAACTGGCTCTGCTGGTTTCCTACCTCCATGTCAAACAGGTTGTAGTTGATCTGCGAGACCAGTGCCTTGAGCGGGACGCTCCGTTCCACTCGCGTCGGCGTTTGCAGTGTCGGCACGATGTTGCGCGGATCCACAAACGCCTGCGCCGCCGTGGGCGAAGGGATTGCCGTCTCTTCAAAAAATCGCGAGGGATGTCCCGTCGCCGGCACCTGCTTCATCCGCTGTCCAAATACTCCGCGCCGCCGCACGATGTCCGTAATCTCGGTCTGGTAGCGTTCGATTTCGATCGCGCCCGGCCCCAGAAAATCCGCTGCCGCATGCAAATCCAGAAAATTCGCCTTCATGTGCTCTCCTCGAATTGAGTTTCCCTGCCTCGAAGTCTTACCCACTCGCACTCTTCCTGAGTAAGTGCGTTCTATCCACCCTGAAAGAAAAGGGGCGCGCTCTAACTCGCACCCCGTCGATTAACACCTGGCACCCAACGCGGATGACTAAGGACTAACGACTAACGACAAACGACAAACGGCTCACCACCAGCTAGTCGATCATGCCCGCCCGCGCCAACTCCGCCTTCACTGCGATTCTCTGTTCCACGCTAAGTGCCGCCAGCGTCTTATTGAGCACCGCCGGATCCAGGCGCTCGCCCTCAATCTCATTCTTGCCGATCAGCGCCGAAACCACCGGCGACAGCGTCTTCCTGGCCATCCGCGACGCCTGCGCCTTCAGATCTGCATTCGACTTCTCCAGCTGCACCACGCGCTCCTGCAAGCCGCCGCCATTCGCCAAAGCGTCGGCCCGCTCGCTGCCGTTGCCAGCACTCTCCTCCACCGCCGCCACAATCCGGTCCACCTTCGCATTCAGCATTTCCTGCTGCGCGTCCAGTTTCCCCAGCACGCGGTCCAGCGTCTCGGTAGCCGCCGCCAGCCGTTCCGCTGCCGCCATCATCTGCCGCCCTAACTCTTCGTTCATTTCGTCTGACCTCCCTGTCCTTTCCGTGCATTTCAATTTGTGCTTCCGCCGACCTTCAACTGCCCGTCTCTGACTGCGTGATTCACCCCATCTCGATCCAGGTCGATCGATATGCCGCCTTATCCCGCCGCAGCACCGCTGCCCCCGTAAAGGTCACTTTATTCAGCACCCATACGCTGGCCGTCATATCTTCCACCTGCGCGTCCGCGATCTCATATGACATCCCCAATCCCAAACTGGCCGGGAATGATGCCCTCTTACCCGCCGGCCTTCCAATCTCCTGTACGATCTCCGGAAAATCCCGCGCATACAGGAATCCCCCCACTTCGATAACTCGTCCCACAATGTCAGCTCGCGTAATCACCCCGATCTTCCGTCGCGCATCGTGCCGATCGAACGCCGGAGAGTAATCCAGTCCCATACCCATCAGCGAAGGCATCGCCGCCTCTGCCGCTCGCCGGGTCAGCAGAACGCGATGGCCCCGCGACCCTGCCGGCGCCTTATCCGAAGCAACATCGACCACCGTCAATACTCCACGAAAGCTCGCTCGGTTCGGATGCCCGTGCACCGCCGGCATCTCAATCGCCATTGACTCCACTGACAATCCCATCCCTGATCTCCTAAGACCACTTACTAAGACGCCGAGCCTCTCACCCTGTCTGCCCCTGACCCTGGCCTCTGTGTTCCCCTGTGTCCTCTCTGATCCACGCCTTCGCGTCCGCAATCTAAACCTCAGACGATCTCCGCCAGCCCCCGCGCCCGCCGCACTTCGTTCACTGTGACCACGCCATTGCGTAACAGAATCTCGTCGATCTGCGCCTGCTCCATTTCGTCTTGTGCATCGAGGTCGGTGAATACAAACTCGAGGTCTGTCCACCCCAGTTTTTTGGCGATTGCATCGCGCGTGAGATACTCGGCGACCAACCGCGCCGTTGGAACAATGGCCGACCGGAAAGCCTGTTCGCTCATCTCGGCCGCCGTCGAACGATTCACGTCCCGCTCCACTCCCAGGAACTGCGCCGGAAGGTCGAATGCATCGGCGATGATCCGCAGCAAGAATTCCTGCCACGCGAGCCGCAGGTCAGCATCGGTTCCGGCTCCGAATCGGAGCACCTCGGGTTTCGACTCCGCCGAAATGATTGGCACGCGCCCCGTGCCCTCAATCTCGTCCTGCCACCACCGGATCAGCCGCTCATGATGCGTGGGAGTCAGCCCTTGCAGCCACAGCGCGTACTGCACAACCGAATTCGAAGCCAACCGCCCCGCGTACCGGTATGCGCTCAAGAAGGCATTGATCGTTTCGAACGCCACTTCAACGCGTCCCAGCCCGAACGGCGTGTGTGTTCGCGGATTCAGCCGGATGTAACTCAGCTCATCGTCATTCAGAACGATCTGTCCATCCGCTCCATACAGCCCTGTTACCTGTGCGTACCGAGGTGAATCGGGACGGCCGTCCCAATCCGTGATGATGCGAATGGTGGCGCCGTCGACCGGCCACATCAGAAGTGGAAGCGCCGTCGTCCCGCTGGGTGTTGGCCCCTTCCAGCCTTCCGCAATTTCCAACTCGATCGCACCATATCCCCCAACGATCACATCTTCGAGCACCTGCTCCAGCAGCGAGCGAAACGAATCATCCGGATTCGGAGATTCGAAGTTTTGGGTGAGCGCATCGATCCGGTGCGCGCCATCGGGAATCTGCTCCAGCACGCGTCCGCGGCGGGGCTGAATGCGCCAGCGCATCCCCACAATCCGGTCTTTGATAACGTTGATTGCGCGCCGCGCCACGGGAGTTTCCGCGAACCTCCGCAAATTCGCCGGCGTTGGTTTGGGCACCAGGTTGTGTGGCGCGGACACTCCTGTCCGCGACCCAGTCCCCGGAAGGCCAGTCCGCGCAAATCCAGGCGAAGAAAACGGGGCCAGGTTCGACCCCGCTCCCGCCGTTCGCCGCCCAGCCTGTCCGGCGAACAAGTTCGTAGCCAGCCAGTCGCGCCAAGACACGTCTCCCACCCGGCGCATCGCGCCGCGCACTCTCTCTCGAATGTTCATGAATTCCTCGTTCTTGTGTGGTTGTGTGGAGACGCGGGGAGCCTAAGGTACAGGCTACATTCGTAGTCTCGCGGTGTTGGTGCGTCCCGCCTTAACCTCAGGCATAGGCTGATGCTATGAAAATGAATCGGGGTTTCGCACTCACTAAGCTTGCCGCCTTGCTACTTTCCGACTGCGCTGCGGGGCAACCTAACCCAGCGAAGGAACGCCCGCTGACAGGCGCTTGGAAAATGAGCAACAGCGGCTCGCGATCAATGAGCACGGGAACTGGGGTGACTCGGAGAGCTCCCGCGTCTCTTGTGCACGCATCGCCAAAACTCTGCTGCGGTTCGCACCCGCACGGAATTCTGCTGATGACAATCCCTCTTGGCTCACACTTCAGCCCTACCTCTGGTGGGAGCGCGGATTCTGAGTCGTCCTCACAACCCAGCTTATTCACTACGGCCAAACGGTAACTTCTCTCAGCGCTGGGAAAGTCCGATACTGCCCACTTGAAGGAGCCTGTTTTATGCGTCTATGTGTCAAGGTTTTCATTATTGCCGCCACTATCTTTCTAACCTGCATGTTTCACATTGTCATCCACGCCCAGGTTCTGCCGGACGCGCCACTGCCGAATGTTCCCGCGTCGAACTTCCACAGCGCCGTGGCGCCAGCCGCGAGGTGTGGCAGATGGCAATGCTGGGACTACCGCACACACCATATCTCTAACCGCGAAGTGTTCAATAGTAAGAAGTTCTGGGGATTTGCCGCCACGGACGTACTCGCGTCCTCGTTCGATGCGGAAATGTCACACCACCAGGGAAGGTGCCTGGAAGGTGGTGAAGGGCTTTCTCCCCATCCGACTCGCTGGCAGCTCTACGAACACAACCTGCCGGAAAATGCCGCCGCGATAGTTGTTGGCTTTGTCGAAACCAAGCTCAAGATGCCAACTTGGCTGATGTTTACGAACGTCGGGTATCCACTGCAGTCGCATCTCCGAGCTGGACTCAAGTGGGAGCAGAATTGTTGGTAGTGGTGCTTGTTCGGAGGAAAGCTCACTTTGCGTCGCAGGAGGCCGCCCTCGCAGCTTTCTGGGGGAGGCGATCGTCATTCGCCTCCCTTATGAAGGCATATCCCGACGTATTTCGCTCGCGATCTCCGCCGCCTCTTTCACCGGTCTGACCCGCACCGAACTCTGCTCCAGCATTCCAATCGCGAACCGCGTCTTTTCTTCCCGCGACGCCATTCCCTCATCCACGACGGCTGTGAACGAAGACTGTAGTTGCATCCGCCGCATGCCTGCTTCAATTCTGGAGTAACGATAGGCCACTGCCAGCGCCTGGTCCACATTCACCGCCACCGATAACGCGTGCAACATCTTCAACGTGTTTCCTACGCGATATCCAAAATCAACTCGGAATGGATCGCCCATCCCGGTGTACTTCACCACGTCTAAATCTCTCTGCACGAAGTCCAGCACACCCGCCTCGCTGAACGCCTCCCGCATTAAACTTACGATCGCCCCGCGGCCTGTGCGGGGCTGCGTTCGCTCCCCGCGTCCCGGCGAAGACAAATACATTGAAGTCAGCAAGTCCATTTCTTTGGCCGGATCGGCCGTCAGTACAGCCTTCGCCGGCGCCACATCTATCAACGTCCCGAAGCGGTCGTTCAGCAGCTGCATTAGATCTTCGCGCCGCCGCAAAGTCTCCAGCTTTCCCCGGATTTCGTTCTCTACCATCTCGAACCACTCAAAATCTACATCCGGAGCCACAAAACGCAGCATTCCCCAATCTCGTGTGAACCGAAGATCGGCGAATCCTCCATCGCTTTCCAGTAACAAGAACCCTACCGTGATGAAATCGTCCCGTAAAACGTGCGGTACGAATCGCAGAAGGTAGAGATCGAGTTGTCGCTTAGCGGACATTGAAATAGCCTCTCGGCCATTAGCTCTTAAATTGTGACTCTCCGCTTGCTGAATTTGCAACTGGCCAAAAGCCAACTGCAATATCGAACTGTGCCTTCATGCATCGCCCGCCCACTCCGGAAACGGCCTTCTCGGCGACTCTCGAAACGCGAGAATCAGTTCCCGGACAATTGTTTTTCTTTCGATCAGCCGCTGCACCAGGGCTTCCAGTTCGTCCCACGATCCGCCATACCACGCCGGAGGAATCTCCCCTGCGACTCTCCAGATCGCATCTTCATCCAGCTTCTCGATCCGCGATAGCCACGGCTCGAACGACTCCCAGCCATTCACGCGCGCGTAGACTTCATTCCTCGGATAAACACCCCGCAACGGAAAATCCGGAAACGTCCACTCTCCTGCGTTGAAACAATAGCCCTGATCGATGAAGGATGCCGAATATTTCCGCTCACGCATCTTCCGCCAAAACGCTGCTTGCCGTCCATCCGCATTGCACGTCCACTTATCCAGCGCCAGAATCCCCGCAAAAGTATCCAGATTCCGTACCCGGTCTAGCATTTCCGGTGGCAGATAATCCAAAACCTGCCCTTCCACCGGACTCACCACATACCGCGATCCAAACTGCAGCCCCGCCTCCACCTGAATCGCGTGGCTTCCCAGCACGATCGTCATCTCCGCCGTATGCTCCACCAGCCACACCGGAACCTCCACCACTTCCGCCGCGGGCACCGGCAATCCCACCCGCTCCGCCAGCCGGGTCGCCAGAAACTCATTCGCCAGCACCCGCTCGTGCTGCGGATTATTCCGGAACTTCACCACGTAGTAATGCCCATCGTCGCAGCGCATCAGATGACTCTGCGCCCCGCCCCGCATCCTCTTTACGTGTTGCACCGCCGTCGTAGGCACGCCACCAGCACCATACCCCCAACCCTGCCTCCTGCCTGTGACCGTCACCACACCGGGATTGTTCACTTTTCGCAGCCATCGCAACCCTCATTGTTCTTTCTGCCCTGCCTCCGACCGCCGCGCCGCCCACGCAATCGCCATCGCCAGCACGCAATCGTCATGCGTCCCCGGAGCGGCCCCCATATCCCCATTCGCATACCGCACAAACGACCGGCACTCTTGCAGCAGCGTCGTGCTCCGAAACAGGCCCGGCTCCGCCATCACCGTCGCCGCCAGTTGCTCAATCATCACCGGACGACTGGACCTCGAAGTCAGCCACCCATCCTGCCCCCCCTGCATAAACACCTCTGGATAATCCCCGATCCGCAAACACGCCAGCACCGCCGACCCGTGGTTGTTCCGCTCTACCGCCAGCACCGCCGTGTTGTATTCCTTTCCCAGTTGCGCGATCTTCCACGCAAATTCCCGCGGAGGCCAATGTCCATGCAACTCCGCGCACTGTCTCCCTAACTCGCAATCGATCACTTCCGCGCACGAGTAATCCCCCTCGACCCCACCCCCCGCCGGATCGGCCCCGATCACATACTCCCGCCCCGCTTGCGGCGGCAACCAGATCTTCAGCCGCTGGTTGTCCCTCGCCTCCAGCGCTTCCCCCGCCCCACCCATGGCCTGCTCCACCGAAGGCAGGTCGAACACGCAATCCCCCGATGCCCGGAAGCACGTCACCGGATCTTCGGCAAACTCCTGCACCGCCATTCCCCGCAGCGAAGCCCACTGTCGCCGCCGCCATGCCAGTTGCTCATCTCTCAGCCCGTGTATCTTCTTTAGCTCTTCCTCTTCTCCCGTCAGCGGCAGAAAATTCGGCCCTGGCTCCACCGCGTACTCGCTGTCGAACCACCACGGAAAAAAGTGACGCGTATATCCCGTATCCTCCGCCCGCCGCCACTCCTCGTAGAAAAGACCGCCCGCTCCATTCGCCGTCGACTCCAACACGATGTCCCCCCCCGGCACCAGCGCCGACCGCAACGACGCCAGCGCCTCCTCGCCTTCTCCACCCCACCGCGACACTTCCGAGCAATGCAGATTCTGGATCGTCCGCCCTCGCCCAGCATTCTCTCCCGCCGCCGCCAGGCAGTACTCGCTGTCCAATCCCGTGAACACCAGGTGCCGTGTACTCCGGTACGATGTCCGCAGATAGCCTTTCCGGAAGTCCTCCGGTATGTTGTCCCAGAACCGCCGCACGATCCGGAAGATGTCCTCCGCCGATTCCCGGTCCTGCGTCACTTGCAAGGTCAGCGTCCCCGGCTGCGCTATTGTCTGCACGAAAAATCGCGCCGCAATATACGTCGTAATCCCCACCTGGCGCGCCTTCAGCACGATGTTCTTCCTCGTTTTCTCCCTCGAGCACACCCACGAATATTCTCGCTGTACCCGATTGAGTCGGAAGACATCCCGGCTCGTCATCTTCGTCCGGATCCTTAGAAACCTTTCGATGAAATAGTCTCGCTCGGTCGGTCCCTTCCCAATCTCCTCGCCCCTCAGGTCATCCAGGTGCCCGCCCAACCACTCCAAGTACTCGACCGTCAATCCTGGCTTCTCGGAGTTCACCATCGCCAGTTCCCGAAAGCCGCCACAAGTCCCGCCCCCCCGCTCTCCTCCGTCCTCCGCCCTTGCCGTTTCTCGATCCCCGCTGCATCCTTCCAGGAAAACCTGTCGGTCGCCACAAGCCAAACAATTCCCGCTTCAATGCGTGCCGCTGAAGTTCTCCGGAACATACGTGTATGCCCCAATCTCCCACCCCGATCCAAACCCGTTCTGATTGATTCCCAGTAGGTCGTGTTGATACTCCGCTCCCAGATTCAGCCCTGCATCCCTGACCGGCGAATTTCCCGTTGGCCGAAAGTCCGCTTCCGTCCCGCTCGACGCGCAAACGTAATAGCTGCCCGCTACATAGCCCGCAGGCACGATATCGTTGGCTGCACACGACATCAGCACGTTCACCATCTGCGTGTTCGACTCTAACTCCGCTCCCCCCTGCACCAGCGCGTCCATAAAGTTCTCGACCTCATCCGGCCGCAACTCATTCACATGCCAGAAGTACCCAATCGGCCTTCCCCACAGCGCGTTCTTGAATGAGTCTTGACTGACTCGGTTCCGCATCTGCTGATAACTCAGTTCCTGGTAGTTGGGCACCACTCCCTGGCTCAGAATGTTCAACACGTCATACCCATTGGCCAGCGTTGTATTCGCCCCGCAACACGGCTTCAGGCTCCCCGTCCCCCGCACTCCCGCATATCCCAGCTCCGCCGCAATATTCTCGGTCACCGCATCCCCATAAGTCCCCGGCATCACATAAACGCGCTTCCCAGGCAGCCCCGTCAGGTTCAGGTTCATCCATCCCTGCGCCCAACTCATCTCTTCCGTCTCCATCAGCGTTTCGTCGAGATCCAGATTCTGCGCCGCACTCCGAATGTCCATGCCGCTGACGTTCGCCAGCGAAATACTCCGCGCCGCGCCCTTGGCATTGCCATCCAATGTCACCGAAAATACTCCCCGCTGTTGCAGCGTTGCGAGAATCCCACCTAGCGTGTCGAGTCCGCTCGACGATTGCCCCGGTGCTGCCGGTGTCAAATCCCAGCTGATATCTCCCGCCGGATCGTCCGGACTCGTACTTACTGTCAACAGCCCGTGACCCGGCGTAGGATGCGTGATGCTCAGCGTCACACTCGATGCCGTCGTCCCCGTGTACCGCAGGTTTTCAAAGGCATGGCATGGCACCGGATATGGTCCGCTTGCCCCGCAACTCGCGGCCGGAGGGTCCCAGTATTCATGCGATATCGAATGCGCGTTGATATCCCATCCCGCGTTGATCCAACCCTGTACCTCTCCAAGAATCGCCTGCGAGTAACTCCCCCCCGTAACCACCGCAATCGACAATGGAACTGCCTTCGCCGTCATAATCGGCAGCAGCGAGTTCACATAGCTATCGCTGTACTCCACCAGCCCCGGATCGTCATAAGTCACCGTCGTGTAAGCCGGCCATCGGTGCCACTCCCGAATCCAGGGCGGTGTTTCCGCTGTCACGTTATGCGCCCCAGCGGTCGGACCTGGAGTTCCCGATGCATCCACCGTCACCGCCGTGGCAATGTTGTTACCATAGAGATGGCAGTAGTCATAACTCACCGCCCCCTGTACGTTGTCCACAATTCCGTAAGCCCGATTCGCGTATCCGCGACAGTTCTTGATCTCAAACACGCACCCGCCGCTGCTGCATCCATCAAAGTGATAACCCGTGTAATTCATGTTAGCGTCCGTGTTATACAGATGGATATCCACTGGCGTCCCGCCGGGGTGTACGTAAAAACCCAGCGCCACTGTGCCGTTCTCCACCTCGCTGTCCGCAGCCATGTTCGCCAACCAAACATGATCGCTGGAACCCTGCACCTGCACCCCATAGGCATCGAACCAGTCGATTTGCAGGTGTTGAATCTCCAGCCACGACACCCCGTTCAGATTCAGCAGGCTATCGCCGCTAAGCGCGATCGCCGCCACCGAAGGGTAATGCGTCGCCGGATTCCCGCTCGCGCTGTATACATACAGGATGTAATTCGTCGCGTCGTACCAGAAATCCCGGTCCTGACGGAGCGCCGCCTGACTGATCTGCGCCACTCCCCAGGTCGTGCCTAATCTCACATACCCTAACTGCGAAGGCGCTTGCGTTAGACAATAAAAACCACGGACCCCACATTGCAGCACATTCGCCAGCCCGCTTGTCCCCGAGTACAACGTCGCCGCCCACACGTTTGTACTTCCCACTTGCGTCCACCACCGGGCCGCAATCGGCAGATACCCCGTCAAGTGCGGAGCCTGCCCGTTACCGTAACTGTCAATCTTGATCACCGACCCACTGCTCCCGCTTGAAGGCGGTGTCAACGTCTCGTTCCAGGTGCAATCCCGCAACAGGTTGATCGTGTCACCCGGCTGAAAGCTCGATATTCCCACCTCCAGAAGCGTGCGCCATGCTAACTGTGGACTCGTCCCCGGATTTCCATTCGATCCGTAATTACAATCCACATAGTAATCAGCCGCACGCGCAACACTTCCGCAAACCAGCAATAGCCAGAAGATCGCAACCCCGAGTTTAAAATGACTTTGTAAAGCAATCATGGCCCTTCTTTGCCCTCATCGATCAATAGCAAAGCCTCGCCGCAGCGAGGCTCCATCCTGGCTTCTAACCAGGGATCACGCATTTGCAGTTCTTCAGACAGGCTTTCCTCGGGAGCGATTCTCCAGTGTTCCTCTGTGCCCCCAGTTCAGCATTTCCATCCTCCGCGCCACCATCTTTTCTAGTTCAATCCGACCCGCGCGCCCCGCGAAATCCGCCGGGCGCTGGGCTCAATGGATCCACCACGCCGGAATCGTAGCCGCTACACTAGGACTATCGCTGAGCGCGCTAATGCCACTCAGGGTCCCGCCCGCGCTGATGCTCACTGACGTGTTATTGAAAAACGTGAAGCCTGATGCCGAGTTACCCGCCCCCATCGTGGCGCATGAACTGCTGCAACTCGTTGTTGTCGCCAGATAGTACTTACCAGGAGTCAGATAAACCGACCCGCCCGTCCAACTGATCGTCTTGAACGTGCTGGCGGTTGGCGCGAACGTCGTGCCCGCTACAGGTCCTGAGTGTGCCAGCAGCGTTCCAGACGCATTGTAAAGTCCTATATCGTACGTATTGCCGGTGTTGTCCGCTCCGATGACATAGTAAGTCACCTGCGTCGTTGTGAGCGGACAATTTAACACCACGCCCTGCACCGATGCCCTGTTGCTGGCAGTTTGAAAGCTATAAGTCCCAGACCCATTCTCGCGCGTCATCCAATTCGAGCATCCCAGCGAGTACACCAGCGCATCGGTCGCGAGCTTCGCGCTGTTGTCCCCCGCGCTTTGTGTAGTCGCGGCGGTGCCGTTCGGTAGAACCGGCGTCCCAGACAGATTCGCCGCCGTACCCGAAGTGTTGGCCGCATTGTTGGGAATATCGCCACTCACCAGCGCCGGCAATTGTCCGTGCGGCAACGTCCCCGTTGTAAGATCCGATGCCGACACGACAACGTTCGCGGACAACCCGTGCCCGTTAATTGTTGTACTGGCCAGAACATATCCGGGAACCACCGGCGATCCCGTAAACACCGGCGAAGCCGTCAGCGCAACCGTAGTTCCGCTTCCCGAAGTGCCATAGGATGCCCCCCACGCCGATCCTGTCGAGTTAGAAATTCCCGCGCCAGGATAGACCATGCTTCCGCCCGAAGAAGGCATACACGACGCCCCGCTTGCTAACTGGCATCGGAACGTGTTGTCTGATCCAACCCCCAACGAGAAACTCATCCCACTCGGAACCGCGACCGTCGTTCCCGTCCACTCCTGCCCCGACCACTGCGTTGGCCCCGTTCCTGTCTGGTTGATATTCCCCGCCACATTGAGATTCCCGCTCAACGTTACGTCGCTCGAGAACGTCTTCGCCCCGCTGATCGTCTCTGTACCGGCCAGGTGAACTACAGCCGAGTCCGCAGCTGCCCCTGTAACTTGCGTAACTGAATAATCACCCGTCGCCGCCGACACTGTCCCCGTCCGTCCAAAGACGGACGCGACGGCGCCACTACCTCCGCTACTCTGCGGCGGTTGTAAGTTGACTCGGATTCCGTTCGCCTGACCCGCCGTGGCGTTAGTGACATCGACATATCCGATCAGTTGCGCCGCGGGTTGCGTTCCCGCCCCCGCGTCATGACAATCGCCCCCCGCAGTCGTGCTCGCTACCACTGCGTCCCCAGCCGTCGTAGCATTGTCGAAAACGCAACTCGCATAGCCCCGCCACGTAATCACCGCGTTGCCAGTCTTGCCTGCCCCGCCTTGCACAATTCCTATGACTCCATTCGTCGACGACGTACTTGCCAGCACTGCCTGCGAGGGACTATTCGCGTTGAAGACTGCTAACTCATTTAGTGTCGTCCCCGTCGCCACGTCATTCGGTATCTCGAAATCGTTCCTTCCATACAGCACTGAGTTAAACGACGTTTTCGCAAAGATACTCTTGGCCGCCTGTCCCGTGTCACTGCCCACATTGAAGGCATTGTCCGCCCAGGCTTTGAAGTTTCCTGCGGCATCTACCACCCATTTCAACCCGCTTCCAATCCATAGTCCCAAACCCGGCGCCGATCCCGACGTCGAATTCTCGCTGCGCAGCACCGCGTAGTTATCCGCCGTATCAAACCCCAGCGACGTCCGCTGCCAGTTCGTATTAGTCACGAAGTTGGAATACACACGCAGGCTCTGCGCGTTGCCTCCATTTCTCTCCTCAAGATTGTCCGCCGTATCGCCGCCGGGATCCGAGTTAAACAGATTCGTCAGTCCCAACTGCTCTACTTGACCGTTGTTCTCTATGATGCGCGGAGTATGGGTCGCCGAATCGAACCAGAACACACCCCAGTTGGGAATCCCCGTCGGCGGCGTCGTCTCCGCCATTTGGATCACGTCGGCGGTTGCGCAATTCGCATTGCCATTCGCCGCAATGCCTGTGGCGAACGACCCGCTGCATTGCGTGGGCGTGTTTGCCAGCGCGATCGCCGTCCCTGCCTGCCCACTGATGTTCGAACTGGTAAGCGCCAACTGTTGCGTCGTGCCTCCGATGTTAACTACGGGTATTCCGGCGGCCGTGTCCAATCCTATGCCCCCAACCGGTGGAACAAAACCATTCCCCTGCGGCAACACTAAGTTGCCACTTACCGTCACATTACTCGTGAATGTCTTCGCCCCGCCAATGGTCTCGACCCCCGTATTGTGAACCACCGATGCATCCACGGCCGCACCCGTAACCTGAGATACCGTGTAATCGCCGGCAGCCGCAACTACCACACCTGACCGTCCGAACACCGAACTTACACCCCCTCCGCCTCCGCCAGATCCGCACGCCGTGCCCGTCGATGTAATCACCCCAGACACAATATTGAGGCAGCCGTTCGAGAGTCCGGCCAGCGTAACGCTTTGATCGAACTTGGCGGCTACGTTAAACTCTTTCAGCGATGCGCTCAGCCGTTCCAGCCAGTTTGCATGGATCCCGTCGCCTGTCTGCGCAATGTAATTCGTAATCGACACCGGAGCTCCAAACGCTAGCTGCCCCGCGCTCAACAACGCCCCGCCGCTTGGTAAGTCCGTTCCGATCCACGTATCATTCGCGCTCGCTGGCGGGCGATAGCCCCACGTTGCCTGAGTCAGCCCCGGTTGAGAGTCAATCAGAGTAATAATGTGATGAGCGTTCAGAGTAGCTCCCGATGTGGTCGAGAAATTCAGTCGGCCTTTGGTCAACGTCATTCCATTAGCCACTGCCGCCCCGTCAGTCACTATCGTGGCCGTCTGGTTTGGAACGCTATTGTTAGGCGATGTTATGCTCGCCAGGCACGTGGTATACCCACCCGGCGAGGCCGTTCCATAGTTCAAACACTGATTTGCAACTTGCAGCGGATTTCCATTCAGTCCCACCCCAACGGCGCCGATCACTTCCACGTCGACCGTGATGCTCTTGGTCGCCGACACAATCGAGCCTGGCCAATAACTCAGGCTGCCACTGTAGTTACCCTGTCTAATCGTGTACGCGGAAGTGGCCGATGAGCCGTTGTCCGCGTAACCACACACCAGACTCCCTGAACACGCCGAACTCTGAGCAAGTCCTTTTGCGACATACCCGCAGGTGCCCGCTGATCCCCCTGGACATCCGCCATTGTAGGGGAACACCGCTCCTACTCCCGCCGGAGTTGTCATGCGAATTACATCATAACTAATGGCGTCGTTTCCGTTCGCCACCCTCGGCCAGCGTACTGCAATCGAGTCACTTCCCGTCGACAACCAGTTAAGAACTTGCATCGGCGAGGTTTGGGTTCCGGCCGTCGCATCGTTGACAACGATAAAATAGGAGTAAGGCGTAGTTCCAGTCCCGCCTGTCGCAAATGCTCCGGACGGCCCCCCATTCCCGGCAATCTGGAAACTCGCAGCTCCGGTGGATACTCCCGCAATCAAGCCCGCAATTCCAAGGCCAGGAAATGGGGATCGCGGCGGAGAGAGAGGGTTTAATGCAGGCGTGCTCTCCGAATAGATATTCTTGAGATAGGCTCCCTGATAGTTTCCCGTGGAGTTCGATGCATATACTTGCCAGGGGCCCGTCGCTTGCAGCACGGTATTTTCGATATAGAGTCCATTGGAGTTGTAGTCAGTCACGCCGTTCGAGTAGTTCGCCGTGATCGTCGAGTCCCTTAGCGTGATGACCGGGGCAATCTGCGTTCTCTGGTTACCCGCCGAGAATACGAAGGATCCCGTCCAGTTCGCGTTGCTATTCAGTGGTATGGCCTGATTGTTGAAGTGATCAATAGTGGCGTTTTCGTCGTCCCACAAATCGAAGAAATTGTTAAAGTGCCCGACTTCTCCGACTAAGTCGTAGGATATGTCGATAAAGTGCGTATCTATAGCGTTGTCTAAGACAGCGACATACGCCAGCGCCACCACGCCGGGACTTGCCTGTACTGCGATGTCGGCGCCCGCATGAGCATATTGGAACGTGGTTGCACTCGGCACCGCTGTGATCGTCGCATCGCCCCAATAGTTACTGTTGTCCGTAAATAGGATTGACACCATATCTCCGACCCGGAAGCCGTGGGCGCTGGCCGTCGTGATCGTCGTAACCTGGGACGTTTGTTGCGTTTGTGTGATGGCCACACCTGCAAAAGCGGCGTTACCCGACACATCTACCGGCGTCCGAAAACTCAGGCCGGCGACCGTGTTGTCCGTGTAGTCGTTGGAGTTCGTCAGATCCCCAATTTGCAGACACGCTCCCCGTCCCAGACAGTTCAAAGATGTCCCGTAGCCGCTCAAAACTGATTGGTTGGAATGCAGATAGAGAGTACCGAAAACATTGTAGGTGTTCAGCGTGCTATAAGGCCCGTTGGCGGGTATCGTTACATTGCACTGGCTGTTCTTGTAGGTCGCTGTATTTACTCCGCAACCGGCATTCACAGTCTCTTGTAGCCCGGAAGACGCCGATCCTATCGTGTATCCAGCCGCATAGGAATGAAACGGAGTGAACTTGATCGTGCCCGACGCTGCCCCTGATACGCATCCGCCGGCGCCGCTAACCACGCTGACAGCTTCGCTGTTTCCGCCGCCAGAGACAAATACCTGATACCCGGCGCCGCTGGTCGTGTCAATCCCTACCGGACACGGTGTTAGGGTAACCACTGCCTGCGCCCCGCCTGTCAAGGAACCGGAAATAGTCTGCGTCCAGTTCAGCGCAGTCGTCGCATAAGTAATTCCGGCCGGTGCTCCGCTGCCGCAGGTCCCCCACGTGGAGTTACCGTTTAAACAAGTAGCGGAGCTCGCGACTCCCGCTCCCAATTCACCAGTCGGCACGGTCGCATTCACCAGGTCCGCTTTTGCTGTAAGGCCAGTGTCCACATAATGGCGGTCGGCAGCCTGATTCGGCGACGCCGGATCCGCCGGCAGCGTCAACGGTCCCGTCATCGTTCCACCCGCGATGGCAACATACGCCCCGGACCCCACGTTCCCCACCGCCGTATCCACGTAACCCTTGTTTGCAGCGTCGCTCGCGCCCACCGGCGCCGGAAGCGCCGGAGGCGCTGTAAACTGCTTCGTCCCCGTGATCGTCTCTGTCCCCGCCAGGTGCACAACGGTCGCGTCGATCGCCCGGTTGGCCACTGCCTCATTGACGTACTCCTGCGTCACCGCAAGGTTGCCGAGGCCCGTGCCCGGCGTCGTCATCACCGCCGCGATTGTGGTTGGCGAGGTCGCTGGCACCGCCCAATATTCCGTCCGCACCGTTCCATCGTCCAGTTGCAATACCACGACATAGTAAGTTCCAGCCGGAGACGCACCCACGTTCGGAACCAGTTGCGCCGTCAACGCCCCCAGCGGCCCTATCGTCACCGCGAGATTGCCCGCCGCCACCGCGTCTCCCTCCGCCGTCTGGAACGACGGCCATGAGATCAACACCGTCCCCGATGCCGCCGTACCGTCGGCGCGATACACGGTGCCGCTGATCGTCGTGAGTGCCGGCCCCTGGGCCCGCAACATGGCAGGCATCGCTAACATCGCCAGCAGGGCCAGTTCCAGGACAACCGCCACCTCTGCCGCGATCCGCAAACCCTTCGTATTCACCGCCATCGATCTGGGCATCTCTTCTTCTCTCCTCGTCAGCCACACGCCGCCCCGAATTCGGCCCAATAAGAAAGCCGCTCTCCCGAGCGGCGCCCCTTTTACCGGTTTCCCCTGGTTCCCCTACATCCCCTGCGGCTCAAGCTCTTGACCTTGCGCCCGCCGCATTGCGGACTTCAGAAAAGCAATCCCCATATTCTCACTCGGTCAGTCCGAACTCTGCGGCTCGTTGGCCATTCGCGATTCCAGAAATCGCCGCACGCTTTCCACATACACGTCCGCGAAATCCACGACCGGCCTCCGCGTTTCGATCAGCACCATGGCCTCTTCAATTTCCCACTCCAGCGCGCATAAAACCGCCAGCGTCATCATTGGAGCCCGATGCACTCCCGCCGCACAATGAATATAAAGCCGCGCTTCCGGATCTTCCAGCGCCGCCAGCGCAAAATCCACTCCCCGCTTCAACAACTCCGGAGGCTTCGGCAGAAAATCGTCGTCCGTCGGATTCCACAGCACCCTTACCCCGTAGGGCTCGGCTAGCGTCCGGTCATCGAACTCGATCTGCATGTTGAGCACGTGCGTGATCCCCGTTTGCGCCAGCTCTTCCATGTTCCGCGCATTCCAGATTCCACCGCCCAGCGCAACTCGTTCCGTGACCCACGTCATGTCCATGCCGCGTTCCGCCCGCCTTCCCGTCGCGATTCGCAGTCTGCGTCCCCGCCTGCGTTTCGAGCCGCACACTACGATTCTAATTTTACGTCACCTTCCCCTTTATCCTCATCCTCATCCTCATGATGGATCGGGAAATCATCATACAAGCCCAGCTTCTGAATCAGCGACCTCGCGACCTGCCCCTGCTCGTCGCCTCCGTCCCCTGCCGCTGGAAACATTTCAGCGATTTCCCATAGAAAGCGCAAGGCCACAACGTCGCCCCGCTCCGTCACCGATCGCACCGCCCGCCGGGTCATCTCCACCGACCCATCCACAATCACGTTCCTCACCCGGTTCCGCGCATCCTGCAGTTCGTCCCGATTCTTCGCGACCGGTGTTACTTCCGGCACTACCTCTTCTGATGCCCGCGACTTCCGCAATCCCGATCTGCTCTTCTTCGCCATCTTCCCGCCTGAATGGAAAAAGGGCGCGATTTGCGTCGCGCCCTTCAGAGTTTTCCTTCTTTTCACTCTTAGGTTTAGGATATCAAATCGTCAGGGGGTGGCAGGACAAATTTCCGAGGTTTATTTTGGCTTTCCTTTGACTCACTTACCCCCGATTTGCCTTTCTTCGCCTCTTGACAACTCGTTGGACTTTCCCGCCCCTTGCTCCCAAACTCCAATTCATCCATCAAACCACTCGTTAGAAGGATTCGCGAGAGCCGATCCAGCGCATCCGCCAGTTGCCGTTGGATCGTTTTACGGTTCCGGCCGAGCAACCGCGCCACTTCGTCCAGCGAATATTCCTCCACCACATTCATGGCCAGCAATTTTTTTTCCGATTCCCTCAATTGCTTGATTGCATACTCCATGTCGGTCACAAAAATTACCACATCCTCAAAGTTCCTCATCGTGTACGAAGAGACCTGCGACCGGAAGAACTCCCGTCCCAACATCGACGGCAACCGCCCCACCTCTACGGAAGATTTGGCATAACGCCGCAGCAGCGTGATCGTGCGCCTGCGGTACGCCGCCATCTCAATCTCGCTTTCTCCAAATACGAACGAAGGCGGAGCTTCCCCTTGCCCCATAAGGCTCCATCTTGCCGGGGCAGTCGGTTCGCCCGCCCTGGGCATCGTCGTTGGCTGGTACACACTTTGTCCCCTCATACCCTCACCTCCGTCGCAGCCACGCCCTCCAGCCTCTCAATCCAATCCAGGCTCTGAACTTCGAGTGCCGCAGATTCGGCTTTTCGAACCCGAGTCTTCCTGCGGCGCCTCTCGCGCGGTGGAGCGTCCCCGGGATCCGGCCTGGCCGCCAAGTGCGCCCTGCACGGTGCGCAGTACGCTCCCTCCGTTCCTTGCGGACGCAGCCACAACCCACCGCACCGCTCACAATATTTCAGTTCGACTTGAATGTCCTTGCCTTCCATCTCGCTTGTAAAGTTCATGATTGCCTCTCTCTCCGTGGAAAATGAAAACGTTGGTGAACCGTCTGCAAAAAGAAAAAGCCCTGGCGCCGATTGCTCGGTCCAGGGCTCGTTTCTCTTACGATGACCTGTGCTGCTATTTAGTTAAAATTGCGAGCGCCTACTGCAGCCTTGCCGCCACCCCCGCTTCCGATTGGCGGAAATATCCTTCTTCGTAGCCGGATTTGAGTACCTGCCCGTTCTGCACGATCACACTCAAACGCCCGTTGAAGCGAATCGCCTCTAACAGCCGCTGCATCGCTGCCGACAGCACTTCCGCCTCGCGCACTTTCCGCCGAAACTCGCCGAAACTTCTTTCTTCGCTTTCGTGAGACTGCATTTCTATCATGGCTGGTCAACCTTTCCTGCATCTATGAAGTGCATTCTGAGAAATATAATTCGGTTATCCTAGGGCTCAATAACAACTCAGTCAATGCCACGATCGTATTTTCGACGTCTACCAAAGCAGGCAATACTTTAGTGGCTGCCGCGAAAGGTAACTCCGCGAACCAGAAATGCGGTGCCCGGCATCCCCGCCCGCCCTTCCACCCGAGCGCGATCATTCCCTTCTCTCAAACCAGACAACTTTTTTCCCGGAACTTCCCTAACCAAACCCGCGTACCTGCGTCTGACCATAGGGATCGCCGTCTGCCCGGATCGCGTCTCCGGCCCGTCTGTCGATCGCACATCTATCTTACGTCCAGGAGAACAGCCGCCATGCGCAAAACCTGCCTGCCTTTACTCGTCGCCGTACTCGCATTCGCCGCCTTCGCTCATGCCGACGATTGGTCCAAAACCTACGATCTCACCGGCAAACCCGAGCTGCGCGTCACCGCCCACGATGCCAACGTCAACATCGAAGCCTGGGATCAGAACAAGATCGAGGCCCGCGTCACCACCCACGGCTGGCACATTGGAACCAGCGGTGTTGAAATTGTCGAACATCAGCAGGGCGACGCGGTCGAGATTGAATTGCGGGAGCCGCGCCATCCCCATTTTTCCATCGGAGTCGACGCCCGCCGCATCGAGCTCGAAATCCACATGCCTCGCAATGCCAAAATCAATGTCCGCAGTGGCGACGGCGCGGTTTCCGCAAAGGGCCTCCAAGGCGAGTTGGATTTCACCACCGGCGACGGCCACCTCGAAATCGAGGATGTCGACGGCAGTCTGCGCGCCCACACCAGCGATGGCTCCGTGACCGTGTCGGGCCGCTTCGATGTTCTCGAACTGCGCTCCAGCGATGGCCGGGTGGAAGTGGAAGCGCGCCCCGGATCGCAACTGCGCGAACCCTGGGACGTTCGCAGTTCCGACGGCAGCGTCACCCTCAGACTCCCTGCGGACCTGGCCGCCGACGTCGCTCTGCACTCCAGCGATGGCAGCATCACCACCAACATTCCCATCGCCGTGGAAGGTAGCGTCGGCCATCACGATCTGCACGGCAAAATGAATGGCGGAGGAAAATTATTGACCGTCCATACCAGCGACGGCTCCGTGACGCTGGATAAGTTTTGAACGAAGCGCTAATCTCAACCAAGCGCTGATCGCAACCACCATTTCGCGCCCGAGAATCCCCCATGAGAATAAACTGGAAAATCTTCGCCCTCTTCCTGGCGGCGCTTCTTGCCGCCCTGCCTGCCCCCGCGCAACACTCCTCTTCCGAGCCCGTGCTCGACGTTTCCGCCATGGATCGATCCGTCGACCCCTGCGTGGATTTCTACGCCTACTCCTGCGGCTCCTGGGTTACAAAAAATCCCATCCCTCCCGACCAGTCCAGTTGGAGCACCTACGGCAAACTCGAGGACGATAACCGCGCCCAGTTAAGAGGAATTCTCGAGGAAGCGGCGAAAACCACCGCCCCCCGGGACGCCGTCACTCAAAAAATCGGCGATTTCTACGCTTCCTGCATGGATGAGGCCGCCATTGACAAACTTGGAGCCAAGCCCCTGCAACCCGAACTCGACCGCATTGCCGCTCTGAAATCAAAGCAGGATTTAGCCGACTATCTTGCGACCGCTCAGTTTCCGCCTTCGCTTGAGGGCGGCGGAACCCTCTTCACCTTCCGTTCCGACCAGGATTTCAAGGATTCGACCCAGGTCATCGCCGAAGCCGATCAGGGCGGACTCGGACTGCCCGATCGCGATTACTATTTCAAGGACGACCCTAAGTCTGAAGAACTCCGCAAGGCCTACGTCGCCCACCTCGCGAAGATGTTCGAACTGGTGGGCGACAAGCCCGCCGAAACCGCCGCCGAAGCTGCCACCGTGATGCGCATCGAAACCGCTCTGGCCAAGGGCCACATGACTCGCGTCGAACGCCGCGATCCCACTAAGCTCTATCACAAGATGACCGTGGAGGAACTGCAAAAGCTCGCCCCGGCTTTCCTCTGGAACATCTATTTCACAAAAACCGGTGTCGTATCGCTCGCCTCCCCAGGCCAGACTCTGAACGTCATCGCTCCCGACTACCTCCGCGTCATGAATGAAGAAATCGACAAAGAAACCTTGGCGGATTGGAAGACATATCTCCGCTGGCACGCTGCCCATGAAGCGGCCAGCGATCTTTCCGCTGCTTTTGTGAAAGAGAGTTTCAATTTCTATGGCAAAACGCTGCGCGGACAGGAAGAACTGCCCCCCCGTTGGAAGCGCTGCACCAACGACGTCGATGGCGATCTGGGTGAAGCGCTCGGCCAGGCCTACGTGGCCAAGTACTTCAGTCCCGAGGCGAAGCAGGCAGCGCTCAAAATTGTCAAAGAGGTCGAAGCCGCCATGCAGAGCGAGATCCAGGCGCTGCCCTGGATGGGAGCCGCAACCAAGGAGCAGGCCCTTACCAAGCTGCATGTCATCGCCAATAAGATCGGATATCCCGACACCTGGCGCGATTACAGCGCCCTCAAGATCGTTCGCGGAGATCAATTCGGCAACTCGGAACGCGCATCCTGGTTTGAATTTCATCGCTGGCTGGCAAAAATCGGCAAGCCCGTCGACCGCAAGGAATGGGGAATGACGCCTCCCACCGTCAACGCCTATTTCGATCCGCAAAAGAACGACATCAATTTCCCTGCGGGAGTCCTGCAACCCCCGCTCTTCAGCGCCCTCTCCGACGCCGCACCCAACTACGGCGACACCGGAGCCACCATGGGCCACGAACTCACCCACGCCTTTGACGATGAAGGGAGCCAGTTCGATGCGCAGGGAAATTTGCGTAACTGGTGGACCGACGCCGACCGCAAGGAATTCGAGCAGCGCGCCCAGTGCGTGGTTGACCAATACTCCGGCTACACCATCATCGATGACATCAAGATCAACGGCAAACTGACCAACGGCGAGGATCTGGCCGACCTGGGCGGTACGCTGCTCGCCTATCTGGCGTGGAAGGATGACACGAAAAATCAGAAACTCGAGTCCCTCGATGGCCTGACGCCCGAACAGCGCTTCTTCGTCGCTTACGGCCAGAGCTGGTGCACCAACGAGCGCGACGAAAATAAACGCCTGCGAGCGACCGTGGATCCGCACTCCCCGGAGAAGTATCGGGCCAATGGCGTGGTCTCGAACCTGCCCGAGTTTCGCGACGCTTTCCACTGCAAGCCCGGCCAGCCCATGGTGCGGGAGAACGCCTGCCGCGTATGGTAGCCCTTGTTCGTGTCGAGCGGGCGCTCTCGCCCGCTCTTTTTAATTGTGATTGGGAATCGTGATTGCAAACAATTGCGAAGTTGTTCTCGGGAATAATCGGGAATCTCTATCCGGAATTCCTATTGCGCGGCTTCCAGCAGACCCTTCTCCGCCTTCTCCTGGCACTCAATGCAATGGCGCGTCCACGGCACCGCTTCCAGTCGTTTGGCGTTGATCTCTTTACCGCACGAAACGCATTCTCCAAAGCTGCCTTCTCGGATCCGCGCCAGAGCGCCGTCGACCATGTTCAAAAGTTGCCGGTCGTTGTTGCTCTGGCTGAAGAGAAACTCCTTGTTGTAAGAACTGGCGGCCCGGTCGGCCACGTCCTGTGTCGCCTCTTCGTCGGCGGTCCGCCCATCCTGCTGATTCCGCACCACCATGTGACGCAATTCGTTGCGCCGGGTTTCCAGCCTTTTTCTGAACGCTTCTAGCTTCTTCTTATCCATGATTGCAGCCTGCCATGAAGCCCTGGTCGAGCCCCACAGAGCTCCTGTCTCACATGAAGTCAAACCGTTATGGTAAGCGCCAAAGAGACAAGGCGTCAACTGGAGCCCGGAGTAGGTATTGCCTCAGTCAAACTGAGGCACTACCGCGGAGTACGAGTGGAGCTAGGTTGGAGAACTACTGTCCAAAGAATGCCTTCGGTCTTAACACTTCTGCGATCTGAGCTCTAACCTCCGACTCCGACCCTCAGTTCAGTGCTTGGCAGCCTGCCTCGCTGCTTCCAGCATCTGCGCGATTGCAGCTTCGTCAAAATATCTTCCCTGCAGCCAAACGCCCTCGATCTGCGTAGCGTTGCGAATGTCGGCGATGGGATCGGCGCGCAGCAATACCAGATTTGCAATTTTGCCAGCCTCCACCGTTCCCAGTTCCGCGCTTCTTCCCAGAAACCTGGCGGGATTCATCGTCGCCGCTTGCAGTGCCGCCAGCGGCGTCAGCCCCGACTCCACCATCAACGCCAGTTCGTCGTGCAGGCTGAAGCCCGGAAAACAATAGGGATTCATCGCATCCGTTCCCGCCATCAGCGGCACGCCCGCTTTGAACATCGAACCCACCACATGCTCATCAATCTCAAATAGATGACGAGCCAGATTGAACTCCCGATTGCTCCAGCGCCTCCGTTGCGGCTCGGTTCTCTCGTCCCATCGATCTCGCGATTTCCGCCCGATGTAAGCCAGCCGCGCGTCCGACGTGAATTTCGAATCGTCCAGCCGTCCCCACAGCCGCAGCACGGTCAGGGTCGGCACCTGCCACGTGTCATTGCGCACAAACTCGGCAAACAGAGCCTGGCACTTGCCCTGGTCGATAGTCCGATATCCCTCCGCCTCAATCACCATCCGCTCGCGGAAAAACTGCACCCGATTCAATGCGCCCATCAAACGCTCTGCTTCACCCGAACAGCCCAGCGCAATGCCTTGCAGATGCTCCATCGAACGTTGCCCCGCCGCCGAAGCCTCCTGCGCAGTGATAGCCTCCGGTACGTGGCCGGCGAAGCTGATGTGCTGTTGCTTGGCTTCGTCAGCCAGCGCAAAATAGGCATCGCGCGGAACACCGTTATAAACCTTGATGAAGTCCGCCCCGCTCGCCTTGATCTCGTCCACCGTTCGCCGAGCATCCCTCGCGTTCTTCACGACGATCGACCCCGGCCACATCGGCGAACTGCCATCCACAATCGCACTCGCCAGATAAATCTCCGGCGCTGGCGTCGTTCGCCCAAGTTCCGCTCTATAGCCAGCCGTGTCCCGCTGGCCCGCCATCAGGCGCACTCCGGTCACGCCGTTCGCGATATAAAGCGGCAGTTCATTGCTCTCGTGCACGTGAACATGCATGTCCCAGAGCCCCGGAATCAGGAACCCGCCATGTCCATCCACGCCTCCCGCCAAGCCAGCATCCGCTTCCTGCGTGGCCGTGATGGAAAGAATTCGATTCCCCTGAATCCGCACCGTCTGGTCGCGCACTTCCGCCCCCGTCGTCACGTTGACCACTGTGACGTGTCGAACGGATGTTTCTGCCACCGGACGCTCTTGTGCTCCGGCAAGGCAGGCGGACAGCGCGAGCGCTAAGACCTGTGTCTTCACGGAAAACCCACCCCAGCAATCTACAGGACCGTCGCCCGCAAAAAAAGAGGCCCCTTTCGGGGCCACCCTTTCAAAGAGGCTTAAGTGGCGGGTATCAGAGGAACATCATTGGGCGCCGCTCTGGGGAGTTGAGCGGACAGAGTGAGAAGTCGATAACAGCATCGAGAGTGAAGGTGTTCAAACGGATACGGCCTCTTTAGTACTAAGCAAATAAGCATTTGCGGAACCAAAATGGTAACGCTGGCTCTAAACCAAGACCATTTCGGGAACTTGTTCAAAACCAATGTCTTACGGTAACTCACCTTCAAACATCCCCACCCCCGCTGCACGCCCAACCTCTGGCCAGGTGAAGAAAGCTGCACATTGGCAGAACCTGAGTTTAGAGAACCTGGGGTTGCCCCGTTCTCCCTCGCCATATACAACAACCGCCCTTACTCCAGGAAGACTCCAAAAGCAAAGCCCCCTGAAGAGGGGGCCCTTTGCAGGAAAAGAGAATCGGCTCAGCTCTCTAGCTATCGCCTGCCACCGTGCGCACCTTCCCCGGCAGGAAGTGGTACGGCGGCCAGGGACCGGTCACAACCATCTGGCAGTTCTTCAATTGCTTGGCAGCCGTGCTGTAGCGGTTCTGATATTTTTCGATCGACTTGGTATCAATCAAGTGCGCGATATCCAGCAGCATCCCGTCGGAGTCCACCCTCTTGCAACTGACCTCTTCCTCAAGCGGATTGAACAGCTTGTGTACCTGGACCGAAAGCGCGCGCGCCTTGGTCTGCCGCTCCCGCTCCCGCGACGCCTTTTCCCGCAGTTTCGTCAGATACTCCCGGCCGACCGTATCGGGCAGGACAATCTCCTCCATCGAGCCCCGCGGCGAACCATCCCGAACCGTCAATTTGATCCGCATTTCCGACTTGCCACGCAGCCGCGCCACGCTCTCACAAAATGTCCGGCGATTAGACCGTACCGCCTGCCGAATCGCATCTTCAGTGTCGAAAATTGTCCCAAACCGGAACGGCAGGACCGTCGCCGTTCGGAAACTCTGGCTCACCACTCGGGCATGTTCAAGAACCGACTTTTCGTCGAGTTTCGAGCTAGCACGGTCATATTCGCTGACGATAACCGCAAACTCTCCACTCGGGTAGCTCATGACGGGGGCGGCATTCACTCCCTGAATCCCCTCTAAAACGTAGGGACGCCGGGCGCGAACACCGTTAGCGAGGGTCTGGTGTTCCGTGAGGCAGTACGCGTACCACGACATGCATTCTCTCCGAATTGCACCGGGGCTTGTGCACCCCTTTAGATTTTTTAACTAGGGCTGCGTTTCTACCTGGAAGTTTTTGTTTTTTTGGGTCAAGGTGGACGCAAAAGCTGCATCCAAAGTCATATTACTTCGGGTCCGACTTATTTGCAACCTTTGTTGAGACATTTGCATCCCCACACGTCTCAATTTGCTACGATGCTGGTTTCGCGGCGCTAGCAGCGCCTTTCAAGCCCATCCGATACTGGACAAGTCGCCCGCAAAATGTGGAAAAACATCTTTGCCGGCTATCGCGTGTGCCGCGGCTCGCCGCCCCCGAAGCTTCCGCGGGATCCGTCTCGCCAATCTCGTTCCTGAACCGCGAACTGACACGCTAGCTCACACTTTCGACTGCTTCAGCCCCGCCGCCCGCTCCTGCAGCGCAATCGTCACCGCCCGCAACATATCGCCGGCGGGAGCCGGCTTGCCAGTCCAGATTTCAAACTGCCGCGCCGCCTGTTGCACAAACATTTCAACTCCTGGGATTACCGCGATTCCCTTGGCCCGCGATACCTGCAGCAGATGGGTTTCGACCGGATCATAGACCATGTCGAACACCACCCTTGCCTGGATCTCCGCATCCTTAAGCGGGCAGTCGCGCGCGTTCCCCATTCCAACCGGAGTGGCGTTAATAATGACGTCGAATCCAATCTTCCGTAGGTCGGCCCGTTTGATCGTCCGCGCTTTCGCTTGCCGCGCCAGCTTCTGCGCTTTCGCCGAAGTGCGATTCAGGATCCACACTTCCGCCCCGCGCTCCTTCAGCCCAAAGACCGCCGCCCGCGCCGCGCCCCCGGCACCCAGCACCAGAACTTTCGCCTTCTCGATCGCCAGCCGCTGCTCCAGCGGACGAAGCACCCCCGCGATATCTGTATTAAAACCATACAGTTTGCCCTCCTGTCCGCGCACCACAGTGTTGCAAGCTCCGATCTTCGCCGTGTGCGCGTCCGTGTTATCCAGATACGGAAGGATGGCCTGCTTATACGGCATCGTGATGCTCAGTCCGTGCAGCGGAATCTCGCGCACGCAATGAATCAGATCTTTCAGCGTCTTCGCGTGCAGCGGAAGATAAACGCCGTTCACGTTCTCCCGGCGCAACGCCGTGTTCATTATGACCGGCGACAGCGAATGTCCAATCGGATCGCCCGCCACTCCATAGACGCGCGTCGCCGTGTCCACCTGATCCACCCGGTAAATACTCCGCAAATCCAGTGTCGTGATCTGCCCCGGAGCGGTCTTGAGCTCGGCGCTGGCTGCGCCAAACGTGAAAACGCTCCCGGCACGTACACTGAGCACGCGGCTGATCACCCCTTGCTCTCCCATGCACAACCCGATCAGCGCATGACCGCCGCTCTGCGCCTGCAGAAACTTCATCATCGCCACGTTGTCCGCCAGCGTCGTGGCGGTGCTCACAACTTTGTAGAAATCCGCTGGGATCTCCAGCATTTTCTCTAGCGTGTCATCGAGATTCCGGGTTCCGCGGAAATCATGGAATGACAGAATCAGTCCAGCCCGGCTGCGCAGTCGGGCAATCGCTTCCGGCTTCGACTTCAGCGCGCTCTGCAGTTCCAGATCGACCAACTGGCAGCCCGCCCCGTGGGCTTTACTCAGTACTTCCAGTTGAGCCGCCAGCGATCCCTTGAACTTCCCACCGCTCTCGGCGCGCCGGCACGTAGCGATGGCGGTTACGTACTGGTGGGTTTCCAGAAAGCGGTGAAGCTTGGAAAGCGCGGCCAGAGGCTGCTTTAGATAGTCCAGCCGGAATTCAATAAATGGGTTGTCCCGCGCCATCGACTCGGCTGTCCCCAGGATGTTTTCTATGCTATCCCCGCTGACCGCCAGACACACCCTCGGCAGCCGCTGGGGCAGAAAACGGGGCGCGACAGTGGACCACGATGCCAAGGCCATTTGTTTTCAACGACGGCGCGATATTACAGGGGTGGGAGCTCAGATGCAACCTCAAGCTTGCCCCCCACCTCCACAAACCCTTCCTGAGCGATGGGGCAAACACCCTCGTAACCTTGACCCCTGCCCCACCGCTTGTTACTTTTTGGCTGTAACCCTTGTCTTCCGAGAGAGATAGCTGGGGCATCCCCGGAGCAGATTGCGGTCGGAGGTAACATGAAGAAAACAGGATTGTTATTGCTACTGTTGGGCGCTGCTAGCCTGGCAGCAGCTCAGACGTCGACCATGGCCGCCACGCCCGACGCGTCCGGTATCGTCGAAACCTCGAGCAATGTTCCTTTCGTGCGTTTCCAGACGCCCACCGCGGCCGACATTTACTGCGCTGGATTCATTACCAAGGATCATGTGCCCGACGCCAACTACGTCAACGGCGGCTTGGAGACTCCAACCTCAACCAAGTTTGAGATCGGCGAACTCGTCTACCTCGCCGGCACCGGCTACCAGGTCGGACAACTCTATTCCATCATCCGCGAAATGCGGGATGTGAACGAGTACGAAATCTATCCCGGACAACGGAAAGTCCTGGCCGCCGCCGGTCGCCCCTACGGCGACATTGGCAGGGTGCGCGTGCTTGATGTCCGCAGCCACAGCGCCATCGCCCAGGTGGAATTCAGTTGCGATCCCATCAACCCGGGTGACGTCGCCGTCCCCTTCGTCGAAAAACCTCCGGTTAGTTTTCACGTGCCCGGCCATTTCGACCGTTTCACCCCGCCCAATGGCAAGTTGACCGGGCGCGTCGTGCTCGGGAAAGACTTCGACGACTTCCTCGGCACCGGCATGAAACTCTACATGAACATGGGTTCGAACCAGGGCGTAAAAGTCGGCGACTATTTCCGCGTAGTGCGCTCCTACGAAGCGACCTTGAAAGATCCCGTCGACTCGCTGTCCTTCGATGCCCGTACCTCGGAAGACACGCAGGCGAAACCGCCCAGCTATGAGGCCAACCGCTTTACCAAAACCAAAGGCCCGAACATTCATGTCCGCGATCTGCCGCGGCGAGGCGTTGCTGAAGTTGTCGTGCTCAACGTAACCCCGACCGCTTCATCCGCCATGGTCGTATTCGCGTTGGAAGACGTCTATGCCGGAGACACCGTGGAACTGGACCAACCGCAGTAAGCCAACTCGACTCTTGACTCAGAACGTTGCTTGAAACCATCGATCGGGAACCTTGATCGGAAGCAAAATTGATCGAAACAGATTGATCGGAACAAATTGATCGGAACAAACCGGGGAGAGCAATTCTCCCCTCGTTTCCTTTGTCCGAAGAAATACCCGGTGTACTGCGTCCAACAGATCGACCTTTATAAGTCGATTTTCCCCCCGTGTTCCTCCGTGCCTCCCGTTGTGCCTTCCGTGGCGAACGCCTTTGACTTCCCCCGTCGAACGCCAAAATTCACACCGGCGCGACGCGAAACCTAGCCCTCGCAACTTTCAACGCACTACGCTAGGCGATAGCCGCCCCGGCTGTCCGCATGGCACAGCCTGCTCTCAAACTCTGATTCACGAGGGTTGTTGGGACGGGCGCCACTTCAGAGGCTGCGGAAAAACTCCAATTCGCGGTGGTCTTCGGAAGCGCATCAGCTTCAGCCGTGCCGTCGGTCGTTGAAAATTGGTCTCCGCCTGCTGTGAGCTTTTCGCAGCCTTGCCGGGTCTCTCCGCATCGCGCACCCTTACGCAACTTATTCAGCGTGGCCTCAGCGGAAGAAACGGATTTTCGAATTCCCCGGTATCATCGCCCCCGCCACCACTACCACAACGATCACCACAGCGAGTTCCATGTTGCCCCCACGACGCCGTCAAAATCAGCGCGGCAGGGTTCAGCTTACGTACTTTTCCAGCGAAAACAAGGGTACCAAAGTGGGGTGAGCGCGCACAGGCGGGGGATGGCAAAGCCTCGACCCGAGTTCTCCCCGGCCCTATTCATCCGGAACTCCTCACATCCGCGTCGGAAAACACTTCCGCGGTGAAAGCCTCGATAGTTGCGCTCCTGCGCCACTCATCCAACGCCAATCCCGCTTTGCGGCAGGTTTGGTCCAGAAATGTCTCCCGGTCCCAACCGTTTTCGATGGGAACCTGCGGTAGCAGCAAGCCCCGCCGAGCGCCCTCGGAAATTAACAGCCCATGGCGCCCCACTTCCACCGCTTCGGGATGAATTGCGAACAGGCGGGAGAGCACGCTCAGCGAAACCTGCAGCGCCAAAGCTTCCTCTCTGGTCACTGGCAGGAAACGGGAATCGTCAAACGCGGCGGCGCGGGCCGTCTCCGCCACGGCACGATACAGCGGCGCCATCGCTATGGCATACCCGACGCATCCGCGGAGTTCACGATCTGGCTCGCGCCCGGATTCGCGCCCAGGTTCCCGACCACGACGAGCATCACCTCGCCCTTCGACGGACACTGCGCCGTTCACAGCCCGATTCAGATAAAGAGTCGTGAACACTCCTCGCGGCTCCGACAACCCGGGAGCAGCGGGCGCTGCGACGGAAAAGGGTTGCCCCTCCAGCGCCGATCGAATGGATTCGTGCGCGATCCCCAGCAAAATCCGGCGTTGTTCCAGCGAAAATTCCGGGGATAGCGGTGCAGGGCCGTGCGCGATCGGATTTCCCGGCGCCATTTCAGACCGCTTGAACATCGCTTTTTCTCCGCCGCGCGAGGACGAAAGACCGGCGGCGCCGCTTCTCCGACTTGCGATCGATGCGCGACCAGAAGGCGATGAAGTAGTCAACCGCCGATATCAGCGACAGCAAAACCATGAACCAGATCGCGATCCAGGCAATCCAGTAGACGGGAAAAATATAAATCCCAACAACCGGCCACTCATGCCAGCGCCGCGCCAGAATCACCGCCACCACCGAAATAATCTGCACCAGCATCTTGAACTTGCCCAGTTCGCTCGCTTGAATCGTGAAACCTTCCGACGCCGCAATCGAACGCAGTCCGCTCACTAGAAACTCCCGCCCAATCACAACCACCGCCATCCACGCCGGCACCAGCGCCGGATTGAACTGCACCAGCGTTATAAAAGCGGCAGCCACCAGTAACTTGTCCGCCAGCGGATCGAGCAGCATCCCCATGGTCGTGATCTGCCCCCGCTTCCGCGCCAGATAGCCGTCGATTCCATCGGTGATCGAAGCCAGGATGAAAACCGCCGAAGCCAGAATTTCTCTCTCCCCCGTCTGCTCGCCCGCAAAACGCGGCGTGCAAAGAATCCAGATCAGAAGCGGGATCGCCGCAATGCGGGTGAGCGTGATGGAGTTGGGAAGGTTCACGCGATGTTTGAGCCAGGGCCGCGCGGGCGGTTGCTGTGATTATCCTCCACATCGTGGGCCAAGGCAACGGATCGCCTGCTGGTGTCGCCGGTCAGTTTGAATTTGCTCTGAAAGGACACGAGTTCTCAGGCTGCGGAAAAAACTCAAGTTTACGCAGGTCTTGGGAAGGGCACGACTTCAGTCGTGTCGTAAATCGCTCAACAAAATCCTGTGCGTCAGCGCCTGGGGCGAGCCTTTCGAGGCCCGGTCAGACGTGACGCATCATTTCACGATTCATCCCCGGACCATCCCACCACTACGGGCACGAAGCATCACGAAATCAGCAGGTTCTACTTCGTGCCCTTTGTGGTGAACCCTTTACAAAATCACCCGCCCGCCAATTTTCAGGATGCTTTCGTTCCCAGGTTCTTCAGCATATTCGTAGCCATCGCCAGAACATTGTTCTGATCGGGAACCGATCCGTTTGGCGTCAGCTTGTCCACCAACCCGGGAAGAATCTGGGCAATTGCTGCCCCCGCGACATCCGGATTGATTCCCGCCTTCGCCGCCAGCGCTTTCACTTGATCGCTGCCCAGAACCTGGTGTACCTGATCAGACGTAATCGGAGTATTTGCTCCGGAACCGACCCATGAGGATACGACTCCACCCATCCCCTTATCGTGAAATGACTGCACCATGCCCTGCAATCCGCCCGGCTGATTCTGAATCATCTGCAAAATCCCCGCCGCCAGCGGATTGGAGCTCCCACCCAGCACATTACCTAATGCCTGGTTTTCCAGATTGTCCAGCAATCCCATAATTCCTCCCTTAAATTCACCCGTAAAAACCGCGGAGAGCGCGACGTTCACCGAACTGCTCTACTCGGCGGACTCCACGCTCCCCCCAGTCACTCGTTTCTTTTACTTCTGTTTCGCGATGATCTTATCTTTGATCTTCGCGTACGTGGCTGCGGGGATGACCTTCTTCTTCGTCAAGTCGGTCTTCTTCGCATAAGGACGCCCATCGATGATCTTCTGCGCATACGCGTCGCCAATGCCCGGCAGAGCGTTGAGCTGATCCTTGGTCGCCGTATTGATATCCACCAGATCCGCGTCGGCCGCCGCAGCCGTTGCAGCCTTGGCCGGCTTCTTAGCGGCTTGCCCGACCGCCATCCCGCTGATCAGGCTCAGCGCGAATAACGCGATGAGAATTCTGCTCATCCACTTCCCTGTCTCTTGATTGGTCATAGTCGTTTCTCCTTATTCCTTTTGGGCTTCTTTGTAGCCCGCAGCCTTCGCTTCCGCTTCCGTCATGAACTTTCCCTGCTTGGTCTTGCCATACCAGCGGCCGCTCTTGTGGTAAACCCCGCTCTCGGTGTTCACCCAGACCTTGCCCGCCGATTGCGCGGCCGCGATTTCCGGCGTTGAAGCCGCTGGAGTCGCGGTCTTGCTCGCCGTCTTCTTCGGTGCAGCCATATTGTCGGACGACGACGCTGGAGCAGCCATCGCATTCGAACTCGCTTTGGGTGCTGGCGCCGGAGTCGAAGCGGCGGCGGGCGCGCTGCTCGCCGGAGCGGCATCCGCTGCGGCCGCGGCCTTCTTGCTCTTCCGCGACTTCTTCGTCGACGTCGTATCGCTGGCTGCAGTCTTGTCCGCCGGCGCCGCCGTCTTATCCGCGGCAGCAGCCTTTTCGTCCGCCGCCGCCTTTTCCTTCTTCGCTTTCTTCCTCGACTTCTTAGTAGTGGTGTCCGTCGTGGTGTCGGTCGACGCCGCCTGTGCCTTCGCCAAAGCCGGTGCCATGGCAACCGTTAGCAGCAGACAGAATGCGAGCATCCACAGAGTAAATTTGCGTTGAGACTGATTCATTTTTCCTCGCAGGATTTTAAGAGGCATGATGCCCCGTTTTTACGAATCAATTGCTTTAGCTTGGCATTTACCTGCAAAAACACAGGTTCTGCCGCAATGCCCAAGCATGATTACATCGGGAGGGGCTGGGGGTCAACAGATAACGTGAACCATTCACGTGGACAACTGGAACGGGGCCCCCGGCCGGAGGCCCCGCAAAATATGGCTAGGCATAGATTCCGCGCTGCCGGATCGTATACGCCACCCGGTCGATGGCCAGCATATAGGCCGCGATCCGGTTGTTCACGCCGTGCGTCTCCGCATACCGCACCACATCGTCGAACGCCGCAACCATGATCTCGCCCAGATGTTCGTTCACCACCGATTCCTTCCAGAAGTAGCCCTGGCGATCCTGCACCCACTCGAAATAGGAAGTGGTTACGCCCCCCGCATTCGCCAGAATGTCCGGAATTACAAACACTTTCTTCTCCGAGAGAATGTCGTCCGCCGCCGCCGTCGTCGGACCATTCGCCCCTTCCGCCAGAATCTTGCATTTCACCCGGTCCGCATTCTGACTGGTAATCTGGTTTTCCGTCGCCGCCGGAATCAGAATGTCGCAATCCACCAGCAGCAACTCCGCCGGATCGTACTTCTCGGCCCCCGGAAAGCCGTGAATCGTCCCATTGCGCTGCCGGAATTCCCACAGCGCCTCGATGTCAATCCCATCCTTCTTGTACAACCCCCCGCCCACCTCGACGATCCCGATAACCTTGTATCCCGCTTCCGCCATCAGCCGCGCCGCGTTCGAACCCACGTTGCCGAATCCCTGCACAATCACCCGCGTGCTGTCGCGATTCAAACGCAGTTTCTGGATCGCCTTTTCGCATACCATCAACACCCCGCGCCCCGTCGCCTCCCGCCGCCCTCGCGATCCCCCTATATTGATTGGCTTGCCCGTCACCACCGCCGTCACCGTCTGCCGCGCGTGCATCGAATACGTGTCCATGATCCACGCCATCGTCTGTTCGTTCGTGTTCACGTCAGGAGCCGGTACATCTTTCTCCGGCCCGATGAAATCGAACAGCTCCGCCGTATACCGCCGCGTCATGCGCTCCAGTTCGCCCTGCGACATTTTGTGCGGATCGCAAATAATCCCACCCTTCGCCCCGCCGAAAGGAATGTTCACCACCGCGCACTTCCACGTCATCCAACTCGCCAGCGCCCGCACTTCATCCAGATTCACGTCCGGCGCGTAGCGCAACCCGCCCTTCGCCGGACCCCGCGCAATCGAATGCTGCACCCGGAATCCAGTAAACACTTCCAGATGCCCGTCATCCATCATCACCGGAATATGCACGATAATCTCCCGGCTCGGACTCCGCAGCACCCGCCACAATCCTTCATCCAGATTCAGCTTATGCGCGGCCAGGTCGAAGCGCGCCGCTTGCGCCTGCCAGGGATTAGTTTCCTGCTCGAGGTCGATCGCTGTCGTCATAAAAGTCTCCGTAGGAGTGCCATTGCGCCTGCCACCCAGGTTATGAAACAAACCTCGCAAAGTATATTGCTGCCCCGCAGGGTAGGCAAGCGGAGGGAGTGCCCAGAAGAGAAACACGCATTTGCAACGTGCGCACATCCATCTACACTCACTGTGTATACAAAGAAATCTTATCCGCGCAGACCTCGGTCTTTCACAATTCGACTCCCGAGAGCCCTCGCTGGACGACTGGATGCGACGCCCCGCCCTGAACAATAAACAATCCGGAGCCTCGCGCACCTGCGTCGTATCTTCGGGCAACAAGTAGTCGGCTACTACGCCCTGGCGGTCGGCGCTGTCGCCCATCTGGAACCGCCGGGACGGGTCAGGCCCAATATGCCGGATCCTGTACCCGTCATGATCATCGGTCGACTTGCCGTCCACAAAGATTTTCAAGGAAGAAAAATCGGGCCCGCACTTCTGCGCGACGCCATCCTGCGCACGTTGCAGGCCGCCGAGATCGCCGGTGTCCGCGCCCTGCTTGTACACGCTATTTCCGAACGCGCGTGCCAGTTCTACGAGGCCTGCGGATTCACTCCCTCACCCATCGACCCCATGACCCTGATGATCACGATGCCGGAAGCGTCGAAGGCCTTCCTCACCTGAAAAGGATGGTACTCGGCGGAAACCGATACAATTCTGGAGTCTCATGCTCCTTCCCGACTACAAACAGTTTGCCCGCCTCGCCCGCCTCGCCACCCTCGTCCCCGTATCGAAATCCATCTCCGCCGACCTGCTGACCCCGGTTTCCGCTTTTCTTGCCGTCGCTGAACAGGAGCCCGATGCCTTCCTCCTCGAGTCGGTCGAAGGCGGAGAAAAAATCGGACGCTACACATTTCTCGGCGTGCGCCCCTTTCTCCGGCTGGAGTCGCGTGGCCCCAACATCTCCATCGTCCGCGGCCGCCAGACCGAACGCCGCACTGGCAACGTCTTCGACGTCATCAAGGAACTCCTGCACCTGCATCGTCCCGCCACCCTCGAAGGCCTCCCGCCATTCACCGCCGGAGCCGTCGGCTATTGCGCCTATGACATCGTCCGCCGTCTCGAAAATATCGGTGAACACGCCGCCGACGATCTCGACGTTCCCGACTGCATCCTCATGTTCTTCGACCGCGTCCTCGCCTTCGATCACCTCCGCCACCAGATCCACATCGTGGCCTCGGCCGACGTCACCCGCGAAACACCCAAAGCCGCCTACCACCGCGCCCTGAAAGACATCGCCCGTATCGAGAAACAACTCGCCGCCGGATGGAAGCCCGCGCACTGGCGCAAACCCGCCGCCAAGTCAAAACTACGCGTCCAACCGCGCACCCCCAAAAAACAATTCCTCGAAAGCGTCCGTCGCGCCAAACAATACATCTCTGCCGGAGACATCTTCCAGGTCGTCCTCTCCCAGCGTTGGGACTTCGAGCCCGGCGTCCCTCCCCTCGATCTTTACCGCGCCCTCCGCGCCGTCAACCCGTCCCCCTACATGTATTTCCTGCGCTTCGGCGCCGGCAAGAATTCCGCCGGAATGCACGTCGTCGGTTCCTCTCCCGAAATGCTCGTCCGCGCCACCGCCGGCGGACGCAACCTCGAATACCGCCCCATCGCCGGCACCCACCCCCGTGGCCGCAACGATGCCGAAGACACGGCCCTCGAAAAGAAAATGCTCGCTGACGAAAAAGAACGCGCCGAACACGTCATGCTCGTCGATCTCGGCCGCAACGATCTCGGCCGCGTCAGCGAGTACGGAACCGTAAAAGTTCGCGACCTCATGTTCGTCGAGCGCTACTCCCACGTGATGCACCTCGTCTCCGCCCTCGAGGGCCGCCTCCGCCCCGAGCTCAGCGCCATGGACGCCCTTGCCGCCTGCTTCCCCGCCGGCACCCTCAGCGGCGCTCCCAAAGTCCGCGCCATGCAGATCATCGAAGAACTCGAACCCACCCGCCGCGGCGTCTACGGCGGAGCCGTTCTCTATGCCGACTTCGTCGGCAACCTCGATTCCTGTATCGCCATCAGAACTCTGCTCATGCAAGGCAAGCAAGCCCACCTCCAAGCCGGAGCCGGAATCGTTGCCGACTCCCATCCCCAGCGCGAGTTCGAAGAAACCGTGAATAAAGCCCGAGCCGTCCTCCGCGCCGTCGAATTGGCCCGCTCCACCTAGCCCCCGACCATCAGGTCCGCGCCCCGCCTGGATACTGGGTACTGGGTACTGGGTACTGAGTACTGGGTACTGAGTACTGGGTACTGGGTACTGAGTACTGGGTACTGAGTACTGAGTACCGATCTTTCATCACACTCAGCCAGTGTGCGCCATCACAGACTCCGCCCCCAGATCCCTGCAATAATGACTGTTAACGGGGCCAGCCAGAACGGCCCTCGAAGCTGACAACCGTAAGTCCTTATTCCGGAATACTTTGCCTTTAACCCCTTTCGATTCAAAGACCGGACCATGAATTTCCCTCTAAACCGATGATTCCACTACAAGGAGGGGGGGGAGGGGGGGGGTGTGAAACCGGTAAACATCCGCAAACCGTTCTCTCGAAGACGAAAACTGACAGCCGCCAGCTACCTGAGGAAATTCTCGACCAGTTTTTTTCCCTTTTCCGTTAACACGCTCTCAGGATGAAACTGCACGCCCTCAACCGGAAACTTACGATGCCGCAATCCCATGATGACTCTCGTCCCGTCGCTGTCGTGAGTCCAGGCGCTGACTTCCAACTCGCTCGGCAGATCGTCTTCGGAAACAATCAGCGAGTGATACCGAGTCGCAATCATCGGCGAAAGCAGGCCGCGAAAGATCGTCCTGCCATCGTGCTCCACTTGGCTGGTTTTCCCATGCATCAGATTCTTCGCCCGCACCACTTGGCCGCCGAAAGCCGCGCCGATCGCCTGATGTCCAAGACAGACGCCGAGCAACGGCACGTTGCCCTTTTCTTTATCCTTACTACTCTTGCCCGCGAAATGGCGGATCAGTTCGATGCTGATCCCCGCTTCCTGCGGCGTGCACGGTCCGGGAGAAACCACGATGCGCTCGGGATGCATCGCCTCGATTTCGCCGATCGTCACTTCGTTGTTGCGGCGAACCTCCACCTGTGCCCCCAGTTCCCCCAGGTACTGAACCAGGTTGTAAGTGAACGAATCGTAGTTATCGAGGACAAAGACCACGCGTCCATTGTAGCTGCGACCGGGATATCTCGATCTCCTTGACAGTCTGACCGCGAATTGCCATGCTTACATGCGCCGGAGGTTCAATGGCCGAGACGCAGCACGATCACGACAACAACAAGCGCGCCACCCGCCGCTTCGCGCTTCGTCTGCCCGTAAGCGTCCGTTACGCCGAGAATGAACCGGAGCACTCTGCCCAGACTCGCGACGTCAGCGCCCGCGGCATCTGCTTCTATGTCGACTCCGCCATCCAGGCCGGTTCCGCCATCGACTTCACCCTCACCCTGCCGCCCGAGATCACCCTCACGGAGAGCATTCGCGTCCGCTGCAAGGGCCATGTGGTGCGCGTCGAAGGTGGCTCCCCCGCCAGCAAACTCGCTGTCGCGGCCGTCATCGAAGAGTATGAGTTCCTGGCCGAGCCCTGATCACCAGCCATTTTTCGCGGAACTTCCCCCAGCGCCTTTTGACAGCTTTTTTCACAATCCCGCGAGTGTTATCGTTGCAATCACGAGTGCTTCGGTGAACCACACCCCTGCCAATTCCAAGTTCGGGCACAAAAGGTCTGGCCGCAGTCTATGGACGGACTTGTGCGCAATTCCCATCCTCGCGTTGCTCCTGCTCGCCGGACCGCGACTCCATTCCCAGATTTCGCCTGAGCCCGAAGCTAAGCCCTCTGCTAACTCTGCTGTAGGCAAAATGCCCGCCATCAAGAGTTTTCGCATCATTCAGGAGAAAGACGGTCAAGCGGTTGAAATTCTCATGACCCGCCCGCTGATTCCCTCGCTCCAGACCCTCAGCGACCCCGATCGCCTGGTCATCGATCTGCCAGCGCGCCTCGGAACCGACCAGCGGCGAATCAGCGTCGGCGCCGACCAGATTACGGCCATCCGCGCCGACCAGTTTCAGCAGAATCCGCCCGTCGCAAGGATCGTCGTGGATCTGCTCGCGCCTCGCGCCTATACCTGGGATGCCGCCGGAAACCGGCTCGTCGTCCATCTCGGAAGAGATCCCGGAGACGCCCGGAACTCACCCTTCGAACCACCCACGGTTCCCACCCTCGCGCCCACGCCCAAACCGGCCGTGGCTGCGGTGCGCACCACCGGCTCGCTAGCCTTCACCGAAAGCGACCTCGGCGCTGGCTCCGCGGTCACAGCAGGCCCTGATACCGCCATTCTCAGCCTCAAAGGCGGTGGCGAGGTACAGGTCTGCCCCGGAACGACCGTGGCCGTCACCCGCTCCCAGAATCAGCGCAACCTCATGCTCAGCATGAACACCGGCGCGCTCGAAACCCACTTCGCTCTGGGCGCCTCTTCCGACACTGTGATGACCCCAGACTTCCGCATCCTTCTCGTGGGACCGGGAGAATTTGATTACGCCATCAGCGCCGACAGTCAGGGCAATACCTGCGTGCGCGCCCTGCCCGGCAACACCGCATCGGCGATCGTGAGCGAGATGATCGGCGATCGCACCTACCAGGTCAAGGCCACCGACCAGCTCGTATTTCGCTTAGGACAGCTCGATCATGTCGACATGTCGGTGCCGCTCGAGTGCGGATGTCCGCCCCCGCGAGACGCTCCCCTGCGTGCCCTGAACAATCTGCCCACCGTGAGCCCGGCTCCAGGCGGAGCTCTACCACCCGTGAATGCAAGCCCTGGAGTCGTTTCCGAAACGGCGGATGCAGCCAGTGCGCGCCCCACCGGAATACCCGCTCCATCGGCAGACTCCGCGGCGCCCAGCGATATTCGCGTGCAACTGGAGGCCCCGTTCGTATTCCGCGCCACTGGCCCTCCGCCAGCCCCCGTTCAGAATGCGGGTGCTCCAACGGACTCGCGTCCCGGAACCGCGCCATCGGCGACCAACCCAGTTCCTCCACCGGCAAACGAAACCACGAAACCGGATGCGCCACCGGCGAATCCTCCCCAGCCGCGCGGATTCTTCAGCAAGCTCCGCGGCTTTTTTGCCGCGCTCTTTCACTAAAAGGCCGATCAGGAGACAATCTGTGCTTCTTTTTGCGCTTGACCAGAAGCGCTTGCCTGCGGCGCGCACCGTTCCAGGATTACCGGCACTTCAAACAGCGCCCGATTGGAATATTCCCCAACCTTCCGCCGCACTTCAGCGAAAGTTATCGGATCGAGCAGACGTTGCACCGCGGACGCAATCTTCTTGAAGCTCGGTACCACCATCCCGTAACCCTTCTCCGTCACCCACTCCGCGTTATAGCGCTCCTGCGGCAGGGTGCTCGAGTTGCATTCCACAATTACCGGCAAGTGGAACTGCAGCGCCTCGCTGATCGATCCAGGACCCGGTTTCCCAATGAAGAAATCGGCCAGCGCCATGTAATATTCGACGTTCTGAGCAAATCCAACCACCAGGATTGGCTTCTTGGTCTGTAGCTTCTTGAGCTCAGCCGCCAGTTTCTCGTTATGCCCGCAGATCAGAATGAGCTGCACGCCGCCGCTTTCGTTCAGTCGTCGCGTAATGTCGAGCATAACCTTGGAACCGTGACCTCCGAACAGGACAATGCCAGTCGGACAGTCTGGTTCCAGTCCGAGCCGCCTCCGTTCCGCGACTCGATCGACGCTGGTCTTTTCGTAGAACTTTGGCTTAAGAATCATTCCCGATGTCTGGAAGATGTGGTCCGGTCTGTGTCCCATTTCGAGGGCTTGTTGCCGCGCGCGCTCCGTGCCCGCAATGATAAATTCCGATTCACGCTCGATCCAGAAGTGTGGCGGGTAATCGGCCAGGTCGGTGATCAGTGTGACAAAAGGAGTCTTCTTTCCGAGGCCTCCCCGGTCAACCGTGCGCAGGCTGTCGGCGATCTCGCGATCAAAATGCGGAATCACCGAGAGCACCAGATCCGCCGGATGTTGCGCCCAGTAAGCTCGCAGCAGTTTCACGATGGGCGCGTGGTAGAGACGGATGGTCGTCTGCAATATGACCAGCAGTTGCGGCGTGAACAGCGTCCAGCCTTTGCGCAGGATCAGGTTGTAAGTGTCCTGAATCCGCAGCCCCGTGGCGCGACGAATCAGGTCCAGGGGATCCAGCAATTCCTGAATGTCGAGAAGAGTCACCTCCCACGGCTGTGGCTGTGTCGAGAGTGTCGCCTTCAGCGCGTCCGCTGCGCTGCGATGTCCTCCCCCGGCGTGGTGGAAAACGATAGTCAGTGTACGCAAGAGTCCTCTTGCCTCGCCCGTAATCGATGACTTCTTTCCAAAACCATTCCGCCGCCGTGCGCCGCCTCAGCGCTCTACACCCTCGTACTCGCCATTTTCTAGGAGTCCATTTTCAACGAGTCCCGCCTCGTCATCGAACTCCGCTGTTTCAGAATCAGCCGAGTTTCGCTCCGCGCTGGCATGAATATCTTCTTCCGCCGGCTCCACATACTCGTGAATCTCGACTCCCTCTTCGCCTACCGTGATGTAGGTGGGATGCGCGTCGATCCAGGCTCCGCAATTGTAGTAATCGACTCCATGTTCCCGGTCCTGCTCGTGCAGCGCCGCATGTGTGTGACCGCAGAAAATCCGCGCCGCGTGATGATGACGAGCATGGGCGAGAGCGCCTGCGGCGACCTTGGGCGACAACCGCAGCCAGCGCGTGTTGAGCCGGTCCAGAAAACGCGTCAGCGTCTTGTTTTTCGAATCCCACTTCTGCAGTTGCAGATAAAGCAGGGTCCCGATCAGATAGCTGACGCGAACATTACTTACCACGAAGCCGTCGAACTGGTGCCCATGCACCGCGATGTGGCGCAGACCCTGATATTCCCATTGATATTCCTGGTACACGCGCACTCCCACCAGATGAGACATGATGGGCGCCAGACCGTGGTCGTGATTGCCTTCCACCCACACCACTTCGACATTGCGCTTGGGATTGGAAAGCTTGCGAATATAACCCAGAAATTTCCAGTGTTCTTTTTTAAGCCGCCCGAAATTGAGGTCGGCAAAAATATCGCCCAGCAGAATGAGCCGGCGATACTGATTCTCCCGCAGAACCCGCAAAGCCTCGCGCGCGCGGCTCATGTCCGCGCCCAGATGCAGATCCGAGAGGATCAGCGTGTCGCAAGTCGGCTGTGCTGTGACCTGTAGCGCCACAGCTACTATTTTCGACACGCCGTGTTACAAGGTGATGAATTGGGAACCGGCACGAATGCCAAAGGTAATCTATCAGTTACCTGCTTGAAGGCCGGCGGCAAGGCTGCCAGCGCGGATCCGCGGGCCCTCTTCGCCCGCCATCAATGCGCCGGGGGAACGTATTCGGCGGGACGCGCCGCTCCCTCGCCGAAGAAAAACTGCTCCATCTGTTTCACGATCACTTCCTGATCCTGTTTGCGGGCCGGGTTCAGGCGATACTCGTTCAACAGCATCTTGCAGTGTTCCATCCACTGGCCCCACGCCTGTTGCGAGACGTTTTCGTAGATCTTTTTTCCCAACTCACCGTCGAACGGAGGCTCGGGAAGCCCAGGCAATTCCTGTTTCAACTTCGCGCAGAAGACTTTGTGATTGGACATAATTTTCTCCCGAGATTATCGCACAGCTATCTCGCCCGCACCGCTTCTGACCCAAAGCTTGGCTGCGGGCGGCGAGACTTCTTGCCGGTTGGTTCGAACTTGCCGAGCACGCACTTCTCCAAAATCGTCAGCCCCAGAAATATTTTCATTGACAAATTACATACGAATGGCAATATCTTGTGGTAGGACAGTCACTCATACAAGAAGTTGAGTGACCCGGGCATCAAGGTGCCCTGTCGAGAACCTTGGGAGAACAAAAATCGTTCAAACGGAGGAAACACTTCATGGCAACCAAGAAGAAAGCCGCCAAGAAAAAGAAACACTAAGCGGACGGATGCTCGTTCAGAAATTCCCCAGAGCCTCTCAAGAGAAGCACCTCTTGAGGGGCTTTTCCTTTTGGCAAAACAGTCCGCGGAAGAGCTCGTGCAGAGACGGCGCTTTGCCCGTCTGAGCATCTGCCAAACTCTGGGCCCCGGCTTCGGAAAGGGCGCAGGCGCCGCTTCAGCCTCGCCGACAGATAGATCAATCGATGAATAGATAAACCGATAGATCGTTAGGCAAGACAGATCAGGTAAGAAGATAAACAGTATCGATCGACACGAGCAGGTCGACTTGTCCACCTTTCCCATTCCGCCAGTATCCGCGAATCGTCACACCATGCTTTCGTCGCGGCGCATTGCCTGGTGGCTTTTTGCGGCGTTCCAGGTTTTCTACCTGCTGACTTCGACTGGCAGGATTCGTACAGCCGACGAATACAACACTTTCTATACCACCGAGAGCGTTGTGCTTCGCGGATCGACGGCCGTCCCACAAGCAGTGCAGCTGCACAATTTCTATGGCAGGTACGACCTGCGCGGCCAGCCCCGAGCAGCCTATCCTCCGGGCCAAGCGTTGCTCTGCGCGCCATGGTACGCCCTCGGACAATATTTGCTGGCCCGATTGCCCGGTGTTCCCGCCGACGATACCGACCTGGTCGTGGCCTTCTCGTCATGCTTGAGCAGCGCGACTTTTGGCGCGCTAACGGTATCCCTCTTCTTTATCTTGCTGGTCGGGATCGGGATCGGCACGCGTGCTTCTTTGCTGGCGGCGGCGATGGTGGGCCTCGGCACTCCGATCTTTGCCTATTCCGGGTGGTTGTTTTCCGAGCCCTTGACGGCTGCGATTTTTGTCGGCGTGGCGCTGCTGCTTTTCGGTCGCGGCCCCGCCCCGATTACCTGGCCGACTGCCTCCGTTGCGGGATTGCTTCTGGGACTAGCCGCTTGGGTACGGCCAACCAACGTACTCGCAATTCCCGTGTTCGCCGCGGCGATTCTGGTGCGCGACGGCAAGCCGGCCTGGCGCGCCGCGTTTGGGCTGTGCGCGGCATCGGCCGCCGGCGTCGCCGCCCTGCTCGTCCATAACGCGCTGCTGTTTGGCGGCTGGTTTGAGTTTGGCTATCCGGTCACTGCGGAAGGCGCCAAACAGCTGAATACTTTCCACACGCCGCTCTGGAAAGGACTCTACGGATTCCTGCTGTCTCCCGGTAAATCCATTTTTATCTTTGCCCCTCCATTGGTCCTGGCACTGGCCGGCCTCCGCCGCCTCTATCAACTGGAACGCGGCGCGGCGACGGTAGCCACCTTCCTTCCGCTGATATATCTGCTTTTCTTTGCCCGTTACACGCAGTGGGAAGGCGGCTACTGTGTGGGGCCAAGGTATATGGTTCCATCAATCGTCCTGCTCTGCCTGGCACTGGGCCCGATGCTTGCCGAAAGCAAGGCGGCCTGCAACGCGAGGTCGACCCAGCCTGCGTCTGGACCCAAGCGAGCGACCGAACCAAGAACAGGAACGCTCGCTTTCCTGCTGCTTGCCTTGGGAGTGTTTGTGCAGTGCGTATCGCTCGCTACCAGTTTCATGGAGGACCAAGTCCCGCGCGGGCGCTACTATGATTCCACCTGGACTTACCGCCTTTCGTACTCGTTAAGCGGCCAGATTCATCTTTTGTGGAAGTACCTGACAAGCGGCGAACCGGCCCGTCTCGGCCTGGGATGGGATCGCTGGTTCGTGTTCCTCCATAAGGCAGGAGTTTCCGGCGCAACCCTCTCGGCTCTGGCTCTGGGCATCTGCGCGGGTTTGGGAATCAGTTTAGCTGGCTTGGTGAGAAGCCTCCGTTCCGCAAGCTGAAGGTTATTCGGCGGCGCCAGTGCACTTTTGGGAGTTGTCGCGCAGGTGTGGCTCGTGCTAGAAACGCGTATAGCAGAGTTACCCGAAGCGGCCGCCATGAAGCTCGGCAAGAAGGTGTCGAAAAAAACTCGCAACACCGAAATCATCATTCCGGATAAGCTCTATTTCCGCATCGGTGAAGTCGCCACCTTATGCCGGTTGCCCGCGTATGTCCTGCGCTTTTGGGAGACCGAATTTCCCCAACTCAAACCGGTTAAGAGCAGCACCGGCCAGCGGATGTATCGCAAGCGCGATGTCGAATCCGTTGTACGCATCAAGAAACTGTTGTACGAAGATGGCTTCACCATCGCCGGCGCGCGCGTGCAGTTGCGCGAAGAAACCAAGCCCGACCGAACTCAAACAGCGCTTCCGTTTCCGGTAAATCCCTCGGTGAATGTGGCCCACCTGCGCCATGAACTGCAGCAGATCTTGCACATCCTTTCCGCCCGCCACTAGCCTCGCCCGTCCCCGACTCAATAAAAACGCGGGCGATTAGGCCCGCGTCATTCTTGAACAATCACTTTTCCGGGCTTTACGCCGATTGCTGCAGCGGCTCCGCCTCTACCAGCGGGGCATTCACCAGATGCTCGCTCAGGAACCAGGCCTGCAATTCGCTGGGACGAAGCACATCACTCACCGCCAGATCGTTGGTGCCGGAGTCACCCAGCTTGGTGGCAAGTTCCGCCAGTTCGCGGGCATAGGTAATAACGAGTTCGTGCGCGTCCAGCAGCCGAGACAGCTGCGCCGGAACCTCTTCCCGTCCCTTGGGCGGGCGCGGAATCCGGGTCAACTCGGCGACGTCCGCTGCCATGGCAACACTGATTCCACCCAGAAGCATAATTCGTTCCGCAATTGTGTCCACGATCTCGCTTTGTTCCGCGTAATGCTTGTCGAACAGAAGATGAAGTTGATAGAAAGTCGGTCCCGACACCTGCCAATGCGCCTTCTTGTAGAGATCGCGCAAAGTCATGGTGTCGGCCAGGAGTTGATTAAGACGCTCGGTCATTTCCAGCCGGATTGGCTCTTCCAACTGCATCGGCTGCACACTGGTCACGGTGCCAAATTTCTGGAGTTCAGGGGCGGTCTGGTGGTAGCGGGGCTGCGCGGAAATCTTGTTCGCATTGCTGGTGCTTGATTTCTTGTTCATGAGATTCTCCTGAAGCTGCGGCTTTAGAGGCAAGCCAAAAGAGGCGGAAATCGCCAGAACGGAAGGACCCGCTCCGGTCCTGCTTGCCAATTCAGTCGTATTGGATGCGTGGCCCCGAAAATCGGCTCGCATCCATCCTTCAGGAAAATTGTAATCTCGGCGCGGCGCCCAGGCTTGGCCTTGTCAGCCCTCCCGCTCAGTCGGCGGCGCTGCGGCGCACGCTGTGTACCTCGGTGAGGAAGTCGAATCGAGGAACGCCTTTGACCCCCGCGCCCCCCATCTTAGTCTTGAGTTCGTCGGAAGTGGTGAAGGCGCGCGCCTTTTCCAGACTCTCCCATTCAAAAAAAAGGGTGAGGTCGTTGGCATTTCCAGCCCCACGGAAAATCCGGCAGCCCAACTCGCCGTGCTTGCGCCGCCAATCGAATGAGGAATCAAACGCCGCTTTCCAGGCCGTGTAATCGGCAACTTCATGGTGAACGAGGAGGTGGATCATGATGTCGGGAGTGCTCCTTTCGCAACACGAAACGTTGCCCCAAACGCCGGAAAAATGCAAGGGCAGGGATCACAGAGCCGCGATTGGGGAAACCCGGATTTGCCGGCCGCGTGGCTTGGCCTTCGGGCACCTGCTAGCGGCCAGGCGCACTGACCCGTGCCACTGAAGATTCGCGAAAGAAAACGAATGGTCGGGACGGCGAGATTTGAACTCGCGACCCCTTGCACCCCAAGCAAGTGCGCTACCAGGCTGCGCTACGTCCCGACTGGAAACCCGCTGCCGAGGTGGCAGCGTGGGGTTCGACCTTCAAATTCTACACCAGTTGCCAGCGATGGGCCCGGGACCAGGTCAAGGTGACGTAAATTCCGGTGGTGCTGCGGTTTGTGGGGCGCCGGGCATCCGGACGGAATCATACAGGCGAGCCTTCTTCAGCTCGCGCGGCATCAAACAAAGGAACCTCAATATACGGAGTATTGCCCTGATTCTTAGTCGAGTGGTTTTCTTCGCGTTGTTTCTTTTGGTCGTCTATGCTGTCCAGCGGTTTTGGTTTCTGCGCGCTTGGGCTTGGATTGGCTCGCTCTCCAATTCCAACTGGCGTTTCGGACTTCATGCTGGACTTATCGCGCTGGCGGTTGGTCTGCTGGCTGCGCTGCTTGATCCGTTGCTGGGGCATGGGATATCGCGACTGGGCGGTAACTCTCCGAACCTGGACAATTTCAACCTGTTCAAGTCGCTGGCTACTTTTGCGCGGCTCTGGCTGGTGGCTTCTTTTTTTGGATTCCTGGCCGTGGAATCGGTGGGGGCGATTGAGTCGGTGACGAATTTCGCGGCCCGGCTTTTGCCTCATTCCGGAGGGGGGGCGGGCGGATTCAGCGCGTCGCGACGGTCTTTCTTCCGGTATGCGTCTGTGCTGGCGGGCGGCTTTCCGCTTCTGGCGGCAACGTATGGATTTGCGGCAGGACGCTTGCGCTACCGCATCGAGCGGGTGGATGTGCCGGTGGCGAATCTTCCGCCGGAATTGGAAGGGCTACGCATTGCTCAGCTCAGCGACATTCACATTGGCGACTACATGCCGCCGCATGAAATCGCCCGCGCGGTGGACATGGCGAACGCGCTGCGGCCGGATATTTCGTTGGTTACTGGAGACTTCGTTTCGGGCGAAGGCGATCCGCTGGAGGTTTGCATTGGCGAGTTGAGCCGACTGCGGGCTCCGCTGGGCGTTTGGGGATGCAACGGCAACCATGAGATTTATGCGGGCGTGGAAGAGGATGCGGAGCGGTTGTTCCGCGAAAAAGGGATGCGGCTGCTGCGGGCTGCTGGCGCGGTGGTGGAGCACAATGGCGGGCGCTTCAATCTGCTGGGCGTCGATTATCAGCGCGACCATATGACTGGCGGCGAGCGCACCGAGCCCGGACTAATGTTGCGCGAAATCGAGCCGCTCATCCGGCGCGATATGCCTAATATTTTGCTATCGCACAATCCGAATTCGTTTCATCGCGCGGCGGAGTTGGGCATCGAGCTTAGCCTGGCGGGTCATACGCATGGCGGGCAGGTGAAGGTTGAGATTGTGGATCACAGCGTGAGTCCGGCGCGGCTGATCTCGCCATTTGTGGCGGGGCTTTACCGTCTGCCGATGGCGACGGATGGCAATGGCTCGCAGAAAGCCGCGCTTTACGTGAACCGCGGGCTGGGGACAATTGGATTTCCGGTGCGGATTGGAGTGCCTCCGGAGATCACGCTGCTGACGCTGCGGCGGGCGTAGGCGGCGGGGCGTAATTGCGGGGCGTAATTAAAGAGAGCTTTGGAGCAATAGCAAGGCAATCGCGCGGGCCATCCGCACGCCTGGACGTGGTATAATTCTGCAGTAAACCCGACCTGATAATGCCTGTAGATGCAAGAACTTAGATAGATTTTTGGCGGGACAGGGCGGGCGGAGCTTTGCTCCGCTTCGACGGGCGAGCGGTGCCCGTCCCTACACGGAAAGCTGAGAACTAACTTCATGGCTGACGATCCCCAGAATCCAGAACTTCCTTTAACTCCTCCTAATGGCGGCGACGGTCAACCTCCTACCGGTCCGGGCGCGCTCAATATGCAGCCGGTCAACATTGAAGAGGAGATGAAGCGGTCGTATCTCGACTATTCGTTGTCGGTGATTATTGGCCGGGCGTTGCCTGACGTGCGCGATGGATTGAAGCCGGTGCATCGGCGAATTCTCTACACCATGCAGCAGATGGGCTTGGCTCCGGGACGGGCGACGCGCAAGTGCGCCCGCATCGTCGGCGAAGTGATGGGCAAGTACCATCCGCACGGAAACCTGGCGGTGTATGACGCGTTGGTGCGACTGGCGCAGCCGTTTGCGATGCGCGCGCCGCTGGTGGATGGGCAGGGGAATTTCGGATCGGTGGATGGCGATCCTCCGGCGGCGGACCGGTATACCGAAGCGCGTTTGACGAGGGTTTCGACCGCGCTGCTCGAGGATCTGGATAAAGAAGCGGTCGATTTTTATCCCAACTACGATGGCACGGAGACCCAACCGGCGGTGCTGCCGGCGCGTTATCCGAACCTGCTGGTGAATGGATCGGACGGAATCGCGGTGGGCATGGCGACCAAGATTCCGCCGCACAACCTGACCGAGATTGTGGATGCGACGATCACGCTGGTGAATAATCCCAACGCGCAGTTGCCGGAGATTTTGAAATTCGTGCAGGGACCGGATTTTCCGACGGCAGCGATCATCCACGGGCGGGCTGGAATTTTTGAGGCTTATCGGACGGGCCGCGGGCGTTTCATGATGCGGGCGCGCGCCGCCATCGAGAACATTTCCAAGGACAAACAGGCGATCATCGTCACCGAAATTCCCTACCAGGTGAATAAGGCGCGGCTGATCGAGCGCATCGCCGATCTGGTGAATAACAAAACCATCGACGACATCTCCGACATGCGCGACGAAAGCGATCGCGACGGCATGCGCATCGTGATCGAACTGAAGCGCGGCGCGGAACCGCAGATCGTGCTCAACCAACTCTTCAAGCACACGTCGATGCAGGAGGGGTTCAGCATGATTCTGCTGGCCGTGGTCAACGGGCAGCCGAAGGAAATGGGGCTGATCCAGGCGATCAAACACTTCATCGACCACCGGGTGGATGTGGTGCGGCGGCGGACATCGTACCTGCTGAACAAAGCGAAAGACCGCGAGCACATTCTGGAAGGTTACCTGACGGCGCTTGATCACCTGGATAACGTGATCGCGATTATCCGGGGCAGCGCCAACCGGGCGGATGCTCGGGATAATTTGGTGGCGTACTTTGGCGGGAAGAAGATCGATATCAATACTACGGGACGGGCGCCAAAGCTGGAGGCCGACAAGCCCTTTACGGGGAAGCAGGCGGACGCGATTCTCGAACTGCAACTGCACCGCTTGACCAAGCTTTCGATCGACGAGATTTCCAACGAGTTGAAGTCGGTGCGCGAAGCGATTGCAGAGTACGAATCGATTCTGGCGTCGGAAGCGAAGCTGCGCAAGGTCATCATCAAGGAACTGGAAGAGGTCAAGAAACTTTACGGCGACGCGCGGCGGACGGTGATCGAAGACGAAGCGGCGGAGATCATGCTCGAGGATCTGATTGCCGACGAGCAGGTCGCGGTCACGGTGAGCCATTCCGGCTATATGAAGCGGACTCCGATCTCGACGTACCGGATGCAGCGGCGGGGCGGGACGGGCAGAACGGGGATGAAGACGCGCGACGAGGATTTTGTCGAGCATCTTTTCATCGCGTCGACGCATGCTTACATTCTGATTTTTACGAACACGGGGCGGGTCTATTGGCTGAAGGTCTATGAGATTCCCGACATAGCGGCGGCCGGCAAGGGCAAGCACGTCGGTAATCTGGTCGGGCTGCAGCCCGGTGAAACGGTGCGGACGATGCTCGCGGTACGCGATCTGGAAGAAGAAGGCAGGTACGTTTTCTTCGTCACGCACAACGGGACGGTGAAGAAGACCGAGGTGAAAGACTTCTCGCACGTGATGCAGCGCGGGATTATCGCCATCAATATTGAAGAGGGCGACGAACTGGTGGCGGCTTCGCTGACCGATGGGAATCAGATTGTATTTCTGGCTTCGCATGACGGGCAGGCGATCCGTTTTGACGAGAACGACGTGCGGCCGATGGGACGGAATGCGACCGGCGTGCGCGGTATGAACCTGGCGGAGAAAGATTACATCGTCGGGATGGCGACGACGCTCAAGCCGGAAGTGCAAGTGGAGGCGAAAGAAGGCGAGGTCGCGGCCGAGGTTGCCGATTTGGTGCCGGAAAAAGGATCGCTGATTCTTTCTGTCACCGAGAACGGATATGGCAAGCGGACTCCCGCCGACGAGTATCGGCTGACCAACCGCGGCGGCAAAGGCGTGATCAACGTCAAGACCACGGAACGCAACGGCAAAGTGGTCGGCATTTCGCAGGTGACGGAAAAATCCGAGGTGATGCTGATCTCGCAGTACGGGAAGATCATCCGGATCGAATCGAAGTTCATCCGCGAATCGGGCCGGTCGGCGCAGGGAGTGCGACTGCTGAACGTCGAACCGGGAGACCGGGTAGCGGCGGCGGTCGTAATTCCTCCGGACGAGCCGACTGGGAATGGGAGTCTGATCCAGTAGGTTCGCGCAGGGACTAGGGGCGGGCATGCCCGCCCCCCAGAGTCGGGGCGCTCCCTACCTGTCGGCGATGTCTCCCTTGAGGCTTGAGACCGCTCCCGCACTTCCCCCTTTTCTTTTTCCGGAACCTTGAATTTATCGGAAGTAGCAACCTCGTCCTTCGCTTAGAAAGCACGCTTGGCGCCGGCGCCGACGATGTCGCCCTATATACTTTATGTTGTCTTGATTTCTGCGATCCCTCATCTTGTCCTGACAACCGGGAGGGCCTTTGAAGGTCTTATTGCTGGAGAACATCAGCGGAGTAGCGGCTTCGCAGTTTGAAGAAGCCGGATTTGCAGTCGAGTCGCTGAAGGGAGCTCTCGAAGAACGCGAACTCATCGAGAAAGTCCGCGGCACTTCGATCCTCGGCGTACGTTCGAAAACCCATATCACCGCAGCCGTGCTGGATGCCGCGCCAGAACTCGTATCCGTGGGCGCATTCTGCATCGGCGTCGACAAGATTGACCGCGCCGCTTCCAGCGAGCGCGGCATTGGCGTTTTCAACGATCCCCACTCCAACAGCCGGTCGGTGGCCGAGTTGGCCATGGGCGAGATCATCCTGCTAATGCGTCGCACCTTTGAAGCCAGCACCCAGTTGCATGGCGGAACGTGGAATAAATCGTCGGCCGGATCGCACGAAGTGCGCGGCCTCACCCTGGGCATTGTAGGCTACGGAAAAATCGGCTCCCAGGTCTCCGATCTAGCCGAGGCTTTGGGCATGCGCGTCGTATTTCACGACGTAGCCCACGTGCTGGCGCGTGGAAATGCCCGCCCCGTAAGCTTTCGCGAGTTGCTGGAAACTTCCGATGTGATCACGTTGCACGTCGATGGCAAGATGTCGAATCAGGATCTGTTTGGCGAAGACGAAATCAAAACGATGAAAGATGGCGCCTGCCTGATCAATTTAAGCCGCGGCTTCGTGGTGGATCATGAAGCGCTGGCGCGGCACTTACAAAGCGGAAAACTCGCCGGAGCCGCCGTCGATGTGTTTCCCCAGGAACCGGAAACCGGCGGCGCCTTCTCCAGCCCGCTCCGAGGCCTGCCGAACGTGATTTTGACGCCCCATATCGGAGGCAGCACTGAAGAAGCGCAGCAGAATATCGGCCAGTTCGTTTCCGCGCGGATGATCGACTATTTCAGAAGCGGCAACTCCCTGCTCAGCGTCAACCTTCCCCACTGTCACCTCGACTACGAACCGGGATCGCACCGGCTGATGCATATCCATCACAACGTCCCCGGCATCCTGCGCGCCATTAACGACATTCTGGCCGATCGCGAGATCAATATCGAAAGGCAAGTGCTGGATACCCGCGGTCCGCTCGGCTACGCGATTTACGACATCAATCGCGATTGCGACGACCAGTTGCTGGCAAAACTGCGCGCCGTTCCGCATACGGTTCGAGTACGCGTCCCGGGCCAAGCCCGCAGTTAGATCCATGGCTCGGAATAGAGCAACTCGCGTCGATCACTTGGTAGCGGCGCGTTGCAGCCGATCCTGGATGGCTTCCCACTCGGGCGTGCCGGGAGGAAGATCTACCGCAATCCAGTTGTAATTTCCACGGTCTGCCTGGTGAAGAGCTTCGTAGAGCGCGGCACCGTAGTCGGCGGCGGATTGTGGCATCTGGCGAGTGGTGATCGCGGGGTTGGCACGGCTGGGCGCGTTGCTGTGCCGGAGATAGAGTCCTCGTCCGCGTCCCTGATTTTCATCGGGCAGTTCCCCATTGGTCGCCAAATACAAGGGCGTCCGCGGGCTGTAGTGGCGCGGGTGCAGGCCCGGAGAGGGATGGGGGCCGCTGCCGCAATCTGCTAGGGTAGCGACCGGACCGATAATCGCTTCCAACCCCATCCGAGCAATGATGCCGGGACGAAGCAGAACTGGCTCCCTTCCAGCCAGGGATAATACCGTAGATTCGATGCCGACCTGGCACGGTCCACCATCGAGGATCAGATCTACTTCCGAGCCGAGGCTTTCGCGGACGTGATCGGCAGTTGTGGGAGAAAGTTCGGTGAAGCGGTTGGCGCTGGGTGCGGCGACGGGAAGACGAGCGGCGCGGATGAGGGCCAGCGACACGGGATGCGCAGGCATGCGCACAGCGACCGTAGCTAATCCCGCGGTGACGATGTCCGGTATCGCGGATTGCTTCTTGAGAACCAGAGTCAACGGCCCGGGCCAGAAGCGCTGCGCCAATCGCTCAGCGCCTTCCGGCCACTCCGCGACCAGTGACTTTGCCATCTCGATCGATGCTGCGTGCAAAATGAGTGGACTGGTGACGGGTCTACGCTTGACGGCGTAGATGCGAGCTACCGCTTCGGCGTCGAGTGCGTTGGCGCCCAGCCCGTAAACCGTCTCGGTCGGAAACGCGACAAGACGACCAGCGCGAATCAACTCCGCAGCATAATCGATTTCAGCGGGGCTGGCCGTTTCGGGCATACCTGATTGTAGTCATCCGCTGCCGAAACGGGCGCCCCGCTCCCGTTTGTACACTTGCTGCTCTATTTCTTCTTGTTGTCTTGTTCCTCGACCGCCAGATTGTTGGTCACTGAGAATACCCCGGGCACGCCGTTCGCCTGCATGCCAGCGATTTGCTTCTCCATTTGGCGGGCCACTACGCCTTCGAGCGTAATCCGTCCGTTATTCACGATGATGTGTATGGGAGGAACCGCGCGCATCTGGTACTGGTTCAGAACTTCGTTGCCGTAAATAGCGCGGTAAGCCTCGCGACGAATCCGGTCATCCAGCGGCGAGTTGGGCAGCACTTCTATGTTATTGAGAACCTTCTCGACGCCTTCAATCCGTTTCACCGAGTTTTCCGCGTCCGACTTAAGCGTTGGACGCGCCACTTGGCCGAACAGAGTCACAGTGCCGTCCGGGTCGACCTTGTACGAAAGGTTGTCAAACACCCCATAGTAAGGAAGCGTCACCAGCTCATGACGTACTTCCTTGTAGATACGATCGATGCTTTTCTGACTCAGTGTGCCAGAGGATTGATTCTCCTGAATGGCGGGACTGGCCAAAGCCGTCATTGAGAAAATTGAGAAAAACAGAGAAACAACGACAATTGCGAGCAGCGATCTCCTCATGTCCTCACCTCACGCGAGATTGATTACAGCCTGGCGAGACTCCCGAAATCTTTCCGGTATTTTGGACGCCGCCCGAGGCTGACGGGTTGCTTTTTCTTGTTTGCGCGCGCAGCCAAGCCATCCCTCACAGCTCAGGCCGTCTTCGGTTTGCGCCGCCGCTCCCGGAAGCCCTCGATCAACAGATAAAGCACGGGAATAAAAAACAGATTCAGAATGGTGCTCATGATCATGCCGCCGAAAACGGTGGTGCCCACGGAATGGCGCCCGTTTTCTCCTGCGCCGCTGGCGAAAACCAGCGGCACAACTCCCAGGATAAAGGCGAGGGAAGTCATGAGGATGGGACGCAGCCGGATGCGCGCGGATTCCACCGCGGATTCGAGAATGGTCATGCCGCGCTCGCGCAACTGCTCGGCGAATTCCACGATCAGGATGGCGTTCTTGGAAGACAATCCCACCAGCATGACGAGTCCCACCTGGCAGTAAACGTCATTCTGCTGGCTCCGGATCCACTGCGCGGAAAGCGCGCCCAGGAGCGCCATGGGCACGGCGAGCAGAATGATGAAAGGCAGGACGAAGCTTTCATACTGCGCCGACAGCGTGAGGTAGACGACCAGCGTTCCCAGGCCGAAAAGGATGATGGTCGTGGATCCTGACGCTAATTCTTCGAGTGAAATTCCCGACCATTCGTAGGCATAGCCTTGGGGCAGGTTCTTCACGGCGAGTTGCTGCATCACGTCAATGGCCTGTCCCGAGCTGAAACCGGGCGCGGCGGAGCCGTTGATTTCCGCCGAGCGGAACAGGTTGTAGTGGTTGATCACCTGCGGCGCAGCCGTCTGGGTAACGCTCACCAGGTTTTCCAGCGGAATCATGGCGCCGGAATCGGAGCGGACATAGTACTGCCCAATGTCCTGCGGACGCGAGCGGAATTGCTTGTCGGCCTGGACATACACTCGATAGGAACGATTATTGAAATCGAAATCGTTGATGTAAGCCGAACCCATGTAGACGCTCAGCGTATCGGTAATCTGGCTGAGCGGAATGTGCAGGCTCTTGGCTTTTTCGCGATCGATGGTCACCACGTACTGTGGATCGCTCGCCGTGTACGTGGTGAATAGTCCGGTAAGGTCCTTGCGCTGCCCGCCGGCCCGAGTCAGGTCGTGGGTAACCTTATCGAGATCCTGCAGGGTGTGACTGCCCTGATCCTGCACCTCGAACTGGAACCCGCCGAACTGGCCCAGGCCCTGTACCGCCGGCGGCTCGAACGGAATGACGATCGCGCCGGAAATTCCAAAGAGCGGGCCGCGCAGCCGGCCGATGATAGAGGCGGCGTTATGTTCGCTGCCGTTGCGCTTCGAGTAGGGCTGAAGGGTCAGAAACACCAGGCCCGCGTTCGGCGTCGCCCCGCCAAAGCTGAAGCCGGCAACCGAGAAGGTGCCTTGGATTTCAGGAATATGCTTGGCGATCTCGGTCACCTGCCTGCCGATGTTCCGCGTATATTCCAGCGAAGCGCCGGTGGGCGCCTGAATGGCGACGATGAGATATCCCTGATCTTCGGTGGGGACAAAGCCCTGCGGCACTTTTCCGAAGACGAAGTAGGCCAGTCCAAGGCCGGCGGCAAACAGGATTAAAGCAACCGCCTCGAAACGCAGGAAAGCGCGCAGGGCCCGGACATAGCCATTGTTAATCGCGGCTAGCACCCGATCCACGCGTTTGAAGAACCAGTTCTTCTCCCCGTGTTGGCGGCCGAGCAGAAGGGCGGAGAGCGCGGGGGTTAGCGTCAGCGCGTTGAAGGCGGAGATGGCAATCGAGAAAGCGATGGTCAGCGCGAACTGCCGGAACAGAATCCCGGTCGTACCCGGAAAAAACGCGACCGGCACAAAGACGGCAACCAGTACGAGTGAAGTGGCAATCACAGCGCCAGTGACTTCCTTCATGGCGTCGGAGGCGGCACGGACGGGATTGAGCTCGCCTTCCTGCAGATGGCGCTCGATATTTTCGATGACCACGATCGCATCGTCCACCACCAGGCCGGTAGCCAGCGTGATGCCGAACAACGTCAGCGTGTTGATGGAGAAGCCCAGTAGCTTGACGAAAGCAAAGGTGCCGACCAGCGACACCGGAATCGTAACCGCCGGAATGATGGTCGATCGCCAGTCTTCGAGGAAGACGAAGATCACCAGGATGACGAGCACGATGGCGGTGCCGAGCGTCGACACAACGTCTCGGATGGATTCGCTGACCGCGTCCGTGGTGTCGAAAGCCACCTCGTATTTCATGCCCGGCGGAAAACGTTTCGAAAGGCGGGCAAGCTCGTCCAGGCACTTGCGGTGTACGTCGAGCGCGTTGGCGGTCGAGAGTTGAGTCACGGCGATGCCGACGGCGTCGCGCCCGTTGTAATCCAGATCGGAACTGTAATCCTCCGCCCCGAGTTCCGAGTGACCAACGTCCCGCAGCCGTACCAGGGTCCCGTCCGTATTGCTCTTCAGGATGATGTCGTCGAACTGACTCGTTTCCGAGAGCCGCCCCACCGCGCGCACGCTGATCTGGAACTGCTGGCCCGGAAGAGCGGGCTGGGAGCCCACTTCTCCCGCCGCAATCTCCACGTTCTGTTCTCCGAGGGCATTGACCACATCATCGGCGGTGAGGGCCCGGCTGGCCATGCGCACGGGATCGAGCCACAGGCGCATCGAGTATTTTCGTTCTCCGAAGATGACAACGTCGGCTACCCCGGGAACGCGCTTCAGATTGTCGCGAACGTAGACATCGAGGTAATTGCTCATGAAGAGCGTCGTATAGCGATTGTCCGGCGAAAAAACGCCCGCGCCAAATACAAAATTCTCCGAAGTCTTCGCGACCGTGACTCCGACTTGCTTGACGGCCGCGGGAAGACGCCCTTGCGCCGTGTTCACCCGGTTCTGGATGTCGACCGACGCCAGGTCGGGATCGCGGCTCAAGTCGAAAGTGGCCGTGATGGTGCTCACGCCGTTGTTGGTGCTGGAGGACGTGATGTACTTCATCCCCTCGGCGCCGTTAATCTGCTGCTCAAGAGGCGTAGTGACCGCGGACTCGACGGTCTGAGCGCTGGCTCCGGTGTAAACGGCCGTGACTCCAACCTGCGGAGGCGCGAGGTTGGGAAATTGCGCGATCGGTAGCGTAGGAATGCAGACGGCGCCCGCCAGAATGATCAGCAGAGCGCAGACGGTGGAAAATACCGGACGATGAATAAAAAAGTCGACCATAAGAAAAAAGTTCTCGGCTGCTGGTTCTCAGCCCTTAGAATCCGCTGCCGGCCATGCTTCTGAGCCGTTCTGAGAGCCTTGTCTGGATCTTGTCAGCTTTTGCTTTCTTGCGGGATGACGGGTATGCCATCGATCAGAAACTGAGTACCGGAAATAACGACCTTGTCTCCCGGCTTGATGCCGTCGAGCACCACATAGTCGTTGCCGACAATTTGCCCAATCTGCAGCGGCTTCTGGTGGACGACGTAGCCGCCCTTCTCGTCAGACTCAGCCACAAACGCGAAATAAAGGCCGCCGATTCGCGACACCGCGATCACTGGAACCACTGGCTTGTCGCGGCTGCCCCAGACCACGCGGGCGCGGATAAACTGGGCCGTGCGCAGGCTGTCGTTTGCATTTGCGATGGTTGCCTTGACCAGCACCGTCTGCGTTGCGGAGTCGACCTGCGGCGAGATGAACGTGATGCGACTGCTGGCCAGCGACGCTCCCGAACCGTCGACGATCTGGACTGGAAGATTCATCTTCAACTCAGCGGACTTTTCGATGGGAATGTAGACGTAAGCTTCGAGACTGCCCGGGCGATCGACCGTGGTGAGTTGCGTGGTGGTGACCACGCGGTCGCCCACCCGAACCGGAACATCTCCCACAATACCCGCCCGCGGGGCCACTACCTGGTAATAATGCAACTGGACCTGCTGCTCGTTGACCTGGGCGCCGAGCGATTGCAGTTGCGCCTGCGCCTGGTCAAGCGTGGCGCGCGCCTGGTCGAGATCCTGCTTGCTGACCACGCCCGCGCTGGCGAGGCCGCTGACGCGTTCGTAATTCTGCTGCGCCCATTTGACCTGGGCAAGTTGCGCGGCCGTCGCACTCTCCTGGCTTTTCACGGTGGCCTGCTGCTTGGCCGGATCAATCTGCATGATAGGGGCGCCGGCAGCCACTTTCTCGCCGGAGTGCACAAAAATCTGCGTAATGATGCCTTCGACTTGCGGCATGACCACCGCCGAATCGCGCGATTTCAAAGTCGCTACGTAGTCCGTGGCGTCATCCACTTCTTGCGCTTTGGCAGTCATCACATTGACCGGCATGGCGTGCGGGCCGGCTGCATTGGCTTCTTTCCCTTTGCCGCAACCGGCTGCAAAAAGAAGCGTGAACAAAGCCGTGCCCGACAGAATCACAGATGCTGTTGCTGGGTAGAATCTAGACATAATCATCTTACCGATAGCCCTCGTAACGAAACCCACTAACTATAACCCTCGGCCTGCTGGGAATTGGGAACAGTAACCGCTGGGGCTGCCCCTGTGAGTGCATGCGGAATCCAGCACTCCATGGCGCGTCGACATGGACGAGACAATCCTTCAGACCAGCCATTATAGATTCATCACAGGGGTGGTACGCTCCGAAGAATTTTCCATTCTGCTAGATTGTTGGGTCATGAAACCGAGCCGGAGTTTTGCCAGCGACAACAATGCCGGGGTTCATCCCGAGGTGCTGGAGGCTCTCCGGCGCGCCAACCCAGGGCACGCCGTGGGATATGGAGACGATCCCCACACGGAATCGGCGGTCGCAAAATTCCGCGAGCATTTCGGCCCCGATATCGCCGCCTTCTTCGTTTTTAACGGGACCGCCGCCAATGTACTGAGCTTACAAGCGCTGGCCCGGCCGTATCATGCCGTGCTTTGTCCCGAACTGTCTCATATCAATACCGACGAATGTGGCGCCCCCGAAAGGCTTACAGGCTGCAAACTGGTGCCTCTGGCAGCGCCTGACGGGAAGCTCACTGTGGCCGCCGTGGCGCATGCCTATCATGGAATAGGAGACCAGCATCACGTCCAACCGCGGGTGATTTCGATTACCCAGGCGACTGAGGTAGGAACGATTTACCAGCCCGCGGAGGTCGAAGCACTGGCGCATTTCGCCCACCAGCGCCAGATGTTCCTGCACATGGATGGGGCGCGCATTGCCAACGCCGCCGCGGCACAGCAACTCTCCTTGCGGCAGTCCACGCGGGATTTGGGAGTGGACGTGCTTTCATTCGGCGGGACCAAGAACGGTCTGATGGGCGCGGAAGCGGTCGTTTTTTTCCGCCCCGAACTGGCCGAGGATTTCTTATTCGTGCGCAAGCAAGGCATGCAACTGGCATCTAAAATGCGATACTTGTCGGCGCAGATGGAGGCGCTGCTCACCGGCGATCTCTGGCGGCGAAATGCGCAGCATGCCAACCGCATGGCGCAACTGCTGGAAAAAGAAGTCAGAACAATTCCGCAAGTTAGGATTGTGCATCCCGTGGAGGCGAACGGCGTCTTCGTCCAAATTCCTCGAGAGGCGATTGCAAGGATTCAGGACCGCTATTTTTTCTATGTATGGAGCCAAGAAGAGTCCGTCGTTCGGTGGATGTGCTCGTTCGACACGACCGAACAGGATGTTCGGGAGTTTACGAAGTTTGTAGCTGAAGTAATCCGGAATCCAGTAACCTGACCCCACCGCTAGAGGCTCGCCCCGCCACGTCCCCGGCGAAAGAGCTACTTCTTCCCGGCCCTCACTCTGGCCCACCGTGCCCTTTGCGCGGCCGCGATTCGCTTGCGCCCGGCGGCAGAAATCGTCCGCTTCTTTCGCCAGGCAACCGGCCCGCGCTTGCTCCCCTCCAGGTAAACCTTGCCGAAGGAGGTTAAGGCGGCGGTTACACGGTGAAGCTCATTTTCTAGTCGCGAACGCTCCAACTCGAGTTGCTTGACAACAGACTGGATCAAAGATTTTGCCATAGCTTTATTTTATCACTCGTAAGTCGCACCAATGTGGCTCAGGTTGGGTAGGTTGATTCTTACTTTTCGATAATTCCCATTACGGATAACGACGCAAAAACCGGCAGTTCACTCAATAAGCTTTAGCCCTGAAAGTGAAATTGACCTCTTTGGTCTCGTTGCCCGTAATGGTGACGTCGGCAGTCTGCATGCCGTAGTCCTCATGCCAAGCTGTGATGGTGTACTTGCCGGGCGGGAGGTTTGGCAGTCTGAAAGCCCCTCCGCCCTTGCTTATATCGAAGTGGTTCGTGTTAAGCACCGCGAAGTAGCCGTGCATCCAGGGATGCACGTTACACTTCACCGGGATAAACTCCGCTTTGTCATACTTTTCTACCATGGGCGGCGTGCCTGGTGGCTGGGATCGATTCGACTCGCGATTCACCTTCGCCAGCACGTGAACGTTATGCGACGTCTGATCGTCGTTCACGATTCTGATTTCCTGGCCCGTGTGGATCACTAGAACGTGGGGAAGATACTGACAGCCTTTCTGCTCGAATTTGACCGCTTCAGCTGGTACCCGGCCATCGTCTGGAGCTCCCGAAGAAACATACACGACCACGTTTTCCAACCCATTGCCGGGACCGGTCACAACCGTTTCGCCCAGCACTGGCGTGGCATGTTGACTGGCGCAGGTTGGTTCCTCAGACATCCTGATCGTTCTTGGTTTGGCGGGCGTACCCGTGTACGTCATCCTTCCACTCACCGTTCCAGCAAACATCAGAGACGATGCTGTCAGCAGCATCAGACCAAGTTTCTCCAAGTGCTTACAGAGCATGGGACTGCTTCCTCCTTGAATCTCAGTAATAGTCTAGTCGTCCCGCCCGCGAATGTTGCCCGTCCCCGGGCGTGAAGCGCCCGCTTGGAAGAGCCTTTGCAATCGACGCCGATAAAGTTGCCAACGATTCCGTTTGATGCGAGCATAGTCACAAGGAACAGTTACGAAGGCGTGGGATGGCAGCGTGTGGGCTTACAATCGGATGTGGCACGTTCAAGTGTGGGGTGGATGTTGAGACAGGTTTTTCTGCGTCTGCGCGATTATGCTGAACTGACCAAGGCGCGCATTACTACTTTGATCGTGCTGACCGCGTGGTGCGGCTACTTCTTTGGCGCTCACCGGATGGGCGTGTCGTCGTGGTCGCTGGGCCTGCTCCATGCCCTGTTCGGAGTTGCCCTGGTTTCCAGCGGAACCGCCGCGCTCAACGAAGTGCTGGAATCGAAAGTGGATGCGCGCATGCGCCGCACTGCCTCGCGCCCGCTCCCTGCAGGACGCTTGACCACCGCCCACGCGGCCATCCTTGGTCTCGCGTTGACCTTGGGCGGTTCCGCATACCTCGCGATCTATGCCAACCCCCTGACTGGACTACTGGTCTTTCTGACTGCGCTGGTATATCTCGCAGCCTACACGCCTCTGAAAAAAGTCTCCCCAATTTGTACTTTCGTGGGCGCGTTTCCCGGAGCCATGCCGGTCGTGCTCGGTTGGACGGCAGTTCGCGGCAAACTGGAACTCCAGACTCTGATCCTCTTTGCCATCATGTTCGTCTGGCAATTCCCGCACTTTCTGTCGATCGCCTGGCTTTACCGCGAGGATTACGCCCAGGGCGATATTCGAATGTTGCCCGTGGTCGATGGCGATGGCAAATCCACTGTGTGGCGGATTCTGGCCTACTCCGCGGCCTTGATTCCGGTGAGCCTGATGCCAGTGGCCCTGGGCATGTCGGGGCGCGTCTATTTGGTTGGAGCCGTCCTGATGGGCGGGGCGCTCTTTCGCGTTTCCATGGGCATGGCAAATCCGCAACTGCCGGCCACCGCCGCTGCCTCCAAACCATCGGCCCGCCGCTTGCTCCGTGCGACCATCATCTATCTGCCCGCGTTGTTCGCGCTCATGATGGCTAACTCGGGCAGTTAGTAACTGCTGGCAGGGACTGGACGCCGCGGTCTCCGAAGTCACTACGCCAACTCCAACTCCAATTCAATTCTCTTCGTCTCGGCGTCGAGTTTGGCAATGCGAAACTTGCGGATCTGGCCTGCCCGCAAGGCTTCCGGCTTCTCTTCGCTGGCGGGAGCGCCGCTCTTCCAGCGCGCCTGGAGCATCGAACCGAGCGACGAAAGATCGGGCTTCGATGATGTTGATGATGGCACCGGCGAAACCGCCCCAGCGGTCTTGTCTTCTTTCTTCCCGCCTTCGGCAGGAATCCGGCACATCGCCGACACACCTTCGCCGAGTTCCACTCGTGCTTGCGCCGCCACAACCTCGACTATGCGGCCCGTGACCACATCGCCTGCTTTATGTTCCGCGATATATTCATCCAGACCCGTGGGAACCAGTTGCTTCATGCTCAGGCGTATGTTTCGTTTTTCGGTGTCGAGCGCCAGCACCTGCGCCTTGACCACTTGGCCCACCCGCAGCACTTCCTGCGGATGGTTGATGCGCTTCTCGGCGCTGATTTCGCTGACGTGAATCATGCCTTCGACGCCTTCCACCAGTTGCACAAACGCGCCAAACTTCATGATGTTGGTAACCGGCCCTTCAATCACCGTTCCGGGCGCAAATTTCTGCTCTGCCCCAACCCATGGATCGCCCAGCGCCTGCTTCAGTCCAAGCGAAATGCGGCGTTCCGCCGGGCTCACCCCGAGAATCACCGCTTCGACCGTTTCGCCCGGCTTCACCACGTCAGCCGCGCTTCGTACCCGTTTACCCCACGACATCTCGGAAATGTGAATCAGCCCCTCAATGCCGGGTTCAATTTCCACAAACGCGCCGAAATCCATGAGGCGGGTGACCGTACCGTGCACCCGTTCTCCTGCTTTATATTTTTCCGCGACGCCGTCCCACGGATGCGGTTGCAGTTGCTTCATGCTGATCGCAATCCGCCGCTTGTCGGAGTCGATCCTGATGATCCTGGCTTCGATCTGCTGGCCGGTCGAAAGCACGTCCGACGGCTTGTTGATCCGGTGCCATGAAATTTCGCCGACGTGCAGCAACGCGTCCGCCCCTCCGATATCCACGAACGCCCCGTAATCGGTCAGGCTCCTGACCTCGCCCTGCACCCTGTCTCCTTCTTTGAGTTCCGAATAACGCCGCTCTTTGCCCGCGCGTTCCTCATCTTCCGCGATGGCGCGGCGATCGACGACCACGTCTTCATCTTCGACATCGATCTTGATGATCCGGCAGCGGATTTCCTGCTCGACCAGTTTTTCCAGTTCAGCGGCGTCATGCGTCCCGCTGCGTGAAGCGGGCATAAAGGCTCGCACTCCGATATCGACGCTCAGCCCACCCTTGACCACGCCGGTTACCGTTCCGACTATCGTCGCTTTCTCCGCAAACGCCTTCTCCAGCGATGCCCAGTCCGTGGGACGTTCCACCTTGCCCCGGGTCAGTTCGTAATACCCTTCGGGATCGCGCCCCTTGATCGTGACCTGCACTTTGTCGCCCGGCTTCGGCGGCTTATCGGCGGGGAACGCCGTCAGTGGCAGAACGCCTTCCGTTTTGTATCCAATGTCGAGAACGATAGCGTCCGTAGTCACCGCGATCACCGTCCCTTCCCGGCCCTGAGCCCCTGGTTCGCGCTTCCGCGAATGACTCTGCTCGTATTCCGAAAATATGTCTTTGAACGATTCCGTAGGCTCGCTCGCCCGCGCCGTTTCCCCGGCTCCAGCCTGGGCCGCGCTGCCCTCGGACGCGTTTGCTTCCGGCACAATGGGACTGGACGTTTCTGGACTGGACGTTTCTGGATTGTTCATGAAGAGGTGAAATCCCCTGCGGCAAGATCCCAGTTAGGATAACACCGCCGGCGGCTGCTCCGGCGTCCCGAAGGGTTGAAGGCCTCGTCAACATTTAGAGCCTTGGGTGTAAACTATTTTTCGTTCGCAAAGCTCCGAACAAAGTCAAAGTCTTAGAGAATTGCCCGGTTTCGACCCGAAACTGAACTGTTCTCCAGGCACTCGTCCTAAGAAGAAGAACTAGCAAAAAAAGAAATTTGCAGCAAAAATGTGGAGGCTAAAATGCGACTGGAACTTGTGGCTGTGCTCCTCGCGCTTGCATTCGTGACCGGCAGTCCCGCCCAGACGCCGACCAAGGCTACGGAGGCGGCGCAGGAAAAGGAAAAAGACAAAAACAAAGAAGTCGATATCCCATACCAGCGCTTCGTGCTCGACAACGGGCTCACCGTAATCGTGCATGAGGACCACAAGGCCCCCATCGTCGCCGTCAACGTCTGGTACCACGTCGGCTCGAAAAACGAAAAGCCCGGCAAGACCGGATTCGCCCACCTGTTTGAGCACCTGATGTTTGGCGGCAGCCAGCACGCGCCCGGGTCGTTCATCGAAGCCATCGACCGGGTGGGCGCAACCGATCGCAATGGCACCACCAATTCCGATCGCACCAACTACTTCGAAAATGTCCCCACTTCGGCCGTCGATTTCGCCCTCTGGATGGAGTCCGATCGCATGGGACACCTGCTGGGAGCGCTGGACCAGAAAACCCTCGATTTGCAACGCGGCGTGGTGCAGAACGAAAAGCGCCAGGGCGAGAACCAGCCCTACGGAGTAACGCGGCAACTGTTGACGCAAAATACTTACCCTGCGGGCCACCCCTATTCCTGGACCACCATCGGAGACATGGCAGACCTCGATGCGGCGTCGATGAAGGACGTCCAGGAATGGTTCAAGACCTACTACGGACCGTCGAATGTCACGCTGGTGTTGGCGGGCGACATCGACGCTAAAACCGCCCGCGAAAAAGTGACCAGGTATTTCGGCGACATTCCCCCTGGACCTCCGGTAGCGCACCAGCAGGTGTGGATTGCAAAAATGACCGGCACCCACCGCCAGGTCGTGCAGGACCGCGTGCCCCAGGCGCGCATCTACAAGGTCTGGAACATCCCCGAATTTGGCAGCGCCGACGGCGACTATCTCGACCTGGTCAGCGATTGCCTGAGTAACGGAAAATCTTCGCGGTTCTACAAGCGTCTCGTGTACGAAGACCAGATCGCGACCGATGCCGCCGCCTACGCCGACTTGTCCGAGATTGGCGGCCAGTTTGTCGTGCGCGCGACCGCGCGTCCGGGACAGACCATCCCTCAGCTGGAAAAGGAACTGGACGAAGAACTGGCGCGCTTTCTGCGGAATGGTCCGACCGCCGAAGAAATGCAGCGGGTCAAAACGCAGTATGAGGCCGAGTTCATCCGCGGCATCGAACGCATCGGCGGCTTCGGCGGGAAATCGGACCGCTTGGCCGAAAGCCAGGTATTTCGCGGCACCCCGGATGCCTACAAAATTTCGCTCCAACGCGTGCAAGCCGCGACCGCCGAGGACTTAAGAGCGGCCGCGCAACGCTGGCTTTCCGATGGCGTTTACATCCTTGAAGTGAATCCTTTCCCGGATTACAAGACCGCCTCTACCGGCGCCGATCGCAGCAAAGCGCCCGAACCCGGCACTCCGCCCGAGTTGAAGCTGCCGAAGTTGCAGCGGGCAACACTCTCCAATGGATTGAAGATAATTCTGGCCGAACGCCACGAGGTTCCGCTGGTGAATGTCACCTTGGCGGCCGACGCCGGATTTGCCTCCGACGCCTCGACCGCGCCCGGCACTGCGAACCTAGCGATGCAGGTGCTCACCGACGGGACGCGCACTCGCAACGCACTGCAAATCAGCGACGAACTGGAAGCGCTCGGCGCCACCTTGCGGGGATCCTCCAACCTCGACCTGTCGTTCGTTTCGTTGTCGGCGTTGACCGCGAAACTCCAGCCTTCCCTCGATCTATTTGCTGACGTGCTTTTGCATCCGTCGTTTCCCGAGATCGAAGTGAAACGCGAACAGAAACTCGCGCTCGCCGCCATCGAACGCGAACAAAATACGCCCGCCACCCTCGGCCTGCGAGTCTTGCCAGCGCTGTTATATGGCGCTGGCCATCCCTACGGCAATCCCCTGACCGGTTCCGGCACAAAAGAAAGCGTCGCCAAACTCACCCGCGAAGATCTCGTGAAATTTCATGAGACTTGGCTCGGTCCTCACAACTCCACTTTAGTTGTGGTAGGCGACACAACCCTGCACGAAATTACCCCGAAGCTGGAGAAACTTCTTGCCGGATGGAAGAACGCGGCCGCCCCGGCCAAGGACGTAAAGACGGTTTCCGTTGCATCGAAATCCGCTGTCTACCTGATCGACAAGCCCGGCGCCCTGCAATCGGTCATCATTGCGGGGGTGGTAGCGCCTCCGCGCTCCAATCCCCAGGAGATCGCCATTGAAGCCATGAACGACAGCCTCGGCGGTACGTTCGGGGGACGGCTGAATATGAATTTGCGCGAAGACAAGCATTGGTCCTACGGAGTCCGCAGCGTACTCCGCGACGCCCGCTCCCAGCGCCCGTTCTACGCCGTCGCGCCCGTCCAGACCGATAAGACGAAGGAAGCGCTGGCCGAGATGAACAAGGAGTTCCGCGGAATTGTCTCCGACCGTCCCATCGCCGACGCCGAGCTCGCGAAAATTCAGGCCAGCGAAACCCTCAAGCTTCCAGGCTCGCGCGAGACTCTCGAAGCGCTCGGACAGTCCATCGTCGATCTGGTGCAATTCGGCCTGCCCGACGATTACTACGAGACCTACGCTGGAAAAGTCCGCGCCCTCCAGACCAGCGACGTCAACAACGCCGCCAAAGAGGTCGTGCGTCCCGATAACCTGACCTGGATTGTCGTCGGCGACCGCGCCAAGATTGAAACCGGTGTTCGCGAACTGAACCTCGGAGAATTTCGGCTGATGGACACGGAAGGGAGAATGCAATAACGTCCGCCGTGTCCCGCTTTCGATAAACCAAGCGGAGACGCCCAGCGCAATACTACATCGGAGGTCCACGATGCCAGAAATTCTGCCCGCCATATTTTTGGGGCACGGTAACCCGATGAATGCCCTGCAAGATAACCGCTACACCACAGGCTGGCGCCAGATCGGAAAACGCCTGCCCCGGCCGAAAGCGATCCTTTCGATTTCCGCGCATTGGTATGTGCCGGCGACGGGCGTGACGATCAGCACCTCACCGCGAACGATTCACGACTTCGGCGGTTTTCCGCAGGAGCTCTATCAGGTGCAGTATCCGGCTCCGGGAGACCCGGACCTTGCGCGCCGAGTGCGCGAAATCCTGAAGCCTCTGGATGTAAGACTCGACGACACCTGGGGACTCGATCATGGAACCTGGTCGGTGCTCAAACACGTCTATCCCCACGCCGATGTTCCCGTCGTCCAACTGAGCATCGACGAAACACAACCGGCGTCCGTCCACTTCGAAGTTGGCAAGAGACTGGCGTCATTGCGTGGCGAAGGCATCCTGATCGTCGGGAGCGGAAATCTGGTGCACAATCTTCATGCTTACGCCTGGGGACGTTTGATGCCCGATCCCTACGATTGGGCGATACTCTTCGAGCAACAAGCAAAGGAAATCATGCGGGCTGGCGAATACAAACTTCTGATCGATTATGAAAGCCTTGGTCCAGAGGCCATGCTTTCCGTTCCAACCCCCGATCACTATCTCCCAATGCTCTACGTGGTCGCCACCACGCAAGCCGCCGAAGCCATTTCTTTCCCCATCGAAGGCGTCGACGGAGGCTCGATCTCGATGCTGGCCGTGCAAGTCGGCTAGCGGTTCGCATAAGCGAAGAGCCTTCAGCGACTCACCTTCTTGGCGCTCGCTTCCTCCACCAGCAACTTCATCGCTCGGCTTGCCGAAGTATCTAGCTTTCCCAGTCCTTCCATCACGCCCTGGCGTTCGCTCTCGGTTCGATTCTGGCTCACTTTCCACTTGCCTTCGAGCCGCTGGATGGGTACCTCCAGACCGACAATCGCGTGCATCATCGCTTCAATAAAGTCGGCGGGCGCATCGCTGACTTTCCAGGGTATCGGCGATGCCGCCTCGTGAATGTCGGTCAGACGATTCAGAAAAGCCAAAAGCCAGTGCTCGTCCTCAATCACCCGCAATGGACCATAGGCGTGAACAACGACATAATTCCAGGTGGGCACTTCTTTGCCGTGAACTTTTTTTTCGGGATACCAATTGGGCGAGATGTAATGCTGATGCCCGGCAAAGATCGCCAGCGCATTCACTTCCGGCACGAAGTCTTTCCATTGCGCATTGCCCCGCGCAATGTGCCCCTGCAACACGCCGAACTCCGACCCGTCCTCTTGCCAGACCATCGGAATATGCGAAGCAAAAAGGCCGGACCCTCCCAGCGTCACGAGGGTTGCCAAAGGGTGTGCAACCATCAGCTCCCGCATCACGGAAACGCGGTTCTCCACGTTCGCGGTTGGAATGTACATCGCCTACATTTTAAACCAGCCGCCAGAACCGCACGGCGGCCGGGCCTCGGCACAAACTAGGCGTGCTTCACAAACTTCAACGCCGCCGAATTCATGCAGTAACGCAAATAAGTCGGTTTCGGACCATCGTCGAAAACATGTCCCAGGTGCGCCTCGCACTCCGCACACGAAACTTCATCGCGGCTCATCCCCAGGCTGTTGTCGACCGACGTGCGCACATTCTCCTTCGCAATCGGAGCCCAGAAACTGGGCCAGCCCGTCCCCGATTCAAACTTCGTATCAGAACTGAACAATGCATTATCGCAACAGATACAGCGATAAAGCCCCTTGTCATGGAGGTTGTAGGTAGCTCCAGTAAAGGCCCTTTCCGTCCCTTGCTCGCGTGTGACCTCAAACTGCAATGGGCTCAGTTGTCGCTTCCATTCGGCGTCCGTCTTGTGCACCTTCTTGACTCGGGCCAGACCGACTTTCTGTCCGGAATCGCTGAACTGGACGATCGTCACAAAGTCCTTCTCGTTGTCGTTTGCGCTATCGCTATTGCGCGATGAATTGGACGATGATTTGGAGGACGAGGTGGAATCCGCGGCGCTCACCCGCGGGATTCTAAGCCAGGCAACAAAACTCGCTCCAGCCGCGGCCATCGCGGAATTAGCCAGAAACTTCCTGCGATTCATCAATTTTCTCCTCTCAACCAGATCGACCCACCCGAACACAGACCCGATTTTTCATTGGATTCATTCGGACCGCGAAAGTTACAGACCAAAGCGGTCCTGTATCCTTAAGTACCGCCGGGTGGGCGAATGACTTAACTGGGAGGACTCAATCATGACTCCACGGAAGTATCTGCCCGTTTGTGCAGTCTGCTGTTTCCTGCTCGTGGCTCTGGGGACGCCGGCACAGACGCTCCGAGTGATCAATGCCGAAGGCCATGCGGAGAGCATCACCGCGGTCCAGATCGCGAATTCGCCGCATGTCACCGTAGAGGCGCAGGACCACGATGCCGCGGCGCGCTTTGAGGGAGTGCCGTTGTCCGCCATCCTGGCGATGGCGGGGATTCCGCTCGGCGAAACCATGCGCGGACCCCATATGACCGAGACTCTGCTCGCGGAAGCTGCCGATGGCTACAAAGTCGTCTTCGCCCTGGCGGAATGCGATCCCGCATTTGCCGTGCGCGAAATCATCCTCGCGGACAAGCGCGACGGAAAGCCGCTCGGCCCCAAGGAAGGGCCTTTCCGCGTCGTGGCGCCTGGCGATAAAAGGCCGGCGCGATGGATCCGCCAGGTAACCACGCTGAGGATTGCCGCGGTTCAGTGATTCCGCGGTCGATCTCACATCTACCCGATTCGCTGCTTTCTGGTGAACTCCGGGCAACAGAATAGTTGGAGACGCCCGTCACTAATCGCTGGGACCAGTGGGGGGCGGGTTGAGCCACTTCTTCAGCATTTCGCGAAGTTGCTGCGGCCCAATGGGTTTGGCGATGTAGTCACTCATTCCAGCCTGAAAGCATTTGTCGCGGTCTCCAGCCATCGCACTGGCCGTGACTGCGATGATAGGAATTTTAGGATTGCGCGTAAGCGCCCTACGGTCGCGAATCCGTCGCGTAGCCTCATAACCATCCATCTCCGCCATGTCACAGTCCATCAGCACCAGATCGTAGTCGGCATCGGCAAGTGCCTGCAGCGCCTCGATACCACTTACCACCACATCGGCTTCATAACCCGCCCTGCGCAGGATCGCGAGCGCAACCTTCTGGTTGATCACGTTATCCTCGGCCAGCAGAATTCGGGCGTGGCTCTTTTCCCGAACTTCCCGAAGCGGCCGCTCCGAGGGCCCCGAGACAGCGCCGGCAGCGGCCGCGCTCGCCTTCGCTTCCAGCGGCACGTCCGCTCGCGTCTGCTTCTCAAACACAGCCGTAAACCAGAACGTCGATCCCTTGCCTTCTTCGCTCTCTGCCCCGATCCGCCCACCCATCATCTCGCACAGCTGTTTGGAAATCGTCAGGCCCAGTCCAGTACCTCCGTAGCGGCGCGTGCTGGTACCATCCGCCTGCACAAATGGCTCGAAAAGCGCCGAGGCCCGGTCCTGCCGAAAACCAACGCCCGTGTCGCTGATTTTGAAGCGCAGAGTCGTCGTGCCGACGTCCGCGCTCTGCATATCCCCGGGTTCCAACCCCACCGAGATCGACACCTTGCCCTCGTGCGTAAATTTCACCGCGTTACCCACCAGGTTGATCAGAATCTGACGCAGACGGCCGGGATCGCCCCGCAACTGCCACGGCGTCCCCCGTTCCAGTTCCGAGGTCAGTGCAATCCCCTTTTCGGAGGCCTTAATTTCCAATAAGCCGATTGCCTCGCGCAGCACCGTGCGCAGATCGAAGTCATTCGTCTCCAGCACGAATTTCTGCGCCTCGATCTTCGAGAAATCCAGAATGTCGTTAATCACCCTCATCAACCCTTCGCCGCTGCTGCGCACGATCTCGGCATACTGCCGCTGCTCGGTGGTCAGCTCCGTATCGAGCAGCAGACCGGCCACTCCGATCACCCCGTTCATCGGTGTCCGGATCTCATGGCTCATGTTGGCGAGAAACTGGCTTTTTGCCCGGTTAGCGGCTTCGGCCGCGGCGCGCGCTTCACGCAAAATCTGTTCGTTCCGTTTCCGCTCGGTGATGTCTATAAATGTCACCACCGCTCCCACGATCTCTCCGTTCCGGTGCATGGGACAGGACCAGTATTCTCCGGGAAAGCTCGTGCCGTCGCGGCGCCACAGCACCTCTTCATCGATGTGCGTGCCCTCTCCCCGCCGAAACGCTTCATAGATGTGACATTCTTCCACCGGATAGTGCGTCCCGTCCTGCCGCGTGTGGTGCATCACATCGTGCATGTTCTTTCCCAACAATTCGCCCGGTTCCTGATAACCCAGCATTTGCAGGCATGAAGGACTGCAGAACGTGCAGTTGCCTCGCAAGTCGATGCCGTAAACCGCCTCGGGAATTGAATCCAGCACCAGTTTGACTAACTCGCCGCTCTCTTTTGCCTCCTCCTCCGCCCGCTTGCGCTCGGTGATATCGACCAGCGTCCCCTCAATAATCCCGGTGCCGGATGGGTCTTCAATGAGAGTGATATTTCCAATCGCCCAAAAGGACTCGCCGTCCTTCCTCCGAAATCGCATCTCGTGACTGGTAACGCTTTTTTCCGATCTCAGCTTAGCCAGAAATGCTCCTCTGTCGGAAGCCGTGTGCCACCATCTCGTTACTGGCACTGCGAGGACTTCCTCCGGTGTCTCATAGCCAAACATCCATGCCGTGGCTTGATTGCATTCCAGCAGCCGCCCCTCTACCGTGCAACGGTAGACTCCCGCCAGGTTGCGCTCGAAGAGCAGCCGGTAACGCTCTCCCGACGCCCGCATCGCCTCCTCCGCGAGTTTTCGCTCAGTGATATTTTCGTGGGCGAGCACCACCTTTCCGCCGCCCTTCGCAAACCGCGTCACTCGCATCACAAACCAGCGCTTCTCCGTCGGGCTGTGGCAGGGATACTCGATACTGAACTCCTGTAGATCTCCCGCCATGACCTGCCGTATGCCTTCGCCCGCCGCACGGGCTTCATTGCTGTCCGTAGTCCGGTTGCACACATCCAGATAGTTGTTGCCCACTCCACAGGCTTCCATCTCCCCGTCATTGCTGGCCGCGAAGCGACTCCAGGCAGCATTCACCGCTGCAATCACACCACTCTCATTAAGGATTGCGACATGCGACGACAACGCATCCAGAGTCGAATGCAGAAAGCGCTCCGACTCCTCTATCGCGTCCGCCGCTCGCTTGCGCTCGGTGATGTCGCGGGATGACGCGAAGCAGTATTCCTGACCATCGAATTCCAGGTAGTTCGCCGTAACTTCCACCGGAGCGACGGCCCCTTGCCCAGTCTTCACCTGGCTCTCAAACGTCAGCGAGCCCCGCTTCTTGATCTTTTGCCAGAACTTCTTCCAGGCTTCTGGCGACACCAGCGGATCGATGTCGCAAACCGATAGGGAAAGAACTTTCTCCCGCGGCAATCCTAAATAGCGGCACGCCGCCTCGTTCACGTAGACGAATCGCCCTTGCGGGTTGGTCCAGGAGATGGATTCCGCGGCGTGCTCCAGCGAGAATTGCGCCAGCCGTAGTGCTTTTTCCGCCTGCTTCCGATCGCTAATGTCGGAAGAGATGCCGTCCGCAAACTGGACCCCATTTTTCTCATAAGTCCGGTACGCTCTTTCATGCACCCAGATCCAGTGGCCGTCCTTGTGTCGCGCACGGTATTCCACGTCGAAATGCCGGCCTTCCGTGAAAAGCTCTCGCACCGCCTCCGCGACGCGCGGAGCATCGCTCGGGTCGATTCGCCCAAACCAGAGTTCGCCACCCTGTTCGCGTATTTCCTCGGCCGTGTATCCGGACAACTGCTCCACATTGGCGCTGATGTAGTCGACCTGGCCACCGGCCGAGACACTCCAGATCACGTCGGGGATATTGGCCACCAGCGAACGGAACTTCTCTTCACTGTGGCGGATCCTTTCGTGGGCCAGCTTGCCCTCGGTGATATCGAGAATCGTTCCGCAAATCCGATGCGGCAAGTCCCCCGCGCCGCCGAGAACCTGGCCGCGACTTCGCACCGTGCGCATCGTCCCATCCCGCCGCACCACGCCGTGCTCAACGTCGAAAGGTTCGCGGGTGCGAATCGTGTCTGCCAGGGACTGTTGCACGCGCCCACGGTCGGTCCCAGGAATGGCCTCCAGCAACATGCTCAACCGCAGCACGGCCGTCCCCGGCGGGTACTCGAAAATACGCAGAAAGCCGTCCGACCCGCGCACCTCGCCAGACTCTACCTCCAGTTCCCAGCTTCCCAGGGGCGCGATGCTTTGGGCACCTTTGAATTTCGTCTCGCTCGACTGCAGCGCCAATTGACTCGCGCGCGTCTCTGAGATGTCCTGCTTGATCGCAATGAAGTTAGTAACTGCGCCCGCCGCGTCCCGCACCGGAGTAATCGACATCTGATCGATGTAGAGACTTCCGTCCTTCCGCCGGTTGATGAGTTCTCCCCGCCACACCTCTCCGGCCAAGACCGTCTGCCAGAGTTCGCTGTAATACGCCGGATCCTGCCGCTCCGATTTCAGCACGCGCGGGTTACGGCCAACCGCTTCCTCGGCGCTGTAACCTGTGAGTATGGTGAAGGCCGGGTTGACATACTGAATCGTGCCCGCAACATCGGTAATCACGACCGCTTGGCCGATCTGTGCAATCGCAGTTGCGAGCAGCGTCGTTCGCGCTGAACCGAGGGCCCTTTGACTTATATCGTCATTCATGATCCCGGCTCCATTAGCGACGTTCTCAGCTTCCAGACTGCTCGATCGTGGCTGAGCGATTTAAGGAAGGAGTCTTCTTGCCTTATCCATGGTAGTCCCAATTTGTGCGAATCCAAATCTGCGCTTGCTTCCTGACCAGCCCTGCCAACCCCGACATGAAGGGTCGGCGCTGATCGTCGCGATAGCACAGGCGATAAGCGACCGGGGCGTTGACTGGATTGGCTTGCAAATGTGTGAGCTTAGGTTGAAGCCCCTTTCTCGACCAACCGCATCCAACGAGCTTCGCCCTTCCGCAGGCGGGTTTCGGAACCGAGCCCCTGAGCCCGTCTCCCAAGTCCTTATCGGGACTTCTGTGTCAATCTTAGGTTCTTTCGGCGGTTCTACGAGTTACGTTAGTAAGCGCCGTCGGCAATTCCACTCAACAACCTGGCCGACAACTGGGCTTACTGCTGCTTGAATCATCCCCTCTAACAGCGTTGGAGTAAGGGAGAGGCGTCGCATTGGCGAAGATGCGATCGGTCCAGACTCGGCCACGCTCAACATTGTCACTGGCGCTCCGGGCAGTTCGATCAAAGTGCCAATCACGGCGGCGGGGATCGCCAAAGCAACTAAGTTGACAACCTTCGGTTCATTCGGAGGATGGCAACGAGCCATCAACCGAAAAGCCCTGGCGCGAACTTTTCGCAACTGGCAACTGAAAACGGCAGACGCCAACCCAGCTGCAATCCAGTACACACCTCCGGTTTACTATTGTTTGAGTCTGGTGGCGGCGGTAGGACTCGAACCTACGACCTACGGATTATGAGACCGTCGCTCTAACCACCTGAGCTACACCGCCAATCCGGAAATACGCGGAGGAAAATCAGGGACAGCCCGGAAGTGGGCACACAATCCCGCAGACGCGGGTGGGCGCGTCCCTAAGGCATTCTAAGAGTCCAAGGAATGCAGTGTCAATGGAGCCTCGCATGGTATCCACCGCCTGCTCCGTGCGAAACTGAACGCATGAGAGTCATTGCTGTGATTCCCGCACGGCTGGCCTCGACGCGCCTGCCCCGCAAAATGCTACGCCCGATCGCCGGCGTCCCGTTACTTGCCTGGGTCTATCAGGGAGTGCGGCGCTGTTCTGCGCTGGATCACGTTGTCGTGGCCACCGATTCGGATGAGATCATGGCCTTCTGCGAACAACACGGCTTCGTCGCCCGCATGACTTCGGCGGAACACCGGTCGGGCACCGAGCGGGTCCATGAAATCTCGACTGCGATGCCCGCGGACGTTTACCTGAATGTGCAGGGCGATGAACCGTTGACTCGGCCCGATCATATCGAGAGCCTGATCGCGCTGATGCAGGGTGCCGGGGTTGAGGTCGGGACGCTGAAGACTGTGGCCGCCGAGGTTGACATCGACAATCCGAGCGCGGTGAAGGTGGTAACCGATGACGCGGGACGGGCCTTGTATTTTTCGCGGGCAACCATACCGCATGACCGCGACGGAGTGCGTCCGCGATACTACAAGCATCTGGGGTTATATGGATATCGCAAGACCGCGCTGGACAAGTTCGTGCGTTGGCCCGAGTCGTCGCTCGAACGCAGCGAGCGGCTCGAACAGTTACGCTTTCTCGAGAACGGGATCCCGCTTTACGTAGCGGAAACACCGTTTGACACGGTGGGCGTCGACACGGAAGAGGACCTGCGGCGGGTCGAGGAGATTTTGAAGAAGAATTTGTAATATTGTCATCGGGGAATTGGGCTGGTTTCGTACCGCCCGTTTTGCCGGCCAAATTTTCAGTGCGCCTTCGCCCAGGCTTCGGCGGCCGCGACGCGCTTTGTGATCGCAGGGTGCGAGTGCAGCAGCCACTCGACCCAGCGGGAAGGCGTTTTTTCGGCGAGATTCTGTTCGGCCAGTTTGTTCATCGAAGAAATGAAGGGTTCGACGCTGGCCACGGACTCGAAACAATAGCGGTCGGCCTGCCGTTCGTTGAAGCGTGAATAGGCGTTGAGCGCCGGCATCAGCAGGAAAGAAAGAACGGTCGCGACCAGAATCAGCAGCGGAAGGTCGGCAAAATCAGACACCGTCTCGAACAGGTGGCGCCGCTCCACCGCGAAGTGGAGAACTTCGTTGGCCAGCCAGAAACCAAACAGCGTGATCCCGGCCTGCACGAAAATGCTCTTCAGAATGTGCCGGTGCACGTGATGCCCGAGTTCGTGCGCCAGCACCGCCTCGATTTCGTCGTCGGAATAGTTGTCCAGTAAAGTGTCGGCGAGAATGATGCGCCGGGTCGCGCCCAGTCCGGTGAGCGCGGCGTTGGCCTTCTTGCTTTTTTCGGAAAGATGCCACTTGTAGACCCCGCGCACTCGCGTCCCGGCGCGTTCGCTCAGCACGATCAGGCGGCGCTTGAGTTCTTCATTTTCGAGTGGTTCGAATTTGTAAAAAATAGGAAATAGCACCACCGGCGCGAGCTGCGCCAGCAACACAAAGAGTCCGAGGAAAACCGCCCATGCCATCACCCACCAGTACTGCTGAGATTGGCGCATGAGCTTGTAGAGCAGTTCCACCACAATGCTGGCCATCACCAGGCCGATCAGAAGTCCTTTCAGTTCGTCCCAGAGCCAGGAACGGAGTTTCTGGTTGCTCAGGTTATAGCGGTGTTCAAGCCGGAAGCCGTAGTACTCGAGCGGGGTTCCGATGATCTTGCTTATCGCCATCAGCATCAAGACGTAGAGAAAAACAGCCAAAGAATAATTCTGCGAAGCACCGCGATACGCCAGATCGCGGAGCGTTCCAGTCCAGCCGGTAGCCAGGAGCACGACCAGCCACCCGAAGCCCAGCACCAGATCGGCGAGCCCCATCCACCGCTTGATGCGGTTGTAGCGCCGCGATTCCGGAGAATCCGCGAAAACTGGCGTGGGTTGTGTAGTGGCCATGATGCTGAAGGCGTTGCCTCTATCCTATCGCGTTCTTAGGCTGACTTGCTTGCGGCTGAACCTGCGCTTGGCGCACGAATTTCTCGCCGCCTTCGAGAATTTCCTCCACCAGTTCGGACGTGGCCGCTTCCACATAGCAGCGCAGCATCCGTTCGGTCCCCGAGGCTCGAAACAATACCCAGGCATCGGCGCCGTTCCCTGGCTTCGGAGCATCGATGTAGAACTTGACACCGTCGCGATTTTCCTTGCGCAGAATAGAATAACCGCCGACCTTCGTGGTCTTGGGATCGGCGGCGCGGCGGATGGCGGCGTTCTTCATCTCGTCGGAAATGTGCAGATCGCGGCGTCCATAATAGTGCGGGCCGAATTCCCGCTGCAGGTCGGCAACCAACTGGCCCAGCGGCTTCTCTTCTTCGGCCATGACGTTGGCCAGCAGCAGCGCGTTGAGAATCCCATCGCGTTCAGGCAGGAAACGGCCGTATCCAATGCCTCCGGATTCTTCTCCGCCAATCAGAATGTCATGCTCCATCATTAAATCGGCAATGTATTTGAAGCCGATCGAAGTCTCGTGCAGCTTGCGCCCGTATTTCGCGGCGATCCGATCCATCATGCCGGTAGTGTTGAAGGCGCGCACCACGTCGCCCGGCCACTTTTTATATTGCAGCAGCCAGTACAGTAAAACGCACATGCACTTGTGCGAATCGACAAAGCTTCCGTCTTCCGCCACGGCGCCAATACGGTCGGCGTCGCCGTCAGTGACGAGGCCGGCGTGGCATTGTTCCCGGACGACGGTTTGCTGCAGGAGGGCGACGTGGGGCAGGATCGGTTCGGGATTAATGCCGGGAAACAGAGGATTCACTTCCTGGCGGATGGCCACATAGCGAATGCCGTGGGCGTCAAATATTTTTGGTAGAACTCCTCGACCCGAGCCATACATTGAATCGATCGCAAACTTGAAATTCGCCCGCCGAATCAGATCGAGGTCCGCGAACTCGGAAACCGCCGCGACATAGGCGGGCTTCAAATCGACTTCCTCGATGACCGCGGGTGTCCCACTCCTTCGCGTGGCTGCCCCATCCTTGCGCGTTTTGTGCGCAAGGTCGGGAGTCGAATCTGTGGGCATTTCTGCGCCGCCCAGTTCATCTTCAATCGACTTCATGATTGCGGGTGTCGCCGAGCCGCCAAATTTGGCTTTGAACTTTACCCCATTCCAGTTCCATGGATTATGACTCGAGGTGACCATGACGCCCCCCGCCGCTCCCAGTTTCTTGACGTTGTAAGACACTGCGGGAGTGGGTACGTAGTCGTTGGACAGCCGCACGGGAATACCCGCGCCAGCGACGACTTCAGCTATCGCGCGAGCCGCCCGGTCGGAGAGAAAGCGCGTGTCGTAGCCAATCACAACGCCGCGAGTAGGATCCTCATGTTTAACGACGTAGCCGGCGATCGCTGCGGCTACACGGCGCACGTTGGCGAAAGTGAAATCGTCCGCAATCAGGCCGCGCCAACCGTCGGTTCCGAATTTGATTTGAGTCATAGGGTCCGTCGTTCGCTATTCGTCGTTCGCCCTGCGTCGTTCGCGGTGGCTGTTCGCAAATGCAGATCCCTCACCTTCGGCTTCTCTCAGGGCCGGGAATCCAGGAGGATGTCGCGAACGGTCAACGACGAACAGCCAACGGCGGACGACGACGGTCACACAAGTTTCTTCAGTTTCTTCTCATCCAAATGCTTCACCACTTTGCCGACATCCTGCGACTGGTCGAGCGTGGTCACGAGAAGAGCGTCTTCCGTCTCCACAATCACCAGGTTGCTGACGCCCACCAGGGCTACAAACTTGCCGACTACGCGAACATAGTTATTCTTCGCGTTCAAGGAAAAGCTTCCCGACGCTGAGATCATGCTGCCGTCGGCCGCTTTCGACATTCCCACCCGGTGCTCATGGAGCGCGCTCCAGGAACCAAGGTCGTTCCATCCGAAATCGGCCGGGAGACAGAAAATGCGCGACTGTGCTTCTCCCTTGGCCGAGCGCGGCTCGAGCACGGCATAGTCGATGCTGATGTTTTCGCACTTCGGGTAAAGCTTGCGAAAGGTGTCCGCAAACTTGCGCGTCCCATACGCGGCGGCGATTTGTTCGAGGAGCGGCGCGGTCTTCGGAAGATGCTCACGCAGCGCGTTGGCCAGGGTATCGGCGCGCCAGAGAAACATGCCACTGTTCCAGAAGTAGTTGCCCGCTTCCACAAACTGCGTGGCTCGGGCGAGGTCTGGCTTTTCGGTGAAGCGGCGCACCGGGAGCGCCGACGCCGCTTTCGAATCGGGCGCGCCACTTTCCAGCCCGCCCGCCTCGATGTAGCCGTAGCCGGTTTCGGGTCGAGTCGGGCGGATCCCGAGCACAACAATGTTTTCTCCCGCAGCCGCGATTTCGATTCCCCGGCTGATCGTCGCATGGTATCGGGCTGGCTCCGCGATGACATGATCGGAGGGAAAAAGACCAAGCACCGCATCCGGGTCCTGACGAAGCAGAAGAAACGCCGCTAGCCCAATCGCGGGCGCGGTGTTGCGGCCGGCGGGCTCGGCGATGATTTGTTTCGGAGGAAGCTTTGGCACCTGACGCAAAATCGCCGGGCGCAAGTCGCCATTCGTGATCATCCAGAAGCGCCTCGGCGCAGCCATCGGTATCAGGCGCGCGACCGTTTGCTGGAGCATCGTCTGCTTACCGTCGAGCGCCAGCAGTTGCTTGGCGCGGCGCTTGCGGCTCAGAGGCCAGAAGCGCGTGCCTCGGCCGCCTGCCAGAATTACGGGATAGAAGTGCGGATCCGCTTTCACAGTCGTTGCCAGCCTAACACTTGCGCCATGCGCGCGGAAGAGCTTGACCACAGTGGACGTGCAGACTCGTCTACATGCGGGTCGCGGGTTCGGGGACCAGCCCGCCGGGCAGGCTGGCTATTAGAAACTCCACTGCCCACTGTGGCCGGACCATAAAGCTTTCGACCACGGCTGGAATCACCACCGCGTCGCCTTTAGCCAGCGTCACCGGGTCGCGGCCCTGGGCCTCGACCACTCCGCAGCCTTCGACTGCCACCAAAATCTGCACCGAAGTTTTGCCGCCATCGGCGGCGGTTGAGAACACGTGTGGCTCCTTCAGTTCAAACAGGTCAACCTTGAAGTAGGGCGCGCGAATCATCGACGAAAACCGGCTGTTGCCGCCATCGATGCTGGCCGGCGCGGGACGGATCACTTTGCCAGAGGCTGTGTGTTCCTTGACCGAAGCGAGGCCGCGCTCCAGATGCAGCCGGCGCGGGCGTCCGTAGTCGTAAAGACGATACGTGGTATCGGACTGCTGCTGCGTCTCCACGATGACCGCTCCCGGTCCGAGGGTGTGCACGGTACCCCCAGCCACATAAATCATTTCGCCTTGATAGACGTTGACCCACTGAAGCAACTCTTCCGCGCGCTTTTCCTCGATGCTCTGCGCGAATTGGGCCCTGGTAACTCCGGGCTTTAGTCCGAGCGCGATCTGCGATCCTGCCTTGGCATGGGCCACGTACCAGCATTCGGTCTTGCCCCAGGGCTCGCCGAACTGCTGCGCAGTGACGTCGTCCGGATGCACTTGCACGGAGAGTTTCTCTTCCGGGAACAAGAACTTCAGCAGCAACGGAAAGCGCTGCGGATCGCGTGCCGCCGTGCCCACTAGTTCAGCGCCTAGTTCTTTGCTCAGGTCTGCCAGCGTTCGTTTCGCCAGTGGTCCGTTGACGACCACGCAATGATCGCCCGTGAGCCACGCTTCTCCGATGCGTTCGTTGAATTTGTGATTGGGATAGATGGCCGAAAGATCGAGCGTGCCCCAGGGCCGGGGGTCGAAGGCGGGTGACATCAGGAGTGGGTAGAGTTGGGTCATTTGATCGAGCAGCGTAGCTGGAACCTTAAATCAAAGGCAAGAACGCATGGAGCGTGTCGCTTTTGGAGCTGCCGCCTCTAGGCTTGAAAATGTCGGGTTTGACTACGCACAACCCCGAACAAGATCGCCGATGGTCCGAATACCATTCCGCCCCAACAGTTCCAATAGAAGAGATAACCGTATCGGAGCGGAACGAAACCGAGCCTGCGGCAACAAACTTACAGCCCACCAAAAAACTTCCGCATCCGCTCCAGTCCGCGGTCAAGTTCGGCGATCGAAGTAGCGTACGAGACCCGGATATGCTCCTTCGTGCCAAATCCTTCCCCGGGAACAGTGGCGACGTGCGCTTCGCGCAGCAGTCTACCCGCGATGTCGGAGGCCGAGTTGATCCCGCTGCGACCGAAAAATGCCGACACATTGGGATAGGCGTAGAAAGCGCCTTCGGGCAACGTGCACTTCACGCCCGGTATCGACCGCAGGCCCTTGACCACATGATCGCGCAGCTTGATGTACTCCGCTCGCATGTCTTCCACGCATTGCTGCTGGCCTTTCAGCGCGGCAACCGCCGCCTTCTGCACGATCGACGTCGGGTTCGATGTGGACTGACTCTGCAGCTTCTGAACCGCAGTGATAATCGCCGCCGGTCCGAGCGTAAATCCTAGACGCCATCCGGTCATGGCGTAAGTCTTGGAAAGCGAACCCACGACCAGAAAACGGTCGCGGTACTCGCGCAGCGAACCGACCGAAAAGCGTTTGCCAGTGTAATTCAGATAAACGTAGCACTCGTCTGAAATCACCCAGATCCCGCGCTGGTGCGCCAGGCGGACAACTTCAGTCATGTCTTCCGGACTCATCACCGCGCCCGAGGGGTTGGAGGGCGAATTCAAAATGATGAGCTTGGTTTTCGGCGTGATCAGTCTCGCGACCATGTCGGCCGTAACGCGAAATCCCTGCGACTCGTCACTCTGCAGAAGTACGCAGTTGCCGCCGGCATAGCGCACCATGTCTTTAAACGAAACCCAGTACGGAACGGGAAGAATAACCTCGTCGCCATGATCCACCAGCACCGAAATCACGTTGAACAGCGCGTGCTTGCCGCCCACCGATGCCGCGGCTTCTTCGCGGCGATAATCCGAGTCGAAGTCGACAGCATGGCGGTGCACGATCGCATCCTTCAACTCGATGGTGCCGCCGACCGGAGTGTACTTCGAGAAATTGGCCTGGATGGCGGCGATGGCGGCATCCTTAACGTGTTGCGGAGTTGTGAAGTGAGGCTCGCCGGCGCCAAAGTCGACGACATCAATGCCCTGCTGCCGGAGTTTGTCGGCCTCGGCCACCACCGCCATGGTCGCGGAGGGCTCGATGCGGTTGATGCGTTCGGTAAGACGGACGGGGTGCGTGATGGGCGACACGACTGTGCTCATAATTTCTTTTTCCTGAGTTTGCTCCTGGCTTCGGAAGGTGGCTTGCCGGAGGTCTGCACGCCGTTCTCGAATTTGTGAGCAACATCCATTTTCTCACGAAGTTTCTGCGCGACAAGTTCGGGGACGAGGCAATTGATGGAGCCTCCGAGCTGGGCGACTTCGCGCACCAGGCGCGAACTGAGATAGGAATATTTTTCCGCCGGCATCATGAACACCGTCTCCAGGCCCGGCTGCAGCTTCCGATTCATCAGCGCCATTTGAAGTTCGTATTCATAATCGCTGATGGCGCGAATGCCGCGCAGGATGACCCTGGCCTCGACCCGCAGGGCGTAGTCGACGGTGAGGCCGTCGAAGGTATCCACCGAAACGTTGTCAAAATCGGCCGTCATCGCTTCCAGCATCTTGCGCCGGTCAGGGACGCTGAAAAGAGGATCCTTTTCGGGATTGCGCAGAATGGCAACCACGAGTTCGTCAAAAATCTCGCTGCCGCGCTCGATCAGGTCGAGATGGCCGTTGGTGGGAGGATCGAACGATCCCGGATAAATGGCTTTGATGCGCTTCACAGGGGGCCCTCGCTCGACGACAGGGTCGACGAAAGGAGGATTGTATGCGGGGGCAGCGGGGATGGCAATTCGGAGGGAGTTGAGCGGGCGGGTGACGGCACCCGCCCCTGTGCGAATATGATTACCGTCTCGCCGCCGGAACTTTCACTGCTTCCGGCGCTGACGGCATGGTGGTGACGCGTCCCTGGGTGCCCGTGGCCTGGGCTGGAGCGGCCGTTGGAGTGGGCGTAGCGATGGAGGGCACCAATCCCAGCGACTTGCGCACTTCAGCATCGAGCTTCGCCAGCGTGTCTTTGTTTTCTTTGAGGAAGGCGCGCGCATTCTCGCGCCCCTGGCCGATGCGCTCGCCTTTATAGCTGAACCAGGAGCCCGATTTCTCCAGGATATTGCTGCTGACGGCGATGTCCAGCAGGTCGCCTTCGCGGGAGATGCCTTCGCCATACAGGATGTCAAACTCCGCTTCACGGAAGGGGGCGGCCACCTTGTTTTTCACGATCTTCACGCGGGTGCGCGAACCCGTCACGACATCTCCTTCTTTAATGGCGGCGATGCGGCGGATATCGATACGCACCGAGGAATAGAACTTCAGCGCTCGCCCACCCGTCGTGGTTTCAGGATTGCCAAACATCACACCAATCTTTTCGCGAATCTGGTTGATAAAGATCAGGCAAGTACGCGACTTGGCTACGGTTCCAGTGAGTTTGCGCAGCGCCTGCGACATCAGGCGCGCCTGCAGTCCCATGTGGCTGTCGCCCATTTCGCCGTCAAGTTCAGCCTTGGGGACGAGCGCCGCCACCGAATCCACGACCAGGACGTCAATGGCGTTCGACCGAACCAGCGCTTCTGTAATTTCGAGCGCCTGCTCGCCATAGTCGGGCTGCGAGACCAGAAGGTTGTCTACGTCCACGCCCAGCTTTTTGGCATAGCCGGGATCGAGGGCATGCTCGGCATCGACGAACGCCGCCATGCCTCCAGCCTTTTGCGCCTCGGCAATCACCTGCAAGGCAATCGTAGTTTTGCCCGATGACTCGGGCCCGAAGATTTCAACCACGCGGCCGCGCGGAACTCCTCCTACGCCGAGCGCGGCGTCGAACGAAATCGCGCCGGTGGAAATCACCGCGATCGGAACGATCGCTTCCTTAGACCCCAGCCGCATGATGGAACCTTTGCCAAACTGCTTTTCGATCTGGGCGAAGGCGAGATCGATTGCCTTGACGCGTTCATTGCTGCGCTCTTCTACTACTCGGCTGCGTTCCTCGGCCATGATGGCTGCTCCTGTTTTATGAATCTGGAAATTCGAGCCTACACCCGCGGGCTGGAGCGTGAAGTGTTGGCTATCACATCGATTTCGGTCAGTTTAGCATGAAGCGAATGAAAGGCGAAGAAGAAATGGATATGAAGAGTTAGAGATTAGATTACACAGCCGCGCCCCGATCCTGACTTCTGCAATCTCACCTCCGGCCTCCAACCTCGCGACCTCCCCTTTCTTGCTAGACTCGCCTTATGCACGAAGACAGTGAGAATGCCAGCAACTCAGAGCGAGGCAAGACCATCGGCGGCCCCTCCCTCTATCTCGTAGCTACGCCGATCGGCAACCTCGAAGACATTACGCTGCGGGCGCTGCGCGTGCTCAAGGAAGTGGATCTGATTGCCTGCGAAGACACACGCCAGACCCTGAAGCTGCTCAGCCACTACGGCATCCAAACGCGCTTAGTCAGCTATCACGAACACAATGAAATCACCAAAGCCGCGGAACTCGTCGTCGACCTCGAAGGCGGCGCCCAGATCGCTCTCGTCACCGACGCCGGCATGCCCGGCATTTCGGACCCGGGATTTCGGCTGATCGCCCTGGCCATCCGGCATCATGTGCCGGTGGTGCCGATTCCCGGAGCGTCGGCATTTCTGGCGGCCCTGGTCGCAAGCGGCCTGCCTACCGAGTCGTTCCGCTTCAGCGGCTTCCTCCCAGCCAAGTCAGGACAGCGCCGCAAACTGCTCGAGAGCATCAAAGACTCTCCGCGCACGCAGGTGTTCTACGAAGCGCCCCACCGTCTGCTGGAAACGCTTTCCGAGGTTTCCGAAGTTCTAGGAGACGCGCGGCACGTGGTGGTGGCCCGCGAGGTAACAAAGATTCACGAGGAGTTTCTGCGCGGCCGGGCGCGCGAAATTCTCGACGAACTCAAAGCTCGAGGAGACGTAAAGGGCGAAATCACCCTGCTGATCGCGAAGGCCGAAGAGGGAGCGGTTCCGTCCGCATCCGAGACCGTAAGCCTCGCCCAGCGCGTGCGCGAAATCATCACCGAAGACAAGTCAGACGAAAAATCCGCACTGAAGAAAGTAGCGAAAGAGCGCGGGATTGGGAAGAGCGAAGCATATCGAGAGTGGCAACAGAGCAAGTCGTAGCGCGACCCTCTGTCATCTCGCCAGATCGAGTGGCATTGATCAATATTAATCAACATATGAAAACCATCGTGAACCGCCTTCCCCTGACCAAAGCGCGTGTGAATCTCGGCCAAGTTGTGCGCCGCGCGCACGTGAACGGCGAATTGTTCACCTTCGAGAAGGACGGTATCCCCGTCGTCGGCCTCATGCATGTGGACGATCTGGAGGATTACCTGGAAATGCAGAGCCGCTCGGTGAAGGAGCAAATCCAAACGAGCACGGCGGAGTATCGGCGCGGGGCGGCGCGCAGTGTTCACGAATTCATGGTTGAGCTGAAATCTCCAACCCGCAAGCGCAAGAAGAAGTAAGGACGAAGAAATTAGATCGCCATGGCTGGCCCGTTTCGAATCCTCACCACTCCCGCATTCGAGCGGGAGTTTCGGGCAATCTCCAGGAAAGGACATGGCAATCGACTAGTCAACCGTCTCCAGCACTCGTCAACCGTCTGCCCCACCATCCCGCCCGATCATCTTCATGAGCATTCTTTGCGCCCCACGTTCTTTCAGCATTTGCCGCAGGCGTTTAGCGCCGGCCACGATGACCGGTTCGGGGAGCAACGGGAAGCGGCCGACGAAGCCAGCTTTTCGGCGGTCAAGAATTCGGCCGACCAGTTTCTGTTCGTAAACCGCTCCGGCAATATAGACACGGGGCCGGGAACTGCCATTCAAAACCGCCAGAGCCGTCCGCACGAAGCCCTGATCCAGTTGCCGGTCGACGTGACCGTGAAGAATCTTGACGGGGCCATTCAGGTATCCTTGGCCGCGAAATTTGCAGTTGTATTCCCGCGTGAGCGTTGCGATACGCGCCGAACTGCTGTACACAGCAGCGCGAAAGAACGGCTGATCGTTGATTTCCTGGCCTGGATGCACTTCGAGGAACGCGCGGTAGAGGGCTGACCAGTTTTTTAGAACACTATCCATTTGTGGCGATCGCCGATAGGCCAGAACGCCAGTGTTGAATTCGGGAAAACTGCGCGGAATATCGGGCCGGGGATAGCGATTCCACCAATCGGTGCTGAGATATTCCTCATGGGTCGCGGCAAAATCAAAATGATCGAGCAGGGAGAATAGTTCAGGAACGGGCTCGGCGACATAGATATCGGCGTCGATAAACAAGGTGCGATCGTAAGGAGTTTGTTGGAAGAAAAGAGTCTTGTCGTAGAACGCATCCTCGGACCCTTCAACGCGGATGACTTTTTCGAAGCAGGAGCTCTCCAGCGGGAACTGGCTGAACACGGTGATGGGCAAATCCGGCATCACCCGCTTCAGGCTGGCGGCGGAATTCACCAGCAACTCGATGTAGCGCGCATCTCGCGTGATGATGTAGATCGCGCCAATCTTCATCTACTTGCTCAATTCCTTCTTCACCGCCTCGCTGACCACCTTCCCATCCACCCGCATCCCCGCCGCCGCGAAGCGCGCCATCGCAGCCTTCATCACCGTTCCCATATCCTTCATTGCCGGAGCAGGCGTCATCTCGGCAATCGCCGCGCGCACTCCAGCCACAATCTCTTCTTCACCCGCGGCCTTGGGCAAGTAGGTTTCGATAAGCTTGATTTCGGCCGCCTCCTTGTCAGCCATTTCCTGGCGTCCGCCCTTGGTGAACTGCTCCACCGAGTCCTTGCGTTGCTTGATCAGCGTGGAGAGCACCTGCTGCGATTCCTTGTCGTCGAGCGGCGCCATCTTCTCGATCTCGCGGTTCTTGAGCGCAGTCTTGATCATGCGCAGCGTGGAGAGGCGCTGCTCTTCGCGGGCCTTCATGGCCGCGACAATATCTTTCTGAATCTGGTCGATGAGGGGCATGGAAGAATTATAGAGGTCAGAGGTTCGAATCACTCGGTTCAGGATCAATCAGGTCAGGATCAATCACTACGAGCGCATGGTGGCTACCTCTGCCATCGGTCCTCTCACCACTGACCTTGCCGCCTCTTTCCTTCCCGAACCACGAGCTTTCGAATATTCTTGTTCCCATGCTCAAGAAAGACAGGCTCTTCACTCCCGGACCCACTCCTCTTCTTCCCGCCGCCCAGACGGCGATGGCCGCGTATGGCTCGCACCATCGTACCTCCGAGTTCCGCGCCCTGTTCGCGGGCGTTCTCGCCGACCTCAAGCAATTCATCGGCACCCGCAACGACGTCCTGGTGCTCAGTTCGTCGGGCACCGGTTTCATGGAAGCCTCCGTCTCGAACCTCACTTCCCCCGGCGACCGCGTGCTCGTCCTGACTGCCGGCAAGTTCGGCGAACGCTGGGCCTCCCTGGCCAAGGCCTTTGGTTGCGCCCTGGACACCGTAACCGCTCCTTACGGCGAAACCATTTCGCTCGAAGAAGTCCGTCGCAAACTGACGCCCGAGACCCGGTGCGTCTATGTCCAGGCCACCGAGAGTTCCACCGGCGCTCGTCATGACGTGCAGGCGATCGCCAAGCTCGTGCGCACCTTGCCCGACACTTTACTCGTAGTCGATGCAATTACCGGATTCGGCACCACCCGACTCGACATCGACGCTTGGGGAATCGACATCATCATCGGTGGTTCGCAAAAAGCTCTGATGATTCCCCCGGGCCTTGCCTATGGAGCCGTCAGCGAGCGCGCGTGGCAGCGCATGGAGACGACAAAGTGTCCGCGCTATTACTTCGACTTGCGCAAGGAACGAAAGTCCGCGGCCAAGTCGGAGACCGCTTATACCCCGGCGACGTCCCTTTTTGCCGGACTGGCGGCGGCGTTTGATTACGTGCGCCAGATGGGAAATGGGAACCTGGCCGCCGGCCGCGATGCCCTCGTCGCCAATGCCGAGTTGTGCGCGGCCATGACCCGCGCCGGAGTTCAGGCCCTGGGACTCAAGTTATTCTCGCCCGCTTGTCCCGCCGCCGCCCTCACCGCCGTGGCGGCCCCGCCGGGCGCCGATTCAACGACCATCTGCAAAAAGTTTCGAGATCAGTTTGGCGCCGTCGTGGCCAACGGGCAGGCGGAGATGAAGGGACAGCTTTTCCGCATCGCTCACCTGGGCTACTACGATTATCTGGACACAGTAGGAGTGCTCGCCGCTCTTGAACACGTAATCGCCGAGACTACGGGCACGGCAGTCGAGTTTGGATCCGCCGTGCGTGCGGCTCAGGAAGTCTACAGCAAAATAAGGTGAGAGGTGAGAGGTCAGAGGTCAGATTGCAGAAGTTAAAATTCAGGTTGCCACCGGTGTGCGCACTTGGGTTCTAACCTCTGCAATCTGACCTCGAACCTCCATACTTTCTACGCGTCGAGCGCAGACCGCCGCAGTTTGCGGCTTTCCGCCAGAAGAGACATGGAGTGCATCAGGTTCTGCAACGTTACGATACCCACCAGATGCTGTTCATCGACAATGGGAATAATGCTGAGATTGCGCGCGGAAAGTTTGCGGAAGGCGGAAGCGAGCGACTCTTGTTTAGCGGCTACTTCGAAAATACGGTTCATCACCGCCTGCACATAACCATTGCCGTCGGCGCGCAGCGCTTCCAGAATCTTCTGCTTCGAAACCACCCCCACCATGTCGCTGCCCCGCACTACTGGAAAATCATCCTGCAGCGTATGTACGGCCTTTTCCAGTGCGTCTTCCAGCGTGTCGGCGGGCGAGAGTGTCGCGAAGTCAGTGAGCATGACCTCTTCCAGACGAACGCTTTGCAGCACTGATTGAAATACCGCCGAACGCTCTTCCAGTTGCGCTCCGGCGAAAAGAAAAAAGCCGATCATCATCAGCCAGTAACCGTCGAATCGCGTCTCGTCCCGGCTGGTAAGTACCATTCCTAGCATGATCATCAGGATGGAAAAAACGTGGCCGATGCGGACCGCCCGCTGTGTGGCTCGAACCATATCGACCCGGCGCGAAAAAAAAGCGCGCAATACCCGCCCGCCATCCATGGGATAGGCCGGCAACAGGTTGAACAAGCCGAGGTAGAGGTTCCCCCAGACTATGCTGCGCAACAGGGCGCTGGAATGGAGAAGTGGGCGCGTGGTCAGCGAAAAGCCTGGCACGGCCGCCAGCAGTATCACTGCGGCTAAGCCGGCAATGAAAAGGTTCACCAGCGGTCCGGCAATCGCAATGCGGATGTCTCGTATCCATCCGTTGATCGGGTCGGGAATGACGTTCGCTTCATCCAGGATGGTGATGCCCCCGATCGGCAGCAGGATGATACCCTTTGCCGGAATGCCCGAGCCGCGCGCCACCAAAGCGTGCCCTAATTCATGCACTACCACGCTCCCGAAGACGATGCCCACCAAGGCGAGTCCGCGCAACGCCGCGCTGGCATCCTGCGTAGCCGCCTCGGTACTCCACACGAACACCAGCAGAAACACGAACGTGAGATGAATGCGGATTTCGATTCCGAAAAGACGTCCGACCGGGATGGACCAGCTACGCATCGACATTGCCTGCCAGTATTCTATCTACTTAGACACCGATTGACCCGGCGGCGATGCGGAAAGGCAAAACGGAAGTGCAGGACCAGGCGGCCCGTTGCTTCATCTCCTGCAGAAGAAGGCTTATGCGAGTGATTGCTGGATACTATCGAAGACGCACCTTGCGATCGTTGCCGGGGCTCGAAATTCGTCCTACCGCCGACCGGCTGCGCGAGACGCTCTTCAACATCCTGTCCTCCGGCGATCCCGACCGGCTGGCCCACACGATCTGGTTTGATCTGTATGCAGGGACCGGCGCGGTCGGCATCGAGGCCCTGAGCCGGGGAGCGCGGATGGTCCACTTTGTCGAGTCCTCCAAAGCAGCCGCCGAACTGATTGCGTCCAACCTGAAGTCGCTGGGGATCACGAGCGGGTTCCAGATCGTGAAAGTCGATGTGGCGAAGGCTTTGCGGCAATTGGAAGCGGCTGAGAGCGTCGCCGATTTCGTGTTTCTGGATCCGCCCTACGCGATGACGGAAGAATACGCCAAGACCCTCGCTGCGCTCGCGGAATCGAGCTTGCTGTCCGAGCGGACCCTGGTAATCGCGGAGCACCAGAAGAGGTTTGATCCAGGAGAAGCGTTTGCCGGGTTGCGCCGGTATCGGACGCTGGCCCAGGGAGACGCCGCCCTCAGCTTCTACCGGCGCTAACAGCGCCGCCCCTGATTCCATCAGGCAACATCGTTATAATCACTACGACATGGCTAACTTTCCACCGCTTGACGAACAACTCGCATACATCAAAAAGGGCGCCGCCGAGATCGTCAAGGAACCGGAGCTGCGCGCCAAACTCGAACGCTCCCTCGCCTCCGGCAAGCCCCTCCGCGTGAAAGCTGGCTTCGATCCCACCGCTCCCGATCTGCACCTGGGTCACACCGTGCTGCTGCGCAAACTAAAACATTTTCAGGATCTCGGACACACCGTCATCTTTCTGATCGGAGATTTCACCGGCATGATCGGCGATCCCACCGGTCGGTCGGCCACGCGTCCTCCGCTGACGACCGCACAAATTGCGGCCAACGCCGAGACCTACAAGGCGCAGGTGTTCAAGATTCTCAGTCCTGAAAAAACGGTGGTGGACTTCAACAGCCGCTGGTTTTCGAAATTTTCGGCTGAGGATTTCATCCGTTTGACGGCCAAGTACACCGTCTCCCAGATGCTCGAGCGCGAGGACTTCCATAAGCGCTTTCATGACGAGAAGCCAATCGCCATGCACGAACTGCTCTATCCGCTGGCCCAGGGATACGATTCCGTCGCCCTCGAAGCCGATGTGGAACTTGGCGGCACCGATCAGAAATTCAACCTGCTGGTGGGACGCGATTTGCAACGCGCCTACGGTCAGGAATCGCAGGTCGTGTTGACCATGCCCATCCTCGAAGGCCTCGATGGCGTGAACAAGATGTCGAAGTCGCTCGGCAACGCAATCGGAATTCATGAGCCTCCGCTGGAGATGTACGGCAAAGTGATGTCGATCTCCGACCCGATGATGTGGCGTTATTACGAGCTCCTGACCGACGTGCGAGTGGAACAGATCGCCGCGATGCAAGCCGATGCCACGAGCGGCAAAGCGCATCCGATGGCGCTCAAGAAAGAACTGGCGCGATCAATTGTGGCCGATTTTCACTCTACCGACGCGGCGGCGAGAGCCGGCGAGGATTGGGCGCGCCAGTTTCAGAAAGATCAGGTGCCGGAAGAAGTCGAAACGGAATCGGTGAGCTTCGCCGAGTTTGCGAATCGCGAAGGCGATGGCGTTCGGCTGGCAAAGATCCTGGTGAAGATCGGCTTTGCGGCGTCGGCGAGCGAAGCGGACCGCAAGATGAAAGAAGGCGCAGTGAGCGTCGATGGAGCCAAGACCAGTACCCCGGCGGTGAAGGCGGCGATTGGCGCGACGCTGACCGTGCGACTTGGAAAGAAAATCAAGAGAGTTTTGCTTGCGGGCTCCTAAAGAGGACCCGTCCGACTCCTGTGGCGATGCAGGAATAGATCGCGGCGGCAACCAGGATTTCGGGCGCCCTGAATCCGGCGCCCATCATTTAAGCAGAACAATACTCACGACGGCGAAGTGCAGAAAATTCCCAAGGGCCGAGGGACGGCTGTAGATTCCACCCATCAGCACGTCCTTTGCCATCCAATTCAAGATTGCAAAACCCAGATATAGCGCTCCAACGATTTGCAGAAGCAGGAAGGCGTGTGTATCTGCTTGGACGCCAAAGCGCGTGGCAATTTCCTGCGGCAGAAACGAGGCCGCCGCGCCGAGTACGCCCATGAACAGGGCGCTGAGTAGTTTTGTACTCATCTCACCTTTCGGTAGTGGGTCAATATGTTCATACTGACCCACTCCCCACCTCTCTAACATTTTTACAAACTTGCTTCCCTTCGGCGGGCAGGACGAATGCGCCCGTCCCTACGTCGCTCTTGGTTGGCCGGGCATTTGCTTGTGCCACTCCGTCGCCTGTTCATAAGCGTACGCAGCCCGCAGCGCCACGCCCTCCCGCCAGGGAGCGGAGGCTAATTGCAGGCCGATGGGCAGGACGTCTTTCGTGAATCCACAAGGAATGGAAATTGCCGGAATCCCCCAGATGTTGAAGGGGCGCGTATTGCGCAGCATGATTACCTCCTGGGGACGCAGGTCGTCGGGATTTGCCTCGAGGGTGGCGATCGTCTGCGGCGGGATTGGGACAGTTGGTGTCAGCAGCACGTCGATTTTGTGTTCATCAAATACTGTTTGGATGGTGCGACGGCTGAGCTGCAGTTCGCGGCTGGCGCGGAGAACGTCAACGGCCGATATACCGGCTCCGCTCTGGATGCGGGCAAGCGTCGCGGGTTGATAGAGTTCGGGTGAGTTCACCACGAAGGACTCGTGATAGGCGTAGGACTCCGCGCTGGTGAGAGTGCGGTCGTTGGAAACTTCGAGTGTGACTTCGCGGATTTCAGCGTGAAGGTGGCGGAAAACTTCGATTGCTTTTTCCACGGCGGCGGCAATTTCGGGATGGAGATCGTCAAAAAAAAATGTTCTCGGCACGCCAATGCGCAAATTCTTCGCGGGTTGCTCGATCCCGGTGGTAAAGTCGGGCACGGGAACGTCAACACTGTTGGGATCGCTGGAGTCGTACCCCGCCAGAACCTGCAGCATCATAGCGGCGTCATAGACCGAGGTTGTAATCGGGCCGAAGTGGTCGAGCGACCAGGCCAGGGGAACGACTCCACGGGCGCTGACACGGCCATATGTAGGTTTGAGGCCAACGACGCCGCAGTAGGCGGCGGGCAGGCGGATGGATCCGGCAGTGTCGGTGCCGACGGCGGCGATGCCCATGCCAGTGGCGACGCTGGCGGCGCAGCCTCCCGAGGATCCACCGGCGATGCGGGTCGGATCCCAGGGATTATGGACCGGGCCATAGAAGCTGATCATGCAACTGCCGCCGTAGGCGCATTCGTGGAGGTTTTGTTTGCCCAGGATGATGGCGCCGGCGGCGCGCAACCGGCAAACGATTTCGGCATCCTGGGCGGGTACGCGATTCTTGAACTGGGCGCTCGCGGTCGTGGTCGGGACTCCTGCGACATCGATGAGGTCTTTGAGACCAAGGGGTATGCCGTGGAGCGGCCCGCGGTCTTGACCGGCGAAAATTTCGCCTTCCGCAATGCGAGCCTGGGCCAGGGCGGAGTCGGCCATTACGGTGATGAAAGCGTTGAGCGTGGGATTGAGCTTTGCCATACGCGTCAGGCAAGCGTGGGTCAGTTCAACGGGAGAGACTTCGCGGACGCGAATTTTCCGGCTTAGTTCTTGAATGGTGAAGGCCACATCATCCTCGCTACCATCCTACCCCGCCGGCGCTGCCTTCTGAGCGGCGCGTCTGGCAAACCATTTCACGACAAAATAGACCACCGGGCCGCCGGCCAATGCCCATGGACCCCAGCGCATGGCGATGGGATCGCTGTAACGCAGAACCACATAGGTCATGGCGAGGGGCATGGCGATGACGTAAACGAGTCCGAGATTACCGCCGGGGATGCGAAAGGCTCGCGGCAGATCGGGTCGTCGACGCCGCATGCCCCAGGCCGAGAGTACCGTCAACACAGTCGTGGCGGCACGCAGCCAGACATAGATGCTGATCAATTCTCCCAGCGAGCGCAAGGCCAGCGAAGCGTAGATGGCGGCGGAGACGAGAATCGCGATCCAGGGCGTGCCATAGCGCGGATGCTTCCGGGTGAGAAACGGTGGCAGATATCCGTCTTCGGCCAGAGTGAAAGGCATCCGAGTGCTGGTGAGCACTGTGCTGTTGAGCAATGCGACGTTGCAGATCATGGCCGCAATAGTCATCATTCCGCCGAGCCATGGGCCGCCGATGAGGAGCGCGGCGGTGGAGAAGTAGCCATCCTTCCATTGCCGCCAATCTCCACCGGCGGCGAGAGCGGCGAACATTGGCAGAAAGTACGCCCCGATCGAAACTGGAACAACAATGGCGAGCGCGAGAGGATAAGTGCGCTGCGGATTGTCCACTTCTTCCGCTACGGACGAAAGTTGCTCGTAACCGGAATAGGCCCAGATGACGAGGGCGAGGCCGACGCCGAACACTTTAGAGAAACGCTGGTGCGGTGGAACCAGGGGCACAAACGGATTGTGATGCCAGTGGGCCAGACCGAGGACAATCATGGCGATCACGGGGATAAAAATCATGACTTCGAATGCGGTTGCGGCTTTACCCACCATCTGAATGCCGCGGATGTTGATCCAGGTGATGACGGCGATCAGCGCGAACGAGACTAGCCAGTGCTTCCATCCGGCAATTTCGGGAAAGTAGTAGGCGAGATAGTCGGTGAAGAGCACAGCGTAAGACCCGCCCAGAAGAAACGATGCGGACCAATTCCACCATCCGGCCAAGAATCCATAGAAATCTCCAAAAGCGGCGCGGCTCCAGCGATAGAAGCCGCCTTCGACGGGCATGGCAGTAGTGAGTTCGGCGGACACAAGCGAAACGGGGATGCACCAGAACCAGGGGACGAACACTAGAAAGAGCAGGCTCATGCCGGGGCCGCTGGTGGTGACCATGGCTTCGAGTCCGAAGGGTCCTCCCGTGGTGTAGGAGAACATCACGAAGACGAAATAGAAAAGACTCGCCTTCCGAACCGTGGAAGTCGTGGATACCCTGGGGGCGTTCACCATGAACAGGGCTTCAGCTGGGAGGTGAACATGGCGGCTAGTGTACAGGAAACCCACAGCAATCTTTAACCGGAGGCAGAGGATGAGCGCTGCTGGCAGAGGGCCGCCATGGTATCCAGGGCGTCGTTGGCGACAACAGTAGCGACTTGCCGGAGGGTACGGTCAGGACGTTAATTCAACGCGTGAAAGCAAGGACAAATCCATCCCACCGCCCGCGGCGATTATGCTCCGATTCCGAGTGGAAGAAAAGGACCAAGGTTTGAGTGTTCAAGGTCGAGCAGTTTGCGTTTGATGTCGAGACCTCCGCCGTAACCACATAGGGAACCGCTGGCTGCGATCACCCGATGACAAGGGACAACGATGGCGACTGGGTTCCGGTTGTTCGACATCCCGACGGCACGATGGGCGTGAGGATGACCAATCGCTTGAGCGATGTCGCGATAGCTGCGGGTCTCCCCATAAGGAATTTCGAGAAGCGCCCGCCAGCATGCCAGTTGAAAATCGGTCCCACGAAGATCGAGGGGGAACGAGAATTCACGCCGCTCGCCGGAGAAATATTCGTCGAGTTGGCTAAGATAGGGAGCGAGGGCTGGTCCTGACTCGCGCAGCTCCGCGGTATGGGAATCAAGTTTCATCATGCGCGCTTGGAATTCGAGCCGTACCAGACCTTTATCGGAAGCAGCGAGAAAGAGTGGCCCAACCGGCGAGGATGACCGAAAGCAGAACAGAGTTTCCATCTTGCGTGGAGAATAGCACTACAAACACACGAATATGTGTGGATGCCGGGTGACCCCCGTGCTCGCCCAAGAAAAGGCGGGTTTCTAAGCGGCTCGCGCCACCCGCCAAGGGCTCGGCGAGAATCGACCCGGGAAAAAACAAAAAGGCCGGGCGATTGGGCCCGGCGCTTCGTCTTGAGAAACTGTCAATCGCTGAGTTGAGCTAGATCAGTTTCCCGTTAACCTCGATTGCTTAAGGTCTTTAAAGCGACAAAACATCCTCGAAAGGCCTCACATCACCAGCGCGAGACCTTCCAGTTCACGCTCCAGCACCGGCAGAGAACAGCCCGCCATCTCCACTCGACCGGCGGCATCGATCGCGGCGGTCTGGGAAACGCCGTACCCGCGACCCGCTAAAAATACCTGCAGCAGTTCCGCTGCTTCGCGGGAGTCCACCATGCCGCCCTGGATCAGGTCGTTGCGCAGGGCGCACAGTTCAGTCACCGTGAATCGCTCTTTCATGGCCATTCTCATCGCGACCTCCCACTGGCTGCTCCATTTGATTCATCGGCAGCTTGCTCCGTTACATGCAATTCTCTTGCCGTAACTTCGGTACACTCTTAAGTACGTCTTTACGGTCCTTTCGGATGTTAGAACCCAATATTTTCCAAAAGGTTGCGCCGGACTTGGCTAGGCAGCTCGGGGAAAGACATAACAACCACCCCTGTTGCCAGAATGACACTAAATGTCATTCCTGGCGGGACGAAACCGAACTTTGTCGTGTGAGAACAGCCGGTTGGGGATCGGATGCCGATTCAGGCCGGGTCGATGGCAGCGGCGTCCACCAACATGATCGGGATGCCGTCCTGGATCGGGTAGACGCGGCGGCATTGGCCGCATTTCAGGCTTTCGCCGTTTGCTCCCCCGTTTACGCCCACATTTGCCCCCGCGTTTACTGCGGCATCCACTCCCAAGACCAGCGGCTTCCTGCAAACCGGGCACACCAGCACGTCGAGCAGATCCTGCGAAATCATGGCTTCATCATTGTAAGGCCACGCGACGTAAGGCCGCGCTACCCAAGACTGTGCAACCTAACCGCATCATCTTAACGATGGGGCCACAGAGCGCACATCATGAGGAACACCGAGCAGTCCGATACGATAGAATCGCTTTCTCAAGTGCGCCAGAGCGAGGTGGAATGGCAGCCAGAATTCTCGATGGCACAAAAATAGCCGCTGATGTCCGCGCCGAAGTCTCCGCCCAGGTGAAGGAACTCGGGTTGGCCGGAATTAGTCCCGGGCTCGCCGTGGTGCTGGTCGGGCACAATCCCGCGTCGGAAGTTTACGTTCGCGGCAAGGTCAAGAGTTCCGCCGAAGTCGGCCTCTACAGCGAACAACACACCCCCGCGGAGACCGCCACCACCGAAGAACTGCTGGCTTTAATCGCCGACCTGAACCGCCGTGATGAAGTCGACGGCATCCTGGTGCAGTTGCCTCTGCCCGCGCACGTCGACGCCAAGAAAGTTCTGCTTGCCGTCGATCCCGCGAAGGATGTGGACGGATTTCATCCCATGAACGTTGGCTATCTCTCCACCCAGCGTCCCGGCCTTGTGCCCTGCACTCCGGCCGGGGTCATGGAGATTCTCAAGCGCAGCGGCATCGCCGTCGCCGGGCAGGACGCCGTAGTGATTGGACGCAGCGACATTGTCGGCAAGCCCGTCGCCATGCTCCTGCTCAATGAAAACTCTACCGTCACCGTCTGCCACTCGAAGACGCGAGATCTGCCCGAAGTCTGCCGTCGCGCCGAAATTCTGGTGGCCGCGATTGGCCGCGCCGGCATGGTCACCCGCGACTTCGTAAAGCCCGGAGCCACCGTGATCGACGTGGGCATCAACCGGATTGCCGATCGCGCGGAATTCGACCGCTTGTTCGCGGGAAACAAGAAGCGTGAAGAAGCGTTTCTGGCCAAAGGCTCAACCTTGGTGGGCGACGTGCATCCTGAGGTAGCCGAAGTCGCCGGCGCGATCACGCCCGTCCCCGGCGGTGTGGGCCCACTGACGATCGCCATGCTCATGGCCAACACCGTGAAAGCCGCCATGCTGCGGCGTGGGGTCGGGCATCCCAAGTTGACCCGAGCGTAGCGCTGGCAGTACATGGCAACGGGCAGTGACCGGCAAACGACGGACACGCCCACGGACACACCTATGAGCGGACTTTGCTGAAACTCGGCCTCACCGGCGGCATCGCCAGCGGCAAGTCCGCCGTGGGCGAGATGTTGGTCGCGCTCGGCGCCCATCTGATCCAGTCCGATGCCGTCGCGCACTGGCTCATGGATCCCCGACGCCCAGTCTACGAAGAAGTTGTTCGCCGCTTCGGCCGTGAAATCCTAAATCCTGATGGCAGCATCAACCGTCCCAGGTTGGCGGAAGCCGCCTTTGGCACACCCGGCGGCGCGCCCCCGCGCGTCCAGGAACTCAACGAAATTGTCCATCCCGCCGTGATCGCCCACGAAAACGAGTGGATGGAAGAAATCGGCCGGCGCGATCCGAACGCCATCGCCATCGTCGAAGCCGCCCTGATCCTCGAAGCCCATGCCGCTGCCCGTTTCGACCATTTAATCGTGGTGACTTGCCATCCTGAACAGCGCATTCAGCGTTACGCCCGCCGCCTGGAAATTTCTCTGGACGCCGCCCGCGACGAAGTAACTCGGCGCATGGCGGCGCAATTCTCTGACCAAGAGAAGATCAGGGCCGCCGATTTCGTCATCGATAACTCCGGATCACTCGCGGCCACGGACCAGCAAGTGAAACAACTGTTTAGCAAGCTGCGCCCCCACCCCTGAAGTCTCGACCACCGGGCCTCCAAACCAAGCCGCCGTCTTCGGCCACATTCTCCAGCAACTGGTTCGGGCCGGATGTCCGTGCTACACCTGGCCGCCGCATCCGGGTAAAATAGGCCTTGGTACCCAACTATGACCGATTCCTCGATGTCCCGCCCGCTCTATGAAGTTGATCCAGAGATTGCCAACGCGATTGACAACGAGACTCGCCGCCAGCATGAAGGGCTGGAGTTGATTGCATCCGAAAATTTTGTCAGCGAGGCGGTGCTGGAGGCTGCCGGGTCCGTTTTCACCAACAAGTATGCCGAGGGGTATCCGGGCAAGCGCTATTACGGCGGATGCGAATTTACCGACGTCGTCGAAAATCTGGCGCGCGAGCGGGCCAAAAAGCTTTTTGGCGCCGAGAATGCCAACGTCCAGCCCCACTCGGGATCCCAGGCCAATCAAGCCGCTTTCTCCGCCGTTTTGCAGCCCGGCGATACCATCCTCGGCCTGAATCTCGCCCATGGCGGACACCTCACCCATGGCCATCCTCTGAATTTTTCCGGCAAAACCTACAAAATCGTCCCCTACGGCGTCACCAGGGAATCGGAGACCATCGACTACAACGATGTGGAGAAGATCGCCACCGCCGAGCGTCCCAAACTGATCATCGGCGGCGGCAGCGCCTATCCTCGGATCATCGATTTTGCCCGCATGCGTCAGATTGCGGACAAAGTGGGCGCGCTCTATCTCGTCGATATGGCGCATTTCTCCGGATTGGTAGCCGGTGGAGCCCATCCTTCCCCCGTGCCGCACGCCCATATCGTCACTTCGACCACCCACAAAACTCTGCGCGGGCCGCGCTCGGGGATGATTCTCAGTAAGCAGGAATTCGCCAAGGAGATCGATAAGACCGTCTTCCCGGGTATGCAGGGTGGTCCGCTGGTGCACATCATCGCCGCCAAAGCGGTCTGCTTTCTCGAAGCCTCGCAGCCCACTTTCCGCGACTACGCCCGGCAGATCGTCGCCAATGCCAGGGCCATGGCGGAAACGCTGGCGGCGGATGGCTACCGCATCGTCTCCGGTGGAACCGACACGCACCTGATGCTGGTAGACGTCTTCGCGAAGGGGATGTTCGGCAGCGAAGCGGAGAAAGCCCTTGGCGAAGCCGGCATTACCGTAAACAAGAATGCGATTCCGTTTGATGCCAACCCTCCGATGAAGCCGAGCGGCATTCGCATCGGCACTCCAGCCGTAACCACGCGCGGCATGAAGGAACCCGAGATGCGCCAGATCGCTCACTGGATCTCGGAAGCCCTGGATCATCGCACCGATGCCACCGTGCTCACCAAAATCCGCAAGCAGGTGCTGGGCATGGCGGAAGAGTTTCCGTTGTATGCAGAACGGCGGGCGAGGGCGCAGGCGGAAGTGAGAGCCTGATTCTTCGCCTTTGCATTTCTAGCTTGTCATCCTGCGCGCAGCGAAGCAGCCATGCATTTGCTGGCAGCCCTTGAGTGTACAAGTCTTTCGCTGCGCATGGTCACAGCAAGTGCGCCGAATTCCCTGTGCCCCTCCGCGCTCCCTGTGATTAAATCCAAGCTGTGAAGGTGGCCATCGACATCCGTCGCATGACGGAATTCGGAGTCGGCACGTACATCCGAAACGTGGTTCGCACCCTCGCCTGCCTCGACCGCGAAAACAAGTACTTCCTCATCGGATCGCTGGACAAAGTCGTGGAATGCGGGCCGCTGCCCCCCAACTTTCACGCCCTCTCTTTGGACGGCGGCGACAACACGCTCAGCGGCAATCTCGCCTTCCGCTCTATCGTGCGCCGCCTCCAGTGCGACCTGGTTCACATCCCCCACCTGTTTTGGATCCCGCGCGGCCTCGGTTGTCCCTACGTCCTCACCGTACACGACTTGCTCGAGCATATGTATGGCTCCCGCGACGCTTCCAGCGTCCGCCGCAGCCTCCACTTTTACCTCACACGCCGCGTCCTGCGCCGCGCCGCCCGCGTCATTGCCGTGTCCCAATTCACCCGCAACGAAATTGAAAAACTCCTGGCCATTCCCGACGCCCGCATCGAAGTCGTCTACAACGCCATCGACGAACGCTTCCTCCACGGTCATGCCAGCGACGCCGATCGCGAACTCATTGCCCAGCGCTACCTCGTCAACTATCCCTTCATCTTGTATGCCGGCGCGATCCGCCCCCACAAAAATGTAGTTCGTATCATCGAAGCCTTTTCCGCGCTCAAAAGTGAACTGCAGAAAAGTCAGCAGTACCCCGACCTCAAGCTCATCATCATCGGAGACGATCTTTCCAGCCACCCCCGCCTCCGCCGCACCGTCGTGCGCAGCGGCGTGCAGCACGACGTCCGCTTCCTCGGTTTTGTGCCCATCGAAGTCCTGCGTATCTTCTACGATGTAGCCAAGATTTTTGTGTTTCCCTCCCTCTACGAGGGCTTTGGATTGCCACCCCTCGAAGCCATGGCCCACGGCACTCCGGTCGTCACCTCCAACACTTCCAGCCTTCCGGAAGTCGCCGGCAACGCGGCCTTGCAGGTGAATCCCGAGAATGTGTTCGAGATCCGCCGGGGCTTGCAGCGCGCCCTCCTCGATCCCGCCTTGCGCGCCCAGATGAAACAGCGCGGCTATGAGCAGGCGCAACGCTTTTCCTGGACCACATCGGTCACCAGAATTCTCGAAATCTACCGCGAAGTGGCCGGCGCCCGCATGGCCCATAGCGCCGCCGCCGACTAGACACAATGCCTGTCCCCGCGCCCACAGTCCGTCGTTCCTGCTGTCGAAAAATGGTCTCTCGACTGCAATTTGACAAGGTACGCATACGCCTGTAAATGTGATTCCGCCAGTAGAAAGGCCGAAGTAGTAGATTCGGAAATCTTCTCCGCATGGGAAAACGAATCGCGGACTTTTTTTCGCTCAGACCTGGGTGTACTGATTCTCATCGCAGCGGCGCGTGTGGCCCTCCACATCGCGACCAATGGCCAGTACGGATTTCACCGCGATGAACTCCAGACCCTGGACGACGCTCGCCACCTCGATTTCCGGCGCTTTGGTTGACATCGCGGCAATGGATTCTGTTCCCGCGAATTTTGTAAATTGCCGAACTGTGTCAGCGGCTTTTGCTGGCGAGACTTGAATGAAGCGGGATAGTCTACACTTCGGCGGACCGGACAGATTTGAGCTCCTCTGAACTCGTCCGACAACCGGTTCGCTGGAACTCGACTTCGCTATTGCCGACAACCCGCCCAAAGATCTTGGCTGAATCATAGATCGCTCCATTCCAGAAAAGGCCCGCGTTTTTGCGCGGGGTCGCTGCGGACTAACAAGAATGCCCGTCGCCAAACAACTAAACCCCGGCAAGGCACCAGCGTTTCTGCTGTCGAAATGGTACCTCGACTGCGTTGCCGATAAGGGCAATGGCGTTATCATCTACGTCGCGGAGCTTCGCTGGAAATCATGGTGGACCCGGTACGCAAGCACTCTGCGATTCTTCGGAGATAAGACGGAGAGCGCATCCTCAATCCGAGAGTGCTCGCTGCCGGAGTTCAATCGCGGGCAGATCAGCCTGAGCCTTCCGCACCTTGGCGTTGAGGGAAACTGGAAGGGTTTTGCAGCTCCGATCAAACGAACAATCCTGGAGAATTCTGATGGGGCGGTCCGCTGGAATTGTCTGCAGCCCGGCTCGCAAGTGGATCTATCCCTCGATCGCTCAATCAAGATGAGCGGCCTCGGTTATGCCGAGCTTCTCGAGATTTCCATCCCGCCCTGGAACCTACCTCTCAGCGAGTTGCATTGGGGCCGCTTTGTTTCCGAAAGCGAGACTCTGGTCTGGATCGACTGGCGGGGCCCTTACTCCCACCGCCTGATCGTGCACAATGGCACCGAGCGGGAAATCGCTTCGATCGCCACGGAAGAAGTCAGGAGCGCGGATTCAAGTATCCTACTCACGCTCGATCGTAGCCTCGTGCTCCGCAGTGGGGCTCTGGGTGAAACTGTGTTCCCCACATTGGCGCGTCTGGCAAAGGCGATCCCGGTTAAGATGCTCGGCATTCACGAGAGCAAGTGGCGGAGCCACGGGGTGCTGCGTGCCCAAGAGCGCACGGCCGAGGCCTGGGCTATTCACGAGGTCGTGAAGTGGAGATGAGAATGAAGCAAGGCTTGGGAAAGCTGCTGTACGGGGTTCTGTTCATCGTCATCCTTCCCCCCCTGTTGGTGCTGTGGACAATCGAGACAGAACCAGCCGTGACGCTGCCAACGATTCACTCTGTTTTTGGGGGATCCGCCGTCGCCCTTCTTGGCCTGCTGGTCATGCTGGCGGGGATGTTGGCGCTCTGGAGAATCGGCGGAGGTCTTCCCATGAATGCCTACCCTCCTCCCCGTTATGTTGATCAAGCGATCTATCGTTTTGTCAGCCATCCCATCTACATTGGGTTTGTCCTCATCTGCGGTGGGGTCGCGGCCGCTGCCGGATCGGCGAGCGGGTTCTGGCTGACCACACCAGTGGTTGCCATGGCGAGCGGAGCTCTAGTGCTCGGGTACGAACTGCCGGATATGCGCAAGCGCTTCCCCGCTATCGCGCTTCACAACCGCCTTCTGCCCGCCGATGATTCCGCACCGCCGTCCAATCTGGATCGCGCTCGCTGCTTCCTGACCGTATTTCTACCTTGGCTGGTCTTCTACGAAGCCAACGTCCATCTCGGGGTTCCAAAAGATGCGGTTGTCGCCTATCTACCTTTCGAGTTTCGCCTGCCAGTGTTGCAGTGGACCGAGGTTCTTTACATCAGCGTCTACCCGATCGTACTGCTCGTGCCGTTTGCGGTGTCCACCCGATCGGCGCTCCGGCGATTTTGCCTTCGTGCTCTGGTTTCGATGATGTTGGTCTTTCCAGTCTTTCTGTGCCTTCCCTTCATCTCTCCACCTCGCTTTTTCGTTCCCACGTCGTTTTTGGGAAATCTCCTGCGTTGGGAGCGAACAGTCGACAGTGCGGCGGCGGCCTTTCCGTCCTATCACGTCATTTGGGCTTTTCTTGCGGCAGCAGCGCTCGGCAGCCCCGGTAGGTGGAAAAAACTGGTTTGGAGCTTCTGGGCGGTGCTGGTCAGCGCCAGTTGCATCACGACCGGAATGCATGCGCTGATCGATGTCATCGCCGGCTTTCTGTTGGCCGCCTTCTTGGTTCGTGTAAAGGAATTCTGGCTTCGCTTACTCAGCATCACCGAATCGATTGCCAATTCGTGGAGAGAATGGCGGATCGGCCCGGTGCGAATCATCAATCACGGCGCCTTCGCTGCGGCGGGTGTGTTCGCTGGAGTTCTCATCATCGAAGCATGCCTGGGACCAGACAAGAGAGCTATCCCTGTAGTTATCTTTGCCGGCGGCACGATCGTGGCTGCGCTCTGGGCTCAGGTGATTGAGGGGTCCCCCGCTCTCCTGAGGCCGCTCGGGTTTTACGGTGGCTTGCTGGGCACGATTCTCGGGGCGATTCTCGCTGCCGCCTGGACACACACCAACGTCTGGCTGGCCCTGAGCGCCCTCTGCATAGCTGCTCCCTGGATTCAAGGGCTGGGCCGCCTGCGATGCCTGGTTCAGGGATGTTGCCATGGAAGCCCCACGATTCCAGAGATCGGAATTCGCCACTCCCATCCTCGCTCTCGAGTTAGCCGCATTCCAGCGCTTCGTGATGTTCCGATTCATGCCACGCCTCTCTATTCACTTCTTTGGAATGTCCTGATTGCCCTTGCCGTCGGCCGCTTGTATTTTCTGCATGTGAACGCGGCAATGATCGGCGGAATCTACCTGATTCTCTCGGGGCTTGGGAGATTTGTCGAAGAAGCCTATCGCGGCGAGCCGCAGACTCCGATCTTGTGGGGGCTGCGTCTGTATCAGTGGACCGCGATCATAACCGTGGTGGCCGGAGCTATTGTGACGATGTGCACCAGCGCCCCAGTTCCAACTCGGCCGCAATTCGACGGTTCTTCGTTGCCAGTCGCGCTGATTTGCGCTTTGGCGGCATGGTTCGTTACGGGGGTGGATTTCCCCGAGTCGAATCGGCGATTCGCCCGCCTCACTTGAAACCGGACCGGCGGCGCGTCCCTATATAATCATTGGTCCCGCCATGAATTCGGCTATGGCTCCTGACATTCGGCCTGCACAATCAAGAACGCTTGATCCTCCGAACCGCCTGCTCGCGGACTGGCGCATCTGCGTCCTCGCCCTCATCGCCTTGTGGGCCATCATCTACATGGCCGGACTCTCCAGCGCCCCGCTGCTCGACGATGCCGACACCGTCCATGCCGAGGCCGCCCGCGAAATGCTCCTGCGCCACGACTGGGTTACCCTCTACGTCAATGGCGTCCGCTACCTCGAAAAAGCTCCCCTGATGTATTGGGGAGTCGCCACCAGTTACACCCTCTTCGGCATCAGTGAGTGGAGCACCCGCGTGCCCCTCATGCTCGGCGTGCTCGCCACGATTCTCTCCACCTACGGTTTAGGCCGCTGGGCGTTGGGCGCGGAAGCCGGACTCGACTCCGGACTCGTACTCGCCACCGCGCTTGGTCCGTATCTCTTTACCCGCTTCCTCATCCCCGACGTGGCGGTCGGCCTTTGGCTCACCCTCACATTCTGGCTTTTTCTGGTATCGCTCCAGCAACCCCAACCCGCCCGCTGGACTTGTTGGGGACTCGCCGCCGTTTGTGCCCTCAACGTCCTCACCAAGGGCCTCATCGGGCTCGTCTTCCCCATCGCGGCCATCGGACTCTATCTGCTGCTCACCGGAAATTTGCTTCACTTGTTGAGGCTCCGTCTCCTCTCCAGTTCGCTTGTGTTCCTGGCCATCGCCGCGCCCTGGCACATTCTCGCCGCGCTTCGCAATCCACCGCAGGGCAACGTCCGCGGATTCCTCTGGTTCTACTTCGTCAACGAACACATCTTGCGTTTCCTCAACAAGCGCGTGCCTCGCGATTACGACACCGTTCCCCTGCTCCTGTTCTGGGCCTTGCTCGTCTTGTGGCTGATTCCCTGGACGGTCTTCCTCCCCCAGTCGCTGCAGGAAGTGCCCCGCCGCTGGCGCGAATTCCGCTCCCAGATGTCGCGCCGCCAGCAGGCGTATCTTTTGTTTTTCTTGTGGAACATCGTCATCGTCGGCTTCTTCAGCCTCTCTACCCGCCAGGAGTACTACACCATCCCGGCCATTCCCGGAATGGCGTTGCTGGTCGGCGGCTGGCTGCAACGGGAGAGATCTTCAGCCGCGGACAGCCGGGAACGACGCAGCGGACGGATTTCATCGTCGGTTTTGCTCGCCGCCGGAGTCGTCGTCGCGGCAGTTGGCTTCACCTTGCTCTTCTTTTCGAAGCCGCCCGCGGCGGGCGCGGATCTCTCCGACCTCTTACGGAAAAATCCTCAGGATTACGCCCTCTCCTTCGGACACATCCTCGATTTGACTCCCCAAGCGATGGGCGCATTCCGCCTGCCGCTGTTCGGCTTCTCCCTGGCATTTCTGCTGGGAACGCTGGCCAACTGGATTCTCCGCCGCCGCACTCGCGCCGGGGCGGCCAACCTCGCTCTGGTGGCGATGATGGTAGTCGTGCTGGCATGCGTGCGGATTGCATTCGGTATCTTCTCCCCCATCCTTTCCTCCAAGGACCTGGCCATGGCGATTCGCGAACAGTACCGCCCGGGCGATCGGATCGTCGCGATCGGGCTCTACGAAAACGCCTCCTCTTTGAATTTCTATACCGGGATTCCATTGCACAGCTTGCGCGCCCCCGGCGGAAACATGTGGTACGGTACCCAGTTTCCCGGAGCGCCGCGGGTCTTCGAGACGCAGGCTTCCTTTGTCGAAATGTGGAATGGCCCGGAGCGCGTCTTCTTGTGGGCTGAAGAAGATGACCCCCCGGCATTGCGCGGATTAACCAGGTATGTGGTCGCGCGCCGCGGGGGCAAGATTATTTTTGCCAACCAGCCGACGGCGTCGTCGCGATAGCGTGAATTCCATTGTGGACTTTAGTGTCCCCGCCCTGGCTCGCGTAGGGTCGAACGCCCTCGTCCGTCCCAGCCGAGCGCAAGCTCGACCGCCGCCACCGGCCCCCGGCTAGCCAGGCTTCACGATCTTCAGTCGGCCATTTTTCACATCGAAAACATCGCCTCGCCAGTGAATCCGGTTCCCCAGAAAACTGACGGCCCAAACCAGAGGCGCGATCAGGTCTCGCAGCGGCAGCAGGACAATGCTGCGGAGCGCTTGGCGATCGTCCAGTACTACCGCGGCGGCGACAACCGCGACGGCCAATCGAGCCGCGAACGTCAGCGCCAGCACTGCCCACGCCCATGCCGCTCCTCCAGAGATCAGCAGTGTGGCGATTGCCCAGGGCAGCCCGAACGTGAAAACCAGTCCGGCATATCCCCAGCGCCGGGCATCGCGAATGGTTCGTGACCAGCGCAGCTGATGACGAAAAAACTGCCGCAGCGTATAGGCGGGTAGAAAAGTGACGACAGTCGCGCCGCTGAGTTGGACTCGCTTTCCCGAGGCCGCGATACGCCGGCCGAGTTCGTAGTCGTCGGCGAGGTAGTCGAGCAAGGCTTCGAAGCCGCCGATCGCTTTTAGATCAGAGCGCCGAAAGGCCAGCGTCGAGCCCAATCCGAAGCGCATCCCCTTCTCGAGAAACCTCGCGCTCAATACTCCCGGCACAAAATCGGTGGCGATGCCCAGGGCCTCCAGGCGAGAGCCCAGGGTTGGACCAGCGACGGCGCGGTAGAGGCAAGTCACCAATCCCACGGAATCGTCAGCGAGCGGCGGCGCTACCCTGCGCAAATAGTCGGAGGAAACGCGAATATCGCTGTCATTCACCAGCAAGATGTCGTGGCGCGCGGCGGGCAGCATCTGCGCCAGATTGCTGACTTTAATATTTGCTCCCAGGGCGCGCTCGCATACCATTAAATCAATCACTACTTGAGGATACTGACGCTGAAGCCGGCGCACCACCTCGATGGCCGGATCGTCCTGATCGCTGACGCCGAAAATCAATTGAAACTCGGGATAGTCCTGCTCGCAATGACTGCAAAAACTTTGCCACATTGCAGGATCCGCGCCCTTCAAAGGCTTGAGGATCGATACGGGAGGAAATTTGCTTTCGGGTACCCGGCTGGCCACAAGTTTCTCGCGTATGTCACGGAGAAAATCTCCCATCCCCAGCACCGATAGCAAATAAAAGAACAGACTACAGACTGTGCCAATCGCGGCGACGGCTTCGAGCGCTGCTCTGAAGATTGGGGACATCGGAACCGATAGTACTCGTATCGCAGTCCTCGTGTGGCGCGGGCGCCCGCGAAAGAAAGAATAAACCGCCGCAGCCCTTGGCGCCTGCCAAGCCGCGCCCGTCCCAAACGACGCGTGACATCGTCAACCGAATCCTACTCGTAGCGCAGGGACTCAATCGGATCCAGGTTCGCGGCCTTCCACGCGGGATAGATGCCGAACACCAGACCGACCGTGGCCGACGCTAGGAAGGCGAACATCGACCAGTACATCGACATGGTTGCCGGAAGCGACGGAAACGCGAGCGGCACAATCCATGTAATGATCGCCCCCAGCGCCAGTCCGATGACTCCGCCAACCGCCGTGAGCATGATGGCTTCAAGTGTGAATTGCACCAGGATGTCGCGTTTGCGCGCTCCCATGGCTTTGCGCACTCCGATTTCGCGGGTACGCTCGGTCACCGAAACCAGCATGATGTTCATGACGCCCACCCCGCCTACGATCAGGCCCACACTCGATACCGCAAACATGAAAACAAAAATCATGCCCGTAATCTGATTCCACACATCGGAAAGCGAGTCCTGGGTGAAGACGGCGAAATTGTCCGGCTTCTCCGTCGGAACCCGCCGCCGACGGCGCAGTAACTCGCGCATTTCATCCATCGCCTTCGGCATATCGGCGTGCGATGTTGCCTTGACGCTGATCCAATACTGTTTCAGCTCGGGATGCAGCTTGCGAAATGTGCTCAGCGGAAAAAAAACGATGTTGTCATCGGGATTCTTCCCCCCGCCGAATACGCTCTTGCGGATTTTCGCCACGCCAATCACCGTGAATAGCTGACCATCGATGTCCAGTTCCTCGCCCAGCGGCTGTTCGCTCGGGAAAAGCTCCTCGGCCGTATCGTGGCCGATAATGATGACCGATGCCCGGCGCTCTTCATCAATTTCGCTGAACCACCGCCCGGAGTCGAGCGCCACATCAATCACGTCTTTGTAAGACGCGGTGTCGCCTTCCAGAATCGTTTGCTTCGCCTTGCGATCCTTGTACTTCACGGAGTAGGTCCCCGTCCCAAGCTCAGGACGGAAGTAACGCACTCCGGCAGTGACCGCTTTCACATGTGGCAGGTCCTTCATCGCCAGGGCGTCGTCCAAGGTTAACTCCTTGCGGGTTCGCATCTCTTCCGTGGGACGCCCGAAGTTGAAGGGCTCCATGTGGAAAGCGAAGATAATATTTGAACCCAGGCTGCTGATCACCTGACTGACATTGTCGTTGAGGCCGCGCACAATCGAAGAAATCCCGATCACCACCGCGACGCCAATCACAATGCCCAACACGGTCAGCGACGACCGCATCTTGTTGCCGCGGATCGTCTCCACTGCCATGTTCAGCCCTTCGCCGAGTTCGCCTTTGAATTGCATGTGCTCACCACGGCTCGCCGGGCACCCCCGCTTGTCCTTCCCCGTGCCCCTCCCCGCCTTCTGTGATTCAAACTCTCCTCACGTCTCAAAGCGCAGCGCAGTAATAGGGTCAAGCGCGGCTGCTCGTTTCGCGGGATACACGCCAAAAAAAATCCCCACGCTGGCCGCCACAAACACTCCCGCAAATACCGCCCAGAGTTTGATGGTCGACGGCATCCCGATCGCCAGCGTGACCACTTTCGCGAAGGTTACCCCAAACAGCACTCCGATCGCTCCGCCCAGCAGCGCCAGGGTCACCGACTCAATCAGAAACTGCAGCATGATATCGGTACCGCGCGCCCCCATAGCCTTGCGGATGCCGATCTCGCGCGTCCGTTCCGTCACCGAAACCAGCATGATGTTCATGATCACGATGCCGCCCACCACCAGTGAGATCGCGGCAATTCCTATCATCGCGTAAAAAAATGTGCCGCTGAAGTTCGACCAGATACTCAGCAGGCTGTCGTTGGTTTCAATATCAAAACTGTCATCGTCGCCCGGGGGTACGTGCCGCCGCGCCCGCAGCACGGCCCGCGTTTCGTCCATCGCTTCGTCGAATCCTGCCCCACTGGCCGCCGCCTTGCCCGAGATACGGATGTCCTCGTGCGAACCATTCTGTTTCTGAAATGCCGTGATCGGCATCAGCGCGTAGTTATCCATGCTCTGGCCCAGCGTCTTGCCCTTGCGCTTCCCCACCCCGATTACCCGATATACCCAGCCATCGATGCGAATCTCCTTATTGATGGGATCCATGCCCGGCATCAGGTTGTCCACGATGTCCGGCCCCACCACCACCACCGCGGAATTGTTCCGCACGTCGATGTCGTTAATCATCCGCCCGGCCGTAAGGTCGATATCGAGAATCGTTACCATGGATGGCGTCAGGCCGCGGACAATCGTGTCGTTGATCGATTGCTCTCCGTACTTGACGTGCCCGCTCGCGTTATACAGCGAGGCTCCCACCCACTCGCAATGCTTGCAGGCTTCAAGCACCGCTTCATAGTCCTCCATGGTGAGATTCTTGCGTTTCTCTCCCTCGAGGAATTTGTCTACATTGGTAGTGGCCGGAGAATTCCTGAAAACAATGAAAACGTCGGCGCCAAGATTGAAAATCTTGGTCGCTACGTAGCCGTTGATGCCGTTGACGAACGTCACCACGGCAATCACCGCGGCCACTCCGATCACTACGCCCAGCAAAGTCAGCGCCGAGCGCAACTTGTTTGCCCACAAGGATAGGAACGCGATCTTGACGGCCTCGGCAGGGTTCATGGGCTGGCGCTTCTCGCCGCAGTTCTGGGGACGGCGGGAGCAAACTGTTCTCCAGCTAAGTTTAGCAGGACGGGACAGTCGGGTCCGCGATGGAAGCATTCACGGAACGAGCGTGTTATGTGAGCAACCTGGCGGAGGGCAGGCGTCTTGCCCGGTCCTGCAATTCGGCCACCGGACGGGGACGCACGCCCGCACTCCACTCGCAAAAATCATCGCCTGCCAGAGGCCAGGCGCATCGAAAATCTCACCGACACAAACGTGGCCACGAGCGCCAGCAGCGTCCAGATTGCGGCCGACTCCATGCCCCCGTGTAAAAGTGGCGGCAACGCCAACGTCGAGGGCATCGAAAACCGCGGAGCAGCAACTTTGCCCAACTGCGCCACCGCTACGATTCCGGCAACCAGAAACAGTGCCAGGGCAATGCCCGAAACCACCAGGACGGGCAGAGCCCGAATCCACGGGAATGGGATTGGCGGAGGCGCCGCAGCTTCGCGCCGAACCGCATCCATGACCGAGATGGCGAAGCCCGACGACGGCAGGATCTCATCCTCGAAGGAGAGCACGCGGTCGATCTCTTCGTCACTGGCGTTTGTCGTCATTCGCACCTCCCAGCGTCCCATTATGCCTCCTTCAGGCGCGGCGCGGCCAACCGCTGGGGAAGTTTGCGGCGCAGGATTTCCCGCCCGCGAGACAATCTCGCCTTAACCGTCCCCTCGGGCAGCTCAAGGCTTCGCGCCGCCGTCGCCACATCCATCTCATGAAAGTAAAAAAGAACTAAAGCCTCGCGATACCTCGACGGCAAAGCCAGAACCGCGCGCCGCACCGCCATATCGCGGTCGTGATCTTCGAGGCCGCCATCCGAGGCGTGCCCGTCGGCCGGTTCGGCAACCTCATCGAGTGCCACCATTCGCGCCGGGATGCGGCGTAGCTCCGAACGATACAGGTTCGTAGCCAGTGCAAACAGCCAGGTGGAGAAGACCGCATCCTTCCTCCATTGGCTGAGGGCGCGGTAGGCACGCAGAAAAGCCTCTTGCGCCATTTCTTCGGCCCGCCCGCGATCGTGGCAGAAACGATAGGCCAGGTTGATCAGCGGCCCCTGCCACCGGCGCACAATCCCTTCAAACGCAGAAATGTCCCCGGCCAGCACTCTCTCGACCTCGGCCTGATCTTCGCTGGGGCTCATTGGCGGCTCACTCTGCACCCGCTCCGGACTCTATCTCACAAGGTACGACACCCCTTGCCCGCCGGCGGTTGCATTATTTTGAGGATTTGCCCTCAAGAATAAAAGTGCAACCGGGACCGCCAAGGTCTGGTCCTACCTACGAAAGCACCATACTGAGTCAGGAGGCAGAAATGGATCCTAATGTTGGCGAGAGTCTAGTAGGTGTTTCCGTTTTTCTGGTCCCCATCGTCGGAAGCATAGCGCTGTTCTCGTTTTTGGGCGTGGCTTCGTGGTCCGAGGCTCGCCGCAAAGAGAGAGAAGCATACTACAAAAGTGAAACCCTGAAAAAGATCGCCGAGAGCTCTGGCGAAGGAGCCAAAAGCGCACTCGAATTGTTGCGCGAGCAGGACAAGATGGCATCAAAACGTCGCCTCGAAGGCATGAAGCTGGGCGGTTTAATTACCGCCGCCGTTGGCATCGGTCTCATGGCGCTTCTGCGTGGGATCGCGAACGAGGATGGCCCGGTTTACCTCGTCGGTTCGATTCCGTTGTTGATCGGCGCGGCCCTTCTGTTTTACAGCTTCGCCCTCGCGCCCAAAGTTCAGGAGTGAAGTGCATGCGTGAAGTTCAGGAGCGACAAAAATCGCATTCCGGCCCGGCCGTAGTCGGTGCGTCGGTGCCGTCCGCCAGCGACCTCGCTTTGCACTATAATTGCAGATGTTGGCAGCCGGACCGGACGGTCGCTGTTGCAGGACACAAGACAGAGGAAAGTCCGAACTCCGCAGAGCAGTGTGCCGGATAACGTCCGGGACGGCCGGTTCAGCGTTCCCGTCAGGCCCGCTTTTGGCCTGATGGGATGGAAGCCGGTTGGACGGAAAGTGCCACAGAAAACATACCGCCCGGGCCGCAAGCTCAGGTAAGGGTGAAAAGGTGCGGTAAGAGCGCACCGCCGTCGCAGTAATGCGGCGGGCAGGGCAAACCCCACACGGAGCAAGACCAAATAGGGAGGGATTCCAGCCTCGGCTGGACGCGTGCCGGCTCGGCGCGCCACAACCTCCGGGTAGGTCGCTTGAGCCCCGCAGTAATGCGTGGCCCAGAGGAATGATCGTCCCGCGGCATTCATGTTGCGGACAGAATTCGGCTTACAGGTCCGGCTGCCATCTAGTTGTTTTTTTTTAGTAACTTACAAAATCAACGTGATGAATTGTGACGCCGGCGTGACGGCATCTTCTCAATGCACTGGCGAAAACGGCGGGAAACCGGTCCCGAGCAAAGCAAGAGGCCGGTGGAAGAGTACAGCGTCACTTCTTTAACTCTGATTTTCGATGATCGCCGTCTTCAGCATCCTGAATTCGCAATACCATCCTCCGCTGCTGAGCTTCGTCGTGCTCCAGGCGAGTTGCAATCTGTAGTTGATTGTCCGCTTCTTCCTTGCGTCCCACGCGAACAAAAGTAAGGCCGAGATAGTAATGAGCCTCGCGCAATGAGTCGTCACTGGCTATCGCGCGTTGCAGCAGATCGATCGCTTCCGGGTAATGTTTCTGTTCGAAAGCCACTCTGCCCAAGCCAGACAGCGCTTCGGCATGTTTCGCGTCGCGGGTTAGTACGTGGCGAAAATTCGTCGCCGCCTCGTCCAGAACCTTCGCATTCAGATCGAGAAGCCCTAGGCGGAAGTACGATTCTGTTTGCTCCGGAGCCAGTTCGATCGATCGCTCAAATTGTTGTCGCGCCTCGGGGACATGCTCCAGAGCCGCAAGCGTCATGCCAAGCGCACAATGTCCAAAGGCATCGTCCGGACGCGCTTCGGTATAACGAGCAAACTGCTGGCGTGCCTCCTCGAACTTGGATAATCCCATGAAGGCACGGCCCAAGTTATAAAGTGCAAGGGGATCATTGGCGTGAAGTTTCAGAAGTTTCTGAAAGACCCCGACCGCGTCCTCCCACAGCGACATCTGCAACTCGACCGTTCCCAGTTCCAATTGAACGTCGGGATCGTCAGGCGCATATTTCCCAGCCTCGGTCAGAAAGGGAAGCGCCATCGGGTAGTCTTTTCTTTCGACCGCGGCGCGGGCACGGTCTTGCAGAATCTGCACCAGAGCGTCAGAGGCGTCGCGCCGGGAAGAGTCAAGGCGTACGGCTTCGCGCAACTGGGGAATGGCTTCCTCCGTGCGACCGTTCTGCAGATAGAGCAAGCCGAGGTGAGCGCGCGACGGCGCGAAGTCGGTCTTCTTCTGGAGGGCGCGTATGAAAAACTCCTCAGCCTCGGACTCGCGATGCTGGAGTACGCGAACGACCCCTAGTAGATCGAGAGCGCGATAGTCCTCGGGCGAGTTGTGAAGAACCGACTGCAGATCTTTTTCTGCGAGACTTAGTTTCCCGGCCGTCATTGCTTGGGAAGCGTCCTGCAAGAGGGAAGCATTCGCACGCGACTTGGAGACCTGAGCTACCAGCGTCAGGCTCGACAGAAGTAGCACACCGCCGCACAAAAGTCTGATTCGCATGCTTGTTCGTGCTCTGAAAGAGCCTTCGGCTTATTTTAACGGTTCAGTGATCGCGATAATTCGATCCGGTTTCTGATCGTGCAGGATCTGGCGAATTCCGCTCGGCCAGCGGATGTCGATCTCGCGGATGGAGTCTGAGGTCCCCAAGCCAAAGTGTATTCGTTTGTCGCTCGAGGACTGATAGCTGCTGCTGGTCGTTACAGTGGCGAATTGATCGCCAGCCGCAGTAGTGACTTTCACCTGCGCGCCAATAGCATCGCGATTGCTTTTCACGCCGACGAGGTTCAGCGTGATCCAGTGGTTCGCAGTTTCTGTCTCATTCAGCAAAACCCATGCTGGCCCGTCGTTCGAAGTGATGACGGCGTCCAGTTTGCCATCATTATTAATGTCTCCAATCGCCAGGCCGCGTGCAGCCCATTCCTGACGGAATACCTCACCCGAACGCGCGGAAACATCCACAAAATTCTTGCCCTGCTCGTTGTGCAACAGCAACGGCGATTCCCGATAGTGTAAACGGGGTTCGCTAAGCTCAATCGTGTCGATGACATGGGATTGCACGATCAGCAGGTCTTTCCAACCGTCGTTGTCATAGTCAAAGAAACGCACGCCCCAGCCGGAATGCATGAGAGAAATCGCATTCAGGCCTGTGACCGTGGTGGAGTAATCGAAAGTGCCATCCTTTAGATTCGTGTAGAGCGCGTATCGCTGATTGGCGAGATCGGTGATGACGATGTCGGGCCACCCATCGTTGTTGTAGTCCTCAAAATCGACACCCATGCCCGCGAAAGTATTGCCATTGCTATCGAGCCCGATTCCGGATGCCAATCCAACTTCTTCGAAGGTTCCGTTGCCGCGGTTGTGAAACAGGTACTCCGGCATGGAATCGTTAGAAAGCAGGATGTCCATGAACCCATCGTGGTCGTAATCTGCGATCGCGAGACCCAAGCCTTTTCCTGGCTTGTCGATTCCAGCCTGGTGCGAGACCTCGGTGAACTTTCCGCCACCGTCATTGTGAAACAAAAGGACCGCTTCAGGCTTGAATAGATCAGGATGGCAATAAGAACGGAAGCTTCCTTTCTCGGGTCGCCCGCAGAATATATCGTCAAAATCCCACTGCATGTAGCGCGCGACGATGAGGTCAAGCCGGCCGTCGTTGTCGTAGTCTACCCAGGCGACGCTCGTCATCCAGCCTGAACCGGCAACGCCCGACGTGGCGGTCACATCGGTGAATGTGCCGTCGCCATTGTTATGGTAGAGAGTGCCCCGTCCATATCCGGCGACATATAGATCCTCGAACCCATCGTTGTCGTAATCGCCGACCGCTACGCCGGTGGAGTAGCCGAGGCCACCCAGCCCTGCCCGTTCTGTCACATCTTCGAAAGTTCCATCGGTTTTCTGGTGATAGAGGCGATTCCAGAACTTTGGGCTGTCCTTCTTCGGAATCGAGCCTTTTGGAGTGGGGTCGTCGAGCCGTGCCCCGTTGGCGAAAAAGACGTCGAGGCGACCGTCGTTATCGTAATCGAACAAAGCTACGCCGGAACCCATCGTTTCCGGAAGGTATTTCTTGCTGGTCGGAGAAGCCTGCTGGCGGAAGTGAATTCCAAGTTTTTCCGTCACATCGACGAAATGCCCCGGGGTGGGGGAACTCGGGGAGGCGGCAAAAGTGGGCCAAGTCCCGAAGACCATTCCCAAGAGCAGTACGCGAGAGGAAAACTTGAAAAGGCCGCTCATCATATCGGACCGATCGCTTCGATTTGGACCAGTGTAGCGCCTTGGGCCGCTTCCACTGAACATCGTTTAGAAGCCCCCAATTGGGAAAATCATGATGATCCGGGAAGCGTACCCCACATCCCGGTTGTGGGGTAATCTTCGAAAAGAACAAAGTTTAGTGCGTTTCGAGCATAAAAGAAACAAAATCATTGACTCTTGGCCCAGAAGCGCATTACGATTCCGAGTGATTAAGTTTGCACATGCTTGAAGCAGCCAACGTGAACTTAACCGACGCCGAGGGGGAATTGCCATGACGCAAAACACGCAGTTATCAGGAATGATGTGGTTCAGAACGGCTTTTTATGCGATCGCAGTGCTGGCGGTCGTGGTTTTCGGCGCGCTGCCGATGTTTGCCCAGTTCGATACGGGCACGATCACCGGCACGGTGACGGATGCCTCGGGAGCTGTTGTGTCCCGCGCGGCGATTACCGTGACGAACACGGGTACCGGCATTCAGAAAAGCTACGTCACCGATCAGAATGGCAATTTTGTGGCCTCCTCATTGCCCTTCGGCAAATATGAGGTCGCGATCAAGGCAAGCGGATTCGCGGAAAACAAGAGTCAACCTGTGACGCTCAACGTCGGTGCAACGATACAGGTAAATCTGACGCTTGCGGTCGCGGCGTCGCAAGAGAGCGTCCAGGTCAACGGTACGGCTACGACGGTTGACACCTCATCGAGCATGTCTGGCACAACACTGGACTCAAACCAGGTCCAGAACCTGCCGATCAACGGACGCGACGTGGGTGAATTCTTAGAAATCGCTCCCGGATCGGTCGACTCCACGGGATTCTTTCAGGGCAGCGTCAACGGCATGGAAAATATTTTCACCGGCCTGAATATCACGCTCGACGGCCAAAGCGCGATGCGCGGCGACATCAATGGATTTCTGGACACAGAAGGCCAGGAAACTGCCCGCATCACGCGAGCCAGCGTGGACAGCATCCAGGAAATTGATTACTCCAACAGTGGCTACACGGCGGAAACTGGCCATTCGCTTGGCCCGCAGATGAACGTCATCACGAAGTCTGGCACGAACGAGTACCACGGCAGCATATTTGAATACCTGCGCAACGACGCTCTCGATTCCCTGGATTACTTTGAGACGACGAAACAGCCTTTGCGGCTCAACCAGTTTGGCGGCAACCTAAGCGGGGCGATCATCAAGAACAAGGTCTTCTTCTTCATCAACTATGAAGGCGATCGGACGCATGTAACGATCCAAAGGCCGTTGAACCATACGTTAAGCGCGGCTGCTCGGGCGCAATTTGTGGCCTCCATGCAGCCAGTATTGGCGCAGTTTGCACCGATTCCGACGGGCTGTGACGCCATACCGGCTCCAGCCGCGTGCGTGTATCCAGGTTTCCCGGACGCCAATCCAAACCTCGGGTCGGACATGATTTACGATCCCGCGTCTCTCTCCAATATCGTTCGCGAAGATACCGGCTCAGTGAGGCTTGACTACAACGTCTCCGAGAAAGACAGAATCTTCTTCCGCTACAACATCAACGATTCTCTGACGGACTATACGTTCGGCCTCAATCAGGGACAACTATCTCCTCAGAAGTTGAGAACGCAATACGCCAAGGTCGATGAGACGCACACCTTTGGACCGACGTTGTTAAACGAGTTCAGCATCGGGATCAACCGCTTCTATTCCGACACGAACTCGAACACCCCCACGCCGTTGGCTGGATTTAACGGCTTCTTCACGGACCTGGGTTCCCTGCCCGGACCGAACACGTTCAACCAGGTCACTCCCTTCGCCGACGTAGAGATTTTTGACAATGTAAGTAAGACGATCGGGCGGCACACGCTGAAGTTTGGCCCCCAGATTCGCATTAACCGGAACAATGAATGGTTGCGACCGCAACAAACCTATGACTTCGCCAGCATTCATGACCTGGTAAACAATGCGCCATTTGTCTTGCAGAAGATCGGCTACCCGGGGTTTGTTGGAAATCGGAATTCCAACTGGGATTTTTACATCCAGGACGACTGGAAGGTGAATAAGAAACTCACTTTGAATCTTGGCTTGCGGTACGACTACAACACGGTGTGGGCCACCGGTCCGAACCAGGGGCAGAATTTCGATGTGGCCACCCAGGCCCTGCTCCCTCTCACTCAGGCCTCATATCACGCGCCGAAAGGCGACTGGGCGCCTCGCGTGGGCCTAGCCTTCGACCCCACCGGCAAAGGAAAGACTGTCATTCATGCATACGGCGGTCTCTTCTACAATCCGATGCACTTCAACTTTGCCAGTACGACCAACGTCCCGGCCCTTTCCAGTTACAACGTCAATCTCTTCCAGGCAGTCATCACCTATCCATCACCGAATCCTCCGCTTCCCCCCGGTACTCAAAATGTGAATGCGTTCCCGCAGCACCCCAAAGATCCGGTTGCCGCGAACTGGCTGTTCGGCATTCAGCAGGAAGTGGCGCACAACACCATCCTGACGGTGAACTACGTGGGAAACAGTGTGCACCATATGCAGGCTGGCGTCGACTTCGCTGCCTTGAACGCCAACCCCGCGAACATCTTCACCCAAGTTCGGCAGTATTCGGGGTTTGCGAACGAAAACGTACTCTCCGACGGACTTGGTTCCAACTACAACGCCCTGCAAGTGAAGGTGACCCGACGGGCGGGAAAACTGAATCTGGAGGCGAACTACACGTGGTCACACGAAATTGACGACATGCTCAACGTCTTCAGCCCGGGCTTTGAGAGCCCCTACACGCCCAAATACGACCGCGGCAATGGGGATTGGGACGTACGCCACAATCTCACGGGCAGCGCGGTGTATAGCCTGCCCGATCTGAAGGGTTCGAACTCATTCGTTCAGAAAGCGCTGGGCGGATGGCAAACGTCCGGTATTCTCCAGACACGCTCGGGACTGCCAACGAACATTACCCTGGTTAGCGGGTTCTTTGGCAACCCCGTGCGGCCCAACTACGTGCCCGGTCAGCCCTTATGGGTTGCGAACCACAGTTGGCCGGGTTCGAGCTACAACCTCAACGCCTTCGCTATCGAACCGACGTACGACGGAACTCCGGGTGCCACGATTGGAACCGTGGGACGCAACTCGCTGCCCGGCCCAGCGTACTTCCAACTCGATATGTCAGGAATGAAGAATTTCAAGATTACCGAAAGAGTCACGATGCAGTTCCGGGCGGACATTTTCAACATCTTTAACCATCCCAATTTTGCCAATCCCGACGGAGGAATCTGCACGGCGGTCGGGCCTGGAACCTGTACTCCTAACCTCAATTTCGGTCGTGTTGGCGCAACCATCGCCGATGCGGATGGAACGCAAATTGGAGGCGGAACATCCCGCCAAACCCAGTTCTCACTCAGGTTCACCTTCTGATCATTCTGCCCCCGCTTATCCCGGCAGCGACGATCCAACGCCGCTGCCGTATCTTCACGATTGGCCCGCGTTCGAGGATCAATGTCGAAGCCTTACATCGCGAATTACGATAAGTATCCCCTGGTCCGAGTGGCGGACACGCAGGATGGCTGCGAGGTAGGTTGGAACGCCATCGGCCGGTGCCTGAAACGCGGCGTTCGGCCTGGGCGTTTCGTGATTTGCGTCGAGTGTTATCCCGGATGCTTTGAAAAAGAAATTGAAAAACACCTGGTGAGCGCGCTGCAGCCCCAGATCGTTTTGCGCGCTGACGAATGTTATTTGCCCGAGAGCGCCATTCAGTCCCTCTGCGCTCGCGACCTGGGCGACGATCCGGTTTTTGCCTTCATGGGCAAGTACGAGCTCTCCGAATTCATGGATGAGCGCGCACTCGCGAAACAAAGAAGCCGCTTGCAGCAGGCATCGGGCACTGTGCTCGTCATGGGCACGGGCGCGACCCTTCTTGCCGGGCAGTGGGATCTGCTCATCTACTGCGACATGGCGAGGTGGGAGATTCAGCAGCGCCAGCGTTCCGGTGAAGTGACAAACCTCGGTTTGCAGAATTGTACCGAACGCCCGCAGGCAAAGTATAAACGGGCTTACTTTGTCGACTGGCGGGTTGCCGATCGCCTAAAGAAAGACCTGATTTCACGGATTGATTTTTTGCTGGATACAAACCAGCGCGATCTGCCCAAGATGATCAGTGGTGAGCAGCATCTTCAGGGATTGAAGAATGCCGCGCGCCGACCATTTCGCGTGGTGCCCTTCTTCGATCCCGGACCGTGGGGCGGACAGTGGATGAAAGAAGTCTGCGACCTGCCGCGAGAGGCCGAGAACTACGCATGGTGCTTTGATTGCGTGCCGGAAGAGAACAGCCTTCTGCTGGGCTTCGGCGACGTGAACGTTGAGATCCCATCCATTAACCTGGTATTTCAACACCCTCATGAGTTACTCGGGGAGGCCGTGCATGCGCGTTTTGGCACCGAGTTTCCCATCCGCTTCGATTTTCTCGACACGATGGAAGGCGGCAATCTCTCCTTTCAGGTGCATCCGCTGACCGAATACATTCAACAGCAGTTTGGAATCCACTACACGCAAGATGAGAGTTACTACCTTCTGGATGCGGGGGAAGGAGCGTGTGTATATCTGGGCCTGAAAGAGAACATCGATAGCAAGCAAATGATGGCTGACTTGCTGCAGGCGCAGGAGGGCACGATTCAATTTGACGCCGACAAATACGTCAATCAGTTTCCCGCCCAGAAACACGACCACTTTCTGATTCCTGCCGGAACTCCGCACTGCTCGGGCAAGAACAGCATGGTGCTTGAAATCAGCGCGACCCCGTATATTTTCACCTTCAAAATGTGGGACTGGGGACGGCTCGGCCTCGACGGCACCCCACGCCCAATCCATCTTCAGCATGGGTTTCGAAACATCCAGTGGGACCGTACAACACGGTGGGTCGAAAAGAATTTGATGAAGGTGGTTGATCCTGTCGCTAAGGGTTCCGGCTGGCGCGAAGAGCGCACCGGGCTCCACGAACGTGAATTCATCGAGACCCGGCGCCATTGGTTCACCGCTCCCGTCCATCACTCCACGAACGGCGGCGTCAATGTTCTAAATCTTTGCGAAGGGCGCGAGGCCGTGGTGGAAAGCCCTACCGGGAAGTTTTCTCCGTTCGTCGTGCACTACGCGGAAACCTTTATTGTTCCCGCTGCCGTCGGAGACTATGTGATTCGTCCCCATGGCCCTTCCGAAGGGCAGGAATGCGCTACCATCAAGGCCTTCGTACGCACAAACGCGTGACAGGAAATTCCATTCTTAACCTATGACTAGCCACTCAATGAAATCAGTGCTTAGGTTTTTTCTTATTCTAGTGTTGTGCGGATTATGTTCTCTTCCGGTTTTATCTCAAGATAAACCGACGCTGTCGGCAACCGCGCGCTGGGCTTCCACAATCGAGGAGCACTACTGGCTTCAACCTGACATTACTTATGGCGTGGCGAACAATTACACACTCAAGCTCGATGTATGGCAGCGCAAGGATGTCAAAACACCTGCTCCGACTTTGATCTATTACCACGGAGGTGGATGGGTATTCGGAGACCGCACTGGCTCTACCCTTTTCTTTCTGCCGTATCTGGAGATGGGCTGGAATGTCATCAACGTTGAATACCGCATGGCCAGCGTTTCACTCGCGCCCGCAGCCGTGGAAGACACCCGTTGCGCTCTGCGTTGGGCGGTGAGGAATGCCAGGCAGTACAACATTGATACCGATCGAATTGTCCTGACCGGCCACTCCGCGGGCGGCCACCTGTCTTTGATCACCGGCATGCTGCCCGATGGCACAGGGCTCGATAACAACTGCGATGGAGACGAGAAACTAAAAGTTGCCGCAATCATCAACTGGTATGGCATCAGCGACGTAGCCGACCTGGTGCAGGGAAGCAATCGGAGGAGCTACGCCGTGATGTGGCTGGGAAGCCAACCCGATCCAGTCACGATTGCCAAGCGAGTCTCGCCGCTTACCTACGTACGAGCCGGACTGCCGCCGATCCTAAGCATTCACGGAGACGCTGATCCCGTTGTGCCTTACGATCATTCGGTACGACTGCATCGGGCCCTCACCGCGGCGGGCGTCCCGAACGAACTTGTGACGATCAAAGGCGGCGGTCATGGGCAATTTACGGATGCTCAACTGGAAGATACCTACAAGAAGATCAACGCTTTCCTGCACGCTCATGGTCTGCTGCCGTAGAGCTAGAGCCGACACTTCCCGCGTGGAAGCTTGATTTCCTCATCTCTGTCGCCTTGCACGATGAGAGTGTGCTCCGTTTGCCGGACATCGTTGATCTGTGTCCAGTGCGGAGGCGCGGGGTGAATGAATAAATCATACTGCGCCTGAAGGCACGAACTTGCCGGGATGGAAGTAAGCACGGGCGTGTCGAACAAACGGCGCATTTCACGAGCGTGGGCAAGCCCCATCGGCATCGGACTGGTGCCAAATTCAACTCCACGCACTTTTGTCCTCCCGTTCCATGGAGCATATTCTCGGGCGCGGTTTTCCTCCCACAGCGCAATCCAGGGAAAAAGCATGGGACTAAAACAATATCCTGCCAGCAATTGGTATTGCCGGTTGTGGACGGCAACAAAGGCGTTCTCACGATCCTCGCCCGCGAGGACGCCTGCCACAAAGCCAGTCCCATCACGCACGAATGGTTGCGAGAGATTGACTGGCTCACCATCGATCGATTGTGCGTAGGGCCATTGGAATGCGGCGTCTCCCGCAAGAAGTTCGTGTCCCTCGTATCCAGCGGGCCAAGTTATTCCACGCTTGCCGGATAAAAACAGAGTAGCTTCGCCCTTTGCGAAGAACGGCTCACCAAAAGCTGCGTGCTCCACCCACTGAAACTCGACTGTTTTGCCGCCTAGGTTGGTGACAATTTCCGTGATACGAGCGGCGAAAGCATCGCGCGGCAGGGAAATTTCGCGTCGAAAATGTAGATGATAAACAGGAAGTGTAACTTCGATGTTTAGCGTCGCTGAATCGTCATCTGCAACCGCGGAGACAACTTTCCACTCCGAGTTGGCCGCTTCGCCGTGCAAGGGTAGCCCTTGCAGGGCCTCTTCCGATGAGGGCATGCCGAAGTAGCCTAGCGCCAGAGCGTGTCCGGTGTAGCCGCAAAGAAAGCGCCCCACGGGGCCATCCCCATACAGTTTTGCATGCTCGAGCGGCGAAAACTTCTGCGGCTCGATCGTAGGCCATGGTGGCTCCCAAAGAACATTGATGGGAGAACCGCAGAGACGAAAATCAGCGATGTGTCCGCCCCCAAGCAGTACGGTAATCTCGACGTTGTCATTCGATAAACGGTACGCTTGGCGACCTTTCCACGTCATGGACTCCACGGCGCAGCGCGACATTCAGATGCTGAGACCCCCATCAATAGGGAATGCCACACCGGTCACAAATTCCGCGGAGGGTGAGACCAGATACAGTGCGGCCTGCGCGATTTCCTCGGCAGTGCCAAATCGTCCCATCGGCTGGCGGGCGATGAAGTGTTTCCGTGCTTCCGCCGGATCGGGAAACGCGGCAAGCCGCTGAGCAAGCGACGGCGTTTCTACCGTCCCCGGGCACAAGCAGTTCGCCCGTATATTGTCGCGGACGTAATCGAGAGCTATCGACTTAGTAAGGCCGACCACCGCGGCTTTTGTAGCGGTGTAACAAGCGCGATCGGGTACAGCTCGCAAAGCTGTCGCTGAAGCGGTATTCAGGATCACTCCTCCACCCTGCTCTTTCATGAGTGGAATGACAGCATGGCAGAAGAAATAGATACTCTTCACATTGATCGCCATCGCGCGGTCCCATTGCTCTTCGCTGGTCGCTTCCAGTTTGCCCGTTGGAACAATGCCCGCATTGTTAAACAGAATGTCGACGCGACCGAACTTCTTCATAGCGGAGCCGAGGACGTTCTTCACGTGATCTCGTTGACTTACATCCGCTACCACGGCGAGACATTCTCCGCCTGCTTGTCTGATCTGAGCGGATATCTGGTCCAAGAGCTCGCGGTCGAGGTCGACCGCAACGATCTTTGCCCCTTCCCTCGCGAACAACGTCGCAGATGCAGCACCGATTCCTGCCGCCGCTCCGGTAATGATCGCCCTCTTATTCTGGAGTTTCATTTGTGGGTTGCCGCCCCCGTACCGCCTTCCTGGAAGCCCATTCCACCGGAAGGCACAAGCATGCCGCCATCCACGAGCAACGCCGCGCCGGTGATAAAGGATGCCATTGGAGACGCGAGATAAGCGATCGCATCAGCAACCTCTTCCGGCTTTCCAATGCGACCTACAGGATGCATGCGATTACATGTTTGGATCACTGTTTCGGGATCGTCTGATAATCCAGCGGCCCAGCGGAGCATCGGAGTGTCGATTGCACCCGGACATACACAATTCACTCGAACGCCCTTCTGCGCGTAATCGAGCGCCATGGCCCGGGTTAGCCCGAGCAAGCCGTGCTTTGAGGCGACATAGGCAAGGGAGTTACTGATTGCCGTCATGCTTTGTACGGAGCCAACGATCACGATCGCGCCGCCGCGCTCGATCATGTGCGGAACGGCATACTTCGCAGCCAGAAAACATCCCTTGAGGTTGATTCCCATCAACCTGTCCCACTCTTCTTCGCTGGTTGTTATGGCATCACCATAAAGCTGGATGCCGGCGTTGCTTACCAATATGTCGATGGTTCCGTACTTATGAACCACCGCATCAACGGCGTGCGACACTTCCGTGCCGACACTTATATTGCAGGGAAAGAACTCGCAGCGACTACCATTCTTGCTGATCGCGGCCGCGATCTTCGGACCCGCATCGCGGTCAACATCGAGGATTGCAACCGAAGCTCCCAGTCCGGCCAGCTTTCTTGCCGTGGCTTCCCCAATTCCCATGGCGCCGCCGGTCACGATTGCGACCTTGCCTGTGAAGTCAAGATTCATTGGGCGCCACCTTGCTTGATGCGCGGCGTGGTATGAAGTCTAAGAGTAAGTGTTTGAAACGGTTTGATCGGAACGCTGAGATCTTCACCTTGCATTGTGATCTCTGCCTGATTGTCTTCGAGCAGATTGCACAGCCAGGCGTGCTCAAACGTGAGAAACGGGCTGTGTATCGTGACGTTCGATGCCTCGCCCTTTGTATCCTGTAGCCGAAGAATTGTTCCATCGCCATCTTCTGCGCGCTTCCACGCGAGCAGTGTGACTCCGGGATTCCGGACCTCCAGTAAGCTGGCTTCTTGATTGGGCAACGCAGTGCGATCTTGCGAACCTGGCAGATCATCCCGTTCCAGAGGGGTTAGTGCTTCCAATCCGAACCGCGTCAGCGACGGCGCGTTAAACTGCGCGCTGCTCGTGATGGCGTAGCGGAAAGTGAAATCACCCCCCTGCCATGCAGGGAAGTTAGTACCCCAATAGTTGTTCATGAGCCAAGAGAAGATCGCGCTGCTCTTTGGCTTGAACTCCGCCGGCCATTGGCCGCGAACAACATCTCCAAAGGCAACCAGAGGGGCGTCGAGGGGAACGACGGTAGCAGCCACCTGCGGATTGTATACAGAAGCCCATGTTGTGGGCAGGTACCATTCGCGGCTTCCTCCAGCGAGCTCATCTTTCGCTGGATTTACCCAAGCCGCCTGCGAACCGTATGTGAACGCCGGCGCGGTCACGGCGAAAGGAAACGCCACATACGCGGACTCTCGGGTGAGCACGCGCTCTTTGTGGAGGTGATAAGTCATCAGGATTTCTTTTGTGGAGTTCGGTAGCAGGATTTCCGTCTGAATCGATGGAGTATTGGGCGCGGACGAACTGAGAGTTGCGACGATCCCAATCGGGGTTTTCTTCACTGAGGTCAGCGCTCCCGCAGTCGCCCCATGAACAGTCAAGTCGGGAGGTTTCAGGCCAGCTCCAAACCGATAGAGCGAATTGCCTGGATAGCTGTCGCCCCCGGTGACGTAGAGATACTGGCCAAATTTGTATGAGCTCGACGAATCGACGAGTTCGCGCCCCAATTGTTTGTCAAAGAGGCTCGCGATCGCTCCCGAGGTCGGATCCAGCGTAACTTGATAGAACTCGTTCTCGAGAACGTTCCCTCGAATGTCCACCGAGGCTTGCTCTTTCGCGATTGGCCTGACGGTGTAAAGCTTGTACCCCACGGCGGGCACCGTTGTAGCCACGAAGCGAACACGAACGTTGCCCGGACCGAATCCCGGCAGCGAAATTCCTTTGCCTTTACGGAGTACTTCCACGGGAACCTCGACGCCAGTTGAGGCGTCGACCAGCGTGGTACCGTCTGGCAAGTCTGTTTCCACGATGCCGGAGCGTACCCAGTTCAACGAGTTGAAAACAGCAATGGAGTTGTCCTTGGTTTTTACCAGCGCCTCAAGCTGGGCCCACCCGCGCTGAATTGATTCGTCAATATCATCGTGGGCCCGCGTTGCGCGAGATCCTTTGAGCTTGATCTGGTCTTCACTTTGGTGATGCTCTGGCTGGGTTGTCGCGCTAACGTATGTCCACGTGTGTTCGTCATAGAGAAGCTCGTTACGCCATGCATCATCGAGCATGGCCTTGTCGGGACGCACTCGCGTGTCGATGGAGGAGACAGCAGCGCCCATGACCTCAGCCGTGGCAATGCGGTGTTGGTTTTCCCGGTGAATCGCGGTGTGCAGCGCATCGGAGCCGTATCCATCCTCCCAATAAGGACCGAAGTCGCCTCGAACTACGGGGATATCACCCTTCCACTCGTGCTCGATCCGTTGCATCGCGGAGTGCACGGTAGAAAACTCGAACTTCGGCCAAGCATATTCGTGGCTGAAGGTTGCGACGATCTCACTCTGCTCCTTGGCGAGCGGCGTGTTCTCAAGCTGTGTGCCGAAGATGATCGCAGTATTGGCCGTATAGTCCGGACGCGTGTACGCCTGCAGAAAAACGGGCAGGGAATCGCGGATCGATTCCATTCGCCACGGGCCGCCAAACAGCGTATGAGCTTGCAGGTAGGCACGCGAGTACCACATGAGCACGCGGACGCCATCGGGTCCTTCCCAATAGAAGGGAGACTTTTCGTTCCAGCGCCCAAGCAACATCACTGGAGCCCGCCAGCTATTGCTGGCGGCTACGAAATATTTGATGCCAGCGTCATGGAGAAGCGAGGCATAGGCCCACGTGTAAGACGGCACGTCCACAATTTGCGCCGCATCGGACGCCGGCATTGGCAATTTGTATTCACGCACGAGATTGTGCTGATCATAAAAAGAGCGCGCCAGAGCTTCCCACGATGCATTCCCGGTATGTTGATTGGCAAACTCCGGGGGAATGACAATACTGCCGGCGCGAACATATTCAAAAAACTGTTTCCGAGCCTCCGGACTGCGCCCGTTGAGATACTGATCGGCGACCCAGCTTCCATCCAGCGTCCAACGAAAATCGGGCGTCTTCTTGATAAGGTCCATTGCCTGGTCGACAGACTGGGAGTGAAGCTCAGCGACTTTCGCGGGGTAATCTGTGAAACCGACATCGAGATGCTCGTGGGGTATGAGGGCAATGGTCCACTTTTTCGCCGGCGCGACTGTGGCGGAGGCGGAGTGTGTTCCGATGCGCACCGTAACTTCGGCGGCGCCCGTCCACTCCGGCACTTCAAATACGAGCCGCTCCTCGCCGAATTCGTTGGTTGTCGAGAATGGCCTGCTGAAAGAGTGTCCGGCGACCTGCAGTTCCACCTTTTCGTTCTTAGGAAACGTGGAGGCGCTCATGAAAACATCCACCACCTCCACCATCCCCGTTGTGGTATCGCGATAAAAGATTGTTGGCTCAATCTGAGCCGAGAAGGCATTTACGTTGTATCGCTCCGCATCATCCTGAACCAACTCGAGCGCGTCGTAGATCAGACCGGTGTGTCCCGGCGCAATTGCGCCGAGGGAATTTTGTGCCGTGGCCGGATCGTCGATGGCAGTGAAGACGAACGCGTTCTCTCCTTTCCGGAGCCATTCGGCGGGAATCGAAATCGTTTTCTCGTCGATGGAAGTCTGGGGAACAAATGTCCCTTCCCAATCGCCGGCGCGAAAGTCGAGCTTGGGATGGAAGTAGATAAACCCTGAGCGTCCGTTAACTTCAAGCTTTAAGAAGGAGAGACGCGGCGTCTCATACAGGATGGCAAGTTTCAGTCGATAAACGCCAAGCGGAACATCATTCAACGTAAATTTGACTGTAAACGGGTGCAGTCGCCCACCAGCGATACCGTTCGCTGGTCCAGGCTGAAACCGATACCAATCCTTATCGTTGCTCTGGCCGACCATAAATACGAGGTCGCTCTTGGGATCGGCATAGTTGATGTCTTGACTCTTAAATTCGCCCGAGGATCCGTCGAAGGTCCCGATCTTCCAGATCACTCTCTCGGTGGCGTGCGCAGCCGCGGCCAATGTAACCGCCATGAAAACAGCGGTGATGGTGGCCTTGCGAATTGTTTTTGTGATTACCATTTTGGCTGCGTGATCACGGTGCCCCGCCGGCGCGGATCGTCCGTCCATGCTCCCATCTCGTGTTGTTTAGAGAGTTCGTGATAACGGGCGAGTTTGTCGCGGTCGATTTCCACGCCGAGCCCCGGGCCAGTTGGTACCGCCATCGCGCCATTGTTATATTGCATCTTGCCGCCAACAATGATGTCGTCCCTGAGGTGGTGATAATGCGAGTCGGGCGCGAGCGTCAGATTCGGAAGGCAGGCGGCGAGGTGAAGCATGGCAGCTTGCGAGATGCCGAACTCTGCACCACTGTGCATGCCGGCGTCTACCCCCATCGCTTCGCAAATCTGGCCCGCAAGTTTGGCGCGATGAATACCTCCATACCAGTGTGGATCAAGCAGAACCACATCAAGCACATCCGCCATGATTGCGGGCGCAAGGTCCTCAAACGCGAACACCGACATATTCGAAGCCAGGGTGACCCACGGTGCCTTTGCGTTTACCCGCATCATGGCGCGCATCCCCCAAACCGGATCTTCGAGGTATTCCATATTGAAGTCGTGCAAACGCCGGGCAACATCGATGGCCGTGGTCACCGTCCAGACCGCATTGGGGTCGAGCCGGATGCGGTGCTTGGGGAATGCCTGTCGTAGCGCGATGAATGTATCGACTTCTTCATCCGGAGGAAGTACGCCATTCTTATACTTCAATGTCTTGAAGCCATGCTTGCCGACGACTTCTTTTGCAAACCCGACCATTTGTTCAATATTGGAGACTTCGCCAATTCCTTCGTCATTCGCGTAACGATAGAAGAGGTAGGCAGCGAACGGAACCTCGTCCCGAATGCGGCCTCCCAGCAGGTCGCATACCGATCGGTTCAACGCCTTTCCTTGAATATCCAGGATTGCAAATTCAAGCCCAGCAAATCCGAGGACGAAACCAAAAAGCTTTTCTGAACTCGGCGCAGCCACCTTCCACCGAATTCGTTCCAGGTTCATGGGATCTTCCCCGATCAACTGCGGTTTCAACTCCGCCAGTTGACCGGCGCGACTGGCGCCGCTGTAACACTCGCCAAGGCCTGTGATGCCTTCGTCGGTTTCGACTTCGATGATGATGCGCGAAAATCCGGGATGAGATCCAATTGAGTAACGCAAGGGCGCTTCAATCGGGATAAACGCAGGAGTCCAGCGTATGTCCGTAATCTTCATTCTGTCTCCGGTCCACTAGCGCTGATTCGCAAGCAGCTGTCCGCGAATGCCAACCTGCACCCGGCAAATATGCCACCGGCTCAAGTTGGCAAAATACATCTCGTCAAAATTTGCGCCGCCGAATGCTGCATTCGTGGGGCTGGCAAGCATGGTTCCTTCCGGGTCCCACGCGAACAGCGAAACTTTCCCATCCGGCGTCACTCGGTACACATTGTGTGAGGCATAGCAAGTCACGTACAGGTTGCCGCCGGCGTCGAGTGTCGCGCCATCTGGAACATTATTTAATCCGGCAGCGTGAACACGCGGCTTCCCGATCGCTCCCGTGTCTAGAAGCGGCAACGCGAGCACGTTGTTTTTTGTACTCTGGACGATGTACAGCGTACGCTCGTCAGCGCTCAGCGACAGCCCATTTGGAAAGGCCAGGCGATCCAGGAGTTGTTCGATCTTGCCATTCGGTCTTAAAACAAAAAGAAAGCCGTCATCTTGCTTAAACTCGCCTGAATCGGTGAAGAAAAGGTTGCCCTCGCGATCGAACACGGAAAAGTTCGGAGTACGAAAGCGATATCGTCCGGCTCTTTCCCAGGAACGAATGGTCTTGCCGGAGCGGTCCAACTGTATCAACGCGCCCAGTTTGAAGTTGCACACGAACAGGTCCTGGCGCGGAGAAAAAGTAAGTCCGAGATTGAAGCCACCGAGTGTGGCGACTGTTCGGACCTTACCGCTCTGACTTATTTTGTAGATCTGGCCAAGTTCGCCGCCTGTCCAGAGGTTCCTGTCAGCATCAAAGGCCAGCCCTTCGGGATGGTCGAGCCCTTCCGCAAAGATCTCGAATTTGTCCAACGCAATTTGCGGCCGCATGCTGAACCGTATCGAAGAAATCCTGGGTTCCACTTGTTTGTCTGACATTTGAACATATATAGTGATTTTGGATTCGGGTCAAGCATTGGAGGAATCAGGAGTGCGGCTCGTTCAATATTCTCAGCAAGGCGAAATTCGTCTTGGCGTGGTGATCGCGGATCGAATTGTCGATGTCAGGAAAGCGGCGAATTCCGCCGGCCTGGACACGAAAGCGTTCACCTCAACTCTTGCCTTGTTGGAAGCGGGGGATGGGGCCCTCGCGTTCGTCCGAAAGCTAGATGACGAAAGGAATGCTGTTCCGCTCGCTGGCGTGCGTCTAGAGTGCCCGGTCACTTCTCGAAAAATCGTCGCTGTGGGTTTGAACTATAAGGATCATGCGATTGAAGCCGGACTTAAGATTCCAACTGCACCTTTGTGCTTTGCCAAGTTTACGTCCAGTTTGTCTGGACCCTTCGATCCGATTCAGTTGCCCGCAGAGGATTCGCAGGTCGACTTCGAAGGCGAATTGGGCGTCATTATTGGCCGGAAAACCTGGCGTGTGGGGGAGAACGATGCCATGGGGCACGTTGCGGGCTATGTTGTCTTCAACGATGTTTCCGCGAGGAAGTGGCAGTTTGACGATGGCCAGTGGACGCGTGGCAAGTCGTGCGACACTTTTGCGCCCAACGGCCCGTTTCTCGTAACGGCCGACGAGATCCCCGAACCCGGCGCGCTGCGGATCACGACTAGCCTGAACGGCGAAATCATGCAGGATTCCAATACCCATCAACTGATCTTTACCATTCCGAAACTGGTGTCCTATTTTTCCCACAGCTTCACGCTCGATCCAGGGGACCTGATTGCAACGGGCACGCCGGCGGGAGTCGGTTTCTCGCGGAAGCCACCTGTCTACCTGAACGACGGTGATGTTGTCGAAGTCGAGATTGAACGAGTTGGTCGAATCTCCAATCGAGTGCAGCGCGGCTATTGAGACGACTCTGCATCGGCAAGCAGCGGTAAATTTGTAGGACAAAAGGCAAATGGCTTCGTATCGCGATATCGCACTCGCTGCCGATCGGCTTGAGCCGATTCATCGCGAGACCGTAATGGCCATGGTAGCTCGCCAGATCGAGCAACTCGTGCGCAGTGGCAATCTGAAAGCGGGAGATCGATTGCCCCCGGAGCCAGATCTAGCGCAGATGCTGCGCGTGAGCCGCGGCTCCCTGCGGGAAGCATTGAAAGGGTTGATGTATCTTGGCCTGATCAAATCCCGGGCGGGAGACGGAACTTATATTCAGTCTTCATTGAACCGGGTGCTCAATCAGCACTTCCAGTGGATGATCCTGCTCGATGAAGTGAAGCATCTCGAAATCTACGAGTTGAGGAAAATCATCGAACCGGATGCAGCCGCTCTGGCCGCCAAGCGCGCCACCCGAGCCGACATTGAGCGACTGGAAGCCGCGCTCGATGGCTTGGCGGAAGGCCGCGGAAATCCCGAGGTGTTTCACGCGTTTGACATTCAGTTTCATGATGCGTTCGCCCAAGCATCGGGTAATGTCGCAATACAGACCACCATGCGCATGCTGTATCACGCAACATCCGAAGCTCGAATGGTAGTGCTGCCCTTTATCGATGACTGGGACAGGCACTGGCGTCGGCATCAACGCGTGTTCGCCAGTATTCGCGATCACAAGCCAGCGCTCGCGAGCAAAGCGGTTATGGAAGATTTGGATTACGCCGAGAGTTTGCTTCGCGAGCATGCCGCATCCTTGAATAAAGGCCGCGCGGGCAGTGGTGGACAGCGGAAACGCAAAGACGCGAACTTGAGCCGCCGAAGGCGGTGATCAATCAACAATCTTGACCGGGCCAGCCGAGAATTCTGGGAGCAGCTTATGAGACGACGATTGCATTGCACTCCATTCCTCTTTGTCCTTTTTTCCGCGGGTTTCATGCTCGCTGAAAGCACGCACTTCAATTGCATCCCCTCGTTCCCTTTTCAACAAGGATGGCAAGGAGCTGACGCTGCCTATTCCATTCCGTGGCAGGATGGCCGAGTCGCCTGGGTCTTCGGCGACACCCTTTATGGCGATGAACGCCTGGTCACGGGCGAAGAGCCTCGCATGGTGCATAACACGATTGGCATTTCTACGTGTAAGGACGGGAAGTGGAAGATCGACTTCGCGATCAAGAAAGACGACAAAGGCAACCCCGATAGTTTTTTCAAACCGCAGCAGAATAACGGTACCTATTATTGGGCGCTCGATGGAGTCGAACATAATCACGAGCTCTGGATCACGCTAGTCTGCGTGCGTAACGTGCCGAACTCAAACGCTTTTGCGCTCGGCTTCCAGATCTGCGGAACCGATCTCGCACACGTGACGGGCTTGGAAAGCGATCCCCAGAATTGGAAGGTGGCGTACTCTCCTCTCGTGGCAGAGAGCGTGCACGCGAATCCTTCGGCTTCTGCGTTGATCGAGGATGACTACCTCTACATCTACGCACTCTACGAAATAGGAAGCCGGCCGCAGATCCTCACACGAATCCCCTTGCAGGGTCTTGGCGATCCCAAAAAGAATCTGCAGTATCTCGGCAACGACGACAAGTGGCACGACGGGATTGAGCCCGACAAGGCGAAGACCATCATGAAGACCGGCGCCTCAGAGATGTCGGTGCGCTATCATCCGGAGCTCAAGAAGTGGGTCGCCGTGATGGTCGATCCGCAGATCTTCTCCGACAAAGTCATCCTTCGGACGTCGCCCAGCTTGATCGGCCCGTGGACCGATGGCGAAGTGATCTATCGCATCCCGATCCTGCAGAAGAGCGATCCGAAATATGATGCCGACACTTTCTGCTACGCGGGTAAGGAGCACCCAGAGTTCGAGCAACCGGGCGAATTGCTGTTCACGTATGTGTGCAACACGATGAAGCCCAAAAAGCTTACGGCCGAGACAAATATCTATTTTCCGCAGGTCGTGCGCATGCCTATGCCGCAGGCCGCGAAGAAATAGTTATTCTGCGAGAACGCGTTTGCAGAAGGCGAGGGTGCGACGCACCTGCTGTGTCCAATACTGCCAGTCGTGGCCGCCGGGGAACTCTTCATAGACATGAGGCACACGCAGTTCGGTGAGTGCCTTGTGCAGCGTGCGGTTCGAATCAATGAGCGAATCCTCAGTCCCGCAATCGAAGCGAATTGGCGGGAGCGTGGCATGATTAACCGTCGCCCAGTGCAGCAAGTCGGTGTCGACATTGCCCGCATATTGAAATGCCCGCGCGGGGTAGGGAATAAACTGTGACAACTGCTCGACGTTTGTGATTGAGGAATGCGCGGAAATTCCCTGCACCTGCGAAGCATATTTCATGCCTAAGCGCAGAGCGCCATACCCGCCCATCGAGAGCCCCGCGATGAGGAATTTCTGCGGATGCAATTGCGGGAACAATTCACGCAGGCAGCGCGGAATGTCATCGACAATCCACCCTTCGTAGTTCGCATGCGCGTGGGGCACATACCCGCTGCCGTCGCCCCACAGTCCATCCGAGGGCATGGCAATCATCATGGGAACGGTCGTTCTGTTACGCAGCATCTCCAACGCAGTGGTGTCGAGGTTGGCGTTCAGCCACCAATTCCACTGGCATCCGTAGACACCGTGTAACAGCAGCAGCAACGGCACCTGGTGGAGCGATTCCATTCCCGGAGGGCTGAACACCAAAACGTCGCCGCGAGATCCTAAGGCGTCACCGCGAAAATTCAAAAATCGCAGATTCTCATTTCCAGGAATCGGGCGCGAAAGTTGGGCATTAGGAAATTGTTTCGCCATGTGCGTCTACACGTTTCCGGTGAGCAGCGGGATCGCTCCAAACAGCCCCGCGTCGTTTCCGAGTTGCGCGGCGACGATTTCGACCTTACCCCATGGCGTCCAAGCGTGCTGGTTCACGTACGCTTGAATGTAAGGAAGGATGACGGCGGCGCTGCGCATTACGCCGCCCCCAATCACGATCCGCTCCGGATCATAGGCGTGAATCAATCCCACCGCTCCCGTTGCCCAGACCTTCAGACAGTAGTCAAGAACTTCGACGGCAACGCGGTCCCCCGCGTCAGCGAGTTCAAAGAGCATCTTGAAATCTATATTGTCCTGATCCGCCAATTTGCTCGCCGAGAAGCCTCGCCATTCACGCGCGAGCAAAGGCAGCGACCAACCCGAGGCTTCGGCTTCAAGGCATCCAATCGCGCCGCACGTGCAGGGACGGCCACCGACTCGCGCTGGCAAGTGACCACCCAGACAACCAGCTTGCGCGTGCTTTCCGCGCAGCAGTTTGCCCTCGATCATCGCCGCACCCCCGATCCCCGTACCCAGCGTGATCATGACTACGTTGTCGCAACCTCGCGCGGCTCCCGCATGACGTTCGCCGAGCAATGCCATACGCGCGTCATTCTCGATGGCAAAGCGCAGACCAAACTCCTGCCGGCACCACGATCCGAAATCGATCGACGGCGCGTCTTCGTACTTTTTGTTGGTCGAGACAACTCGACCAATCCGCGCATCAGCGAGCCCGCAGAATCCAAGCGCTAACCCTTCACATGTTGTTGCATCCACTTGAAGTTCCGCGAGCAGTTTGCGGATCTCTTCCGCGAAGCGATCGAGTGCGGGCCGAAGGGGTTGCGCTGAATCGAGGGAGACGAGATGAGAACCAAGAACCTGATCGCCCTCTACGAGCGCAATCGTGGCATGGCTGCCGCCCAAATCAATCCCAATGGCTGGTCGAGTCATATCGAGAATGAATCACCCTCTGGAGGCCCAAACAACGTAATATTATTCGCTTTTAACGTATAAGGATCAAAATTTTGTTCTTTTTGATTGCAATCGACCGGTCATACGCTTTAGCCTATTGCCATCGTGAACCCTGCCTTCGCGTTCGTGAACTGGGCCGATGGTGCGTTGCAGGCCCCCGGGCTCCAGCGGTCGGAAAAGAAACTTGGTCAACTAACCGGAATCTTTCGCGACCTTCCAGCCTGGCAGAAGCTTGATCCCGAAACAATAGTGTACCGAGTCTGGTGGTGGGAACCGGTTCCATCAGGCACGGAGGGCGGGTTGTTCTGGGGCCTCACCGAAATCCAACCCGGCCAAGTCGGGAACGAGTATTTCATGACGCGCGGGCACTGGCACGTAATTCGCAATCGCGCCGAATTCTATGGCACCGTCGCAGGCACTGGCAAACTTCTCCTCATGGATCGAACAGGTCATACCTGGGCTGAAGATATGACGCCGGGCAGTCTGCATTACGTCGCGGGCGAAGTTGCTCACCGTATCGTCAACACCGGAGACATACCAATTCGCGTGATCGCCTGCTGGCCCAGCGATGCGGGTCATGACTATGAAATTGCCGAGGGACGTGGATTCGGGGCGCGGATTATCGAAGAACGGGGCGCCCCAGTCCTCGAGCATGCTCAGGATAACCCGTGAATCGCGATTGTCAGGCTTCGTTCAAGGTTGATCCCAAGTTTGATCCAAAGCTAGGGGTGCACAGCCTCGCCGACGATCTCGCATTCAGTTACGACGAAGGCGTGTTCGGGCCGCAGCCAGAATACCGGCGCCTCGATGACATTCGCCGCAGTTTAAGAGATCCCGGTTGCGCCGGTCCTGACCCTGTGTACTCGATCGTGATGGATGTTGGCCGTCGTGAACACAGGGAAGAACTCGCACGGCGTATGCTTTTATTTGGCGTTGTTGTTTACGCCGCAGGCCAACTGGGAGAAGAACCAGTCCGCAGCCAGGGTCATATCCATGCGGTCGCACCTCATTGCGGTTGGTCCACTCCGGAATTGTTCGAGATATGGGAAGGCCGCGCGATCATCTACGGGCAGGAGCGCGCCGACGATGATCCAGGACGCTGTTTCGCCGTAACAGCAGGGCCGGGTGACAAGGTGGTCGTACCGCCAGGCTGGGCGCATGCCGTCATCAATGCCGATCCTAAGACCCGCATGATGTTTGGGGCATGGTGCGATCGGCAATACGGGTTTGTCTATGACGCGATCCGTGCTCGCCATGGTCTGGCGTGGTTTCCGATCCTGGACGGTCAGCAGAAGATTCATTGGGAGCCAAATCCTCGTTACCGGCCGTGCGAGCTCTCGATTCGAGGTGCGCGAGCCTACCCCGAACTTGGTTTGAATCCGTCGAAAGCCATCTATGAGCAATTCGCCAACGATGCCGATAGCGTCCAATGGGTCTCGGAGCCGGCGCGCGCGGCATCGGTGTGGGCTAATTTCGAAATGTAGGCCTCGCTCGTTGGAATGCGTCCGCTCTGAATTAATCAGCGACGCCGAGCTTCTGCTCAAGCTGCTCCAGCGACACTCCTTTGGTTTCAGGATAGATGGCCGCGACCAAAATAAAGTCAATCAACATCATGGTCGCAAAGAAAAAGAACGGCGTTGCACTGGACTTCTTCGCGAGCACTGGAAAGAACCCGGAGATCAATGCGTTCATGATCCACAGGGTGGATGTCCCAATCGCCTGTCCCTTGGCGCGAACCCGCGTCGGGAAAACTTCGCTCATATAGACCCAGATCACGGCACCTTGAGAAATAGCGAAGAAACCCATGAACGCCATGACCATCCAGACCAGCCATGACTGGTGCGTGCCGGTGCGGAACATCTCTCCAATTGCGGCCAGGAAGATGCAGACCCCGGCGGTTCCGGTAAGCAAAAGTTTCTTGCGTCCAAAATGGTCGATCACAGTCATCGCAAGAACAGTGAAGATCAGGTTGGTGCATCCGATCGTCACCGACTGCATGCCCGCCGAATACTTGCTCGCTCCGGCTGCTGCAAAAATATCATTCAGGTAATACAGGCACGCATTGATACCGGTCAGCTGATTGAACGCCCCCGCAGTCACAGCCAGCAGAATTGGCAGCGCATATTTCCGTTGCAGGATCGGTTCGCCTACGACACTGCGCTCCAAATGAATCGAGGCTACGATCCCGTTCAACTCCTGCTCGGGATTTTCGTTGCCGGTGAGGCGCAGAACTTCGAGCGCTTCCTTCGTTCTATTCTTCAGGGCCAGCCACCGCGGGCTGCGTGGAATGAAAAACAACATCAAAAGAAAGAACAGCGCCGGCACCGCGGCAATGCCCAACATCCAACGCCATTCGAGCAGTCCCAGATTCATTCGCACAATCAGGAAGTTCGACAAGTAGGCGAGGAGAATGCCCGCAACGATACTGATCTGGAAGCAGCCAACCAGACGTCCCCGCCACTTGGCAGGCGACAGTTCGGCGATGTACATCGGCGCCAGTACCGACGACCCACCAATACCTAGTCCTCCAATAATGCGGAAGGTGATCAGCGATCCCCAGTTCCACGCCAGTGCGCAGCCCAGTGCCGACAACAAATAGAAAACGGCCATTATTCGCAGGCTGTCGCGCCGGCCCCACCGCTCTCCCGGATATCCCGCCGTCATCGCGCCGATCACTGTGCCTACTAGAGCGCTGGAGACGGTTAATCCTAATAAAGAAGGAGTGAGGCTATAGACCTCGGTCAATTGGTGCGTGGTTCCGGCGATGACGGCCGTGTCGAACCCGAATAGGAGCCCGCCCAGAGCACTCACGAAAGTGCTCTTCACAAGGTATCCGTTTATGCCCATGATGCCCCGTTCTTTTACTGGAATGACCGAATACTAGCGAAAAGAACAAAATTGGTCTACGAAATAGCGTATTAAGACGGTATAAACTTACGATAGCTGCCCATTGGGAACGTTAAACTTCGTGACCGTTTGAGGGTATCGATGCGCTCTAGCCGAGACTTGGATCGTCGCACCTTCTTGAAATTGGGGGTAACGGGAACGGCCGCCGCTGCCATCAACCCTTCGATGGGTTTGGCTTCCCCACGCGCCAACCACGCGCTCTCGTGTCCGCCAACTCTCGCCGAAATGGCTTCGGATCGGCTTACCTACCGGCTGCGTGATCTTTTCAATTGTCCACTAGCGATGAACGAGTGGGGCTATGCCCAAGTCGCGAAATCAGTTTCCGCGATGACCGCTGTTTCTTTTCCACCTTACACTTGTTGCGGCGTGCCTGAGACCGCGTGGAGTCCCGGCTTTCTCCTGACTTGTGAAATTTTTCTGAATGGCCGATTCCTCGCTATCGCTGCGGCTCCCGACGGCAACGTCGAATATCGGTGGTTTCCGCATTGTGTTGTGCGCACGCAAACAGCCGACAACCTGAAATTTTCCACGCGCATGTTTCTCCCAAGCAAGCACCGCGCCGTTGCGCAATCGATCACTATAAAAAATTTGAGTACGGTGCAACGCCACTTCACCTTGGCGTTCGATATGCGCGGAGCCGTCGCGAAAAAAACGAAACCGTGGTTTGTAAATTCTCCCGGCGAGGCCGACAACCGCGTTACCTGGGACGCCCAGCGAGGCTGTCTTCTTTTTGAGGCGCAACATTCCGAGATCGCCGCTGTCCAAGGTTTCCATCCTGCTCCGAGTCGCGTAGAGCAGACGCGGATGCTGCAATTCGACATGGAACTCGGTCCAAAGGAACAGAAGGAACTCAACTTCGTCCTCGCAATTGCGGAAAACGGCCGGACTGCAATCGAACTCTACGATAGCCTGCAAGCGCGCTTCGCCGACCTCGAGAGGGAAAACGAGGCGACTTTTGCGAGCCTCGTTCGCTCCGCATTCACGCCCGGCAATTCAGATTTCAGTGGCAACCTCCCACGCCTGATTACAAACGATGAATCGCTCTGGAAGCTCTACCATAACGGCTTTGCCAATCTGCTGACTGCGCGTCGAGTTTCCCCCGATTCAGCGTACGGCCCGACTTACTTGACCCTGAGCGGGCATGTGCTTCCAACTCTCAGCTTCCCGTGGGATACGTCGCTCACCTCTCTGGCGTTGGCGCTGCTCGATCCAGTCCCGCTCCGCAACCTCGTCGAAGTCTGGCTCAAAGGCGGAATGCACGAGCATCATTCGACTGATTATGTTACGGGAGAACCTGTGGGGCCGTGGTATGCGGCGAACGACGCCGCGATTGTTCGCTGCGCCTGGCGATATCTCTGCGTCACCGGAGATTTTGAGTGGCTGGACAAAAAGATCTCCGATCACTCAGTTCTCGATCACCTCGATGAGCATGCCGTCTATTGGAAAAAGCTCGACCACCTGGGGCACGGGCTCGCAGACTATGGGACGATCGAAAATCTACTCGAGGTTGTCAGCACCTACCTGCATGAGGTAGCCGGAATGAATGCCGGCAACGTGCGCAGTATGCGCGTGGTTGCCTATCTACACGAACGTCGCGGCAACACTTCGCGCGCAAAACAACTGCGCGGCGAGGCGACCCAACTCGCGGAACGGATTAATCGCCTGCTTTACGTCAATGGCAAGGGATATTGGCGTTGCGGCCAGCCCGATGGAATGTTCAACGAGGTTCGGCATTGCTATGACTTCCTCACGGTTGTCGACAACATGGTGGACGATCTCACGTCGACGCAGAAGAAGGAGATGAGCGATTTCTTTTGGCGTGAATTGCATAGCGAAAAATGGATGCGAGCTCTCGCGCAGGGAGATGCCGACTCGACCTGGAACATCCGGCCCGATCATAGCTGCTTAGGCGCCTATGCAGCATGGCCTCCGATGACGGCAAAAGGTCTGTACAAGGTTGACTCTCCGGAGCGAATCTCGCGCTGGCTGCGAGAGGTTGCAAAGGCTGGCAACCAAGGCCCGATTGGCCAAGGGCATTTCGTTGAGGATGTATATCCGCCCGTCAATGGTGGGGCCTTCAAGTCCTCGGAAGACGCGCCTTTCATCGAAGACTGGTGCTGCATCGCCGCCGGGGCCTTTACGGAACTCGTAATTGACTCGATCTTCGGCGCGGAACTCACGCTCTCCGACGGGATCAAGGTGAACTCCCACCTCGGCAACTTCGATTCCAATGCACGATTAGAGGGAGTGCGCTACCAGGGAGGCTTGTATACGATCACGAAAGATGGAGCACAGCGTGAGAAAAAGTGATGACCTGAGAACCCGATCGCTCACACGCGCATGACTTTGATGCCCAGTTTCTCATACGGCGCAACCGTCTCGTCGGTCGCTGCTGTGTCGGTTACCAGGACGTGTAATTCTTCGGGTTTGCAGATACGCCAGTTGGCCACCAGGCCCAGTTTGCCGCTATCGACCACCGCGACGCGACGTCGCGCAAGCTTCATCATTGTCGAATTGAGTTCGGCCTCATCCGCATTGAAACAACTTGCACCCCAAGTTGCATCCATGCCATCCGCACCGATGAACATGGTGTTGATCAGCATGTTATCGAGCGATCGCAACGCGGCCGTCCCGACCAGCGAAAACCATTCACCGTGAAGGTGGCCGCCGGTTACGAAAACGTATACATCTTTGCGCTGGGAAAGCTCCATCGCCACATTTACCGTGTTCGTGACGACCGTGATGTTCGAGTTGATCGGCAGTCCACGGATCACTTCGGTTGTTGTCGTTCCTGGCGTCAACGCAATCGTTTCTCCCGGTGTAATGAGCGCGGCGGCAGCTCGCCCGATGCGGCGCTTCTCGTCGGCCGCATGCTTCTCTTGCGCCAGAAATGATTGGTCGCGCCGAAATTGCTCGTAAAACAGTGGCTCGATCGATATCGCGCCACCGTGCGTGCGCCGCAACAGTCCCTTTTCGTCCAGCGCATCCAGGTCTCGGCGTACGGTCACGACTGAAACGCCAAGCTGTTCGCTGAGAGTCTCCACCGAAACCCGTCCGGTTTGCTGCAGACCGGTAAGAATCGCGGTCAGGCGCACCCGCTGTTTATCCTGAGACGCACTCTCCGACTCTAGTTGTCCATTGGGGACCATTCCAGGCCGCGGAAGCCGGTCACGTTTCATATTAATGTCGTTCCTTTACACCCCTCAGGGTCTATAAATCGAAACTCTTTTGCGCCAGACATTTTACGATTCAGCCCCAACCGAAAGGGCCGACGGAGCATACTACTCTGAATTCCGCGAATTGCAAAAGGATCGTATTGTGAAACAAATGCGCTTCAATCACCTCGGAGATTTCGATTGCGCAGAATTCAATCACACTTATAGTCGTTTTGTGCGGAATAAAATAGTAAGATGATCGGATTTTAAGGCTTGATGGTCGTGCGCCAGGAAGTGCCTCGCAAGCCTTGGAGTGAAATTTGCGTTTCGCAAGGAAACCGAATGACCTTGGACCGCCGGCAATTCGTGACTGCTCTGATTGCATCCGGCGCTGCCGCCGCCGCGCCCACCGCAACGCTCGATCGGAAGCTCCCCTACTTCGCGCCGCCAACACCTCTCACAAATTCTCTCAACGCGAAGGTAGATTTCCGCTACGCCCCGCGCAATCAGCAATCGACCATTTGTTTTCCAGACGATCCCAGAAAGACTGTCGTAGGACAAGCCGGTGACTTGCGATACGGATTCGCAAAATCGCTTTCCGCCGGCATGGAAAACTTTGGCACGGTCATCAAATTCTCACTGGCGGGGTTTCAGGACGACAAGGTTCTTCGGCAGTGGATCGAATCTCCTGCCGTTCCCATCGTGCACACTCTGATCGACCGTCCGGCTGCGACATTCGAACTGATCGCATTCGCAACCCGTCATGCCGGAGAAGGCCGCGTCGACAACGTCCTGCTCTCGATTAAGTCAAAATCAGAGTCAAAGACTGGCGGCGTCGCTGTCCTTCCGAAGATCCACATTCAGACCTGTGAACGGCTGGAGCTAGATAGCTATACCGTGTCCACAGCTACGGTTCGCGTGCAGGCCAGCAAATCGCCCCTACTCGTCGCCGCGCGGCTCAACCACAATCTCGGGACTTGCATGTTGTGGGAAGAGGAGGGATTCACTCTTTATCTTCCTCACGGCGAAGCTACCGAAGACACGCCGGCGCGTTATTTCATCCGGCTTCCGCAGGAAAATCAGTCAGCCGAAACTCTGACCGAACATTTGCACGAGGCTGAAATGCTTTTGGCCGAAGCCCGCGAGTTCTGGAAGACTTGGAAGCCGTTTGGTGCCACAAGCTGGAGCCTGCCCGGTCAGCACGGAGAATTTCTTACTGCCTGCGCTCGCAACATTCAACAAGCGCGCGAGATCAAGAACGATCGACTTGTTTTTCAGGTTGGTCCAACCCAGTATCGCGGTCTGTGGATCGTGGATGGCAACTTTCTACTTGAGGCGGCGCGCTATCTCGGGTACGACCAGGCCACCGATGAGGGCCTGCGCTCCGAATGGTCCAAGCAGGCGGCGAGCGGGCAAGTCATCGCGGAAAGCGGCGGCGAGCACTGGAAGGACACCGCAATCGCCATGTTCACGCTCGTGCGCCAATGTGAACTGAAGCAGGATTGGACGTTTTTTCGCGATCTCGAACCGAACGTAGTGCATGCTCTGGATTTTCTGATCAGCCTGCGTGATCAGGCCCGTTCGGGGACGAGCATCAACGGACGCTATGGGCTGCTCGCTCCCGGGTTCGCCGACGGCGGCATTGGCGGCGTTCGCTCCGAGTTCACCAACACGGTTTGGACGCTTGCGGCTCTTCGCGCCGTTGCCGATGCTGCCGATCAACTCAACATGCCATCTCTATCGCGGGCTCGCCAATTCTTTAATGAGCTTTATGCAGCGTTCCAGCGAATGGCGAAGCAGGAAATGGTGCGACATCCCGCCGGATTCGAGTATCTCCCGATGATTGCGCACGACGATTCATCGATCGCCGATCCTGATCTGTGGAACCGCCCTCGTCCGCAGACCGCTCAGTGGGCTCTGTCCCATTCCATTTTTCCAGGCGAAGTTTTCGAGAAAAATGATCCGATCGTGCGCGGGCATATTGCGCTCCTGCAATCCTGCACGCAGGAAGATGTTCCGAGCGAAACGGGCTGGCTGTGGCACGACAGTTTGTGGACTTACAACGCTTCCTTCGCAGCGCATGTCTATTTGTGGGCCGGACTGCCCGATTGGGCGCATCGCACCTTCACTGGATTCCTCAATCATGCCTCGCCTCTGTACTGCTGGCGCGAGGAACAACCGCTGCAACAAGCTCTGGCAGGCCAGGATTGGGGAGACATGCCGCACAATTGGGCCAGTGCCGAATGCGTTCGCTACCTGCGGCACATGTTGGCGCTCGAGGACGGCAAGTCGCTTCGACTTCTCAATGGAATCACCGCATCAGAATTGATTCCCACCGCTCGCTACAGTCTCCAGAATTCTCCAACCCGCTTTGGAAGGATCAATCTCGAAGTCGAACCTGCGGGAGCGCAGGGCTGGCGGTTACGGTTCGAACGAGCCAGCGGACCTTCACCGTCTTCCGTTTCATTTCCGGCAAACATCGGCTCGCTGCAAGTGAAAAAAGTAATCGGGGCGGGCTCAACAATAAACGGTCGGGTAGTTGAAGTCGATCCATTCGCGAAGAAGTGGGATGCGATCCTTAAGTAGGCCCACATTACTTCAAACCACTGGGCGAGATTGGGATAATTCTGATCCCTGGTTTACTCTGCGACGATTGTTTGGCAGCACCGATGCTATGCAACCAGACTTTTGGTGTGCGTTCGGAGCATTGCGGACCCCGCAACCAGTCCCCTCAACAATCCCGCAGCAGGAGCCGCTTCTTCCCAAGACTGGCGTTGTGACGCCGGTGTGACGCAAAACCTGCCGACACTGACAAAGTTGACACCATTGACAGTTTATGGCGACTGATTTCAAATAAGTTGTCTGTTTTCAGCGCAGTCCGGCGAATTCGGCTTACAGGTCCGGCTGCCACAAACTTTTGCTTTCAGCGACTTGCCAAACCCGGAGTGCGATTGTGACGCGGGTGTGACGCACTTGCATCAGCCGGCAAGGTGGGGCCGCACAACATTTCCAAGTGCCATGGCAACGGCAATCACCTAAGAGGTTCGTTACCTTTAGAGTGCACTACTTAAACGTGCAACTATTACCGCCTTCATAGTTAGCTCTTTGGAATGTCGCCACGGTTCCACCATCCTCCGCCAAGAGCCTGAAACAAAGCGGCAGTATCAGCGTAACGATTTGATTGAGCTTGCACGAGGTTGAGCAGGGCTTGCTGATAGGCTTGTTCCGCGCTCAGGAGCGCGAGGTAGTTAGCGTAGCCAGCCTCAAGTTGTTTCTTCGTCAGGTCGAGCGTTACCTTGGCAGCATCTTTAGCGGCGGCGGCAGATTGCAAGGCATCGGCGTCCTGTTGCAGCGCGTGCAATGTGTCTGCGACATTCTGGAACGCGTTGAGTACTGTGCTGCGATATTGTTCGTCGGCCTGCGTATAAGCGGCTCTGGCGGCACGCTCACGATGCAGTAGAGTACCGCCTTCAAAGATGGGCTGCGTAATGCCTGCGCCTACATCCCAGAAGCCATTGCTTCCCGAAGCGAAATTGCCTAGAACCTTCGCCATACTGCCAGCATCCGCGGTCAGGGCAATGTTCGGGAGGCGGTTCGCACGGGCAATTCCTATTTGGGCGCAGGCGGAATGCAAATTTTCCTCGGCCTGGCGCACGTCCGGGCGCTGCTCTACGAGTTGTGAAGGGAGGCTCAACGGCAGTTCCTGCGGGAGTTGCAAACTCGACAGCTCAAATTCCTCTGTGACATCCTGGTTGGGGAACCCACCCGCGAGCACCGCCAGTTGGTCCCGTTCTTGAGCCAACTGTTTAAGCAGTGGAGGCAAGGTGGCGGCGACTTCCGCGAGTTGCGATTCCTGAGCCGCCACGTCGAGTTCGTCGGCATATCCCTTCGCATATTGCTCCCGCAAAATCTTCAGCATCTTGGTGTTGATGTCGATGAGCTCACGGGTCGCGTCAATTTGCCCGCGCAACGAGGCCTCTTGAATGGCCCCGGCGGCGACGTTTGCGCTCAGCGTGATATGCGTTGCGGCCAGCGCAAAACGCGCCTGCTGTTCCTGCGCTTGCAACGACTCCACGGCTCTCCTGTTCAGACCAAAAACGTCGGGCACAAACGAGACGTTGACCTGTGGCGTGTAGAGACTGTAATTCAATGCGTTGGTGTTGGTTACAGGGGAAAGATCAGCCGATGACTTTGCTCGCGTCGCCGAAAACCCCGCACTAATACTCGGATAGTAAGCACCCCGTTGCGCCAGCATATTCTCTCTTGCAACGATCAATGCCGCTTGCGCCGCCTTGAGGTCGGGATTGGCTTTGAGCGAGCGCTCAATCAAGTCGTTGAGTGGCTTCGAGTGAAATAATGTCCACCACTCTCCCGGGATGTCTTGCCCTGCTTTCAGTTGTTGTGCTTCCCCGCCCGCGACGTTGCTCGTGCCGCTGGTGGTGGAAATTGAAGCAGGCGTATAACTCGCAACGTTGGGAGCCGCAGGCTTCTTGAACCTAGGTCCGACGGTGCAACCTGCGGTGAGCAGCAGGGCCGAGATTGCGATCAAGGTACCGAGGCGCGAATTGTAAGTCCGAATCATTCGAGAGTTTGGTCCTTAAGGCTTGTGGTGCATCCCCGTTCCATTTAGAGTCCCGCTACTCCTGCGCTCTGAGTTCTCCGATCCTCCGATGAACGCCGATGCGGAGCCGTTATGGCGAACATTGCTGGGCGATCGGTTGAGCAATGGGTGAAGCGATGCCAGCGTGGGTCGGACAACATTTTTCGGTCGAACAGGCAGGGCGTTGTCGCCTGTTTTATTCTGAAAAAGTTGACCTTTTGCGGCACCACTGGATTGTTCCGAACGCAGCGGAGGAAGATCCACGGGGTTCTGAGGTATGGGAGGTTTTCGCCTACCAGGAGGCTGCTTAGGACTATTTGCCCCGGTTAGCCTTGCATGGCTGCGCGGTTGATTCTTAGAGGTAGACGTTGGTTGAGAGGCGACCTCGTGACTTGCCCCATACATCAGTGCGGCACAGCTCATCGTGAGAAGAAGAACGGTAGCCTTCACTTTGTTTCTCCTGATGGCGAGTGATGGTCGCGGCCTAGAAATATCATCCGCAGCGCGGGCACGGCGATGAGCAGCATAATGGGGCCGACCAACATGCCGCCGACAATCACCGTGGCGAGCGGACGTTGCACCTGGCTTCCGATCCCTGTCGAAATTGCCGCAGGGAACAGCCCGATGCAGGCGGAAAGCGAAGTCATCAGTAGCGGCCGCATGCGGGTGGAAGCAGCGCGGTACATCGCGTCCACCGGCGCCAGGCCGTGGGCTCGCTCCTGGTTGTAAAAGGTGATCATCAGGATGCCGTCCATGACGGACACGCCGAAAAGCGAGACGAAACCGATGGCGGCCGAGATGCTGAAATTGAGACCGGAAATGTAGAGCGCGAGGATACCGCCGACGATGGCGTCGGGAATGCCCGCGAGCGCCAGAAGGCTGTCGCGGAAATTATTGAACAGACTGTAGAGCGCCCCGGCAATCAGGATGAAACTGATGGGGACAATGATCTCCAGGCGTTTCTTGGCCTCCTGAAGGTCTCCGAATTCGCCCGCCCAAACCAAGCGGTATCCGGGCGGAAGTTGTATGTTCTTCGCGATACGCTGCTGGGCTTCCTCAACCGTACCGCCAAGGTCGCGGCCACGAACGCTGAACTTGACCGGGATAAAGCGTTGCACGCTCTCGTGATAGATCCACGCAGCTCCCGTATCGAGGGTGATGGTAGCGAGTTCGCTCAACGGAATGTAAGCATTCGCGCCGCTGCTGGTGGTGGTATAGGCAACTTTGATGTTGCGAATCTGGTCGATGTTCTTGCGGTATTCAGGCGTGTAGCGGACGACGAGGTCAAACTGGCGGTCGCCCTCTAGAACCTCTGTCGCTACAGCTCCGCCCATGGCGGCTTGAACGACGGCGTTGACGTCGCCGGAATTGAGGCCATAGCGCGCGGCCTTGGCACGGTCGACCTTGATATTGAGGTTGGGCTGCCCGAGGACGGGGAAAATGCCCAGGTCGGCAATGCCGCGAACCTGGGCCATCTGGTCCCGCACTTGGTCGGCCAACTTCGTCAAGACTTCAAGATTGGGACCAATGATCTTGACTGAGTTGACGCCTTTTACACCGGAGATCCCTTCTTCGATGTTGTCTTCGATGTATTGCGAGAAATTGAAAACCACGCCTGGCAGCTCGTTGTTGAACTCCGCTTGGACCTGATCGGTGAGCTTTTCCTTGGTCAGGCCGCGTGGCCACTCGTCAAAGGGTTTGAGGGGCGCGAACAACTCCACGTTGGAAAATGGCGAGGCGTCGCTGCCGTCGTCGGGGCGGCCATGCTGCGAAACCACGGTCAGGACCTCGGGGTGCCGCAGGAGAATCTCGCGCATTTTCCTGGTAGCCGCCTCGCCGTCTTCGAGCGAGAGCGTAGTCGGCATGGAAGCACGAATCCAAAAGTTGCCTTCCTCCAAGTGCGGAAGAAACTCGCTGCCCAGCCGCGGTGCTATGAGAAAGAAGGTCCCAAGGGAGAGGGCAAGTTCGATTCCCACTACGAGCGCGCGGTGATTCAGTGAGAAGCGCAGCGCGGGATTGTAGATACGATGCAAGAAACGGACAACGATCGTCTCGCTTTCTTTCAGGTGCTCAGGCAGCAGGATCGAAGCGACGACCGGTGTAACCGTGAAGGTCGCAATCAAAGCCCCAGCGAGCGCGTAGCCATACGTCCGCGCCATAGGGCCGAAGATCTGACCCTCAACTCCTTGCATGGTGAAGAGCGGGACGAAACCGGCCACCGTAATGAGCGCCGAGAACAGGACTGCCTTGTCGACCTGGAGCGCGCTGATCAGAATAAGACGTAAGCGATCCGTCCATCCGTTGGGTGTTGTTTCAAGATCGGAAGTTCTGGTCGGATCTGGTCCCCACGAGCCTGTGGCCAGACGTTGCAGTAGGCCCTGTCTTTCTTCCGTGTTTCGTTGAAAATTCCGGAAAATGTTCTCGACCAAAATCACGGCCGAATCCACGATGATGCCGAAATCCACCGCGCCCACCGATAGGAGGTTCGCGCTTTCCCCCAGAATCACCAGGAGAATGGTGGCGAAGAACAGCGCGAAAGGGATGTTCAACCCAACGATCACGGCGCTGCGCAGACTGCCGAGGAAAATCCATTGGATCAGGAAGACCAGCAGGCATCCGAAGATCAAATTGTGGAGAACAGTGTGCGTGGTGATGGCGATCAGCGATGAGCGGTCATAGAAAGGAACAACCTTGACACCGGGCGGCAGACTTCCGTCGTGATTTAGTTTTTCGATTTCCGCTTCGACTTGCGGAATCATGTCGGCGGTTTTCTCCGTGCGCCTCTGCACGACGATCGCGCCGACGACATCGTCCTGATGATCGCGGCCCAGAATGCCGAGTCGCGGTCGGTAACCGACGGACACCTTAGCAACGTCTTTTACCGTCACCGGGACGCCATTCTCCTGGGAAAGAACCACATTTTCGATGTCGTCGACCTTGTAACCCTGGGCCAAATCATCCGTTCCGCCATCGTCAATGAGCCCGACGCCACGAATGTTGATCGATTGCTGGCCGATGCGGATTTCGCGTCCGCCGACGTTGATGTTTGCGTTGCCCAACGCGGTCAGGATTTGCGGTACGGAGACGCTATAGGCCTCAAGTTTGTGCGGATCGACTTCAACCTGGAATTCTTTCGTCGGTCCGCCCCAACTGTTGACGGCGGCAATGCCGGGGATGGTCAACAGTCGCCGCGCTACGATCCAATCTTGGACCGTGCGCAGGTTCGTAATTCCGAAATGTTTAGGGCCGACAACCTGATAACGGTAGATTTCTCCGGTCGAGCTATTGGCTTGAATGTTCGGGACCTGTCCGCCCGGCAAGTTCACGTTCTGTTGCATCGCGATCGATGCCTGGGCGAAAGCGAAGTTGTAGTCCACGCCGTACTTGAACGTGACGCGTACAAACGACAGGCCGTAAAACGAAGTCGAGCGGATGATGTCGATGCCCGGCGTGGCGTAGAGTCCAATCTCCGTGGGGCGCGTGTAATAGCGTTCGATCTCTTCAGCGGAGAGGCCTGGCGCCTGCGAGGTGATTTCCAGGATGACGGGGGTTGGGTTCGGATACGCCTCGATGTTGAGCAGCTTGAACGCAACCAAACCAGCGCCGGCAAACAAAAGTAATCCCAGCACCACAATGGCGCGGCGGCTGAGACAAAACGCGATGAGAGATTTGAACATGTCGATTGTTTATCGAGATAAAAGCGGCATTGGAATCAATCGCTCGGTGGTGCTTGCAACATGTTGCTGAGAAATACGGCACCGTCCGCCACGACGAGTTCTCCGGGCTGCAAGCCATTGAGAACCTGCACCTGATCGTTACTACGCAGCCCGGTCTTGATGATTCTTTGGGAAAACTTGTGGCGATCGGTTGTTACCCACGCCGTCATTGTTCCATCGGCTTCACGAACCACGCCATTCGCCGGTATCGAAGTGGCTTCCACCGGATCGTGGACGCGAATGAGAAAGTTGGCGAGCATTCCGGGACGCAGCTGGTCACTGGGATCTGGGATCTCGGAACGAATGGTGACGCGGTGAGTATTCGGATCAACCGTCTCGTAGATCCTCGAGACTTTGCCTTGGAACACGCGGTCGGGATAGGCCATCACATTGACCTGCATGGGTTGCCCGACGTGAAAAAACGGCACCTCCGTCTCGCTGACATTGGCCAGCATCCACTTGATCGCTACATCAGCGACCGAGTATGGCGCCGGTGGATTTCCCGGCTGCACGAGAAATCCGGGCTGCGCGACCTTGTATGTGATCTTGCCGGCAATCGGACTGCGCACGACTAGAGCCGGGTCGATCGTGCGCGAGGCGATCATCTGGTCGACTTCGGCGTTGGTCTTGCCGAAGACCAGGACTGCGTCTCGTGCGGCTTTGAGCGCGCCCTCGGCGGTTTGTTGATCGGAGATCGCCTGTTCTTTCTCGCGCTCCGCAACTCCGCCAAGATCCCGCACGCGCGCCAGTTCCTTGTTGGTCAGATCGAGCGTGGCCGCGGCGCCAATCAAGGTCGACTCCGCTTGAATCAGGTCGGGACTCTTGATGGTATAGAGGGGCTGCCCCTTCTGGACCTTGGCACCAAGTTCGGAAAAAGTCTCGATGATGGTTCCCTGATAGGCGGGAAAGACGGGAACGGACAGGTCTTCGTCAAAATCAATGCTGCCGACAGCGTCTTTCTCAACGAGAAACCGATAGCTGCCCACCGGCTCGATTTTGATCGAGCTCAACTGGCTGGCTGCCAGCTCGAGAGTCGTTTCGGCTGAGGCAGCCTTAGATTGTGCAGACTGCGCAGGCGCATCCAGGTTCGCGGCCTGGCCACGACTGCAACTCGTTTCCAGAAGGCCAATGGCCGCGACCAGCGTTGTCACCAGGACAACCGCAGCACCTTTGCTGATGTGAGTCGGATATATCAACGTTCTCATTTCACCGTCAGGCCTCCAGTTCCCTCATCGCTCAAGATCAGATCGGTTTTTTCTCATTACGCAAGCTGCGAACAGCGCCACGACTCCGGGAGCGCTTCTTGCGTTCACCTCTCTTCGATACACGCGCCATGAATTCAGCAAAGCCGGCGTAGACCATGGCGATATACAAGGACACTGCGAAGAGTGAGATTGCGATTTTGACGTACCGGTTCAGGTCTTCGTAATGCAATGACACTCCAACAGTCAGGGACAGGTCTCTAGGCCTTTGCTAATTGCTACATGAGCTATTCTGCAGGGGCGATGCGGGCGTGGGAACCCTATCTCTTGGGCTAGGGCTCTATCTTTCGGACGGTTGAGCCTATCTTTTGGCTAGTCCCTGACCAGGCAGTTTCCTGGCGGCCAAAGATAGCGCACCATATATAAAAGGACTATGAATGACCCTTTGTCCATCTATGCCCCGGCGAACCGCAACAAGCTGATCGCTGTTGCTGGCCTCCTAATATCAGCGATCGCGGTGGTCGACTGGGCGACAAAGCCCTACATCTCCCTCGGGTTCCTTTACCTATTTCCCATCATGATGGTTGGTGGGTTTCTGTCCCGACCTCAGATCGTTGGTGTTGCCTTGGTTTGTGCCGTTCTGCAGGAGGCGTTCAGTAATTTACCGGAAAACGAAGCGGTGATCCGCTTGCTCTTCAGTTCGGCAGGTTTTGTTGGCACGGGACTGTTTATTTCGGAACTGATCCGCAATCGCCGAATTACGATGACGCACGTTGAAGAACTCGAAGGCCAGATCCAACTCCGCAAGGATGCCGAGGAGCAATTGCGTTCGCTTGTCGAAAGCAGCCCCGCTGCTATCGTGACAATTGACGCGGGCGGGAATGTTCTGCTCGCAAATGAAGCGGCGCAGCATTTGCTCGCTCCTGGGGCGAAGCCCTTACAGGGGCAAAAAATCGATGCTTATCTCCCGGCTCTGCAAACCGTCCTCAAAACCCGCCAGGCGCGAGCATTTCGGACCACTCTGCAATGCACTGGAAGAAGGAGCGACGGGGAAGTTTTTCTGGCGGGCGTTTGGTTTTCGACCTACAACACATTATCGGGCCCGCGCTTGGCTGCCATCATTGTGGATCTTTCGGAAGATCTGCGGAACCGTGAGGATCTCAGCCTGGACCATTTATTGAAGAACACAAGAATCCTGATGAGCGCTGTCGCGCATGAAATTCGAAACCTATGCGGTGCCGTGCTGATTGTGCATAAGAACCTCTCGCGTTTGCCGGAGCTTGCATCGAACCAGGACTTTAACGCCTTGGGAAACCTGATTCAGAGCCTGGAAAGAGTATCCGCGCTAGAACTAGGTGCCAGTTCAGCGCAGAATGGAGAGGTAGTTGAGCTTACGTCTGTACTGGACGAATTCCGGATACTGATCGAAACCGCTTGTCACGAATCGGAGATCGAAATGCAATGGGATGTTCAGGACTCGTTGCCCCTGGTATGGGCTGACCGGTATGGGCTCGTTCAGGTTTTCTTGAATCTGGCGAAGAATAGTCGGCGAGCCATGGCGTCTACCGAGATGAAGCGTTTACGAATTGCCGTCCGAGCAGAAAAAGGGGCTGTCACAATTCGCTTTGAAGACACGGGAACTGGCATCGCTTCTCCGGAAAACCTCTTCCGGCCATTTCAGCGAGGTGCCGAATCCAGCGGCCTAGGACTGTATGTTTCCAGGGCAATTATGCGCAGTTTTTGGAGGCGAACTTTCTTACGAGCCGAGATCGGAAGGCTGCTGCTTCGTGGTTGTGCTGCCCTTGGGTGTCGCACAGGCGGAGATGGCGAATGCGTGAAGCCACGGCAAGCACCGTTCGCCTTTTAATACTGGACGATCACACCTTTTTTCGTGAGAGCGCAAGCCGACTCCTGGCAGCGGAGCCGGGATTTGATGTAGCTGCCCACTGCGGCACGATTGCAGAGGGTTTGGAAATTCTGCGCCGAAAAGCAATCGACATAGTACTCCTGGATTTCGACCTGGGCGAAAGCGATGGCCGCCAGTTTTTGCGGCTGGCAAAGGAACAGGGTTTCCGGGGAAAGGTGCTGGTGGTGACGGCAGGTGTGGATGCTGGAGTGGCGGCAGAGCTGATCCGTGCAGGGATTGCCGGAGTTTTTCGAAAGCACGATTCTGCCGCGTTGCTGGCACAAGCCATTCGTGACGTGACGGCGGGCAAGGTTTGGCTGGAGCAGGAGCAATTGCAGACTGCACTCACGGCGGGAGGCGCAACCACACGGGAGAACCGTACCAAGCCATTCACGGAGCGAGAACAGCAGGTGCTTTCTTGCGTGTTCGAGGGGCTTGCCAATAAAGAGATTGCGGCGCGAATCGGAGTGACGGAGAGCTCCGTCAAAGCAACACTCCAGCAACTCTTTTCGAAGACCGGCGTCCGGACGCGCAGTCAATTGGTGCGCATCGTCCTGGAGCAGCATCGAGATCAGCTCTAGAAAGGCTCAACTAGCGCTGCGGTGGTTTGTGCGCGATTGATCGCTCGTCTAGCTCCCGCACCGGGGATAGGTGTAGGGTCGGTCCCCCTATGCGAGAACCAGCGATTGTGACGCCGGTGTGACGCAAAACCTGCCGACACTGACAAAGTTGACACCATTGACAGTTCATGGCGACTGATTTCAAATAAGTTGTCTGTTTTCAGCGCAGTCCGGCGAATTCGGCTTACAGGTCCGGCTGCCACAAACTCAGCGTTGCCGCGCGTTCAGTTTGTCCAGCGCCCGCTTCAGCTCCTCCAGCTTTTGTCCGGCTTCGCCCAACTTCCCTTCGGCGGTCAAGCGTTGATAGTCGGCCAGGTCTTTGGCGGCCTCCGCGATCAGCCCGTTGAGATCCCCGGTCGGCGATGCGCCCGATAATGCAGCCGATGTCCCTGCCCCTCGCGCCGGCTCCGCCGCTGCTCCCGTCGTCGGTGCGGCGCTCAGCGACGATGCCGCTCCTCCAAACAGCGCTGCCATCGCCGATTCGAAAGTCGGTCCGTAAGCCAGCTTATCCTGCAGTGCCAGCACCACGAGCCGCAGTTCCGGCATCGGACTCCGCTCCGCCTGCAGATAAATCGGCTCCGCATAGAGCAGCGCGCGTCCCGTCGGAATCACCAGCAGCGCCCCCCTCCGCACGTGCGAGCCTTGCTGATTCCATAACGTCAATTGTCCCGAGAGCTGCGCATTCTGATCGATTCGCGCCTCAATCTGCAGCGGCCCATCCACCAGCTTGGTCTTGGGAAAGTTGTAGACCACCGACGTCCCGTATTTTTCGCCGTCGCTCCGCCCTGCAATCCAACCAATCAAGTTATTCCGGTTCGCCGGCGTGAAGGGCAAAATCTCGACGAACTCCTCGCCGGTTTCGCTGGGCAATTTCATCAGCACAAAATTCGGCTGCATCGGTTGCGTGGCCTGCGCCCCGCCCTCGGTCATGCCGACTTCGGTGGCCACGGTCCACAAATCCTCCCGGTTATAGAACGCTTCCGGATCGGTCATGTGATAGAGCCCGTAAACCTCCGCCTGCAGCTTCAGCAACAGTTCGGGATAGCGCACGTGCTTGCGCAGCCCCGGCGGCATCTGCGACGCATCCTTGAACAGATCGGGAAAGATGCGGCGATAGCCTGCGATGATCGGATCGTCGCTGTCGAAAACATAAAACGTAGTCGTGCCATCATAAGCGTCGATCACCACCTTGACGCTGTTCCGCATGTAGTTGATGAGATTCTGGTCGAGCTGGTAATGGGTCGAGTACGGGTAGCTGTCCGAAATCGTGAACGCATCCATGATCCACGACAGCCGCCCATCGTCGCCGAGAACGATATAGGGGTCGGGCTCGTAGATCAGAAAGGGCGCCAGCGCCGATACCCGGTCGCGCAGGTTGCGCCGCATCAGCAGCCGGCTATCCGGCGTCACATCATCGCTGAAGGGCAGCTTGGCCAGGTCGTCGCGGTCGAGCGCGATCACGATGCGCCGTAAAAATCCGCCCAGCACAATGCCGCCATTGCCCTCGTATGACGTAAGGCTGTTGCTGGCGCCTTGGGGGTAGTTGAATTCCTTCTGCCTGGTCTTCACGTAGACGTCGGTGTTGGTCATCTCGCCGAAATAAATCTCCGGGCGGGTCACGCTCAGTCCGCGCACCGTGCTTTGCACCGGCATGTTACTCAGCATCAGCGTGGGCAACCCTTCGGACGTGAAACCGTTCACCGGATTCATGGTGATGCCGTAGCCGTGGGTGTAGATCAGCTTGTCGTTGATCCAGTTGCGGCTGCTCTCTGGAAGCTTGTCTACGTTTAACTCGCGAGCCGCCAGCATTACTTCGCGAGTGGTGCCTTCGATGTCGTACCGATCAATATCGATGTCGGGAAAATCGTAGTAAGTCCGGATTTCCTGAATCTGGCGCAGCGTGTCCTGCAGCGCGCGCCAGTCCCACAACCTTATATTCTGCAGCGTTGCCTGGTTGTTCGCCGGTTCAGCCGCGTCGATCGTCGTCTCCGCCGGAAACTCGCGCTGCGTTACCCGGTTCAATCCGTAGGCCTGCCGGGTCAACTCGGTGTTGAACACGATGTAGGGTTTTTCGCGCACCAGTTCGTTGGGCTTGACGATAAAGCTGCTGACGTACCAGGCGACTCCCTGCAGCGCGATATAACAGACCGCGGCGGGCACAACCGCGGCCACCAGCCAGCGCCCGCGCGCCACTCGCGCCGCGTTGAGCGCAGCAATCGCGGCGCCGAGAATCAGGGCCACGCACACGATCAGCAGACCGGTCAAAGTGACATGCGCGTCGGTGTAAGTCACTCCGCCGAAAATCGTGTGGTCCTCCAGCAGGCGCTCGTAACGGCTGATGTAGACCCGCATCCCGACGATCGTCAACAGAAACGCCAATGCGATGGATAGCCCCCGCCACGGCAATAAGACCGACCGGCTCAGATGGCCCGAGAGAGCGCGCGTACCCCCAGTGACTAGGATAAAAAAGCCGGCGAGTATGCATGCGATCACCGCCAGCGTGAGCAGCCAGCCGAGCATCAATTGCCACGCCGGCAGGGCAAAAAGGAAAAAGTTCAGCGGCTTGCCAAAAATTGGATCAACCACGCTGCCGCTGGCGCGAGGCGCATACCAATAGAGCGCCAGGGTTGGCCACTCCACCATCATGCTCGCGCCGGTGATCGCGGCAATCACGAGAGAAACGCCCAGCGCGATCAGCCGCAGCACCGGCTCGACCGGGAGCTTCAGCGGCTGTCCGCCGATGAAAACCGTGTGCCCGCTCGGCAAGTCCGGCAGATGCGCCCGCTTCAGGGCGGCGAACGTTCCATACAAAATTACAAACGTAGCCGCCGTAAAAAACGCGAAAATACCCCATTGCAAGCTCAGCGTTTTCCAGAACACATTCGCGTAGCCCAGCGATCCGAACCACAGCGCATCCACGTAATACGACAGGGCGGTACGACCACCAAAGAAAATCCCGGCAATCACAACCAGAAGCAGTAACCAGCGGCGTCGCCGTCGCGGCGTATGCGTCCGCGGCCAATCAATCGACTCGGGCATTGCTTCACTCCGTCATCACAATCGTTTTAGATTTATCCGAATCATACTCCCTCCGCTTCGGCTGGACCCTCAGGCGCTCCACAACTACCGGAGGGTTGAATTGCAGCAACGCCCCAAATCGCTGAGAATTGGAAGCCTTGGGAATCAAGGTCGGAGGTGCTATGGATTCCGCTGAAATTTTCATGCAGTTTACCGCTGCCATCAACCGTCACGACGTGGAATCCCTGATCGCGCTGATGCCGGCCAATCATGTCTTCGTAGACTCGTTGGGGAATCAGGCTCACGGCTCCAAGTCCATGGAGACTGGGTGGCGCGGCTACTTCGCCATGTGCCCGGATTACTGGATTCGCCCCGACCATGTGTTGGCGGAGGATAACGTAGTGCTGGCGGTAGGCGAGGCTGGTGGGACCATAGACGGCACGTCATGGCGCACCCCGGCAGCGTGGAAAGCGGTAATTCTGGACGGCAAAGTTCAGGAGTGGCGCGTGTTCGCCGATAATAAGCCCGTCTATGAGATCCTGGCCCGACGACGGCAGTAGATGGTATGGTTTGTCTCCTGGCCGACGCTTCCACGGTTTCGAATCATGTCTTCGAAACCAAGTCTTCGAAACTAAGTCTTCGAACTGTGCCTTCGAACTATGTCCCCTGAGAGCGACGACCATCCCATTCGGACGACTGCCGGCCTCTGCGAGAGCTGCCGCCATGCCCGCCGCATCGAGTCCGATCGCGGCTCGATCTTCTTCCGATGTGAGCTTTCGTTTGAGGATGAACGGTTTGCCAAATATCCGCGCCTTCCGGTGTTGGCTTGCAGCGGCTACCGGCCGCAGTAGCTGCTTCGTCTTTGCCAGCGGTCCCAATCAACTCTATAATTAAAGTTGGTCACGAGTCCGCGCCGACGCCCAGTATCTCTGACTCGCGATTTCAGCCATACTTAAGAGCGAACACTCTAAGGAGAACTTCATGTCCGCACCCAGCCGTCGTCCCGAAATTCGCCGCCGCCGCACCCGCGCGGAAAAGATCGCGAAGCTCCGCAAGCGTTTGGCGGCTTCTGGCACCAATGACAAAGACAAAGACCGCCTGACCGCCAGGCTGCATCTCGCCGAATTGACCTCTCCCGGAAATCCGCTGCTGAAAACCGCCTAGGGCGTCTCTGATCAAGTGGGCGCGGAGACTCATGTCCGCGAATATCCCACTCCGGTTGCGGGGCGAGTCCGTGGCCGGCCAGACCGCGCAGGGGGTACGTCAGAATTCCACCGTCACAAATCTCGCCGGGGTTTTGCCCACATTCGTGAGCGTGTGCGTGTAACCTCCCGGGAGCCATTTCATCTCGCCCGAGTTCAACTTCCCCGGTTTCGGTCCTATACCTTCCACATCGCTCCGCAGATCAAGATCGCTGATGGCGACCACGAGATGCGGCGCATCGTGATGATGGCTGGGTACGACTGCGCCCGGATCCAGAATCACTTCCGAGACGCGCACTCCATCCTTTACGAACAGAATCTTGCTGCGGCCACCGGGAAAAGTTTTTTCGCCGCTATCCTCCGGCCAACGGGATGGCGTCTGCCGCAGCCTTTCATCCTGCAGCAACTCGATCGTCAGGTTGCGAAAAGGCTGGTCTAGAAGATTCCGGGCAACATGGGCAAACCCGCCCGCCACAAACCCGGTGTAGCCGTCGGCTAGTTTCACGTCCGCCGGGGACTTGCCTTCGACTTCGTTCGACACGTGGGCATCCCCGAGCGTGACGAACACGTAGTCGTGGCGATGGCGATGCATGAGCGTTGCCGCATGCGGTGCAACCTCGACCTTGAACCCGCGGATGTAGTCGTTTGCGAGCGCAACGTGGTGCGCGGGTTCGGAAGTGATCTCGACTTCGGGCGTGGTCTGCGCTGACAAACTGGCAGAGCAGGAGAGCAGGAGGACGAACGACAGTACGTGCTTCATGGGCGAGGATTGTAGCACTGGGAGGGGGGAGAGCCTCCTGTCCGCCAGTTCTGGGACCGGCGGCAAGGACCTTCATTCCCTGGTTGAACCGAACCTTTACGCCGGATCGTGAAAGGCGACAATGACTGCTTTTTTCAACGCTATACCTCGACGGGCAAGGACAATTGCAATCTACGGGATGATGCGGAACGCGCTCCTACGCCCCGCCTGGTACACCGAAAAGTCCCGGCGATCGAGCGTAAAAATCAGATCGTAGCCGTCGCGCTCGGCCAGATAAAGCAGCGCGGCATCCGTTAACTGCGGGCGAAGGCTTCCGTACTTCTTCAGCAGTTTCCCACCAGGTCGCTTCCGTGATCACCGGCCAGCAGGAAAACAAAGGGCCGGGAGGTGGTGCAACGCTTCAACGCAAGTCTCGTGATGCTGATCGGCGCGTGACATGATCGCCACGAGTGGGCCGCTATCCACCAGCACCCTCTTCATCGGCTTTGGCCAAGCCCCGGAAGTGCTTGCGATTCGTACTCAAGTCCGCCGGCGCCGCCCGCACACAGCCAATCAAGCCCGCCTCCTTCGCCAGATTGTAAGCTGACCCGGAGGTCGGTGCATCTTCGAGGTAGCTCTCCAGGGCTTCCCGGACCAACGCGGACTCGGAGCGGCGTGACATCCCGGCCTGCTTCTTCAGACGCTTAACCAGAGACTCTGAGACGCGGATCGTGATGCGCTGTGAAGACATAGCGTCAGACAGTCCATCACATTTGTCGGACGCTAGGCCAACCGCTTACCCCGGATAGACGATCTTCCCGCCCACGATGGTCGCGATCACTTTTCCTGTCATTTGCCAGCCATCGAAAGGCGTGTTCCTCGACTTTGAAAGCGATTGGCGGGCTTCGAAAGTCCACTTCTTTTTCGGATCGAATATCGTAACGTCGGCAATCGCGTCGCGGGCCAGCGACCCGCGCCCGCGCAGATCGAAACAGCGCGCTGGGCCGGCGGTGAATAGTTCGACGACGCGGGTCAGCGGGATGCGCTTCTCGCGATGCAGCCGGCTGAGCGCCAGTGCCAGCGCCGTCTCCAGCCCGGTAATGCCAAAGGCGGCGCGCTCAAACTCCATTTCCTTTTCGTGGGCGGCGTGCGGAGCGTGGTCCGTGGCGATCGCATCCACCGAACCGTCGGCCAGCGCCACCAGAATCGCCTCCCGATCCGAAGCCGAACGCAGGGGAGGATTCATCTTGAAGTTGCTGTCGTAGTCCCGCATATCCTCGTCGGTCAGCGTGAAGTGGTGCGGGGTCACTTCAAAGGTGACGCGCGCTTTCGCGCGCTTGCCGCGGCGCACGCTCTTCAGCGCGTCCGCCGTGGATAGATGCGCGACATGCAGCCGCGCATTCGGAATCTGCGTCGCGAGCTGTACGTCGCGCTCCACAATCGAAGCCTCCGCCGCCGCCGTCATGCCGCGCAGCCCTAGCCGGAATGATCGCGCGCCCGCGTGCATCGAACAGTTCTCGGTCATCCGCGTATCTTCGGCATGTTGCACCACCGGAAAATTCAGCTCCCCGCCGAGAACCAGAGCCTCGCGCATAATGCCGTCGTCGAGAATGGGCTTGCCGTCGTCTGTCACCGCAATCGCTCCGGCGGCCTGCAGCGCGCGAAAGTCGCTGAGGATCGCGCCCTTGCTCGCGCGCGTCGCCGCCGCAATCGAAAAAACATTCACCACCGCGCCCCGTTCCGGCTCTCGAAGCCACTCGATCCACTCCACCGAATCGACCACCGGCGCGGTATTGGGCATGGTACACACCGTAGTAAACCCGCCCGCCGCCGCCGCCGCCGTGCCCGTCGCGATCGTCTCCTTATAGGCTTGGCCGGGTTCCCGCAGGTGTACGTGCAGATCGATGAAACCCGGCGCCACCACCAATCCCCGGGCATCGAATTTTTCGTCCGCGCCGCCTTTGATTTTCCCTGGAACCGCCACTTCCGCCACTCGCCCATGCTTCAGCAGCACGTCCATGGGCGCATCGATACGAACTGCAGGGTCGATCAGGTGGCCGCCCTTGATCAGCAGGCTGGCGCTTAATCGATGATTGCGATTCTTTTCTGAACTGGTCATCGCATTCTCCCCAGCGCCCGCGCCAGTATGGCCATGCGCGTCGGTACCCCGTTCCGCACCTCTTCCAGAATGCGCGCCTGCGCCCCGTCTGCCACCTCGCTGGTCAGTTCCAGTCCGCGAATGATGGGCCCGGGATGCATCACAATCGTATCTTTCTTCGCCATCTTTAAACGCCCCGGCGTCATCTGGTAGCGCGCGACATAGTCCGGAAGATCGATTTTCATCCCCGCCAGCCGTTCCTTCTGCACCCGCAGCAGCATCACCACATCCGTGCCGCGCAACGCATCTTCAATATGGCGCGTCACCCGCACCCCGGGAGCCAGCGTGCTGGCTATGTCGGGCGCCAGTTCGGGCGGTCCGCACAGAATAATCTTCACCCCGAACTTGCTTAACAGATGGCATGCCGATCGCGCCACGCGGCTATGAAAAATGTCGCCCACAATCGCCACCTGCAGCCCTTTGAAAGTTTTCTTGTTGCGCAGAATCGTGTAGGCGTCGAGCAGCGCCTGCGAGGGATGCTCATGCAGTCCGTCTCCGGCATTGATGACGGGTACGTCGATGTGCTGCGCCATCAGATAGGGCGCGCCCGCGTTGGGATGCCGAATGACAATGATATCCGCGCCCACCGCCCGCACCGTGTAGCCGGTGTCCAGCAGCGATTCGCCCTTCTCGATGCTCGACCCGATCGCCTGGATCAGGACGGTATGCGCGCCCAGCGATTTCGCCGCGATTTCAAACGAACTCCGGGTGCGGGTCGACGCTTCATAGAAAAGCAGGAGTACCCGCCGGCCCTTGAGCAGCGGCCGCGGCTTGTCCGGATTCATGCGCCGGGCGAACTTCAACAGTCTCAGGATCTCGGCTGCTTCCAGGTGTTCGATACCGAGCAGCGAACCGCGCGCTGGATTCATAGTTAATCTGTGATTTCTGAAATTCTGATTTGTTCGTTTTGATCCAAGAGCGCGTATTTTCAGTCGCAAATTGCAAATCGCAAATTACAAATTACAAATTACTCGGCTGCTTTTCCATCAGCAGAACTTTCTCCGCGTTATCGACTTCGCGCAGCTTGACCTCAATAATCTGGTTTTCCGTGGTCTGCACGGTTCGCCCAATGAAAGCGGCCTCAACCGGCAATTCGCGGTGGCCGCGATCGATCAGCACGCATAACTGGAGGCGCTTCGGACGCCCCGAGCGGAACAGCGCGTCCATCGCCGCGCGAGTGGTGCGCCCGGTGTAGAGCACGTCGTCAACCAGCACCACCGACTTCCCCGTGATCGGAATTTCCAGTTCGCTCTTCTTCACCACCGGCTTCGAGCCGAGCATCGAAAGATCGTCGCGATACAGCGTAATGTCGAGCGTGCCCAGCGACACCGGCTTCTTTTCAATGCGCTGAATGATCTTCGCTAGTCGCTCCGCCAGCGGCACGCCCCGACGCCGGATTCCGACCAGCGCCAGATCCTCCATGCCATTGTTTTTTTCCAGAATCTCATGCGCCAGCCGGATCAGCGTCCGCTCCACTTCAGAGGCCGACATCAACTGCGCTTTCTCTTGGATCTCGAACGATCGTTCGGGGCGAGAAATCATAAACGCTGCATCATACTCGCGCCGCAAGACCAGAGCAAGGCGAGGCTGAAACCGGTGATGTCAAGCTGCTTGTGTAAATAGGTTGAGGGTGCGGGTTTTCCATTCCAGGTTGAATCTCTGGAAGATGGAGTAGATGATGCGGTCCACGCTTGCGACATTCACAAAGCAGACCATGGGCC